>Ga0247834_1000037_pt1 | contig 200576 bp, 207 predicted proteins | sample LaCruzMarch2015__8_FD_187118 | JGI IMG/M metagenome (GOLD analysis project Ga0247834, IMG submission 187118) | Freshwater microbial communities from meromictic Lake La Cruz, Castile-La Mancha, Spain - LaCruzMarch2015_12m | ecosystem: Environmental > Aquatic > Freshwater > Lake | place: Spain...
GAGGGGGAGGATGATAGAAGAATTAAAAACTTGTTTAAGGGTTCCTCTGCATTTGTAAATTCTAAAGAAAATGAATTTGATGTAATTGTTGTAGATGAAGCTCACAGACTTAAAGATTCAAGAGCATACATGTATCAAGGAGAGAATCAAATTAGGGACTTAATTAACGCATCAAAAAATACCATCTTTTTTGTAGATGATAATCAAATCATTAGACCTGATGATATTGGGTCAACTTCTGAAATTAGAAGAGTTGCAAGGGAATTTGGGATAAATGAAATTGATGAAATCGAATTAGTTTCTCAATTTAGATGTTCAGGATCAGACGGATACTTAAATTGGTTAGATGATGTTTTGCAAATTAAAACAACTGCAAATTTTGACGGGTTTGATAAAAATACCTATGACTTTCAAATAATTGATGACCCGCATGAATTATTTGAAAAAATAAAAGCTAAGAATACTTTAGGAAATAAATCTATTAGTAAATCTTCTAGACTTTTAGCAGGTTATGCTTGGAAATGGTCTAGTGAAAAAGAAGGAAACGCTAAAGGTGAAATAGAGGATGTTGAAATTAGCGAGTTTAACTTTAAAAAACCTTGGAATTCTAGAAGAGCCGGAACCAAATGGGCAATTGATTCTTCAGGTATAGAAGAGATTGGATGTATTCACACTACACAAGGACTTGAGTTTGAATATGTTGGTGTAATTATAGGTAATGAATTTAAATATAATCAGAAGACAAATCAGATTACAGCTGATTATGACGAATATAAAGATGTAAAAGGAAAAAGCGGTCTTAGAAATGATCCTGAGAAATTAACTAAACTTGTTAAAAACATTTATAAAACACTTATGACTAGAGGTCAAAAGGGTTGTTACGTTTATATCTCTGATAAAAATTTAAGAGAATATTTCAAGCAAAGAATTTAAAATAGAGATTCTTATACCAAAAATCTTATAATAGAAAAATTCATAAAACTATAAATTTAATAAGACTCTACAACTTCGACTTTAGTTACGTTATCACCATCTAAGTAAACTTTAAATTTATAAGAATTTTTAATAGTTGCATTAAAAGCGTTTTTTCCTCTAAAAGTGTGATTTACAATCATGTAATCGTTGTAATCCCAAATATTAGTAGAAACTTCCTCATATGATTTAGGGTCATTCATTGATTCTCTAATATATCTTTTAACCGCAAGAATAACATTCCATCTTGCATTCTCTCTAGCTTTTTCTTTTGCTTTTTTTTCATCTTTTTCTTGTTGCTCAAGTCTTTCAGTAATGTAATCGGCTCTTTTATTAGAATTTTCTTTTAGTTTTATTAAAAGCCCGCTATTAATATTCTCGTCATCTGAATATTTCTTGTAAAATTTACCTTCAACAAGGTTATCGTAATCTTCACCCGACATTTCCAAATAAAATTGCTTTAAACTAGAGTCACTAAACAGTGTATTGATATCCTTTTGTAACTTTACTGCCTTATTTTTATCGCTTTTTGAAATTTTAACAGACTCATTTAACAAATTAAGCGCTTCATCAGTCTTACCTTGAGATATAAGTAACTCCGCTTTTTGATTAAGTTCATTAGCTTTTACAAGATTTTGACTTTCATTATAATTACCTACCATCCCAATAACAATAAAAATTACAAAAGAAATAACAGAATATTGAATTTTCTTCTTTTTATCAAGTTTTGATTTGAACCAAATATAGTAAAAAACATATATTGGTAAAAACATTAAAATTAAGACGTATTTAAAAATAGTTCTCTTATTAATAGTTGAGTTATTTGGATTTGACATAATTAATTATATCAAAAGTTATAAAACAAAGGTTCGCACTTCTTCACAAATCGCCCACCAAGTTAAACTCTGGTAAAATTGAGAAATGAAAATACATACACTCAAATTAGCAACAGAACCATTTGAATCAATAAAATCAGGCCAAAAAATAATCGAGTCTAGACTTTATGATGAAAAAAGAAGAGAAATTGAAATAGGCGATGAAATTGAATTTACAAATAGAGATTCAGGCGAAATGTTACTAACCTAGGTTGTTGGTCTTCACAGATATAAAGATTTTGAAATGATGTTTGAAAGGATGGAATCAGCCAAATTTGGAGGAGAATCTAAAGAATGGTTGCTAAATCAAATTTCTGAATTTTATCCAAAAGAAGAACGAGAACAATTTGGAGTTATTGGAATTGAAATATTAATTAAAAATTAATTCATGACAACTGAGCTTATTTATAGCTTAAAACCTATCTACGCAAATCTGATTTTAAACAAACAAAAAAATCACGAATTTAGATCTGTAAAACCTAAAAATTTACCTAAAAGAGTATGGTTCTATGTTTCATCTCCGGAGTCAAAGTTAAAATATCTAGCGGAAGTTGGGGAAATAATTGTGTATCCAAATAAAATTCATGTACCTGGGGAAGGTAACCAAGAATTTAATAACTCATATAAAAGTTTGGATTTTGCGTATCCAATTATTCATTTTTATAAAATTAAAGAACCAATAACTTTAAAAGATTTGAAAAGTAATTTTGGATTTTCAGCACCTCAAAGTTTTGCCTATTTAAATAAATACGATGAATTAAAGAATTATTTACTAAATAAAGCTATTTTAGAAAAAATTTACTAAATACAGGTTCGTACATCTTCACAAATCGCCTACCAGAAAAAAGACTCAAAGAAAAAAATTTTAACTCAATAATTTTTTGATTAAATGTCGTTTTATTTATTTACAATAATACAAAATTCTAGTATAACTAAATTTGGAATTCATTCTATAAATTCTCTATCCCCAGGGAGAGGAGGTGAGAGAGATGGCTAAAGGTCAGAAAAAATGTCAAGGATGTAATGGCACAGGTGAAGTATTCATTCATGGAAAACCTGTGAAGCACGCACCTTGTAATGGAACAGGTAGGGTGAATCAATAAATCACCCAATGAGTGAGCATATTTAATAAAATATGCTCACTCATTCTCTTATCTAATAAACAAATCTCCGATGTTAAAATAAAAGATATGATTTTACAAGATCCAAAACAAATAGAATTAAAATTAAGAAATACTGGAGATGGTCAGGGTAGAGGTTTGGATGAAAATATTATTCGACCATGTGTGATTTTAAATGCTTTAGGTTATAAAACCCGACAATCCTGCGAAGGTCATGTTGAGGAATACGGAACTTATCCATGGATTGATTTAATATGGGATGAGAAATCTGGAGAAGATTATTACCAAAAATCACTTAAACAATTTTACGAAACAATATTCAAAGACTTAGAAGAATTTTATAAACTAAACAAGAAACCTTACGATAATACAATTTCATTTTCTATTTTTGATGACGAGATACTGATTATTAGATTGGCACATAAAACGGATTTAAAAATTTATGGAGAAGAAAGACCTAAAAAACTACAAGAACATTTGAAAGAAATTCAAGAATTTTGTGAATATTTAAATAAAAAATATCATTTAAATTATTAATTATACCTACCTAAAAAAGTATCAAAATCCTCAAATTCTCTTTTAACCACATTCATAAAATCCTTTGAGTTTTTAAAATAATTATAAATGTCTTCATTAATATCAAGTTCGTAAAAGTTAATTTTTGGTATTTCAAAAAATATTAAATTTTTATATTCAAACTCTCTACTTGAATAAAAATCATTCAAAGCATCAGTTATCGGTCTGAGTTTTGGAAAAATCTCTTTTTCCAGTTTGTGTAAATTATCCCAGCTTTGAAGATATAAAGAATCTTGTTTTTCTTGATCTTCAGTTGCCTCCGCCACTTTTCTTGACATAATAAATTCATCCCATGCTTTCTTTAATTTTTCGTTATCAATAAATTCAATAGTTAGCTTAAAATCTTCATATTTAGTAATTTTCAAACCGTGACTTTTTAAAAATTTTTCTATATTTAGCAATTTTCTCATATGTTCATTATACCTAATAAAATTAATGGAAGAAAAAAGAGATCTGTGCCCAAACTGTACTTCAATTTTATAAAAATTTTTCACATTGCTTCCAGAAACCAGAAAATGAATCATAAGACTGAAGTGGAACATCGGGAAATAAAAGAGGCATATGGTCGGCTATACCAGACCAATGGGTGGCAGAAGGAGGGATGGTACTTCGTTAAGTAATTTTTTAAGGGGTGTAGTGTTTAAACAACACCACACCCCTAAATCATATTTTAAAAATTCTTAAAATTTCCAAGATACTTTAGATAGATTCCTGTTTTTTCTTTTGATTGTAAATATAGAAGAAAATTATGGCAACAACAATTAATACAATTGCATAACCAAATTTTTCTAAACTATCAATTTCAGAATTAATATTCTCTACAGCATTTAAAGAAGTGAATCCCAAATATAGATAGATTATGTTTCTGACTAAAGTTCCCAAAAACGTAGTCCACAAATAAGTCTTTAATTTAATTTTAATAAGACCACAAACAACAGAAACAGGAGCAGTTGGAACAATAGGTATTGCTCTTAGAAGAAATAAAACCAAATCATCTCTTTTTCCTGAATTTAATTTGGCTGAGATTCTTTCTACATCTTTTTCTGTAACTCCAATAAATCTTCCAAATTTTTGGATAATCACATTTTCAGCTCTATCTGAAATGTAATATATAACATAAGCACCTATTGTTTTACCTATAGATCCTGTAAATGCCAGTAATCCTAAATAGAAAACAGTTGAATTTGAAACTGCAGCTAAGGATCCTGCTAATGTCATAACAATAGGAGAGGGGATTGGAGCAATAATTTCTTCTATTAAAGCACCCAAAAAAGTAAACACCGGAAGAGGTACTATGCTGGATATCTCATTTAGATAGTTTATAAATGTTTGTATAAAATTAGACATAATTATTTAAGTATTTCAGGATTTACTTTAATTATTTTATCATCATTTTGTTTTGGAGTACCTCTGCCACCTCTATTGCTGGTGGAGATGTAGAAAAAACCATCAGGCCCTAAAGTTAATGCCCTTAATCTTCCATATTCTCCTGCAAAGTATTTTTTTAGTTCTTTATTCATAGGATTATATCCGTATAAAGCTTCACCTTTTAAACCTGTGAAATAGATAATTCCTTTATAAAACTCGGAATCTCCAGGTGCCCAGGTTTCTTTTCCTGAGTGGATTTCTGGAGAAATAAATCCAGCAGCATTTTGGAATCCTCTATAATCCGGCCATCCATAATTCATACCTTTGATGATTTTATTTAGCTCATCAAGCCCAGAAACAGCTCCGGATTGTCCGTGTTCTGTTGACCAAAGATTACCTTCCTGATCCCAAGTTAATCCTTGAGGGTTTCTATGACCAAGTGAATAGACCGGGTTATCAAAAGGATTATCTTCAGGAATTCTTCCCTCATCGGTAATTCTTAAAATTTTTCCAGCTAGTTGATCTCTATCCTGTGCTGCAGGTTCATCAAGCGCATCTCCGGCAGTTACGTATAAGTAACCATCAGGACCAAAAGATATCTTTCCGGCATTGTGAAAAATATTAGCCCTAATATCTGTAAGAATATTCCTGTCAAATTTTAATAATTCATCTTTTAAGGTATACCTTAAAACTCTGTTTTCTCTTTTGTTGTTTTGAATAGTTGTTACATAGAGATAAATAAAATTATTTTTCTTATATTGTGGATGAATAGCTATACCTAAAAGCCCGCCTTCTCCGGACTGATTTGTCTCAGTTATTGGAAATGATTTTATAATTTTTTGATTTTTAAATAAAAGAAGATTGCCTTTTCTTTCTGTAACCAAAAGAGTTTGAGTATCAATAAAGGCAATCTCCCACGGAACATCTAAATTTTCAACGAAAATTGCTACATCTTGTTCAGTTTTAATTTCTATAATTTGATTAATTGGTACAGTAGATCCAGGAAGAGATTTTTGGTTAATATAATTTAGATATACAAAATATCCAGATATACCTAAAGCTATAATTAAAATAATAATGACTACTTTTTTCATTGTTTTATTAATTATTAAATAATATATCAAAGCTGTGAAGACTTTATTATAAATACTCTACTGGGAATAGATTTTAAATTTCAGAAATATATTTTAGATTACTTTTAAAAAAATAGCGTAAAATATTTATATGAATGTTGATCAACAAACCAGAGGTATTGAATTTCTTAAAGATAAAAGAATAGGCCTAAATCCAGAACAAAAAGGAGATGTAAGGGTACTAATTAAAAAATGGTTACGTGCTTCTGAAAGGGGAGTATCCCATGTACAAAATCCTGAAAGAGGTCCAAAAAACTTAGAAAGAATTAAAAAGTTTTTCCATTCTAAATTTGTCCCAACACTTGAAACTTTCCCAAAAGAAGAATACATCAGAGTGCAAAACGAAGCAGCTTTGGCTCAAGGCCATGGAAGAATTACTGACCAAATAACAACTGATCAAATGTTATGTTAAATTAAAGCTATGAAGAAATATATTTATATTTTTATCGGTTTAGTTTCTTTAGCACTTTTCTATTTTTATTTTAATGACATCAAAAAATTAATAATAAAAGATAATAATTCTAATTTTATGAATGAATTAGTTTCAGCTAAATATGAAGTTTTATCCAGCGAGGTTAATTATTTTGAAAGCAGAAATGGTTTTTATGCAGAACCTAAAACACCTGGAAACTATCCAGGAATTATTATGATTCATGAATGGTGGGGCTTAAACGACCATATTAAAGAATCTGCTAAAACATTATCTGCACAAGGTTATAGAGTTTTAGCAGTTGATCTTTTTGGTAGCGTTGCGGCAACACCTATTGGAGCTATTGCGCAAACTAAAGGATTAGATCAAGAGAAAGCAATTGAAAATATGAGAGCTGCTAAGAAATTTCTTTCAGATAAGGGATCAAATAAAATTGGTTCTCTAGGATGGTGCTTTGGTGGAGCCCAATCACTGCAAATTGCAGTCAATGAAAAATTAGATGCAACTGTTATTTATTATGGAAATCTGATTGAAGATAAAGAGAAACTTCAACAATTAAATTCACCAGTCTTAGGAATTTTTGGAGCAACTGATGGCCAGGTTCCTGTTGAAAAAGTAAACCTGTTTGGAGCAAATCTTCGGGAACTGAATATTCAAAATGAAATCAAGATTTATGATGGAGTAGGGCACGCATTTGCTAATCCAACCGGACAAAATTTTGCTCCAAATGAAACAAAGGATGCTTGGGCAAAAACTCTAGAGTTTTTAAATAAGAATTTGAAATAGATTGAATTTAAAGCAAGTTACTTTTTTTACCCACCCATCAACGAAAAACCAATGTTTCTAAAAAGTATTTTATTGACTTTTTTGGCAAAATAACCTATAATATAGGGAGTAGATAATCATGGGATTAACTACATATATAAGGGAGTTTTAGATGCGTAAGATTTTCGCCTTAGTATTCGTTTTGACGGTCTTGTTCGCTGGAGTCCGCACCACAAGTGCTGCTTCGAATGACATTGATTTGGTAGAGATGTTCCGGTATCAGAAAGACATTACCATTTCCGGGGTAAAACTCGGGACGGTGATGAATGTTCGCCTGAACAGCACAACCAAAATCGCCGATGTCTATAACAAGATATACTGGGGCGGTATTACCCCGAACCAAATTGTTTGCCGAGCTGAATGGGTCGGAAACGAGGGAAAGTTGGAACAAAAGGTTTCGTGGTCGGTATGGTATCGACCAGGGATAATGGTTTCCCGCGCAGTATGTGTTGATACCTTGAAGAATCCAGGAATCACAAGTTCTTGGTGGAAGCAGGGATATAGGTCTTTGGGTAGTGGTAGTGAGCCGCACATGAGCCTTATTTGGCTGACCCAATGGACGCAAATCCAGAAGGGTTATCCGAAATCTGTACCGTACAAATGGTGCAGAGCGAGCTCATTCTCATTTGCCACCCGGCAAGATGGGGATGTGGTTTGGGGAAAGATCATTCGAAAGGCTGTGTTTGACTATAACCCAGCTTCCCGGGCTAACGCCTTGGTTTCTCGAGATATCGTCTGTACGAATGATATCAAAACGTATTCAAAGTGGATAAACACTCCAGGCTGGAGTTTTATTTTCGTTAAATCGTTATACTAGTCACCTGGGTCGTAGTGATTTATCACTACGACCCTAATCTTTTCAAAATCAATATTTAAATTTTATAAATAAACTTAGCCAAGAAAACATAACACCCAAAACCTCGGATCAACAAGACAATCAAAAAACAGCAACGATAATTAATTTTGCCAAAATCATGAACCGAATCGGAACCCTTGGAGCTGTTTCTATTTTTTCCATATTCTTTGTAGTACTCTCGATTTGGTTTGGGCTATCAAATTATATTAATTATTATGTAGGGATTATTTATTGTCTTATAAAAACTTATTATGATTATAATTCACATATTATGGAACATAACTTTAATGAGAAATTCGGAATAAAAACTAATCTTGAATAGTATTCAAATATAGACACAACGCAGTTACTAAAAATAATTAAATGCCGGTAGGATTTTAAAAAAATCCCAAAGCCTACGATTTTGAAACTAAACTCTCTAAATTTGCAATTATAATATTTATCAGCGTATTTTTAATTCAATAAATGACGACGAAAGACTTTGGGAGATTTCGAATCAATTAGAGCATGAAATTGGAGAAATAATTAAAAATCTTAAGATTCCTGCAAAGAAATAAAAGATGCGGGTTTTGTTTTCAAACAAAACCCACCACATCTTACTCAGGATCATAAATTTTAAGGTTCTCCTTAGCAAATTCCTCTGAATAACTCATCTCCTTAATTTTCACACACTCGATAATATCCGGATCAGTCAGAATTTCGGGGGAGAATGAGCCCGCCTTTAACCCCTTCGACTCAAGTTCCTTCATGAATAAATCAACCCGATAAGCATAGAATTTGCTTGAAGCGTAAATAACTTCAAGTGGTCGATCATACACTTGCACAGTAATCTTATAAAAGTTCATAAGCTCTCCTTAGCTAAATTCAACCTAATTCTACCAAAATAAGTTTTTAATGTTATCTTTTAGTTAGCTTTTTAGGCAATAGTAAGGAGAGATATTATGCCTTTTTCTTATCACTCATTCCAAGCAATTTGGAATAGAGAAGGCGGAAAACAAAACGCAAAGTGTTACTCATGCGGAATTACGCATCACGAGGGCTTTACTCTAGATTGCAGTCATTTGGTTCACACTAGAGACAAAAACTACGACAGTCCAGAGCGAGGGATTCTTGAATGCTTGGAATGTCATTTAAGAAGGCATGTTTCTTTATACTTTTTTAGCTTGTTAAAAGGCAAGAAAAAAGAAATTAGAGAAGCACGATTTGCATGCCAATCACTAGTATTTCGAATTGTAGCTGGAGAGGATAGATGGGACGGGATTAATATTCCTAATACTAAGTCTGATATCAAAAGGACAAAAAAAAGAATTAGTAATATTTTTTTCCAGCAAATCTCTGAAGCTACAATAAATGCTCACGAAATGGGTTTTGAACCCAAGGATATTCTTTGGGCAAATCACAAGGTGATGCTGTTTAAGCAAATGATTTAATTCGTATGAATGTAAGGAGATTGTATGGATCATACCAATTTCAAACATGTTTGTAATGTTTGTCAGCAACTAGAGTATCCAGGAGAGTTGCATTTTGCTTGTGAACCCGAGATAAAGCTTGGGCCAATCCATCAATGCATATACTGTTTAAGTGATGAAAGATCTGGGGATCATAGTGAATGTCAGGACAAGATTGTACAATTTCGGCATGAGCTGATCAGTTTTTTTAAGGCTTAGCAGGATCCTTTGCTGCAGGCGAGATTTTATCTCGCCTGCAATTTTACTTGCATTTATAAACCTATTTAACTTGACTATAGGCCGTGTTCTGTTATAGTTTATCGGGATTTTAATATATAAGGAGTAGGATATCGTGAAGAGTTTACTGAGCTTATTGGTAATTTGTTACCTGGAAAATGGATAAACACCCCAGGCTGGAGTTTTGTCTTTGTTGAGTCGTTATATTAGTCACATGGGTCGTAGTGATTTATCACTACGACCCTAATCTTTTTCTAATCAAAACTTAATAACCTATAAACTTGTAAATTCTGGCAAAAAATAATATAATTACACCGACATTTCATATTACTAAGGAGGAGATTATGAAGGCCAAGGTGTTTTTTGTTGTGCTGGTTTTATTGCTTGTAACCTGGATTAAGGTAAGTGCGTATGGGATAAGTAACCCAGGAATGCCAAAAAGCTTTCCAGTAACAGTTGGAGAAAATGAGCAACATGTAATTATCTCAAAAGGAATGAACTGCTGGACTACAAGACTTTCGGGACGAATTGGAAACTTTTATGGTAGGTGGGTTATTAAATTTGCCACCAATCAGCAACCTATTAAAATGAAGTATGTACAATGCGAAGGTTCTACTGATTTGACATCTGAAAGACGGGCATTGTGGACTAAGTCTTACTATCGTTTCCATTACCAATGGAAAGTAATTGGGTCTAATTTTCAAACCATTACAGCAATTGCGTACAATCCATTTGAAAAATTTGAGGTGACCGACATAGATAATGAGGAAACTCGAGTGATTAGAAAGGGTACTATTTGTACGGGGGCTCCGGAAGGAATTGCCTCACCAGGCTTGGGATTTCCAGGGGTTGTTAAATTTGGAGATCGAATTGTAGACTCAAACTCTGTACTTTTGATATTTGAAACAACGATTAAAATCAAGTTGAAAAATGTTAGATGTTGGGAATTTAAAGACTCTGAAAATAGAATAATTGGAAATTTTATAGATATTTCTTCCTTGAAAAAAACTTTTCAAGGTTGGGGGTATAAAAAATTGGTTTTGTGGAATATAAAAGGAATAAATGAATTCGTTACATCTACTCCAGTCAACAATCCAAAACCCACAATAAGTTCAACGTACGAATTCCCAAATAATGAGTCAGTCACACTTCTAAAACCCAAAATAGGTGACATCTGCTGGGGTACAGAGATTGCAAGTTATAAATTCACGATTATTGAGTTTACTCAAAATCTGAATTACAGTATTCCTGTCAAACGGGGAGGATGTATAACCAATGGATTATATACAAGCCAGCAAGTTCAAAACTATCTTGAAACAAGGGGACTTTTTTACCAAATTGAGGATTTTCCAAAAATCCCAACTGTAACTAGAACTCCATCGATAACTAGAACTTATACCGTAACTAGAACTCCAACACTTACTCTTATTCCTAGGCTTAACGTAGACTGGGCTACAGGTAACCAAGCATGGTACAACCCATCAAAGGGTGTAATTTGTTGGGGGCAAGAAATTGCTGGGCGTAAATTTCATGTTGTGGAATTTACAGAGGATATTTCAGCAGCTGTTCTTCTGAAGAATTGTTTTTGTACTTTTTCTTCGAGATACACTGTTAGAGACGTTTACAATTATTTAGTACGAAATGGTAGACGAATAGACGCGATTTCGAAATTTCCATAAGGAGGTATTTCTTGGGGCGAGGTGTTTGTAAACACCTCGCCCCCAATCTTTTTTATCAAATACCGGCGTGAATACATTAAAAATAAATTTAAATCCCAAAAATTTGGAAATTATTGCAGAAATCTTTAAGTCAGAATGGAAACCATCTCTTCAGAATTTAGGACTCGTAGAGAAAATTTAGTTTTCCAATTGTCAAAAAATTGAGCAATAAATTTACTCTAAACAGAATTATTTTTCAAAATCGCTTAAGCATCAGATTTAAATATTCTTTTTGAAAAGGAAGATCATGATCAGCATGTTGGACAAGTAGCCATGCGTCATGCGAAGCCTTTTTTCCAAACTTCTCAATAGTAACTGGCCCATGTTCTGCAATAATTTTTTTAACCAAACTTGCTGATTCCGTATCTGTTGCGACCCATTCGTTAAATGGAACCTTATCAGTTCTGGTTCTCATTTCTTGATCGATTTTGACTCGATCTTCTAATAATTGAGCAACAGTTTCAGGATTCATAATTATAATTCGAGAGATTTGTCTTTGATTTTGTTTAAAACAAGAGCCTCAAATTCAGCTTTAGGCATGGCAACTAAATCTTTGGAATTTCTTTTTCGAAGAGTAATAGTTCCGCTATCAACTTCTTTTTGACCAATAATTGCCATATAAGGAACTTTGTTGTTTTGAGCATCTCTAACTCTGGCACCTAAAGTTTCATTTCTATTATCAATAGAAGCCCTAACTCCTGACATTTTTAAAGATTTAACAACTTCGCTTGAGTAATCTTCAAATTTATCAGAAACTGGGATAACCATTACTTGAGTAGGGGACATCCAAACAGGAAATGCTCCAGCAAATTGTTCAATCAAAAATCCAATAAATCTTTCGTGAGTTCCAAGAGGGGCTCTGTGAATCACAACTGGTGTTTTCTCACTTCCATCTTTATCGGTATATTTAAGCTCAAACTTCTTTGGCATATATAAATCGAGTTGATTTGTTGAAGCAGTAAACATTCTTCCTGTTGCAGATTTAATTTGAAAATCCATTTTAGGGCCATAAAAAGCTGCGCCTTCATTTACAACAGTATATGGAACACCAGATTTTTCCATTGCTTCTTTAGTCATTTTTTCAGCCAGTTGCCAATCTTCTTCTGAGCCGTGATATTTATCCATATTTTTTGGATCTCTGAGTGCCAATTCCATATGGTAGTCTTTAATTCCAAGAGCTTCATAATAGAATTCGTGAAGTTTGATAACTTGAATAAATTCAGAAACTGCGTCTTCATATGAGCAATAGATGTGAGCATCATTCATTTCCATTCCTCTAACTCTCATCAATCCAAATAAAGAACCTGAATCCTCGTATCTGTGACACAATCCGTACTCTGCCACTCTAACTGGAAGTTCTTTGTAGCTTCGAAGTTTTGAGGAGAAAACTTTGTGGTGGAAAGGACAATTCATTGGCTTTAAATAGTAGTTTTCACCTTCAATTTCAATTGGTGCGTACATCGATTCTTTATATAAAGGGAGGTGACCAGAGGTATAAAATAAACTTTCTTTAGTAATTACAGGAGTTGTAACCCGGTCATAGCCCCAGGCGATTTCAGTTTGCTTGGCCCAATTTTCAAGCTCTTCTTTAATGATGTTTCCTTTTGGAAGCCAGATTGGAAGACCTTTACCAATTTCTTCGTCAAAAAAGAACAATTCTAATTCTTTACCTATTTTTCTATGATCTCTTTTTTTAGCTTCTTCAAGTAGGTTTAAATAAATCTCAAGTTCTTCGGAAGTAGTGAAGGCTGTTCCATAAATTCTAACCAGCATTTTATTTTTTTCATCACCTCTCCAGTAGGCACCCGCGATTGATAGAAGTTTGAAAAACTTTATTTCTTCTGCAGGATTATCAACGTGACCTCCTCTACATAAATCTCTAAATTCTCCAGATTGATAAATTGAAATTTCCTCTCCCTTGGCTGAGATTTCGTTAATTAATTCAACTTTATATTCGTTATTAGAAAATTCGTTGAGTGCAGCCTCTTTAGAAACATTATGTTTTTCAAAGCCTTTCCAGGTTTTGATAATTTTATGCATTTCGGTTTCAATTTTTGATAAGTCTTCATCGTTGATTTTAATATTTCCAAAATCAAAATCATAATAAAATTTATCCTCAATTGCAGGACCGATTGTGTTTTTAACTTCAGGGTATAGCTTTAAAACTGCTGCAGCTAAAAGGTGGGCGGTGGAGTGTCTAAGATTGTTTAAGTATTCAGTGCTCATCTCTTGATTATAGCAATAATTTTTTGTACTATATAGGTATGTCTATTTTAGACGAGCCTATCATTCTATTTTTTGGATTAATTTTAACTTTTATCTTTCTAGTACTCCCAATTGGGTTATTTGCTTATTTAGTCAGTATAGGTTCTAGAATAAAAAAACTCGAAGAATCTAAATCAAAAAGCTCTGAGTTTCAAAAAAAGATTGAAATTAAAAAGGAAATAATAGCTGAAACCATTGAATCCGAAAAGGTAACCACAATAACCCCAACTCAAACTATAGAAGTAAATATAGGAATTTGGAGATGGTTATCCGAAGACTGGATAATGAAACTTGGCGCATTGCTACTCTTAATTGGATTTGGGTTTTTAGTTTCATACGCATTTATTTACAACCTGATCACCCCAGAAGGAAGAATTACTTTTGGAATTGTTTTAGGTTTAGGAATAATGTCATTTGGTGCATATAGAATTCAAAACTATAAAATTCAAGGCGATATATTTTTAGTTTTGGGAGCTAGTGTAATTTTGACAACAGTCATTGCAGGAAGAACCTTTATTGAATTTTTCTCACCTCTTGCAGCCATTGCAACTGTATTTTTAACTGCGTGCCTAATCTCATTTATTAGTGTTAAAGAAAAAAGAAACTCACTAACATATCTCAGTATTATATTTGCGGGTCTTGCTCCAATAACCTCAATGTCACCAGTAACAAGCTCTATAAGCCTGTCTGTGTACTTACTTGTTATAATTCTTGGGTCAATTTGGGTTACCTATCTAACTAACATTAAATGGTTAAATTTAATTTCTTCTTTAATTTTTACTTTTTATACTATTCCGCTTCTATGGAGTCTTTATGATTTCAATATAAATCTTTCCCTCGTATACTTACTTACAGCTGTTCTCGTAGTAAGTGGGATTAATAGTTTAAATAAAAAAAGGAATTTAACTGGGGATCTAATCACTATTTCTTGGTCAGGACTCTATCTTGCAATCTGGATTATGTCTAAACCAATCATAGAAAATGCGTTTGATTACAGATCTGTGATTATATTCACAACATCAATATTTTTCATTGCAGCAGCCTATTATTTTTATAAGAAATTAAACAGCAAACCAATTCTTTACACTCTATCAAGTGTGGGATTTATAATGATTTATAACGCAATTAGCTTAATAATTAGCGAAAATCTTACTGTTGTTATTTTAATTATTGAAATTGTAACCTTATCTATCACAAACTACCTTGTTACAAAAGATGCTAGGGTGAGTAGGTTTATCAATCTTCTACTTATTTTCCCAATGCTCTATACATTACCTTCAATGTTCTCAGTTATGCCCATAGAACAGTATTACTATCCCTATGAGTACTGGTTACTGTCATCAGAAGAATTCTTGAATGTAGTGGCAATTGGCGCGGCATTGCTAGGTTTAGGATATTTCTACCATGATCAAGCTAAAGAAAGCAAAAACGAAACCTCAATCGTAATAAACTACTCTGCAATCATAGCCGGTTCAATCTATCTTTATCGAGTTATTTGGTTAGTTCTAAACGAAATATTTGCAAATTCAATGTATAAATATGAATTTACAGTTGCAAGTAGCTTATTCATTTACGCATGCTTTGGAATTACAGCCTACTTCTACGGACTTAAAAATAAGTCTGAAATTTCAAGAATCTATGGAATTGTATTACTTATTATAATAATCTTGAGAGTTTTATTTGTAGATATCTTCTATATGGATATCCTTGGAAGAGTAATAACATTACTTGGAATCGGTACACTACTTATTAGCACAGCTTTTTATAGCAAAAGATTCACAGGCGATGATAAAATGAAATCGTGATAACTCCTGAAAAAACATTAGAAATAAATAATAGAAAATACCAATACTTAGAAATAGGTGAAGGAGATAAAACTATCATTTTTATACACGGACTTGGAAGCTCAAAAGAAATGTACCCAAAATTCTTCAAAGAATTTCTACCTTTATACAGATGTATATTTTTAGATTTACCAGGTCATAATAAATTACCTTTTTATAATTTCGACTCACTTGCAGACATTGCAAACTATGTAATAGATTTTGTTGAACATAACAAAATAAAAAATTTCTCGTTGGTTGGATTTTCCTTTGGAGGTCTTGTTGCAATTAAATCGTCTAAACTTTTTAAAGATAAAGGGGTTAAGATTAAAGTTGTCGCTTGGGCATCACCTTTAGAACAATCTTTTCTAACTATTAGATCTAAAACATTCTTAAAAATTGTAGACGGAATTGATAAAGTATTTTATAAAAAATTACCAAAATCAATGTATTTTAGACTTCTAGTTTCTATTTTAGGAATTAAGGCTAAAAATTACGAATTAGAATCTTTTCAAAACTTTGAAAACGATCTATTAGATAAATTTGCCAGGTTTATACCTAAAAAGGCTATTAATACTGAGGATATGAGAATACTGTACCTCTTTGGAACTAAAGACCCTTTAATTTCTTCTAAAGCTTTTGAAAAAACAAAAATTTTAGGAAAATATCAACATAAATATCTTATAAATAAAGGTGGTCATTATTATAAAAAAGAAGGTAGGGAAGAAGCAATAGGAAAAATTCTTAAATTTATTAGCTTCTAATTTTTTCTCTCATAAAGATAAATAGCAGGTTCTATAAAAAGATTACCTTTAAACTCAACTTTATATACTTCAATTAGATTATAGTTTTCAATTAGATCTGGATTCTTTTTGAAAGAATCATATGTAAATATATGTGAAGGATCTATCTTATCTCTCCCATAAGTATTGGTCCAAGCTACTGATGAATATAATTTTAAAGGATCAACAATTCTGGAAATTTCTTGGGATCTGGACCAAACAAAATTATGAGTTTCTATAAAATCTCGAACTAGAAAATAACTAAAATAAATTTGATAAATAAGAAAAACACCTATTAAAAGTTTGGCATAAAACTTATCATTATAAAAACCAGCTAACAACAATATAGCCATTGGAAGAACATATAAAATGTATCTATCATAAAACGTATACGCAAAAATCATTAAAAACATGAATCCAAAAATAGAGATAGAATAAACATTTACAATTTTTTTGAAATTAAATAATAAAATAATAAATATAGCTGCTACAGAAATTTTAGAAATCAAATCTGAATACTGATAGTATACAAAATTATATTTAAACTGATACTTGGTCCCAGTAAGAGTTCTAGGAAGAAATCCGGTCCTTTCAATTACATTCTCGAAATAGGGGAACTCTTGCCAAGCTAGATTTTCAGGCTTGAACGAGTTATTTGAATACAAGTAAGTCATGACTATCAAAATTAATACTAAGATAATTTTTTTGTAGTTAAATCTATTTTCAATTGTATATTTGATAATAAAGCTCCAAATTAAGGGAAGTGTGAAAAAAGCTAGATATATTAAAATTCCATAAATCAAGCTATACATATAATCCGGTCTTGAAAGGTTATCTAAGACAAAATTCTTTTTAACCATCTCAGATGTTTTAGGGAAGATTAAGTAGTAAAAAAGACTAATTGAGGAAATATACGCAAGTTGAATTTTAAGCTTTTTAAAATCTTTATTAATTAGAAAATAAACAGCAGTAGCACAGATAAAGATTAGGCCAGATTGTTTGACAAAAAAAGTTAGAATGGAAAATAAATTAGAAAGATGAAGATTTTTTATCTCATCGGTTTTTATGAATTTCTCAAAAAATAAAATGGAAAGTAAAAGGAAGAATATTAAATAGTTCTCAGTCATGAAACCTATAGAAGAATAGGAGTGAAGAAAATTTGTTAAAAGCAGCGTAGAAATAGCGATATTAGAGTATTTTGAAAACTGAAATTTTATCTCTAGGATTTTGGTAAAAATATAGAAATTAGCTATTGAGATTAATAATGTAAGTATAGGTAAGGATTTAATTCCAAATATTACAGACCAAATTGTGGCTAAAAACCCAATAGAGTAGAAAGTGGGAGCTGTTTTAGGAATAAGATAGAAATTTCCTGATAAAAAATTTTGGATGTTTTGGTAGTAGGCCCAATCATCGTTTTGCATAAAATTGACATTCAAATAATAAGGGAGAGTTACTATTAGAATACATAAAACAGTAATTTCTGTATAAAACTTTGAAAAAAAGGCTTTCATTTCAATAATTTTAACTTAATCAGAATATTTATACTAGAATTGATTCTATGAGCCAAAACTTGACAATTTCACAGAATTTTTTATCCAACCAAGAACTGATTAAAAAGTTAATCCAAAACTCAGAGATTCCTTTTGAAGACACCGTTTTAGATATTGGTGTGGGGAAAGGAATAATATCAGAACAACTTATAGAATTAGGTTATAAAGTTTTAGGTTATGAGATTGATATAAATCTAATTAAAAACTTACACCAAAAAATAACTCAAAATTCTTTATTCAAATTGATTGAAACAGATTTTTTAACAGAGAAATTTAACAAACAAACCAATCATCTAAGTGTTTTTTCAAATATTCCATATAGTCAAACCACAAAAATCGCTCAAAAACTTTTAATTGAAAACCCTTTTTTTAATAGAGTTTGTTTAATAGTGCAGGAAGAATCCGCATTCAGGCTTCAAGGTTTAAACGAAGGTCTCTTATTGAGTGTAATAATTCTTAATAACTACGAATCTAAAATTCTTTATAAATTTAAGAAAAGTGATTTCACACCAAAACCAAGAGTAAATTCAGTTCTAATAGAATTTGTAAAAAGAGACAAACCTTTGGTGCCGACTGAAAAATTTGAAACTTTTTTAGATTTCATCTGTTTTATTATCATGCAACAAAAACCAACCATAAACGACAGACTAGCTGGACTTTTATCAACACAAGAAAAAGAAAATTTCTTAAATCTACTAAAACTAGATGGAAGATTAAGCCTTTATCAAATAGGTAAATTAAAATATTTTGATATGTTTAAAATTTTTTTGGATAAATTCCCAAAACAAACTACAATAAGGGGGTACTATAAAAAGTACCAAGCAATAAATAGTAGAAATCAAAAAGTGTATCGAACCAGAATAAAATGATTTATAAAGGGCTATCTCATAAAGAAGCTCAAAAATTATATTTAGAAAAAGGGCCAAATGAAATTCCTAAATCAAGTGAATTTTCATTTTTAAAGTCTATTTTAGATGCTTTAAAAGAGCCAATGACCCTTATCCTCCTATCTTCCTGTGTAATCTATTTTGTAATCGGAAGTTCTTTAGATTTCATTATCTTAACAATATCTGCGTTAGTTATTGTTTCAATAAATGTCTATCAAAACTTTAAGTCAGAAGAAGCTCTTGAGAAATTGAAGGATTTTACTAAAAAATACTGTGAGGTATTTAGGGACGGTGAAAAAATTACTATTGAAAGTAAATATCTTGTAGAAGGTGACTCAGTTATTGTCAATGAAGGGGATAGAGTCCCAGCTGATATATTAATAGTTGAAAGTTCAAACCTATTAATTAATGAAGCCATTTTGACAGGCGAATCTGTTCCAATCCGAAAAAAAACTATTAAAGATATAAACCTAAAGAAATTTTCCGATGATTATATTGCTTTTTCTGGAACTTTAATTACTTCTGGATGGATGATTGGTTCAGTTTATAAAACAGGTATAAAATCTAAAATTGGGGAATTAGGCAAAAGACTTGAATTAATTAAGGACGAAGAACCTCAAGTTAAAAAAGAAATAAATAAAATTGTTTTAAATTTAGCCATTCTTTGTATTCTAACTTGCGCATTTATTTTTTCTTATAACTATTATCAAACATCAAATCTTCAAAACTCAATTATATACTCAGTTTCGATTGCAATAGCCTTAGTTCCAGAGGAGCTTCCGATTGTGTTAACAATATTTCTATCCCTTTCATCTCTAAGATTATCAAATAAAGGTATGGTTATTAAAAATAAAGCAATAATAGAAACTCTCGGTGCAGCAAACATTATATGTGTTGATAAGACCGGAACTATAACCAAAAATAATGAAAAGCTAAAGAAAATTATCTACCAAGACCAAGACTTAGATTTTGAAAAAATCGAGCTAAATCAGGATATCAAAAAACTTCTTCGAGCTTCATTTCTTTCCAAATATTTTAATTCAAAAGATGCGCTGGATATCGAGATAGAAAAAATATTTAGTAAAACAGGAATCGATATCTCAGAATTTAATTCTAAAGAGGAGGGGGTAGTTGATAGAAGATTTGTTTTTTCTAAGAAGTATTCAAAAGGAAAAGAGAGTTATATTTTTGCCAAAGGAGCCTATGAAGAGGTTTCAAAAATATGTCGAATTCCATCTAAATACGAAGATTTTATGTTAGATAAAATCCAAGAATTAACTAACGTTGGATATAGAATTATTGCAGTAGCTGAGCTTAAAACTGAGAGGGAAGCTTCGTCTAAAAAATTTGAATTATTAGGACTTTTAGCTTTTCACGATGAACTTAGAGATGAAACAAAAGAATATGTCGAACTTTGTCAAAATAATAAATTACGAGTATGTATGATTACAGGAGATCATAAGAACACCGCAATTTTTTATGCCAATGAAATCGGTTTAAATAATCCTCAAAATGTTCTAACTGGCGACGAATTAGAAAAACTACCAGACCATAAACTCAGAGAATTAATAGCTAGAACAAATGTTTATGCAAGAATTCAACCACAACAAAAATTAAAACTGGTTAACTTTCTAAAAAGTAGGGGGAATATTGTTGTAATGACTGGGGATGGAGTAAACGACTCACTTGCGCTCAAAGCTGCAAATATTGGAATTTCGATAGGGGAAGGCGGTACAGATATCGCAAAAGAAACATCTGATATTATTTTAATTAAAAACGACCTAAAAAGTATTATCGAAGGAATTAAAGAGGGTAGAAGAATTTATAGAAACTTAGGAATTACTGCCAGATACATTTACTCCTTCCATCTTCCGATAATTTTAATTTCAATCTTTAATACTTTTTTCCAATTACCATTCCTACTTCTACCAGTTCATATTGCATTTTTAGAGTTTATTATTGACCCTTTTTCAACAGTAGTATTTGGGTCAATCCCAGCTCAGAAAAACATACTTTCTAAAACTCCTAGAAAAGCAAATTTCAAATTAATTGAGAACATGAAAATCGGTGTCGGAACAATTTATGGTGTAGCGATGTTCTTTCTGATATTTATTCCATATTACTTAATCAATTCTTTCGACCCTGAATCTGCAAAAACAGTTGCGATTTTAAATCTAATGATTTTGAATATATTTTTGATTTATTTTAATTTCTCAGAAGAACAGACCTTTTTTCAGGTACTTAAAGACAAAACCTTTATGATTGCTATAACGATACTATCTTTAATAACATTTGGAATTTACCTGATAAGAGATAGTTTAAACTCGATTGGTCTTGGCGGATCTATTTCCGAAGCTGAATACTTGCTCCTAGGGGGGTCCGTAATTTTATTTGTATTTGTAGGCTTTTTCAGCAAAACCTTTACAAAAAAACCTTCATAAATTGACATTTCTTAAATATTTGAGATAATACTCTAGGCTATTAACTAAAGGGGAAAGATATGCCAACTATTTACTCTGTTGGGAGAGTAAGAGCCATCCATCCAAAAAATGGGATTGGTTTTCTAACTCACCGATACGATCAACATTTAGTTTTCTACTTCTCAAATTGTTATGAATTTGAGAATAGAGATGGTGCGATTCTGATGAGCGAGGTAAAGAAGTACCATTTGCCTAATCCCGGAGACTTTCTAATTTTTGAATCAAGTGAGATTAAATTTCCCACTGTAATCGAAAGTAGTAAAGGATGGATTCCGAGAGTAGAAAAATGGGGAACAACAACTAGTTATAAGGAGGCATTATCGGCTAAATTCCTAAAGGTATTAAGTAACGGAGAAAAAATATTCAACGGAGGCTTTAATTCTTTCAAAGGATTTATGGAAAATACAAAAATCAGCGAAGATGAATTAGAAATTCACTTCGTTTAACATAGAGGCTGAGTCGCAAGACTCAGCCTTAATCTTTTCACTAAAAATACAATAGAAACATAATTAATGTAAAATATAGATAATGAAACAATTAGATAAAATCCTAATTTCTATCATAGCTATTTTAGTCGCAGGAGGGGTTGTCTTAAATGTTCAAAAGCAATACTCAATAGATAAATCCAAATTACCAACTAAACTAGAATCTAATTCTCAATTTCAAAAATGGGTTACAAACGCCAGAAATAAAGGTGTAAAAGTTGAGGGAGATAATTTCAGATTTATCGAAGATTCAAATATTTTTAACACTTTATGGACCTCAACAGCTTCAATTGACGATGATACCTCAAGAAAACTTTACGATGAAAATATGGTTGAGCTTAGAAAATTTAAAGACAGTGCTTTGTCACCAAACGAAAGGGAGGTAGTTAATTACGATTACTCCAACAGGTTTGGTTTTTCTCCTAATGAAGTTTTCTTTTATGGTCTTAGGGAAGATAAAATTCTAAGAACTAAAATTGTAGATTGTGACTTTGAATCAAACTGCTTTTTTAACAGAGCCTCCTTCCTAGATAACCATGTGTTTTTTGTAATTCAAATGTCTCTCAAAGAATACACAAAAAAAGATCCAAAACCTTGTGACCCTAAAACAGTTTGTGACTATACCTTTAAAGTTCACTTAGTAGACTTAATAAATAACTCTAGAACCGTTTACGAATCAGAACCAGTTCAAGGAATTTTTGAAGATTTAGTATCAAAGCTCTAAGCCTATAAAAGCCCTAAAGAGAAGAAAAAAGGTTAAATTTATTGTATAATCTTGTAATTCGGGGTATAGCTCAGTTGGCTAGAGTGCGCGCTTTGGGAGCGTGAGGCCGCAGGTTCGAGTCCTGCTACCCCGACCATTTACTATGATCCCTGCCAAGTTTTTAAAAATCAAAGAAATTTTATTAGTTTTACTTTTAACAACCATCTCGACATTTTTTATTTCTACAAACTAGATAATTCATACTTCTTTACTGATGAGATCTTGTATCTAGATTCAGGAAGACAGTATCTCAAGGGCAATTTTGAGAACAATATGCAGGTTCCGTTTGTTGCTAAGTATATTCTAGGAATTATGTACCCCTTTGTCGATCACGATGTTAATCTTCTACGCACACCGTTTGCAATTATGGGTATAATTACTGGGCTAACACTGTTTTTTATAATCAAAAAAGAGTTTGGAAGTAGGTTGGGAATAGCTAGTTTTTGTTTATATTTGTTTAACCCAATTATCCTTGATTCAACCAAAATGGGGATGCTAGAAGCTCCTATGCATCTTTTTTGGCTGCTATTTGCATACTTCTTTATAGAGGCTAACAAAAATTTAAGATTTCGCTTATTTGTCTTCTCGGGAGTATTTTTAGGCCTTGCTTTTGCATCAAAATTTACCTCAATTGCTCTTATACCGCCAATATTGGTTTACTTTATCCTCCATCTAAAAGAAAATAAAATTTATATTTTAAGATACTTATTAATGTTTGGGGTATCGGGTCTAGGATTTTTAGTTACTTATTTCCCAGCAATCCAGTACCTAGGAATCAGGTCAACAATCTTAAGAGTAAGTAATTCATTTGTCGAAGGATATGTTGGTAGATCAGATGAAGGCAAACTTCATCTTATAAATGGAGAAGTGTATCTTAAATCCCCATGGTGGAGTTACTTATATTTCTTAGAAAATAAACTTTCAATTTTTGGAGCAATCTTGTATGTAGGAGGTATAGGAAGCTCGGTATTAAATAATAAAAATAAATTTTTGTATTTTTGGGGTACCTTTTTCGTTTCATCGCTTGTACTATTTCAAATTTCAGGTGTTAAGAGCGAAAGGTATCTTTCATCAATACTAATCCCAGCAATAGTTTTAGTTGTAATTGGAATTGATTATCTGATTAAAAAATTTGAATATGCAAAATATTTAATTTACGGTCTTATCCTCATTCAGATTTTTATAACCTCCTATAAGCTTATAAACCAAGAACCAGATAGATATAACGGTCTAGTAAATACCTTTATTTCTTCCGAAACTATTCAATTTACACAAAATAAAAAATTTTTTATATACGGATCAATTAGGTCTATACGATGGTATATACATGGAAAAGCAGAAGGAATTGACATGTTTGATTTCGAAAAAAATCTAGATGATATTTGCTTAAAAATTAATATTTATGATTATTTTGTGATTGATAGGGAAGAAATTCAAAGATACGGAGATAATAGAATTACATTATTTTTAAATAAGAATATAGGGAGTTTTGAATTATCTGAAAAATATGGATTTAACATTTATAAAAGAAAAGCAGCCAAAGATCTAATTTTAAATTGTGATAAATAAAGAATAGGGGACAAGTTTTTTTGAAAAAAACTTGTCCCCAAAGCACTATCAAAGCAATTCTAAAAAATTGCGTTCTCGATAATACTTCTCGGCCCACGCCATATTTACACGATCATAATACTTGATTCTACGTTTTGAATCGTACTTGTAAAAGATCTTAAAAGGCCGGGTGATACTATCAATCACAAAGGCCATTCCAACAGAATTGGAATGGTATTGAAACAAACTCCACAACAAAACCCCTTTTTGTTCCAGGTTTTTGGACTGAAGTACCCTAAGAAAAACTTCTTCTCTTGGAAAGTGCCGGTTTACCAGCCAGGTTAGGTTATCAACCTTAACCTTTGCTTTCTTTAGCTCAGCCATCTCTCTATCTCCTCATATAACCGTATTTAGGTCGAAATGAATTATAACAAATAACCCATAATATAGCAAATTTGAATTTTGAATATGGTAACATAATAATATGTCCTGGATTGTATTAGCCTTATTATCTGCATTTTTTGCCGCTCTTGTTGCTATTTTCGGCAAAATCGGAATTTCTGGAATTGACACTACTTTAGCCACTACAATTCGATCTTTTATAATGTTCTTATTTTTAGGTGGAGTGTCGCTCTATATGGGTGTATTTCAAAACTATAAACAGATTGATTCAAAAGCTTTAACATTTATTGTCCTATCAGGAATTGCAGGTGCAACCTCCTGGTTATTTTACTTTTATGCTTTAAAAAAGGGGCCTGTAGCAGGGGTTGCTGCCTTAGATAGACTATCAGTTGTGTTTGTAATTTTACTTTCTCTTTTATTTTTAAACCAAACTCTAAATGCCAAAGTTATTTTTGGTGCAATTCTTTTAACAGCAGGAGCAATATTACTTGCAATCTAAAGATTGAAAGTGATATATTTTATATATGCCTGATTATAATATTAAGTCTATTAACGACAACCTAGATGAAGAGTTTGAGGATCAAATTAGAAGAAGGTATGGAGACAATTCTTCTGGTAAACGACACTCAGATCATCACGGTAATAAAACAACACGACATATTCAGCATGAGATTATCCAATCTAAAATTGATAAAGAAATTAGAAGCGCTGAAGAGGAAATATTCAAAGTACTTCTCGGATTTCCAGAATTTGATAATAAAGATTTAGAAGATAGGTATGTAGATAAATACCTTGTTTGGTTAAAAAATTGTTTTAATAACCATAAATTAGCTATCAATCCTCAAGAAGATATTGAGCTAGATTTCATTAGATCTTCGAGCCACGGGGGACAGAATGTTAATAAAGTAGAAACCGCAGCTAGAGCTCTACACAAAGTTACCAACCTACAAGTTAAAAATGAAGAATATAGCAGCCAGTCTGAAAACAGAAAACACGCTGTTATTTTATTAGTTGATAAACTTAAACACCATCTTGTTGACTGGAAAGAGTATTTACATAAAAAAGATGTTAACGAGCTTTCAAGATACGATATTTTAGAACTAATGGAGCAGGCTTTACTAGAATCCAAAAGATAACCTCAAATTGACACCATAATATTATAGGGTATAATTTTCAAGCAGTTAAAGTATTTAACTAAGCTGCGTATAAAATGTTAGGAGAGGATACATGGGAAGACCAAAAGGCTCAAAGAACTTGCCGAAAAAGCAAGTTGTAATCGAAGAACACTTTGATATCCAGGATCCACTTCGAATTCCGGGAGGAATCCATATGCTTCAGTTAAAGAATGTTGATATGGAAAATATCCACATCAGTCTTTTGGCTGAAGTCCCCGGCAAAGGAGATTGGGATTTTATGCTAGCGCCTCCGTTCGTCAAAACAATCGGACCTTCAAAGGAGGTATTCCAGGACGCTTACGTTTCAATCGGAGATGATGGAAAACCATCGTCGCTTGTTATCTTCGTTAAGATTCTTGGAGGTGTAGATGGTTGGAGGAAAACTTCAACCTCATACAATTTCCCGAAAGGGTTCTGGGGAGACCAGGATTACGATAAAGTGTAGGCACATTTTTCAAAAAATATGGCGCGGATGCATTATATGCAGCCGCGCCATTATCTTAATCCTTTAACTAATAGTCTTTAGGGTCAAAGTATTTAATTATAAGTTCATCAGTGCCTTTACCCCATAACATTGAGACAATAAAAGCACTTTCTGCGTCTCCAGAATAATATCCGAATCTGTATTCAAGGTCTCTATGAATAAAAAGTATGTATTCGTGATAAAAAGCTTCTGAAACGTGACCTGTTTTAAATTTAAATACACTTTCAGGAGCTCTACCTCCTAAAATTTCCCCCAAAAACCCATCCTCACGCCAAGGTACTGAGAACATAACCAAAAGCATATTTTTTGTATCATAGCCTTTAACTAATGCTAACTTACCTTTGAGTAAACAAACATCAAATGGTGATAACAGTATCAATTTACCAGAAGGCAAATTGATAAAATCATTGTTTGTAAACCCGATAAAGGGAATTTGAATCTGTTCAAGGCTTATAAAATCTTCCTCTAAATACACATAGGTATAATTCAGACCTTCTCTTGAGACACGTCCGTTATAGGACAGGTTTGCGTAGTACATATACTCTCCCTTAATATATCCCGTTGATTATATTGAAAATTGAGTAAAAATCAATTAAGATAAGTTTCAAAGTAAAAAAATTCCTGAAAGGTAACAAAAATGAAAAAAACACTTGTAGTTTCTTATACTCCACGAGAAGGATCGAATACTAAAAAATTATTAGATCATTTTCTAAAAAATGCTGAGGGTAAAACTGAGATTGAGTTTCTAGATTTAGCTTCTACGCCAGTGCCAATGTTTACAAGTAAGCCTTTAAACGCTTATGTTAAAAGAAATTTTGGGGGAGCAGAACTTAACGCTGAAGAAACAAAAGCTATCGAACCAATTGATAGGATGTGTGATCAATTGCTTGGAGCAGACTATATAGTTCTTGCTTACCCAGTTTATAATTTTACATTCCCTGGACCAGTTAAATGCTGGTTCGATGCTGTGATTCAATCTGGAAAAGCTTTCAGGTATACAGAACACGGTTTTGAGGGTCTTCTAAAAGGTAAAAGATCTTTAGTTTTATCAACTTCTGGCGGAGATTATTCTTCAAATTCTGCTTGGGATTTCTCAACCCCACTTGTTCAAGGACAGTTCTCATTTATGGGGGTAGAGCCTAAGGTTGTTACTGCTGGAGGAATGTCTATGGATACTGAAAGAACTGCTGAATCACTAAACCAGGCAATGGTTAAAATTGATGATGTAACTTCTGAATGGTTTCAATAAAAATCTTTCAATAAAAGAGAAGGGCGATGGTTTTAAAAACCATCGCCCTTTATTGTTTGAATAACATAAAGTGTTAATCAATCAAAACACAGTCAATACCATATTCGGTCGCCAATGCCTCAGTAACGTCTTCGTTCTCGACGTTACTCGATACAAAAATATTGTCCGGATTTGAAGGATTGTTTCCGGTCAGAGCGAACCTTTCGTACTTGTCTAAAACAAAATTAACTGCAATCTGTTCGATAAATCTATCGAACGAAAACACCCTATAGTCCCGAACATACTCAGCTAGACTTCCATGAGTCACCTGAGTTCGCGTGTAAAGTCGTCCTTTAAGCATTATCTTCTCCTTAATATACTATAGGATTTGCTCGGTTATTATAGGGTATTTTGAGAAAAAAGGCAAATTTTAATTCTTAGAAAACCTCACAATATTGCCGTCCTTAAGCTCTAAAGTTCTATCTCCAATAGCAGCGTATTCCTTCTCATGTGTAACCATAATAATAGTTTGTCCATTTTGATTAAGCTCTGTGAAGCTATCTAAAACCAATTTAGAAGTTTCAGAGTCAAGATTGGCTGTTGGCTCGTCGGCAAATAAAATTTTTGGTTCGTTAACAATTGCTCTGGCAATACTAACTCTTTGCTGTTCACCTCCAGAAAGCATGCTCGGCAAGTTATTGTATTTTTTTGATAAACCCACTTTATCTAAAGCTTTTTTTCCTTTTTTGTATGCTTCTGAGATACTAAAACCTCTCATAAGAAGAGGGACTGAAACATTTTCAAGGGCAGTTAGTGTTGGAAGTAGGGCATAGTCTTGAAAAACATACCCAAGATTATTTAGTCTATATTCAGTTCTTTTATCGGAATAAAGATTTGTAACTTTTATATCATCAATAAAAATCTCGCCAGAAGTAGGATGATCCAATAAACCCAGTTGATAAAGTAGTGTTGATTTACCACTTCCAGATCTTCCAATTATTGAAAGAAATTCCCCAGTTTCTACTTCAAAAGAAAGGTTGTTAATGGCAACTAGTGATGTCTCGCCATTTATAAATTTTTTAACTAAGTTTTTTACAATAATCATTTTTTATTATCTTCCTAAAATTGCATCTAATGTTTTTTGATTTACAACGATTCTAGCTGGAATGAAACCAGAAAGCACGCTAGATAGAACTAAAATACCAAGTCTTGATAAGGAGTCCAGATATGGGGCATATAAAATACCGTCCGCGAAAGGAAAATTAATTGGGTTTTGGGCAAAGAAAGGTACAAAGAAGGTGTATAAAATTACCATTCCAATTAAAGATCCAACTAGAGCATAAAAAACAGCTTGAAGAATATATGAAACCTCAATTGCAAGTGAGGTAATGCCAATTGCTTTTAATATCCCGATATACTTTCTTCTTGTAATTGCGTTTACAAAAACAACAATAAATACAGTAACCGAAGCTACAATGATACCGATTCCTCCTAGAAAATTACCTAAGATATCAAAAGTGGTTCCAATATCTTTTAAAAATTTGGGTTGCGATTCTTCGGCAGTTTGAATTTTTGCAAGTTTATGAAGACCCTGCTCATAAAATTTATTTTTTACAGTAACAACATCAACACCAGATTCCAATTTAAATGAGATTTCTTCAGGTTTGAAATCTTTTTCCCCTGAAATTCTTTTATACTCATTAATTGGTATATAAACTCTTCTATCAACCTCAGATACCTTTGATTTAACAACCCCTCGTAAAAAGTAGAAATAATCTTTACCGTTAACTGTGATTTTTACTTTATCTCCAACTTGTAAATTTTTAATATTTGATTCAGTCGGGGAATCAAGCGGAGAATATCTGAAAAGAAGACTAGCTCCAATCATTACACCTCGTGTTTCCTTATCATCAAGATACTCTCCCTCCACGATATACTGTGAAAGACCTGTCACACTATTTTCCGCCAATAAATCGATTCCCACCAAAACCGTTCCTGTCGAATCGTAAACCTCTGTTTCTCTAAATCTTTGATCATACCCAGCAGTTAGAGTTGCGGATTGAAGGTATCTTTTAGAAGTGTATTTTATTCCACTAAGCTCATTGTAAAAATTTTCAATTTTAGGGAAATCAACAACAAACTGGTCTTTTCTTAATTTAGAAATTATTAAATCTCCAGAATATCTTTCATCATAAACATTTGTAGCCCCCTTCGGAAGACCAACTAAAATTCCTCTTCCAACAGTTAAGTTTAGAAAAGTTAAAGTCATAATAAATATAATAAGAAGCGTAGTTAATTTTGAAGCTCGACTTAAGTCTTTGAGAGCTAAATAAAATCCAACTTTAATTGAAGTAAACATAATAATAATTATACTTGGGATTGTTCTTATTGACTTAAGTAAAATTAAAATATCTAATAAAGATAATGAACCCAAAAATTTTTACACAAAATAATTATTTTTTTATGTTAGCTTTAGACCATAGAGGAAGTTTTTTAAAATTAGCAAAATCTGATAATGAGCAAAAGTTAATTGACTATAAGTACGATATTATAAATTCATTGATTTATCAGTTTTCTGGGGTATTAATTGATGATAACTATGGATTTAAAGCCTATTCACTTTTCAACAAAGATATTCTAAAACCTTTTCTTTTACCAATTGAAAAAAGCGGGTTTGTTGACAGCAAAGAAGGAAGATTAAACGAGTTAGAAACTAGCGCCTCAGAGATTAAAGAAAAAGGAGCGTCTGGGGTAAAGCTTTTAATTTATTTTAATAAAAAAGATAAAAATGCTAAAAAACAAATTGAACTTGCCAAAGTTATTTCAGAACAATGTAAACAAGATGGATCGCCCTTATTTTTAGAAATTGTTCATTACGGAGAAGCGAAGGATGTCCTTGATACCTTAACAATTTTTAGACAAGAGGGGATTAGTCCAGCAGTTTATAAATTGGAATATCCTGGAAATGAAAAAAACTGTAAAGCGGTAACAGAATTTTTAGAAGATACACCTTGGATTCTGCTTTCCAGGGGTGTAACTTTCAATGAATTCTATGATCAAGTTTACAAAGCAGCTAAATCAGGTTGTAGTGGATTCCTAGCTGGAAGATCCTTATGGCAGGATTTATTTGAACTTGAAGGAGATAAAAGAAAAGATTTTCTATCCCAGGCATTGCCAAATAGATTTAAAAAATTGAAAGAATTATTTCTTTAGAAAGTTATTTTATGAATGAAAAAGTTCTAAATCCACATTTATCAACAGATCAATACAATGTTTGTTTTTTGAAAGGTACAGAACCTCCTTTTTCAGGAAAGTACGATGAATTTTTTGAAGAAGGAAATTATTTCTGTATAAATTGTGGACAAAAGGTATTTGAATCAAAAACAAAATTTAATTCAGGAAGTGGTTGGCCAAGTTTCTTCCAACCAATTGAAGCTTCTGTGAAAATTGAAAAAGATTACTCGTTAAACATGGAAAGAGACGAAGTTCTCTGCTCTAATTGCGAAGCACATCTTGGACATGTTTTTTCAGACGGACCTGCTCCAACAGGATTACGATATTGCATTAACTCATTAGCTTTAGATTTTAAAAAAAATGAATAGGTTACTTTCAATAATATTTCTTACAATTCTTGGTGGAATTATAATTTATTTTGGATATTTCTTCGTTTATAAAATAAATGTTCCAGACGGTAAAGTTAAAATAACTATAAATAAAAAAGAATACAATTTGGATGTAGCAAGAACAGACGAAGAAAGAAATAGGGGATTAGCTAAATTTGACTCAATTAAAAATAACGAGGGTATGTTGTTTATATTTGATTCTCCAGGAAGATACTCTTTCTTTATGAAAGATATGAAATTTAACATAGATATTATTTTTTTAGATGTTAACAAAAAAGTGGTTGATATGTATAAAAATGTAAAATTTCAGGATTACAAAAATCCTTACGACTATGAAACTTATAAACCAAATTTCAATTCAAAATATACAATTGAATTGAAAGAAGATGAAATAGAAAAAAGCGGTCTTAAAATAGGTGATTACATTGATTTTTCAGTTAAATAATCTATAATATTATCGGTTTAATATCTGGAGGGAGTTATGAAGCATAAAGGCCTTAAAGTGAGAGCCCTAGAGCTTTTCAGATACATGAGGTTCTTATACCAATTGTATAGAATTGATCAGACAGGGTCAGATCCACGAGGCATCTCAAATTTGATTGAGAGCTTTCAATTTCGTAATGAAGCTGAGTTGAAGTCAATTATCAAGCTAGAAATGCCTGAATCAATCCTGGTATCAATCTGTGTGGAACTAAGAGAAGCTAACAAAAACCATAAAGAGATGGATTTCTTACGCAAGGAATTCAAAACCTTTATGGAATGGCTTGAAACTAGTTCCCAAGTTAAGGGGAAAGGAATTGATAACCCAAAGCCGTGAATTGCGGAGAAAGATAATCAAATCTCTATCCTATCTTAAGGATTTTGTACCTAACATCAATAAAAAGTCACAACTTGAAATTGATGTAAAACAGGATGAAATCTTGAAGATGTTAGATTTTGATTCTAGAAGTAGGCTGACTCCTAAGGACCGCGCTGAAGTGCAGCATGTGTACTTTGGTATTCATTACAAAACTAGAGCTGTTATCTCAATTCATTTTCCAGTAGTGGATAAGATTTTGATGGATATAATCTTCCACTAGGAGGAGGCGGGACTAACCCAAGGTTAGTCCCGCCATTTTTTTTGAAATTACTTTTCAGACTAAGTTCAAAGCTTCGCTGTGATATTATAAAAAGATGACTGGTCCTAAAAAATCACTCTTTCTCATAATATTTTTATTTGTAATTATCTCATTTTCTGGTTTTCTTAGACTTTATAATTTAGGTTATTCAGACTATCAAGGTGATGAAATTAAAGCTTTTTTTAACCCAAAAGTAGATGGTGATTATTTTCAATTTCTTTTAGATCAAAGAAAAGGACCAAACCAGTTTATTGTAACTGGCCTGATGAAGGGTATTACAAACGACTTTGATAATTATGCACTTACAAGACTTCCTTTTGCTTTAGCAGGATTTATTTCAGTTTATATTTTCTACTTAGTTGTTAGAAGAATTTTTAATGAAAAAGTTGCAATATATTCTTCTATATTTTTCGCAACAAATGGGTTTCTGGTTGCCTTCTCTAGAATTGTTCAATACCAAGCTTTTGTTATTTTACTTGGACTTTTAGCTATTTTCTTATTTCAAAAATTTCAAGAAACTAAAAAATATTATTTAATAACACTTTCATTTATTTCATTAGCTGCAGCAACCTTATTTCATTACGACGGACTATTCTTTGGATTACCAATTCTATTCTGGTCAGTTCAAGAATTAATAGCAGATAGAAAAAATAATTCAAAGAAACTAATTATAAATCTAGCTGTTGCCTCATTTGTCTTTGTTGTAATGTTAGCTTCGTTCTATATCCCTTTTGTTATTAATATCACGGATAAAACAAAAGACTATTGGCTTGGAAGAATCAGTGGCGAAGTTTCAAATAAGGTATCTTCTTCATACTATCTATTTACAGTTTACCAACCAATTTATGCAATTCATTTCTATATAGGTTTGATTGGATTAGGTCTTTCTCTTGCATTTTATCCTTTAATTCATAAATTTTTAAAAATAAAATTCTTAAAGGATTTAGAATTTAATAAAAATATTACTAATTTGTTAATTTGGATTTTAATTCCATTTGCATTTCTAGAAGGAGTTGTGAGTATTCCTGGAACTCACATTTATACCTACTTAATCCCTACTATGATCCTGATGGGGTACGGAATTGATAGAGTTTTTGAAGTTGTTAAAAATAAAGTACTTCAAATTACAGGCTATGTTGCACTTTGTATATTAACTTTATTCTTATTTCTTCAGGCTAACGCTATTTTTGTAGACCATACTCAAGAATATCCGTGGGAAGATAAAAAGTTTTTGATATTCACAATGATAAGACCGACCCCCGTTTTTCACCTGAGTATGTTTGGTTTTCCTTATAATAGAGAGTGGAAACAGATTGCGGAGTTTTTAAATCAGAATCCGAATGACTATTATTCTACAAATGAAAGAGTCACCGTGACAAGATACTTAATTAAGAATCCAAAAGACGGTAATCAAGCCAGATATTTTGTGTTTATTGAAAACCCACAAATGTTTACAAACGATATCACAAACTCAAGAGCTAGAACTTTTATCGCAAACAATAAACCTATTAAAGAAATCAAAACACAAAGCGGTAATAAAGTTTTAATTTACGAAATTCCAAAGGGTTATACATTCTCAGCTCCAGCGTCCAAAACCATTTTTAGTGAAAATTTGGATGAATAAATGAATAAGGGGCGATTGTGTTTTACACAATCGCCCCAATCTCTCTCTCGCCTAAGTCAAATAAGTTTCCATACTATCCCAAAGATCTCCGTAATACGAACGGCAGATAGTATCAACTGCGTCTGCAAATACACGAATTTCTGCTTGAGCGTCATGCTTACGACGAAGCTTCACAAAGTGATTCAACGCCTGGCCCGAAGCTGTCCAGTAGAAATAGGTATATGTTGAAAGGGGGAGATGCATTCGAGCCTGTTCAAAAGCAACACCAGATTCAACCATATCATTATAAAGTTGAAAAGATTGCTTAATAAGCTCTTGGTATCTTGAAACAAACTCATTACTACGATGATGGATTTCAGATGACCTTCCTGACTTCTTATTCTGTGGCTGAACATAGAATTCTTTTGGGGTATACCAGTTTTCATACGCAACATAGCGACCAGAAAGCTCACTCCAACCAGTATCCTTAAAGGAATACTCACCGCCAACAACGTGCTTCCACCACTGACGAGCAACAACTTCAGGAGCTTGAACATACAAAGTAATGTAAGTATGACGCATTGGGGCCGTGTGAAATTCTTGAGCCAAATGATCCAAAAAGCGAGTATGCCGCGACTTATCAAAATTTGTAACCCTCTTACCAAAACTCCCTCGGGCCATGTTAACTGCCTTGAGGGACGGGCCCATTACCATTAAGTCATAGAGTTCGACCATACCGATATTATCGGCCATCCTGATAATCATAATCTCCTCCAATAGAAAAAATAATCCTGATTGATTATTATTGATTTTAATTAAATGTAAAGAGGGTGCCTACAAGTAACCCCCATATTCTCCTATCAAGTTGATTTTTCCCGCACCTTCTTAAGAAAAAAGATTCGTATTTCAATCAAGCTTTGAAAACTTACATGGAAACAATTAGGTAATAGGGGAGATATGAAAGAGGGGTTTTGAATGCTTTGTGAATTGCATTCAAAACCCCTTAACTTATCCAGCTCCGCTTTTACCTTTACTAGCGTAATTAAAGATCTTAGCCCGCATAATGATGTATTCATGATGAGCAAATATCTTATGCCAAAGAACCATGTAATGATGAAAAATAAGATAATGAATAACATTTCTTAAATCATTAAGATTACAATTTTGATTCTTAAAGCTTAGGATAGTATTATGAATTGACTCAACATCAAAATCACTAGGAGAAGTAAAAGGACGACGCATGGACTTATTAAATTTCTCACTTAACCACTCCCTAAAAACTTGCACATCAAAATCGTTTGTATGCAAAAAGCTACTTACCTCATCCACGCTAATCTTCTCCATAATGGTCCAGTAACCTCCATTAGACATAACAATCTCCTTTATTATGATAATTTAGTGGGGATAAATCCTATATATTATATCAAACCAGATGATCACAAAAAAAGACCGGATTGCTCCAGTCTTTTAATGTTTAAGAATTCATCTTCTTGCGTAGAAGAGGATTATTCTTCGTCTTTTTTGGAAGATCTATCTTTACCGAATTCAATAACTGGGAATTTAAGCACAGCCATTAATGCGAAATAAAGAGAAGCAGTTAAGTAAACCACAGTAGTGAAGATAGTTTCATAGAATTTTAATCTAAAACCTGTATCTTCAGAAACTCCTACTTGAGTAAGAGTTAAATTGTAAAGAACATATAAAAGATTTGCGTTATTTGCAAAAAGAAATAAAAGAACAAGGCTTAATACTATAATTGCGTATTGGTTTAAATAAATTTTTGTCATATTACAATATAATATTACGATTTTTTTTAATGTCAACTAATTTTTTAAGCTTAGGATTAATTACAATCCGACAATAAGAATACTCAGGGTTATTATTATAAAAATTTTGATGAAAATCCTCAGCCTCAAAGAATTCTCTAAATTTTACAACTTCTGTAACTACAGGGTTTTGATATTTATGAGAACTATTTACTTCACCAATCTTTTTCAAAGAAGAAGCAAATTGTTCAGGGGAAGTAACCAGTATCATTGATCTGTATTGAGTACCAATATCAGCACCTTGTTGGTTTAATGTAGTAGGATCGTGGATTTCAAAAAATATATTTAAGATATTTTCAAAGGATATTTCATTAGGATCAAAAGATATTTCAACTACCTCAGCATGACCAGTTTCTCCAAAAGATACTTGTTCGTAAGTTGGAGATGGGGTAGAACCACCAGAGTAGCCACTTCTAACATTTTTAACACCAGTTACTCTTTGAAAAACTGCCTCTAAACACCAAAAACAACCTCCAGCTAAATAGGTAATTTCGTTTTTATTCATATAATTATTCTACTGCTTATTTATTAGACAAAAAGAGTATATTTTGCTAGATTAGATAGAATGAGTACGAATTCTAAATTTGTAAATTTCATTGTCAAAATAATTATATTTTATCGAAAAGTTAAAAGTGTTTGTTCTATTTCATATCTTAAAAATATAGACAAAGAAAAATATTTAACTAAACTTCCATATCTTTATTTTGCAATCTTTTTGTTAATGATTGGAACTTTTATAAATTATGCAACTATAAAAGCACCAATTACAAAAATTAAAGTTGATAAATACAATCTTTTTGCAGCGCAACCACTTGAGCTTGAAACTACTACTACATTTTTATACGGAATGGATTCACGAGCAAAGAAAATTGATGGAGTATTTAAGGCGTACAACTGCCCGATGACAGGAACTGGGGAGTATATTGTAGAACAAGCGGATAAAAACGGGATTCCATACTGGCTAGTTGCATCAATTGCTTTTCAAGAGTCTATCTGCGGTAAATACACACCTGAAAAGGCCGGGGTAGAGTCATATAATTCTTGGGGATGGGCAGTTTACGGAGATTCAACTAAATTTTTTAAAAGTTATGAACATGGAATTAAGGTTGTTTCTGAATATCTAGGCAATCGATTCTTTAAAAGAGGAATCACTGACACTTGCGATATTATGAAAGTTTATACCCCTCCAAGCAATGGTTCTTGGTGCCGAGGAGTCAACTATTTCGGCGAAAAGATCCAAAATTACGGTTCTAGATAAAAACAGCTATTTTGCTGAAATTTCAACCTTTTAACCCATTTTCAACCCCTCAAAACTTGCATTTTCGGGCATTATTTGGTAATATATAAAAATATTCAGGCGATTATGGTTGCCTCAAAAATACATTAGATTTCCCCAATATTTAAATTATGAAAAAAATAATACTGTTACTTGCTTTAATACTTGTGAACTTTTTGGCCCTTGCTTCAGCATATGCTGATACAACCAAAAAACCTTCACCAATGTTTGAAGTTGAATATAGAAAAGTTAATAGAAAAGAGGCTTTATCAAAATTCTTTGAGAAGTATAATTCACCTCTAAAAGATAACGTTGATACGTTTATTGAGGAAGCCGACAAGTTTGGAATCGACTATAGAATTATTCCATCAATCTCATGTATGGAATCTACTTGTGGTAAATTCTTAATTAAAAACTCTTACAATCCTTTTGGATGGGGTATCTACGGCGATAACGCAATTTACTTCAAGAACTATGATGAAGCAATTAAAACAGTTGCCATAGGGTTAAATAAAGGGTACTTTTCAAAGGGGTACGATACTGTTGAAAAAATTGCTCCAATCTATACACCACCAAACAGTACAAACTGGAAAAACGGTGTTTCGTTCTTTATGAATGAAATATCAAAATTCGAATAAACATTATGAAAAAGGGTCACGAAAGTGACCTTTTTTCTTTACCAATACGAGTTATTACATTTATTTTTAATATATGGTATCTTGACTTAGCTATCCGATAGTATAAGAGGGGGATATATAATGGAGGCTGTTCTTATGCCTAAAGCTGAAAGAGATCTATACCAATCGTACATTGTTGGGTACAACCACGATGTTACGAAAGAGTGCATAATCACTTTTAACTCTAACGGAATCAACCTTAGAACAAAAGCAAATCAGACAACTAAAAACTGAAAGCTGCAGGATTTAATTGGATTGTACTAAACAGGAATAAAAAAGTACTTTTTCACTCTAAAGAGTATGAAAAAGTATCGGTTATTCCCACAACACGAGAATACGTATTTGTATACTTTTATTATGAAGAGAATGATAAAACTTATTCATTCTGTAGACTTTCAAAGATAAAAGATATAAACGAAACTTGTACTGTAAATGTCAGTCTAATAAGTCGGAATCCAAATTGGATTTTCAAGGAGTATTTAATTAAGGAGTATTTCGATCACGATCGAATAAACCTGATTTTGAAAACTCATTTTGAAAATTAATCGTCAATGGGTCGGAAGATAGTATCTTCCGACCCATTTCTCATTTATTGAAACTTATAGTAAAATATACATCCACTTTAAAAGGGGGTGAGTATGAGGCTTTACACAGTAGAGGCAGGAGAATTAACTGTGGGTATTACGTTTACATGGAAGAATTTAGGTTTTGCTAAAGTTCCGATTGTCAAACTTGGAGAAGAAAGAGAGCTGATACTATCTCCGCCATATCCGTTAGCAACAACGGTAAATTTTGGCCATATTTTCAAAGCCGGAGGAAAGATTCAGCAACTTTACATGGTTGATTTGAGATCAGATATCGGTTTTAATGAAATCATTGTGCTGGCAAAAAACTCTAAAATTTACAGTTTTAGCGCAGTAATTTCCTATGGTGAGCTTGCTTGTATATCATTAGTATCATTGGGGGAAAATTTCATTATAGAGGGTCAAAAATATCTCTATAATGGGGCCTCGATTGTTAAGCTGATATAATATTTTCTTATGTAAGGAGGGTGCGATGAGATATCAAGTCTGGGCAAAAGTTTCTCAAACAGAGAAGCTTTTATCAATAACAGGTACTATGAGCGAAATTCGTTCAATTGTGTCAAAGATCCCAGGTTTTGTTAGGATTGTATCTTACAAGCGTCTAGGTTAATTTCTACTGGGGTTGAAGCATAAAGCTTCAACCCCATAACTTTAACTATTATTCAATTTTTCTTATCAAAGTGATAAAATACTTAAAGTTTGGGCGAGTGGTGGAATTGGCATACACGCATGCCTTAGGAGCATGTTCCTCACGGATTGAGAGTTCGAGTCTCTCCTCGCCCACCAAATAGTTTTTGCATAGATTTAACCAATCATAATATGATATCTACAATAAAAAGTTTATTCAACAAATATAGTTTTTGGATAATTATTTTTTTTACAACCTTAATTTATTCATCAAATTTATATTATGACTATACAAAAGATGCAAAGGAAATTGGGCATAACAATCTTCTAACTTCATCCGATAATGCACCAAGTACTTTTTTACCTTATGTTCTTTATAAAACAGGCAGCTTTGATTTCTCATCTACAACTTTCTATCTACGAAGATTTGATGGGGGAGAAAGAGAACAATACTTTATTCACAATACAGGAACCCAAAAAGTTTCAGTTTACCCGGTTTTTCCAGGAATAGCTGCTTTCCCAATTTACTTACCACTTTTATTTTTTAACAAGATTGCATCATTTGATTTTCATGAAAACATTTTGAAAATTCTTTTGCTTGGAAGAGTGACTGGAATTATATATGCAACTATAACTGTTGGAATATTTTTTTTAATACTTAAAAATATTTCTAAAAATTTAAAAATTAGTGCATTATTTACCGCTCTTTTTGCTTATGGAACTACGATGTGGTCTATTGCTAGTAGAGGTACATGGTCCCACACCATTACCGCATTACTTTTAAGCTTGATGATTTACTTAATTATAACTAAGAAAATTTCTAACAAAATTATCCTTCTTATTGGATTTTTGGGAGGAATTACAACCTTAAACAGACCAACAGGTTTTGTTATAACAGGAATTATTGGGTTGTATATTCTTTACAAAATTTACTTGGAAAGCAAAAAAATAAAACATTTATTTATTCCAGCACTACTATATTTCTTAGGTAACCTTCCATCAATTATTTTTACCCTAACATATAATACGATAATTTTTGGAGGTCCTTTAAATGAAGGTTACGCTGCTAGAAATGATTTAAAATGGACAACACCGCTTTTTGAAGGTATGCTTGGTAATTTTTTAATGCCTGGTAAGGGACTTCTAGCTATAACCCCGGTATTTGTTTTAGCCTTGATATTTATATATAAATTATTTAAAGATAAAAATTTTATAAAAGAAAGAAACATTTTTTATCGTTTCTTATCTTTAATTTTTTTTATTTTTTTAATATTTTACTCTAAGTGGTATGCATGGTGGGGAGGTAACACACACGGATATAGATTCTTTACAGATTTAACACCTATTTTAGTTATCTTTTCATATGAAATGTATTTAAAAATTTCAAACCACAAAACTAAAATATTTGTTTTATTCTTAATTGCTTACAGTATATTTATTCAAGCATCCGCTGTTTTCTATCAAAAAAGTAGATGTGAGGATAAAGATATGACTAAACTAGGTTGCATTGATTATATTAATTTTGATAAATTTTTAAAATAGTTTAATGTAAAATATAACTTAATGATAAAGTTCTATAATTTTCTCAAAATCGCTTCTCAACATAAATTCAAGATATATTTTTTTATCCTAATCTTCATAACATTAGTGACTAGATTTGATCAACTAGGATATTCCCATTATTACGGTGATGAAACAAAAACCTTTTACATTGATAAAACAAAACCAGCTATAGATTTCTTTTTAAACCAAAGAAAAGGGCCTATGCAATTCTTTGTGGTTTGGACTATAGAAAAACTAACTCAAAGCTATGATGAGACTATAAATAGAATACCTTTTGCAATAGCTAGCTTAATATCAGTGATCGGGTTCTATTTTGTTGTTAAAAAGCTTTTTGAAAAAAATGTTTACTCTAGTCAGATTGCAACAATTGCTAGTTTTATGTTCTCTTTATCTGGCTTTTTTATTGCTTTTGGTAGAACTGTACAATATCAAAGCTTTGTTTTACTTTTTGGAATTGGTGCTGTACTTCTATTCCTATATAAAAGACCGATATTATCTGGAATTATGCTTGGTTTGGGGCTTCTGTCTCACTACGACGCTGTTTTTTATTTAATTCCAATTGCAACATTAATTTTCTTAAAAGAAGCTACAAACTATAAAAAAATATCACTATTTGTTTTTAGTATGTTTTTAATTGCAGCTCCATTTTATATTTTATATTTTTTTTCAGGAAACTTTAATTTAAACACTCTTCCCTATATTCAAAATAGAGTATCAGGAAACGGAGTTCTACCAAACAATAGTCTTTTAACAATCAGTACCTATAACCCAAATTATTTATACATTATTGTTCTAGCTTTTTCACTATTTACAATTTTTAAAACTGTTAAAAATATAAAAAATTACTATCAATTTCCTGAGCAAATAGTTCTAATTGGCTGGTTTCTTTTCCCATTTATATTATTTGAAGTAATTTTCTCTAGCCCGGGGACTCATATCCTAAACTACTTAGTTCCAATAATAATTCTAAGTGCGGTTGGAATAATAGAGGTTTTCAATTTTCTTAAAAATAAAATAGTCAAATCAATTGGAGTAGTTTTGATTCATTTGATTATTATTTCTATAACAATCACCCAAATAAACACTTTTACGCCAAGGTTGCATCAAGGATACCCATGGATTAACGATATAAGTAAAGATAAGTATCAATTGTTTTTATATGGGTTTCCATATGATAGGGGGTGGAAAGAAATTGGAACGTATCTTCTAGCACAAAGAGATTTTGATAATTTTTATACTAACGATGATATTGAAACCGCTGCGTTTTACTTATACCCAAAACCAACATTTAAATACAACCCTACATACTATATTGAAGTATTAAACAATCAACAATTCAAAACCGAAGACCCAAATTTCCAAAAAGTATTCAATTACACTCTTCAAAAGGAGATTTTTAAGGATGGAGTGAAGGTTGCAAATATTTACAAAAGAGGGCAAAGGAAGTAAATCTAAAAATCATTTCTTTTAAAAAATAACAGTATACCTAAAAGTAAACCTCCAGAAACTAATGAGATATAAAAATCTTTAGGAAAAAATTTTACTTCAATCTCGTTTAATCCTTTATATAAATTTAAAGAGTAAAAAGGTGAGCTAAAATTAGTTGATGGAGTAATATACTCACCATTTAATTTAAATATAAAATTTTTGTTAACTTTAACTGTAGTGTCAACTTCGCGATCAACATCAGAATAGATTCTGGCTAGAATATGACCCTCATCTTTTAACATGTAAGAAACATCCTGTGAATCTATAAGAAAAACTGAATCAAAGTCACCAAGTTGAGTAACACCATCTTCAGTTATGAAAGAACTTACACCAACACTTTTAAAAAAATCTAAATTTGAATTAAGTTCATCAATATTTTTAATTCTACGTATACCTAAACCCTTTTCTTTATAAAAATCTTTATAGACAAGTTCTTCGTACGATGAAAGATATCCGTGAACTCCCCAAGGAGAGTAAAGAAGTGGCTTATTTCCCATGACACTTTTATCAAAGTAAACCACTCTCTTACCTTGAAAATTCTCTGTAATCAAGCTAATTCTCTGATTATAAAAGAAAGTATAATCAGCAACATTATTATTTAAAATAATTTTAGAAAATAAAAAGGTATCAAAAATAACTAAACTACACAAAATATAGTAATAAACTATTTTTTTAAACTTTAGATACAAAAATAAAAACACTATGAAGACAACAAAAATACTAAACCAGATTAAAAAAAGTAGATTTAACTCCTTTATTGAAGTTTTAATAATAGTTGAAATATAAGTAACATGAGATAAATTATCTGAACTAAAATAAATAATAACTATATATAAAATCAAGGGCAAAACATATAGCAATCGTCTCCACTCAAAATCAAACTTAAAAGATTTATCAAAAAATTTAGGGACAATTAAACCAACTGCAAACAATAAAATCAAAGAAGACCTGCCCCAATATCTGAATAAATTAATTGGTGGAAAATTAAATAAAAACCCAATAGGGGAGTAATCAAGTGTAGAAAGAAAAACAAAAATATATAGAGAAATAAGTACTAACTTATACTTCTTAAAATTCCTGTTTAGAAAAACGAGTATGGAAATAATTAAAGAGGAGATACCAAGATAGGTTAGAGTTTCATGAGCATACCAGCTTGAATTAATTTTATTTCCAATGTAATTATACGGAGCCCCTTCTAATAGGGGATTAAATATATTAAGAAAAGATACAGCACTATAAGAACCTTCCAAGAAGTTTAAATTCTCCGAGCGAGCTGAATCTCTGAAGGCCATTAAAGAAGGGACAAGCATTGGTAAAATTAAAATTAAGGAAAAAAGAGCAGTATTTAATAAGTACTTCAATCTTTTCGAATTAGAAGACTCATTTGAATAAAACAGGAATAAAAACTCAATAATTAAACATATAAAAATTGCGTGATAATTTCCATAAGAAAAGGCTAATGCAAAAACAAGAGCCCTTAAAAATATAAACCTAAATTTTAAAGTCGACAAATAACAAGATAAAAAATATAGCCCTACAGGGAGAAGATAATAAGTATAGATTATATTTAGATGTAGAAGACGAACGATTACTGGAACTCCAAAAAAGATAATAATATGGGATAGAACTGATTGGATAAAAGAGTAACTGTAATCTTTTTTTAATAGTATATACAGGTATATTGAACCAATTAGGTAAATTATTAAAAACTCTAATTTAATTGCGAGTAGAAAATCGGCAATTAATAAAGTTAATAAAACTCTAAGTGGGCTTAAAAACCCCATTTCACCAACAGCATATATTGGAAAACCAGAATAAAGTTTTTCAGTCCAGAAGGGAAACTTCAAATTATGAAGATTTTCAGATAAATAAGCAATTGCAGGTAGATGTAGGCTATCAATATCACCTCCTTTTATAAAAGATCTATCAAAAAAGGAAAAAGGAATTATTAAAAACCAGATTAAAAGAGAATAAATAATCCAATAAAATATTAACGGAAGGTTTAGGAAATATCTCAACATATACGTAATAAAACATTATAACAGTATCCATGCTTTAAAATTTTTACATTATAGGGTACAATATTGGTTCGGCCAATTTTTCATATTTAAGGAGTTGAGGCAATGTTTACTTTCTTATTTGAGCTCTTAAAAGTTCTGATTGGGGTAAAAGACAAAGTATTCTGTGAAGCTTGTGGGAAACTAGTCAAAGAGGGAGAAAGACATTTAAAATGCGAAAGTCGTTTATTTGTTGGAGATTTTCCAAAGTGTCCTTATTGTGGTTATTCAATAACTGCGGCAGAAAGCCATAAGGAATGCTTAAGATTATTTAACAAATTAATTAGATGCGAAAATCAGTGTATCTATTGTGGAAGAAAACTAGATAAATACGATCATCTAAAATGTCGGATGACCCTTGGAAGATTTGTAACTACAAGACTATCAAGTTTATGAGAGGAGAGATCTGGCGGATTTGAATGAAATCAAATCCGCCTTTTTCTTTTTATTTCCTTTTTCATAAAATTTAATTAAAATAGCTTGATGTTAAAAAAAGAATCCCTTTTCATAGAAGGTATACAAATAAATATCTCATATAAAAGAATTAAAAATTTAAATCTTAAGGTTGGGATTGATGGGAAGGTAAGCTTATCAGTACCTAAGTATATTCCAAAAGTAGTAATAGAAAAGTTTATTCATTCTAAAATTGATTGGATTAGAGAGAACTTAGAGAAATTTTCTGAAAGTATTAAATTTACAAACAAGAAGTTAGTTGATGGAGAAAAACATTTTGTTTTAGGTGAAGAAAAAATACTAAAGCTAATTGATAAAAAATTAAAGAATCCAAATATTTATATAGAAAATAACACTAGTCTAATAATGGAAATAAATCCTATTTTGACTTTCAAAACAAAAGAAAAACATTTAAATAAATGGTATGAAAACCTCCTAGTAAAAGAAACAGAAAATTATTTTAAAAAATGGGAGCAAGAATTAGGGGTTTCAAAATCAAAACTCATTATAAAAAAAATGAAAGGGAAATGGGGATATTGTGATATCAGAACCAAAAATATATGTTTGAACGTAGAACTGACTAAAAGGAATTTAGAATTTATAGAATATGTTGTATTACACGAACTTTGCCATTTAATTGTTCCAAACCATAGTTCTGAATTTAAAAAGCTACTAAACCAGCATTTACCAAACTGGAAAAGTATAAAAGCAGAAATTGATTAAATCTATTAAAAGTAGATAAAAAAACTATATTAAATTTTATACAATGATGTATTATTTCTTCGTTGGAAGTCTACATCGAAAGGAGGGGAGATGTATGAGAGAGCTACCAATAAGCTTCGAAATTGTTATTTTGTTGTTTCGGCAGGAACAGCGAAAATCAATTCGCAGAAAAGTTTCTGATCTATACCTTACAACCTACTTAGATGTAGGTTACAGGATAGCTTCAGATGAACTCTCAAGCGGATGGAAAATCTACTCAATTCAATTGGAACATTTTTCAATTGAAAAGGCTGATATTCAATTTGCTTGATATCAAGGGGTTTTGACGCATTATGGTCAAAACCCCTAAACTGTTATATAACCTATAGCATTGACTAAATGGGTGGAGCGGTATATAATATTTTTAGTGTTGCTGTACCTCAATAAGGAGGTTAGATATGGAGAAGAAAACATACAAGTTACTTCGTGCCATAACATGGCCAATCCGGGCGTTAGTATCGTCTTTGAAATGGCTCGTTGAGAGCACATATCAAATTCTGAAGGTAACTGCAGGATTTCTTGGAGTGTTCCTTTTCGGATTAGGATTGTTCGGTACAATCATCGCCATTCCCACAGCCATTCAATATGGTTGGGAACAAGGTTTGTTTTTTCTAGTTGTCTCGTTAGCCTCCGGGCTAATTGGAAGACCGCTGGTAAGGCGTTTCCTTGGCGTAGATCCAATTTTTAACTAAATAATATAGCACGGTACAGCAACACTAACACTTTCAAATTTTTCAAAATTTCGCTTATAATAAACAAATGAATAAAGAATATAAAATCTCACGAAGCAAAATTGAATTGTATACCGAATGTCCTAAATGCTTTTTTTTAGAAGTTATTAAAGGAGTTAAAAGGCCGTCAATGCCCGGGTTTTCATTAAATTCTGCAGTCGATGAGCTACTCAAAAAAGAATTTGATATTTTAAGAAAAGAAAAAAAATCACACGAATTGATGGATAAGTTTAATATTAAAGCTATTCCTTTCTCACATCCAGATTTAGATCAATGGAGATACAATTTTACAGGTGTCAGATTTAAACATTCATCAGGAATTACTCTTTTTGGAGCTGTTGATGATCTTTGGATTAACGAAAATGAAGAAATTCATGTTGTTGATTATAAATCAACATCAACCTCCGAAGAAATTACACTTGATGGGGAATACAAAGCTGCATATAAAAGACAAATAGAAATCTACCAATATCTCTTGGAACATATTGGATTAAAAATTTCAAAAACTGGATATTTTGTTTATGCTAATGCACGAAAGGATTTAAATAGTTTTGATGAAAAGCTAATTTTTGATATGAAAATTATTCCTTATACAGGTGACAACTCATGGGTTGAGGGTACAGTTGTAAAAATTGTAAATCTTCTAGAGTCAGAAGATATGCCCCTACCATCTTCAACATGTAAATATTGTAACTATATCCGTGAGTATAATAATTCTATAAATAACCAATTATCATTATTCTAATATTAATTGATTAATCTAGAGTTAAATTGATTTTTATAATTTAATTGATTAATTTTGAATTAATGTGATTTTTATAATTTAATTAATTAATTTTGAATTAATGTGATTTTTATATAAAGAAATTGCTGCAATTAACAATCTTTTTGGTATTAAAATAACAGTTAGAACAAATACCCAAAAAATGGGGGAGATAAGATTTTTTGGTCTAAATTTTATTAAATAATAGATATCAGAAATTAAATCTTTAAAGTAACCGTAATTTTTTATTTGAAGTAAGCCAACGTAATTTTTTCCAAAATCTTCAATGAAGATTTCCCTTAAATATTTATTATTTTTAAAAATATCATTTGCCATCTCAACCCATGTCAGAGTAGGGGAAGGGTTATAAATAGCCGAAACAAATGTAGTTTGAGATGATGACGCCCTTACTGCTATAGAATCATAGTCCAAAAAATAACAATCTGAAATTAAAAAATTTTGTAGGAAAGGGTATACATGAGCTGTAAATATAAAAGGAGTAAAATAATAATCTATATTTGTGTATCTTCTAAAAGATAAACCTGACAGCTGACCTAGAGAGGCTATCAAAGTTAAAATATCTTTTTCACAAGAGTCATTCTTTATAATTCTTATGTCGGATTTAGGAGTTCTTCGAAGCTTGCGATCTATTGAGTCATCAAACCAAAAATAAGGCCTGGAAATAAAACCAATTTCTTTGTTATTTGAGTAAATATCTATAATTTCAGAAAAATGGGTTGATTTAGTAATGATGTCATCTTGTGCAAACAAAAAAACAACATCTCCTGTTGAGTTCTCATAGCACTTTCTGATATTAAAACTATAACCAAGGTTAGTTTCATTTTGAATTAATTTAATTTGGTTTAAATAATCAGAATAATAATTTTTTAAAAAATCCTTTAAAGCTTGCTCGTCGTCTTGAGAATCATTACAGATAATAACTTCAAAATTTTTATAATCTTGAGCAAATAATGAATCAAGTGCCTCTTTTAGATATTTAAGTGATTTGTAAGTTGGTGTTAAAACCGAAATCTTCATTAATGGAATTATATATGAGATGAGGCGGTTGGCAAAAAAAAATTGCCAACCGCCTCAGCATTAGATAGGGAACTCATCTTCCGGATGATGTAATTTATAAAACCGAGTGTTAACATCACCAACTTCAGCTAATCTGGCTTCATATTTTGGGTTATAAGTTTTTATAATTTGCTCAAAATGCTCATCACAAAGACTAACAAGCCTGTTTGGCATGACTATAGAGTCATAGATTACTCTACTTATAAAATTACTATAATAAATTCTATAAACTTTTTTAGAGTCTTTTTCACACAAACCCAAGTTATGATTCTCGTCTAAGAAAATAAAGCAACATTGGTTGTTATCTCGTCTTAAAGACCACTCAGCCTGCATTAAATTAACTGATTCATAAACGACTCTGGATCTTCCTATCGAAATAATCACGATAGATATGACCATACACCCAATAATAAACTCGAGCAGCAACATTACCCCCTCCTTTAATTTATATTGACCTAGGCCGATTATATCAAAGAAAATTTAAAAACCATTGCAATAGCGAGTAAAAAATACAGGTAAGAAAAATAAACTGAAGGTATATTTTTATACTTTTTAAAAAAGATGAAAAAGGTTGAAATTATAATAGCTTCGTAAATTAAGTACTGAGAATTAAAATATTTTATAAAAAGGTTTTTCCCATCTACAAACGGTACCCGGATTCCATATATATTTGGGTCAAACGGACCAAATAGTGCAATCCCTCCGACTAGATAGTCCAATAGTAAATGCAAAGAAATAGTTAAAAAAGCGACTAAATTTAGAAGTCTTAGTTCTTGAGAATGCCTCTTAAAAAGGTAAGAAATTAAAAGAATTATAATAAATATTGCAATATAAGGAACAATTGAATGGGAAACAAGCTTTCTATGGTTTAAGTCATCAATAAAAAAGGAGAGTATAAGATCAAGATCCGGTAGAATTGAGCCGGTAATACCAACAAAATAAACCAGATTTTTGAATTTAGGAGTTAAATTTTTATTTTTGACTAATAAATAAGTGAGAGGGGCCCCAATAAAGGAATGAGCTAATACCATAATTATAATTATATCAATAAAAAGAGGGGCCTTATACAGCCCCTCAGAAAGTTAAAATCAAATAATTATTTTTTGGCTGGAGCTGAAGTTTTTAATTCTTCAATCATTTTTATATTTTCAGCCTCTTTAGATTCAAGAACCATTACCTTATAGCTTAAACTATCCATTCTATTGAGCATAAAATAGACAAGAAAGAACAAAATTACAACTACTAGGCCAAGAATTCCAATATTTTTGCTAAACATCTCGGCTATGTTTAGGTGAGTTTTGTGAGGGACATGTGTTTTTTTCATAAATCTCCTAAATTTGGTACAGATATTATCTATACTACACACTTGTGCTAAAATAGGCAAGTTATGGATATAAAAGTAGAAAAATTACCAAACTCAGAGCTAAAAATCGTTGCTACCATCGAGAACTCGAAGGTTGCAGCTTCATACGAAAACATCGTAGAAAAGATCATAAATGAATCTGAAATTAAGGGATTCAGAAAAGGAAAAGCTCCTAAAGAAGTTGTTATTGAAAAAATGGACATTTCAAAAGTCGAAGGAGAGGTTATTTCAAATTTACTTAAAACTTACTACCCTCAAATTCTTAAAGAAAAAGCGATTTTCCCTTATTCAAATCCAAAACTTGATGTTAAAGAATTTGAATTAGATAAAGATTTCGTTTTTGAAGCAATTGTTGCTACAAAACCAGAAGTCAAAGTTGGGGATTATAAAAAAATCATCAAAAAACTTCTTGAAGAAAAGAAAAAAGTTCTTAAAAAAGAAAACGAGGATAAAGTTAAAGAAGGTCAGGAAGTTACAATAACCAACACTGAACTTACTGCGGAAGAAATAGTAAATGCAATTTCTGCCGAATCAAAAGTTGATATTTCTGAACTTATGATTAATGAAGAGACCGATAGACTTCTTGAAAGATTTATCAACCAAATCAAACAGTTAAATCTAAATGTTGATAGCCTTCTAAACGCTCAAAATAAAACCTACGACGATTTACTACAAGACCACAAGAAAATTGCTGAAAACAATATCAAATCAGAGTTTATACTAAATGAAATCATCAAAGATCAAAAATTTGAAGCTTCTGAAGAGGAAATTGTTGAATTTGTTAATAATGTAGGAGATGAAAATCTTAAAAACCAACTTCTTAACACATCAGAGAAATGGTACGTTAAAAGCATGATTGAGAAAAATAAAGCATTAGACTATCTTAAAAACTTAGGAAAGGATGAAAAATAGTATGAAAAAAAATATAAATAACACTTTAATTCCAGTAGTTGTTGAGAAAGAAGGAAATTACGAAAGATCTTATGACATCTACTCAAGACTTCTTAAGGATTTCATAATTTTCGTAACCGGTCCAATAGATATGGGTTCCGCTAATACTTTCATCGCTCAAATGCTGTTTCTTGAGTCAGTTGATCCAACTAGAGATATCAAAATCTATATAAATTCACCGGGTGGAGAGGCTTATTCTGGAAGAGCAATGTTTGATACTGTAAGACATGTTAAAAACGATGTTGTAACTATCAATACTGGACTTTGTGCTTCTGCTGCAGCTTTACTTTTATGTTCTGGAACTAAAGGTAAAAGATATTCATTACCAGGAGCCCATACTATGATTCACCAAACTTTAGGTGGGGCAGAAGGACAAGCTACTGATATTGAAATATACGCTAAACAAATGATTAAAATGAAGCACGACTATGCAAAATTAATTGCAGAACAAGCTGATAAGTCTTTCGACCAAGTTCTTCTCGACATCGAAAGAGATAACTGGATGTCATCCGAGGAAACTAAAGAGTACGGTATAATAGACAATATCTTAGAATCTTCTAAGAAATAAACTTTAGTGGACTGTTAGCTCAGTTGGTTAGAGCGCTTCAGTGACATTGAAGAGGCCACTGGTTCGAATCCAGTACGGTCCACCATTAAAATTTATATTAAAATTAATTTTTTCCGTTGAAAATCTTATAACTAAAATAAAATCCGATAAATAGGGGAATATAGAAATATATAAATCTGAAAATTGTAACCACAACTAGCGCGTTCGCGAAATCAATACCAATTGTAGCCATAAACTCTGGAACGAAGCTTTCAATAATTCCTATTCCATTAGGGGTCGGGGAAATTGTTTCAAGCGTATTCAAAACAACATACGAAGAGGTTAATTTAGATAGAGTTAGCTTTTCGCTAAAGGATAAGCCGACAACTGCAAAAGTAGCTATGTTAAGAAGATGAAAAATTAGACAAATTCCTGTTGTTTTAAAATAGAAAAAGGGATCATTTTTAATATCAACAAAACATTCATGGGCTAGGTCTATATTCCTTTTAGCCCATTGTTCGTCAAAATGAACTTTTTTATGAAATGTTCTTGAGAAAAAGTTTGCTAAATCTTGAAACTTTTTAATAATGAAGGTTAAAATTTCTCTATTGAAAATTGATAAATATACAATAGACATCAAGACTCCCGCAAAAGCTACCATTGAAATTAAGTAGTTAACTGGAAAATCTTCAATAGTGTCACTAAAGAAAATTAAAGAGAATATAATAATTAAGAAAAATCCAAGATAATCAGCTAAAAGTGCTAAAAAAGATCCAGCAGCAACCTTAATTTTTGAAACTTTTTTATGTCCTGCATAATTTACAAAGGCAAGCAAACCTCCAGCACCAATAAATGGTGTGGCTACACAAACATACATATAAACAAAAGTAGCTTTCAAAGTTTCGAAATACTTGAATTCGACTCCAGCTTTATTAAAGTTTATATAGAAGTTATAAGCAAGAACAAGGTACTTAAGGACTTGAAGTAAAATGGCAATTATAATCAACAACAAACTAGCTTTTCCTAGCTCGCTTGGGATTGATCCAAGAAGATTGTAGTTTCTATAGATTACAAAAGTGAAGTAACCTCCGGAAAGAAGGTATAAAATTTTACTGAACATATCAGTATTATAGCTTATTTTACTCAAGCCTCTGGGATTCGCCAATATTAAAAGCACCTACTTTAGTTCTTACTAAAGAATAGAGAACACCTTTTGTTCCTAATTTTTCACCTAGATGATTAGCAATTGACCTAATATAAGTACCACTAGAGCATGATATCTCTAACTTAATTAAGGGGTATAATTTCCCATTTACATCAAGATTGTCAGATTTGAGTAGTTTGATATCGGATATTGTTGAAGTTACCATAGGTAACTCATCCGGGGAAGTTCCTTGTTTAGCCATTTTATACAACCTTTTACCTGCCACTTTTTTAGCAGAATAAATTGGGGCTGGGAGTGTTAAAGTCCCAATCAAATTTGTTAGTGTTTCAAGAAGATTATTTTCAGAAAAATCTGGGGGGATCAAATCGTATGTTAAATCTTTCTCTAAATCGAAACTTTCAGAATAAGCTCCAAGAAGAACCTCAGCTACATATATTTTATCTTGCTTCATAAATTCGTCTTGTCTTTTAGTATCTGAATCTGTCAAAACAATTAGAACTCCTTCTGCAAGAGGGTCTAAAGTCCCTGCATGGCCTACTTTTTTCCAGCCTTGGATTCTTTTTTGCCTATTTATAAAGTTAAATGAGGATATTCCTTTCGGCTTGTATAAATTCAAAATCATAGCTATATTATAACTAAATAAAAACTATTTGTTTGAAATTTGACTGAAAATATGGTAAATTTCGGTCTTAATAAGTAATTAGAGATCAAGGAAAAACTATAAATAAAAATTATACAATTAACGATAGAATTAAAAGCCCAGAACTAAGGGTAATCGGGCCTACGGGTGAGAATTTCGGTGTAATTACAAAAATTGAGGCTATAAAAAGAGCAGAAGAGTTAGAGTTGGATTTAGTTTTATTAGTTGAAACAGCAAACCCTCCGGTTGCAAAAATAATTGACTTTAATAAGTTCTTATACGAAGAAAGAAAAAAGGAATCAGCTTCTAAAGCAAAATCCAAAAAAAGTGAAGTTAAACAACTTAACTTGTCTATCGGTATTGGAGAAGGGGATATAGTTCAAAGAGTAAACCGAGCTAAAGAATTTTTAGCCGATAACAATAAGGTAAAATTTGTTCTAAAATTAAAGGGTAGGCAGTTATCTATCCCAGAATTTGGATTTGCTAAAATTAATAGAGTTATAAAAGATTTAGAAGAAGTTGGTAGACCTGAAAGTGAGCCTAAAATCATTAACAACCTGCTTACAGTAACAATAATTAGAAAGTAATAAATTAAAAGGATCTATAATGAAAAAATTAAAAACCAAAAAAACACTTGCCAAAAGAGTCAAAATTACCAAAACAGGTAAAATAGTTAGAAAATTACAAGGAACTTCCCACAACAAGAGAAAATGGACTGCTTCTAAAAGATTCAGAAAACTAAAAGAAGTCGTTGTAAGAACAAAAGGAGTAATTACTAGGTTAAAAAAACTTCTACCAGGAAAGTAATAATCTGATATAATACACTCCTATGACAAGAGTTAGAGGCGGTTTTAAAACAAAAAGAAGACATAATAAGGTTTTAGCGTTAGCTAAAGGATATAGGCTATCCAGAAGAACTAACATTAAAAGAGCCCAAGAAGCTGTTTTAAGAGCTGGAAACCATATTTTTGCGGGTAGAAAGCTAAGAAAAAGAGATTTCAGATCACTTTGGATTGCTAGAATCTCTGCAGGTTTATTCGACTCAGAAGTAAATTATTCAACATTTATGCATGGTTTAAAGCAGTTAAACATTACGCTAAACAGAAAAGTTTTAGCTGAAATGGCTTTAAGCAGTAGAGAATCGTTTGACTCATTAGTCTCAAAAGTAAAAGAAATTAAAAAATAAATATAGATATTAAACGTTAAGGCGGATGGAATTTTAAAAATTCCATCCGCCTTTTTTGTGACGTTCTAAACTACAGAGAGTTTATGAAGGCCACAATGTTTGACGGGATATTAAAATCAGAATCCGACTTCGCTTCAACGGGATCTAAATATTCCCCAGTTGTTGAGTTGTACTGATTAAGGTACACATTGAGCTTAAACGCGACTTTCTTTTGCTGAACAATGTTTAAGTAAAGCTTTCGATACAAATCATTTTGCTCATCAACACAAAATAGTGTCTTTGCAAAACTTTTCGCCAAAATAACTTTACTGTTCCTCACAGGTGAGGTCATCAATCCAGTTTCATAGAGAATGCGTTTATACCCTACCACATCAAGCTTAGAGGTTTCCTCGTGTGTTTGACCAAACTTGACAAGGTGAGTGCAAAAGAACAATATCCCTTTTCCCTCCCAGGTTCTAAGCATGTCATAAATCTGCTCCAAATACAGAACTAAGACGCTGTTTGAAATCTTAGAGCCATCTTGGAAGACACTATAGTCATACACACTCATAGCACCTCTCCTTTATAAGAATGCTCCTAATTATATCAATATAATAGCAAAATCACGAAAATATTAGTAAAATACAATTAATGGATATTAGTAAAAAAATACTTGATATTAGAAACCTATTTGAAAAGGATGTATCTATTTTAAGTAAAGACGAGATATACCTAAAATTCTTTTCAAAAAATACAGGCCTAGTCACTAATCTAATTAAAGAAATACCTAGACTTAGTATGGATGAAAGGAAAGTGTGGGGACCTAAAATTAACTCAATTTCAAAAGAGTTAGAGGAAAAAATAAATTTAATTGACGAGACAGCTAAGTTGGCGGTAGATGAAACTATCAAACTTCCAAAAGAAGAGAAGGGGTATCTGCACCCAACAACTGAAACGATTAGAGAAATGAATAATTTCTTCAAGTACTATGGATTTTCTGTTGTAGAGGGGCCAGAAATTGAAACTGAGGAATATAATTTTAGAAAATTAAATCTCCCTGAAGATCACCCAGCAACTGACCTTCAAGACTCACTTTATATTACTCCGGGAGTTCTACTTAGAACCCATACCTCAAGCGTTGAAACTAGAATACTTACCGAAAATCAACCTCCAATTCGAGTAGTGGTACCAGGAAAGTGTTTTAGAAACGAAACCTTAACCGCAACAAACTCATCTTTCTTCTACCAATACCAAGGTGTGGTTGTAGATAAAGGAATAACAATAAAAAACCTTATCCAAACGCTTACCGATTTTCATCAGCATTTATTCGGAGACGATGTTGTATTAAGATTTAGATATAAATACTACCCAGAAGTCTCCCCAGGTCTGGGAACCGACATTCAATGTAGATTCTGTAAAGGAGATGGTTGTTCAGTTTGTAAGTATAGAGGATACATTGAGGTGCTTGGTTCGGGTATGATTCATTACAACACTCTAAAAATGTGTGGTATTGATCCTGAAGTTTATACAGGCTTTGCGTTCGGTATGGGCCTTGATAGGTTAGTTATGCAAAGATATAAAATAGACGATATAAGAAAATTATACGGAGGAGGAATAATTTACAAATGATCATACCTTTAATTTGGCTTAAAGATTACGTTCATACTTCAAAATCTCCAAAAGATCTTGCTAAAGCGTTTACCGAAATAGGGTTAATGCTTGATAAACCAATCTACGGAGAAGTCTTAGACCTTGAGCATAGAATGGATCGAGCCGACTGGCTATCAATCCTTGGTTGTGCCAGGGATATCGCAGCTTTCGAAGATTTAAAACTTTATTTTCCTAAATTAATTTCTCAAAAAATTAAAAAATCAGAAGAATTATTTATACATATAAAATCTGAAAAAGTTAATAGATTTAGAACTAGAGTTATTAAAGGTATAAAAGTAGGGGAGAGCCCTAAATTTATTCAAGATAGACTTGGGGCATACGGACTTCCGGTAATTAATAACGTTGTGGATATTACAAATTTTGTAATGGTAGAAATGGGACAACCTCTTCACGCTCAGGATATAGATAAATTCGAGAAAAAAGAGATAGTACTTCGAGAAACCAAGGAGAATGAAGGAATTCAAACACTAGACGGATCATTTTCAATGTTAAAAGAAGGAACTTTGGTTCTATCTGAAAATGGAAATCCAATTTGTATAGGAGGAATCGTTGGAGGAATCAGGACCGGAGTTACAGAAACAACTACAAATATCATCCTTGATTCTGGAAATTATGACCAAGCAAGCATTAGAAAAACATCTAGAGAAGTTGGTATAAGAAATGAAACGGTTTTAAGATCTGAAAAATTTCTATCACCAGAACTTGTTGATTTAGCAATTATTAGAGCCACTGATTTAATTTTAGAGCATTGTGGGGGAGAAGCTTTTGAAAACGACAACTTTGAAAAAGCAAAATATCGACCTAAAATTATGACTCTTCATAAAGAAAGATTAGACCTAATTTCTGGAGAAAATTACTATTTTGATTACGCAGAAAAGATTCTGGAAGCCTTAGAATATGAAATTATCGAAAATAAGGAAAATAAAATTAAGGTTCAAGTTCCATTCTTCAGAACTGATGTAGATGTTGAAGATGATCTTGTTGCAGATGTTATTAGAATACACGGATATTCTAAAATCAAACCACAACCTATCAACAACTACCCACCAGAGGATATCACCCCAAATACTTTAAAATTTGAATCAAAACTAACTGATATTATGCTTTCATATGGTTTTCACGAGCATATAACAGATCCAATTGTAAAATTTGATGGAGTAGAATCAAGAATATCTTTCTTAAACTCTGTAAATAGCGAAAAGGATTCTTTAAGACTCTCAACCAAAGAGACTCTCCAAAACGTTTTAAAAAATTATATTAAGCACGGAAAAACTGAGGTCAAAGTTTTTGAGATTGGAAATAGATATTTCAAAGAGAACCAATATTTAATTGAGGAAAATGTTATCGGAATAATCTTTGAAACAGGGGATGTTCAAAAAAACAGTGAGTCCTTACGAAAAACAATAGATTTAGTTTTAAGTAATCTAAATATTAGCTACGTTTTTAAAATATCAGCAAAACATGTATCTATATTCTCAAATGATATAGAGATTGGGTTTTTTAATGGAAATTTTGCCGAGCTCTTTATAAAAGAATTGATTAAACTCTCATCATTCAAACCCTATGTCGTCACAGATTTTGAAAATCTATCTAAAGAGGATCTTACATTTGTGTCTCATGTTGATTCACAAAACGGTGAAATAATTGAATTTGCGAAAGAAGTCTCAGCATTAGTTTCAAAAATTGAATATATAGGAGAATTTATTGATGGATCAAGTAGAAAAGTAACATTCAGATTTTATACTGCCTATCCAAATGAATCTAAAAAAATAAGAGATGCGATTATAGGAAACACTTCAAAAAGATTTAATATAACTTTCGTATCTTAAAAATTATTTTTTATTTATCTTCTTCTAATGCTGAAATTACATTTAATGTAATCTCGTGTTCGCCTTCGTTACCGCTATCATCAGTAGCTTTAGCTTTGAATTTATGAGATCCTATCTGGTTTGCATTCAAATTAAATGTAAAACCAAACGGGGAAGAAGTATCAGAACCAACCTCGCTTCCATCTAAATAAAATCTAACTTTTTTAATTTTTTCAGCAGATGATATTTCTGTTGAAATTCTAAAACTTGCCGGAACATTTGAGTTCTCTTTTGGAGCAACTATTCTAATAAACGGATCCATATCCTCTGCATCATCTCCATTAAATGATAGTTTAGATACTATGGTTGGAGGAAAATAAGTTGAATCTTTTCCGTAATTTTCTTGTAACCAAGCGTCAGTATAGTTTTGCCATTCAGGCCTGTAGTCTGTAATACCTATAAATGTTTTTGTATCTGTTGCCCCCGCATCTTTACATTCTTCATTAGCAATTCTGCCGTCTACTTCGCAATATTCAATTGTTTTATACCATTCACTAGGGGATTGTGGCTCAGTACCTTTTACAAACCACTCACTTCTTTGTGGAAAATCTTTAAATGGAAGAAGTCCGGATCTCTCATCAATTTCAATTTTAATTAGATTCGTTGTTGGAATAAATTTCTCAACATTTTCACCTGTTGTAGGTTTATCCTTCAAAAGAAATTTCATAGTCTCCGACCAAATTGGAGTAGCACCAGAAACACCTGATGCAATAGCAGAGTTTAGAGGTTGGTTATTTGAATTTCCTACCCAAACACCAACTGTGTACGAAGGGGAGTATCCAACCGCATAATTATCTCTTTTATTATTTGTTGTTCCCGTTTTAACAGCTACTTGATGATTCGGAATTTTAAGTGGAGAACCGAAACCAAATACAGCACTTCTAGCCCCATCATCAGAAAGAATATCTGAGACTATAAAAGCAGTTTCTTCTGATAAAGCTCTTTGACCTCTTTGTTCAGGAGCTGAATAAATAATATTTCCTTTTGAGTCTTTAATTTCTAAGATATACACTGGCTCGTTATAAACCCCTTTGTTTCCAAGAACTGTATAAGAAGAAGTTAGTTCGATAAGCTTAGTCTCACCACCACCTAGAGTTAGGGAAAGACCAAATCTAGCTTTATCTTGAAAGGTATTAATTCCCATTTTTTTAGCCAGATCTAGAAATTTATCTAAACCTAAAATACTTAACGCTTTAACAGCTGGAATATTTAAGGAGTTACCTAAAGATTTTCTAAGTGAAACAGGTCCTTTGTATGTTCCGTCGTAATTAACAGGTGTGTAAGCTTTGTTATCTCCAACACCCTCACCAGTGAATGTAGTTGGGACATCCAGAAAAGTAAATGCAGGTGAAAAACCATTCTCTATTAGACCGGCGAATGTAATAGGTTTAATTGCGGAACCAGGCTGTCTATTTGCTAATGCAACATTAAAATAAGGATCGAAGGTACATCCTTTTTCTCCAGTAGTTGCTGTTTCACAACCCGCAGGCTCGGCGTTTCCAAAGTAATTTTTAGAACCAATCATTGATAAAACTTGACCGGTTTTAGTGTCTAAAATAACTTCAGCAGCATTACCAACACCGTAAACTTTCTCTCTTTCAAGTACTTGGGCCATAATTTTTTCTGCATTTTCTTGAATACCTAAATCTAAGGTTGTTCTAACTTGCAGACCGCCATTTTCTACTACATCCTCACCATATTGTTCAATCAACTTATCTTTAACGTAAAACACAAAATGGGGTGCTTTAAAAATTGCGGCGGATGGTTTGAAATTAAGTTTTTCATTTAAAGCTTTTTGATAATCCTCTTCAGAGATATAGTTTCGAACCCCGTTTATATCTACCCAACCATTGGTTCTCATCAAATATAAAACCATATTTCTTCTCTCTACCCCTGCCTCTTTATTTGAAGAGTATGGAGAATAATAGGAAGGTCTTTGTGGAAGACCTGCAAGGTATGCTGACTCAGAAAGAGTAAGCTCTTTTGGTTCTTTGGCAAAATAAGCTTTAGATGCAGAATAAATTCCGTAATTCTGACCCCCATAGGGAGTTTCGTTAAAGTACATCTGCAAAATGTCAGATTTAGAATATTTGGATTCAATTTGAAGCGAGAGGATTAATTCTTTAATTTTTCTATCTAGAGTTCGGTCTTGGGTTAGAAGTGAGTTTTTGACAACTTGCTGAGTTAGAGTTGATCCTCCTTGAAGACCTTCTCCGGTTGCTGTATTTTTGATAGCTCTAGCCATTCCTCTAATGGAAAATCCGCTATGTATGTAAAATTCGGAGTCTTCAGTAGACATTGTTGCGTTTATTATGTTCTCTGGAACATCTTCAAGTTTGATTAAAACCCTATTTTTATCCCCATATAATTCAAAAATGGAGTTTCCATTTCTATCAAGAAGTTTAGTTCCTGCCTCGTTGCCTTTTGTTGAAAGCCTATTCGGATCTGGAAGATCCTTGGAATAATAGATAAATACAGCAAAGATAACAACTATAATAGAGATTAAGATTCCGGAAAATTTACTTAAAATATTGTTGTAGTATTCAAATTTAGAATCAGTTTTTTCAACGGACTTAATTTTTGACTGTTCTTTTTTAGAACCAAATTTAACTTTTGAGAACTTTTTAAAATCAAATTTCACCCTTTTATTATACCAAGTAGCAGGTTTAATTAGAAATCATAAATCTAGTCTTAATGGTAAAATTAAAAAATGGATGATTTAAAACTAGAAGAAGTATTATTTAGAAATATTGCCGAAGTTCTACCTTCAAAAGACTTCCTTATTTCAAAATTAAAGTCTGGGCAAAAATTAAGAATTTATCACGGGATTGACCCAACAGCTCCACAGCTTCATATTGGGCACCTTTCTGTACTTAAAAAACTTCAACATCTTCAGGAATCTGGTTTTGAAGTTATTGTCCTGTTAGGGGGCATGACAGCAACTATTGGGGATCCGGATAAACTTAACGTCAGAAAACAACTTACAGTTGAAGAAGTTGCTAGAAACGCAGAAAGTATCAAAATACAAGTTTCAAAAATATTAAAATTCGAGGGCCCGAATCCAGCAAAAATTTTAAATAATTACGACTGGCTTTCAAAATTGAATTTTGAGGAAATAATCAAAATTGCATCAAACCTTACTCACGAACAGTTAATTGAAAGAGACATGTTTCAAGAAAGAATTAAAAACAATCAACCAATATACCTACATGAGTTCTTCTACCCTCTAATGCAGGGTTTTGATAGTGTAGCAATGGAAGTTGATGCTGAAATTGGTGGTACTGATCAAATGTTTAATATGATGATTGGCAGAGACCTACTAAAAAAAATGAAAAACAAAGAAAAATTTGTGATTACTGTCCCGATGCTTACAGATTCAAAAGGAAAGAAGATTGGAAAATCGGAGGGTAATGCGATTGTATTTGCAAGCGGAAATCCGTACGATTTATACTCCGGAATAATGACATTAGGGGACGATGTTATTGTAAATTGCTTTGTTGCATTAACAGACATTGGGTTGGAGGAAATTTCAATTATAGAAACAGATCTAACCAAAAATGATGCAAATCCGATGGTTTATAAAAAACAATTAGCGTACACTTTAGTTAAAGAAAATTACTCTGAGGACGATGCAAAAAAATGCCAAGAAGAATTTGAACATACAGTTCAAAATAAAAATTTCTCAGAAAATCAGGTATTAGAGATAAGCATTTCAATGGATTCTATGAGAATTCTTGATTTCTTAAAAGAGAATTTAAAAGATGTTTCTAGCTCAGAAATAAAGAAAGTCATCGAGCAAAACGGACTTGAAATAAATTCTGTAAAGACGACAGATCTTAACCTCACTATTAAAAAAGGCGATAGTGTAAAATTTGGTAAGAAAGTATTTTTAAGGATAATTTAAATGAGTTTTATTAAGAAATTTAAAAATAGAGAATTTAGAAATAAAATAATTATAATAACCATAACTATCTTCTTCTTACTTGGTTCATTTTTACCATACCTCACACTGTTCTTCCAATAATGCTCAATTTACTTAGTAGAGTATCAAAAATACCTAAAATTGGACCTAAATATGAGTTCCTTCTATCTAAACTAGGAATAAACACAGTTAAAGATTTACTTTTTCATATACCCTCAAGATATGAAGATTATTCAAACCTTAAAAAAATTAGAGAGCTACAGGCAAATGAAAGTGTAACTGTGAATGGGGTACTTCTATCAATTGACAATGTATTTACCAGAAATAGGAAAAGACTTACTAAGGGAGTGTTAGTGGATGACACAGGTAAACTTGATTTAATCTGGTTTAATATGCATTATTTAATGAAATCATTGGAGGTAGGGGAGAAATACCAACTTACAGGTGTTGTTAAACCAAATGGAAGTAAACTATCACTTACGGCCCCAACGATTAAGAAAATTGAGGATGAGACTAAAAGTGACGGGGAAATATTAGGAGTTTACCCCGAAACGGAAGGATTAAACTCAAAATTTCTAAGGGATAAGGTTAGGTTCTCATTTGATAATACAGAGATAGAGGAACACCTTCCTTTAGAAATACTTTCAAAATATGAATTCAAAGATTTAAAGAGTACATTACACCAGCTTCACTTTCCAAAACCTGACCAAGATAATGAAAAATTAATTGAAAGACTTCAATTTGATGAATTACTTTTAGAACTTTTAAAAGTCGAAGAAAGAAAAGAAAAGTGGTCTCAAAAATTAACAGCTCATAAAATGAAGGATTTTTCAAAAAAACTAGTAATGGTTAGAAACTCGCTACCCTTTAACCTCACAGAGACCCAAGAAAAAGCAATTTCTGAAATCTCTAAAGATTTAATAAAATTAACTCCAATGAACCGACTTCTAGAGGGGGATGTTGGAACCGGAAAAACAATGGTTGCAGTTATGGCTTCCCAGCTTACAGTTTTAAATGGTTATAAAGTTCTATATCTTGCACCAACAGAAATTTTAGCCAGGCAGCATTTTGAGAGTTTTAAAAAGTATCTCGAACCTCATGGAACTCGGATAGTGTTAAAAGTAGGGGGTTCAAAATTAAAACTAGCTGAAACTGACTTTGATATCTGCATAGGTACCCACGCTATTTTGTTTGATTTTCAGGATGTAAAAGATGTAGCTTTGGTTATTGTGGATGAGCAACATAGATTTGGAGTGGAGCAACGATCAAAAATTCTAAATATCTACAACCAGACAATTGTTCCAAATTTATTAACAATGACTGCTACCCCAATTCCAAGAACTTTTGCTCTAACTTTATATGGTGATTTAGAAATATCAGTACTTGAATCCCCACCTAATAAAGATAAGAAGATTACAACTTATGTTATTTATCCAAACAAAAGAGATGATATGTACAAATGGATTCTAGAAAAAAATGAGCCTACGTTTATAGTTTGCCCATTTATTAATGAGTCAGAGGCAGAAGAATTTGCACAAGTAAAATCAGCAATTAAGGAGTTTGGAATACTTTCAACCGGAATTTTTAAAGATAAGAAAGTCGGCCTTCTTCATGGAAAATTAAAACCAATTGAAAAAGAGGAAATTATCGGAAAATTTAGAAATGGAGAAATTCAAATTCTAGTTTCAACTCCTGTAATTGAGGTTGGGGTTGATATTCCTGATGCAACAATTATTGTAATTGAATCGGCTGAAAGATATGGCCTCGCCTCACTTCATCAACTTCGGGGTAGGGTCGGCAGAGGGGCTAAAGAAGGTTTTTGTATTGTTATACCTTCAACAGGAAATAAAAATTCAATGGAAAGACTTAAAAACTTAGAGAAATACTCTAACGGGCTAGAGCTTGCAGAAATTGATTTAATAATAAGAGGGGAAGGGGATGTTACTGGAAAGATGCAGTCTGGATTTAAAAACTTCAAATTTGCTGACCTAACAAATCTCTATATTTTGGAAAAAGCAAAAATAGAAGCATCAAATCTATTACCTAAACTTGATAGTTACCCAAAACTTAAGGCATTGTACAGATCAAGTTCAAACGAAAATATCTGGAATAATTAAACCTATCGTCATTACCGGAACTATGTCATTATAGATTTAGTAATTTCTTAATGAAAGGAGTATTTAAATATGAATACTATAGTAGAAACCGCAGTAAATGCAGGAAACTTTAAAACTTTAGTAGCAGCAGTACAAGCAGCTGGATTAGTTGATACTTTAAACGGTACTGGCCCATTTACAGTATTTGCGCCTACTGATGAGGCTTTTGCAAAGCTACCAGAAGGAACCGTCGAAGGGCTTCTTGGGGATAAAGATAAATTAACAAAAATTTTAACCTACCATGTTGTTTCAGGAAAAGTAATGGCAGCAGATGTTTCAGGTATGACTGAAGCACCTTCACTACAAGGGGAAATGCTTAAAGTTGATACTTCAAATGGTGTCATGATTAATAATGCCCATGTTGTTACAGCAGACATTGAATGTTCAAATGGTGTGATTCACGTTATTGATACTGTTTTACTTCCTCAGTAATTTAATCTTCTGAGACTTGAGGGGATTTTGGCCTATAGCCAAAATCCCCTCATTTAGTGATAAAATAACCTATATATGTTAACTAATACACCTAGAATTTCTAGCGGAGAGCTAAGAAATAGAAAACTTAAATTACCTAGAAATAACCCTGAACTTAGGTTTGTTAGAGATATGATTAGGCAAGCCATTTTCATGATTATTGGAAATAAGATTAAAGATGCAGTGGTTTTAGACTTATTCTCAGGAAGCGGAATTATTGGATTTGAGGCAATAAGTAGGGGCGCTAAATTTTCTGATTTTGTTGATGAAAATAGGTCAAGTATAGAGGCGACTAAAGAAAACGCATTTGCTTTAAAAGTTGACGACAAAGTGGAAGCTCATAGCACCAAAGCTATAACTTACGTCGGAAATACCGATAAAACCTACGATATTGTCTTTTTAGATCCATTTTATGAAGATAGGCATCATAAGTTCTTACTTCAGCTAACCTCAGACATCCTAAACCCAGGGGGGATTATTGTTTTCTTTCATGGAGGAAACGATATAAAAGAGCTAATTCAAAATTTGAAGCTTGAAATCTATGATGAAAGAAAATACTCACTAACAACTGTTACTTTCCTAAAATTAAAAGATAAATAACATTGACAAATAAGCTAAACTTAAGTATATTTCAGTGAAAGGATAATTTATGGCAGTTCCAAAAAGACGACATAGCAAATCAAGAACAAAGAAAAAGAGAAACGCTCATTACATTGCAAAAATAGTTAACTCTATTAAATGTAAAACATGCGGCACATTTAAGCTTCCTCATAGAATCTGTGCTGAATGCGGTAAATAAAAAGTACCACTTCTATAATGATAAACAGACAAGACAATAGACATAATGCCCGAGTCCTTGCCTTATCGAACTTGTTCTGTTTCATGTTTGCAGAGGAAGAAGAAATTTATTCCACAATTTTATATAAAGAAGAAGTAGGAAATATAGATTACGATAGTAACTTATACTATAAACTTTATAATGGTGTAAAAGAAAACATAGAGGAAATAGATGACCAGATTAAGGAGTATGCAAAAGATTGGCCAATAAAGAATATCTCAAAAATAGACCTTATTATCTTAAGAATTGCTATTTTTGAACTATTGGTTGATAAATCAAATGAACCTTCAATTATTATTGATGAGGCAGTTGAATTAGCAAAAGAATTTGGAAATGATAACTCAAGTAAATTCATTCATGGAGTTTTAGGATCGGTAATATCCTAAGGAAAGGAATATATGAAAGAAAGAATTACAAAAGAAGATGTATATAACGATATTGTAAAAATCTTAGTAGATAAATACGGGGTAGACGAAGAAGAACTATCAAACAACGACATTTTAGGCGATGATTTAAATTTAGGAATTTTAGAAATTCAAGATTTTCTGTTAGATGTTTCAGATAAATATAAATTTGAATATGAGGACCTGATTGAAAGCATTGATGAAGAACTAGAAGAACTTACAGTTCAAGAACTAGTTGGATACATCTACGAAGCTTTAAAATTTGACTGATAAAAATGACTTTACTTGAGAATTTAAATCAAGAATTAAATTTTGATCTAGAAGACAGTGAACTGTTTCAAACAGCATTTACTCACAGATCATATCTTAATGAGCACCCAAACTATATCCTACCTTCAAATGAGAGGTTAGAGTTTCTAGGAGATGCTGTTTTACAATTCCTATCTAGCAAACATCTTTATGCAAAGTTCAACCAACTTCCTGAAGGAGATCTAACAAACCTTAGAGCTTCGGTTGTTAAAACCTCATCTTTAGCTGAAGAGGCTAGAAAACTTGGGTTTGGAAAACACCTACTTCTTTCAAAGGGGGAAGAAGCGACAGGAGGTAGGGAAAGAGAATATCTTTTGGCTAACACTTTTGAATCCTTCTTGGGAGCCCTTTATCTAGAAAAAGGGGTAGGGAGCTGCGAAATATTTCTTAACGACAAGCTTTTCTACAAGATTGAAGAAAATGTTGAGAAAAATACATATAAAGACGCCAAAACTAAATTCCAAGAGAAAATTCAAGAACTAAAGAAAACTACACCAAACTATAAAATAATCGAATCTTGGGGATCAGAGCACGAAAAGAACTTCAAAGTTGGAGTGTATGTTAACGGAGAGCTGTTTAGTGAAGGTCAAGGAACCTCAAAGCAGAAGGCAGAGCAAGATGCTGCAGCAAAAGGATTAGACAAATTGAAATAAATTTGGTAATATTGCCACTATGTCAGTAAGTATTAGACTAGCTAAAATTGGAAAAAAATACGCACCTACTTACAAAATAGTAGCTGTGACAACAAGATCAAAAAGAACTGGAGAATATCTTGAAGTTCTTGGTACTTTTAACCCGAATGTCAAACCTTATTCAGTAAACATCGAAAAAGAAAAAGTAGCAGAATGGAAGAAAAAAGGAGCTATGGTCTCCCAAGCTGTTGCTGATATTTTAGAAGATAAATATACTTTCAAACCCTACAACCCAAAGGCTGAGAAAAAAGCTGCTGCCAAAGCTAAAAAACAAGCAGAAGCTACTCAAGAGTAAGACTCTTACAACAAATGCTTGAAATTAACATAATAACCTTATTTCCAAAACTATTTGAAGAATTTAAAAACGTTTTACCTTTTAACAGAGCGCTTAAAAACAATCTAATTAAATTAAATATAATTAACCTAAAAGATTTCGCTTTAGACGAGAGGGGGACAGTCGATGATAAACCATATGGAGGGGGCACAGGAATGATTCTAAGACCTGAACCACTTTTTAAAGCATTGGAGTCCATATCAAGTAAAGAAGATGTAATAGCCTTAACCCCAAAAGGCCAAACATTTAACCAACTTTTGGCTCAAGAATTAAGTCAAAAAAAATCACTAACATTCATTTGTGGAAGATATGAGGGGATAGACCAGAGAATAATTGATAATCTTACAACCAAAGAAATCTCTATTGGGAACTTTGTTTGTGCTGGGGGAGAAGCGCCTGCAATTACAATCCTTGAAAGTATTGTCAGATTGTTACCAGGTATTCTAGAGGAAGAGGCTACCAAAAAAGAATCATTTTCTGAAGATACTTTAGAACACCCTCAATATACCAGGCCTGAAGAATTCAAAGGGTGGAAAGTTCCAGATGTATTGATTTCAGGAAACCACAAAGAAATTGAAAATTGGAAAAAACAAAACTCAGTTAAAATCTAACTATTTTTTTGCAATCAATGCTTCCATATCATCTATAAAAGCTTTGTTATTTATGAAGTCTAAAACGGGGGATTCAACATTCACTACACCTTTATCAGGGCTATAGTTTGAAATAGCGTTAAAAGAAACTCTAGTAAATTGTTCGTCATAATTATTTGTAATCTCAAGTTTAGTTATATTGAAAACTTTGGTAGGGTAACCGTAGATTTCAGAAATGTAATTAACAGCAGACAACATACCAGCTGTTTTACCATTAAACCTAACCTCACTGATTCTATTTTTAGCGTTTTCAGGAGAAACAACATTTTTATTCTCCTCAACAGCTGTGAAGTTATAAACTCTAGATAGCGAATCTAAAACTCCAACTAAATCAGAGGCGTTTGCATCGGTTGGAACAAGCGAGTTTAACCTAGTTTCGTACCTTTTTAGTGTCTCTAAATTTGTCCTAGTATTTTCTAATATTTTCTTTTTTGCATCAAGATCTGTAATCATAACCTCAAAATTCACTTTATCTTTTTTAAAGGAACTATTAAGTGTTAAATAAGGGCTGATAAAAATAAAGAAAAGAATTATAGAAATTGTTATAGAAATTAAAGGAACTATTAAATCATTTAGTAATTTTGTGAAATCAATTTTTGGTAGGTTATTCATTTTATTTCTGTAGGATTGAAGTTTACATAAACTATATACTCTTTTGTTGCTTGATTAACTTCCTCATTTTTATCAGATGGTGTAAACAAATTAGGATATTTAGAATCCTTGAACTCAGAATTTTTCATATTGCTTACAAATTTTGTAAATTGATCCGCTTCTGTAATTACCTTCACCGAAACTTCATTTTTACCCTGTGTAAAAACTATATCTTTTACAACAAGTGTGGTTCCTTCTGTTCTTATGTAGATTTCTTTAATTATTTCAGCGTAATTTACTTTACTTTTATTAGTTGCAGAGTAGGTTGAATATTTTATCTCTAAATTTCTAAGAAGCAACTCTTCAGAGCTATAGCCAGAAATCTCATTTTTTAAAGTATCAATTCTTGAAACTAAAATTGCTTTTTGAGATGAAAGAGATTGATTATTTCTATAAGAGAATACTGATACCCCAATTGTTACAAGAAGTAATGAAATAAAAATAATATTTAATATTTTAAATAAATTAGTAGTATTTTGTTCGAATTTTTCTTCAGGTGTTATTAAATTTAATTCATTCATAGCATATCAATTCCAGCGGATCCTACAGCAATTGTTAGAAGAGGGGAAATACTAGACAACTCAGTTTCATATTTCTTTAAATCTGAGGATACTCTTATTCTAGAAAATATATCAAAAACTTCAACTTTATAGTTAAGGTTTTTCTCAAGGTAATCTTTTAGTCCTGGCATATTGGCTAATCCTCCAGATAAATAAATTTCTGAGATTTCTAATCCTTTATTCTTCTCATTAAAATACACTATAGATCTTTTAATATCTAGTATAAATGAATCTACAAGTGGCTTTAAGTATTCGTATATCCTTCCTTCAGCTACTGTTGGATCCATTCCATAGGATTTCTTGTATTCATCAGATTGAATAAGAGACAGGTTCAGATTTTGTATTAAAGCTCTATTGAAAGAGTTTGAACCAATTGCAATTGATTTAATAAATCTCGGAGTTTGTTTATAAGAAATTTGTAATGTCGAGCTGTTATACCCAAAATCCAAAACCATAACCGGATTTGGATTATCAGAAGATGAGATTATTCTTGAAAGTGAGATACTTTTAGCTTCAATTAGCTTTGGAGTTAAATCACATCTCTTAATTAAATTGATATAATTTTCAACCTTATCTCTCTTTGCTCCAACAATTAGAACTTCTAATTTCTGACCTTCTTTCTCACTTAGTATTTTAAAGTCGTAGGTTAGATTCGAAATATTCTCAGGAAAGATATCGTTAGCTTGAAGAGATATATAATTTCTAAGCTCTGCATTATTCATTTTAGGTAGAATTTGAACACTTACAAACACATCAGTATCCGGAAGACTAAGATTTACATCTTTTGACTTGAAGTTTGTTTCGGAAAAAAACTCTTTAATTTTTGAAACATACATATTAATTGAGTCTTCGTTATTAAAGTCTAATTTTAATTTATCGGATTCAAGAATTGAAAAATTAACTAGAGTTGGGTTTTTATTAACTAAATCTAACTCGATACATTTAATGCTGTGGGAACCTAAATCTAAACCAATGTGTGACATATTATTTATTATAACTAAAATTTAGTTTTTATACGACCTTATTAAAGTAATTGTTCTTTGAACTTCTTGTGAAGATTCGAATTTAGTTCCTGCATCCTTTTCAACAAGTAAATTTATTTTAACTTGTTGAGGATCTTCAGAGATAATATCAAAAGCAGCAGGCCCGTTTTCTACAGGTAATACCTGTATAGAGCTTAAAGGAAGTTCGTTTAATAAAAGATTATTATTTTTTAAACTAAACTTATATTCAACACCATCTTTATTTGCAATTAAATCAGAGCCTACCTTAACAACAGAATTAGAATCTTGGATTATTTTTGTCATCTTGGTAATAATAAAATTATAATTCTGCTCAACCTCATTTTTAGATTGAATTTTCACAGAGGTATTAACCAAGTTAATTAAAAACTCAGAAGAAACAACAACGATTATGCTGATTAATCCTAAAGAAACTAACAACTCAACTAATGTAAATCCCAAATTTTTTTTCATATATTACCTTGCCCTCCAATTAGTAAATGTGGTTGAAAGAGGGGAGGAGAATGTTTTTGTACCTATCTTCCACAAAGTAACTACGTCTATCTTTATTTCATCAGGTGAAACTTGAGAGACTGTAAAATAACTAACGGGAGACTGAGCCGCTAGATCTATATTAATAGGGCCTACAGTATCTCCAGTATTATTTCCAGTTACAGTACAATTGGAGTTTGAACATTGTGCAACAGTCTCTGTAACAAATGCAGTAAAACTAAAATCTTTAAGCGATCTCAAGGATTCAACTAAGCTGTTTGCGGAATTTATCGCTTTTTGATTTTCATCAGCTAAAGTTGAATTTCTTATATTGAAATTAGTCAATGTAACTAAAGCTATAATTAAAAAAACTGAAAATAAAACAGCTAGAATTGTTTCGATTAAACCAATTCCTTTGTTGGAAATTATAATATTACTTAATCTCTTTTGAAACATTTCCATATTTATTTATGTTAATTTTATAAGTTTTAGTAGTAATAGAATATGTATCTTCTGTTACAGGTGATTTACTGGAATTTAATAAATTTGCGTACCTGTCAAAATAAAAACTACTGTTTGTTAAAGAAACTTTATCGGTCAAAGAGGAGGGGACCGCTAAAACTTTACAATTAGTACTTTCAATTTCACAAAATTTGATAGCTTCAGACTCAAAAGATACTTTGGTATTGATATCTTTTGTTAAAGAAATATTTTCCAAAATTCTAAGCTGATTTACAACTTGATTAGCAAATTGATCTTCAGTTTGACGATCCTGATATGAAAGGATTCCTGGTACAGCAACAGTGGTGATGATTGCAATTATCATTATTGAAATAACAAGCTCAATTAAAGTGAAACCTTTATTTAACATTATTGTTGATTTGAGATCTTAATAACTTCTTTTAAATTTTGTACATTACAACTCATTACAACTGCTTGATCATTCACAACTTTAACCAAAACTTGACCGGCTGGGACGCTAAAGGATTTGGACTCTTTAATGGCGTATAAATTATAGGAACTATCGCTAACTTTTTCGTATTTATACTTGCAGTTAGAGGGGTCATCCCAAGAAATTCTTGAATTATAGGCACTCAAATCGAGATTTCCGGTAACCGGAGTATTTGGATACGATTTATTTTCTGCAAAATACAGCTCAAGCGCTTGGGAAATAGCGTTAAGATTTGAAAGCCTGACTGTATCTCTTGCAACTTTTTGATACTCCACTGGATTAATAATTGAAACAACTGTTGTAGCAAGTACAGCAATGATTGCAATTACAATAACTAACTCTATAAGTGTAAAACCGTGATTTTTTTTCATTTTAATAATCCACAAAAGCAGCATAATCAAACATGTTGCTTGGAGAATCTAAATACTTAACAGCTTCGATTGTTCGAGCTGTAGCGTCCCCACCGCCAATAAACTGACCCTTAGAAGTAATTCGGTAACCTTGAGTAACATTTTTAAGATTTGTATCAGTGCTGCTCACAACATCAATAGTCAGGTTTGCCAAAGATTTTGTTAGTGGGTGGATTCTTAATAGTACGGCATCAGTGAACCGGTAGCCTCCATCTTCACATGAGGTCGGGCCCACACTTTTAACAAAGCCATTTCCTGAATATATATACTTCTCCATTAAGAAATTGTTTGTGGTTGTTGCATCGTAATTAAAATCTGATACAGATCTAAAAACTGCTTGAGGGTTCGGGTTTTTAACAACAACATTTAACATATACACAGGGTCCGGAGTATTTGTTGAGATCTTTATACAAGAAATTTTTCCAGTATTTCTAACAGTTGATGGATTCTCTGCAAAATAAAAGGTTGCAACCTCACCCGTATCTAAAGTATCAAAAGTAATTCCATTATCTCCAGCGGTAACTTCCGAAACAACGATGGTGGCTTTTGTATTTGCTTCAGGATAGGTTTGGGTTGCTGTGGAACTGCTGCTTGAAAGAACTTGCTTTAATTGATCATCAGTTTTGAGAAGGTAGGATTCCAAGCCACCTTCTGCCGCTGCAGTAACTTTTTGCAAAGAATCTGTTCTAGATGTTCTAGTAATAGAAGATAAAGTACCAGAGGAGATACTAAGACCCACCCCTAATAAAACAGCAAGTGAAATTACAACAATAAGAAGAACCTGACCTTGATTATTTATTTTATTTTGTTTAGGCATTACTTTTACTATAAATTATTCTAAAACCAATTACTACTCCTACTACTGACTATATTTTAAGTAAACTTTAGAAGTTGTCACCATTGGATATTTTTTTAACCTAAGATCTGGGATAATATTTAATAACAAGTCAGGGTTCTCAGATACATTTATAAATCTAGTTGTAGTCATTGTGTCTAAAATAGAGCCGGTAATTGTAAATTGGCCAAGCAGAGCGCCCTTCATATAGAATTTATTTCCAGCAGTACAAATTACAGAGTAAGCTGCGTTGTTAGTACAATCTATTGTGAAATTGATTCTTGAATTATTGTCTTTATCCAAATTTACAAAAATATATTTATCTAATTTGAAGTTAGGGTTATTTAAATTTGCATTATTCAAATCAATTTTTACACCTTTATTTTGAGAAATATAAATAATTTCGAAATTTTTATCTGAAGTAGGGGAGATAGAGACATAATTTGATGGGGCTAAAGGATTTGGGTCCTCTGCTGTCGAAGATCCAACCAATAAGTTAAATTTATTTAAAGAGTTTGAGTAAACAGTGAAGTTAAAAAGAGTTTTTGGTAGGATGGTTGGGTAGTCAAATTTAATAGAAGCATTCTTGAGACTCTTAAGATTAGCACCGGAAGTTGGTGCAGTAGTTATAAAGTTACCCTCAAGTTTTTTGGAAGGGTTAGTTACAATAAATTTTTCCGTTAAATCAGTTTTAGTGTATACATTTCCATTTACTTCGAAGTTTCCATAGTTTGAATCTTCCGGCGTTTCGATTTCGGGAGTCCCACCGCCGATTGTTGCAAAGTAAACTTGATTTGCAGTAATTACATAAACCTTACCAGAAACAATTCCAAAGGCTTTTGGGGTACCGATTGTAATTTTGCTCCTTAATTCAGTTGATAAGTCAGAAACCGAACCTACTGTGCCAGTTTTACTATTTAAATTTGCAAGTTTCCAAAAATTAAAAGTTGTATTACCTGCAGCCATTAAGTAAATATCATTTTGATTAAAATGTAGTGAATATTTAGTATTTGCAGTACTTCCTAAAGTTAAATCGGTACTATAAGTTGAGGTTTGAATATAAGAAGACGAACCGGGATTATAAGTTGTTGTGTTAAGAGGGTATCTCTTAACATTCAACTTTCCTACAGAAGGCACAGTAACCTTAAACATATAGTTATTAGAAGTAAAAACAGAAGAATTTAAATCTTTGGTGAAGTTTAGAGCGTTGGCTGTTGAATTAGTTGCTGTTTCATCCTTGTATTGATTGTAATCGGCTGGAGTTGCTGTTGAATTTGTATTCCAAGTTTTTAGATTAGGGTTAAAGTCTTTGAAATTTGAGAAAATAGGGGAGTTAACAGCAGTCTTAAAACTTCCGGGGACAGTTGTGTAGTTATACTCTGCACAATTCCTGTACTCTGCCCCAGTTGGTTCCTTAGTATAGTAACAACCATACCCTGCAGGACAGGCAGGATGTTGCCCAGAGGAAGGATTACAACCTAAATTAGACATAGATAAAATCTCTCCATCTTCTGTAAATGCGCCACCGTATGTACATTTTACACTTTCCTGTACAATTTTCCCCCACCATTTACAGGTACCCTTAATACTCTTAACAGGAACTGTGGTTACATTTTGAAGAGCTACCCCTTGTAGTGATATGCAGTTTTTATCTTTATCGTAAGCTCTACAACCATAAATATCTGGGGTCGCTAAAGTTGAAAACAGTGTTGCGTTTTTGGGACCAGGGCCGAAAGGACCTCCAGCTAAATTGGTATATGGAGCAACAGTGGTTCGTGTGTAAGACTTAGTATTTAACTTTCCATCAGAGTTAATTTCGTATCCTAGATACAACTTACCATTGGCTTGAGAATAACTTGCTCTGTTTGTATATTCATCATAAAACTGTAAACACCTTGAATCATTATGTCCGTTAAATTTTGAAAATAAATAAAAATTTGATCCCGACTTTACCGGTATAACTGAAGAAGGATCATAAGTCCAACGAAGACACTCATTATATACAGCAGTAGGGTTTTGAATTCTATCAATATGAGCCGATTGCCATTCAACAGTATTAGTTTCAGAATTAACTGCATGAAGACCATAATAAGCATACAACATCAACTTCTCACTGTTACCAAAATTTAATTTAATAAATGTTGGGTTATAGGTAGTATACACAGTACAACTTGTACCATTTTTCCAAGCAGCACTTGCTTCATTTATTGAATTACAAAGATGGTTTGTAAATTTAGATGGAGAGGAATATTTTCGGATAATAGCAAACCTGTCCTGAAAAGGAACGGATCTTCCATCTGGGTATGAAATTACAGGGTATTGATTAATTGTAGCTAGAGCAAAAGAATTGAATTCTTGTGTAGTTGCTGCTAAAACTTCATTTTTCTCTGGAGATTGTGTAGCACCTTGTGGATACAAAGACAGATAGCTTAAATAAAATAAAAGACCTGAAATTAAAATAATATTTACAATGATAAATCTTTTGAGCAGAGACATTAGTATTATTGTATATAAATTATATTAATTTTGCTAAAGTAAATATATGAAAAAATATATTTTAATTTCAATTACTGCTTCAATTCTAACAATTTCTGCAATATTAGGTTTATTTTACTGGAGAAATATTAGTATTACAGCAATGCCAGAAAAAGAAACTGAAGTAACTGAGATTGAGATTAACAAACCAAACCTTTTTAGATCTGAGGAAGAAGCAGATAATTCACCTCCAGTTAAATTAAGTGAAGGTACCCAACCTGTTACAACTATAAAAAATAATTTTCTCGTTAATGTCGACCTATATATTCCTGAAAAATGGTCGTATAAGGAAAACGGTAGGGTAGGGGAAATAGCACTTGATGAGTCAAACAAAGCTAAAGTTTTTAAATTTCAGCTTATCTCAAACGAAAAAGGAGAGATTGATATTGCTGAGGGTGGATTTAGTAATAGTTATATTACAGCTACTAAAATTGGAAAAGAAAAACTTCTAAACAATTTCCTTTCAAGAGAACCCGAAACAGTAATTGACAACATTGTCCTTACAGACGAGGTATACAAATACATGGTAACAAATACTTCTTCAGGTAATTCGATTGATAAATTTATTAGTAACAGCTCAAGTAGTAATAGTTATATCTGGACTCTTACAAAAAACAATATAATCATCTATGTTGAGGGAGAGTTTTCTGACCTAAACAATCAAGACTACTTTGAAAGCTATATTCTTACTGGTTTTGAAATTAAAGAATCAAACTAATCAAAACACCAATAATCATAAAAGGACCAAAAGGGATTTTTGCTTTGTAACCTTTTTTACCAAGAATCAAAAGAATAATCGCAAAAATCCCACCAATCACAAAAGCGTAATAAATTGCAAAAACATTTTTTGGAAAACCTAGAAATAGAGAAATAAAGAATGAAAGCTTTAAATCTCCGCCACCCATTCCACCTTTAGAAAGATAAATGATTAAGAAAAAGAACAATCCAATTCCAAGAGTAGAAGCTAGTTCAATAAATAAATTTTCATAATTTAAATTTCCCAGTACTAAATATCTATAAAGAGTAGAGAAAGCGGCCCCCGAAACAACAACTCCAAAAGGAACTTCGTAATATTTATAGTCAGATAGAAAAATAATAATAAAAAGAGAAAAAGCAATTAAATAATAAGGAATATAGGATACATCTAAGTTTTTATCTAAAATTAAATAATATAAAAAAACAAATATTGCAGAGGTTAGAAGTTCTGAAATAGGGTAGAGAATATCAAGCTTTTTATGACAGTAGCGACATTTGCCCCCTAAAAGGATAAAAGAAAGAACCGGTATTAAATCCCAGACACTTAAAGTTTTGTGACAATGATCACACTTTGACCGACCAGTAACAAAATCTTTTTTATGAAACAAACGGTCAGAGACAACATTTAGAAAAGAACCGGTCAAAAGACCGGTTCCTCCAACTAAAATATAGTTCAAAAATTCCATGAGATAGTTTATTGGCAAACTAATACGTTTGATCCAACTTCGTAAGCAGTAGGATTATTACCACCATCATTATTCATTTCATTTTTAGTATCATTTTCTAAATAAATCTCAACTTCAAAATCCTTACCATCTGAACAATAAGCAACTTTATAAATTGCAGTTCCAGCTACTTTTTGAACAACTTCGCCAACATTGGCAATAGCGTTTCCGTTTAGTGGGTCTGATGGGAGTTTGCTAATTCCTAATTTAGCTTCAGTTGTTAGGGCGGTGAAAGGAACATACCCTGTACCGGTTACAACGTAGCTAACATTAGCATCTGTTGAACCTTTCCAGCCATTCGTAGATACTAGAGTAATATTTCCGGTTGACTGAGCAGTTGTTATAGCGTTCACTAAATTTGTTAAGTCGGACTTTCTAGTTGCATTCCTAGAATTAGATAAAATTTCTCCTGGCCTAATGTTTAAAAATACTGTTGTACCAAGAACAGAAATTATTGCAATTACGATAACTAACTCAATTAATGTAAAACCTTTGTTACTACTTTTCATTTTTTATTTACTTTCTTACTGTGATAAATTTCCAATCAAACCATAGATTGGTGTGATCACAGATAAAACTATACTACCAACTGATATACCTAAGATAACTAATATAATAGGTTCTAATGAAGCTGACAACCCCTTAATCGCATAAGAAGATTCGTTTGAATAATTATCAGCAACTTTATAAAGAAGCTCATCCATCTGACCAGTCTCTTCTCCAATTTTTGCCATTGAAGAAATTATTGGATCAAAAAAAGTATTTGATCTTAAGTAATCTGAAAGTGCATTTCCTTTTTCAACAAACTTAGACGCTTCAAGCGAAGCTTTTGATAATTGAGGATTGCTTGAAACTTTTGAAACAATAATTAATGCTTCAGTGATTTGTACGCCAGCAGAAACAAGAAGTGCCAAAGTTCTCATATAATTTGCAAGTTCGGTCTGTTTTACAACTTTTCCAATTACAGGAATTTTATAAATTAACGTTGATAGCATCATTTGACCTTCAATTGTTGAAAGGTAATACCTAAGTCCAAAAAATAAAGTAAGTACTACTGCAAGTAGTAAATACCAAAATGATGTAACAAAGGATGATACATCTACTAAAAATTGAGTATGCCAAGGAAGGGGCTGATTTATTGAAACAAAAATTTCAGTTAATTTTGGAATCACATATAAAATTAAAACTAAAATTACTAAAAACATAACTATAAGAACAATCGCAGGGTAGATGAGTGCCGCCTTCAATCTAGATTTCAAGTCTCTAATTGCTTCATAAGATTCAGCGAGTCTTTTTAAAACAACTTCCAATTTTCCGGAGGACTCTCCAGCTCTTACTAAAGAAACATAAGACGTATCAAAAACATCAGGAAATCTTGAAAATGCTCCAGAAAGCGAAGTTCCGGAATCGATATCTTTCGCAATCTCGTTTAAAACCTCTTTAAAGTTCTTATTTTCATATTGATTAACACTGATATTTAAGGCTTTATTAATAGGAAGGCCTGAAGAAATCATAACAGAGAATTCACGAGTGAAAGTTGTAACTTCATTCTCAGAAATACCTCCGAATTTAAATAATTTATCAGCAAAAGAGGTTTGTTTTTCTTGAATTGAGATGACAACTAAATTTTGATTTTTCAGTAACTGTAATGCTGACTCTTGATTACCAGCCTCAACAGTCCCTAATTTAGAAACACCTAAACTATCTTTTGCTGAAAAACTATAAATTGCCATTATTTTTTAACCAATCTTGTAAGATTTTCGGGGGATAAAGAGTACCTAATTGCATTATTCAAGCTTACTTTTCCAGAATTTACAAGCTCAGCTAGAGATGAGTCAAGGGTTATCATTCCTAAATTAGCAGAAGTTGCGATAATGTTATCAATTGCAAAAATTTTATTTTCTCTAATTAAGTTTCTAGTGGCAGAATTTGAAATTAAAACTTCACAGGCTGGAAGTAAGTCCCCATCAAGTGTTTCAATTAGCCTTTGAGAAACCACCATTTCTAAGACTAACGAAAGTTGATTCCTAATTTGAGCCTGCATTGACTCGGGAAAAGAAGAAATAATTCTATCTACAGTCTGGGAAGCAGAATTTGTATGAAGGGTTGAAAGAACCAAATGACCAGTCTCAGCTAAGTTTAACGCAGTAAGTAAAGATTCATTATCATTTATTTCTCCAACCATAACAACATCTGGATCGACTCTTGAAATAGATTTCAAAGAAGTATTCCAAGATAAAGTATCAATTGAAACCTCCATTTGTTGAATAAAACTCTTCTTAGATTCAAATAAAAACTCAATCGGGTCTTCTATTGTAACGATATGCTCATTTCTAAGTTCATTAATTTTTTCTATAATTCCAGCAATTGTTGTTGATTTTCCTTGTCCAGTAGGGCCGGTAATTAAAACCAAACCTTGTTTAAAATCTGCTGCCTTTTTTACAATTGGAGGAAGATTTAATTTATCAATATCAGGGCTATGAAATGGAATTGTTCTCAAAGCTACTGCGGGGTATCCGCCTTTAGTATTAAAAACTGTAACTCTGAATCTTACGTTATTTCCAAAGTTCACAGACATAAATAATTCCTTGTTAATTTCAAAAATTTTTCTCTGTTCCTCTGACAATATTTGGGATAAGAAGTAATTTATATCGTCAGTTGAAAGGGGAGCGTAACCTTCTTTTGTAAGAAGTCTTTTTTTAACTCTAAAGAGTGGGGGAAGTCCTACAGAAAAATGTAAATCCGAAGCTCCATCATTTACAACTGCGTCTATTATTTCTTTTAAATTAAAAGGCATACATTTAATATAGTTAAATTATTTAAGATTTGCAACCAAATTACTCATACGCAACCCTTAATACTTCAGAAAGGTTGGTTGTACCATCAATACATTTTAAAAACCCATCTTGAACTAAAGTGAGCATCCCTTCTTTTTTAGCAATTAATTCAATTTCTTGAGAGGATCTTTTCTCAAGAGTAGCTTTAGAAACCTCAGGTGAGATCTGTAAGAATTCAAAAATTCCGACTCTGCCTTTATATCCTATGTTGTTACATTTATCACAGCCAACTGGTCTGTATAATTTGAAATTTCCAGACTCAACCTGTTGAACAGCTTCATAAACATTTTTATCCTTACTTTCAATTACCTGACTAGTTTGAATATCTTTTAAAGTTTCTTTAATCATTGTTTTGATATCTTCAGGAGCATCGTACTCCTGTCTACAATTTGGACAAAGTTTTCTAATTAATCTTTGAGCTAATATCCCGTTTAGAGTAGAGGAGAGTAAGTAATTTTCTATATTCATGTCTAATAATCTTGGTATAGCTCCAGCTGAGGAGTTTGTGTGTAAAGTTGAAAGAACTAGGTGACCAGTAAGCGCAGCTTGAATACCAAGAGCTGCTGTTTCTTCGTCTCTAATCTCTCCAACCATGATGATATTAGGGTCTTGTCTTAAAAAAGATCTTAAGGCTGATGCGAAAGTTAAACCAGCTTTAACATTAACCTGAACTTGATTTACACCCTTAACTCTAATTTCAACTGGATCCTCGATTGTAACTATATTTACTTTTGAAGTATTTAATTTTTGCAAAGCTGAGGCAAGTGTCACTGTTTTACCTGAACCTGTTGGGCCTGTTACTAGAAGCATTCCGACAGGTTTTAGAAGAGCTTCTTCAAATCTTCTGATTGTAAGACCTCTCATCCCTAATTCTTGAAAAGTATAAATTGTGGATTCTTCTTTTAGCAACCTAATCACAATTTTTTCACCATAGACAGTTGGCAGAGTGGAAACTCTAAGATCGGTAAAAGACTCACCAACTTGGACTTTGAATCTACCATCTTGAGGAATTCTTTTTTCGTCTATTTTTAGACCTGAAAGAACCTTAATTCTGGCTGCAATTGTGTCTGACATTTCTTTTGGAAAAGTTCTTCTTTCTTCCAAAACTCCGTCGATTCTATACCTCAATCTAACTATTTCTTCTGCAGGCTCTAAGTGAATATCAGAAGCACCCAATTTAACAGCGGTTTCAATAATCATTCCAACAATTCTTGCGACGGGGGCATCCTTTAGAATTGCGTCATCTTTTGTTAGTGTTCCACTTCCATCAATTTTTAAAGCTTCAGTTGTGGTTGAAATCTCTTGAAGAGCCTTTGTAACATCTTCAGAAAGTGTTTTAGTTTTTGCTTCTTCTAGAACCGCGGAAATGTCTGCCTTAGTTGTGACATAGGCAATTACTTTTAATCCTGCTTTTCTTTCTATAAATTCAATAACCTCCAGATTAACTGGGTCTGTCATTGCAACTTGAAGAACTTCGGAAGTTTTATTAAAAGGAACAGCCTCGTATTTTCTGATGTAATCAAGTGGAAGCACATCAAATAGAGATGGATCAATCTTTTTCCCTTTAAGAGTTACATATTCAACATTGTATGCTTTAGAGTAAGCTAGTGCGTAACCTTCGGCAGTTACATAGTTTCCTTCTCTTATAATATCTTTAGTGCTTAGTCCAGTATTTACACTGGAGATTCTTATTGCTTCTAATTGTTGTTGATTGATTTTCCCTAAATCTAATAGAATCTCTTCAATTGATTTATAATTACTAAACGTAGTAGGCATTATTAAAATAGTATCATTTATTAAAAAAAATTATGAGTATTTCGACACTAATATATGGTTCCAATAGCGAGAATAGGGTAGAGGAAATTAAAAAAACTTTATCAAACTTCAAGTGGGAATTTAATTCTGACTTAAAAATAATTGAGAGAACTAAAACCAAAAAAAGTATCGGGATTGAGGAAGTCAGGCCTGTCTCAAATTACTTGAAAATTAAACCTCTGGGGAAAATTAAAGTTGTTATAATTAAAGAAGCAAATCTTTTAACTATTGAAGCTCAAAACTCGTTACTTAAAATTTTAGAAGAGCCCCCAGAGTACGCTCAAATATTTCTGGAAGGAAATACTATCGAATCCTTGCTTCCAACAATTCTTTCAAGATGTGTCAAAATTAAGCTAAGCAACGATGAAATCCTCATCCCAGAATCTGAATTCTTTAAAATGACTTTGGCTGAAAGATTTGATTATATGGAAGCCCTATCAAAACAAGAAAAAGAAGAAATTATTTCATTTCTTACAAATACGCTAAAAATCCTTAAAAAACCAGGGAATAAGATAGAGCTAGAAAATCTAAATTTACTTTTATCAACCATCGAAAACCTCTCAAAATTCAACGTAAACACAAGGCTGACCTTAGAAAATCTAGTTGTCAACTTCAAATAAAATTAGAAAAATGTATAATGGCTAGGTAATATGAGTTCTAATAATAATTATTCATCCGAATCAATCCAAATTTTAGAAGGCTTAGAAGCGGTCCGAAAACGACCTGGAATGTATATTGGGTCAACAGGTCAACAAGGTCTTCACCACTGCATTACTGAAATAGTTAATAACTCTATGGACGAAGCACTGGCTGGATATGCAAACCATATCAAACTAGTTTTCTATAAGGATGGGTCAGTTGCAATTTACGACAACGGAAGAGGTATCCCTTTTGATTTAAATAAAAAATATAATAAAACCGGACTTGAAATTGCATTTACCGTGTTACACGGAGGAGGAAAGTTCGGGGGTGGGGGATATAAAGTTTCCTCAGGTCTTCACGGAGTTGGTGCCTCTGTTGTAAATGCACTTTCAGAATACTGTAGAGTTGTTTCAAGAAGAGGTGGTGAAACAGTTATTCAAGAATTTAAAGATGGAGGAAATGTTTTAGGCCCGGTTAGACCATTTAAAGAAGGGGTAACACTTCTTAAGGGTATTGAAAATCCATTAAACCCTAAAGACTGGAACTATGCTTCTGGAACAATTGTTCAATTTAAGCCTGATAGTACAATTTTTGATACAACAGATTTCAAATACGAGCATTTTGAAAACCAACTTAGAGAATACGCATATTTAACAGCTAAAGTTAAATTTGAAATCGTTGATCATAGAACAGACAGATCTTACACATATTATTTCGAAGGGGGAGTGAAGACTTTCTTAAAGAGCTTAAATAGAAATAAAAAATTAATAAATCATACGCCATTTTATACTTTGAAATCTACAGATGAGTTATATGTCGAAGCAGCCTTCCAATATAACGATACATATAACGAAAACTTCTTAAGTTTTGCAAACCATATTAAAACTGCAGAGGGTGGAACACACCTCACAGGTTTTAAAACTGCTTTAACTAGAACAATAAATGAATATGCTAAAAAACAGGGTTACTTAAAAGATTCGGAAGCTCTAACACCTGACGATATTAATGAAGGATTAACTGCAGTTATCTCAGTCAAACTTCAATCAGAAGATATTCAATTTGAGGGACAAACAAAAAACAAACTTGGAAACTCGTTTGTTAGACCATTAGTAGAGCAAATTACAAAAGCATCCATAACTGATTTCTTTGAAGAAAATCCAAAAGAGGCAAAAGCAATTCTTGAGAAAAACATTTTAGCGATGAAGGCAAGAATGGCTGCAAAAGCTGCAAGAGAAACGGTAATCAGAAAAACAGCTCTTGAAGGCGGGGGAGTTCTTCCTGGAAAATTAGCCGACTGTTCTGAAAGAGATAATAAAAAAACAGAAATTTTTATTGTTGAGGGTGACTCTGCGGGTGGTTCTGCAAAGCAGGGAAGGGATAGAAAAACACAAGCTATTCTCCCAATTTTCGGTAAAGTCAACAATACTGAAGGAGAAAGACTTGATAAAGTTGTTTCCTCCGAAAAGTTCAAAATGTTAATTGTTGCTATTGGAGCTGGAATTGGGGATCACTACAATCCAGACAAACTAAGATATGGAAAAATTGTAATCATGTCGGATGCGGATATCGATGGATCCCATATTATGACTCTTTATTTAACCTTCTTCTTCAGACATATGAGACCTTTAATTGATAATGGCCATATCTATGTCGCTGTTCCACCGCTATATAAAGCAACATGGGGAAAGAATAAAAAATATCTATTCACCGACTCCGATCGAGACGTATTCATGAAAGAAAATTCTGATAAAAAAATAATTACACAAAGGTTTAAAGGACTTGGAGAGATGAACGCAGATGAACTATGGGAAACCACGATGAATCCAAAAACCAGAAGGTTAAAGCAAGTTGTAGTTGCTGACGCAAGCAGAGCTGACAATGTTTTCTCAGTTCTAATGGGTGACGAAGTTCTACCTCGAAAGAAGTTTATCCAAGCCAATGCCAAAAAAGCTAACATCGATATAGCTGGTTGATATTAAACAGTAAGTTCTCTAATATAAAAGTAATGTCATCAATATATAAAGTAGTTAGGTCTATTGTTTTAATAGCTATTGCTATTGTTTTTTTATATTTCTCATACAGTCCATCGGAATTACAAAAATACACGGACCAGTTTAATGAATACATCGACAATATAGCCCTTGTAAAGCAATTGAGAGAAATAAACCTCTTTCCGGTGAGTGAAAGAGAGTTAAATTCTATAAACTCAAGAAGTATTTATGTCAACTATCCCCAAAAAAGTGTCAGAGTTAGCCTTTCAGATATCGGTGTGTCAATTGATAATAGAAAGAACCAAGTCTTAGATAGAAAAAAATTTGAATCTTTTAAGGATAAGCTGGATAAAGAATTTCAATATCTAAAAAATGCACCAAACATCAACTTAGAAACTAACGAATTTTACGCCCTTGGTGGAAGTTCAAACATCACTTTAGATGAAAAAGATTTTCTCACAAAAATAAACTATCAAACACTTACTGCAATGGCTGAGCCAAGAGTCTATCCAAAATTTTTAGAGGTATTTATTGAAACAGAGAATCAAAAAGCAAACTTAGTGTTAAAAAATCAAATTATTAGTACACCTTTAATTATTAAAGCTGGAAGAATGGAAGTCAAGGTTTCACAAGCAACTCTCGACTCTTTTATTGAAAAAATTTCGATAGATAGGAAAGAAGTTTTAAAAATTAATACTTCAAAAATTGAAAACTACCTAATCAGAGAAGATGAGGCAAGAAAATTTCCAACAGAAATAAATTTCAAAGCGGCAGGAACCAAACTTTCAAACTACTTATTATTTAGATTAACAGAAGAAAATTCTAGCAAAACATTTATCTTACCAATCAACGGAAGTTTTTCATTTAGCACATCATTACATCCAAAGTATATTGAAGTAAACAAGTCTCAACAAAGAGCTTACTTGTTTGAAAATGGGGAATTAAAAAAGACATTACTAATATCTACAGGTGTAACGTGGGAAACACCTTTAGGAAGCTTTAAAGTTCTAAACAAAGTACCAATGACAATTTCATATACTAATAATTGGTATATGCCATGGTACCTACCTATAGGAACAATAAATGGTCCATATTATTTTGGATTCCACGAAGTTCCTTATCATTTGGATTACAATGGAGTGATTTATTCTAGAGATCCTGAAACAATAGGTAGTCCTGCAACAGGCGGTTGCATTCAAGTTCTAAAAGGACAGGCTAAGGAACTATTCGATTGGGCTGAAGTTGGAATGCCTGTCTATATCACTGAATAAATAGAGTATAATTTTGTTGTACTGATTCTCTCAAGGAGGAGGGTTATATGACGGATGCAGAATTTGCTTATCAGTTCTTTCTGTTAGTAATTTCGGGAATTGCTACAATTTCAATCCTACTGGTGTTAATTTTCCTTGGAATGTTTGCTATTGATTTGTGGTCCAGAAATTGGGTTAAAAAAATCAAAAGCGATGTCGAAAAGGAGTCTGCAAGAGAATGGTCGGAGAGAGAAACATAAAAAGTGGGGCGAAAAACTGAGAAAGTAATATTCAGCAGTTTTTCGCCCCTAATTCATTGATTTATCAACAAAAAGAAGTAACACCCAGAATTATTCATTTGACTATTGAGTTTAATTTAGTAAAATTTAGCAATGACCGAAACAAACTTATTCCACACAATCAAACAAGACAAAGCACCACAAATTATTAATGTTCTAGTTGAAATTGCAAAAGGTGATTACACAAAATACGAATTCAATCACGAGTATGGAATTCTAGAATTAGATAGAGTGCTTTATGGCCCTCTTTTCTACCCTGTAGCTTACTGTGATGTTCCAGGAACATGGAACGATGGTGATAACGATCCACTTGACGCAGTAGTTTTCTGTTCTGGAAACCTATTACCAGGAACTTTAGTAAGGGGTAGAGTAGTTGGGGTTATGGAAATGGAAGATAACGGAGAGTCTGACTCAAAAATTATCTGCGTTGCTGACAAAGATCCAAGATACAAAAATGTAAATTCTGTTAATGATTTAACAGAGTATGAAAGAAAAGATCTAAAGTCATTTATGGAACTTTATAAAATTCCTCAAACAGGAAAAGATACAGTTAAAGTAGGTGAGTTCAAAGATGCCGCAGAGGCATATGAACTTATCGAAAAATCCATCAAAACTTATCAAGAAAAATTTAATAAATAAATTTTTTAAGAAAAATTAATTAAAAACAAAAAAGCAAAAAATGGATGATCAATTAAACCAAAATCTAGAAAACACAGAAGAATTCGAATCTTTAGAAATTGAAGCGGGAGGTGTTGAACCAGCAGAGATTTCAAATGAAATGGAACGAGCCTTTCTTGACTATGCGATGTCAGTTATCGTTTCAAGATCTCTTCCTGATATCCGAGACGGACTAAAACCAGTTCAGAGAAGAATCATTTACGCGATGAAGGAACAAGGAATGACTCCTGACTCAAGATTCTCTAAATGTGCTGCTGTTGTTGGTGAAGTTCTAAAATCTTATCACCCACACGGAGATATGTCTGTGTACGAAGCTTTGGTTAGAATGGCTCAAGATTTCTCATTAAGATACCCATTAATTCTTGGACAAGGTAACTTCGGTAATGTCGATGGAGACGGTGCTGCGGCGATGAGGTATACAGAGTCAAAGATGTCAAAAATCGCAGAAGAACTTCTAAGAGATATCGATAAAGATACAGTTAAATTTGAAATTAATGACCTACAAAATGAAGAACCAACATTTCTTCCATCCGCCATCCCTAATATCCTATTAAACGGGGCTGTAGGTATTGCTGTAGGTATGGCAACAAACATACCTCCTCATAACCTAGCCGAAGTTTGTGATGGAATAAATGAACTTATAGAAAAAGCCGACGGAATCGGGTCTCCTCCAGAGAAAACCGATGTTGAACAAGTGTCAAAACCTTTTTTTACATCCCACGCAACTATCGAAGATCTTGTAAAACACGTTAAAGGTCCAGACTTTCCAACTGGTGGAATTATCTACGATCAAAAAGATATTATGCAGATCTATGCAGTAGGAAAGGGTAGAGTGGTCGCTAGAGCAAAAATGACAGTTGAAGATGATAAAAAAGGTAAAACTTCAATTATCGTTAATGAAATCCCATATCAAGTCAACAAATCAACTTTGATAGAAAAAATCGCAGATTGCGTTAAAGATAAAAAAATAATTGGAATCTCCGATCTTAGAGATGAAACCAATAAACTTGGAATTAGAATTGTGATTGAGCTTAAAAAAGATGCAATGGCTCAAAAAATCCAAAACCAATTATATAAATATACTCAACTTCAAACAGCATTCAACGCTAACATGGTTATGTTAGTTCATAACGAACCAAAAGTTATGGGACTTAAAGCAATACTTGAAGAATTTGTAAAACACCGACAACTTGTTGTAATAAAAAGAACTCAGTACATTTTAAGAAAAGCTTTGGATAGAGAACACCTCTTAATGGGTCTTAAAATTGCTGTTGATTTCATAGATGAGGTTATTAAAATCATTAGAGGGGCTAAAGATACTGATGAGGCAAGATCCGGCCTTATTAAAAGATTTGAATTTTCGGATCTGCAAGCTCAAGCAATTCTAGACCTCCAATTAAGAAAACTTTCTGCACTTGAAAGATATAAGATTGAGGAAGAGTTAAATCAAATACAAGCTATTATCAAAGATTGTAGAGATCTACTAGCCTCACCTAAGAGGATTCTTGATGAAGTAAAAAGAGAAAATCTTGAAATTAAAAATAAGTATAAAGATGACAGAAGAACTAAAGTCGTTAAAGGAAAACTTGGAGAATTAACAGATGAAGATTTAGTTGTAAATGAGCCTTGTATCATGTCAATTTCTGAAAATGGATATATTAAGAGACTAAAACCAGATACCTATAGAAAACAGGGTAGAGGAGGAAAGGGAGTTTCTGGACAAACTTTAAGAGAAGAAGATAATATTGATCAAATCAGAGTTTGCTCAACCCACGACTTCGCAATGTTCTTTACAACTAAAGGTAAAGTTTACAAATTGAAAGTTTGGGATATACCTGAATCTTCAAGAATAGCTAAAGGAACAGCAATAGTTAATTTCTTAAACATTTCTCAAGATGAGAAAGTTGAGGAGTTCATTACTGCATCCAACGATATATTTGGTGACAATAGCTGTAATGTTGTTCTTGGAACAACACAAGGTAAGGTCAAGAAAACTTCAATCACAGAATTCGCTAATATTAGAAATAATGGAATTATAGCCATCAACCTAACCGACGGAGATACTCTAATTGCTGCCAAACTAACCTGTGGAAACGACGATATTATTCTAGTTTCAGATAAAGGGCAATCAATTAGATTCTCTGAGGATGACGTACGTCCAATGGGAAGATCTGCTTCTGGAGTTGGAGGGGTAAAACTTCTAAAGTCTCATAAATTAATAGCTATGGACGTTATTGCAAAATCTCAATCTGATGCGTCACTTGTGGTTGTTACAGAGCTAGGTTATGGAAAGAAAACACCGCTTGATGAGTATAAAACTCAAACTAGAGGCGGTTCAGGAATTATTACTTATAAAGTTTCTGAAAAAACTGGAAATGTAGTTGCAACTAGAGTAGTAGCTAAAGATTATTCAAATGATGTTCTGCTTGCGTCTAAGTCAGGTAAGGTTATTAGACTTTCAGCTAAAGCAATTCCAGAAATGGGAAGATCTACAATAGGGGTTAGACTTATTAAACTTGATTCAGGAGACCATCTTGTAGGAGCTGCTTTTATGGATGCTTCAGAGGATCTAGTCGATATTCTATACGCTTCTGAGGATTCAGAATAATGAACCAGAATCTGCCGGAATTTGTTAAAAATTTGGCAGAAGAAACCGCCAAAGCAACTAGAATTATTCAATTTTTTCACAAATCACCAGACCTAGACTCAATTGGTTCAAACTTGGGATTTTTAAATTTTATTCAAAAATACAACCCAGATGGAGAATTTATTATTCTTTCAAAAGATGAACCGTCTGCGAATATATTTATACAGCTCAAAAATATTCTTGGTAAAAAATTACAAATCTTAGACCCATCTGAATTTGATTATAGGGTAGGGGATTTACTCATATTTATCGATTTCCCTGAATTCTCCAGAACAAATAACAATAAAAGCTATCAACTGCCTGAATACGTACAAATAGCAGTAATTGACCATCATGTGAGCAATCTTGAATCAAAAGGTTTAAACTACATTGATACATCAAACCTCTCAGCTTCATCAATAGTTTATGAAATTTTAAAATTTTCAAACATTGAAATTAAAAAAGAGAATTTTGAGTTTATTATAATCGGAATGTTGGGGGATTCAGGTTTTTTCAGGCATAAGGACTATAAATTTATTCAATCATTACAAATTATTCAAGATTATTGCAAAACTTTTGGTAATGAAGAATATTTTAAAATTATAGATAACTTAGAGTCAAACAAACCTCTTGAGGAATACAACTTACAAAAAATTTATTTAAATAATCTAGTCTATAAAAATGAGTTTGCGTACACATCTATGACAAGTAGTGAAAGAATAGAGACGGGCGTAAGTCATACTTTTTCAGAAACTACTAATGGGGCATCCTTAATTAGAAATATTGAAAAAACAAAATTTGTTTTCTCTGTAACTCAAGACTTGGAGAATGCGACTCTTTTTAACATAAGTTTTAGATCTTGTGCTGGGTGGAACTTTCCTGTTAGAGATATGGCAATAAAACTTGGTGGAGGCGGTCATTTGATGGCTGCTGGAGCTCAAATTGAGTCAGAGAACATTAATAGTGCAATTAGTTTGGTTCTTTCCTGTATCCATGAGCTTAATGGATTTTGAGATAAATATTTACAAAAACCAAAACCACAGATTCATTGGTGGAATCGACGAGGTTGGTCGGGGATGTCTAGCTGGACCTTTAGTTACAGCTATTGTTGTCTACGATATTGAAAAAATTATTGAATTATCCAAAAATTCGGAAACTCTAAAAAAGATAAATCAAATTAAAGACTCAAAAAAACTTTCTGAAAAAAAGAGAGAAGAACTTTCAGCTTTTATCAAAGAAATAGCTTATTTTTATGCAGTTGACGAAGTTTCAAGCCAAGACATTGATGCCAAGGGAATTTCACAAGTAACCAACAATTCTTTTTTTAAAAATTACACATATGCCTATGCAAAAAGAATTGATTTTGTTTTAATTGATGCCTTTAGAATTAAAGAAGTTGATTCCCATAAGCAGTCGAGTTTGATAAGGGGGGATAACACTTCAATTTCGATAGCTTCAGCTTCTATTGTTGCGAAATTTTACAGGGATGAGCTAATGAAGAAAGTAGGGGAGCAGGAAGAATTTAAGATATACGGTTTTGATTCTCATAAAGGTTATGGAACCGCCGCCCATATTGAAACAATAAAAAGGTGCGGCTTTTCTACTATTCACAGAAAATCCTTTGAGCCAATTAAATCCATGATTAAATAATTTGTTGACAAACAATTTATTAGTAGTTAAAGTAATACTCGTGCCATTTGAAATTACATATTCTTATGACGATGTTCTGCTAACCCCACAGAGATCAAAAATTAAATCCAGAAGCGAAGTTTCCCTTCTAACTAAATTATCCGAAAATCTTTCATTAGATTTACCAATTTTTTCTGCCAATATGGATTCAGTCACCGGAGTCAAAATGGCGATTGCGATTGCAAAACTTGGAGGAATTTCTATTTTGCCAAGATTTAATACCGCCAATATTCAAATTGAAATGTTAAATGAAATTAAAAAAGAAAACGTTAAGGTTGGAGCTTCGATTGGAATAAAAGGGGATTACCTTGAAAGGGCGGAGGCTCTTGTTGAAAATAATATAGACTGTCTTGTAATCGACGTGGCTCATGGACATATGGAAAGAGTTTTAGAGGTTACCAAAGAAATCAAAGAGAAATTTCCAACCACAACACTTATTGCTGGCAATGTTGCCACTTATGAAGCTGCTAAAGATTTATTTGAGATGGGAGCTGATGTTGTTAAAGTTGGTGTTGGTCCGGGATCAATTTGTACTACAAGAATTGAAACTGGACACGGGGTACCACAACTTACAGCCATCCTTGAAGCTTCAAGAGCTGCTAAAGAATTTAATAAAACTATTATTGCTGATGGAGGAATTAAAAACTCAGGAGATATCGTTAAAGCGCTAGCTGCTGGGGCTTCAGCTGTTATGCTTGGAAATATGTTAGCTGGAACCGAAGAAACTCCAGGAGAAGTTTTTGAATCGGACGGAAAAAAATTCAAGAAATATTTTGGATCAACTTCAACAGAGCAGAAAGAAAAACATTTAGAAAATATTAAAAATGATAAAAATTATCTTAAACATATTGAAGGGGTGAGTGGTGCAGTTTTATATAAAGGAAACCTGCAAGATTTGATTGAAAAATTAAAAGCCGGAATTTCTTCAGGAATCTCTTACTCTGGTGGATTTAATATCTCGGAACTTCAAAAAAATGCAAAATTTATTGCAATCTCAACAGCCGGGATGAGGGAATCCGGATCTCACGACCTCTTTCAAATCTAAAATTTGACATTCAACGCAATATCATAAATAATAAAATTAATGGAATCTCCTGCACCTACTAGCCCAGCAAGAAATAAACAACCTTTTAAGAGTCCTACAGACAAGACTCCTGCGTCTAGCTCATCTAGCTCAGACACAAGACCTCTAACTCCTGAAGAAGCAATTTACGTAAATTTTGGAGTTCGACTTCCAGCAGAAAAGAAGAAAGAAGAAAAGCCAGCGGAAACAACTAACACAACAGATACTTCAATAAATCAATTAAATCCAGATGGTTCTAATAGAAAAGTGTTTAATAATGCAGCATTTGCTTACAATGAGCCTAAGGCAAAAGAAACCCCTGAGGATAAAAAGGGAGCAGAAGTTACTCGAGAAAATCCTGAAGAAAAAATTGAAGATATCAATTTAGATATTGCTGTCGGACAACTTACAGAACAAGAAAGAAAAGAAATCATAAGACAAAGACAAAGAGAAGCCGAGGATATGGCTCAAGAAGCAGCAATAACAAGAAACTTCCTTCAAAGGGCCTGGGGGAGCGTTCGATTCTCATTCTCAAAAAATTTTGAGAAGTTTAAGTTTATGCAAAATGCTCAAACTTTAAGCGATAGTGAAGTTTTTGCAAATAATATTACAGATTTTAGAGCAAGATCTGATCAAAGAGCTGAGGAACTTTCCACACTTATGGCAGATAACTTGTTTTCACAACACTCAAAAACAAAGGGATTCCAGGAAGTTTATCCTGATATACCTACCAGTCCTGAATATCAAGAAAATCAGAAAGAGCTTGTTAGCTTAATAAAAAAATTTACAAAAGATAAAAAACTCTCTAGAGAGGATTTTGAAACTGAAAAAAACAAAATTCTGAAAGAAATGACAAAAAATATGCCAGATCAGGAAGGGGCTTTAAACTCAAGCTTTGATAATATCTGGGTCAAAGTTGAAGCTTTAAGAACTAGGGTAGAGTCTCTAAATAACGCATCAGATGTTGTAGATAAAATGAACATTAATCTAAATATTAGATTTGGTAAAGCAAGGTTAAATCACGAAACAACTGATACCGAAACCTTATCAACCAAGATTGAAGAAAAGCTGTTAAATTCCAAGTGGATTAATATGATTCCTTTTGAAAAAAGATACTGGGTTGCAGGAGGCTTAATAGCTGCAGCCAACCTCGGATCATCTTCGCTTAGAAGTGCTTCAAGAGGAATTCCATTTGCAGGTGCCTTTGTTAGCGGAACCGTATCTGGAGGTTTTGAATACCTTAGAAAAAGGGATGAGATGACCGAAACAAACTCTAGGTTGACTAGAATGATTGCTGAGGGAAGATCTCCTTCGGAAATGTTGAAAAAATATAATTCGAATGAAATTGCAAGCAATATCAATGTTGTAAAAATCGAAGAAATTAAAACAAATATTGAGAATTTAAATGGAGTATATGAAAAAAGTAGTAACCCTCAAGATCTTGAGAAGTTATTAAATGAGATTGCGAGGTTTCAATCATTATACGAATCAGGAAAAGCAAAAAATAAAGATTTATTAGGTTCAACTTCGCTTGAAGAACTTCAAAAACAAAGACTTGCAGTAATTGGGATAAGTACCGAAATTTTACAAAAACTTAACTCAACCAATCCGGATATAAAAAACAAATATAACGAAGCTTTACAGAAACAAAATGAGGTTTTAGAAAAACAAATGGCTGATAGAGAGACGCAGTTCAAAGCCCTTAGAAACACAACTTCCCTAAACAGAGCAGGGGAAGTAGCTCTTGCTACAGCAGTAGGAAGTCTAGTTTTTGCAGAGGCCAAGGCAATGTTTTCAAATAACACTACAGGACTCGTTGAGTACTTAAGAGGTGAAAATACAAATGAGGGAGCCCAAACAAGCTTAGCATGGGCCGCAAGATGGCTTAAAGGAGATCAAACATCTCAATTCGAAAAAATTGTTGAGAAGTTTTCAACCACAGAAACAATTTCTAAAATAGACACAATATCCAGTTTTGCTTCATCAGAAGAAGTTGAAAAAGCTTTATCAGGTAAAAGTGATTTGATTTCAGACCTAACTAGAACATATACTGGACAAGCTGAGGATCAAATCCAGAAATATGGAGGACTTACTAGATCTCTTTGGAATAAAGATTCGAGTGGAGTTCTAGATATATTTGGAAGAAACGTAGTAGATGGTAAATCGATACTCCATGACTTTGATAAATCCTATTTAGAGGCGTTTAATGATGGCAAATTTAGAGCTATTGTAAACCTAAGTGACGGTAGACATGTTGATGTCTCTAGTTTAATTAACCTTAACAATGGTGTTGTTCAAATAGATTTTTCAAAAGAGCCTGGAATTGTAGGGGAGATATTTAAAAACGGACATGTTGAAGGTCTTGAGCATATAAAAAATATTCAATACGGAATTGGAAGTGGGGATAAAATAGATATCGTTTCAACTATCTCAGGTGGAGGACAGGAGTTTAGCCCAGAACCTACTAATTTAATAGAGGATGTAAATACAACTGAAACAATTACAAAAGATTTGATCAAACAAACCTTTAAGTTAAATCCGCAGGAAATAGACGATTTCTATCTTTTCTACTTTCCAAGCCCAAAAACTCAGAGAATAGAGCAACAGAGACCTAATTCTTCAGAGAATAGTAGTAATCGAAACGACCGACAATCAAACGAGACAATTAGACCTGAAGCAATTTCACAAAGCCAAGACGCAGAGAACACGGAGATTAAAGAATCAGAAGAAGAGGAATTACAAGAAATAGTTCAGTTAACAGCTAAACTTAATATAATTAATAGCGACGGACTTGATCAGCAGATACCAACTCTACTCGAAGTTCTAAAATCTTTGGGAATCAATATTGATGAGGATGAGCTTAAAAACTATCTTCCAAGGGTTAGTCCGTCATTCTATAGAGAATTAAAAGAAATCTTAACTGATACATTACCAAACAAAAGAATCAGCTTCAAGGATAAGAAATCCGCAGTTGCTGATATGTTTAATAAATATATTATTAATTTTAGAAGCAGAAGGAGTTAAAAATGAATCAAAATAATCAAGAAATAAATATTTTAGAAACTTTTATAAATAGTTTCATGGTGCAACCAAGGTTTAATGGGATGAATGAAGCGGAAAAAGTTGCTTTTAGACAAACACTTATCCAGAATTTTAACGATAGAATCAGCTCAGTAGTTGTCCTAAATATGCCGCAATCTCAAAATGAAGAGTTTATGAAATTACTTGAAACAAATAATGCAGAAGAAATAGACTCATTTGTTACAAAACATATTCCTAATATTGATCAATTAGTTCAAAACGAAACATCTGCTTTTGTAAACGACTTATTAGCAACAAACGACAAATAAGTTTTAAAAGTCTTTGAGAAACTGAGTATGAATATCTTTTAATCTCTTGTTTGTCACGTGAGTATAAATCTGAGTTGTTGAAACATTAGAGTGGCCAAGTAGTTCCTGAACACTTCTAAGGTCAGCGCCTTGCGAGAGTAGGGAAGTAGCAAAAGAATGTCTAAGGGTATGAGGTGTTGCATCAACAGCTATACCGGCATTTAAAGCGTATTTCTTAACAAGTCTTTGAACCGACCTGACAGTTAGCCTCAATGAGCCACCATCAGCATCCTCTAATTCCATTTTTTTACCTGAATAACGCAAGAATAAGGGTTTAAAACCATCTCTTCGAATAGATAAATATTTTTGGATTGAAGCAACAGCAGCAGGGGATAGATAGACGGTTCTAACCTTTCTTCCTTTTCCAATTACAGCAAATTCACCAGTTTTAAGATTAATACTATCCGTATTTAATGCAACTAACTCAGAAACTCGTAATCCAGTAGAGTAGAGTGTTAAAAGAATTGCTTTATCACGAAGTCCCGATCTTTTATTAATATTTTGAACACTAAATATACTCTTTAAATCTTCATCTTTTAAAAATTTAGGAATTCTACCCTCAGCTTTACCTAATATGATTTGGTCAGGGGAGAGTACTTCGACTTTCTCAATTACAATTAAATATTTTAAAAAAGCACGTAAAGCAACTAAGAAAGTTTTTTGAGTTGATGTTTTGTAATTTCTATTTAAGGAATTTCTAATAACTTTTCGATTTAAATATAATCTATATTTTTTTACATTATCAACATTTATGTCTAATACATCTAAAGTAGATTCATCTTTTTTTATAAGTTTAGAAACAAATGAAATAAAATTGTTTAAGTAAAAATCATACATCTTGATTGTGTATGGAGATAAATTTCTATCAATCTCACAATACTCAAGGTAATTTGTTAGAAGTGGGCGGATCTTCATAACAAAAATTATAGCACCGTAAACACCATAAAATACCACGCTCTATATTCGTTTTTAAGACATTTTATATTGTTAACCGACACTTGAATCATCTAGCAGCAGAAGAGGTTACGAGCTGAGACTGCGTTAGGAATTGGAGAACATTTAACGCATCGAAATTTAACAATAATAGGAGGAATCAAAAAAGGAGATAATACAAAATAAATTAACAAAATAGGGAATAAATGTTGAAATGACAAATAAAAAATAAGATTATAAAAACAAATTAATTAGAGGTAGGGAATTGATAAAAGTTAATTTTGCTTATTATTTCAATATTATTTAAGATGTCGTATAATGTATAATTAACGACATCTAATCACATATATTATTAAATACCAATATACAACCTAATGGGGGAAGAGAAATACCGAGTAAATAGACCACTACACTATTTAACTCAATTTTAATAAATTTTATTCCCTAATATTTTGCCATTTTCTCTGAATTAATATTGAATTCTTTATTTAATATTTATAAGTAGCTAATTGTTCGGAAAATAAATTTTTTGATTATTTATCCACAAATCGAAAGTATGACAAACCTCCAAGTCGTAAAATATGACAAATACCCTTGGCACTCTTCCCTATTCCTCGCTACCTTCCCTACCCGACTTCGGGTTTGATTTGAGTAAATTAACTCTACTTTTAATTGAAATGACGATAAAATTAAGGATTAAAAATAAATAAAACCACTAAGAAAAATAAAGAAATTAAAGAATATTGAACTACTAAGTTTCTAGTGATTGAATTCTCTATATAATTTCTAGAATAACCTACCATTCCCATAAATGTTGATGTGACAAAAGTAGCTCTCAAAAAAGACTCAGCTGGTATAAATGATGTTGAAATCGAAGCTAAAAATGGCAAGTACACCATCTGAATAACAATCAATCCGACTTCTCTATTTGTTATAGCTTCATTTTTTCTTGATAACAATAAAGTATGAATATAAATAATACTTGCAGAAATAAAATATAAAATAATAATTAAAGATTGATATATAAAGATAAGATCTAATTTGTAGATTACAGTAATTAATGGAATAGATTGAACAATGAGTAAAATCTGTGTCCATATTAACCCAACTCTAAATAATGGTAGAGACGAATCCTCTATTTTTTCCGCAATAACGAGATTATTAGTTAATGTTGAAATATAAAGCAAAAATCCTGAAGCCAAAATTAGAGTTAGTTTAAAAAATTCATTAAGATTAGGAAAATAAATTAGACCAGCTATAGTTCCAATTGAAATGACTAAAGGTTGAAAGGAAATATAAAATATATCTTTAAGAGCATACCCGGGGTATAAAGCTATCAAGTTTGTTATAACAATAAGCAAAACAAAGATTCCTAAGAATACTAATTTATCAAATTTAATGTACTCGAATACTAAACATCCGAATATATAAAAAATAGTGAAAATTAAAAATTTAGTTCTTCTTGCTATTCCTGTCATCTTTAATTATCTCCTTATGGATGTGACATAAAGCCATTGCAACCGCGTCAGAGGCATCATCAGGTTTAATTATTTTTTCTAAATTAAAATATTGTCGCACTGCTTCCTGCATTTCTTTCTTTTTAGATCTCCCGTAACCTGAGACAACCAATTTAGCTTGAAGAGCTGTATATTCGTGAACTTTTAAATTCTTCTGAGCCGCAATTAGTAGTAGTACTCCCCTAGCCTGGCCCACAGCAATTGCGGTTTTGGTGTTTGTGTTAAAGAAAATTCTTTCGATAACAATCATTTCCGGCATAAACTCGTCAACTTTTTTATTGAGCATGTCGTAAAGCATCAGAAGTCTATCAGAAAGCTCTAAGTCAGAGGGTGTTAAAAAAGCTGAAGCTTCAACTAATTTAGGAGTTAGCCCATCCATCTCCAATACAGCGTAACCAGTTGTCGCAGTTCCAGGGTCAATTCCAAATATAATCATTGATTACTCCTCATAATTAGTAAATACTTCTTGAACATCATCATTATCATCTAAAGCATCCAATATCTTATCTAAAAGCACTTCATTTTCAGGTGTTGATATTTTAACTTTAAAAATTGGGTTTTCTTTATCATTCCCAAAAATGTAAGCTGCGGATCCTACTGTACCAAGATTACCTCCATTCTTAGAAAGAATAGTTCGAAGTTCAGCTACAGTTCGATTTTTGTTGTCAGTAACACACTCAATCAAAAAGGCCCCTCCGTCAGGACCGAATCCTTCATAGTATACCTCTTCATAATTAACGCCTTCAAGCTCCCCTGTGCCTCTTTTTATAGCTTTCTCGATGTTTTCTTTAGGCATTCTAGATTCCTTAGCTTTTTCTACAGCAACTCTCAAAGAAGGGTTCGAAACTGGGTCACCGCCTCCCTTTTTGGCAGCAACAACTAAAATTCTAAGAACCTTATTCCAATTATCAGCTCTTTTAGAATCCAAAACTGCCTTTTTTCTTTTGATATTGGCCCATTTTGAATGTAAAGACATATCACAAACATTACCAAATTTCAGACAAAAAATCTATCTTGACTACCGCCCATAATTTGCTAAATTCTATGCTATGAACTTAACTTTGGGAGAACTATCAAAACTTGCCATTAAAGCAGCTTATGATCAAAATTGGGAAGAAGCAGTAACCATCAATCAACAAATCCTTAAACAAGACGAAAACAACATTGATGCCTCTTTAAGAGTTGGTTTAGCCTATTTACAAACTCAAGATTACAAAAATGCTAAAAAGGTTTACGCTAAAGTTTTAGAAATTGATCCTATTAATAAAATTGCATTAAGTAAAATGGAACAAGTTAAAAATAAAAAAGCTGAAGACTTTATTGTTCCAGATAACGATAGTTTATTAAAAGAACCTGGAAATTCAGTTGAAGTTAGTCTTGATATTTTAACTAAGGGTATTACATCTGATAAATTTAGATTCAACGACGAGCTTATTCTTAAAGTCTCGGGTAAAACAATGTCAATTCATAGAGATGACGATAAACAGTCTTTAATCAACTACTTACCTGATCAAGTTGTAAAAGGAATCTCAAAAGCTAAAAAAGCAGATGCAGAAATTTCAATTAAATTTATTGGTGGTAAAGATAAAAAATTAAAAATTATTATCAATTCATCTGAATCAGTTTTCCCTTCCGAGAAGCAGGATATAAAACCATATATTAAATCAATGAATGATTCAGAGATGCCTGAGATGGTAGAACTTACCTCAGATAACGATGATGACTCAAAGAAAATGGAAAACGAAGAACAACCAGAAGAACTAGCAAATCCTCTAGAATAATATATTTCCCTATTTTTAAATTAAATTTTGTATAAATTAAATAATTAGACTAAATCGTCAACATCAGCTTCAATTGATTTAGTAGGTGCATCTAATTTTGACTCTTCTTTTTGGGGTTGAGGGTTTTTGACAGGAGTTTGGATTTTTTTCTCCTCTTTTTTCACTTCAAAGAACTTAACATCTTTATTTTTATCTTTTTTAATAATTTTATCCACAGCAGCAAAATCTCCATGAGGTCCTTTTTCAGGAATTACTGCTGAAATCCACTCCCCTTGTTTTATATTTCTAAATTCAACTGCATTTTTAGAAAGATTAAAGGTTCCCGCATCAGATAATATTACATATCTTCCATCTTTCTTTGAAAGCAGTCCTTCAATCTTCTTTCTACCTACTTTTGTAAGTATCTTATACGCCTCTTTACCATCTTGCTCCATTCTCTTTAACTCATCACCATACACAAGAAGAGACTTAGCAGCATAATTTTTAGGTACACTCATCTTTGTTCCTTCAGGAGTAACCATAGATTCTCCATCAAATTTACCGGTAATACCTGGCATATCTATAGAAGGTCTATATTGAGATCTCTCAGACTCCTTTAAAATATTTTCGATATGATTAAATCTCTTCTTAATAACTCTTAAATCCTCTAGTATGTTCAAGACGCTAGATTTTGGTAAAGTTAGAGACTCAAGTGAAAACTCAACCTGAGGTTGCTTTGGCTCGTTATCTGTTACTTCATCTTTTATATTAATATTAGAATTTTGATCCATAAATTTATTATATACAGTTTAAAATTATTTCACAATCAAATCAAACAATTATTTTGCTGTATCTTGATATTTAAGTCCTTTAAAGGACTTAGTGATCCACTTCTCAACATTAGCCTCAATTGCAGCTCTATCACCGCCGTATGTGTTTCTGGAGTGCTCAACACACTTCTGCTCATTACCTGTTTTTTGGAAAGCTTCCCACGGTTTAATTATCTCAGCATTAAAAGGTTTCGTTGAGGATCCGTCAACCATTAGTGTAGTTATGATATTAAATTTAGGTAAAAATTGAATATCTGTTTCAGTAAATGGTTTTAAAATAGTTTGCATAAATGAAGCATCAATTGAACCGATACTATATGTTACAACAGTACCAGCGTTACCCATCACTGTATCTTTCATTTTATCTGAGAGTTGTCCCACTAATTGATTAGTTAGGTATAAACCTAAACCATATTTTCTAGATTCAGCTAAAATTTCTTGTAAAGTATCGGTAGTAAAATTTTGAAATTCATCAATATATAGATAAAAAGGGACTCGATCCTTCTCCTCAATATTAGCCCTACTCATAACAGCGGCTTGCAGTTTTGAAACAAGCAAAGACCCAAATAAATTCATTACATCAGTTCCAACCATACCTTTTGAAAGATTAATTAAAACGATTTTTTTGGTATCCATAGCTTCTCTAAATCTAAAGGTTGAGTTCCTTTGGCAAAGAATATTTCTAACACTTTTAATTGTTTCGAAAGGTCCAATTTTATTTTGAATTGGAGAAATGGATTCAGTGACTAATTTAGGGTTAGATTTAAAGGCCTTAAACTCTTTATCGAAGTAATCTTTTACAGCAACGTCTGTGATGGCTCCTAGGATGAAGTTTCGATAATCATCATCGGTTAACATTCTTTTAATTCCTAAGATTGTTGTACCAGGAACAGATAGCATAGCTGAAATTGTATTTCTTAAAATATATTCAAGTCTCGGTCCCCAAGAATCAATAAAAATAGATTTAAAAGCATTAACCATTTCGGAGGTATTACGATCTAGACTGTCCCCCGGCTCAAGTTCCATAATGTTAATCCCAACAGGTTTCTCAGTATCGGACGGATCAATTATAACCACATCTTTAATTCTTTCTTCAGGAATATACTGCAAAATATCTTTAATTAAGTCACCGTGAGGATCAATAACACCAACCCCATTACCTTTTAAAATATCCTGAATGATCATTGTCAAAAACAAGGAAGTTTTACCTGTACCAGTTTTACCAATCATATACATATGTCTGAGTCTGTCATAACCATCCTTGATTCCGAATTGGATTTCTTTACCTCTATAAGAAGTTTTTCCAATTAGTACACAATCTTTGGATGGAAGATTGTCTGGAACCTCACTGATTTTTATTGGTGCCCAGGATATGTTAGGGTTTTCAACACTAGAGGATGGCAAATGATAGATAGAGGCAATTTCCTCAGTATTTAAAATATACGATAGATTTGAAGAAAGCTTTCTTGCTCTAAAATCTTCGATAAAGGACTTGTTGTTTGGTTGTGGAACTTCAACAAAACCATTAAGATTAGCTCTTGAGAATTGTTTAAATGTAGCCATACAGGAGTTGTAATTCTGATTACAATCAAATGAAGAATTTGCAACAGAGATAATTCTAATGTAACTCTCAAAACCCATTCTTGTTAATTTACCCTCTATACCTTTAACTAAAGCTTCTTCAGATGAGGATAAGGCTGTTGGAGCTAGAATCTTTGGGGCCTCCTCATTCTTTTGAATACCAAGAAGCCTTCGTATAGGAAACGCGATTAGTAACTCAAAAAATCCTAATATTATCATTTGAAGAAGTGATACTGCTTTAGAATTATCTTTCTTCTTTATTTTATTTATTAAGTCATACCCCTTAATTTGCCATGTGTCAGGTGTTGGTTTAGAAATTAGCTGAATTGCAAGACCTTCCCCAGCTTTAACCTGAGATAATGATGATGTTATAGCTGAAAGTGGGTCAATCTCAAAATCCCTGAAAGTTAAAATCGGAATATTTTGATCTTTTCCTAAAACTAGTGAGCCTGATTTAATATCTGAAAAATTTTCAAAATTAGCTGTGTAATCTGTAATTCTTGTAATTTGAGCTAACGGATATTGAGCATAAATCTGAGATTCAATATGTGAAGAAAGCAAGCTTGGAGTAACAACTATAAATTTAATTTTTTCATCAGAAACAAAAATTTCAAAAGAGAATAAATTATTAACAATCCCCTCTTTTAAAATACCGTGTATAACAGAAAACAACTGTTCAGCTGCTAGAGGATCAGATTGAACATCAGTCCTTTGGTCGGGGTTTAGTTTTGTAACTTTTATTTCGAGGAATACTTTGTCATCAATAAAGGAATCAGTAACAATTAACTTTGTATTTGTAAAAAATCTATATGCTATTAAAGCAACAGTTAAAAATATTAAAATGTAAATAATTATCTCTATCATATATTATAGGACCCCTACAGCTAAATATGGCTGTAAGGGTCCAAAGGAGAGAGATACTTATATTATACAGTAACTCTACTTCTTGTCAATACCAAGAACAACCACAATATCTGATTTAACGATTTCAGGGTACTTCATACCAACTTCTTCATAGCTTGTTTTAGTTGGAATATCAAGGTAATTTGCTAAAAGAGAAAGGGACCTAGAATCCTCTTTAAAAATAAGACTAGAGTTACTTTCTTGAGCATCGGAACTTGATATATCAATAACCCTACCGCCTGAATTTAAGATTTTTCTTGCGTAATTTTTTCCTAGACCGTTGATATTAGTTGCGTTTACAACCGTGATTGATAGACCTTCTTTTCCAACCTGGGAATCTAAATAGATATCCCTAATTTCATTATCAAAACCAGCTAAGGATTTTACTCTAGTCTCCGTCTTCCTTTTTAAATCTAGATCCTTTGAAAACGAATACATTAAATAACTATCTCTTAAACTAATATCCTGTAACTCAGAAAGTTTTGTAAGTTCTGTAATGTAAGCCTCTCCTGTTAGTATTCGTAAGTAATCAGAGTAATCTGAAGGGTTTAGAGTTAATACTAGACCAAAGTTTACTGCAAATATGTCATTCATAGTTTTTTTAACTAAGTCATTATTTCCTTTACCCAGAACATTATTTAAATTCTTAATAGCAACGTCTTCCCCGTTAACAGTAACCACAAGATTTAAATCAGTATTAAATTTATGAAGGGCTTTATTTTTTTTATCAAAAAGCAAAACAGTTAAATCTTTTATTTCTCCAAGGGAGTTACTGGATATTAGAACAACATTAAATTTCTCGTCAGATTTAAAATCTACAACTCCCCCACTTTTGGCAAGAGCAAAACTATATTCTAATAAGTTGGATGAGAAAAAATTGAGAAGAAAAGCTGAAATAATTACAGCAAAAAAACTGTAGGTTAAAAGACTTTTTAATTTTTTTGTTAAGTTATTTCTTTTGTTTCTTTTAATCCGGGCAGATTGCATATTTATTCCATTAATCGTATAAATTCTTCGGGCACATCAGCTTCAAAATAAAATTCTTCGCCATTTAATCCTTGGAATTTTAATGACAAAGAGTGAAGCATTAGTCTATTTATTGTACAGGATATACAAATTTCATGCTCTTTTTCTGAAAGATAAATTACATCACCAGCAACAGGAGTAGAATTTGCTGCCAGATGAACTCTAATTTGATGAGTTCTTCCGGTCCTAGGCTGGGCATATAAAAAAGAAAACTCTTTTTCATCTATAACAACATCTTTTATCTTTTCGAAATAGGTTTGAGCCTCTTTTCCATCTCTAACTACTGCGTATTTAAATCTATTTTTTGGATTTCTTGCTAGAGGTGCATCAATTTCAAATCTTTCGTCAAGGACCTTATTAAAAGTCATCACGATATATTTCTTCTCAACTTCCCTAGTTCTGAATTTTTCTTGTAAATAATCTAAGTAATTTTCATTTTTCGCAACAATCAAGAGACCTGAAGTATCTTTATCCAACCTATGAACAATACCTGATCTTGAGTAAAACTCACTTTCAGGGTTGAAATCTTCTAAATTTAAAATATTTTCCTCAATGAAATCCTGCAATGTTATCCCTTTTGTTGTGTCACTTCTGTTGACAACCAATCCAACAGGTTTATTGATAATGGCAAAATTTTCATTTTCGAATACAATTTCTATTTTATTCATAATTTTTTTTAAAGTGAGGTTACGATTTCGATTAGCTGATTTGGATTAATTTCTGACTTTATAATGTATTTAATTGCCCCTAACTCAGTAGCTCTATCTAAAACCTCTTGCTTTTCAATATTTGTTAAGATTACCACCTTTTTTGTTTTTGTTAACCCTAAAGTGCTGATTTCATTGAGGATTTCGAGGCCATCCATGTTCGGGAGCATTATATCCAGAAGCAGAATGTCCCACTCACCTTTTTTAGCTAAAACACATCCGGTCTCCCCATCCTGGCATATTACTACTTCAAAACCAGAAGATGAAAGAATATCTTGGTAGAGTCTACAAATTTCTTTTTCATCTTCTACAAGGAGAATTTTCATAATATATTGAGATATTTTTTAACTTCAACAACAAATTGTTGAGGATTAAGTTCTGATTTCACAACATAACCATTTGATCCGAGATCTGTTGCTCTAGCTATCACATCATCACTATTCAAATTACTAATAATTAAAACAGGCTTATTGTGATTTTCTTTAATCTCCTGAAGAACTGAAAGACCATCAATTTCAGGCAACATAATATCAAGTAACATTAAATCCCAGTGCTTCTCTCTAGCTAAAACAATTCCTTCTTTACCATTGGTTGCAAGAAGAACATCAAAACCGTTATCTGTAAGAAGATCTCTGTAAAGCTCTCTTACTTCATTTTCATCTTCAACTATTAAAACAATAAACTTCTTCATACACTTTTATTATATATAAAAAAGCTTTTTTTCAAATACGTAGTTAAATAACTTATCAATTTTAAAAGATTTATAGATAATTGATGACACTATTAAATAAAACCCAAGAAAGTACATAAAATCAACAAAATTTCCCATCGTATACTTATTGAAATCAATATCTATCAAATAAGCAACATCTGCCAAAAACCATACCGCTGTTCCAGATATAAAAAATCTTATATCTATAAGAAAATTGTTTAATTTAGTTAAGTTCTGATTTAAATATAAAATTGTAATAAGTGATTCTAAAATAAAGAATATATTAAGAAATGAAGTAAATAAGCTTGAAATACTATATACCTCAGCAAACAAAGTTAACATCACAACCAAAGTGCAAACCCTAATTAGTCTTGATGTTAGATTTGAAAGCTCACTCCCCTTTTCCAAAAATCTAAAGAAAGAATACTTTGAAAGTAATTGAAATAAGAACAAAATATTTATAAAATTAACTGGAATACTACCAGATAAAAATTCGTCGTTGATAAACCATAATAAATTTCCAAATCCAAAGCTTAGTAGGCCAATAAAAAATAATTGGTAGACTCCCCTCTCTTCTGAGTCCTTGTAGGCTAATTCTGAAAATAAAAGAACTGATGAGCAGGAAATACAAAATAATGAAAATAATAAATAAAAGCTACTAAATAGCTTAGAATCAAGATTTTGGGCAAAAAAGTACACACTAAGAATAGAAAGAAATATTAAATTTGTATAAATTATGTTTTTAACCATTTAGAATGGCAGTTGCTTGACAGGACTAAGCTTGGGGAGTTTATACACCCTATAGTACCACCATGTCAAGATAGATGTAAAAAGAATTAAATCGGGAATATTTGAGTGAAAAATTCCAAAACCTAAGTAATCTGGGACGCCTCCATTTAATTGAAAAGATATGTTTTGAGTTATAGTTGCAAGAATAAGAGAGTAGAAAAAAAGACTATCTTTCTTAAAATCTGAATTTATTCGTATTAGATAAAGAGAAATTCCCAGCGCTAAAAAAGATAGAGACGGGTTGAATGTTTTATTTAACTGGTATTCATCAAAGGGCAGTAATAAATGGATACCGTTTAATAAAAATATTCCGAAAAGAATTAATTTATTTGACGTTCTCATCGGCTTCTGGAAATAGTTCTAATCTTGCAGGATCAATAGGCTCGCCAGTTTTTTTATCAATACCGTAAGTTCCATCATCTATTCTCTTTATAGCAGCATCGACAGCTTCAAGCATTTGGTTTACTTCTTTTTTGAAGATATAATTTTTCTCAACCTTCATATCTTCCTGAACTTCGTCTAAGTACTCAGCGTTTCCAGTATCTCGATCTTCATCAATATCTGCATCAATAACTTTTAATTCCTCAAGAAGCTTTTGCTTTCGATGAAGTAACTTTTCTTTACATTGGGCAATGAATTCTTTAGATATTACGTGTGACATATATTTAATCCTTCTATAAATAAGTAATGCGTTGATTGTATTAAGAATTGCGTAAAAAATCAAACTATTGGGCTCAATAGGATTTAAAATAAAATAGTTTGTAAAAATAAATACAGTCAGAAAAGATATAAAACCTGAATTAAATCTTTTTTCAAGAAAGTAAGTTGCAAAAGCTAAAAATAAAATTAGACTAATTTCTTGAGAAAACACATTAAAAGAAATAATAATAAATAAGAAATTTAAGGTTAGTGTATCTAATATCTTAAATACTGAAAAACTACTAATTCTTGAATAAATAAGAGCTATCAAGAAATTAAATAAAAAAATAAAACTAATTCTATCTTCCGGAAGATTCAGGTTATATACAATCTCACCTATTGATGAGTAATTTTGATAATTTTGAAAAAAATAAATTAATTTTAAAAAGACAAAAAGCAAAAATAAATAGGAAATAGAGATATCAAATGCCCACTCTCTTCTCATTCCTTGAAAATTTAGTTTTCTAAAGATATAAAAAACTGTAATTATTGGAACTAAAAAATAAAGATTATTTAAGACCTGGTTTAAAATATCCATTAAATTATTTTACATCAAGCCCGCGACATGTACTCACCGGTTCTTGTATCAACCTTGATTTTGTCTCCAATTTTAATAAATGGAGGAACTTTAATATCCATTCCATTTGTTAGTTTCGCATCCTTAAGGGTGTTAGTCACGGTATTTCCTTTAAAGCCAGGCTCAGTGTATTCAATTTCAAAAATAAGTGAATTTGGCACTTCTACAGAAACAGGCGCATCTTCAAAATACATAATAGAGAACTTTTCGTTCTCTTTTAAATAGAGTTTATTATCCCCTACTACTTCCCCACTTACTTCGATTTGTTCGTAAGTTGTTGGATCCATGAATACATAATTGCTATCTTTGTAGAGAAATTCTACAGATTTTCTGTAAACATCAGCTTCAGATACTAGGTCAACTGATGAGTATACTTTTTCTGCCATTGCTCCTGTGAGTAGATTTCTTACTCTAAGTCGAATAGTAGCTCCACTTCTTGCAGTTTTTGAGTGTTCATATTTTTCTACTTTATAAGGAGTATTGTCGTCTTTGAAAACAACTCCAGTTTTTAGTTCTGATGCGTTTAACATAATATTTTCTCGCTTAAAATTTATACTGGTACCATGGGAGGGACTCGAACCCTCAAGAGATTGCTCTCATTGGTTTTTGAGACCAACGCGTATGCCATTCCGCCACCATGGCTTTTTAGCATTTTAATTATAACAAATTAGGAAGGGTTTTGGTTGGTAACTTCGTAAAACCGAGTTCTATCTCCTTTAAACTTTAAAGGAATATCTCCAGTTGAACCAGCTCGATGCTTAGCAATAGATAGAAAATAATCTTCTCTATTATCCCTATCCGGTCTGGATAAAAACATAACCACATCCGCATCTTGTTCAATAGACCCTGAGTCTCTTAAGTCAGAAAGTTGCGGCCTAGAGTCTTCTCTATTTTCAACCGCTCTAGAAAGCTGCGACAGCGCAACGACTGGAACCTTCATCTCTCTCGCTAGATTTTTCAAACCTTGAGAGATGTCTGATACCTGCTGTACCCTACTTTCTGTTACAAACGATTTACACAATTGTAAATAATCGACAATAACTAGATCAATTGGAACCTTCATTACTAATCTTCTAATCTTAGTCCTCATTTCTAGAACTGAAATACCTGGAGTGTCGTCAATGAAGAAATTAAGATCTGAAAGTTCTCCCATCGCAATTGAATACCTCTCCATTTCCTCATCATTTAATTGACCGTGCCTTATTTTCCAGTTCTCGAGATTAGCTTGAGCTGAAATCATTCTCTGAATTATCTCTTCCTGTCCCATTTCAAGTGAGAAAAAAGCAATGTTCTTTTTGTGATTAATAGCTGCATATTGAGCCATATTAATTATTAGAGAAGTTTTACCAACAGAAGGTCTCGCAGCTAAAATAATAAGTGCTTCTTTATGAAAACCTGAAAGCATTCTATCTAGAGTTTTAAGTCCAGTTGGTACACCTCTAAGTAAGCCTTGGTTTCTTTGTAATTCATCAAGCCTTTCAAATGAAACTTCCAAAGTTTTTGAAATTGGTACAAAGTCACTCTTAATTGTATCTTTATAAATTGAAAATAAATTTTGCTCGGCTTTATCTATAATAGAATTTACAGAGTCCTCTTCGTATGCAAGTTCAACTATCTTAGAAGCTGAAGAAATTAAATTCCTTCTAATTGAAGCTTCTTGAATAAGTCTAGCGTGAAATTCAGAGTTTGATGAAGTTGGAACAAAATAAACTAGTTCGGATAAATAAGTTACTCCCCCAGTTTCTTCAAGTCTTCCAACTTTATTTAATTCATTTTGGAGTGAGATAATATCAACCGGATCTCTTCTATCATACAAAGACATTATTGCTGAAAAGATATGTTGATGTGATGTTTTGTAGAAGTGTTCTGCTCTTAGGAAATCAACGATATTAATAATACAGTTTTTATCCATCAGGATGGAACCTAAAACAGATTTTTCAGCATCTATATCTTGAGGTGGTAATCTCAATTTGCTTTTATTTGTAGCCATTTTCACCCTTTCCTAAATTAATGGTTCGAGTTTAGTAATATTATTTTTATATCTTCGTTGTTTGGAGCTGATTGAATTTTTAAGGAGTCCGCTTTCTCAGGATTTTTTTCTCCCATTTCATGAAGGAAGGTATTAACATCTGCAAGTTCCTTTAATTTGGAATCCTCCGTCTTGTAATGCATTGGAATAACAATTTTTGGTTCAAGTGCCGAAATTATCTTTGAAGCCTTAAATGAATCGATTGTGAATTCTCCTCCAACAGGAATCAAAAGAATATCAATTGAACCTAATTTAGCAACAATTTTTTCATTTAGCTCATGTCCAAGATCTCCTAAGTGAACAATACTAATTCCATCAATATCAATTGAGAAAACAATATTTTGTCCTCTATCAGCTCCATCTTTATCGTCATGAGCAGTTTGAATTCCAGTAATGTAAACATCATCTATTTCATACTCGCCGGGAGTGTTTATTAAAACTTCGTGATTAACTTGTTGATTAAAAGAGTGGTCTGCGTGTTGATGTGAGTTCAAAAGAAGCTTGCAAGTTTGTTTTGGCATTTTAAAACCGGTCATATCAGGATTATAAGGGTCAATAACTAATGATACTTTCTTACCTTTGATATAAAAACATGAATGTCCAATGTATGTTAATTCCATATTTGATATATTACCAAAAAGATATAATTTTTATATAATTAATTTTAGTTATGATTTCAGTAAGCCCATACAAAGGAACAAAAGACTTTTACCCAAAGGATCAAGCCATACAAAACTTCATTTTTGATAAATGGAAAAAAGTGGCTCAATCCCATGGATTTGAGGAATATCAAACTCCAGTAATTGAACCTGCAGAGATATACGAGGCTAAATCAGGTGAGGATGTTGGGAAGAAAGAATTATTTACTTTCCAGGATCTAGGAGAAAGAAATATATCTTTAAGACCTGAAATGACTCCTTCGGTTACAAGAATTGTTGCTGGAAAATATAAAGAACTTCCAAAACCGATTAAATACTTCTCAATCGGATCATTCTACAGAAATGAAAGGCCTCAAAAAGGAAGAAATCGAGAATTTTGGCAAATTAACGCTGACATTTTTGGTGATAGCTCTATCTACTCAGACTTAGAAATAATTACCCTATCTTTAGATATAATGAAGGAATTCAAAGCACCTAAAAATTCTTTTAAAATTTTCATTAATCATAGAGCTTTGATAGATGGATTTTTAAATGAACTTCAAATTTCATCTGATACAAAAATTCAGATCATAAGAATTATAGATAAATACGAAAAACTTCCTCCTGCTATATTCAAGCAAGATCTTGAAAAAAATGTTTCATCGGAGATTGCAGAAAAGATACAGAAATTTTTAAGTTTAAACTCCCAAGATTTAGAAAATATTTTTCCAAACTTAAGAGAAAATATAGGATTTAAAGAATTGGCTGAACTTATTAAAATTTTAAAGAATCTAAATATAGAATCAAATATTGTTTTCAAACCATCACTAGTGCGAGGTTTCGACTATTATGACGGGTTAGTTTTTGAAGTTTTTGATAATAATCCAGATAACCTAAGATCGTTATTTGGAGGAGGAAGATATAACGGACTTGCTAATATTTTCGGACAACAAAATTTTCCAGCAATCGGGTTTGCTGTTGGTAATGAGACATTTAGAATTTTTCTTGAAAACTGGAATCTTATTCCAGACTACAAAAGCATCATAAATAAAAGACAAATCGGAATTTTTGCAATAAAAAACCATGAAAACCAATCTGAAAATAAAATTCTACTAGAACAAGTTTTTATTACAGCTAACGAGATTAGAAACCTTATTCCTGATATTTTTCTAGATACTATTCTAGAGCCCAAAAACACTTCTGCAGGTTTAGATTATATTTCAAATAAAGGTTATGATTTTGCAATCATCATTGGTTCGGATGAAATAATAGATAAAAAAATAACTATTAAAAACATGGAAACTGGAAAACAGGAAACTCTCACTCTTCACCAACTAATTGAATTTATTAACCAACTGCCAAATGAAAAACTTAAATAATTACGGATTACTTCTTGTAGCTACAATTCTGTGGGCTTTTGCTCCATCCCTGGTAAAGTATGTTCTTGGAAACTTGGATCCGTTCCCCTTCCTATTTTTAAGATTTCTTATTGTTGCTATTATCTGCATACCTTTTTTATTAAGAATTCTTAAAAAAAATAAATTTTCCTCCTACGACAAAATGAATCTTTTAATATTTGGGATTACAGGTCAAACATCCCTAATTCTATTTTTTGTTGGAATGAATTACACAACCGCAGTAGATTCAATTATCATTGCTCTTTCAGCCCCTTTATTCAGTATTGCAGCAGGACACTATTTTTATAAAGAAAAACTTAACCTGTACAAAGAAATTGGGATTGCGGTAGCTTCCTTTGGAACATTACTTGTAATTGTAGAACCAGCTTTTGCAAATAACTCTCCAATTAGCGTGAACGACAGAATATTTGGAAACCTATGCATACTCCTCTACCAAGTAGTATTTACATTTTGGGGTGTATACACCAAATTCTTATTTGGTAAGAATTCAGTTTTTCTCATAAAAATATTTAAATACTTCAAAGTCGATTTACATAAAAAACCATATAATATCTTTAACTTTAGTATTGTCTCTTTTTATATAGGGTTTATAACCTTTATTCCTTTAATATTTTTTGATCTGAGTAAATATACTAACCAAGTGAAAAATTTGGACTTATATAACTGGTCAGCTATTGGCTATATGGCGATTTTCTCATCAATAATTGCATATTACCTTTTTACAAAAGCACAATCCAAGCTCCAGATTACAGAGGTTTCAATATTTTCTTATATATCCCCTCTTTTCGCCATTCCGGCTGCTTTCTTTATTTTAAACGAGATGCCGTCCTACTTCTCTGTCGCAGGAATTACTGTGATTTTAGTAGGTCTTTTTATAGCAGAAAAGCTGGGAAATGGGCAAAAATAATTGATTATCTAATAAAATAATGATATATTATCAACTATGAAGAACGGGATTCACCCAAAATTAAATACTATTACTGTTAACTGTGCTTGTGGTTACAAATTTGAAACCCACTCTACTCTTGACAAACTAGTTGTTGAAATATGTTCAAACTGTCACCCTTTCTATACAGGCCAAGAAAGATTTGTAGACACTGAAGGAAGAATCGACAAATTTAATAGAAAAAGAAATTTAGCTCAAAATAATTCCTTATCAAAGAAATCTGAAAAAACTGTTCCTCTTGATGCACAATATAAACCTACCCTTAAAGATATTTTTAATCAATCTTCAAACAATTAAACAATCATGGATGAAACTATAAGAATTTTAAGCGATGAAATCGCTAAAATTGACGTTAAAATCAAAGATAATCAAGAACTACTTTCTAATCCAGAAATGACAGAACTAAAATCTGACATTGAATTTGAAATTGAAAATTTAGAGAAATCAAAAGAAACTATCCAAAAATCAATTGAAGATATTCAAAACTCTAGCTCATCCAAAGAGGAGTCATCGTTTGAGATTAACCCCAACCTTGCCATTATTGAGGTTAGAGCTGGAACTGGTGGTTCTGAGGCAGCTCTATTTGCTTTTGACCTTTATAGAATGTACCAAAGGTATTGTGAGAAAAAAAGATTAAAAACATCAGAAGAATATTATTCAGAAGACAGTGCTGGTGGAATTAAAACCGTTATATTCGAAGTAAAAGGCTCTGGAGTCTACGATTTATTTAAAAACGAATCAGGGGTCCATAGAGTACAAAGAGTCCCTAAAACCGAAAGTGCGGGGCGTATTCATACATCTACAGCTACTGTGGTAGTGCTTCCAGAAGTTAAAAACGTTGAAATTGAAATCCATCCAGATGACCTTACTTGGGAATTTCACAGATCAAGTGGAAGTGGTGGACAAAATGTAAACAAAGTTTCAACAGCTGTTAGACTTACTCACAAACCAACTGGATTGATTGTTGATTGCCAAGAAGAAAGAACTCAAGGAAAAAATAGAGATAAAGCATTAGGATATCTTAGATCTAGAATTTACGATTTGATGAAGAAGCAACAAGTTAAAACTATTACTGACTTACGACTTAACCAAGTTGGATCAGCGGAAAGATCTGAAAAAATTAGAACTTATAACTATCCTCAAGACAGAATTACCGACCATAGAATAGGAAGAAATTTTGGTAATATAGCAATTGTAATGAATGGGGATATAGATAAAATCTTAGAAGAATGTAAGAATTTAGATCCAAATGCATCTTTTGAAAATCAGGATTAATCTTTTGCGGCTAAAATTATCTTAATATCCTCAAACCTACCTTTTCTAAAAATTTTAATTGATATCTTATTTCCAGGAACTTGTGAATTTATAAATTGAGTCAATTCTTCCTCATCCCCAAATTCTTTTCCATCTATAGCCACAACAATATCTCCAACTTGTATACCTGCTTCGGATGCTGGTGAATCTTTAACGATTCCGTTAATTACTGGGCCAATAGGCTCTCCTTTACTTAGGTATTCTTTCAGATCTTTAAAGAAATAACCAACCCCAAGGTACGCTGACTCCTCCTTAATTACAGAGCTTACACTCCGAGCAAAATATCTCGATAAAGCTTTTTTAATTTCTGAAGCTGAAATTGCTAAATTTAAATTATCTTTACGTATAAGTACCCCTACTAACTGACCTGCGTAGTCAGTAATAGGTCCTCCAAGATTACCCTCATAGAAATTGATATCTGTTTGAATTAAATTAGAAAGTTGTAAATTATTAACTTTAAGATCTTTATTGATTCCAGATATAATTCCAGTTGAAATACTATTATTTAGACCAACGGAACTATCGATTGCAACAATTTTTTGACCTAATTTAACCTCATTTTGAATAGGAAGGTTAAACGGCTTTAAATCCGTGGTGTTAATTTTTAGAAATACTAACCCTGTTTCTGAATCTTTTTCAATTTCAATTACTGGATAAACCTGAGAATTTTGTAGTATCACAACATATTTACTAGCTACATTTGAAATTACACTTGAATTTGTGACAATCAAACCGTTAGGGTCGATTATGATTCCAGAACCAACAGAGTTTTTATTGCCTTTATCATTCTCTTTTTTTAAGTCTATAGAAACTACAGATTCGCTAACCTGATTTAAAATTTCATCAATCTCTAAAGACATTGCCTGCTGATACTCAATTTTGCTATTTGCAGTTTCATCTTTTTTTGAAAATACTGATAGAACCTCCCCTATTCTCTTTGAAAACGAATCTTTAACTACAAAAAATAATACTGAGATTGAAAACAAAAATACTGAGATAAATATTATGAAATATATTTTAAATAATTTTGCTGATTTTAATCCCATGATTACATTTTAGAATTAGCAATTTCTTTTGCTTTTTCAAGCTGGGTATCAATTTGATTGTTATTAAATTTATCAGTATCAAATGTTACTTCAAAATCAGGTGTAAGTCCTTTTTGATGAATCCAGGATTTATCAGGAAGAAGCCATTTTTGCACAGTAACGTGCAATGAACCACCATCATTGAAATCTATTGGCTCTTGAATTGATCCTTTTCCAAAAGTTTTTTTACCAACTAGAACTGCGTTCTTGTTAATTTTTAAAGCTCCTGCAAGAATTTCAGAAGCTGAAGCACTTCCTTCATCTATTAAAACAACAATACTTTGGTTTGGAAACATTCCTCTTCTCTTTGTTTCAAGTGGTTCCTGAATTCCAAACTTATCTTCAAACCAAATTACTGGTTTATTTTCCATAAACTCTCCTGATATATAAGCCGCAGAAGTTAATAGGCCTCCTGGGTTACCTCTAACATCGATAATAACTGAATCAAACTCCTTCATTTTGATATTCGCCTCTTTTGCTGCAGTATCCCATTGAGAATTTGTTTCAGTACCAAACTTAGAAACCCTAAAGTATGCAGTACCGTCGCCTAAATCTTTCCATGTAACTGAATTTAAAGTAATCTTTCTTCTAGTTAACTCTAAGTCAAAAGGCTCTTTACCCCCTCTGTACAAAGTTAGTTTAACAACTGTTCCCCCTGTACCTCTAATTCTATTTACAGCGTCCCCAAGAGTCATTCCAGCTGTAGAAGTTCCGTTAATCCTTACTACTTTATCACCAGGTAAAATACCGCCTTCTTTTGCTGGACTACCGTCAATTGGTGAGATAATCATAAGTTGATTATCCTTGTCATAACCTAACTCCGCTCCGATACCTTCATAAACTCCATTTAAGGAATTACCAAATTCTTTACTATCCACTGGGTCAAAATAGGATGTGAATGGGTCCCCTGCTGCAGCAACCATTCCTTTAATTGCACCGTTCATTAACTTTTTTCCGTCTATTGGAGTTTCGAGATATTTATTATTTAATGTTGTATATACTTCCCAGAATTGATTAAAATCAACAGATTGGTCCGCAGGTCTTTTATTTAGAAATTCAACTTTTGGAGGATTGGTTCGTAGTTCATAATCAAAACCCATCTTTCCCATATAGTGACCCCCAAAAAAAGAGATTAGAGTTATAGCGACGATAATTGTAATGTATTCAAATTTTTGAAATTTTGTCATATCTATGGAAGGGCAATCAAATTCGAAAAACTAGCTTTCACTATTTCGTTATTCTTCAATATTTTAACACTTACTTCTTCACTTTCAACAGATAATACTGTTCCTTCCCAACCAAAATATGGATAAGTTAAGCAAATAACACTAAGACCCTGTTTTACGGTTTCGTATGGACGCTGGGTAAAATTCTTTTTTTCAGTACTTGAGATAAACATTGAGGAACTGCCCCCTCTAACAATCATGTATTTTGAATCAAAACCTTTAATTAGGTTAAATAATTTATTAAATGTTGGAATTCTTCCAAAACCAGAAAGGATTCCGACAAAAAAATTGTTTTCTTTGGCCCAAAGCAGGGTTTCCCTATCACAACTACCAGCTATTATCCCCTCGCACCCAATATCGATTGCTTTTTGAAGCATTGATTTTCTCAAGTAATCTCCTGTATAAACAATCTTTCCCATTCCATCCTTTATATATTTATCCATAAAGTCAATCTCGATAAGTTCGGAAGGGTTAGGCAAAATTACAAGCTCACCTTCTACTTCAGCTTTCGATACAACAAAAAATTTAACCGAATACCCTGATGTTTTTATTAAACAGGATCTTGAAGGAACAACTTTATGAATCCTTCCTGTAACGCCAGAAAGATTCCAATAATCCTCCTGATACTTAATAAGTGCTTTAGACCTCCCTTTCGTTTCAATATATCCATCAAAAGGTGCAAAAATATAACTATTCCCTAGATACGCAACAAGATCTCCCGATTTAATCACGTTATTATTCATAATTTTTTTATTCAAAGTATAGTTACTAGGAATCAGAAGTTCTCTATTTGTGTTTTTCGAGTATCCGATTTTAGTATAAGAAGAAACACTATCACCTTCATTTACAAGTAATTTTCCTTTATTAGGAAGAGACCTTTCAATATAAAGCTCATCTAGATATGAGATATTTTTATATACTGGAATAATCATTATTTCTATCAATCGAATTTAATACTCGTCTAAAGCTTTCAATACCGAGATTCTCTTTTTTGCTAGCAAACGACCTTCTATCTACAAAAACCCCAGCGAAATCAGAATCTAAAAGCACGCTTCCCTTTGAAATATCAATTCCTTTATAATCAAGTTGAATATTCTCTAATTCATTAAAATGTAGAAAAAAAGTTTCTTCATCTGATACCTCAAGATATTTAGAACTTCCCTCCTTTTTTAAAAGAAGTTGAAGTCTTTTCTCAGAAGTAATTAAATATATAAACTTTTCTAATTCAGGTAACTCATACTGAAAGGAAGTTGAGTTTTTCAAATTTAGATAGTTTGGAAATTCGTATTGGGTATCAAAGTATATCTCGTAAAATCCTGATTCTAAAATTTCAGAAAGAAGATTCATTTTATATTCATTTGGTATCTCTGTATTAGAAAAATAATCTCCACCAATTACAACTTTTCTATGAGGCGATTTAAGGTTTTTAAGTACTGATTTAGAAAGATATACAATCTCCTCAACATCCCCTGTAAATTCAGCTGAGGCGTATACCGATCGATTTGAGATAAAGTTATCAGATCTTTTTGATAATCCCAGAGAAGCTGCTGAAATATTTTCAAAAGAATAAAAAGTTAAATTATCAAAATAAATATATGTAAAATCTTGAAATGTTTGAAGCTCTTCTGTTAGAAATCTGGTAGTTTTTCCAAATACTTTAAGGTCATAAATTGTTGAAATTGGGAGAATATTAACATCCTCTAATGAAATAGAAACCGACTCTATAAATTTGGTAATCAGGAACTCTAAATCGGAAGAACTTTGAAATGATGGATAAAAAGAAAAATCATAAGTTCTTATTTTAGACTTGGTATTAAGTAAAAGATAAACTTTAGTTGATGTAATAAATATGGATAGAATATTCACTAATTTATAATATCAAAAAAAGGGTAAAGATTATAATTGAGAATGCAAATCTGTGTATGGTAATAATCCCATATACCTAGCTTTTTTAATCTCTCTTGAAAGAGCTCTTTGATTTTTAGCTGAAAGGCCAGTTCTAGAAAGAGGTTGGATTTTAAATTTGTCTGTTAAGAATCTTCTCAAAACTAAAACATCCTTATAATTAGGTGTTGTTTTTGTTGTTGCAAAATGATCTTTTTTAATTGTTATTGTTTTTGTTTTTTCCATATTTTTATTCTACCTTAGAAAGGCAAATCATCTGTATTGATTTCCTCTACAACATTTTTTTCTTCGTATACTTCTGGTTCTCCAGAAGAATTGTTTGAAGATGCACCATCTCTTTTGCTATCTACAATAATCATGTCCTCGATAACAATTTCGGTTCTTCTAACTTTTTGGCCATCTTGACCATCCCACTCTCTATTCTGGATTCTACCCTCAACATACACTTTAGTTCCTTTTTTCAAAAGTTGTGCGCAAATTTCTGCAAGTTTCTGCCAAGCAACGATGTTGTGAAAATCAGTTTGTTGTTTGTTTTCACCATCAACTTTCCATTCTCTATTTGTTGCAATACCAAAGTTACAGTATGCTGCGCCAGCTGGCGTGAATTTTAACTCAGGAGCCCTAGTCAAATTTCCAATTAACTGAACTTTATTTAAAGATTTTGACATCTATGTCTCCTTTTCTTACTTGCTATCTTTAGCAGAAATTAAATATCTTTGTAAACCTTCAATTAATGAAAGTCTAGTATTCAAAGCATCAACTTTAGTTGCAGGTAAGTCAGTATCGATAACTTCATAGAAACCTTCTGTTTCATTATCAATCTTGTAAGCAAATTTTCTTCTTCCCCAAGGTGTTGAGTTTGTTACTTCTCCTCCTACTTTAGAGATAGCTTCTTTTACTAAACCGGAAACGGTTTCGAAACCTTCTTCTCCAAGTGCTTTTTTAGATATTGTCATTACTTCGTAATTCTTCATATTTATCCGTGAATATTACAATAATATCAAAAATATATCAAGTTGTAATATCTATTTTTACTAGAATTTGCCTGATTTAAACGTTAAATTTAAACTCAACCACATCTCCATCTTTCATTTCGTATGATTTACCCTCGTTTCGTAAAACACCTGCACTTTTAGCATTTTTGTAGCTACCAGTTCTAATCAAATCTTCGCAGGAAATTATATCAGCCGAGATAAACCCTTTTTCAAAGTCCGTATGAATCACACCTGCAGCTGCAGGAGCTTTAGTACCTTTTTTAATTGTCCAAGCCCTTATTTCTTTAGGTCCTGCAGTAAAATACGTTTGGAGACCTAAAAGATTGTACCCCTTTTTAATAAGCTTATTTAATCCAGATTCTTGGATTCCAACTTCCTTCATATATTCAAAAGCGGACTCTTCGTCAAGTTGAGCTAACTCACTTTCCAGCTGAGCACATAAGTAGATGTTATCGTCGTCTTTGACTTCGTGTGAAACAATTTGATTCTCATCGATGTTAAAAACTGAAATTTTTGGTTTATAAAATAATAATGAAAATTTTCGAGCCAATTCTAATTCTTTTTCTGAAATCCCTTCTTTGCTATTTCCAGCCTCTAATCTCTTGTAAATTATCTCAAGTAAATTTAGTTCTTCTTGTAGCTCAGAATTGTTACCTTTTTTAAGGTCGTTCTTAACTCTTTCGATTCTTTTTGAAATGATATCTAAATCTGCTAGTGCTAACTCCATTTCGATAATCTCCCGATCAGATAAGGGATTTGTACTTCCTTCTCGTACTATGTTAGGGTCTGTAAAGTCTCTTAGAACGTGCGCAATAGCGTCAACCTCCCTGATATGAGCCAGAAATTTATTTCCTAACCCTTGACCGGAAGCAGCCCCTTTAACCAATCCAGCAATATCTACGAACTCAACTGCTGCAGGAAGGATTCTCTCAGGAACTTCTCTAGTTGAATTTGCATTGTAGTATTCATTGTGAATGATTTTAGCAAGATCGTTTAGCCTTTCATCAGGAACTTCAACAATTCCAACATTCGGCTCAATTGTGGCAAAAGGATAGTTAGCAGCCAAAGCCACCTGTTTTTTTAGAAGTGCGTTAAATAATGTTGATTTTCCAACGTTGGGAAACCCAACAATGCCTATTTTTAGTGACATAACCTAAGTATTATATATTTTTAATTTGAAAATTACAGTGAATATAAGAAAAGCACGGTAAGTCTTGTATTTCTACTAAACATTACCGTGCAAATAACTATCCCCAATTCCCTAATATTTTTAGGGCCTGATCAATTCGAGCCTCGATTCGATCAATAGAATTTAGAACCAACATATTCTTCTTCAAATACTCCCTATGACGTTTTCTCTGCCCGGCAGAGCGCCCCTTCGGGGCATACTTAATCAATTCAACTTTGCCATCAGAGTGAAAAATCACAACCCCATCTGGAGTTTTGGAGAGATTAAATCCTCCGGCTTTAGCATCTTTCTCCACCTTTCGAACCCAGCTGCGAAACCTTCGCAGATCGTTCTTAGATTTAATCATACCAACCTCCTTAACAATCGATTCCGTTAGATATTATAGGTTATTTTAATTGAGGTGTCAAATAGAAAAAGGCAGAGAGAAATTAAATTTCCCCTGCCTTTAGTAACTTAATTAAACCAGGAATAACGGTTTGCCAATTTGCTGGATCTGCTTACCAGATTCAAGACTCATTCGCATAAGTTCGTATAAAATATCTATCGTAGAAAAATAGATTTTTCTATACAGACACTCTTTCTGAATGGAACGATCTAAGAATACAAAGTGCTCTTTAGAAAAAGAGACTGCTTCCCTAGGAATGTAATTCATTTCGTAATTAAATTCCTTAAAATCAATCTTGATATCGAAAACTCGGTATCCTTCGCGCATCCCAACAATAAGAGTACTATTCTCTTGAGATTTAACAATAAAATGAATATTGTTAATTAACTTGGCAGTAGAATCGTTACCGCCTCCAAAAAGTCTTTCAGACTTCATACTCTTCCTCCTAATAAGTTTGGGTCAAGGTGTTATTTTATTTTATTTACAAAATATGTCAAATATAAAAATTATTTAAAAACTTTTTTAAGTTGATAAGAATCTTTTTGATCGAGAACTTCAAAACCAAGCTTTTCAATCTCTCGTCTTATAAAGTCAGCTTTATCATAAATACCTTGCTTCTTATATTCCCATCGAAGGTGTGCAAGATCTAATACTGCAACAGGGATATCATAGCCAACATAATTGATTAGACCTAACCCTAAAACCTCATCCATCTTTAGTAATGTATTCAGTTTAATTGTTTCAGGAAGAGAAGAAGTGACAACTTCCCAAAAAATTCCAAGAGCTGCAGGGGTATTGAAATCTGAATTTAAAGCATTTTGGAATCGTTCGATAAAAGAATTATCGTATCTATATGAATCGTCTACTTTAAGACCAGCTACAAAATCATAGGCTCTTTTTAAAGCATTAACTGCAGCAGAAAATCCTTCATCATTAAAATTCATTGAACTTCTATAAGTTGATGATAAAAAGTAATATCTGACCGCCAATGGATTAATATCCCCTTCAGTTAAATTCTCAAGTAAAGTTATATTTCCCTTACTCTTACTCATTTTTTCAGAATTTAGATTTAAGAAAGAGGCATGCATCCAGTAGTTTACAAATTTTTCCCCAGTCACACACTCACTTTGAGCAATCTCATTTGGGTGATGTGTCATCTTTAAATCCTCGCCACCTAAATGTAAATCGATTGTGTCACCTAATTCTTTCAACGCCATAGCGGAACATTCAATATGCCATCCAGGAAAACCCCTTCCCCATGGAGAATCAAATTCTTGCAGTCTTTTTTCTGATGATTTTGAAAATTTCCAAAGGGCAAAGTCATGAGGATTTAATTTATTCGAATTCTCTTCAATTCTTGCTCTATCAATTTTTTTAGGATCTTGATTTGATAATTTAAAGTAATCAGGATATTTAGAAATGTTAAAGTAAATTCCATCCTCAGTTTGATAGGCAACCCCTTTCTCAAGAAGAACTTTAATTAGAAATTGCTGCTCTTTAATATATTCAGTCGCTTTTGTTAGCTTCCAAGGCATTAATATATTTAGTTTTTTAATTGAGTCTAAATAGTAATCAGTATAAAATTTAGTTATTTCAGAGGCACTTTTTCCTAGTTGTTTGGCAGCTATCTCGATTTTATCCTCCCCCAAGTCAGCATCGGATGTAAGATGGCCTACATCTGTAATATTAACTACGTTCTTTACAAAATAACCGTTAAATTTAAGAGTTCTGGCTACGATATCTGAAAAAACAGCAGTTCTTAAATTTCCTATATGTACTTTTGAATATACAGTTGGTCCACAAGTGTACATTGACACTTCTCTACTCTTAAGCGGAATGAATTCTTCAAGTTCTCTAGAATATGAATTATAAAGTTTAATCACAAATGTATTTTAGCAAAAATTATATATTAGAACGAGGACCTGCCTTCTAAAGCTCGGGATAAAGTAATGTCATCTGCATACTCAATATCTCCTCCAATAGGTATACCTCTTGCAATTCTAGAAATTTTGATCTTCTCAAAAGCATCTATATTTTCTTTAATCATTTTAGAGATATACATTGCAGTAGATTCTCCTTCTAAAGAAGTTGAGGTTGCAAGAATAACCTCTACTTGAGGATAATCAATTATTAAATCTTTCAATCTTTTAATAAGTAAATGAATCTTTAGCTCTTCAGGACCCAAATTATTTAAAGGGTCTATATTGCCGTGTAAAACTTGGTACTGACCTTTAAATCCAACTTTTTCAAAAGCAAAAACATCAAGAGGACTTGATACAACAATAATTTGTGATTTATTTCTCATATCGTTTGTACAGATGGAGCACGGAGTACATTCATCTATAATTCTACAATTTTCACAAAACACGATCCTCTTTTTAAGTTCGGTTAGATTTTCTGCAAAACTCTCTATTTCGTATTCAGGAACTCTCATTAAATAAAACGTCAACCTCTGAGCACTCTTTGGGCCAATACCTGGGAGCTTTTCAAATGATTCTATTAATTTAGAGATTGGTTTTGGTATTTTCATGATTATCCTTTTATGGGGACACCCCCATCAAATATAGATAATACATCATCTGGAGAAAGATCTTTAGGAGGAGCTACATTGTAATCAGTTAGGTTCTGAACCTCCCCTTCATTAAACCCATTTGTTACTCTCTTATTTTCAATGACGCATTTATAGAGTAATTTTTGTCCAAATACTGAATACAAAATTTTCTCTATTATTAGTTTATTCTTGTTGTTATCAAGTCTTTCGGCATGGAACTTAAAATCTACTTCAAAGGTAATTATGTCGTTATTTGTACTTCTTGGGCGAATAACCCGAAGAAGGGTTTCGATAGTTTTGTTTTCTGTGGAGGCTGTTTTAATGACATCAAGCCACTTTTGCTTGACTTCATGGATAGAAATAGACGCTTCTTCAACAAAATCCTCCCCTTCTTCATTAACTATTACCTCATCAATAACTTCTTCAGGAGTAATTTTAGGTTCAAAAACATAAGCCTGAGTTAAATTTTGTGCAACTTCTGCTTCTATTTTTGATGAAGTAGGATTTGACTCAGTACCTTCTTTCTTTGTGGTTAAATGACCTGTCTTGGTTGGGTATATAATTTTTTTTGGAGTTTCGAATTGAATAAAATTGTTTAAAAGTAGTACTTCAAATACTAATTCAGGTGTTTGTGAATATCTTATTTTTGAATAAATCTCTATAAAACTATTTAGATGGCTAACAATACTTCCAGTTTCTACATCTACAATAAAATTTGAAATTTTCTGAATCTGAGTCTCATTAAAGTAAGGGTTAGACTTTTTAATATCTAGCTTTATATGAAGTACGTTTCTAACTAAAGTTAAGTAACTTGCTAACCAATTTACAATATTTACTCCGTTCTTCTCAAGGTTTCCAATATACTCAATCAAGTAACCGGCATTTCCTTGCAGCGATTTTTCTAGAAAATCTAATTTTGAATCTGTGCTATCAATATTTAAAGAAAGACTTGGATTATTCTGTAGTTGAGTTAACAGAGTCTCAGCATCTCTAAATCCCCCATTTGATTGAATCGCGACTTCGTTTAATAAATCTTCAGAAATCTGTAAACCCTCAGAGTCAACAATTTTTTTAAGTTTAGAAATTATTTGATTATTGCTTGGTCTTTTAAGAATAAATAGCTGACATCTCGATTTAATTGTTTCAGGAATTTTATGCACCTCTGTAGTACATAAAATAAACATAACGTACACTGGAGGCTCTTCTATAGCCTTTAAAAGGGCATTAAAAGCTTCGGTAGTTAACATATGGACTTCGTCTATGATATAAACTTTTTTTCTACCTTTAAGGGGAGCAAACTTTAAACTTTCTCTCAAGCTTCGAGCCTCTTCGATTCCTCTATTACTTGCCCCATCTATCTCAATTACATCGACAAAGCTACCATTTTTAATAGCTAAACAGTTTTCACATTCCCCGCATACATCACCATTGAACTTTAAACAGTTAACTCCTTTTGCAATTAACCTAGCTGTTGAAGTTTTTCCAATCCCTCGTGATCCAGAAAGTATATAAGCATGTGCAACTGTACTTTTTATTATTTGATTTAAAATAGATTCCACTTCGACATTTGGCTTGATAATATCAGCAAATTTTTCGGGTCGGTACTTGGTGTAATACATAGCTATTCTATTTTAAAGGAAGATGGTGATTTAAGTAGTCAGAAAGTTTAAATTCCTGAATTGATTTCAACTCATATGGCGAAAAATCACTTAACACATAGTCCTCTACAGGCTGATAACCCTCTGGCCTACCAACCCCTACTCTAAGTCTTGTAAACTCTTTGGTTCCAAGTTTTGAAATTATATCTTTAACTCCGTTATGACCAGCATCCCCACTATTTGAGGACAATTTTACTTTTCCAAAATCTAAATCAAGCTCATCCTGAATTATTAGAATTTCAGAAGGCATAATTTTGTAGAACGAACAAACCTCAGAAACCGATTTTCCAGACAGGTTCATATAGGTATGTGGTTTTAGAAAAACTATATCCCCTTTTTTAATAACTTCTCCATGAAATTTTGGGTTATATTCAAAAGCTCCAAAATCTTTAACGAAAGAATCTAAAATGATAAATCCAATATTGTGCCTATTTAAGAGATGCTCCTTGCCAGGATTACCAAGCCCCACTATTAATTTATATTTACTCGTCATGTTCGTGATGAACTCCAAGTAAATGAAGTGTTCCGTGTTCAACTAATGCGGATATCTCATGGTTTGTATCATTTTTGAAATCAACAGCTTGTCTTTCAGCCTGATCAACATTTACCACAATATCTCCTAAATAAAATCTTCCATCCTCCATTGTTTCGTTGATATTGAAAGACAGTACATCAGTTGGATAATCTTTATTTTTATATTTTTTATTTAACTCTAGCATTTGAGTGTCGTCTACAAATGTTACGTTAATAAAAACTTTTTTAAGCTGTTCTTTATTGAGAAATTGGTTCATCAGGAAAAAATTCAGTTAATAAACTTTGTAAAAAAACTACTTCCTTTTTTTCTTTTTCAGCAGTTTCAGTTCTTCCTGCTTTCTCGTACATAGGAATAGATTCGTTTCTATTTTTTATTTGTTTTTTTAGCATCTTAAGGTAATCCTCAGCAACCAATTCTTTAGATTCAGCCCTTAAAGAAATTTCCTTATTCTTTGCTTCTGACATCAAAAGTCTCAAGGTAGATAAAGCAATTACATCTTGAGACTTCTGACTTTCTATTAGTTTTTTTCTTAAAGTATCTAGGTTCATCTTATTTTGCGCTATTTAAATTCTCATAATAAATTCTTCTAGCTTTTTCTTTGCCTTTTCTGAATTTTCGTGTACTTGGTTTAGTATACTCCATTCTTTCTTTGGCTTCTTTAAGAATACCAGATCTAACTACTTCACGGTTAAACCTTCTTAAAGCTTGTTCTAAACTTTCTCCAGATCTAATTTTAATTTTTGTCAATTAAAAACACCTCCAAACAAACAAATTAGGTACTACCACCGGGCTCATGACTCGAACCTCCAAGTAAATGGAAATGTTCATGCTCAAAGTGGTTGTAACCAGCCCCATTATTTACTACTTTATAGCCGGTTTTGTTAAGCCCATATTTTAGCACAATTTTATATATAACTCTAAACAATAAATCAAAATACCCCTCATCTGAGTAGGTTCCAGAGATAACATCCCTCTTTTCCCTATGATACCTATCTACAACTAAAAGATGTACGGGGGCTATTGGAAATTTATTCTCTATAACCATGAAATTCTCATCTTCATAAACAAGTGTTTTGGGTTCTTTACCTAAGACAATTTTACAAAACAGGCAGTTTTCATCATGAATCATATTTTTAGAAATCATATCCAAAACAGTATAAAGTTAAAATATGTATTTGGCAAATCAGCTAGTTTATTGAGAGAAGATGTTAGTTACATCTTTAAATGTCACAAGTATCAACATACCTAACAAAAATAACATTCCATATTTATTAACTGCTAGTTCAAATCTTGGGTTTGGTTTTCTTCGAGAAACCATTTCATAGATGATGAATACAAGCCTTCCGCCGTCAACAGCGGGTATAGGTAGAATATTCATTACAGCCAAACTTAGAGATAAAATCGCAATCAAATCAAGGATATCTAAGTTAATAATCGAAGTATTGTTTTGATTAATTGAGTCAACAATGCTATAAATTCCAACTGGACCATCAACATTCTCAGCAAGAATACTCATATCCTGAGTCTGAATAGATTGACTTATAAGCATTCCTAGAGATTGAAACGAAAGTTTTAGTACATTAATTGAGTGTAAAAATCCAGAAATATATCTATCGTTTCCCTCATAAATAACCCTACCCGCTTCACCTAAATAAATTCCAAGGTACTTCTTTCCATCTCTGTTTAGAAGAGGAACATTAATTTCTTTAATCAAAGTTCCATCTTTTATATTTTTAATAATAACAACAGCTGATTCAGAAGAAGAGTTATTAACTAACTGTCTAAGCTCGTTATTTGACTTAACCTCTACTTGATTAACACTAAATATATAGTCTCCATTTTTTAGGGAGGCTTTATCTAACTTAGACTCATTGCTTAAACCACCGATTAAGCCAGAAACTACTTCAAGTTTTCCATAACTTGGTTTTATATCATTAATTATTGGAAAGTATTCCGATTTAAAATCCCGTGCAATTAAAGTGCTTTGAAAAATTATTACTCCAAGAGCGAGGTTCATTAACACACCAGCTACAATAATAAATGCTCTCTGTGATGGTTTTTTTGATTCAAAGCTATCATTATCATTATTTTCAATTTCCTCACCTTTAAGCCGGACAAACCCACCAAATGGAAGAGCGTTAAATGAGAAAAAAGTCTCTCCAAACTGTTTACCGAATAATTTTGGGGGTAATCCTAAACCAAACTCTTCAACTTTTACACCCATCTTCTTTGCAGCAAAATAGTGACCGAGCTCGTGAATAATAATTAATAAAGAAATAATTGCAAAAAACAAAAAAACTGAAGACATTATATTTCCATCAAACTCTTCTTTTTATCTTCAGATATTGAGTCAGCTTGATCTGAAAAGTCTTTTATAATTTTATCTGCCTCTTCTTTTTGTTGAAATTTCTCATCCTCTGAGATAGCTTTTTCAGTAAATTGCTTATCTACAGATTTCATTACATCGTTTCTTAGATTTCTAATTGTTGTTTTACAGGCTTCTAATTTTGTTGAAACCAATTTAGCCAGTTCGGACCTTCTTTCTTGTGAAAGTGCTGGGACTGGAACTCTAACTTTCTCATTATCAAACGAAGAGTTTATATTCAGTTCTGATGTATTTATTGCTTTTGAAATTGCGGGTATTTGGGATTTATCCCAAGGAGATACAGCTATTAATTGTGATTCTGGAACAGTTATGGAACCTAACTCCTTAAGTCTCATCTTACTTCCGTAAACATCAATTGTTATATCCTCTATTAAGGAAGCGGAAGCTCTTCCTGTTCTGATTTTTGCCAATTCTGATTTGAAAAATTCAATTGCGTCTGTTAAATCTTTTTTTAATTCGAACTTATTCATTGATTAATTATATAGCAAATCTTACAAACTTTTTAAGCTCTACTTTTTCGCCAGTTTTTCCTGAAATCTCAGTAACCAAATCAGAGATTTTTTTTGACTCATCTCTAATATATGCGGAGTTTAATAAAGCCTCAAGATCAGCATATTCTTCTGAAGAAACTTGTAAACAAATCTCTTTAGCAACTTTTGAAAAGTCTTCGGTTTTCGCAACAAAGTCTGTTTCACAAGTAAGCATAACCATCGCCCCAATTTTGGAACCATTATGGATATAGCTATAAACTATTCCCTCGTTTGCCTCTCTATCAGCTCTCTTCTCTGCTTTAGCTAAACCCTTCTTATATAGCTCTTCTTTGGCAACTTTTTCATCACCTTTTGCAGTTGTTAAAGCGTTTTTAACGTCCATAATTCCAGCACCTGTTTCATCTCTTAATTTTTTGATTATGTTTATATCGAATTCCATAAAAGTATTCCTTTAATAAATTTATACAATTTTATTATTTTTTGCTAGGAGTTTTTGCTTCTTCAGTTTTAGTATCTGAAGCTTTAGATTCAGCAGCTGCAACTCTCTTCTCATTCTTTAAATCTTCAAGATCCGACATTTTTGATTTTTTAGGTTTTGCTACAAAAGATTTTCTTCCTCTTTCGACAGCATCTGCTAAGGCTGAAACGATTAAAGAGATTGATCTGATTGCGTCATCATTTCCTGGGATTATGTAATCAATATCTTTAGGGTTTGTGTTTGTATCAGCAAGAGCAACAATCTTCATTCCAAGAAGTTTAGATTCTCTTAGAGCTGTATTTTCTCTTTTTGGATCAATAATAATTGCAATTTGAGGATTATTTAAGGTTTCAATTCCTGAGTATATTGAATCTAATCTCTCAATCTCTTTTGAAATGATTGATTTTTCTTTTTTAGTATAACTTTCAAAGTTACCAGAATTGAACTTAGTTTTGTATTCATTTAATTTTCTGATATTTGATCTAATTGTTGCAACGTTTGTTAACATTCCACCAATCCATCTATTTGATATAAAGTTTGATTCACATCTTTTAGCTTCAGCTTTAACAATCTCAGAAGCCTGTCTTTTTGTACCAATGAATAAAATTTGAGCCCCATTTGCTGCAGCTTCTTCTAGGTATTTACATGCGGTTTGTAGTTGAGATTCAGTTTTAGCTAAGTCGATAATATGAACTCCCAAAGAATTAGAATGAATATATTTAGCCATTTTAGGATTCCATTTATTAGTTTGGTGACCAAAGTGAACTCCAGCTGAAAATAAGTCATTTATTGTTGGTTGGGTATTTGACATAATCACGAATTTATCACACTAAATCAACTATTTCAATAATTAATTTTCTTCACTAGATTCATCGGTATCTTCGGATTTTTCTAAAGGATTTTTTGATGAGGTGTATTTACAATCAGGATATGTACTACATCCATAGAAAGTTCTACCTCTAAACTTCTTAACAATCACGTCACCTTCTAAACATAATGGGCATTTCATTCCAATCTTTTCTACAAATTTTTTGATATTTTTACATTTAGGATAATTTGAGCATGCAAGAAACTTCCCAAATCTTCCCATCTTGAGAACCATACTTCCTTCGCATTTTTCACATTTTTCATATTCGAGTGGATTACCCTGATCATCGACTCCTTCGCCATCTATAGGTTTTGCAAACTCACAATCGGGATACCCTGAGCAACTTAAAAATTTACCAAATTTACCAAGTTTAATCATTAGTGGTTTTCCACATTTCGGGCATATTTCTTCGGACATGCCTAAGAAAGTAAAATCAGCTTTGTGAAGTTCCTTATCCCTAGCAACAACATTCTTTTCAAATGGTTTATAGAACTCTGAAATAATTGGTACCCATTTTGTTTTCCCATCGGCAATATCATCGAATTTTTCTTCCATATTTGCAGTAAACTCATAATCGACAATCTCGGGAAAGTATTTAACCAACAAGTCAGTTACAACAAAAGCAACATCATCAGGAACAAAGTACCTTCCCTCTTTTTTGACATAACCTCTTTCTTGAATTGTTGAAATTGTTGGAGCATAGGTAGAGGGTCTTCCAATCTGCATTTCTTCAAGAGTTTTAATTAAAGAAGCGTCGGAGAATCTTGCGGGTGGTTGTGTAAAGTGTTGATTAGGAGTTAAATCTTGAAGTTTTAATTTATCCCCTACTTTTAAGTCTGGAAGTTCATTAATCTCATCATCATCTTCACTGATATTAATCTTCTTAGTTAACGCTAACCAACCCTCAAAAGTAATAATCGAGCCAGTAGTTTTAAATAGATAGTCGTTTGAAGATTTAATTTTTATTGTTGTTTGTAAAAACTCAATTGGAAGCATTTGAGATTCAACTGCCCTCTTAAATATTAACGAGTAAATTTTATATTCATCGTCAGTAAGACCTTTTGGTTTTATTTCCAAAGTTGTAGGTCTTATTGCTTCGTGTGCTTCTTGAGCGCCTTTAGAATTTGTTTTATAAATAACCGGTTCTTCTGGTAAATAGTTTTTTCCAATTTCACTTTTAACAAAGTCTCTAGCTTCACCAATAAATTTATCACTAAGATTTAAGGAGTCAGTTCTGTGATATGTAATAAATCCTTTTTCAAAAAGCTTCTGTGCAATGGACATTGTTCTCTTTGCAGCAAATCCAAAAAGATTTGCTGAAGATTGTTGTAATGTGGATGTTTTTAATGGAGGATAAGCATTTCTCTTTCTAGAGGTTTTTGTTACATCGTCGACATAAAACTCTGTTGATTCTTGAATTTCGGTGACAATCTTGTCCATTTGGTCACTAGATGTGATTTCAAGCTTCTTACCTTTATGCTCTGAAAGTTCTGAGGAGATATCAAATTTATCCTTAAAGAATAAAGCTTTTAAGCTCCAGTATTCTTCTGGATTGAAGGCCTGTCTCTCTCTTTCTCTTTCTACAACAACTCTTACTGCAACACTTTGAACTCTTCCTGCTGATAACCCATATCTAACTTTTTTCCACAATAGGGGTGAAAGTTTATAACCCACTAACCTATCCAAAACTCTTCGCGCTTGCTGAGAATCAACTAAATTATAGTTTAATTCTCCAGGATGGTTAAATGATTTTTGAATTTCATCTTTTGTGATTTCATGAAAAACAACTCTTTTAAAAACTTGGTCCTTCTTTTTTTTATCCTTTAGAAGCTCAAGAAGGTGCCAAGAAATAGCTTCCCCCTCTCTATCTAGGTCAGTAGCAAGATATATCTCAGAAGCATTCTTAGCCTCTTTTTTAAGCTCAGCTAAAACTTTTTTTGCTTTATCATTTACCTCGTATGTAATCTCAAAGCCGTGATCAACGTCAACTCCAAGTTGACTTTTAGGAAGGTCTCTAATGTGGCCATAAGATGCTTTCACAACATATTCCTTACCAAGAAATCCAGAAAGTGTTTTAGCTTTAGTTGGTGACTCTACGATTACAAGTTTCATACAAATATTTTTCATTATGTATATATTTTATACATTTAGCAAGTCCAGAGTATACAACGGAATAGCTCCATTAAAAATCATTCGGTTTGATCCCTCGCTAGATCTGTCATTAATTTTACCCGGCAGACAAAATACATTAAGGCCTCTCTCTGCGCAATAAGTTCCTAAAATCTCAAGATTTTTACTATATCTAGTTGCCTCTAATATCAAGATATTTTTAACTTTTTGAGAAATAAATAGATCTAAAAATAAATACTCGGTTTTTTTATCAAATGCCTCTTGATACTTCACTTTAATACTTAATATGCTTTTAATTTTTTTATGTTTATACCAGTTCTCAGAGTCGTAAATTACAACAAAATTTTCACAGTAGTTATATAAATTTAACCGTTCCAAAGCGGAAATGGTAATGTAAAAAACATATAAATTATGATATTTTGTGACAATCTGTCTTACAACGTCTATTGAGTACTTTGTTCTAGATCTAGAAACAAATATTCCTAAAGTACTCTTCTGATTCAGGACTTCAATATTTCCAGAGTATTCAACTTGAAACTTCATACTAAGATTTATATCAAAGTATCGATTTTATTTTTGAGCTATATTCTCTTTAAAATAGAAATCCATAATTTTTCTAGCAATTGGAGCAGCATCAGTCGATCCACCACCTCCCGATTCTAAAAAAACAGTTACAGTTAATTCAGGGTTCACATAGGGAGCAAAACCACTATACCAAGCGTGTGTTAGCATTTTGCCCTCTGAAACATTGAAATATTCAGAAGTTCCAGTCTTTCCTGCCGATCCAAATCCATGAACAGCCTCAAAATCAAAAAATGGAAACGCAGTTCCCCCTTGAGAATTTACTTCTTGTAAAGATTTTTTAAGAACTAAATAATTCTCTTCATTTAGTAAATTTTCAAATAAAACCTTATCAATCTTTTTGTAATTTGAAATCTCAGAGATAAGGTGGGGTTTCATTGCTTTTTGATTATTTGCAAAGTAGGACATAAGAGAAGAGACCTGAATTGGAGTTGCAAGTAGGTCTCCCTGACCGATAGCTGTAATATAGGTATCTCCAAGATACCAAACTTTATTTTTACCGTCTGGAACATATCCTCTAACCTCACTATTTAAATCAATACCTGTCTTTTCTCCGAAATTAAACTTTTTTGACCAATCATAAATCCCCTGGATACCTAAACCTTTTTTGCCTTCAAAACCACCTGAATAAATATAAAAAAAAGTATCATTTGAAACTTTCATTGCTCTAATAATATCTACAGCGCCGTGGCCATCAAGCTTCCAGTTATTAAACGTGTAGTCTCCTATTTTGATAAATCCGTTATCAAAAATCCTATCATTTGGACTTGCGATACCTTGCTCTAAAATTCCGGAAGCTGTAACTAGTTTAAAAACGGAACCAGGAGCGTATACACCTGATACCGCCCTATTTAGGAATGGGAAGTTGTTTTTTGAAATTAGTTCTTTATAGTCATTCTCACTAATTCCTCTAGACATTTGATTTAAATCAAATGTCGGATAATTAACCAAAGCTAAGATTTCTCCAGTTCTTGGATTCTCAACAACAATTGCCCCTCCTTTGGTTGTTCCAGATTTAATAACCTTTTCTTCAAGTAGTTGATAAGAATAATTCTGTAATTTAGAAGAGATTGTTAACTTAATATCTTTACCAGAAATTGGAGAGATTTCAGAGTATGAATCTAATTTAGTGTTTTGTGAGTCCGATTTATAAGTTACTTGACCAGGTATTCCAGACAAAACACCATTGTAATAGTCCTCTATCCCTTGCTTACCCTCATAAACACCATACTCATTAGAACTTAAACCAACATACCCTAATAGATGGGACATTGATTTTGGATATAGGTATTCGCGAAGCGGAACAATTGTAACCTCAGTACTTTTTAAGTTTTTCATCGAACCAATTTTAATAGCCTCTTCTTTTGTAATTTCTTTTTTAATATTTACTAAAATATTAATTTCTGAGTATCTCCTCTCAATTGCTGACGCGTCGAATTCAATAAAGTTTCGTAATTCACGCAACTCATTACCACATTCAGAGAAATTATTTTCTTTAATAATTAAACATTTACTTAAATTCTGGTTTAAAACATATTTGGGGATATTTTTAACCAAATACATACCTTCTCTATCAGAAATAAGCCCTCTATTTGGAGAGATAAGCTCAGTTCTCAAGTAGTTCTTATTGGATAGTAATTTATATTTCTCGAAATCACTTACTTGCAACGTAAACAGCTTGTATATATAAACTAAAACTATAAAAAAAATGGATAATAGGAAAATTTTTGAAATTAAATTTGTCGAATTTGAAATCTTTTGAGGATTCTTTTTCAACCTTAAATTCTCAATTACTGAATATCCCTTATTAAAGAATCTTTTTGATCTTATATAAATTGAGTTAGTTTTTATTAAATCTGAAATATCCATTTCTTCTTAAGAACCTTACTAAAATTAGTAAAATAAATACCGATAAGTTTAATAAGTAATCAAACCCAGGAAAGTTAGAGGTAAGAAAATAGTATAACACTTGAACTGCAGCTATTTCAATGTATTCAACATACTCCACACTAAAGTTTTTCTTAAGTGAAGATAGCAAATCTTTAATCAAAAAATAAAGAATAACTCCAACAATTGTTAAGGAGTCACTTAATAATTCTAAACAAATAAACATTGAAATTATATATAAATTTTGAGCAAAAAAGTTATTTTTAAAGAAAAAATAATATATTGGAAATAATATTAACCCAATTTTAAATGCGAAACTATCAAAGAAAAAAACTTGGTTGAATACAAAAAAACCAGAGATTATAACTATTAAAATATTATTAATCATTTACCAATATTCCTACATAATTTATAGAGTTTAAATCATAAAATTTTTTGATAAGGGCCTTTCTAAAAGTTTGGGATGAAATTCCTTCGATTCTATCTAACTTTCCTATAATTAAATCTGAAGGAATATTTTCATTTGTTGAAGAAGTAATAACAATATCCCCGTCTGCAGCTTGTTCAGTAGATAACAAATTATTAATCGCCAAACCATCAAATTTATCACCAGATGTTACTGTTTTAACTTTATCCCCTGATTTAGTAACGATAATTGTATTTAAATCAAAATCTGTAGCAGAAAGAAGTTTAACTTCGATAATATTGCTTGAAATATTTGAAACAACTCCAATCAAATTTCTTCCATACAAAACCAAATTCCCATTTTTAATTTTTGAACTAGTGTCGTTATTTGTAACTAAAAGTTTAGAAAATGAGGGGTTATAGAAGAGAACCTGGGAGTATATTACTGCCCGTTTATCAAAAAAATTGTCGCTAGTGAACAAATTCTTAGTCCTATTTAGTTCATCCGAGTTAAGATCACCTACTCTTGTAATGGATGAGGTTAATTCTAGTTCCAGAACCTTATTTTTTAAGTTAATATTTTCCTTTCTAATGCCTTCTATGTTGGTATAAAAAATATAAAGATCCTTAGCTTCAAAAGATAAAATCTTATAAAAATATATTACTGGTGTAAAAGTGCTAAGGAATGTTAATTTAAAAAAAGATATAACTTGAAAGTAGCTTAATAAAACTAGAATTAAAGCAAAAATGTATTTTCTCATCTATCTGTTTTTATTCTAATTTTCTCTACTAATTCACTATCTTTCATAATATTTTTTAAACCGGCCACAGAAACTAGGTCTGGATTTTTTATAATATTAAATTTTATACCCAATTCTCTAGATAAAAATTTAGCTAAAGATTTATTTTTTGCAGTACCACCGATTAAATAGATTCCTTCTTCGAATAAGTCTCCGACAATCCTATCATTTAATGAACTTATGAAAACCTTCAATTGCTTCAAAAATTCAGCCCTTATTAATGGTAAAACCATATCTCGAAGTTCAAGAAAAGAAATTTCAGCAGTTACCGGTACTCCTTTTTTTATATCTTTACCTACAATCTTGAATTTCTCATTTTCCATTTCAAATGGCTGAAATACTAAACAATTTTCTTTATATTTCTCAATATTATTCATGGAACATTGGATTCTTTTCTCATCCACTATCCTACTTAGGATAATTTTATCAATAGACTCTCCTCCAAAATCAATAGATTTAGATTCATGAACCTCATTTTTGTATATAGTACTTAACTCTGTTTTCTGAAAACCTATATCAATTATCAGTTTAATTCTCTCTTTTGTAGAGCTGCTATCCAATCCGTGAGCTGCAACAACGGGTTTCTTTAAAAAAACAACTTCGGAAGCCCCACTTTTTATCACACTTGATTCAAAGTTCTTAAGAGAGGCCTGAGTGTGATCAACAGGTAGCAAAATAAAAACTTTAGGTTTTGTTTTAAATTTAAAGGAAGAGTTCTCTTTACCGAATCCGTCAAATAGGTGTTTTAAATATATTTCGTAAAAAAGATTCGTAACAATCTCGGTATTTTGTAGGGGTCTATAGACCTCCATTCCTTTAGGTACACGCCCAACCATTTCTTTGGACTCTTCACCAAAGGCGATTGCTGATTTATTTAAGGAGCTGTAGGTTACAAAAGTAAAATCATCGTAGATCTTATCACTCCCAGATTGTATAGCCCTCGTTTTGTAGCTTCCAGGATCTATACCAATATCATATGTAAATAAATCAGCGAAATTAAACATTATGGCAAGATTTTAACACTTTAGGATTTTAATTTAAGGTCAATAAATGTTAAAATAGCTCATATGTCAATAAAAAACATTTTAGAAGCACCAAATAAAATGCTTTCGGAAAAGTCTCTTAAAGTGACTGATTTTAACTCTATAGAAACGAAAGAAGTTATTAGAGATCTTATTGAAACTACTGTTAATCAAAAGGAGCCTGAAGCTGCAGGCCTTGCAGCGCCTCAGATAGGATTTAATAAAAGGATAATCCTTGTCAGGGATTTTAAGGTATTGCCAAATACAGATAAGCTTTTAATAGAGAATAAAATTATGATTAACCCAAGAATTATCTCTGAATCAAAGGTATTAGATACTGACTGGGAATCGTGTCTTTCTATCCCGGGAATGTACGGTCAAGTTAAAAGACCTGACGGAATTAAGGTAACCTATTTAGATGAAAACGGTAATGAGCATAAAGTTAAAGCTAGAAATTTTTTTGCAAGAGTAATCCAACATGAAATTGATCACCTTAACGGTGTTTTATTTACCGAAAAAATGACGGGTAATCTGATTACCGAAGCTGAGTATAATAATCTTATAGATAAAGATGAATAAAATTGCTTTCTTTTCAACTTCCTCTAGACCAATTAAATCACTAGAGGAACTATCTAAAAATTTTGTAATATCATTAATTGTTACTAAAACCGATAAAATTATTGGTAAAGCTAAATCCCCTGTACCAAACGAAATAAAGAAATTTGCATTAGAAAATAATATAACTTTATTTGAAATAGAAAAGTTTGACTCCTTAAAAAAGGAAGAGTTATTTAAATTATTAAATGAAATTAAACCAGACCTTTGCTTAACTTTTGATTTTGCATTTATTGTACCTAAATCTTTGTTCGATATTCCTTCTAAAGGGTTTATTAACACTCATTTCTCTTTATTGCCAAAACATAGAGGAGCTTCAGCAGTTCAATTTGCCATTTTGAACGATGATAAAGACTTCGGTATCACATACCACCTTATAGATGCTAGTTTAGATACTGGGGACATTATTTACCAATCCAAATTTTCTTTAGACGAAAACTTAAATTCAGGACAAGCTTATGAATTTTTATTTGATAAGGCAAGTAAGGAACTAAGCCCTATTCTAAAAAAATACATACATAATGAACTTGATCCACTGCCTCAAAAACACCAAGAAGCAACCTACACCTACTCTATAACAAACCCCAAGCAAACATTCATTTTTAAGGAAGATGCGGTAATTGATGCTGGAGATAGTGAGAGAAAGATATTTAGAAAAGTTAAAGCTTTTAACCCATGGCCTTTATTAAGGGTTGAACTAAAAGAACTACTTAGATTAAAACAATTCACAAATCTATCCCCTAAAAATCAAAATGATGTTTATGTAAAAATAAATGACGCTAGATTTATAAATGGATGTATTGAAATAACACAAGTTACCGTTGAAAATGGTAAGAAATTAGCTATTAAAGATTTTATAAGTGGTTATTTAAAGTAATTACTTTGCAGCTGCTACTTTAGCTTTAGTTTCAGAATTAATCTTCTTTAAACAAGATGCACAAATTTTAAGTCTAATCATTACTCCATCAATATTGAATCTTTTTGATCTTAGATTTGGTTGTTGTCTTTTAGTTGTTCTTCTAGCAACTCTATTACCAATCAACCTTTTAACAAGGTTTGCTCTATTGTAGGATTTTAAACACATCTCACAAACTAATGACATATGCCGGAATTATGTCATCTATCTTTACTTTTTTCAAGTATTTTTGATAAAATATAAATCTGTAGTGCCTGGATAGCTCAATTGGCAGAGCAGCAGTTTTGTAAACTGCAGGTTAGGAGTTCGATTCTCCTTCCAGGCTCCAGGATGCCAAGATACCGAAGTGGACAAACGGAACTGACTGTAAATCAGTTGGCGCAAGCCTTCGCAGGTTCGAATCCTGCTCTTGGCACCATAAATAAATAATTGAACGACGCTCACATAGCTCAGTTGGTAGAGCATTTCCATGGTAAGGAAAAGGTCGGCGGTTCAATTCCGCCTGTGAGCTCCATAAAAACAAACAATTCTTCACTGAAAATATTGACTATAATCCCCTTTTCTATTATTATTCCCATATGGCAAAAAAGACTAACAGGCTATTAATAGGATTTCAATGTAACGAGTGTAACTCTTCCAACTATGTTGCATCAAAAAATAAAATTAATGTTACTGAAAAAATCTCAATGAATAAATTCTGCAGACAATGTGGAAAAATAACTCTTCATAAAGAGAAACAAAAACTTAAATAATCCCCTATCCTTACTACTATTCTCTAATTTAATTTGTTAAAATGTTTTGTATCATCTAGGCTTATGGTGAAGTGGTATCACATCGGTCTCCAAAACCGTTGTCCCGGGTTCGATTCCTGGTAGGCCTGCCAAATTTCTTTGCTATAATTTCACTATGATAATATCCGACGAGATCAAGTCATTAATCTACAAAACCATTGAAAAACAGTTTCAGCAAAAAATAAATACTATAAATTTAGAGTTATATAAAGGCTCAAATTTTGGACATTACTCCACCTCTGTCTCGTTTGAAGTGGCCAAGAAAGTCGGTAAATCACCAAGTGACGTAGCTGATTTAATAATTAAAAATATTGAATCAGAAAATATAATCACTAAATTTGAAAAGATAGAAAATATAAAAGGGTTTATAAACTTCTATCTCTCTGAAAGTTATATCTTCGAGTCACTAAGAAATGAATTAGACCAGAATTCATTAGGAACTGGAAATTACTTCTCAGGGCAAAAAGTTATGGTCGAGTATACAGATCCCAACCCATTCAAGCTATTTCATATAGGTCATTTCATGACTAACGCTCTTGGAGAATCAGTTTTTAGGTTGATAAATAGCCAAAGAGCAGAAGCAATCAATGTCTGCTACCAGGGAGACGTTGGAATTCATGTAGCAAAGACTATTTTTGGAATCTTGAGAAATATTGAAGAAAAAAATTATTCTTTAGATACTTTTCTATCGCTAACTAGGGTCAAATCTATTGAGTACTTAGGAGAGGCGTACGTTTTAGGATCAAAACTTTACACCCAAGAAGCGGAAAAAACATTGATACAGGAGTTAAATAACCTTATTTTTACTATTTCTCAAAAAATACCGAAGTCCTATGGTGTTGAAATTATTAATAAATATAAAGATTCAAACAAATTCGATAAAGCTATTGTCGAAAAAATATATGACAAAGGAAGAAAAGAATCACTTGACTACTTTGAAACTATTTATAGAAAATTAGGAACGAACTTCAAAGATTACTTCTTCGAATCTATTACAGGAGAGATTGGAACAAGAATCATCAAATCCTCCCCAATTTTTGAGGAATCAGGTGGAGCAATCATTTGGGATGGTAAAAAACATGGGATGAATGTGGAGGTTGTAATTAACCAATACGGAATTCCAACCTACGGAGCAAAGGAGATAGGTTTAAATCAGTTTAAGAAAACAAAATATAACCCAGATCTTTCTATAATCTTTACAGCTAAAGAACAAGAATTTTATTTTAGAGATCTAATTGAAATATTTAAACAACTTAAATTCACTCAAGAAACAATCCACCTTCCTCACGGAGAATTAAAGCTTAAATCAGGAAAAATGTCTTCAAGAACCGGAGAAATTATTACTTTAGATGAAATAATTAATCAAATCAAAGATGAGATAGTTGTCAGGTTCTCATCTAAAAAAGACCAAAAATTTTTAGAGGAAATATCCGAAAGAATTGCAATCGCATCTCTTAAGTACCTAATACTTAAGAACTCATTGGGCACAGATATTGTCTACGAACCAGAAGGTATATTAGATCTTAACGGGAATACAGGGCCATACCTTCTATACACATATGCAAGATGCAGTAGTATTCTTAAAAACGCAGGTGTATTTGAGTTTACGGAAAGCGAGGTCCCGGAATTAAACATTATCGAAAAAGAGATACTAATCAAGGCATCTATGTTTAACGATATTGTTCAAAAATCAGCTAAAGAATACTCCCCAGCTACATTAGCTAATTTTATATACGACTACTCTAAAACTTATAATCATTTTTATAACGAATGTAAGATTTTAAATGCCCCAACCAAGACTAAAGAACTTAGACTATTCATTACAAAGGTCTCAAGTAAGGTTCTTGAAAAAGGACTCAATCTTCTAGGCATTGAGGTATTAGATAATTTATAATAACAAAATGACTGACCCAAGAAGATTTCAGAAATTAAACACCAACGAATTTCAGCCCACAGGCCCTATTATTTACTGGATGAGTAGAGATCAAAGAGCTCACGATAACTGGGCGCTAACTTTAGCCCAAGAGTACTCCAAAAAGTACAACCTACCTCTATCAGTTGTGTTTAGCATAAAATCAAAGTTTCTTGATGCCACTATCAGACAATACGACTTTATGATAAAAGGGTTAGAGGAGGTTGAAACTGAGCTAAATGATAAAAATATATCCTTTTTCTTATTAGAAGGGGCTCCAGAAGAAACTATCCCAAATTTCGTTAAAAACCACAATGTCTCTATACTCATAACTGACTTCTCGCCTCTCAAAATTGGAAGAAAATGGAGAGAAAATATTGCTAAAAAAATTGATGTTCCAATGATTGAAGTAGATACCCACAATATTATTCCCTGCTGGATTGCCTCTAATAAGCAGGAATTCGGGGCCTACACCATACGTCCGAAAATAAATAAACTACTTAAAGAGTTTCTTATTGAAATACCCAGAATTTCTAAGTCAACACACACTATTAAAAAGGAGAAAATTGAGTGGAAAAATGTGTACAAGAAATTAGATGTGAATAAAGAAGTAAAACCTGTTGATTGGGTAACTCCTGGGTACAAAGCTGGTATGCACGTCTTAAAATCATTTATAGAAAATAAGTTAGATAAATACGATGAGTTACGAAATGATCCAACCAAGGACCATCAGTCAAATCTATCCCCATATCTACACTTCGGTCAACTATCATCCCAAAGAATAGCTTTAGAAGTTGGTAAATTCGGTACAACAAGTTCGAGGGAAGTCTACTTAGAGGAGTTGATTATCAGAAAGGAATTGTCTGACAATTACTGTTATTTCAACCATAATTATGACAGTACGGAAGGGTTCCCGGATTGGGCTAAAAAAACTTTACAAGAAACAAGAAACGATAAAAGAGAATACATTTATACGAAGCACGAATTAGAGAATTCTAAAACCCACGATCCCCTCTGGAATGCAGCTCAAAATCAGATGAGGAATACTGGAAAAATGCACGGATATCTACGAATGTATTGGGCTAAAAAACTTCTTGAATGGACTAAAACTCCTGAAGATGCACTTGAAATTGGAATTTTTCTAAATGATAAGTACGAGTTAGATGGAAGAGATCCAAGCGGATATACAGGACTTGCTTGGAGTATAGGTGGGGTTCACGATAGAGCCTGGTTCCCTAGACCTGTTTTTGGAAAAATAAGGTACATGAACTATAACGGCTGCAAATCAAAGTTTGATGTAGAAAAATATATTAAAAATAATCAGTAAAAAACTTAATATCCCCCAATGTGCCGTTATGAAGGGCAAAATATCTCTTAAAGTTACGTGGGATTCCTGCCAATCCCTCAAGATATCGGTGTTGAGAAATTTTTAATCCCATCACTCACAAGCACATCAGGAAGATATAACTTATACATTTATTAAAGAATATTTTTTGTTCCCTGTCAAGAATTATTCTAATCTATATTAGGAAGTTCATTAAAGATAAAATTGCTGATACAACAGGTGTAACTGTATACTTGAAGGCGTCAGTAAAAATGAATATTAGTAATATATAGATCCCATAATTCTCCAAATCTTGCCATTTATAAGCTAAGTTGTAAGGCAACAAACCTGTTACTACCTTAAACCCGTCTAGAGGATGTATTGGTAAAAGATTAAAGACACCCAAAACCAGGTTTAAGTAAACCAATTGAGAAATAACAGTATTAAAACCAATAAACTTACCTATAATCAAAAAAACAACGGCGATAATAAAGTTAGAGAGCGGTCCAGCTATGGAAATAAGTAGTACATCTCTTTTGGGATGTCTTAAGCTATATAAGTCATATTCAACTGGCCTACCCCACCCAAACCCAGCTAGGATTAATAAAAGCATTCCAATTGGGTCAATGTGAGATATAGGGTTTAGCGTTACCCTGCCCTGATGCTTTGGGGTCAAGTCCCCCAACTTATAGGCAGTCCAGGCGTGAGCAAATTCGTGAATTGTTATCGAAAAAATTAAACACAATATTAAAATCAAAAAAGCAAAGGGATTGGAAAATAAAAGATCTAACATAACTACAATTATATTAAAAATTACTTCAAATTCAAACCCTTAGATGCTAAAATACCAAAATGAAATTGTTCTCCTTCATTCAAGAGGCCATTTCTGAACTCAAAACAGTTCAATGGCCGAATAAAGAAGATACTATTAAACTAACATCATATGTAATTTTAGTAAGTTTAGTAGTCGGACTACTTATAACTGGTATCGATTACCTGTTAAATTTAGGCTTTTCATATATAATATAGACCTATGGAAAACAACATTAACGAAAACAACTTAATAATTGTTGCCGAAAGCACACACCCTAGAGCTAAATGGTACATTATTCATACATACTCAGGACACGAAAACAAAGTTGCAGTTACTCTCAAACAAAGAGCAGAAGTAAAAGGTTTTACAGATAAAATATTCCAATTATTCATCCCTACACAACAAAAAGTTGTGATCTCAGAAGGTAAAAAAAGAAAAGTAAACGAAAGACTATTCCCTGGATATGTCTATATAAATATGTTAATGGACGAAGACTCATGGAAACTAGTTAGAGCAACTCAAGGAGTTACCGGATTTGTTGGAACTGGGGCCTCTCCTACACCACTTCCAGAAAACGAAGTTGCAGCTTTAATGAAATATGTTGTTTCCGACGCACCTAAATTTGAAATGAAATTTGCTGAAGGAGACTCTGTAAAAATTATAGAAGGACCATTTGTGGACCACATTGGAAGAATCTCTGAAGTAAACGAAGATCAAGGAAAAGTAAAAGTATTAGTATCATTTTTTGGTAAGGAAGTTCCTCTAGAATTAGACTTTGCTCAAATTTCTGGAATCTAACTTATTGAAATTTAGCGAGAAATTGTTAGAATCATAAACTATGGCACCTACAACAAACAAAAAAGTTAAAAAAGTTAAAGCTTACGTTAAATTAAACCTTCCAGCAGGTAGAGCTACACCTGCTCCTCCAGTAGGACCAGCTTTAGGACAACACGGTGTCCCTCTAATGGATTTCTGTAAAGAATTTAACGCTAGAACTGCTTCACAAGGTGATGCAATTATTCCTGTAGTTTTAACAGTTTTTGAAGATAGAACCTTTGACTTCATTACTAAAACACCGTTAACATCTTACTTAATCAAAAAAGCACTTAAGATTCAAAGTGGCTCCCCTACCCCAAACAAAAAGAAAGTAGGAAAACTAACTAAAACCCAAGTTGAAGATATTGCTAAAATTAAAATGACTGATTTAAACACAAAAGATCTTGAAATGGCTTCAAGAATTATAGTGTCTCAAGCTAAATCAATGGGAGTTGAGGTAGAGGAATAAATATGTATAACAACACGCTAGAAGCCTTAAATCAAATTAAGAACGACGCTAAGACAAATTTCGACTCTACAGTCGAATTACATATAAACTTAAATCTAGATGTAAAAAAAGCAGACCAAATGATTAGATTTACTACTGTCTTACCAAACGGAACTGGAAAAACAATCAAAATAGCTGTGTTTGCTTCAACAGAGATAAAAGAAGCTGATTTAAACTTAAAAGAAGAAGATCTAGACCTAATCATTAATGGAAAACTAAGAGTTGGAAATGATTTTGACTTATTAGTAGCAGAACCGGCCTTCATGTCTAAAATCTCTAAAGTGGCTAGAGTTTTAGGTCCAGCAGGAGTTATGCCAAATCCTAAAAACGGAACTGTAACATCAGATGTAAAAAAAGCTATTGAACAGCTTAAAAAAGGTAAAATTGAAATCAGAACAGAGCAAAATTTCCCTATTATTCACTCAATAATTGGTAAAACATCTTTTGATGCAAAACAACTTGAGGAGAACCTTACTGATATTATCAGCTCTCTAAAGCAAAATAGACCATCAAAAGCTAAATCTGACTGGATTAAATCAATCTTCCTATCATCAACAATGGGTGGATCATACCAAATAGACCCTAAAGCTTTAAATTTATAATCCTTTACTAAAACAATAAGACGCGATTAGAATTATCCTCCCTTTGGAAGAATCTAATTTTTAAAAACCCCTATCTCTATTTAAATACAAAGATATCGATTTGATTTTAAGCAAAATTTAATATTGCGTTAATTATGCGTTAAATAATTACTATACGAAATTAATAATAATTAATAAATGCGTTAATTATGCGTTAATATTTATCGAAAGTTTTTGTACGGATATTCTTACCCTTTAGAGTAGTAAATGTTGATATTTCAATATTTTAACGAGGGGTAAAATAAATATACAAACTCTTGACGCAACTATTTATCTAAATTAATATAAAGTTCATGAGGAAGTTCACGCCCACGATCTCTGCACTTATACCGATAGTCATTTCTTTAGTCGTTTTCGACAATGTAATCTTCACCAATAATAACCTTAGAGCAAATTTTGAAAAAACTGCTTTTAGTTATACCTATATTCAAATACGAAATGTTTTTGCAGAGGAGCTTAAGCCTGTAAATAGAGATCCTAAAATTCAAAAAACAGAGTTAATACGAAATGTAACATTTATATCTAAACCAATATCTAAAGAAACAGCTTCAAACTGGAAGAGCAGCACTCTTCTCCAGTAAATTAAACCAGTTTAATAGACTACAACTCCCTATTGAAATAGGAAACTAAATCAATTAAAATGCACCTATTGCTTAAGACAGCTAGGTCTCTTTTAAAGAGATTAAAAATCTAGCCGAGGTGTAAAATCTAAAACATAAATTTTATCTCTCTAATTAAGTAAAAGTAAATAGTTAAAGGAAAAAGGAATGCCTAACTCAAAAAATATTGAAAAGCTAACAGAAATCAAAGCTAAAGTTGGTAAAGCCAATTCTATCTTATTCTCAGACTTCAAAGGGGTCAATTCTAAGGACCTAACATCATTCAGAGAAGAGATAAGAGGAAAAGGAGGAGAAGTATTAGTTTCAAAAAATACCCTTCTTAAAAAGGCTTTAATTGAGAGCAACATTGAAGAGAAAATTGCGGAAGGTCTAAGTGGACAAACTGTAGCTATTCTTTCTTATAGCGACCCTGTTGCTACCATTAAGTCTTTCTTTGACTTCTCTACTAAGGTAGAAAAGCTTAAAGCAAAGTACGGTATCTTTGAAAACAAACTAGTTTCTGAAAAAGAACTTTCAGATATTAGTAAGTTGCCATCAAAACTAGAACTAATTGGAAAATTAGTCGGATCAATGAAATCACCAATATTTGGGTTAGTAAATACTCTAAATCAAACACAAACTAGAGTCGTTTACCTATTCAAAGCTATTGCTGATAAAAAGTAAATAATTTAAAAGAAAGGAAAGAAAAAATGTCAGAAAATGCACAAAAAATAATGGACATGGTTGAATCCATGACAGTACTAGAGCTTAACGAATTAGTTAAAGCTATGGAAGAAAAATTCGGAGTATCTGCTTCTGCGCCTGTTATGATGGCTGGAGCCGGAATGGCCCAAGCTGGAGGAGCTGCCGCTGTTGAAGAGAAAGATGAATTCGACGTAGTTCTAACTGAAGTTGGAGCAAACAAAGTTGCAGTTATGAAAGCAGTAAAAGAAATTAACCCTACACTAGGATTAACAGAAGCTAAAGCTTTCGTAGAATCAGCACCTAAAGCTTTACTTGAAGGAGTAAAGAAACCTGAAGCTGAAGCAGCAAAGAAAAAGCTTGAAGACGCTGGAGCTAAAGCAGAGATTAAATAAAATTAATCCTCTTATCACTAAAGAAGGGGTCGCTTTTGCGACCCCTTCTTTTTTGTTTAATATATAAATTTACCTTGAAATATGAACTAGAAGACACAGCAGTATCACTCAAACAAAATCATTGCTAAAGGGACTACTTCTGATTGATGAATGAAGAATAATCCTCGATTGCGGGTTTCAACTTTTTATCCAAGTTTGAATAATTAGTTAGTTCATTAAGTAAAGTTGAAACATTAACCTTTATTGACGTGTTGGGTAAATTTATTTTATCGTCAATGGAGTGAGAAAGTAAGGATAGAAGTATAAAGTTATACCTTAAGTACTCATTAACCTCATTAGAAGTTGTACTTTCCCACAAGGCAGCAGCCCTTAATTCATCAACAATACTACTATCTAGGACCATTCCCTCTTTATCTACCAGCTCGGAAAGGTTCTTTTGAATTTTATATAACTCACTTGAGGTGTAAAAGGTGTCGTATGGAAGATCTGAATCCAGCAAGCCATTTAAATCCCTATAAACAGGCATATCAAAAGACTCCTCAGCAAATCTATACTCAATAGAATCAGTAAGGTCCATCAGATGGAGCACGTTTGCCATATTCACACCATACTCTTGATTGTTTTGACTGTAAATATCGTAGCAATTGGCATAGTAAACCAAATAACTCTTCCCTATAGACTCCTGTAAGTACATATTCAAAGACTCCTTGTTAATAAAGGACCTAAACAAGGAAATAAACTTTAAATCTAAAGAGGTAAAGTTAGTTCCGTTTGTAATAAAAGAAGATCCTTTAATCTGTTCGCTATCTACAAAAATATTCTTATAATTTAACTGGGATAATTTATCTAGATCACTTAACACAAACCTGCCCTTAAAAGGGAGATAATTTATTAAATTCTTAATCATTATGCAGTCATCACCTTCGAAGTTTTTCTTGGAACCAAAGTAAAAGCCTAATAGGTACTCATTAAGAATTGAGTTAAATTCAAACGACTCTCGGCTTAATGAGGTTGAATAAACGTCAAAGTTGTCCTTAACTACAAGCTCGACTCTATCCTCCCTATAAAGGTCATTTAAGACCCTCAGAAGGTCATCTCCAGACTTCTTAGAAGCGGTAATAAAGTCTAAGGTGATTGAGATATAAAATTTTATATTTTTAGTTTTTTGGATATATCTTGAAAGCTCAGGTAAAGTAGAAAAAAAACCATTAAGTTGAGACTCTGATTCAAATAAAGGTGTTGAAAAATCAAGGTAAACAGCTCTTCTCATGAAATTATTATACATTAAAAAATAAAAAGGGCCTAACCAGATACAACAGTCCTGCCCACACTATTGAATCAAAATTAGGCCCAATGAGATTCTATACTATTGGTTAATTTTTGTAAAGTATGAAAAGGTATATTTATATCTCTCTGGCAAGTTTATCCAGTCCCTTATCAATCAAATCTGACCTTAATTGAACATTGGATACAACGTTCAATCCGTGTAAGTCATAACAATCTCTGAATACTTCGTTTGTATCTTGGGTAATTAAGCAAACTACCGATTCGTTCTCAGAAGCAGGATTTAGTTTTAAATAATCTTCATAAATCTCCAAATCCTTCTCCCTAACATACAGATGAATTGTGCTAAAAGGAGCTATAGGTTTATGCAATGAAAGGCCTGCGTTTAAAGTGAACGCGTAATCAATATCAAATTTCTTTGATACTTTATCTACTGTCTGCGCAATTTCTTTTAGACCGCCTAATGAGGATAAGTAGTGATATTCGTATTTACCTTCCTCCTCTACTATTACTTCAGGTACTTCAGGTAGCGGGGAGTTATTTGAAATTGAAGAAACAAGAGAAGTCTCAAAATTTACACTTGATGAAACTTCAGACTCTTTTTTATTATCAAAAAATACGTCTAAATTTTGCTTATCGAAGATGTTTCCAAAATTATTATTCTGGTTTATCTCTAACTTGTCGTCCTTCTTTATGGTATTTTTTTCAGCAGCCTTTCTAAATCTCTCCAGCCAATTATCCTCGTCATCGTCATGTTCAGTTTTATAACTTTCATTGGAATTATTATTTTGAAGTGCAGGGGTTTCTTGCACAACTTCTTTTTTATTGTAGGTTTCGCTCGAAGCTGTGTCTAAATTAAAGTCTAAGTCAAAATCAAAATCATCGAATACATTATCTTTTTTTCCGAAAGTCTTATCTTCAGCGGCACTTTCCTGAATATCAAGCTCAAGACTTTTAAGTAGGTTTGATAACTCGTCATCATCACCATTATTGTTAATAATTGGGGATTTAGAATCTTCTGCTTTAACCTCAAGAACTTCTTGCTCTTCAAATTCTCTTAAAAGTTTTTCTAGGTCATCGTCCTGGTATTCACCATTCTTTACCATGTTTGGATTTTCCGAAGTATTTGGGATACTAAAATCATTTAAGCCCCCTTTTTCCAAACTTTTAAAGAACTCTTCATCGAAATCAAAATCGAAATCCTCAGAATCTTCTTTACTTTTCTCAATGCTAGTTTTTCCTAAAGCAGGAAGATCTAATAAATCATCTAGGCCTGCATCATTTTGAAAAGAGTTATTATCTCTATTTCTTAACTCACTAGAACTGCTTTCAGAGGGCTTTAAAAAATCAAGTATGTTCTTCCTTGAAAATCTATGTCTACCCGTAGCAGTTTTAATGTCAGCATCTAGCTTTCCCTCCTCAAGGTATCTATAAACAGATCTAAGACTGACTCCTAGGATCTCAGCTACTTCTGAAGATGTGTATAACCTATCTTTTAAATCAATTGTCATAACAAAATTATTAAAGCAAATTAAAATTATGTCAATAGATGAAATTTAATTTGAATTCTTAGTCGCTTTTTTATTTTCAAAAAATACGACGAGAAATGGGAAAAGAAGAACTGCTTTTAATATCCTTGGGAATCTTGAGGGCTGTACTATAAGCCTGTACAACCACTCTAGACCTAGGTTTCTGAGAAACCTAGGAGCTCTTTTTATATTGCCAGATAAAAAGTCCAAAGTACCTCCAATACCTATCGATATATTTGCGGGTATCTTCGAAGAATTTCTAATTATCCATGATTCTTGTTTTTTATGTCCGTAGCCAACTAAAACCACATCAATTCTTTTACAAGCTTTTTCTTTCATTTTTTGATGAATAAATTTTATAGATTCTTTATCGTCAATTGAAGAATTTCTGAAATCAGATGAATATCCGATAATGTTTATATTAGGGTACTTCTGTCTAATCCTTCTTGAAGCTAGCATTGAAACATCTTGTTCCGAGGATCCCCCTAAAAGAAATAAACTTAATTTCTCCTCGTTCATTATCCTCAGTGTTTCTGAAACTAAATCAACTCCTGTAAAAACAATGTCTTTAACATTTTTTGAAGCTTGCATTTTTGACTTAAGCGCTAATGCAACACCAAAACCATCTACTGTATTCAAATCCCCTTTATTTAAAATCTTCCTAAAATTGCTATCGAAGAAGGCGTCAACAATAAACTCGGGGTTTACTGTGAAAATCTTGCTATTTCCTAAAGTGAGTAGTTTAAAGAATGCCTCTCTAAAGTTTTTTTTATTTATGTTAGAGTCAAGCCCTACATTTAGAATCGATGAGCTCTTCATATATTATTTATAAAATTTGATACAGAGTTTTTCCAGGAATATTTATCTAAAATGCTTTTAAATGCTTTACCAAGCTTAGTGCTCTCGTTCCTTTTTAAAAGGTTTATAACCCTCTCTGCTATGTCTTTAGGATCTTCGGGATTAACATACTGCTTAGCAGTCAATCCAAAGTCTGCTAACGCTTGAATTTTAGATAAAATAACCATTTTTTGAACGGAATAAGCTTCCAAAACAGGTAACCCAAACCCCTCAATTTTAGGTGTGAAGACCATAAACTCCATACAGTTTAGATAAATATTTAAGTCAAAGTCTGAGATGTATTTTTTGAACACAACTTTAGTTCTATCCATCTGCAGCCGATCAATAAAGGAGTAAATATCAGATTCAGATTCAATAAAAGGGCCTACTATTACATATTTTAGTTTGGGGAAATATTTTTGAACTATTGAAAATGCTTCAAGATTATTGTAAATATTTTTTCTTTTTTCAATTCTCCCAAGTGTCAAAATAAAAAAGTCAGGAACATCTAAACTCTTTCTAAGGGAATTTAAATCTTTTAGAACAATATTATGGAAAATCTCCGAGTCAACACCCTCACTAATAATAACGGATGGTCGGATTAAATTCTCAGCAGTAAATTTTGATACAGAAAATAATTGATCGGAGGTTAATTGAGTTAATAATGTAAATAACTTAGTTTTCAAACTAAAACCAGTGTCATGAATTACAGATATTTTTATAGCTTTAGAGAATAAACCAAAAAAAGGTAATGTCTGCCAAGGGAAAAGAAAATAGTCAAAATTATTTATTTCTTTAAGTAAGTGAAACTGGGTGTATAGCGATTTAGAGTGTAATATAACAACTTCTCCTCTTTTAATAAAATCAAAGTCATTTAACTCGGGGTTGAATTGATTATAAAAAAAAGTGTAATCGAACAGTTTATTTTTAGTTAATTCATTCAAAAAACCAACAAGAAACCTATGTGTCCCTGATTTTTCGAAAGTGTTAAGTTTTGAGCAGTCGATAGCAAATTTTTTCTTCATTTAAGGTAGATATTTTTATTTAATACCTCGTTATTATTTATTATATATTCTAACCCTTGGATGCAAGAATAATGAGGATTATCTAATCGGTAAACAGGAACATTTAAGTATTCGGATAAGAAAAAGTTCAGGTTATGTAAATTTGAAGTTCCCCCTGTAATTACAAGGCCATTATCAATTATGTCTGATGCTAGTTCGGGAGGTAACTTCTCAAGAACCTGTTTAATAGCCTCAGCAATTCTTTCTAAACCTGGAACTAGTGCCTGTCGCAATAAATCTCGTTTAAAAGAAAAATTGACAATCTTTCCTGTTAGTATGTCTTTACCTTTAACTTCATCAAAAATTGTGTTATCAACAACTTCAGCACTTCCGTACTTTATTTTTAGATTTTCCCCAGTTTTTTTTCCAATCTCAATATTGGATAAACGAAAATTCTCTATGATTAGACTATCTAAATCATCTCCACCGTACTGGATACTGTCTCCAACAATTACCCCACCTAATGAAAGCACAGCAATCTCGGTAGTGCCAGCCCCAATGTTTACTATTGCAACTCCGCTTGATTTGTTAATTGGAAGCCGTAATCCTACAGCACTCAAAATAATTTCAGGAATTAAAACGGAGTTATTGCTTGCTCCCAAGCTCTCTAATAAACTTGCGATAGAGTTTCTATCTGACTCTCTAAGTTTAAGGGGCACAGAAACAATAAAATCCGACTTAAACAACCTATTTTTTCCATTCAAGATCTTGACGTGACTTTCAATTAAATCTTTTTGATAAATATTTTCTTGAAGGATACCGTTTTTAATTGGACGAATAACCTTTAAATCAGGGTTTTCTTTACCGTAAATTTTATAGGCCTCATTACCTTTAAACTCAATCTCCTCATTTACCGGATTAACAATCAAAATGTTCCTTTCAACAATCGGGTCTCTAATTTCATTTGAAATTAACCTAACAAACGAGGTACCTAAATCTATTCCTATTTTCTTTGAAAACATAGTAGAATAAGTTTATAATAACTTTAGTTAATTTCAAATAAAAAGTGGGATTAGATTCCCGTGACTAAATATAAAAATGAACAAATTACAACTTAAAAGCTACTCAAAAATATTTGTTCTGGTAATACTATTAGGTACTACTACCCTACTTTACCTATTCTTAGCTGGGTGGAGATCAAATTTAGATATCTCTGGGGGATACTTCCAGCCTTCAGTTAATGTTAAACAGACGGGCATGATCTCCGCTAAATCAAGTCCGCAAGCTGCAAATGTATATTTAGACGGTAAATTAATTACCTCAACAAACAACTCCCTATCGGGAATTCAACCAGGAACTTACAAACTTAAAATTACCAAAAACGGGTATGTTGATTGGCAAAAAGATATTGAAGTTTACCCCGAACTTGTGACAGATATCACAGCTGTACTTGTTTCTCAGACACCTAGAATTGAACCCCTTACTAATACGGGGTCAACAAACCCAAAACTTTCATACTCCTTAGAAAAAATTGCTTTTTTTTCAAAAGATACTGAATCCCCTGGGGTGTGGGTTCTTCCTTTAAGTGGAGCAACAAGCGTAAATTTGTTTACAAACACAGCTAAAAATATCCTAAAAGATACTGCTTATACAACATTTTCAACGGGTAAAAATATAACTTGGTCTCCTGAAGAGGATCAATTATTGATAGAACTAAGTGACTCTAAGTTTTATTTGCTAGATCTTGGAAAAAATGACGTACAACCTGTTGCTAAACCAAACGAATTAAAAGATATATGGGCTAAAAAACTAGTAAAAAAAAGATTAGACTTTATTTCACAATTAAATCTTCCTGCTGAAATTGTGAAAGTTGCTTCAGATGAAGGTACTTCATGGAGTCCAGATAACAAAAAATTTATTTATAAAACAATTGATAATAATAAATTTACATACAGAATTTACAATATGGAAAAACCGTTACCTATAGGAGAGAAAGTTGAGAGTATTGTATTTGACTACCCAGTCAACGCAACACAACCTAAAATCTCATGGTACTCTGACTCATTTCACTTAATTCTTACAGAGGAATACAACGAAAAAGAACATAAAGGAAAAATTTCAATTATCAGAATTGACGGAACAAATAAAATTGAGATATATAACAATACTCTATATTCTGATGCAGTTTATAGCTCCCCTGACGGAGAAAAACTGATTATTCTAACTTCATTTAAATCTAACAATCAAAATGATTTATATACATTAGGGTTAAAATAAATTTATTTAGTTTGAGTAATCGTAAACTCCAACTAATGTTGCCCTAACAATCAATCTATAGAGACTTGTGCCAGTAGGATAACAGGTTTGAAGGGTTAAGGTTGGCCCAAAATATTCATACACTGTATCGTCAACTTTAAAGTCATTAACCAATAACTTATTCTCAACTTCATAAATGTATCTCTTACCTTCAAAAAATATACTTACTTGATCCTTAATGTCTAACTTATAAATTAAGTTGAAGACAGAAGAATATTTACCCAACTCCCAAAAATTGTTTGAAGAATGGGCGAAAAGATAAACATTAGAATTTTGTTCATTTGGATACCCTGAAAAAGAGGCGTGAGCTACACCAAGCTTCAGAGACTCTAGGTAGGACTGTGGATCGATTATAGGTACGTCCCTGACAACCGGGGCATTTACATTAATCTTTTCAATTACAATGCCAAAATTTGTATCTACAGGCCTGATTGTTGTTGCTGATGGGTCTGTATTTATTTTAGAAACTAACTCGGGTTTTATTTTAGAAACATTTCTAACTACTGCCACTTTGAAGTGTTTTCCAATAAAATAATTGTAGTAATAGCTAACTTCTTGAAAAATTGTTTGGTAATAAGTTAAAAGCACAAGCAAAACCCCGATAACTAAAAATAACTTAGGTGAAATTTTCAAAAAAAAATCGTTTAGATTCTTGAGCATATATTTATTATATTGAATTAATAAAAATATTGGTAATTTTGGTGCTCTCGGTAGGAATCGAACCTACATCTGATCCTTAGGACGGATATGTTCTATCCATTGAACTACGAAAGCATTGTTTGTAAATTATACATCCAGAAATATGAATACTCTATTATCTTCAACCTTTAGAATCCCACTACCAATTTTCATTTCTAAGATTTTAGAATCTCCAACATATACATGTGCGTAATCTTTTATCAGACAAACAAAGTTAATGTGGAATGGGAGTATATCAAAGGGACCAACCTCATTGGTGCTAGAAACAATATCGCAGAAGTCGTTGTAGAAAACCTTTTCCCTGCTTTTTATATTAAGAAATAGCTTGGCGTTATCCATTAGTTATTTCATCAAGAGAGCCAATAAACATGATTTTATCCTCTGATATCTCATCAACTTTACCAGACAAAATAGCATCGATATCATCTAAAGATTTAGACAAAGGTACATAAGAACCCGGCATACCCGTTTGTTTTTCAGCTGTAAAAAAGTACTGAGTTAGGTAGTTTTTTAACTTGTTTGCTCTTTCATATGTGAGCCTATCAGCATCAGAGAGCTCGGATAGACCGACTAAAGCCACAATCCTTTCAATACTCTGAGCATCTCTAAGCAAGCTTTTAGATTTAAGAACAATATTGTAGTGATATCCTCCAACAATCTCAGGACTAATTAAAGAAGAAGTTGATTGAAGAACATCTACAGCAGGATATCTTCCTTCTCTGTACACATCTCTTGAAAGTAAAATTGAGGAATCAAGGTACCCAAATACTTCTTGAACTGCCGGATCGAATATATCATCAGCTGGAACATAGATTGCCTCAATTGTAGTAATACTTCTATTCTCATTATTTACTAATGTCTCGTGAATATCGGCAATTTGTGATACAAGTGCTGCTTGATAACCGTCCTCAGAAGAAATTTGGTCCATTAACAGGAACAACTCGTTTCCTGCTTGGGCAAATCTAAACATATTATCTGCCAAAAATAAAACATTTTTAGATTGAACATCTCTAAAATGCCTGGCCAATGCAACAGCTGCGTAGCCTGTTAAGTATCTGATTGTTGGATTAGAGCCCATTGTACCAAAAATTAATGAAGACCGATCTGAAACCCCAGTTCTTTTTAATTCTTCGTATAATTCCTGACCTTCTCTAGTTCTTTCACCAATACCAGCAAAAATTGAGATAAATTTTTCTTTGTTTCTGTTGATAACATTATGTAAAATTTCAGACAATAACACAGTTTTTCCTACACCAGCACCCCCGAATAATCCAACCTTTCTTCCGCCCATTAACGGAGAGAAAACATCAATCACTTTTATACCGGTCTCAATAAAATTATTTTCATAACTCTCAGCTGCCGGTGTATAAAAGTTTTCTTTTCTGTGAAACAAATTTTCATATTTATCAACTTTCAACTCCCCAAGACCGTCAATTCCATTACCAAAGATATCAAACACTCTTCCTAAAATACCCTCTCCTGCTGGAATTTGAATTATCTGAGAGGTTCTTTCAAACTTTGCACCTCTTTTTATATTGTAGACCTCAACCATTGATGCACAAAAGAAACAATTAGGATTCTTCGAGGAGGATAAAGCAACAACCTTGATTTCAGGGCTCCCTTCAAGAAATAGAACTTCTCCCATTTGTAAACCTGAATCATCTTCAAACTCTAGCTCTACAACAAAGTTTCTAACAGCAGTAACTTTTCCTAAAATTTTTTTTTCTTTACTCATAATAATTTTCTATAGTAATGATATAACACCTGAGATTTGAACGTTAGCCTTTTTATTACTTTCTAGGTGTTTAACTTTTTGATAATCAATCTTTAGCTTATCTAAATTATCCTTTATCTTTTGGGAGGCTGAGTCAAGAGCAACCATTCTAGATGTAAACTTAGATAGTCCTGACTCTAAAATCTTCTGTTCAAATAAAGTATTTATCATTTGAGTTTCAAAAAGACCTAATACTTTTTCAATATCAGGTTCAAATAAAAAATCCCTGTCAAACTGAGGCTGATCCTTATCAAAGGATGAGATCACTTCTTCAAAAACAATATCCCCAGTCACAGAATCTGCCATTGGTTTCTGGTTTAGAATTTCTACGAATCTTGTATAAAAAATAACTATTGTTTTAAAATCCAGACAATATCTCAAAATAGTACCCAAGTTTTCCCTATCTCCACTAGAATCGCTTAAAGGAAGATACTTGTAAGAAATCTTGTCCTTAAGATCCGAATACTCAATAAGCTTTTGACCGACACTTCCTACAACTAAAACCTCATCAGCTGGAATCCTAGTTACATAATTTCTAAAATTTGAAAAATTTCTTCCAATTACATCACCAAATAAACCACCATTAGCCGTTAATAAAACATATACTGTTCCTTTTGTTGGCTGTCTAAATTTAACTTCTTTATAGTCTTTACCGCTAGTTTCAACTACTTTCTTATAGTTGTTTTTAACTTGTTTATATAAAAAGTTTATTTCATCTAGATATTCTCGTGTATTCAATACACTATTCTTAGTTTTCCTATATCTCATTGCGGACAGCTCTTCCAGTGATGAAATCAAATCATTAAGAGATTTGACTGTACTTAGTTCTCTTTTTAGAATTCTTGAATTTTTCATTTTTTAACCTGTTTAGGAAATAACTTTTCCTTTAATTTAACTTCGTATTTTGAATAATTATCTAAGAAGTTATTTAAGTCAGTAGAAACTGAGGACAATTCGTCAACAACTTTCATAAAGTTAGTATCATTTTCATATAAATATATGAGTCGTTTTACCTCATTTTGAACTTCATCTTTTGTATACCTATCCCATTTCTGACTCCAGATTAAGGTGAAAACTAAGATTTGAACGTTATTTGGAACTAAAACTTCCCCGGTTTGATCAAAGAATTGAAGCAATCTCTCACCTAATCTTAAATTTAACCTAACCCCTTCTGAAATTTCAGCACCAAAGTGAACAAAAGCTTTTGTTTTCTCATATAGGGAAAGAATATTGCTTAGCTCTCTATTAATTTTGTATTTAATAGGAGACTGAGTCTGTCTTCCAACTCTTGTCACACTAAGGAAATAATTAATAGCAGGCCTGACTCCTTGATTAAATAGATCGATATCAAAGTAAATATGTCCGTCAGTCATTGACATAAGATTTGTCTGGACATAACCAGAGATATCTCCACCAACTGTCTCAACCATCGGTAAACATGTTATGGATACACTTTTACTCTTATGCTTAAAATTTCCCGCTCTTTCAAGCAGTTTAGAGTGGGTAAAAAATATATCTGATGGGTAGGAGTTTCTTCCTGGAAATCTTTTACATAGTAGCGAGATTTCTCTATAAATCTTTGCGTGAGAACCTAAGTCATCAAAAACAACGAGGACATCCTGCCCTTTATCTTTAAAATATTCAGCAATTGTCATAGCTGAGTAAGGAGCTAAATACGAAATTCCCAACGGGTCATTGGCATAGGTTACGACACTTATTATATTGTTAGAATATTCATAAGAGCCCAAATCTTTCAAAATACCCTCCAATTGAGCTTTCTTTTTGGAAATACCACAATAGATACAAATCATTCCGTTTTTAGAAAGAGATTTTATTGCCGAATTAACAAACCAATTTTTACCAGTATTTCTCTCACCTATTATCAATTCTCTCTGCCCTTTTCCAAGAGGAATCATCATATCTACGACTGTGACTCCTGTGTTTAAATTTTCATCTATAATAGCTCTATCTTTGATTGTAGGGACATCCGAATCCAATATCCGAGACTCAGTACAGTTAACTGTAGGATTATTTTTATTAATTGAAATCCCAAATGGGTTTACAACTTTTCCTTTTAAACCATCTCCTAAACTAACCTCAACAAGCTTGTTACTTCTTGAAACTTTAACTCCTTTGGACACAGAAACATGCGATGTTAATAAACAGACAACATGATCTCTATCAATTGAAAAAACAAAACCTTTTGAGCCGTCCTCTAAAATAATTTCCTCAAATACCCTTGCGTGATTTAAACCGTTTACATAAAGCAATGAATCAACAATCTTTTCAACAAAACCTTCATCTTTTGTGTGTTTTAGATTGTATTCAAAAGAATTTGTATGCATATAGCTATATTAGAGTTAAGAGGTCCCTTATTCAATATTTAATATAAACCAGTCAAAATTTACATCGCTTGAAAGAACTTGACTTAGTCTTACTTTGAAAGAAACACCTTCTACTTTGTCTGATACATATAGAGATTTTCCTTCTAGATTATTGTTTGCAGTTACGAATACCTTTGAATTTGACTTTACTTTAGAAGTTAAGATTGTAATTTCTGTTTGTCCGGCAAGCATGTTTGTGTTTCCTGATACTTCAGAACCAGCAATAATTTCGTATTCAGAAGCTTTAACTTTAGCTGCAGCAACTTCCCCAGCTTGGATTTTCTCAACTGTCATTTCTCCTAGAGGATTGATAACAACTTTTCCATCAAAAATATTTAGATTTCCAGCCTTGTTCTTCATCAAATACATTGTTTGCGAATCACATAGACTTGTATTTAAAGTTCCGTCGATATTTACACAACTGGTTCCGTTGAAGCTTAAGTCATTGTTTAGAGAATCAAATTTCATTTGTCCGATTGTTACATCTCCTGTGAATGAAGCGTCGTTGAATAGAGATCTTCCAGTTACTGTTAGATTTGTATTTACAACTAAAGACCCATTTTCAGTTGACATTGAAAGGTTATCAATTGTACCTATGAAATTATCATATAAATTTTGCATTGAAGTTAAATTTAAGTTTCCAAGAGCTAGGGATGTGTTGGTAATGATTTCGTTTTGCTCCTGTATACCCTTTAATAACATCCAAGGGTCAACTTCTCTGACAGCTAAATAACCTGTATCTTGATCTTGAACTGATACTAATTCTGGGATTACTGTTTGTAATTCTTGAGCTACAACTCCATAGCTGGTGAAAGAATCGTTTGATTTTAGACTGAAAGATCTTACTTTTACGTCCATTAATTTTTCTAAAATAGGTGCTGCGTCAGAAATATCTTTCTTAGTTCTAACGTCCGAAGTACAGAAGAAGAACATGTTCGTTCTAGGATTACCGTCACATGTTCCGAGTGAACCAGCAAATCTTACAACAGCTCCATCAGCACCAGTGTTTGTTAGACCGGCTTCGTAAACAGTAAGTCTTTTTAGAGCAACTGCCGAATTTCCAATGTTTATATCTGTATTACCTTCGATCACCAATGCTTCAACACCATTTAATGCGAAACCTAATTGGGTGGTTAAATTACCGTTGTACATACCAGTATCTGGGTTATTTTGGAATGTAAAAGATGGGGTACCTACCGCATCGGCCTCACCTTTAAACGTATCTGCGAGAACATCTTCAGTTACTGTCAAATCCCCAGTAAAGGTGTCGGTTGTATCTCTTAGAGGGCTATAACTGTTAAAAGTTGCGGCAGATATGTTTCCTGTGAAACTACCAGAAGCGGCTGATAGTGCTCCGCTAACACCAAGTTGCGTGAATGAGGCTAATGCTGCTGATATGTTTCCAGTAGTTATTAAATTATTATTTCGTAAGTCAAACTGAGTTTCAGATAAATCCATTTGTAGAACATCGTTAATGTAGGCTCTTAGATTTCCATTATTAGGAAAATTAAAGTGGATATTTCCGTTAGTAGCAAGATTTTCAATCTCTAATGTATTCGTGAAGTCCTGGTTAATTTGAGCTAAAACTGTAGTTCCCAGATTACTTCTCATCATAATGTTGTTACCGGATCCGCCATTTGCATAGAAATCCATTATGGAAGTTCCTGATGGGTTTGAGACAGTTAAGTTTCCGTTAATTAATGTCGTGGCTAAAGATGAATTACCTGCTGAGAAGTAGCCGTTAACGAAAGCTGTTCCGGCTGAAAAGTTTCCTGTAATGCTTGCGCTACCTGCTGAGAATTTGGTTGTAACACCAAGGTTAGTAAGAAATCCAGCTGAGGCTGAGAAGTTGTTTGCATATAGTCCTGTTGCGAAATTACCGTTTGCAGCTGAGAAGTTGGTAGTAACACCAAGGTTAGTAAGAAATCCAGCTGAGGCTGAGAAGTTGTTTGCATATAGTCCTGTTGCGAAATTACCGTTTGCAGCTGAGAAGTTGGTAGTAACACCAAGGTTAGTAAGAAATCCAGCTGAGGCTGAGAAGTTGGTAGCTCCTAGATTTGTTAAGAATCCTGAAGTACCTGAGAAGTTGTTTGCATATAGTCCTGTTGCGAAATTACCGTTTGCAGCTGAGAAGTTGGTAGTAACACCAAGGTTAGTAAGAAATCCAGCTGAGGCTGAGAAGTCGGTAGCTCCTAGGCTGTTGAAGACGCCGTTTGCAGCTGAGAGATTTCCTCCGAAATTTGCTCCTGAAAGGAAGAAGAATGAGCCCGCATTTGGATTTGAGAATAAAGATGCCGCGATAGTTGCACCATAAACATCAAGAGTGTTGTTGTAAATAGCAGGTAGAGTTCCTCCTTTAAAGATATCTACAGTGATGCTGTCTGTTGCAGCCATATGATTGAAAGTTAAGTTCTTAAAATCTGCATTTGAAGGGGTTGTGAAGAAAACACTTTGAAGGTTTAGGCCAAATGTTGCGTTTGAAAGGTTTGCAGCCCCAATGTCGAATCTTAATTTTCTGTCGGTTGTAACAAGGGCTTCTAATTGTAATCTGCTAGTGTTTTGGTAATCACCGATATAAAAGTGCTCAGTTGAAAGTGAACCAGTAACTGTCAAATCCCCGGTTAATGTGTCAGTTGTGTTCTTAAGAGGTGTATACCCAAGAACATTGGTGATGTTAACTGATGTAAATGAAGCGGAATTGAATGGAACATATCCAAGAGCGCCTGTGATGTTTGCAGAAGTGAAAGCTGCTGAATCAAATGGAACATATCCAAGAGCGCCTGTGATGTTTGCAGAAGTGAAAGCTGCTGAATCAAATGGAACATATCCAAGAGCGCCTGTGATGTTTAAAGCCGTGAAAGCTGCGGAATCAAATGGAACATATCCAAGAGCGCCTGTGATGTTTGCAGAAGTGAAAGCTGCTGAATCAAATGGAACATATCCAAGAGCGCCTGTGATGTTTGCAGAAGTGAAAGCTGCGGAATCAAATGGAACATATCCAAGAGCGCCTGTGATGTTTGCAGAAGTGAAAGCTGCTGAATCAAATGGAACATATCCAAGGGCACCTGTGATGTTTGCAGAAGTGAAGGATGCAGAGTCGAAAGGTAGGTATCCTAAAGCGGTTGTTACAACTTCAGGGGTAAGGTAAGTTGAAGCAAGAATTGTTGTTGAATCATTTCTTCCAAGTGAGAAGTTTATTTGAACATTCTGGTTTACAAGATTTGTAGCAATTCCAAAAGTGTTAACAAAACTATCAGCCGCAGTGTCAGAAGCTTGAAGGGGTACATAACCTAAAGCAGATGTTATGTCAGAAGCTGACAATGAAAATACTGCTACTAAATCAGATAGACCTTCTCTTGATAGAACTAAAGTTCTGGATCCTGTTGCAGGAGTTGAGAATGAGATTGCGTTTACATAATTGTTTGCGTTGGTTGTATCAACATAGGAGGAGTTGATTGTGATTCCACCAGCTGTTGTAGAAATTGAGACATTGGATCCTGCAGTTAATGTTGCGAGTGTGTACCCTGTTCCGTTTCCAATTAGAAGTTGGCCATCTGATGGAAGAGCTGAAAGGCCTGTACCTCCGAAAATTACTGGAAGAGCGTTTGCTAGAGAAAGATTATTTAAAGTTGCGTTTGCAGCCGAAAGATCCCCTCCAAAATTTGACCCAGCTAGGAAGTTGAAAGCACCTGCGATTGGGTTTGAGAAAGTAGAAGTAGCTAAAGTTCCTGTAATTCTTGCGGAACCTGTTACATCGAGGGCGTATAGAGGGTCAGTATTGTTAATCCCTAAGTAAGCAGAATTAGAAGAACTCTGATAATTAATTACAACTGCTCCTGGTTGAGTTCCTATCCCAAATCCAAAAATATATTTTCCTGAAGCATTGTTTAAAGCAAAAATCATATCTGAAGTTGAAAGAGTAGAAGTATTTTGTAATACAACATCATCTTCAGAATCGTATCTTGTAAAGAAAAGAGAGCTATCAGCAGCAACTCCTAATTTAGCACTGTATTGACCTTTGTGGCCAATTGCTAAATAGGTTGGGATTGTTAAGGAAGTAATTAATTCTAGAGATCTTTCTGTATTTCCAGAATTGTAATAGAACTCAGTCGCAATTAAAGAGTTTGAGGTATTAAAGAATGGTAAGTACCCCGCAGTTCCACTGATTCCTCCAGGACCTGTTGAACCAGTTACGCCAACTACTTGTCCGTTCCAGTAAAGAGTTCCACCATCGTTATATAAAGCATCAGTTCTTGGCAATGTTCCCATGTTTGCTGAAAGTTTAATGGCACCATATACATCAAGTGCTTCCTGAGGATTTGTTGTTAAAATACCAATCTTTGCAGAGGATTCAAAAATGCTTGAGTTAGCAATTGAGTTTGATGCGGTAAAGTATGACAAGAATCCTGAGTTTCCTGATCCAAGAATGGTTCCACCTAGTCCAGCACAATTTCCACTTGAGTCACAAACACCATAACCATTTTGGAATATTGAGTTGGCAGAAAGGGTTCCTGTGATTGTTAAATTTCCAGAAAGAGTGTCAGATGTATTTCTAAGAGGTGTGTAACCAAGATTTACTTGAGGTACATAACCTAAAGCAGAAGTAACATTGGCAGCTGAGATTGAAAATACTGCTGTTAGAGCAGATAGACCGTTTCTGTTTAGTGTAAGAACTTTTGATACTGCGTTACTGTCTGTGAAAGCAACTGATGAAGTGTAATTGTTTGTATCTGTATCAACATATGAAGAATTGATTGTTACAGAAGTTGCTGTTGATGAAAGTGTGACATTGCTTCCAGCCACAAAGTTTGCAAATCCAAATGGAACATAGCCTAAAGCGTTTGTAATGTTAGCTGAGTTGAAAGCAGTTGAGTTAAGAGGTGTGTAACCTAGAGCTGAGATGATATTAGTTGAGGTGAAGGCTGAGGAATCGAATGGAACATAGCCAAGGTTGGCTTGAGGAATGTAGCCTAACGCAGTTGTAATGATTGCAGGAGTTAAAGTGGTTGAGGCAAGAATTGTTGTAGCATCACTTCTTCCAAGTGAGAAATTTAATTGTACATTTTCGTCAATTAGATTGGCCGCAATTCCAAAGGTATTAATGTATTTATCTGCTCCGGTCGAAGAAGCTTGAAGTGGTGTGTAACCTAAAGCGGAAGTGATGTCAGATGCTGACAATGAGAATGTTGCTGTTAAGTTTGAAAGACCAACTCTAGAAAGAACGAGAGTTCTAGAAGCAGCTTCTGGAGATGAAAATGAGATACCACTTACATAATTATTAGCATTAGTTCCACCTGAAACACCGTTAATTGTAATAGTTCCAGCAGTTGTATCTAATGTGATATTGGTTCCAGCGACAAGGCTTGAAACTTGAAGAGGAATAAATCCTAAAGCGTTTGTAATATTTGCTGCATTAAAGGCTGTTGAATTTAGAGGTGTGTAACCTAAAGCTGGTTCTGGTGTGTAACCTAGAGCTGAAGTAACATTGGCAGCTGAGATTGAAAATACCGCTGTTAAAGCTGATAGACCATTTCTGTTTAATGTAAGAACTTTTGATACTGCGTTGCTATCTGTGAAAGCAATTGATGTTGGGTAGTTGTTTGTATCTGTATCAACAAATGAAGAGTTGATTGTTAATGATGTAGCTGTTGATGAAAGTGTGACATTGCTTCCAGCCACAAAGTTTGCAAATCCAAATGGAACATAGCCTAAAGCGTTTGTAATGTTGGCAGAAGTGAATGCTGCTGAATTAAATGGAGTGTAACCTAGTGCGGTTACAACATCTCCTGAAGTTATTGTGAAAGATGCCGATAGAGTGCTTAAACCGAATCTAGATAGAAGCAAAGTTTTATTAGAGCTGCTTGGCGATGAAAAATTAATGTCATAAACATAGTTATTTGGATTAGTTGCTGTAACCGATAACGCAACAGTGGAGATAGAAGTAATTAATCCCTTAGAGTTGACAGTAATTTGAGGAACATAGGAAGAGTCTCCAAATGTTCCAGCATTTGAATTTACATTATTAAAATTAAAAGTAATTGTGGATGACGATGTAGTTGATACAGAAAGATCTCCATTTACAGTTAAGTAGCTCAAGTTAGAACCGTTCATACCTAAAATTTGAGAAGCAGAGCCGGTTTGTATAAAGGATAAAGCGACATTATTTGTTCCTGTTAGCAGTAATCTGCTAGAAGCATCAGTAACAAAGTATGACAATTTCCCTACATGGTTAGTAATATGAGTATCTTGCATTTGAACTAGAGGAAGTTCTTCAAAATAAATCCTATCCCCATTGTTGTAAATAGAGTTATTTGTTGTACCAGGTATTGCTCCTGGATTTAAAATAATTTTTCCATTTGCAGAGATTTCGAGATTTGAAGCAACAGCAAAATTAAAAGTCTGTGTTCCAAACCATGTATTAGTTGAATAAACATTTTTACCTGCATTTGAATTAATCAAAACTGCGTCAGCTAAAACTCCGGCGTCGTCGGAAGCATTAGTATCAATATTTGGGAAAAGAGAAAATAGGCTTGAAGCAAGATTTGAAGTAAGAAGATCATCTGTCGCATTAGTGTCAAGATTTATGTAGCTTGTCAGCATCAAGCTGGCAAGACTTGAAATCAAAACTTTATTTGACCCAGTAGTATCTAGATCAGGAAATGCTGAAAGGATACTCGAAGTAAGGTTGGCTGAAAGTAAATCGTCAGAAGCATTTGTGTCTATATTTGAATAATTAGTTAGAAAGTTATTTGTGGTCAGAATATTTCCTGTTATACCGCTTAACTTATTAAGCTCAGTTGCGGAAGCTTGAACATAGTTTGAGATGTCAAATGAAGTTCCTCCAATAAATAAAGAAGAAACAGCCGCGGAAGCGAAGATATTCGAGCTTGCTCCGGTGGTAACATTGATTGTCAAAGAGTTAGCGGTTGAGTTAAATGTGACGTTTAACCCGGGTTCAATTGTATAAGCGGATAGGCCATTGCTTGGACCGACTCTTAAAAAAGAATTAGGAGAGATATTATTAAATTTAAGGGAAGAGCTGGCATCAAATGTCATAATACCGTTTGTAAAAACTGTGTCAGCATTAGATCTTAAGAAATCAGAATCAGTGAATCCATTTAATGTGGTTGCGTCCCCTGATCCCGAAGCTATATTATCCTGAATAGTTTGAATTGTTGTGTCGTCAAGAGTAGTAACTCCATTAAGAGTTCCAATTGTTACTTCGTTAAATGTAGGATTCTCCGATAAGGATATAATCGGGTTATTTGGATTGGTTGTATCAACTAATAAAACAGCTTCTCCAGCAATAGTAGAGATAGTATTTACTATATTTGGAGCAGATATACCTTGAGGAGTGATAATAACTCTATCCCCAACCCTAATCAAATCAAAAGATGCACTTGAACCAGTAATAATGTTATTAAAATAGGCTGGAACATTAACATCAAACCTATAATCCCAGGTAGTATCTGTTGATTGAAGTACGTTTGACATATATTTTGAGGAATCGACAAAAGAATTTCCAGTATCAAGATCTAGATATTTATCAAGATAAAATGATCCAAAAGAAAATCCAGTAACAACTGTAAAAAGAGCTAGAGAGTAATAAGAAACAGCTCTAGAAGATAGTGCGTTCTTTAGTATATGAAAAAATGACTCAGAGTACTTTAACTCACCTGATTGAGGCTGGGTAACGGATGAGTAAACAAGAGATTCATCATTTGGTAATATATTTGTAGTTTTATCAGGAATTAAAATTAAATTTGAAGACTTCTTTAAAGTTGAAATATCCTTACGTTCATTTTTTCTTTCAAGAACAAGACGATACTTCTCTACATCATCTAAAGTATAAACTCTTTTACCATTTAGATCTTTTTTAACCTCAATAGTGAATTCATTTTCAAGGTTTCTAATAGTGTGTGTAGAAACATGAAGAATAGACGCAAGGTCAGAAATGAAATAAAAGTCTTTATTATGAAAGGCAGTTGATTTCATAAAGACTAGAGTCCACAGGATTTTAAAATATGATACAGGCAGGTTCTCATAATTATTATAACTATAACAAAATATCAAATTTAGTGTCAATAGACTTTTGATTGAAAAATAAATTGTAAATTAGGATATTTTATTATAATATTCGGGTATGAATCAATTAGAGAAAGTATCAAAAGCATTTGCAGACAAAAATAGACTTAAGATGATAGAGATACTGATCAAAGAAGATATGAAGGTCTCTGAAGTAGCGGATAAAATGGATATTGAAGAAAATCTAGCATCACACCACCTAAGAGTCCTTAGCAAAAATAAGATACTTAAGAGCAGTAAAAAAGGACGAGAGGTAATCTACTCTATAAATAAGACAAAATTACTTTCAGTATTTAAGCAACTACTTAAAAAACCTTTTTTCAAAGATCTGATCAAGGAAGCTCTAAAAAGCTCAAAATAAAAACACCACAATTTACTACTTAAAATAGAGACAAATACAGTCACAGGCATTAAAGCAATCTAATCTATTAACTAATGCTGTTTAAAAGAACATTAAGAATTAATTATGTAATATGTACATTACTGTCATTACTACTAGCTGTCCTGCTAAGTATCAACACGTTAAATAGTAAACTAGTGTACTATTATAATAAAAATTTAGAAACCAATTTATCAAAATACTTATCAGATAGAACGACCACACTGATAATATTGGTGGTCTCTGGGGATAAGGGTTACCTTACACCACAAATGAAGATCTTATTTACTGAAAATCAAATTTTACACCTTCTTGTTCTATCAGGTGGTAATTTAGTCATACTTATTCACTTTTTAAGGGTGTTTTTATTCCGGAACTCATTGTCTTACTTTGTCTTGAAGTACTTGTTTTTAATTGAGTATTTTGTCTTTACACAGCTACAGCACCCGCTCGCCAGAGCTACTATTTTCATATTATTATCTGACATTAGCAATTTATGGGGCTATAGATTTAAATTAATGTACAAGTATTTATTGTTACTGAGTTCCTCGTCAATATTCATACTACTTTTTGGATTTTCATTATCCTTCTCTTTATCATTGTATTTTGCTTTAGCGATATCAATTTTTAATGACTTTATTAGCCCATTACTGAGGGCCTCTAAATTATTTAAATTTTTCGTCTACAGTATATATGTGACATTAGCTACTACACCTCTTACCTTAGTATTCAAAGATATCGATATCTTAAGATCTCTTTTTTCAAATTTTGCAGTAGTACCTATCTTTGAGATAATAATACCTCTATGCTACTTTGTTTATTTTTTAGGCCCTTTTAATGGCTCTATACCTGATTTCTCTTCAGGCTTTGCTATCATTGAACTGGCATTCTCTACTCTATTTGGTTATTTAGATTACGTTAGTATTACACTATAATTGTTTAATGAATAATAAATTAACCCTATTAGCACTTATTCTTATTGTAGGTACATCGAGCACCCTATTTTTTTACGCATTTTATAATAAAATAAATTTAAATTCCAATTCAAATGCTTCAAACAACTTTTTTACTCAACAGGACTTATCTAGTAACAAGCCGCTATTTAAATTCATTGTATTAGCAGATACCCATCTAAATTCAGATGCTTTCTCATACATTAGAAATAAAGTAAATGATTTGGATGCAGAATTTGTGGCCCATCTTGGGGATCATACAAATTTTGGAACTACTATAGAATTAGAGCAATCTACCACACTACTTAAAAGCCTTGGGCTTCCCTACTACACATTAGCAGGAGATCACGATATAGCTGAAACACAGTCACTAGAAAATTTCAATAAATTTTTTACAACTCCTTCTGAATTTATCTATAAAGGCGTGGTAGTTAAACTTTTAAATAACCCTTATAATATTCAGCCTTTTTCTGAGTATCAAATACAGTCAGTATTACTTAAACTTACAGATTCGGACATTGTACTTTCATCACAACCAATCTATGTCGAGAAGGATAACTTTTTTAACTATAAATTTATGGGCTCACTTGAAAATATCGAAAACCTATCAGTTACTAATAAAGAGTTGCTAAAAAGATACAATGCTCAATCAAAAATAATAGTGAACTCATTAAGAGAGACTTCAAAAAACACCCTTGTTATCTCAGGAGATCATCATAGATCAGCTAAATTTTCTGACCCTATCAATTCTCTTGTTAGTTACCATATAGTCGGGGCTCTCTCTAAATCAATTTTTTTAGGAAGCAAAGAAATCCCTCAGAAATCACTTCAATCCCAAAGATTCTCTATTATAGAAGTATTTGAAAGGGACTCTAAATTCTCTTTTGAAGTTAAAGAACATATCATTGAAAATTAATCAAAATTTGATATAAATTATGTATGATTCAAAGATCCCTTATATTATTAAAACCTGACGCAGTATCAAGAGGCCTTTCTGGAGAAATAATCTCAAGAATTGAAAGAACTGGTTTAAAAATGATTGCAGCTAAACTAGTTCACCCAGAAATTGAAGTAGGTAGAGAGCATTATAAAAAAGATATTGAATGGAAAATTAAAGTTGGAGAAAGAGCTATCCAGGAATGTAATGAATTTGAATTAAACATAAATGAAGTTTTTGGAACCGATTCCCCTTCTGAAATTGGAAATTTAGTTGTAGAAAGAAATGCAGAATTTTTAAATTCAGGGGCAGTTCTTGCATTAATTTTTTCGGGGCCAAATGCTGTTAAGAAAATTAGAAATCTAATAGGGGCAACATTTCCTGAATCAGCAACACCAGGAACAATTAGAGGCGACTACGGATTAGAAAACTCCTTTACGGGTACAAAAAGAAAAAGAACAACATACAACCTTATACACGCCTCAGGTGCTGTAGATGAAGCCGAAGAAGAAATAAAAATCTGGTTCAAGCCTGATGAGATAATATCTCACAGACAATCACACGAAGATCTTTACGGGTACTAATATTTCACATAAATTAAATTTAATTGTATAATTACAAGGTATTTTGGAGGGGTGGCCGAGTGGTTTATGGCGCTAGTCTTGAAAACTAGTGAGAGTTTTCTCGCGTGGGTTCGAATCCCTCCCCCTCCGCCAAAATACGAGATTCTAATAGACAGTAGCATACCTATCAGATAATTGATAATTCTGTCGGGAAATGCTAATTTTAACTCCTAAATAAATTATTTCATATTTTTTCTTATAAAAATGCGTTTCACTGTTTAAATATATTTATAAACTTGTTATAAACTTATACAACCTTTATCCAGGGTATCACCTTAAAAAAATACGCTCTAAAATCAATTTATAGGCACTTAAATATAAAAGATGACTCTGTACTCACCTAGTGTTTTTTTAAATGAAAATAATTTACTGTGTTTATAAGGTCAAAATAAAGTATGAAACTACAATTCCAAATACGATAATACCTATATTAAGAATGAACTCAATAATTATATTAATCTGTATACTACTTCTGGCTAAAGGGTTTCTAGCCAAAGCTTGAATTCCACTACCCGTAATCTTTCCAAAAATGGAAAAACCAAAAAGGAAGGAAGCAATTGCCACAATTGCGGCTAAAAGGTATCTTAATGAGTCAACAGGAGCCAAAAAAACAGATTGAGAACTATTTCTCACTACGTTCAGAAGATTTGTACCGGTGGAAGCATTAAATAGTACATAGTGAGGCTCTACTGTTATCCTCAATAAACCATCAGCACTATCAAAATCCTCTAAAGCAGTTCCCAAAACATACTCAGAATCAACAGACCTTATTGCAATTCCTAGTTTGTCGCTAGATGTCACATAATCCCCTTTTGTAATCTTTCCAGCAGAGTTTGAAGCTCTTACCAAAGATACCCCTGAATTATTTACGTCATATACATTTGCATTAACAGATCTTCTTAAAGTAATAGAAGGGTTATTTGTAATAACTCCGACTAGGTTTGCGTCAGCTTTTTTACTTGAAACTTTATACACCCCTTTATCACTTGTAACGACTAAACCGTTTACATCTGCACCTTGGGGAACATCCAGTACCTCAATAGTTAAAGAAATAGTATTTGTTTGAGCTCGCACATTTATGTTGATTGAAAGCAAAAACAAAATAAGGGTAAACATGTAAAATTTAAAAGAGAACTTCATATACTTATATTAGATTAAATTGGATTCCTATTAAAGTACTATTCCCTACTTAAATCATTTTAAGAATAGTAAATAATACGGACTTTAAATTTTTATATTTGAGAGCTGCAGAGCTTCAAAAAAATGCGAATCCTTTATTTCTTCAGAATTATTAAAAAGAGAAATTGTAAAACTTAAATTTATTAACTTAAAAACTTTTCTATTTGATATTGAATACTTTTCTTGAACATTAGCCAGTAAACTACTAAGTGAATTACATATTCTAGATTGTATGTTAATGTTACTCATATTTTTATTAGTATCAAATGACGCTCTATCAGTATTTTTGAGATTACTTAGATAATCTCTGACCTGTACAACCCTGTCTCGATATAAATTAAATTCTTCTAGAGAGTATGAATTATACTCATCAGATATCTTTACACCATTGTTATGTGGAAAATTGAAATGGACATCAATTCTGTCTAAAATTGGACCAGATATCTTGTTTTTATATCTAGAAATCTCAGAGGGTGTACACCTACAAATAATCTTAGGATGATTAAAGTAACCACATTTACAGGGGTTTTGTGTTGCAATAAGAATAAAATCGCACGGAAAAACTACTTTTAGCTTCCCTCTCGAGATTGAAATCAGTTTATCTTCCAAAGGTGAGCGTAATCCCTCTAATATTGAACGGTTAAACTCCGGAAACTCGTCTAGAAACAATACCCCACCATCTGCCAAAGCAAGTTCCCCAGGGTAAATTTTGTTACCAGTTGTTCCAAAAATAGCAGAATACGAGCTTGAGCTGTGAGGAGATCTAAAAGGGGGCTGGCTTTGAAGAATTCCTGTTCTATTTATTCCAGAATACGAGTGTATTTTCAAAACTTTATATAATGTATGTGTATCCATTTTTGGAAGTAGGTCGACTGCAGCTTTTGCAAGTAATGACTTTCCCGCTCCAGGAAACCCTTCAAGTAGCATGTTGTGTTTTCCAGCCAAACAGTAGGCTAAAACCTTCTTACCGTTTTCATTTCCGAGTATTTGATTATATGTGCTACCCACATTAAAAGCTTCCTCATCTGCTAAATCCCCAGGCTTAATGTGACTTAAATTTGAGATGTTTAATAGGTCAGATAAACTTGAAACCCCATATATGTCTATTCCTTTAATGTACTTAACCTCGTCCACCTGATCTTGAGGAATAAACACTTTTTTATAACCTAGGTCTTTTGCAACTAGTGTTAAAAAAAGCAAATTAGATACTCCACGCACAGACCCATCGAAAGATAACTCTCCTATAAATATATCTTCTGCTGATACTTTAATCTTGTGGGTATATTGTAAAATCGTAACTGCGATTGATAGATCAAAGTATGTACCTTCTTTATATAGCTCTGCTGGGGATAAATTTACGCTAATACTCTTTAAAGGAAACTCAATTCCACAAGAATTAAAGGCTGTTGTGATTCTTTTTTTGGATTCTTCAATTGATTTGGAAATTAAACCAAAAATCTCAAACACCGGAATTCCTTTATCAGAAACGTTTGTTTCAACCAAAATTGACATTTCCTTACCTAAATTGTTTGAGATTGTTCTCGAATTATAAATCATAGCGATATTTTGTCCCATCAAAAGAAACCTCTCCCTCTAAAATTAGTTTTAAGAGACTTTTTTGAACTAAGCTAAGTCTTAGGTCAAGTTTATTTACTAATTCTGAAATAGTTATAGGGCCATCTTTTATTATTTCTAAAATTCTTCTGTCAAAATTTAAATGGTTAATACCTAAATGAGAAAGTACAGTATCCGGATTTAAATAAATTACACATCCCCTACCGATTAAATAATTTGTGCCTTGGAATTGAGGGTTATGTAAAGAAATTGGAACAGCGATAACTTTTTTAAAATTTCTTAGCGCTGAAAAAGCAGTTGATAGACTTCCAGATTTTATTGAAGCTTGTGCCACTAAAGTTACATCAGAAACTATTGAAATAATCTTATTTCTTTCCAAAAAAGTATATTTTCTAGGAGAAAAATTATCTGGGTAATCGCTTATATATAGGTATTCCGAATTTTCTTTAAATCTTAACTGTCTGTTCAAGCTTGATTTTTTATAACTGCTAATACCTTGGGGAAGTACAAATATTGTTTTCATGTCATTTAATAAAGCTAGATTATGGGCACAGATATCAACACCATACATCCCTCCAGAAACTATACAAATATTAAAATTTTTAATCTCATCAAAAAGATTTTCTAGAACTAACTTTGTTTGATCAAGAATAGATCTAGATCCAACAATAGATAACCTTGATTGAGATGTGTCAAGGATGTTGATGTTTCCATCATAGTATTTTGGTGAATATACAGACATAAAAGAATAATATTCTAAAAAATTAAATAATTTAAATATTAATTCTATTAAGAGTAGATAAAAATCATAGTGGTATAATTTCACAAATGGATTTGATATCAGTCGAAGAACTTATAAAAGTTCTTAAAGAAAATAATGTAAATTTTGGAAAAGGCGATCCCTATAATAGACTCAGGTATTATACAAAAATCGGCCTAATTCCACATATGATTAGGAAAAAAAACTCAAATAACACGAATTCAGGACACTATCCAAAGGAAGTAATCAGTAAAATTATTGAAATTGAAAAATTAAAAGAAATAGGAATTTCTAACGAAAAAATACTAGAAAGTTTTAATATAAAACCCACAAATAATCTGGAAAATTATATAAAATTAATAAGAGAAAAATTTACAATTAACTACCTCATATTACTTTTAATAATCATAGGAATATTTTATGAATTGTATAAAAATAGTATGAGCCAAGTAAGTTCGATCGATTTGGAGAATTCAGTAAGTATGGATAGAAACTCCATTTCTGAATCTGGTGTAAATTTTATGTCTGCTGGTCAAAAAAAAGTTTTTGTCCCAGCAAAAAAAATTAAGGAAGACTCCAACATAATAATTACATTTAGAGATAATATTTCTCCAGCAAGTAATTATTTTATAAGTGAGGTAAAAGAAGGACTTGGTTTTATTGTTGAAACAAACAGAGAAATAACAAAAGAGATTAAATTCACTTGGAGCATTATCAATTAATACCTTAACGAGAAACTATGTTCTCTTAGAGAATTTCTCATTATGAGAAAATTTCTTAAAACTTCTTATTGACAACAAAACTCAATTTAATCAATATAGAATGTATGAAAGATAATAAACTTAATTCCATATATTCTAATAAAGTACTTATTTTTGTTGAGTTTTTTCTCAACTATTTTCCAGTAGCATTAACATTTTTAATGCCTGTATTCTTCTTAACAACTTTTACAGAGTTTTATGAGTACAGCAAATTTGTTCTATTTTTAGTAGGAACATTACTCCTGACATTGTTTTGGGTACTAAAGCTACTACTAAGCTCTAAAGTGTATATAACAAAAAGTAATTTAGATACTCCAATATGGATGTATTTAGTGGTTTTCACTTTATCTACTTTCCTATCAATTAATCAAATTGATTCTATATTTGGAACTCAAACAAAATGGGTACCTTCTTTAGTAGCCTTAGTAACATTTGTTCTTTACTTCTATGTAATCTCAACAAACCTTAGGTCCCTACAAGCAATTAAATACTCTATTTACGGATTGATGGTTGGAGGAACAATCTCATCAATAGTCTTAATAATGTCTTATTTTGGAATAAAACTTGGAAGTCAGGAATTCCTACAAATTCCAACATTTAATTTAGCCGGATCACTAGAAATCGCTTCCCTTGTTGCCTCAATATCCTTACTATTTGGAATTAGTGTTTTCTATAACACTAAAGATTCGATGATTAAGGGGCTTAGCTTTATGAGCTACGCAATAAACTTTGTTGCTTTAACTCTTGTTTGGCATTACCCTGCTTTAATTCTTACAATAATTGGATTTGTGTATGTCAATTTAACTTTTGCAAGAAGCTTCAAGTCGATACAAGCTGAATTCATAACTATTTTAGGAATTGCTATTGTATGGATTGTACTAATCTCAACACCTATTACAGGAAAATATCTTAAGAAGTCTACATTTGCTCTTGAACCTCAATTAAGCCTTCAAACCTCTTGGCAGATGGCCGCAACAGTACTTAAAGATAGGCCATTCTGGGGTATGGGACCAAATTCATTTGGAAAGGTCTATAACCAAAATAAACCAATCTCAATGAATACAGATTCACCATACTGGAATTACAATTTCCAAAGATCTATCAGCCAAGTATTTGATGATTTAGCAGCATTAGGAATTTTAGGTGCGTTAGTTTCTATCTATTTCATATATAGACTCGCAGAATTAATCAAAAATGTTTATGAAAAGAAAGAAGAATTCTCACCTGTTCACCAGGCACTATTAATTCCAATTGTCGGAATCCCTTTCTACAACCTAATTGCTAATGGATCTACACAATCAAACTTTATTTTCTATACTTATCTAGCAATATTTGTAAGTTTAGTTGCCGGGTTTGGTAAGAATAAAAAATCTGAAGATATTTATATCTCAATCAAATCATTCTCAACAATTGAAATATCGGATCAACAAGAAAAGAAAGAAAAATTTCAGTTCTTCGCAGTAATTCCTCTAATTGGTGCAGCAGCTGCAATCGGTTACTACTCAACATTTAATGTTCAATCAGAGTATTTCTTTAGAAAAGCTATCGACTCAGCTATTGGTAACGACGTTTACGGAGTTTACAACAACCAAATAAATGCTAGAAACGCATTTCCTAGAAGAGATTCATACCATACAGCAATTGCGCAAACTAATTTAAACCTTGCTGTTACTCTTGCAAATAAAGAAAGTCTCTCACAACAAGAAAAAGAAGCAATTCAAGTGTTAATTAGTGAATCAATTAGATCAACTAGACTTGCAACAGAAAATTTGGACCCTTTGAACTTAAATAACTGGATAGTTAGGGCTTCAATCTATAAAACCTTAATTGGTGTAACATCTGACGCTGATCAATGGGCACTTTCAGCTTTAAATAATGCAATCCAACTTGATCCAGCAAGTCCAAACTTAAGAATGGAATTAGGAACAATCTTCTTTTCAAAAGGAGACTTCTTGAACGCAGCTAATATGTTTAAACAAGCAACGCAGTTAAAATCAAATTATGCTAATGCTCACTATAATCTAGGACAAGCATTAACAAAGCTTGAAGCATATGATGCAGCAGCTTCAGAACTTGAAGTAACTAAAACCCTTCTTCCAGCAAACTCACCTGATTTAGAAAGACTCAACAAAGAAATTGAATCAGTTAAAAGTAAAATTAAAGTAGCTGGTGCTTCAACTAAAGCTTCTGTTCAAGAATTAGAAAATAAGAATGGACAGAATTCAGGAACTTCTTCTGAAAAACTAACTAGCCCAGAGGAAGCCAAAAAAGATACAAACTTAGAAAAAGTAGTTAATTCAAATTAATTACATAATTTAAGAAAGTATGATGAATGGGTGGCTTGTAAAAGCCACCCATTCATTTTTTATATACAAATCAAACTTGACATATTTTTAAGCTCATAATACTATTCTTCAGCTAGGCATCGAGACTATAAGGAGGAGTTATGAGTCTTGCGAAGACGAAAAACGGTTTGATTGTACATGATAAATACAACAGCCGTTGCACTGTGCCTTTTGCTATCCTAAAGGAAGCAATCACTAGGATTGAAATGCCTCAAAAGGTGGATTTCATTCCTGTTGAAGTGGATATGGGTAGGGTGATTGGTAAGACTAACTTGGTAAGAACCGGAATCGATGATTTCATTCTTTATGCTAAGAGAGATGACAAATCAGGCTTTTCTCCATTTGTAAAAAATAGAGGGGAAGTTGAATCGCGTTATGTTATGGTGATACTCAAACGAGTTGCACCAAACGAACTTACTCTTATTAACAGTTGGATCGGCAGAAACGCGCCTCCGGAACCTTGGGAAACAAGGGCAGGCAAGGATTCTCTACCATTCTGGAGAACGCACGCTTATGTCTGGGGAACTGAGGAGGTTTTGCCTGAAACGGCAACGACAATGTGTCCTTGGTAAACAAAGGGGCGGCAGTTAAAAACTGCCGCCCCTTCTCTGTTTTAATTTATGGTGGACCTTAGCGGGATCGAACCGCTGACCTCTTCCGTGCCACGGAAGCGCTCTACCAACTGAGCTAAAGGCCCTCTTTTACTAAAGAGCTGCCGTGTTGCTCTTTGTTTCGTCGATATCAGAGATATTAAAGATAAATCTCTTATTCTTCAAGTCTTGAATATTGATAATTCTTATCGGATTTTTCTTCTCAAATTGAATTGGAGGGGTAGCTTCTACTACTTTGTAAACTTCGTCCAATAATTCTTCAGTTCCTTCTCCAGTGAATGCAGAGATACCAAAAACTTTAAGCCCTAGAGCTTCAAAATTGCCCTTTATTGCTTCTAAATTCTCTCTAACTTCTGTTATATCTATTTTATTAATAACAACGATCTCCTGCTTTTCTATAAGAGATTGGTACTTTGATTTATAATCCTCAAGTTCTTTTCTGATAATTTTATAATTAGACAAAGCATTCTGAGATAGTACATTTGCATCAAATTCACCTAATAACCCATTTGCAACTGGATCGAAAGTAGGGTCGATTAAATGGACTAAAACTTTATTTCTCTCAACATGTCTCAAAAATTCATCTCCAAGACCTCTTCCAATTGAAGCACCTTCAATCAAACCAGGAATATCTGCAAAAACCAACTTTCTATTGTTATAAATACAAACACCTAAATTTGGTTCTAATGTAGTAAATGGGTAGTTACCGATTTTTGCCGCAGCTTTTGTAATTCTATTAATAAAAGTTGACTTACCTGCGTTAGGAAGTCCTATTATTCCACAATCCGCAACTAGTTTAATTTCAAGTCTAATTTCTTTTTCGATTGCAGCGCCCCCGTAAGTAAATTGGGTTGGGATTTGGTTTGTAGAAGACCTAAATCTAAAATTACCCTTTCCACCATTACCACCTTTAGACATTATCATTTGTTGATTGTGAGTATGAAAGTCCCCAACTAAAACTTCTTGTCCTCTTCTGATTTCGTAAACTAAAGTTCCAACAGGTATATGAACAATTAAATCCTCACCATCTTTACCAAACATATTATTCTTTTTACCCATTTCACCGTCTTGAGCATCAAGATTTGCCTTAGATCTAAAATCTCTAAGAGTATGCATGTTTTCGTCTGCTAAAAAGATTACGCTTCCACCTCTTCCACCGTCTCCACCATCGGGTCCGGCATTAGGTCTATATTTCTCGTGTAAAAAGGAGACTCTTCCGTCACCCCCTTTACCGGATTTAATTTTTATTATCGCGTTATCAATCATATTTAGTTGATTTTATCATTAAAGAAGCTAAATTGCCAAGAAAGAGACCTATAAAATTAGTAATAAACACTATTTAAAGGATTCTGTCTAACTGAATTTTTTCTAACTTCAAAATGAAGGTGCGGACCTGTACTTCTTCCAGTATTTCCCATTATTCCAATTCTTTGTCCTTGCTTCACATAGTCTCCATATGAAACGTAAAGTTTACTCATATGGCCATATAAAGTAGCGACACCGTTTCCATGATCAATCATTACCATAATTCCATAACCAGTTGGATCCCAACCAGCCTTTATTACTCTTCCACCAGAACATGCAAAAATTGGAGGCATAGCACTAAACCATGAAGTAGCTATATCAAGACCGTTGTGATACCAAGAAAAACCTTGTGTAACAATTCTTGAAGTAGTTGGCCAAATACACCATCCTTTTTTAAAACCAGTCTCAAATTGAACTTGTGAATATGAGGTACCAGATACTGGAACTTGGGGAACTGCTTGAGGAATCTTTGCATCTGGAATAACTAACTCAGAACCAATCGAAAGGGATGAGATATCTGTTAGATAGTTGAAGTCACCAATTGCCTGAGATGGCACGTCGTATAGTTTTGAAATGGTTTCAAGTGTGTCACCTTTTTTAACTTTGTGGATTATTCCGGAAATCGGAGGGATACTTAACTCTTGACCAACAGTAATTGTATCTGCGTCTGCGATGTTATTAACATATCTAATCGCGTCAGCAGAAATCTTATACCTTTGACCAATGGAAAATAGAGTGTCTCCGGCTTCAACAATATATTTAATGGATTCATTTCTTTTTCTCTCTTCAGGCACTAAAAGAAGTGTCGATTGGAATTGAGGAATATAGTCTGGTGTGTTTTTAAACACGTCAGGATTGGCTTGAGCGCTGTTTACAAACTTATTTGAGTTAAGGACACCTCCAATTAAAAAAACCAAAAATGAGGCTGTAATAACTACAAAATCAGCAACCGGTTTACCAAGCTTACCTCGGGACCAGATTAATTTAGAAATAAAATAATCCTTTAGTTTTCGATTTAAAGAAAAAACGAAAAGAATTGTGTTTTTAAGGAAATTGAAAAACTTCTTAATCTTAAGAGAAAGGTAGTAGATAAATGATCTAATTGATAAAGTATATTTCTTTAAAAATCTTAGGTATTTATTAGTCTGAAAAATAGATTTTGAGTAATAATTCTTACGGTAAAATCTATCCTTAAATTGCTTTAAATTCATAAAATGTAGAGTTTCATTATAGCATTTTAGGGATTTTTGATTGAATTATGAGCAATTATTTAGTTAAGCTCTCAAGAAAATCTTTGTTTGATTTAGTTTTCTTAAGTTGCTCTAGTACCAAAGAAGTAGCTTCTTTTTCACTTAATAAATCAACCATTCTTCTTAGTCTGAAAACGCTTTCAAGTGTCTTTGAATCTAAAATCTTATCCTCGTTTCTAGTTCCAGATGCTTTGATATCAATTGAAGGGAAGATTCTTCTTTCAGAAAGACTTCTATCTAATCTTAGTTCTTGGTTACCTGTTCCCTTGAATTCCTCAAAGATAACATCGTCCATTTTAGAACCAGTATCAACAAGAGACGTAGCGATGATAGTTAAAGAACCACCTTCTTCAAATTTTCTAGCAGCACCGAAGAATCTTTTTGGAGGATATAAAGCAGAAGGGTCAAAACCTCCAGATAAAGTTTTACCACTTGGAGGGCATGCCATATTATATGCTCTAGCAAGTCTTGTAAGAGAGTCCATTAATATAACTACATCGTCGCCTTTTTCAGCAAGTCTTTTTGCTACTTCAACTGAAATTTCAGCAATTCTAATCTGTTCTTCAGGTACCTCGTCGAAGTTTGATGAGTAAAACTCCCCTTTAATGTTTCTCTTCATATCTGTAACCTCTTCAGGTCTTTCACCAATTAGAGTAACAATAATTTTTATTTCAGGATGGTTCTCAGTAATACCATTTGCAATTTGTTGTAACAACCAAGTTTTACCAGCTTTTGGAGGGGCAACAATCATAGATCTTTGTCCTTTACCAATTGGGGCAATTAAATCTATAAGTCTTGTAGATAAAACTTCTGGTTTAGTTTCTAACTTTACCCATTCATAAGGGAAAATTGGTGTTAAAGCGTTAAAGTATGGTCTTTTTTTGGCCTCATCTGGTGTCATTCCAGCTACTTTATCTACCTTAAGTAGGTGTAGTAATTTTTCTGTTTTTTCAGGACCTCTAGCTAGGCCTTCAATAAAATCTCCCGGTCTAATTCCAAATTTCTTCATTTGAGAATGTGAAACATAGGCATCTTTTGGAAGTTCTTCAGAAAGTGGTGAATCTTGAACAATCTTCCCATAGTCATTTTGTACGTATAAGTACCCCTTTATAGGTAGGTTATTAAAATCTAAACCGTTATTAGTTTTTTTGATATTATTTTCTTGTTTTGTTTCTTGTGTTTCTTGAGTCATATGCGTAATTATTAATTATGAATTCTTTTGAAAATCATCTAAAGTTGGGAGATAACCACTGCCCCAATGTTACCTCCCAACTTTAAATCCTGTTTAAAATTTATATTAAAAACAGATCGAGGAAACATTAAAATCTAACTTGTTTATTTTAACACTAGAAAATCTAAATTCAATTACGAATCTACTGGAATTTAAAAAGTGGCCTAGAAAGATAAGCCGCGTAAAGTCACCTGAACCCAGCCTATCTTTCCAAGCCACTTAAGACTTGATTATCTTCTAAATCTCTTTAGAGCGAATCCAAGAGCAAGAGATAATGCACCAGCACCAAGAACTAAACTCTCAGGTCCTGTTTGTGGAAGTGTTTGAGCAACACCTTCACCAAAACATACAGTCGCAGTTGAAGAATCTTTTTGATCCTTATCTTTTGAGATGTAAGCCTTGTTTACAACACACTTTTCAAAGTTTGTTTTGTTATCGAACTCTGAATCTTTAACCTTAACAACCATTTCAAGAGTTTTTCTTGACTTAGATCCTAATTTAATTTCTTCGGTATAACCGATTCCAGAAACTCTTTCGAATTCAGAAGGTAGGTTATCAGTCAAGTTAACAGTTACTTCGTTTGAAGTCTTGTTCTCAGCCATGAAAGAAAAGGTAAAAGTATCACCTTTACTTACACCAGTAATCTTCTTTTTATCCTCAGAGGTTCCAGATTTAGTTACTGTTTTCTCTAGATTATACTCAGAATTTGAGCAAGAAGAACCGTAAGCACCATATGCAGAACTATTACATGAAGCAAAAGCTGTAGTAATAGCTGATACATAAAGCATTGCTGGTAATACTAATAATTTTATTTTTTTCATAATTTCTTTCTTTTAACCTATTACAGGCAAGTAATAACTAATAGACGAGTATTATAGGGTATTTAATTAAATTTGTCAACTACTATAGGGTTATTTAGTTTATTAAAGTGCCTAGAATTGATAACAAGTGTGGAAGGAGTATAGCTTTGATTAAACCTACTCTAGGATCAAAATTTGAATCATTTATAGTTTTTTCAGCCCATTCAGTAACGTTTAAATTATTGAATTTTGATTGGATTGAGCCACAAAAGTCCATAAAACTATTCCCAAGACTTGTAAAATATCCAATATTAAACAAGCTGTAGTAGTCTGTATTTATTACTGTATTAAAGAAGTAATTATTAGTAATATATGTTGTATCAACAGTTGGAGACGCTGAAGGCGTGGCCAAAGAAGTACCTAAAACCTTGTTATCTGAGCCAAATAACATTGGAGCGGCAGCGAAACCGTCACCGTAGCAGACAGTTGCTGTAGAAGTATCTTTTAAATCTGAATCCTTATAGATATAGGCTTTGTTAACAACACATTTTTCAAAAAAGGACTTGTTAAGAAACTCGGAATCTTTCACTTTTACAGTCATTTCAACGATTTTATCTGATTTAGGAAATACAACAATTCTCTCTGTATAACCAATTCCTGATACCCTTTCAAGCTCTTTAGGAAGGTTGTCTTGAAGTGAAACGGTAGCTTCATTTAAGGTGTTGTTTTTAACTCTGAAATAAAATATAAAGTTATCACCTTTTTTAACTCCAGTAATTTTTTCTTTTCTATCGGTTGAATTAGATTTTGAAACTGTCTTGTTTAAATCGAAATCGGAAATTGAATTTGAGCATAAACTTCCATAAGCTGTATCAATGCAATTTACAGCGTATGCTGAGCCAAAACTGGTTGCAAAAAATAATATAGAAAATGCCATTAATTTTATATTTTTAGTCATAAATAGTAATGGCAGGAACTATTTTAAGCGTGTATTATGGGATATTTATTGATTTTTGTCAACAACTATAGGGTTGAAATTTCTCCGAAGGGAGAACAAAAAGAATATTAGCCAGATAAAAAACCCTAGTAATGGAAGTAGGTTAGGCCAGAAAATTACCCTTACTGGAGTTTTTTGAGCATCAAAGTTAGAAGGTAATACCCACCCATTTGCCCAGTTATTTACTAAAACATGTTCATAACTACAAAATTTATAACCACATAACGCAACAAACCCGTTGTCAAAACTAGAATCCAAGTAAAATAGGTTATTAGGACTACTTTTTTCTAGTGTGAAAGAGTTTAGATAATCAATTTTATTTATAGACATATATGAAACTTCATTTTTAGAAACATTTCCCTCGATGACTTGATTAGTAATTGCTAACTTATGCGGACCTTTAAATGGAGGTAGAATAACAAAATTAGATTTTAAATCTTTGTTCTTAGGTAGCGCAACAAAAAAGTCACATCTATAAGTCTCGGTATTCTGTAAACAAAGCCGCAGTGGCAATCCTGAATAATTTTTAGAAGTAATTTCGACTATCGAGTACGAAGTTGCATCGTAGTTTATATTGTAGGAATCACAAAGATTTACATCTGTTGATTCAAAAACACCTAGTTCAGATTTAACAGCATCAGATCTTCCACAAACTCTTGGATTAAAACCAAATCTCTCAAGACTACCGCTAAACTCTAGGTTCTTTTTGATTACAAGAGCGTCGCTTTTATTAAACAAGGCTTCTGGCAATTTCACACTCACTAATCCTGAGTTTTTAACTAAAGTTAGTTTAAGATTTGAAATTATAACTTCAGATTGCAGATTGTTTGTAGATTTATTAAATAATCTCAAGATACTCTCATCCTTATTTAATAATTTTTGAAACTTATCGGGTGTATTTTCTTTAAAACAGTTGTTGTTATTTACAGAGCAGAAGGTTGGATAATTTTTATTTGTTTTAACATCAAAGGAGACAATATAAGAATCAAAAGTTTTATTAATAAGTAAGTCTCTCAAATCGAGATTAACACAAGCATCTGCATTTTGAGAGTTGATTGCAAGATCTGAAGTACCTCTTTGCTCTAGACTATAAGCTGTATCTTGTGTATCAACCCCGCAATTGATAATTGATATGTAATTTTTAATCTCAGGATAGCTAATTTCGCTAATCTTTTTCCAAATTGTGACTGTATTTTCTTGAGATAAGTTTAAACTTTGACTATTGTTTGTATTAAGTAAAATACCGTTTAAGGAAAGGTAATCAGAAGCTAAATCCTGGATTTTATAATTAGTATTAATGTTACCAACTTTTACATCAAGAGAAGGAAGGGAAAGAGTTACTTCGGCGGAAACTTGGTTTGCCTTAACACCGTTTACATTTGATATTGTGATTGTTTTCTCATCAGAAGAAACTAGTTTAGAGTTTAAAATTTCTGTGGAGGTTTTCAACCCAAAGGTAATTTCAGGAGACTTTACTGAATAGTAATCTCCTATTCCTGAGAAAACTATATCCTCACTCTCCCTAAAGCTCTCGTTTGATAAAAAAGATGCTTTATCAATATATTTATTCTTAGCAAAGTCAGATTTTGGAAAATACTTATAAATATAAATATTATTACCAATCTGTTTATCTAATTTTAAGTTTGGAACTAGGGAAAGAGTTTTTTTGGCGTCAGCAAGGTGAAGGATTTTTGAGTCATCTCCAGGAGAGAAGATATTTTCATCAACTAATATCCATCTAATCTGATATTTATTCAAAACATTTTCCACCAATCTTGGGCTATCGTTATACACTCCAAAAGACATCTCGTTATAATAATCCTCGTTCTTTACTCCCCACCTATCAAATTCTCTATTTAAGATTGGTTTATCGACCCCAAACCATAAGAATCCTGCTCCTTGATATCCAAATTTGTAATATGACCACCCATAAACACTGTGAATTGGAAGGTCCGCAACTCGACCATATTCAGGTTGATTTTTAAAATAATCAAACATTTCAAAATATGAATTATCATAAGCTACCCCCATTAATGGATTAATTAGCTCTCCTCTAAAAGCAGGAAGGAAGTAAACACAGGAGAAAACTAAGAAAAGGAAAGAAGTGGTTATGTTCAAAGCTTTAAGCTTACTTATATTGAAAATAAGATAAAAGAAGTAAGCAAGAAAAATTGAAATAGTTAAAGAGAGTAGGGTTGAAAATTTATTAAATGGAAATCTAAGTGCTTCTTGTAGAAAAGGGACATTGTTTCTCAAGAAATCAATTACGTCTCCGACAACAGATTTAGAGGAAGCTATAAAAATAGCGCAGAATAAAAAGGTTGCAACAAACCCAAATAATTTTTTCTCTTTTTTAACCAACGAAAGTCCTAAACCGAAAATTGAAAAAAAGAAAACTGCAAATCCAAAAAGAGCAATCCCGGTATTTAAATTATCAACCCATGATCCCAAAAGTGGTGAAAACCTATCTTTATTCCAAATCTGCCAAATAAATAGATAGTTCTTAAGAATTGCGATATCTGATAGATTTCCAAACGAAAGGTTTGAAAGATATGCTTGGTCAGAAAATAAAGTATGAATCTTTGAATTTGAAACTTCAATTCCACGAGTCAAAATAAAGTAGATATTTGGAAGAATCCAGAAAAGATTGGTCAAAAAAATTGTAAAGAAAATTTTTGCTGAATTTTTTAATGCCTCTAATCTGTTGTCGGAAGTCAATAGCTGTACCAAAAGATAAAGGCCAGTAAATAAAAGGAACATGTAGAACAAGGTAGCTGTATGAGCTGAAGGCGAGATTAGAAACGAAAATAAAACTAAATAAAGAAAGTTCTTTTTAGAAAAATCTCTTTGGCATTTAAGAACAAATAAAAATACAAAACCTAAGAAACCAAAGAAAGTCACAAACATTTCGAGCGGAACATTAAAGTGTTGAACAACTGAAAGGTTGGTTAAGTAAAATATAGCTCCAATAAATGATGGGAAAAGCATTGAATCATCATCATCGTTTTCAAAGTCTTGGGTTAAAAGTTCTTTTAAGAAAAAATAAACACCAAGAGGACCAATGATTAGCATCAAAAAAATCCATGAATATCTAAGGAAATTCTCGCTTGCAACAAAGGATAAAAGATATATGAAAATAATTCTTGGTAGTTCAGCTATATGGGATTGAGAAGAAACTGCTCCAAGACCTTGATGATCCATATAGGTTGGAGAAAGGAGTCTGTTAAAGGTAATATTAAAATCAAATTCGGAATGAATTGTATCCCAACCGGAAAGATAAGTACCAGAATTAAAATTTTGATAAGAAATAACTGCTGGAATTAATATTAAAATAGCAATTAAGATATAATTTTTAATTTTTTTGGCAGTGTTCATAAGATTATTTTAGCGTATTTAATAATTTTTTATTGATTACAATTATGAGTTTAGAATATAAATGAGTAGAGGGACAGTAGTAAAACTACTGTCCCTAGTGAGGTTAGTTATTGACCACCTCAAAGGTCTTCGAGTACTTTGCCTCAACCTCGGCCTTTATTTGGTTAAGATTACGGCCCGTGTTGACCTCGCAAGAGGCCCATGCCATGCTCAATGTCTCTGGTTGATTAGACCAGAATTGAACAATGACAGGACGGGTCCCATCAGAAGAACCAAACGGCCCAACCTGATCCCCATGACAGATCATGCCTGCTACGGGTTTGTACACACCACTTGGACCGCTATTCCAAACAATTGGAATAGCTGGAGCTACTACCACCGTTACAGCTGTAGGCTTAGGCTTTTGTTCCATAGGCTTTGTAGGCTTTGGGTTGGAATTGGCAATCGCAGTCGGCTCAGCTGTTGGTTCTGGTACGGCTGTTTGTTCAACAACTGATTCAGAAACCGCAGTTGGTTCTGGAATGCTTGTTGTAGGTACGACTGTTGATTCTGGATCTGATATAGCTCCAGCATCGTAACCAACACTAGCATCAGCATTCCCCATGAAATTCGCAATCCCAAAATATCCCCAAACCAAAAACCAAGCAATTGCCGCCAGAAGGAGAACCTTGAATACCTTCGGAAGAAGGTAAGCCATCCAACCCCAGATTTTAGAAATCCAATTCTTCAAACTCGGGGCGAGCCCTTCGTCTGTGTCATCAGAATCCTTATCTTTGGATGAAGGCTTTCTTCCAAAAAGTTTTAAATGCTGATCTGTTAGCTTCTGAACGTCTTTCTTTTTGGCTTCCGCCTCTTTGAAAGCAGTTTCTGCAACTTTTTCAGCCTTGTCAAACTCTTCTGCTGCAGCTTTCGCTACAGCTTCCTCGGCAGCAATAGCTGCTTCGTTTTCGAGGCGCACAGCCTCGATCAATCTGGCCTGCTCCGCATCGAACTCCGCCTTTTTACGGGCTTGTTCTTCGCGAATGGCTTCGAGCTTTTCGCGAGGACTCTTTGGTGTCGTCATATCTTTCTCTCCTCCATGATATGTAAACTTTGCGATTTAAAATCGCGTGTGTATTTTAGGACTTTTTGACCTATATGTCAATATCTATGGGTTATTTCTGATTATAAAAGAAAAGGTGGTTGGATAAAATCCAACCACCCGTTTACCCCATTCAAATATATAAATTCTCATGGAGCTTCGACGACGCCTTCCCAGTTACCCTCGCGATTAGGATACCGAGCTTGGAGAAAAACTTTAATCTGTTCAAAAGAATAAGGCTCAGTAGTGCAAGCGCCCCACTTAACATAAACTTTTGTAGGAGAGTTGAAGTGAACAACTTTCCAATTAAAGTTTTGATTGTTGAAGGTAACTTCATCCCCATAACAATGCTCTCCTTGTTTCACTTCTTTAGTCGCCAACTCCAAACTTTCCCAGTCTGTCGTGAGATACCGAAGCTTCTCGTTATTGCCAACAACTGGCTGTGAAGTTTCTTCCCCGACTTGCGCCTTTGTAGAAGCTGTCCGATTTGGGTTTACATAACTATAAACACCGAATGCCAAAACAAGCGCTACAAAAATAGCAATCCATCTTGTAAACATATTCCCTCCAAATGTATCTAAGAGACCAGGTATATATTATTAAATTTTGCTGAAATTTCAAGCACTTTTATATTACAAAAAATACTTTAAAAATTACGTTTATTTTCTATTTTTAGTAGATAAGTCAATCAAAAAGTTTGAACCTAACAATCCCCTTTAGTGGATAACTTTTTTGGATGTAGTTAAATAACTACAGACTTCACCTGTCCTGAAGTTAGATTTTATTCTCGAGAAATCGAGGGTTTAATTGTTAAAAAACTCTCTGCGGTTATCGCAATTGACGTTTCTTGTGGAGAGTTTTTCCTGCCTATTAAACCAATTATTAATTACAAATTTATCATTAATTTATTAAAAATTATTTATGAAAATCTATTAATACTAGATTTGAAATTACTCAGTTACAGTAACTGTGCCTAAATGTTTTGCGTAGGAGTGATTGTGAAATCCCCAAGTCCCGACTTTATCAAATTTAAAGGAATACTCATTTCCTCTGCCTGCGGCAGTTTTTTGATCAAATTCTGGATAGATTGTGTGAGCTGGATGCTCATCAGAAGCAGTCCATACCCTTCGATCTGACATATTTATAAATTTAATAGTTTCACCCTTTTTAACTGTGATTTCTTTTGGAGAATACCCCTCATTTGTGTAAACAACCGTTAATGGGGCTAATTTAAGTTCTTCAACTTTCATTTTATCGTCTTGAGAAATTGGAATTGGTCTAAAATAGAAATAATACCCAGCACCAAAAGTAATAGAAAGAATAACTACGGCAATAATTTTTTTATTCATAAATTTATAATACAACTATTATTTATTTTTGGGAAATAATTCCAAAACTACATCAGAAATATTTTTATAATCTTGAGGAGAAATAATTTTATTAAATCCTAGCTTTTTAGCTTCTGCGGTTCTTTTATCCATGTGAGGAACTTTTCGGATCTCTCCAAGTAAACCGCATTCTCCAAAAGCACATAAATCAGCTGGAATTGTTTTTCCATTAACTGAAGAAACAATTGCTAAACAAACTGCTAAGTCGACACCGTATTCGGAGACCTTAAATCCTCCGGCTACGTTCACAAAAACATCTTGCTGGGATAAATCAACTTTACACCTCTTCTCAAGCACAGCAATTAAAAGTTGTAATCTGTTTACATTAAATCCTGAGGCTTTTCTCATTGGATATCCAAACATAGTTTTGGTAGTTAAAACCTGAATCTCAAACATTAAAGGTCTATATCCTTCCATTACCACAGAAACACAACTTCCTATGGAAACCTTAGACCTCTCAGATAAAAATATCTCTGAAGGGTTTAAAACCTCCCGTAAGCCTTCCTCCGCCATCTCGAAGAGTCCAATTTCAGATACAGGTCCAAATCGATTCTTGATGGTTTTTAGGACTCTAAAAAGATGGTTATGATCGCCCTCTAAGTATAAAACTGTATCAACTAAGTGTTCTAAAACTTTAGGGCCTGCAACAGTTCCTTCTTTAGTTACGTGACCAATAACAATTGTTGAGATATTAAGTCTTTTAACAACCTCAGCAACTTTCTGGATACAACCTCTAACCTGTCCAACACTTCCAGCAATTCCCATAAATTCACTTGAAGTTAAAGTTTGCATAGAATCGATAATTAAAAGTTTAGTATCTGGATTTTGCTCAACTCCGGCAATTATAATATCAACGTTAGTATCGGTTACCATGTATAGATTATTGGTGTTAACTCCAAGTCTCTCAGCTCGAAGCTTTATTTGTTCAGGATTTTCCTCACCGCACACATACAAAATTTTATCGTTGGATAGATTTCTACAAATTTGGGTAAGGATGGTTGACTTTCCAATTCCAGGTTCGCCAGCCATTAAAATAACTTGGCCTGCAACAAAACCACCACCTAAAACTCTGTCAAATTCACTAAAACCAGAAGAGAATCTTTTGGATTCTTCATACTTAACATCAGCTAATCTAATTAATTTAACGTTTACATTTGAATAGGATTTTGTTGCCCCGACAGGGGTTTTGGAGATTACTTCTTCAACTAAAGTATTCCAGTTATTACATTCGGGACACTGCCCGGTCCATCTTATTGATTGATAAGAACAACTTTGACAAATATAAACGGTTTTGGATTTAGCCATTAGTTTAAAATATTACTTCTTTTGAATAATTATTTCTCTATCTTTTTCTACTGCTTTTAGAGATAAAGGTCTTTCAGGATTTGAAAGTAAAACTTCAGCTATTTTATTCACTAATTCTTTTTCAATCATTCTCTTAAGGCCTCTTGCTCCGTATTCCTTAGAGTAGCCGATTTCAATTAATAAGTCATTAACGGCTTTGGCTACAATTAAATCAATTTTTTGCTTTTTAAGAATTGAGAATAATTCAAACAGTTGTTTATCAAGAATTTTAATTTGATCATCTTTTTCAAGCTGATTGAAAATTACTACCTCGTCAAACCTATTTATAAGTTCTGGTCTCATAACCTTTTTCAAATTATCTATCAATTTATTTTTTGATAATTCTTTTGAAAAAGTTTCGGTGGTAAGTCCAATCTGAGTTTTATGAAAGAATTCTGTTCCTAAGTTCGAAGTAAGAATGATAACTGATTTTGAAAAATCAAAAGTCTGTCCTTTAGCATCGTTTAGCTCTCCTTCTTCCATTATTTGAAGTAAGATGTTTAAAACATCAGGATGTGCTTTTTCAATTTCGTCAAAAAGTACAACACTGGATGGATTTTTTTCAATTTTTTCTGTTAGCTCTCCGCCCTCACCAAAACCAACATATCCTGGAGGAGCCCCAACTAATCTTGCTACATTATGTTTTTCCGCAAAGTCGGACATATCGAGCCTAATTAAAGAACTTGCTCCGTAAAACTCAACAGCTAAAGCCTTAGCAAATTCAGTTTTACCAACCCCAGTAGGGCCTAAAAATAAAAAGTTTCCTAAAGGTTTTTTTGAATTTCTAAGACCTAACTTTGACTTAATAAGGGCTTTTACTACCACATCAACTCCTACATCTTGCCCAATAATAATTTTCTTTAGGGATTCTGAGAGTTTTGATAGATGGGTGAAATCTTGGTTTTTGGAGCCAATTCTAATATTTCCCATTTCTTCTAAAACATCATCAATTTCTTCAGTTGTTAGTGTTAAATTTTTTGATGAATTAATTTCTTTATAAACTTGGTCTAATTTCACATTAGCTTTATCAAATTTATTTTTAAGTTTTAAGGCTTCTCCAAAATCAGATTCCTCAACAAGAGCGTTAAACTCTTCCCATAATAGATTTTTCTTCTTAATTAAATTTTTATATTTTGCAGGTACTTTTGAGTTTTTTAGTAAAATCTTAGTGAAAGATTGGTCAAGTAAATCTACAGCTTTCTTTGGAAATTTAGCGTTTCTGATTTCTTTTGCCTTATTAAATGAAAATTCAGCAACATCTTCTTCAACTTTAATATTATGGAAATTTTTAAGCTCTGTTAATTTCTCTTTTATAATTTTCTTATTGATCTCATCTTCAGGCTCTTCCAGAGAAATCGTTGAGAAACCGTCTAAAACATGCTCATTTTCTGCTACAACTTTTTCATAAACCGGGGTGTTCATAATTGCAATAAGTTTGATTCCATAATCCTTTAGTTGATCGTGAATCATTGCAAAAGCTAAAGGAACTGTTAATCCCCCTTGAGTTGGGACGAATATAGATTGGAAATTTTTAAAATAAAGAATAACCTTATCAAAGGTTTCTAATTCTTCAGTTAAAGAGGAAATACCGTACTCTAAACCTTCTTTATTAGAAAAGTTGGATATGAAGCCGACAATATCAAAATCAATAATTGTAGTGTCTAATAAAACCGAAGGAACTTCATTATCAATTAATTTTTTAACAAATAAATTTACTAAAGATCTTTTACCAACGCCTAAGTCACCAACAATTAGTGGTGAGTAGTTATCTTTCTGAAGAAGGATTGAGATTAAAACATCAACCTCATCTCTAGCAATAATTTTTTCTGTTTGAGTTAGGAATTTTTTATTTAAGTTGATTCCGAAAGCATCAAGAATTGGTGTTCTTTTTTGAGATTCAACACTTTTAACAAAAGAAGGAAAAGAATTCAATTTTCCAAGTTCTTTTGTCAAAAGATTTAAATCATTATTTCCTGTAAGTTTAAATAAAGCTAACAGTAAATGCTCCGTTCCAACATAATTGGTTTTTAGTTTATAAGCTTGATAAAAAGCTTCTTGAACTAGTGCATTTAAATCAATATTTTCGTCTAATTTAATTTTTATTTTAGGAATACTTTGAATCAGGGCCTTACCGATTCCTGAAGAATTATTAATTTCTTCAAGAACCGATTTGGCGTCTTTGGAGCTTGAGTTGTTTTTAGACAACTCAAGCAAAACATCTTTAGCTTTTTCTGTTAGTTTATCCAAGATTAACAAGTGTTATTCTCTTTTAAACTGCTTAGTACTTAGAGCTAATTTTTGGTTAGCTCCGTCGATATTAGTTATTAAAGCTTCAAGCTCATCTCCTACGTTTAATTTTTCCTTAAGCTCAGAGATATGAACAAGCCCTTCTAAACCTTGCTCTAGAGTAACAAATACTCCGAATGGAACAACTTTAGAAACCTTACCTTTAACTTCTTGTCCAACTTTGTATCTTTCCTCAACACCTTCCCATGGATTATTTGATAATCTCTTAACAGAAAGGGCTAGTTTCTTGGAATTTTCATCAATCCCTAAAACTAAAACTTTGATTGGGGATCCAACACTGAAGTAATCTCCAGGGTTTGAAACTTTTTCCCAAGCAATTTCTGAGATGTGTACAAGTCCTTCTAGTCCGTCTAGATCAACAAAAATTCCAAATTGCATAATTCCGGTAACAATTCCGTTAAGAACGTCTCCAGCTTTTACGCTTTGTAGTTTCTTTACTTTTTCTTCTTCTGAATATTCAGAAGAAGCGTCTTTTTCTGATAAAACTAATCTGTTTTTAACTTTATCGATTTCGATAACTTTTACAGTTAGTTTCTTCCCTGATAGAACTTTAAGAGCATTCTTAAGTTCGTTCTCTGATCCACCATGGAAATCTCCGATTTCTTCAGTGAAGTGAGCTCGATTTAAGTGAGAAAGAGGAATGAAGCCTCTAGATCCGTTGATATCAACTAATAAACCACCTTTGTTATATTCAATAACAGTTGATTCGACAACTGAGTTATCTCTAAACGCATTCTCAAGATCTCTCCAAGTTTTCTCTTTTTCAGCTTTTCTGAGAGAAAGGATTGCATAACCTTGTTTATCTTCAGGTTGTACAACTAAACAAACAATTGAATCACCTATTTTTAGAGTTTTCTCTAATTCATGATTTTCTGTGAATTCTTCTTTAGGTACAATTCCTTCTGATTTTGAACCAATATCAACTAAGATTTGGTCCTTTGATACTTCGACAACGATACCGATAACCAAATCAGCTATTTTAAGCTGTTTTATAGCAATAGGATTTGATTTTAACAACTCGTCCATTTGGGAATTAACGTTTGATACTTGATATGATTTCATATATTTCTTGGGCATTTAACTAAATACTAATGGGCATTATAGTGAAATTTAGGATAAAAAACAATTAGTTTCTCTTGAAATTATCGAGAATTGAAGTTATATTTTTTAATTTAAATGGGAAATTTGTTTTAATTTATTGGTTTTACCCCGGCGACGACCTATCTTCTCAAAGACTAGCTTAAATATTTTCGGCCCTGGTAGGTTTAACTGCTCTGTTCGGAATGGAAAGAGGTGGGTCCCTACCGGTATCATCACCGAGGTAAAACCAATAAATTGTAAAAGTTCAGAAAATTAAACTCTTAAAATTGAATAAAATGTCTTTAGGTCTTCAAAAAATCTAAAAGATTGAACACACATTAGTATCGTTTAGCTGAATACATTACTGTACTTACACATACGACCTATCAACCTAGTAAACTCCTAGGAGGTGTCTCTCAAGTAAACTTGAGAATAAATCTAATCTTGACATGAGCTTCGTGCTTAGATGCTTTCAGCACTTATCCCGACCGAACGTAGCTACCCAGCGATGCACCTGGCGGTACAACTGGAACACTAGAGGTTCGTTCATTCCGGTCCTCTCGTACTAGGAACAACTTGTCTCAAATTTATTACGCATGAAGTGGATAGAGACCGAACTGTCTCACGACGTTCTGAACCCAACTAACGCGCCACTTTAACCGGCGGACAGCCGGACCCTTGGGACCTACTTCAGCCCCAGGACGTGACGAGTCGACATCGAGGTGCCAAACCCCACCGCCGCTATGAACGCTCGGGTAGGATCAGCCTGTTATCCCCGGGGTAACTTTTATCCGATAAGCTCCGGGCCACCCATGTGGCCACGGAGGATCACTAAGTCCTGCTTTCGCACCTGCTCGACTTGTATGTCTTGCAGTCAAGCACCCATATACCTTTACGCTTACAGCACCATTTCCATCGGTGCTAAGGGTACCTTAGAACTCCTGCGTTACCTTTTAGCAGGAAACCGCCCCAGTTAAACTACCAACCAAGCATTGTCCTCGTACCGGATTACGGTACATAGTGAGACTTGCAACAAAGAAAAAGAGGTGTTTCATCGGTGCTTCTTGCGAAGCTCCCTCCTACACTACATAGTCTTTATCACTCATCAATGCCAGGTTATAGTAAAGCTCCACGGGGTCTTTTTGTCCAACTCCATGTAATCCGCATCTTCACGGATACTTCTATTTCGCCGAGCTCGTGATTAAGAGAGTGCTCAAGTCGTTACACTTTTCGTGCGGGTCGGAACTTACCCGACAAGAGATTACGCTACCATAGAACAGTTATAGTTACTGCTGCCGTTCACTCGAGCTTGAACCGAGAGCTTCTCCTTACGGATGACCCCCAATATTAACTTACGAGCACTGGGCAAGTGTCGGCCCTTATACCTCCGCTTGCGCGTTGAGCAAAGACCTGTGTTTTTGTTAAACAGTCGCTTGAGCCATTTTTGTGCCCCCTTTGAATAAATTCAAAGGGCATCCTTTTCCCTAAGTTACGGATGTAATTTGCCTAGTTCCTCAATCACGAATCACTCGTTCACCTTGGTATACTCTACCTGCCCACCTGTGTCGGTTTACGGTACTGGTACTTTATGTTCTCTCTAGAAGATTTTCTAGGAAGCTTAACTCGATGGAATGAACGTATTTCTACGCCTTCTTCACCTGCTTGACTTAACTCCCACGCGGATTTGCCTACGCGGAAACGCCTTGCTTTCTGAACTCAAATCCTTAATGAGCTCCATCTATCATGCTCCGTCACTCCATTGATAATAACGATCATAAAGTAGTGCAGGAATATTAACCTGCTAGCCATCGGCTACGCCTTTCGGCCTCGTCTTAGGACCAGACTAACCCTCCAATGACTGCCATTGTGGAGGAACCCTTAGGCTTTCGGTGAAAGGGGTTCTCACCCTTTTTTCGCTACTCAATCCGACATTCTCACTTGATATCGCTCCAGCATACCTCACGATACACCTTCACTGCAGATATCAACGCTCCCCTACCATCCATACAAAGTATGGATCCGTAGCTTCGGTTACTAACTTAGCCCCGTTGGATTTTCTGCGCAGGATCGTTTGACTAGTGAGCTGTTACGCTTTCTTTAAAGGATGGCTGCTTCTAAGCCAACCTCCTAGTTGTTTCAACAATCCCACCTCATTACCCACTTAGTTAGTATTAGGGACCTTAGCTGTCGGTCTGGGCTGTTTCCCTCTCGTACTAGAAAATTGCTCTCCAGTACTGACTCCCAATCAAGCTGTGCGCATTCGGAGTTTGGTAAAGATGGATACGCTTGCGCGCTCCAGTCCTTTCCAGTATCTCTACCTCACACAGCCCTTAATGATTAGGGCTATACCAATATATATTTCGGGGAGAGCCAGCTATCGCCAAGTTCGTTAAACGTTTCATCTCTAACCACAAGTCATCCGAGCATTTTTCAACATACACCGGTGCGGACCTCCACTTGGTTTTACCCAAGCTTCATCCTGCTCATGGTTAGCTCACTTGGCTTCGGGTCTAATAATACGCACTAAACGCCCTTTCAGACTTGGTTTCCCTACGCCTACACAACACTAGTTGCTTAAGCTTGCACGCACTATTAACTCGCCGGATCATTCTTCAATAGGCACACCATTACCTCGTACATTGCTGCAGAGGCTCTGGCCGGTTGTTTGTATACGGTTTCAGGATCTATTTCACTCCCATACACTGGGTTCTTTTCACCTTTCCCTCACGGTACTAAGTTCACTATCGGTGTCTTTATGTATTTAGCCTTCGCTGATGGTCCAGCTATTTTCACACAGGATTTCACGTGCCCTATGCTACTCCGGATCAACCCAAAAGTCTTTTTCGTTTCGAATACGAGGCTATAACTCTCTATGGCTTTCCTTTCCAGGAAGATTCTTCTACAAAAAAGTTTTTTAACTTTTTGTTATTAAAAACAGGATTGTCCAAAACCCCCAATCATAAATGTTTGGGTTTGGGCTTTTTCCCTTTCGCTCGCCGCTACTTAGGAAATACTTGATTTAGTTTCTATTCCTCCGGCTACTAAGTTGTTTCAGTTCGCCGGGTCTCCTTCTATTAACCTATGGCTTATTGCTAAGTTTTCAGTTAATGATAACCTCAGATTGCTCTGGGCTGAGTTTCCTCATTGGGAAATCCCCGAGTGATAGCGCTATTTGACAGCTCCTCGAGGCTTATCGCAGTCTTACACGTCCTTCATCGGCATAAAGACCCAAGACATCCACCGTACACATTAAGTATCTTAAATGATTTTTTGAAGATGCTAATATGACATTTTATTCAATTTTCAAAGTTCAATTTAAATATACGGATTTAATGGTGGACCCAAGGAGAGTCGAACTCCTGACCTCCACTGTGCAAAAGTGGCGCTCTACCAACTAAGCTATGGGCCCAAGAGTAGCTTCCTTAGAGTAATATTATTTATTAAAATAATTTTTTGGATAGAATCAGAGCTTCTTTGTTACGAAGGTAAAATTCTCCACCAGCCATATGGGCTTTCCATTTCCGTAATAACAATTATATTTTTTTATCACTAAATGTCAACAAGAAGTTTTACCGAAAAATGGGGAGAAAGTAGGAAAAAAATAAGTTGAAAAAATTAAACAAAAATAGTATAATATTTATAACCTATAATATAGAAAAGGAGAAAGATTATGGGTGTTCAACAGTTGAGTCTGTTCGAAAATTTTGAGATGAAGGGCACTCGCCTTTATAAGGTGGGCGAACCTACAACTCAAAAAACGGTTCCGGTTCCCACTGGGGAGGTTCGTATAATTGGCGAAGCATGCCGAAACTGCAATCGCTATGAAAATAGCGACGGTATGTTCGGGATTCACTGTGGAGAATGTGACTGTTGTCGGGTTAAGGAGGGATGAGAAAGGGGGGATTTTGGTTGCGAAACCAAAATCCCCTTAACTTTTACTCGCAAAATCTCCGACACCCCTCAGGACATTTAAACATCTTCGCTTTCACATCAAACACCATAAAGTTATCACAATCCCAACATTGAGTTGTAATTGCGCTTTTCGGCGGGATTAGTGGGTTACGAGGATGCTTACCTTCCCGACACAAAGGGCAGATCGGGTGAGTCTCACGAGTAACTCGACCACAACCACAAGAGCAACGACAAACAATAATCTCTTTAGGCATATCCTCTCCTTTCAGATATTTTAAAATTATAATAGTTATTTAAAATAAATATATTTCTCAAAATTTGCTTCTTTTTATGCTAAAATCTTGTAATTGAAATGCTTGGGATCGTAGCTCAGGTGGTTAGAGCGCTTCTCTGATAAGGAAGAGGTCAATGGTTCGAGTCCATTCGGTCCCACCATTAAAAATCTCCACAATTACAATTAAATAAAAATTATTCAACTAAGAAATTTAGTTTGTGTAATTTATTTTCAATGTTTTGGGATTATTTGGTAATTAAACCTAAATAATTGAATATTTGATAATTAAAGCTCTAAATAGACAAAAGAATTGTTCGTCTTACAGATTTAGGCTCATCTGTATAACCAACTTTTACCATCGTGAGATTGATGGTTTTACTCTGTATTTACAAGTCAATTGATACAAAGCATGCTCGTTTTCAACAGGTTTTAACGAATAAAATAATAGGGAAATTCTATCATCGATAGAAAATGTAAGATTTTAATCGGGTTAATCAAAGATTAACCTGAGCTCTTGCAAGTGTTTCCAAATGCAGCTCAATAAAGGGTCTGTTGTCAAAGCATCCATTACTCCCTAGAAAGGAGGTGATCCAGCCGCAGATTCCCCTACGGCTACCTTGTTACAACTTCACCCTCATCACTGATTCCACCGTGGGACCTTAAAAAAAGTACTTCGGGTGGCCTCAGCTTTGCTGGCGTGATGGGCGGTGTGTGCAAAACCCGAGAACGTATTCACCGTAGTATAGCTGACCTACGATTACTAGCGATTCCAACTTCATGAAGGCGAATTGCAGCCTTCAATCTGAACTGAGGGGTACTTTAAGAGATTTGCTTCATGTCACCATGTTGCTTCTCGCTGTATACCCCATTGTAGCGTGCTTCTAGCCCCAGTCGTAAGGACAATCCTGACTTGACCTCATCCCCGCCTTCCTCCTAGTTACCTAGGCAGTTTCGTTAGAGTGATACAACTAACGATAGGGGTTGCGTTCGTTAACACACTTAAGTGAACACCTCACGGCACGAACTGACGACAGCCATGCAATACCTGTGCAGAACCCTCGAAGGAGGCCTAGTTTCTTAGGCTTAGCATCTGCATGTCAAGACTGGGTAAGGTTTTTGGGTTAGCATCCAATTAAAGAGCGCGCTCCACCGCTTGTGCGGGTTCCCGCCAATTCCTTTGAGTTTTAGCCTTGCGGCCGTACTCCCCAGGCGGCCTGCTTAACGCGTTAGCTTCGACACTCAATTTCTCAAGCATCTAGCAGGCATGGTTTACAGCGTGGACTAAACGGGTATCTAATCCGTGTCGCTCCCCACGCTTTCGTATCTCAGTGTCAGTATAGTCCCAGTCAGCTGGCTTCCCCCTTGGTATTCCATATGATATCAACGCATTTCACTACTACACCATATGTTCTGCTGACCCCTAACTAACTCTAGTAATGCAGTATCAGAAGCCCTGCCACAGTTAAGCTGTGGTATTTAACCCCTGACTTACAAAACCACCTACATAACTCTTTACGCCCAGTAAATCCGAATAACGCTTGCACCCTACGTATGACCGCTGCTGCTGGCACGTAGTTAGCCGGTGCTTATAACGAAGTTTACGATCCGAAAACCTTCATCCTTCACGCGGCGTTGCTGCGTCAGACTTTCGTCCATTGCGCAATATTCCTTACTGCTGCCTCCCGTAGGAGTGAGGCCCGTGTCTCAGTGCCCCTCTGCCGGTTCAACCTCTCAGTCCCGGTACCCGTCGTAGTCTTGGTAGGCCATTACCCCACCAACTAACTGATAGGCCGCAGGCCCGTCCATATCCGATAAATCTTTGAAGTTGCCTTCACATCTGACATTAATTCCAATTTCTTGGAGTTATTTCAGAGATATGGGTTGGTACCTACGTGTTACTCAGCCGTTCGCCACTAGATTTTCAAGTAGCAAGCTACTCAAAAATCCCGTTTGACTTGCATGTATTAGGCACGCCGCTAGCGTTCATTCTGAACTAGGATCAAATTCTCAAAGAAACAATTCTTTTGTCTGCTTAAAACTTTAACCTTATAGAAAATTAATTATTGGGTAATTAATTTTCCTCATCAAATATTCAATTATCAATGTTCAATAGACCTTATTTTATAGTAATAAATAGTAAAATCAATACACTAATATAGTAAAATTTTATATTCTATTTTGAATAGAAGCGTCTTTAAAAATATTTAAATTTTCTAATCATAATTATACAAAATCTATGAGAAAAGCGATGACTTTTTTATTTATATTTATTTTTTTCTTTATAGGCAGAGTAAAGGCTGAGCTGACAATTTTTGATTTTCCAAGAGCTCAGATTATTGCTGACAATATCGAAATTGTAAAAAATGGGATTCTTTTAGGGGAAAATTCTGGTGCATCTGCGTTTAACGGTCTATATATTGATACTGAAGGTAATCTTAATTTTCAACCTAAGATTTTAGGCAATTTAAAAATAACAGATATTGTTGAAGATGATAACTATTATTACGCAACATCCTTTAACACATATAACGGGCAACAGGGGCTTTTTAAAATAGCTAAAGATTTTAAGTCGTATTCAAATATTGGAATTAAAGCGACCCTTAGAAAAGTTATGCAATTTAAGAATAAAGTTTATGTTGGAGGTACAGTTCATGGAAGTTACGTTGTAAATAAGGATGGTACTGGATTAACGCAGATTATTGGTGACGGGTATTACGGCCCGTATATAGACGACATAAAATCAAACTCAAACGACGTGTTTATCTTAAGTCGAGGAAATCTTTACAAGATAGACTATATATCTAACACTAAATCTATAATTTACTACGGAGTGCGTCCTTCCTTTATAGAAGTAGATGACGAGAGAATTTACACAGTTTCTGGGAACAAATTTCAAATATACAACTTCAAAACAGGAACAAGCTCTAATGAAAAATTTTTTCCAAACCAGATATCTTATCTAAAGAAGTATAAAAACTATATTTTCATTGCAGAAACAAACACCACTACAACAACTTTCTGGTTTTCAAATGATAATGGAATAACTTTTTATAAGTCAAATAAGACGGTTCCGGCAGTTTATCAAGTAAGGAATATTGAAGCTGTAGGTGAAAAAGAATTAACTCTTTATTTTAATTTTAATTATTATGGATCATTTAAGGGTAAGTTAATATTTGATTTTGACGAACCTAAGCTCTTTGAAGTTCCTTTTAATTATAAAAATTCAAACGATCTTTACGACAAAATAACTTCATATTTTGATCACAGATTTCCATTTTTGGGAAAGCAAGTTGAGGATCCCACAATCTCTAAAACAACATTAAATTTTCTCGGTAAGGAATTACCAGAACCGTATCTTTATTACTCATCTCATGACGGTATTGATTTTGGACTTCCTCTTAACTCTCCAATTTATGCAGTGGAATCTGGAGAAGCATCCTATTTCTACCAAGAAGGTGGTTTGGGAAACACGATTATGATTTCCCATCCCAACGGGTACATCACAATCTATGGACATCTATCAGGCGAAGATTTAGTAACTAAATCAAAAACTACAGTCACTAAGAATCAAAAAATAGGAAAAGTAGGAATGAGTGGAAATACAAATGGACCACACCTACATTTCACAACATACAAAGGAACTAAAAACTTAAATAATAAAGTTGATCCTTTTGGATGGTTTGGAAATTTTACAGACCCATGGAGTACTCAAAGCAATTATTTATGGAAAATAAAGCCAGAGAAATTAAGTTACCAACTAAATTTGAGTAAAGCAAATCAGATTAATATTGAATCCGTTTCTATTGTTAATAATTTAAATATAAGTTCGGCTCCTACCAATTTAATTGTGAATAAAGTGCCTCCAGTTTTTGATTCTAATAATTATATTTATAAAGAAAACACCTCGTATCAATTTGGGATTTATACTTTTTTGGGTGAGATACAAAATATAGAAAATATTGTACGACTAAAGTTTGCTGGCTTTACATCTTATGAGGATGAAAAAAACTACTCAATATGGAAAATCTCAAATAATAGTTTTGAAAAACAAGAGTCTATATACGACCCATATTCAAAATCAATAAATACTTTTTCAAATTTAAGCGGAGATTATTTAATATTAAAAAATAATTATAAGAAAATTATATCAAAAAGTAATTTTAAAATTAATTAATTAATGATTCCTCCACCAAGTACCTGATCATTTTCGGAATAAAAAACACAGGATTGTCCAGGCGCAATCCCGAAAACTAAATCTTTTAATAAAACCTTTGCGTTTTTGCCTTCAAAAGTTGCTTTAGCTTTATGCAATTCTCCGAGGTGCCTGATTCTCACATTCAGCTCGTTTTTACCAAGCAACTCTTCAGTAATAAAAGTAATTTCTGATACCTCAAAAGAGTTTCTCTTAGCTTCTTCTTCGGTTCCAACAACAAGTTCATTAGTTTCAGCATTTTTAGATATTACGTATAAGGGAGTACCGGTATATTTGAAGATTTCAAAGCCATGTCTTTGACCAATTGTATAAAAAGGAATGCCCCTATGTTTTCCGACAACATCTCCTTTGAAATTCAAAACATTTCCAGCCTTCTCATCAATTCTTCTCTTAAGAAAATCTCTGATATTAACCTTCCCAATAAAGCAAATTCCCATACTTTCAGGTTTGTTGTAGTTTTTTAAATTATTTTGAAAAGCAATCTCTTTCACCTCATCCTTCAACATTTCTCCTAACGGAAACATTATATTTGATAACTGCTTAGAACTAATTCTATATAAAAAATATGTTTGATCCTTAGATCTGTCTTTTGGAATAAATAGCCTTGGTAAATCTGTAGTTTCAATCCTAGCGTAATGGCCAGTAGCAATAGAATCAAAGCCCATTTTTAATGCCCACTCAAGGAACATGCCAAATTTGATTTCCTTATTACAAAGGACATCAGGATTAGGAGTCCTTCCAGCATTATATTCATCATAAAAGTTTTGGATTACTTTATCTTGGTACTCTTTTTGAAAATCTAAAAATTTAAAAGGAACACCCAGCTGTGCACAAACTGATACAGCATCGGCTTTATCTTGCTCACCAGTACAACCTTCCTCATTATAGTCCCAGCATTGCATGTGAACGCCAGTCACATCATACCCTTGTTCCTTAAGTAAAAGTAATACGACAGAGGAATCAACACCTCCGCTTAATCCAACAGCAATC
>Ga0247834_1000039_pt1 | contig 191572 bp, 147 predicted proteins | sample LaCruzMarch2015__8_FD_187118 | JGI IMG/M metagenome (GOLD analysis project Ga0247834, IMG submission 187118) | Freshwater microbial communities from meromictic Lake La Cruz, Castile-La Mancha, Spain - LaCruzMarch2015_12m | ecosystem: Environmental > Aquatic > Freshwater > Lake | place: Spain...
TGGATCAGGTGGACGATACCAACTTCGTTCGGGTCAAACTGTTCAGCACGGGGTGTACGAGGCATTTCCAATCTCCTTTGCAACGATTGTACCGTCGGCAACCCGCCCTGTCAAGGTAGGTGCCAGGCACCTAACAAGGTAGGTGCCAGGCACCTAAGAAACTCACTATTCGGGGCGTTGGACCCGTGTTGCCGAGATCTTTCACTTGCCGAAAATGCTCTGAGAGCTTGAACGGACTTAATTTCGCGCATGCGGGATCCCAGTCATCACGCGCACTCCACTGGATTCCCGCCTGCGCGGGAACGACTTATTGGCGTGGCTCATGGGGCTTCGCTAAACACCATTAGCTCGCGGGTAGCGACTGCCCTTTTCGATGCCGTTTGATAGCCTGAACAGCCAGTCGTCTAAGTTCGATTGCGTCGCCGACCTCCGAGGATAGGCTTGCCGAGCGGCTCAGAAGTTGGTCCATTTGCTCAGCCGGCAGCCACAACAATGTCACATCGGTATCGGCTTTCAAGCTGATCGCATCGGTGGACGACCCTGCGGTCAAATTGTCCCCAAAACACTCTCCTGCACTGAGTCTCGATACGACCACTTCTTGACCTTCGTTGGACTGGGCCAACAGCGAAACCTGGCCATGGAGAATCAATGCCCCACCCTCGAAAGGCTTCTTTGGGGAATGCATCATCTCCCCTGATGTGTACTCGCGTATGTTGAGGTTCGCCAGTTCGGCAGGTTGCAAGGAAGCTTTGAAGCGAGGTTGTTCATTAAGCCACTGCGAGGTCGTTTTTTCTGGCTTGCCAGGATTCTCGCCAGGACGATATTCCATTCTGATCGGGAACGGGATCGTCAATCCCTCGCGACGCGCCATGTACCAAAGTCTGGTCATCACATCGTCTCGTGCTGCTCCAGCCGTTTCTTGCGTTTCAACGGTGAAGATCATCCGATAGATGATCGAAAAGTCGGCATAGTTGACCGTTCGAACCAGGGGCTCTGGATCGCTCAAAACCCCAGGGGTACTGCGGAGGACTTCCAAGAGTAATTCTTTGACTTTGTTGGGGGGATCATCGTAGCTGAAGCCCATTTCGACGACCTCAGTACGCTCCGGGGTCGGTCTCGAGAGATTGCTAAAGGCTCCTTTGTAGAGCAAGACGTTGGGCACAACCCGAACCTCGCGCGCTGGGGTTTCGATGTGCACCGACCGCCAATTTATCTCGGTTACTTGGCCGATGACACCATCCACGTTCACCCAGTCGCCGACATTCAATGGGCGTTCGAGCAATAGCATCAACCCCGAGACGATATTTCCAAGGGGTTCTTGGAGTGCAAGACCGATCACGATCGAACCGAGTCCTAGTGCCGTTAGGGCTCCTTGAATCTCCATCCCCCAAACCTTGCTGTAGATGACCATCGCGCCGACCGCCACGAGCAATGCCTGAGCCAAATCTCGAAAAAGCTTGGGCACACGCTCACCGATCGAACGCGCGCGACCCATTCCGAAGACAATGTCGTTGACAAACCCTAACAAGGCAAACAGGAGTGCAACCCAAAAGACCGTCTCGATCCAACGCGATATACTGCTTTCGCTCGGGAGATTCAAAATCCAGTTGACAAACAGCAGCAGTGCAAGTGCCGGTAAAACCAGATTTCTGATGGTTCGCAAGTTTTTCGCAAGAGGATTCGATCGACGCTCCATAGAGCTGATCAACTCGTTGAGGAACAGCAGTCCAATAGGAAACCCGATCGCCAGTCCAATAGCTTGCCAGAGTGGCAATTGAGTCAAATCGCTCAGTGCATTCATACCGACACCTGCCAAGCTTCGATTGGTGATCGTCCCTCGAACTCGACCTGCGTGGGGCCTTCGAGCTGGAATTGTTCTCCGATACGGTCTCGTACCGATTGGGTAACTCGGATCGAAGAAGTACCTTTGTCTACAGCGAGTTTCTTGGCGATCGTCACAGTGTCTCCCCAAAGGTCGTAAAGGAACTTGCGACGACCAACGACACCACCGACGATCGGTCCGGAGTTGATGCCGATCGCGACGTGGAGTGCCGCTTTGAACTCGCGGTGAGAGAGGGCGACAATGCGCACGGCCTCTTGAGCAAACTGGGCCATCCGTCGCGCATGGTCGGGTCGGCTGACCGACAAACCGCATACGGCCAAATAGGCGCCACCGATGGTTTTGACCTTTTCAATCCCAAATTTCTCGGCGGCTTCGTCCAGGGACACAATCAGTTCCCCAAGCACACTCAGCGCTCTGGTTTCCCCAGCTTCGCGGCTGAATTCCTCCAAGCCTACAAGCTCGGCGAAGATGACAGACACGTCGGCGAATTGCTGGCTGGCATGCTCATCGCCGTCTCGACGCTGGGCGATGGCCGAGGCTGGCAAGATGCTCCCGAGGAGTTCTTCGTTCTCTCGGATTTGATGCTCGAGTTTCTCTGTTTGCGACTTAATGCTACGGGACATGTTGTTGAAGACTGTACCGAGCTCCCCAAATTCGTCTTTGGTGGCCACTGGAACTTGGACGTCGGTTTCTCCAGCCCCGAGGCGACGAGCCCCCTCGATAAGCTGCTTGAGCGGTTTGATCAGCCAATGGGAGAATAGTAACGCAAGCAAACTACTGAGCAGCGCCATGGCAGTAGCGGTCATGACCACTTTCTGTCCGAACTCACGGATCGGTCCATAAGCCTCATGGGCATCGATCTCGGCCAACACACCCCATCGCAATGAGTTGAGTTCGATAGGGCCATAAGCACTGATGACTTTCGTGCGGCGATAATCCAGCTCTTCCATGATCCCAGTTTTACCGGCCAAGGCCTCGCGAGCTGGCTTGGTATCTACAGGAAGCACTCCCAACACATTTCCTTGTCGCTCGATTTGACTAACGATAGGTTCGTGGAAATTCATGCTGCGAAGTTCACCGACAAACTTCTTGGGGTCTTCCATCATGAACCGACTGCGGCTCCTCATCGTCATGTCTGGTCCGACCAGATAGCATTCCCCTGACTCCCCTAAGCCTTCTTCACGCCAATTGCCTCCTCCGGTCATCAAAGCATTGAAGCTATCGGCAGGAAACTGGAGCACGAGGATACCGATCATGTCGGACCCATCGAAAATGGGGCTCATGGCAAAAGCCATCTGTCTGCCCAGACTTGGGCGGTAGGCTTCAAAGTCGGCGATTTTGTAGACGTCCCGGTCTTGGGCGAACTGTAGTTCCCTGGCTTTGCGGGCGAGCTTGGTGTTGCTGTAAGGCCCGTTTTCGAGGCTTGTTGCAAACTCGGTGGTTTTGGCGTAGCTGTAGACAATATTCATTGTTTCGGGATCGACGAGCATAATATCGTCGAATCCAAATATCTTCACCGCACGCGCAAAACTCGGGTGCATCTGCTCATGGACCAATCGGTAGTTGCTCGTGTCGCTTTGGGCCAACAGCAACTGCCCCTTGGATTCATACTCATTGGGATTCTCCACCAAGTAGTGGTACTGCAAATAGCGACTTTCAGGGCTCATCGGCAAGTACTGTTCGACGAGCGGTTGGGTATCGATGATCTGCCGCATCTTGGGAAGGAACGTGCCTGTATAGAACTCCTTGATTTTTTCGGACTCAGACTGGCTGATCTGAATCGACGTCAATTCGTTGTAGGCTCTCGTAAAAGCTTTCATGCCCTCAATGGCTATGCGGCTATCGGATATCGAGACAACTTGATCTCGGAGCGATTCGAGCCTGATACGCAAAGCCGAGGTCTTGGCAACCTGGATCCCTTTGAGTTGATTCTTGATGCTTTTTTCAATCGAGGCTTTCCCCGATGTGTAGCCGACCCAAGCCATCGCGCCCAAGGCGCTAAGGGCCACGAGCAGCAAAAGAAGAATCATTTTGGACTGAATACTCAGCCGGTTGAATCCAAGCATAGGGGATCGCGATCAAGCGTTAAAAAAGGGGCTTAGAAGTCTAACGGAAGACTTCGGGAAGTTGTGCCCAAAAGATACCTTAGCGAAACCCTTTGGCTTGTCGGAATAACTTACCCAACCCATCTTTTTGGTCAAGGATATTCAAGTTTACCGAAGCGAACGATTATTCCAGGAGAATCGGATCCTCATGTTGCCAGATTTGACAAAACAGGGATAACTCCTAAATTTTAGGGATAACAGGCCTAAAGCCCATACTTTCGGAGCAGGCAGACCGGCAATCGGACCAGCCGCTTAATATCGAAGATGACCCATTTCCAAAACAATCGCTTTCAAACGATGAGGAATCTCCTATGGTTCAACCGTGGCTAACAAGGTTTGGAATCTTGACTTTGCTTTTCGGGAATTTGTTCGCAATCGTGGGAATCGTTACTTATTGGAGCATTGGCGGGCGCAACGTCGAAAGTCTCATGTCTCTCGTCGTGTCCGCTTTGTTCGTTACCGGAATTCTTTCCTCTCGAAAGTATCTGAGAAGTTAAGCGTTGCGCATGAAGACTGTCGGCCCACTCGGCAGATGGTTCGAAAACCGATTCCCGTGCTGGCACACGCAAATCGGGTTAAGAATGCCCGTTATGCGTTAGTTGGCCCTAGTCGCACGTCGGCTGAGGCCAGTCAATTTCCCAACAATGAGGTCGACATTTATGTCCAGCATTAACGACACTAGAAGCTGGGGACGAGAGGATCAGGAAGTTGGTGGGGACTTCAATAGCAGTGAGTCACAGCGAACATGACTTTGCGACTTCGCGCCTTTGCGTGACACGATTGAGACTCGACATGCTCGAGAACTAAAACTATGGAGTCCGGGTACCTCATGTTCCGAGATAGTCACCGCTTAACGCGGTCAACATCTCTACTTGAAATGACTCCGAGGCCAATTCCCTCATAGTAATCGCAGCGTGTTGAACCCTCACTCCGGCTGTGCCACCTCTCTCCCTTTCCAAAGCCAAAGGGAGAGAGAACACTTCTACTGTGGATTGCGTCGCAACGATCGGATATGATTCTTACATCTGGACCGCGAACCAGACTCTCATTCAAGTCAAACCAACGGCGGTTCGAACTACCACTTGATAAAGGCGTGACGGGGGAACCATTGGATGGATGATTCCGAAGCGACGCAAAAGAGTCTGCTCATACGGCTTATTTTTGCGTAATGCGCCGAGGGGCATTTGGAATAGCGACTTCATGTTGTGATCCATGCAGTTTTCCTCGATTTGCCGCGACATCATCGTGCAAAAATCTGCCTGTTCCTCGCGTCGAAACAAGGGTAATGTTGCACTCGATTTTAAGCCATTGTTCTGCTGCGGTCTGCAAGGCGATCGTCCGAGTCTGAATCAAAGCCCTCTCGCTCACAATCTGTGTCGAGTTGCTCTCTGCAGGAGATGCGGATGCGGTTCGCGGCAGACCGAGGACATAACCTTCGGCGTACGACGCACCGCTCCCTCGCGAGTAACCGCGAAATTGCAATTGCGCCGCCGTTGCAATGGTTAAAAGTAATTCCCGAAACAAGGAAATCGCATTGCGTACGTCTGCCAATGGGCCGTAAAACCAAAACAGAGTACGGTGCCCCTTGGTCGATGAAAACCACTGTGTTGAAGGCAATATGTCTGCGGTGACATAATGCGCAAGAGACTTCTCCCAGTTGCATGCTCGACGACCATTGACGGGACATGCAATGCGAGTGAATTGAACGTTACTGACATTATCGTCGTCCGTGATGTCGTCACGACTGAGATTGTGACGAAGCATTAACGTTTGCATCATCCGAAGGGCATTGTGTTTTTCTGCTTCGGTACTTGCGCCATTGCTGGCTGTGTTGTCGAGCGCCCGCAATCGATTAAGAATCTTGTCAAACTCAGACTGGGTAAGCTCTTGCTCTGCACTTTCTCGCCCCTTGCTTTCCATACCTGGAACCGGACTCTCCGTTTGATGTTCCGCGGAAGTCCAAAAAGCATGGATGAAATAGTCGCCATCCTCGCTCGCATCCCAAGTGTCATGTACGACACGATCGATCACCGTACAGAAATGCGGTGACCGATCATTCCACTTGGACAAATGAACGATGACTTTCCCCATCGGTAAAACTTGGGGATCAAACGCTTGGTCAAATACCGATTGGCGCTGCCAATTCCGCTCGGTCAAGTACTTGTTTGCAACATCGATCCGAACCCCAGAGCGAGGCGATTTTTCGCAAAGAACGCCCAATTGCTCATAGACATCGCGATAGACGACTCCGGTTGCCATGGAGATTGCACGCGTCACACAATCCCCTGCTAGACCAACGAATCCGCATGCCGCTCGACCACCATCGTTCCAAATAAAATCCATTCGTCACCTTGCTTCGCCTAGTCGATTTCTACCGGTTTTCTACCGGTTTTCTACCGGTTCGATTATGCGAACACATTTTACCGTTTATGGAGTGGAAATCAAACCGCAACGCTTCGTGTCTGCCACGTCGCGACGCGGTTCTAGGGCTTCAAAAAGCGTTTAAGAATGCGATCTGCCAAGTTTGGCCAGACCGGCATTAACGCAGCCATCCATTTTGCCTTGGCAGGGCAAACCAACTCTTTGCGTCTTTGGCTTGCCGCATCGAGTATCTTCTCGCACAGCTTTTCCGGATCAAGCAATCGAAGCTTCGCTCCCCCAGCCGGTGCTGTTGCATTTTCCGAAAGCCCACGCGACTTTGCGAGCGATTCATAGCGATTGCCCGAGTCGTCGCGTTCGATGGGTCCAGGGGAGACCAGCGTTACAGAAACGTCATCCTTGGCAAGTTCTAGCCTGAGCTGCCTGGACAATGCAGTTAAGCCATATTTGGCAATCGAGTACCCGCCCATATTTGGCGCTGAGACTAAACCCGCGAGGGAACCGATGTTGACGATGGATCCTTTACTGCGTTTCAGCGATTGCAATGCGATACGGATCATGTTCCAGGTGCAAAGGACATTGTCCTCAAATAGCGACATCAGATCCTTTGAATCCAATTGCTCGAGAAATCCTCGGTCCGATCGACCGATCGCATTAATGAGCAGATCGACATTGTTTTCCAAAAGCCACTGCTGGAGCTTGGCGGAATCATGGCTGGTATCGGAATCGGGATGGCGGAGATCGATTGAGAAACATTCGACCGAACCAGCCCCCTGTTCTAACGCGACCAAACGTGCCGCATTAAGTCGGTTCGCGTCTCGACCGACTATCGCAATATTGGCCTTTTGTCTAGCTGCGGCGATGACCAGTTGCAGCCCAAGCCCGGACGAACCACCACAAACAAGGACCTGACGGCCAAACCAAGGCAGAGACTTTGCCATTCCAATGGGTACTTGCATTGAGAAGAGTTGCGGAGCGGATTTCGTCCGCACAAAATTGCGCGGCACGCTAGTTTACCATCATTATTCGGAAATCAAATTGCGTAACCTGCCATAGCCAAATCGACGGAGACACTGGACAATGATATCGAATTTGGGATGGATTCTTGCCTTTTTTCTCACTTGCAAAGCATGACCTCATGATGCCTAGAAATACGTTAAGCGAAGCTCGAACCAAGATTATCGCAACGGTTGGACCTGCCTGCGAGGATGAAGCCATCTTGGCGGAGTTGGTGATTCATGGAGTCGATATCTTCCGGATTAATGCCGCCCACGGAACGCAAACCGACTACGCCCGCATTCTAGCAAAAATAGAACGCGTTCGGGAAATGACAGATTTTCAGGTTGGAGTTCTGTTGGATTTGGCTGGACCCAAGATTCGGTTGGGCAAACTAACCCAAGAGCCGTTGGAGGTAGACGTCGGAACCGTGGTGACTTTCATACGTGGAGATGTTTCTGGGAGTCCACTCGAGCTAACCAGCAACTACACGAAACTGATCGATGAGTTGTCCGTGGGTGACCTTGTGATGCTTGCCGATGGAATGATTTCGATGGAGGTTACCGAGAAGAAGAAAGATTTTGCACGCTGCCTAGTTTCGGTCAAAGGAACGATTCGATCGAAACAAGGTATCAATTTGCCTGGGACCTCGCTTTCCGTTTCATCGATGCGTCCAGAAGACATCGATAACGCGATGTGGGCAGCCAAGAACCAGATCGACTTTATCGGTTTATCTTTTGTTCGGTCGGCTCAAGACGTTTCGTCTCTCAAGAACCTGCTTGCATCGTTGGATGCGCAGGCGCTGGTCATTGCCAAGATCGAAAAACGTGAGGCGCTCGAGAATCTAGAGGCGATCGTCGATGCTGCAGATGGGGTCATGGTTGCTCGCGGCGACTTAGGCGTTGAAATTGACGTCGCGGAAACCCCCGTCGCACAAAAACGAATCATTCAAGTTTGTCGCGAGAAATTGAAACCAGTCATCGTTGCAACGCAAATGTTAGAAAGCATGCACCACAACCGGCGACCAACGCGAGCCGAAGCCAGCGACGTTGCTAACGCCATCTTGGATGGCGCGGATGCCTGTATGCTCAGCGGCGAAACGGCAATCGGAGATTTTCCAATCATCACCGTCGATACGATGAATAGGATCATGCTCAGCACAGAGAAGATGCTCAAGACGATGCCACAGGACGCCAAGGCACGATTTTCGTCTCGGGTTCATCCGGTCACTTCGGCGGTGACCCACAACGCAGCCAACATTGCCGAGGCGATCGACGCGAAGCTTGTCGTGGTTGCAAGCCGAACCGGAGGAACTGCTTGGGTCAAAGCCAAGCAACGCAACTACATTCCAACACTCGGCGTTAGTGATTCGGACCATACGCTTCGTCGCATGTGCTTGTTCTGGGGAATCATGCCTCATAAAGTCACGAACCTGGAAAACCCCGAGGCGCTCTTTGACGAAGTAACGGCGTGGGGGGTTGAGCGAGGTATGCTCAGTCCAGGTGACAGGGTTGTCTATGTTACTGGGACCGGAGTTTTGAACAACACGCACAATCTTCTGGTGGTCCACGAAGTTCCCAAAATGTCCCCGATTGTCGAAAAGTAAGAGTAATGATGGAAGCCGAACAACTTCGCGAAGTCGCGAGTAAACTTAAAATTGGGGAGTTTTGCCGTCATGTTTTTCTCTGTGTTGGCGACTCGTGCTGTTCCAAAGAACAAGGCGAAGAGGCATGGAAAGCTCTCAAGGATCAATTGAAGGAGCGAAATCTATCGCTCTCAACGGGACCGACTGCATGTTACCGCACCAAGGTCGGCTGTTTGAGAATCTGTATGGGTGGTCCAATTCTGGTTGTCTATCCCGAAGGAAACTGGTATGGCGGGATGACTGCGGATCGCATTCCTGCGTTCATCGAGCAGCAAATCGTTCGAGGCGAGCCGATCGAGGATTGGATATTTGCCAAGAATCCGCTCCCTTCGTTGTAAACCACCCGTGTTCATTTGAAGAAAAGATTGACAGCGGTTACACTGTGACGAACGCGATCTAAGTCCAATATGGTCTTTCATGGATCTCATTACTTTCTGATAAAGGCAATGGTTCGAGGTAGGCATGCTGCAGAATATTCGCAAGCTCCAGTTGACGGAAATACAGCGCGACGGGATGCGGCTTGCCGGTCGATTCAACGCCCAACTGATGGATTACGTACGCAACTACATCCTTCCAGGTATTTCAACCGAGGAAATCGACCGGTTGGTTTTCGATTACACTCAACAGCACAAGCACATTCCTGCAACACTAGGTTACCTAGGGTATACCAAGAGTTGTTGCACAAGCGTCAACGAAATAATCTGTCATGGTATTCCAGGAGAATACAAGCTCAAGGAGGGGGACATTGTCAATGTCGATGTGACGTCAATTGTCGATGGCTGGCATGGCGACCAATCCGAAACGTTCCTCATCGGACAGGTTGCGGAAGAAGCTAAAACGGTAACGCAATGTGCGTTCGATGCGATGCATCGAGCGATTGCAGCTTTGCATCCGGGTTGTCCCATTAGCGTCATTGGTGATAACGTGGTAGCCGAAGCGACCGCACGCGGTTTTTCGGTGGTTCGTGAATATGTTGGGCACGGACTTGGTCGCCGTTTCCATCAGTATCCAAATATTCCGCACGTCCCTGATCGAAAGAGCAGACAAGAAAGGCTGTTACCTGGCATGTGCTTCACAGTCGAGCCCATGATCAATTCTGGAACTCGCTTTACGAAACTGGACACCAAAGACAACTGGACCGTGCGAACACGGGATGGACGACTTTCCGCTCAGTTCGAACATACGGTCTTGATGCGTGAGGATGGGCCTGAGATTTTGACGCAATGTATCAACGGCCCGAAACGCGGACACAAGTTTTAGGCATCCCTCCTTTTGCAATCGTGATTTTGTGGCTCAACCTCATGCGATAACTTCTCCGCTGGCTCCCTTGCCATGTGCGGATGTGCTGACGGAACTTTGGCAACGCTACGCTTTCGCCAACGATGCAGGACCGTATTTGCTCATTCCAGATGCAGTCATGCAACCGCGAACCGAAAGTGAAGTCCAAGCGATCTTTCGACAGTCCAAGGCAAATAGGATCCCTGTTGCCTTTCGGGCAGGTGGAACGAGCCTTTCTGGTCAATCGGTGACGGACGGTTGGTTGGTCGATGTCGGGCGGCACTGGCGAAAAATTGAGCCGCTCGATCAAGGGTTGCGAGTGCGTGTTCAAGGGGGCGCGATCGGTGGGATTGTGAACGCGACGTTGCGGCCACTCGGTCGCAAAATCGGTCCAGATCCCTCCTCGATCAACTCCGCCATGATGGGTGGCATCCTATCGAACAACTCGAGCGGAATGTGTTGTGGTGTTGCGAACAATGCATATCACACGATGGAGTCCATTCGATTTATCCTACCGGACGGTTCCGTATGGGACACATCGCTGCAGCAAGAGGCACGCCGATTTGAAACCGAACAGACTGCGATTGCCCGCGAGCTCTCCCAACTGCGGACTGAGATCCTAGCTTCACCCAAGCTTTTAGAAAAAATTCGCAGAAAGTACAAGCAGAAAAATACGGTAGGGTATTCACTGAACGCGTTTGTTGACCACGAGCGTCCGCTGGATATCTTGGCTCACCTTTTGATCGGTGGAGAAGGGACGCTAGCGTTTATCTCAGAAGCGGTACTTAAGACCATGCCTGAGCTGCCTGAAAAGGCCACCTCGCTTGCCTTTTTCGCAGATGCCGAGACCGCTTGTGAAATCATTCCTCAACTCATCGACATCGAATGCGATGCCGTGGAGTTCATGGACCGTGCATCCATGGAATCGATCCGAAATCTTGAAGGGGTTCCCAACGAGTTGCCGCAACGATTAAACGAACACAAACATTTAATGGGTTTGCTGTTTGAATTTCAAGCGGCAAGCAAAGATGAGCTCGCGCACAAACTGGAAATGTTCCGGACTCATTGCGAGCCTCGGGCAAAATCCCTTAGCCCCATCGAATTCACTCAGATCAAAAAACAGCAAGCCAACTTGTGGAAGCTTCGCAAGGGAATGTATCCTGCAGTTGCTGCCGTTCGTGCCAAAGGCGAAGCGGCCATACTGGAGGACGTTACTTTTCCATTGGAACGGCTCGGGGCCGCCATTGGCGAACTGCAGTCCTTGTTTGTGAAACATGCGTATGCAAACGGTATCATCTTCGGGCACGCTCGCGACGGCAATCTACATTTCGTCATTTCGCAGCCGATGGCCAACAGCAACGATACAGACAAGTACGCTCGGTTCATTGATGATATGGTCGACTTGGTTGTTCATCGATTTGATGGGGCGCTCAAAGCGGAACATGGAACTGGCCGCAACATGGCTCCGTTCGTTGAGACCGAATGGGGAGCAGAGGCGGTCGGAGTTATGCGACGACTCAAGCGAGTCATCGACCCGGATGGTTTGTTGAATCCAGATGTGATTTTGACGAACAAACCCAAACTTCACCTGGAAAATATCAAAGACCTGCCGGTCATTGAGGATGTCGTCGACAAGTGCGTTGAGTGCGGGGCTTGCGAACCTCGTTGCCCAAGCCGAGATTTCACTTTGTCACCAAGGCAACGCATTGTTTTGCGCCGAGCTCGTGAACGAATGATTGCAAGCGGCAAAGTGGAACTCGCCAAACAATTGGATCGAGAATACGAGTTTGCGGGCAAGGACTCTTGCGCAACGGATGGTTTGTGCGCACTTGACTGCCCCGTCGCAATCAATACAGGCGATCTGATTAAACAACTTCGACGGTCCTCCACGGGAAACATCGACTCGAGAATCGCATCGATCCTTGGTAAAAACTTTGGAATCGCGGAGCGAGCCGTGAAGTTAAGTTTGCTCGCCGGTCGAGGCGCAAGCTCGGTGCTTGGGGGCCGGAATATGCGCCGCATCACGAGCACGGGGGCGAAGCTCTTTAAAGGCTTTCCACAGTGGCATGACGCACTCTCGCACGACAACGGAGGGATCGATTCATCACTGCTCAGCGATTACGATAGCGCCGAGATTATCTATTGGCCGACGTGCATGTCCCGCATGATGGGTGGGACGGCAGATGTATTGGTCCGGGTGGTTGCCAAAGCCGATGTGCCGATCCATATTCCGAAAGATGCTACAGGTAAGTGCTGTGGTCAAGCGTTTTCGTCCAAAGGTTATTTGAACGTCGCACTCGAGAAACAGATCGAGTTGTTGGACGCCATTTGGGAGTGGAGCAAGCATGGCGAGCGACCTATCGTTCTCGATCTTGGCTCGTGCACTTCATTTTTGAAGACCGGATTGCCTTACCTTGATCCTGTTCGCAAAGATCGATTGGCTCGATTGCCGATCCTCGACTCTCTGGAGTTAGCGGCCCGCATTCTACCTCGACTCGAGCTGACCAACAAATTCGCTAATGTGGCTGTTCATTCGGTATGCTCGAATCATCGACACGGATGGGAATCACCACTTTTGGAAGTGGCAAAAGCATGCGCGGAGAAAGTTCATTCGCCGCACGAAGGAAAATGTTGTGGAATGGGGGGCGACCGGGGCTTTGAGATTCCCGAGCTTGCACTGAGCGCGACCAAGGACGTTGGCGATCAAATGACTCATGACGAATGCGATACGGGATACATCAACGCGCGATCTTGCTCGATTTCGCTCAGTAGTAGTACCGGAAAACCTTGGCGGAGTATTTTCCATTTGCTCGATCGCTGTTCCGAGCGACAGCCAGATGAATGATTTTCGCCAAGAGAACGGAACGGATTGCGAATCCGAGTTATTGCATGCTGTTCATCGAGGCCGTCGAACAAAAATCAAGGGAAAACAATGTCACAGATCGATCCATTCGCGGCTCCAACCTTGAGTTCAATTCGAAGTCCGGGGCAGTCGGCGTACCCAAAAGGATACAACCAGCCAATCCAAAATTTCGACTTTCAAAGGATGTTCTATTCACCATTCAAGAGTCCCAACTGGATGATGAACATGTTGTGGGTGTTCATTGGTGCGATATTTTCGTCTATGGTCGTGGGGAGTCTAGTTATCTTTGGCTATATTGCGGAGGTTGCGGAAGCCCGTAGCGGCGGCAAGAGTGAGGATTGGCCGGATTTTACAATTGACCGGCTGAGCGACTACATTATGCGAGGGTTATGGCCATTTCTATGGTACCTCATTTGGTCGGTCCCCATGGCGTTGCTTGTGGGCGGGCCGACCGTGATCACGATGGGGCTTTCCAATGTCCTTTGGGAAAACCAACAAGAAGTCTCAGCAACCATGGTTGGGGTAATAGGAGGGGCGATTGCGATCGCAGCTTTCATTTTCTGCATGATTTTCATGGCTGCCTCCTTGATGAGTTCCGCATTAGGGAATGATTTTATGAAAGGGGCTGACATGCCTTGGATTCTTTCGTATGTCAAAAAAATGGGAGCAACCACCCTTTTTGTTGGGTTTGTGTTTACTCTTATTTCAACGTTGTTGAGCTTGGTTGGGCTTCTGGCCTGTTGTGTTGGAGTTCTAGCCGTTGCACCGTTCACTTATCTCATGTACGCCGATATTCTGGCCCAACTCCACGATATCTTTGTCTCGCGAGGCGGAACCCCCGCATTCAGCAGCCTGCATCCTGACGAAGACATCGTCCAAGCCCAAGTGCTGGGTTAATCCGCACCACGTAGTACAGACTGCCAGCCTGGTTCGACACGCAAAACACAGGCTAGCAGCCTGTTCTACGGGTACATCTCATCCTGCCGCTCGCCGATAGTGCATGCTGGCGATCAACCGATCATCGAGAAGTGTCCTTTTTTTCTCAGTTTGCATCCCTAGTGGAATTAATCGACCAGTGAAGGTATGCTAACAGCGTATTAGGTTGCCTACATCGCAATTTGACTAATCCCATGTGCGGATTTCTGGCGACCGATCCTTCCAAATACTTAGGAGACCAACCATGTCCAAAACAGTTCCTAAATTTCAACGCCGAAGTTTCTTGAAGACTTCGTTGGCTACGGCAGGCGCTGCTGTGATGGCACCCACCATCATCCCAAGTTCGGCGCTCGGACGCGACGGCGCAGTTGCACCTAGTGAACGCGTCGTTGTCGGAGGAATCGGCATCGGGGGCAGAGGCACCTATGACCTAGGCTGCTTCATGGAGCAAAAAGACGTTCAGTTCGTCGCTGTATGCGACATCAAAGAAGCTCGACGGGTCGCGGTGAAAAAGATCATCGACGACAAAAATGGCAATCAAGATTGCGCGATGATCAAAGACTTCCGAGAGCTTCTGGACAATAAGGGTATCGATGCGGTTCTCATCGCAACGGGACCGAATTGGCACGCGACCGCTGCCATGACTGCCGCCAAAGCGGGCAAAGACATGTATTGCGAAAAACCTTGTACCAAGAATATCGCCCAAAGCCTGATACTCGCCGAGACGATGCGTCGTACCGGTCGCATTTTTCAAGCGGGAACGCAACGTCGAAATCTGCCGCATTTTGCTTTCGCATGCGAACTCGCTCGATCTGGAAAGCTCGGCAAGCTGAAGAAAGTTTTTGCGCATCCGGCAGGGATGCAAGCCATGATGAGCGGCTGGCTGATTCCCGAAACCGAGCCTAACAAGGATGTTGTCGATTGGGATATGTATCTTGGCCCAGCTGCATGGCGTCCTTTCCACCCAGCCTTGCTCGACGGCTTTAATTTCGAAAAAGGGGGCGGATTCGTCGGTGCCTTAAATGTCGAAAATGGTCGAAAGATTATGGGTGGTGGGGTATTGGAATGGGGTTCGCATTGCGTCGATCTATGCCAATGGGCCGTTGGCGATTGCCCTCCTCCCGTGGAATACAATGCCCCCAAAGATGGCGAATTGGTTGCGCGATATGAAAATGGTGTTGAACTGATCTTTCGTGAGAAGGGTTGGATCCCGTTGGGCTCCTGCCCCGTTCGTTTCGAAGGAGAGACAGGTTGGGTCGAAGCGGGCGACAGCGGCAAGTTGGTGTTGAGTTCACCAGAACTACTGGCTGGTCGAACGGTCCAAGAAATCGGCGGTTATCCAGCGACATTCCACGTCCGTGATTTCCTGGATTGCGTTAAAACACGAGGCCAGACCAAGGGAAATGCGGACGCAGCCTGCAATGCTCACATCGCTTGCCATGCCGCCAACATAGCGTTGCTCCTGAATCGGCAGGTCAAATACGATTTGGCGAAACAAGAATTCATCAACGATGAGCAGGCCAATCGTCTTCGATCGGAAGCGCTTCGCGAGCCATGGCGACTGTAAGACACGGCGTCACAACCGTTCTCTAGTCGGCAAAAAATTCTCGATTCGGCAGCAGAGTACAACCGCTGCCTTCGAACGTATCTCACATGAACACGCTTACTATCGGTAACGAAATTATGATTCAGAATCGACGATCTTTATTTTCTGTACTTCTACGTTCTACCCTTCTGACCGCTGCTCTGGTATCAAGCCAAACTGCGTTTGGCCAGAAATTGTCGCCAGACAAAGAGCGAGAGTTGATCGCTGTCCTCCGTTCCAATGCGGCAGACAATGAAAAAGCCATGACATGCAAGAAGCTGGCGGTCGAAGGCTCCGGCGCGGCAGTCCAAGACTTGGCCTCGCTGCTCAAAGATGAAAAACTTGCGTCATGGGCTCGGATCGCTCTCGAAGCGATTCCTGGCAAAGCCGCCGACGAAGCGTTGGTGAAAGCCAGCTACTCACTGCAAGGAAAGCTCTTGATTGGCGTTATCAACTCGATCGGTGTACGTCGCGATGCGGCTGCGGTCGATTCGCTGAAAATCCGCTTGCTAGACAAAGACTCGGACGTAGCATCAGCCGCTGCCGTTGCATTGGGACGCATCGGAAATAGCAACTCAGCACTGTTTCTGACGGAGCTTCTCGGCACTGCCCCTGCAAACGTTCGTTCCGCTGTTGCGGAAGGCTTAGTCGTGTGCGCGGCCCGATTTCATTCCGAGGGAAAGAACGCGGATGCGATCAAGATCTACGATAATGTTCGCACGGCAGATGTTCCAAAACAACGCGTCCTTGAAGCAACGCGTGGGGCCATCCTTGCGAGAAATCTCGACGGAATTCCGTTGTTGCTGGAACAACTACGTGCACCGGACAAGGCACTGTTTCAAATTGGGCTATCCACGGCGCGGGAGCTCAAGGGCCGCGAAGTCGATCAGGCGCTCGCTGCTGAGCTCGATAAAGCGGCGCCTGAGCGTGCAGCCTTGATCATCTATGCGATGGCAGACCGTGGCACCGTCGATATGCCTGCGATCTTGAAAGCCGCCAAGGCTGGACAACCGGCCGTTCGACTGGCCGCCATCAATGCTCTCGGAATGGTTGGGAATGCATCCTGCGTGCCAGTTTTGTTAGATATTGCTGGGGAAGCGGAAAGCGAACTGAGCAAAGCAGCCAAGTCAACCTTGGCTGAAATGACGGATGCCGGAGTCAACAAAGCCATTGCAGAACGTCTTCCGAAAGCGGACGGAAAAATGGTAGCAACCTTGATCGAAATAGTTGGACTGCGGCGCATCGAAGCGACACAGGAGCTGATCAAGGCTTTGAGCAATCCTGACAAGGGTGTTCGAGCGGCAGCCTTCATGGCGCTCGGAAACACGGTTCCACCCTCGCAACTCAACGTCCTAATCGAGCAAGTTGTATCGCCAAAGCGAGCAGAAGACTTGGAAGCAGCTATCCTGTCTCTCAAGACGGCCGCGATTCGAATGCCAGATCAAGAAGATTGCGCATCGAAACTGTCAGGGGCATCGAATGCTGCGTCTGCGAGCACCAAGGTCGCTCTTTTGGAAATCATCGGAGCGGTAGGGGGCAAAAAAGCACTCCAGACCATCGAGCAAGCAGCCAAAACCGACGATGCTCAGCTCAAAGATGTGAGCAGCAAATTGCTTGGTGAATGGATGACGATCGATGCAGCCCCGGTCCTGCTGAACTTGGCCAAAACTGGACCGGCGGACAAATACCAAGTACGCGCATTGAAGGGCTACATTCGGATCGCTCGCCAATTCGTGAAGAATGAATCGGAAAAAGCAGCCATGTTTAGCAATGCGTTCGACTCTGCACGGCAACCCGCCGAGCAAAAACTGGTGATCGATAATTTGAAGGCATTTCCGAGCATCGATACGTTGAAACTAGCGGTGAGAATAGCCCAATCGCCTGAGTTGAAAGAGGAAGCTTCCCAAGCTGCCATCGCGATCTCCGAAGACAAGAAGTTTGCGGGCAAGCCTGAAGAAGCAAAGGATATCCTTGCCAAAGCCGGTATTGTCAAACCGAAGTAGTTCGGCAGGTAATCAGTGAAGGGCTTTGTGGATGACCGGAATCGCTCCTAATCAAGTGGCGAATGGCTAGGAAGCAGAGCGAAGCTGTCCATTGTACGGAATGGCGACCTGTCAGGCACAAAGTCCACAAAAAATTTTGAAAGTCCGATTCAACAGATCATCCGGTTTGTGGCTTTTGTGATTTTTTGTGGCTAGGAAAAATGGGCTCGCGCCCATGGCTACATCGTTTCGTCCCTTCGGGACTAGGATCGTACGCAGAGATGCTCAGGAGTGGTCCAGAATGGTGATGACTCAACGCAAGTCAAAGCGGCCGATCAAGCACGATCAAGCACGATCACCAAATGTGTACGAATCCAGTCCGCCATTTGGTCAATATCGAACTGGCCATTGGCCAGCGTCATCATCGCCTTGTGTTTCGCATCCTGCGATGCGACCAAGTTGTGACCGTTGAGCAACAGAAATGTTCGACAAACGACCAGTGCGGTTCGTTTGTTTCCGTCGAGAAAAACTTGATTGCGCGCGATGGCGAACGCATATTGCGCCGCCATCGCAGCAATGTCTGGCGTCGGGTTTCCATACGCAAACAGATTCTGCGGGCTAGCAATTGCCGATTCAAGTCCGTTGCGATCACGCAGGCCGTCTAAACCTCCATGCTCGGCCAGTTGAGCAGCATGGATCGCCAGAACGACGTCTAGTCTGATCCACTTCGGTTCGATCACTTGGAGAGAGCCCGTAGGGCATCACGATCTTCACGCATCACCATTTTGGCGATTTCCATTTGCTGCTGGAATTCAGGATTGTAGGGAGTCAACCGAATGCCATCAACCGTTTCTTGGACAAAGAGGCTGTCGCCCTTGGCCACTCGCAACCTCGCAATCATTTCCTTCGGAAGAACCACCCCCAAGGAATTGCCGATACTTCGGATCTTGATCGTAGTCATTGTGTTACCCCCAAAGTTATAACGTACGTTGACACTATAGTATACACGCATGATCGGCCTGGGAAGTGCAAAACTAAAGCATTTCAGCAAGTCTGTTCGATCGAAACCCCCTGGAAGAGTGGCTTTTCTCGGCTAGGAGGTCCAAATGCACGTCCATTGAATTTAGAAAACGCCTCGGGCGAAAGCACCCGATAAGTTAGGCCCCCACAAATGTGCTGTGTCCCTTTGCACCCGCCTTTGCACCCGTTCTTTAGGGAATTTTCAATTCGCCCCGAATGGGGCAGCAACAACTTAGCCCAGGGCAGAGCGAAGCGCCGCCCTGGGTAAAATGTCCGTCAACGCGTCCTCGCCCTGAAAGGGCTAAACTTGCGGGGACAAGTCGCGTAAAATCGCGCGCTCAGCCGCTGTCAGAATACTGCTTTTGGTACCATCAAATGCCAAAATGTTGATCGCCCCATGCCCTCTGTCGCTTAGGAGCACCCATGTCGCAATCGCTCGTGAAGAACTATCTCCATCTCGTATTTAGCACAAAGAATCGAATGGCATGGTTGCCGGTCGAGTGTCGGCCAAGTCTATTTTCGTATCAGTCCGGGATACTGAAAAACTTCGACTGTCCCATTATTGAAATCAATGGCGTGGAAGATCATATCCACATATTATTCTTACTCTCAAAGAATCATGCGCTGAAGTCAATAGTGGAAGAGGTTAAGAAAGGTAGTTCGAAATGGATGAAGACACCGGACGGAACCCACAATAGCCATTTCTATTGGCAAGGAGGTTATGGAGGATTCTCCGTTAGTCAGTCCAAGGTCGAAGTCGTCCGAAAGTACATTCAAAATCAAGAGGAGCATCATCGAAGGGTATCCTTTCAAGATGAGCTGCGGGAGTTATTTCGGCTTCACGAAATCGAATTTGATGAACGGTACGTGTGGGAATGACCGGTCCGTTTGGCCCCTTCAGGGCATTTTGGATGTTGCGGGTGATGATGTACCCAGGGCGGCGTTGCGCTCTGCCCTGGGCTAGATTGTGTAAGCCCGTTGGGCTATCAAAGCATTAGCGCTACGGGCGATCGTACGCGGGCACATTGGGCGATCGTACGCGGGCACATTGGGCGATCGTACGCGGGCACATTGGGCGATCGTACGCGGGCACACTAGGTGGATCGTACGCAGGCGCATTGAGCGATCATACGTTGGCCCCTTGGGCGGATCATACGTTCGCCCCTTGGCCTCGGAGATAAATTTCGTTTGCATTTTGCAATTCGCCCCGAATGGGGCAGCGACATTAAAGCCCAGGGCAAAGCGAAGCGTCGCCCTGGGTTACCTGGAAAACACGGTCCGTCGCCCTGAAGGGGCAAAATGTCAAGTTCATTTTGCCCCTTCAGGGCAACGGGATTTGGTGTGAGAGTACCCAGGGCGGCGCTTCGCTCTGGCCTGGGCTAATTTGTGAAAGCCCTTTGGGCTAAATCCGGCCTGGATTTCAATGTATTTAGAAAACGCCTTGGACGAAAGCACCCGATAAGTAAGGCCCCCCACAAATGTGCTGTGTCACTTTGCATTTTTCTTCTTTGCGTTTATGTTGGAAGCGGATTCGAGTCATTTTTCAATTCCTTTGAGCTATGTAAACGGACAAGATTTGGTTACGAGCAAAACGCCAGCCGTAATCGCAAGGCGACGAAAGATTTTCAATTGCAAAAACGCTTGACTTCGCCGCTCCGGTTCACGGCTTTGTTCTCCCCACATCACGGCTTGGAAAGATGAGAACAGACTGTGTGCACAGTACGAAACACATTTTTTGAAATGGTCCATATCTCGTGTGCGATTGAGTGACTAGCGCCCCGGATACGCTGTAGTTCGACTTCTTGTTTTTCAATAACGATTCGTGGATCGCACATTGGAAAAACTTCAGTTGACGCTTGAAGGGTGCAGGGCCCTGAGAGTTCGGCCGCATGTGTGTCATCAAGAGGGAATAAAATCTTGCCGGTTGGCTTCAGCTCAATGGACTGAAATCCCAATTCACCCACTCGCAACGCGTTGTCGCCTACCCTTACAACAATTGACTCAAATACCGCAGTTTCCCAAGTCGGAAGTGAGTGGTGTTTATGATAATTCGTCATTTCCGACAAGCGATGAAGCCATTGCTCAGCGTTAAACGGTTGTATTGAAATCAGATGCGTCGTAAGTGCAGGGTATTTTGACGCCAAACCGGGGAACCATCGGTTGAGTTTTTGCGAGAAGGTTACAGGATCGTCAGATGGTTTAGCGACTGGAAATTGTACATCTTTGGGACGCGGTACTGGGCTGCATTTTTCCGCCATGTAATGAGCAACGTATTCGAGTGCAGAACGATGATTTTCCAACAGGTTCTTCAGATCCACTCGTAGCTCTTCACCGTCGCGATCAACAGACTGCCCGTTTAGAAGTAAGTTGAGGAATGCTGCGGTATTTGCGTGTGTACACTTCAATATTGTGGCAACCGCGATTCCACGTTCGGACATTGAGCCCGTCGAATTTAGAGGTTCCACAACCAAAGTGAATTTGCGTGGTGGCGGAGCTTGGTCCATTGTTAGTTCGACTGCATGGACAATGCAGTCATCAACAGTCGGAGCAGAAAGATCAGCGTTCCAATCAGGGTGCATTCGGGATGTGTTCTTTATGCAAAATTTGGCGGCGAACGAAAAACAATCTATCCCAACTGGAGCGAAGCGGAACGGAGGGATCGATTGTACGTTGGGCTAAGTCGCTTCGCCGTGTCTGACCTGTGCGGATTCTACGCGTCCCGCTTTTCTTGACTTCAGTCTATCAGACCCGCAAGTGCCTCCGCAACATGCCTGCCGCAATGCTGGCGGGATTCGAATCACCCCAGGCTTGCCCTGGGGATTTGTTGTGTTTTGTGGCTAATCGACGCGAGCCTTATTGCTTGTACTTGGCCGTGTACTTGTCATTAAGCTGCGTATGTTTGCTGGACAAATCGACAGCTCGGCCTTGGATGAATGCCTTGAGTACTTGCGTTGGCGTTTCCAAAATATTTCCATCCGTCAAGATGATGGTGGCATCCTTGCCAACCGACAACGAACCCATCTGTTCCGAAACACCGAAGATCTCAGCCGGAGACAACGTGATGGATCGCAATGCCTGCTCTTGGGTCAATCCGAATGCAACCGCCGAGGCTGCGTGATAAGGCAAATTGCGAACATTCGAAGCTCCAAATCGACCATCCCCTGCAATGCAGAATGGAATTCCGGCTGCCTGTAGCTCTGATGGCAATGCGTACGCTTCATCGTAGGCTGCATCACGGCGCGTGGGCAACCGATACGTGCTTGATACTACCACCGGCACCTTCGCTTCCTTGATTAGATTCACGCAATGCATTGCATCCGCGCCGCCGACCAAGATCATTTTCAGTTCATACTGCTTGGCAAAGGCGATTGCAGTCTGAATCTGCTTGACCGAATTCGCCATCACCATCATTGGCATTTTGCCCTCAACCACCGGTCGCATTGCTTCTAGGCGAAGATCGATCGGTTGGTCTTGGGGTGCGGAATTGCGAGCTAGCGTGTACGCCTTGACTTCTCGCATCAGTTCGTGCATTGGACCAAGTCGATCGGAATCGTTACTTGGTTCTGCCGCTTCTCTTTGAAACCGCGATCGAGTGGCGGCGAAGCGTGGCCAAGTGACCACCATGCCAACATCGGCTTTGATGGTCATGCCCTCCCATGTCCAGCCATCGAGCATCATCACTGCGGACCGCCCAGCTACCAGCCCACCATTGGGGACGATGACCGAACTGAGAACCCCGTTGGCGCGAGCGACCGGGATTGCTTCACTGTCTGGATTGAATGCAACTGCAGCTCGGACATTGGGATTGAGATTGCCCGTCTCGGTCGTATCGATCGAGGCTCGGATCGAATCGATCTCAATCAAACCAATGCTTGAATACGAGTCTATCAGCCCTGGGTAGACATGCTGGCCTTGGGCATCATTGACTTCTGCGTCACCCGGAAATGAGATATTGACTCCCATGGCGGTGATCTTGCCGCCTTGAAACAGCAAGCTCCCGTTTTCCATGGTGTCGCCAGAAATCGTATGCAAGGTTGCGTTCCGAATGACGATCGGTCGTTTTTGCGGTGCGCCGGGAATTTGGTCGGATGCATCGAGGTTTGGCAAAAACGATGCGAATGCGAATGCGGCTGCTAACGGTAGGCGGAGCCTACCATTCAGTGGGTTCCAAGGCAGAGCCTTGGAACCAGTTGGACCCGTCGATGACGTTAGGGGGGAAATATTGGAATTCATAGGTATTAAATGTTCACTCTAAATGGTTTGTTTTTTATGGTTGGATTTGATTTGTTGGATAATTTACTCGTGTCCGTCTTCGTCATCGTGTTGGTGATGATGGCAGAACTCATCGTGGTTTGGCCATAGTCGAGAGGGGTCATCCACGAGCGGACTCTTTTCGCCTGGCGTTTCGCCACTATCCAAGATCTTTTGCACGAGCGCACGATGCAGAGTGAAATCGCGTTTGCGAGCCTCGGCATCCGAAGCGCGATCAAAATACTTGCGTCCATCGATCCAAGTCTGTTCGCAGCGTGCTAACGTGGAAAGGGGCGAACCGTTCCATATCGAAAGGTCGGCGTCTTTGCCAACTTCGAGCGATCCCACCTTGGAATCAATCCTCAATTGTTTGGCAGGATTGAGGGTTACAAACTTAAGGGCTTCCATCGGCTCAACTCCACCGTACTTGATCGCCTTGGCCGCCTCATGATTCATGTGACGACCGAGCTCGGCATCGTCGGAATTGAAGGATACATTAACGCCTTGTTTGTGCATGATGGCGCCATTGAATGGAATCGCATCGATGACTTCGAATTTGTAATTCCACCAATCTGAAAATGAGGATGCAGTCCCACCATGTTTTGCGATTGCCTCAGCGACCTTGTAACCTTCCAGAATATGCTGCAAAGATCCGATCTTGACGTTGTATTCCTCGAGTACTCTGAGGAGTCCAAGAATTTCGTCTTGTCGATAGCTGTGGCAATGGACCCAACGTTCGCCGCGAAGAATTTCCGCGATCGCATCGAGTTCGAGATCGCGTCGCGGAGGTAATCCACTTCGATCCTTGTTCCATTTCTTCCAATTTGCGTCGTATTGTCGGGCTGAATTGAATCGGTCACGGAAGAGTTGTTCCACCCCCATTCGGCTTTGAGGATAGCGTGATTGCGAGCCCCCTTGCACGTTACTCTGTTTCACGTTTTCGCCGAGAGCGAATTTGATACCGGCTGGCGCATCTGCGAATTTCAATTCATCATAAACGCCGCCCCAACGAAGCTTAATGACTTGATTCTGACCACCAATTGGGTTGGCAGATCCGTGCAAAACGTTTGCCGAAGTCAGGCCACCCGCGAGTTGTCGATAGATCGTGATATCGCTGGCATCGACAAAGTCGCCGATTCGTACTTCGGCGGTTACCGCTTGGGTCGATTCGTTGATCCCGCTGTCCGTCGCCATGTGCGAGTGGCAATCGATTAGTCCAGGGCTGATCTGCATCTTCGAAGCATCTACGACCTGAGCTCCGGCAGGGACAGCAAGATCTGTCCCAATTTTTTGGATAACACCTCGGTGAACGATCAAGTCGGCGTCTTTTAGCAGGCCGTCTGGACCGCACGTCCAAAGTGTCGTGTTTTGGAAAACGACATATTCTGGCTGTTCGGGCAAGCCGTTTCGCCCCAGAGCGCCGACCGGATACACGTCGGGTGACAGGATCGTTTTGGGAGACTTCTTTTCCTCTTTAGCTCCCTTTTCATCCTTCTTTTCGACATCTCCTGGCTTGTCCGCCGGTTTTGTTTCGGTTTCCTTGGGCTTCTTTGTGGCGGTGACCAACTGCAACGAGCCGTCTGCCCAATGAATCGTTCCGACGAACTTTGCATCGCCGTCGGATGTCGCGTTCGGTATCAAGGCGAGCGACAAATACCCGACACCGGACTGGCTTTCCACAAGTGTACTGGCAGGAAAAGTTGCGGTTAGCGTGCGATCTTCCCAACGCGGGTTTTTGAGCTTGGCTTTCCCTTTTTCGTCGGGCTTCTTGGCCTTGGTTTCTTTGGAGGAGGCTTCCCCTTTCACTTCGTTATCGTTGACGGCATCCGGCTTTTTCTCATCGGTTTTGGTCTCATCGGGTTTGGTCTCGGCAGGCTTTGCATCTGCTGGTTTTGCTTCGGCTGGCTTTGCCTCTGCAGGCTTGTCTGACTTTTCGGTGGCCGATGGCGTTTCTGTCGAATTGGTCGCTGCGGCTGGAGTTGTGGGTGCAACGATGAGTTCTAGTGAGCCGGTAGCTTTCTTGGTTGAGTCAGCCAGAGATAGGATCAGTTGCGACGGTCGTTTGTCATCCGCAGCAGGGGCAGGTGTGGGAGGGCTCAATGTAACTTGCCACTTGCCGTCCACGTTGGTTTCGTTTTTGAATGCGGCAGCGGGTCGAACGCCGCGGACCCATACTTCTTCGATTTTCGTTTTGTCCTCCCAAAGATCTCCGCTGGCAACGACAAGGTTCGCCCAGGCTCCCGGCTTGATGGAGCCGCATTCGTTTTCGATGCCTAGAATCGTGGCTGGAGTCGTGGTGATTGCTTCGATGGCTTTGACCTTATCGAGTCCTCGCGCGATGGCCTTGCGAATTTGTGGTACCAATTCACTCGGGTCGGCCAGACCTGCCGAGGTTAGTGCGATCTTGACTCCAGCCTTGGACAATCGACCTGGATTTTCAGGTGCTAATTCCCAGTGCGTTAGTTCTTCCAGTTCTGTATCGAGAGCTGCTTCTGGAGTTGCGACGTTGGGTGGTTTTGGGAAGTTGACCGGTAGGACAATAGTGCGATGAAGTTTGGCGATTCTGTCTAAGAGTTGATACTCTTGTCCTGAGCCCTTCAAAACGACATTGAGTCCGAACTCGCGTCCAAACGCGTCGGCTCGCAAAGCGTACTGCTCGTTAAGCGCATCGAACATGACCATCTTGCCGGCCGCAACGTGCCCGCTGAGCGCATCGAGCGCGGAATTCGACTCTGGTCTTTCGATCCCGGTTTGAGAGCGGTAGGTTTGCCAAGCTTGCGAATGCCATTGACTATCTAGAAACGTCTGTCTGGCAAGTGCAACGGCACCCATCGGGCTTCCTGGGTAAGCGTCGCGTCCTCGACCACGAGTCACGGTCAGCCGCACATGCATCGCGACATCCGATTTTAAGAGCGCATCGATTGGAGACTGATTGCTGGTCAGCAAGACAGCGCTGGTTCCCTTGATGATTCCATCTCGTGGAGCGACCAACGCGGCAGTGATACCCGCCTTGCGAAGTTTCGCCATGGTGGCTTCGTTGGCAGTGATCAAGTTCGCGACGGATCGTTCCGGAGTGATTTCGCTGTTCCAGTGCGGCGTTCCTCGCGTCGCGTCAGCGGGTGGCAATTCGAGTTCGATGCCCGCGTCGACGAATCCGGCATAGATTGTCTTTCCCGCCATATCGATGAGGCGAGATTCAGGGGGTGGGGTAACGGCTGTACCAACTTCAGCGATTTTGCCATCGCGAATGACGAGGGTGGCTTTTTCGAGTTGCCTGCCGGGCTCCACGACAATCGTGGCGTTTTGAATCGCAAAAACAGTGCTGCGGTGTTCAAGAATACCTGTCTCTGGTTTCGTACCCGCGCTTTGCTGGGCATGGGCAAACCTAGAGAAAACAACGAGCCAAACAACGGTAATAAGGCTCCAACAAGATGCCGTCTTCTTCATTTCGAGAGCTTCTTCCAAGCAAAAAAACCAGCGGACATTCAAAGAGGATTCGGCAAATTGTAGTTCAGATTCCGTCGAATCGTAATGTAATCTTCTGGAACCACGAAAGACTCGAAAAGCACGAACGAATGCACTTGTTTTTTCGTGTCTTTCGTGTCTTTCGTGGTTCAAAAGGACAGTTACAAATTCACCGGCATCCCGGTTAGACTGTATCTTTCAGGAGTGTCATAATGAAAACGATGCAAAGTCGAGTCGAAACGAAGCTTCAATGGGAATCTAACACGAAACGGCAACTCGGGAACCAGGTTGTTCGTATCGGTGCAGTTTCGTATCTCAACTCAAAACCCCTCATCTACGGGCTTTCAGATTCCCTCGGTGAATCGGGCGCTTTGAGTTTGGCGGTCCCTAGCCAACTTGCGATGGAGCTGAACTCCCACTCGATCGATATCGGGCTCATTCCCGTTGTTGAGTATTTTCAGAATCCGGAATTCCGAATCGTTTCCGACGCAGCCATTGCATGTAGAGGCCCGGTTTGGTCCGTTAGGATTTTCTTTCGATGCGATCCTTCGCAAGTCAAGACGCTGGCACTGGACGAGGGTTCGCGAACGAGTGCGGCTTTGAGCAAGGTGCTCTTTCACGAGCGATTTGGTTTCGTGCCCAAGACCATTCCGTTGCCGATGACCGCAGACCCGATGAATGTGAACGCGGACGCGGTGCTAGTGATCGGTGACAGAGCGATGCATCCGGAAAATTTCAGAGCATCCTTTTGTTCGGACTGGGATTTAGGCCAAGAATGGTTTGCAGAAACCGGATTGCCATTTGTGTTTGCCGTTTGGGTGGCGAGAAATTTTGAATTTGCAACCGAAGACTTAAAATGCAAACTCGAACAAACTCGCGATCAAGGTATTGAGAATATCCGTAAAATTGCTTTAACTGCGTCTTCCGACTACCGACTTACGCCGGAACAATGCGAAGACTACTTGACCAACTACATAAGATTTTTCCTTCGCAAGGACGAATTAGCCGGACTCGTTGAGTTTCGACGACGGTGTCTAGCGCTGGGTCTTATTTCATTTTGAAGACAATGACTGATATGATAGCAACGACAAGAACAATTACATCGATCCTTGACCGAGTGGTGCAAGGAGAACGGCTTTCTGCACCAGACGCACTTTTATTGCTCGAAAGCCGAGACTTGGCCGCGATTGGCTCGGCTGCAAACCAAGTGACCTTGCGAATGCACCCGGAGTCGTATCGAACCTACAACATCGATCGCAACATCAACTACACGAATATCTGTACTGCGGTCTGTGATTTTTGCGCGTTCTATCGGTCGCCCAAGAGATCGGAGGGGTACGTGCTACCTCGCGCTGAATTGCTTGACAAAGTTCGCGAGACGGTCGAGCTTGGCGGGAATCAAATCTTGATGCAAGGCGGTTTGCATCCGACCTTTACCTTGGAATGGTATGAGCAACTTTTGCAAGATATCAGGAGAGACTTTCCGTCGGTCAACATTCACGGGTTTAGTCCGCCTGAGTTGCACCACTTCACCAAGGTGAACAAGCTTTCGATTAGGACGGTACTTGAACGGCTGAAGGCTGCGGGCCTCGGCAGTATCCCTGGTGGTGGAGCCGAGATCTTGGTGGATCGAGTTCGCAGCGCCATTACGCGTGGCAAAGTCATGACCGATGATTGGCTCAACGTGATGCGTGTTTGGCATGAATTGGGTGGTGTCAGTACGGTTACGATGATGTTTGGTCACGTTGAGACCTTGGCGGAACGCGTCGAGCATTTGGAGCGCGTCAGAAAATTGCAAGATGAGACGGGTGGTTTCACCGCATTCATTTGTTGGACCTTTCAACCTGACCACACGAATCTTTCGCACATACCGCCGACGGGTTCCTTCGAGTATCTCAAGACCCAAGCGGTTGCGCGGTTATTTTTAGACAATGTCCGTAATATTCAAAGCAGTTGGGTGACCCAGGGGCTCAAGATCGGACAATTGGCTTTGGCGTACGGAGCCAATGATATGGGTTCGTTGATGCTTGAGGAGAACGTGGTTGCCGAAGCGGGCACGGTTCACTTTCTGACTCTGGACCAGATTCGTGGAGCCATTGAGGAATTTGGATTTGACGCAAGGCAACGCGATGTTCGCTATCAATTGGTGGACGCTTCATTGGAATCGCGCGCCATTTTGGCGAATCGGAGTCAACAGGCGAAAACAAACGCTCCAGATCTGGTAAAACTCATCGTCCCATAATTTGGCGTTCGTGTCGCCTTTCGCTCCGCGAAAGTTTCGTGGAGATCGCACCTTTTGAGCAGCAAACGTCGGAAATTCGCCTAAACCAGACGATGGGAACAAGCCACACGATTTAAGAGTTCTCAACGTATTGCGAAATGATGCCTGTGAATACCTTCGAGTTGCCGATTACCGGTATGACTTGCGTCGGATGCGCGAAATCTATCGAACGTTCGTTGAATTTGCAAAAGGGCGTGGTTTCGTCCGCAGTGAATTTTACGCAGAACCAAGTTGTCGTGTCGATTGATCCGTCGCAGGTCGACCGCGAACAGGTGATTCAAACCATTCGTGACCTTGGTTTCGAGATCGTTGAGGCCAACGCAGGCGAATCGCTTGTTGATACGACAGCCGCTGCTCACCAATTGGCAAACGATCGGCAGTGGCGTCGATTGATTGTTGGCTTAGTCCTGACCATTCCGCTTTTCTTGTTCAGCATGGGACGCGATTTTGGCGTGTTGGGTCATTGGTCCCACGCGGCTTGGTGCAATTGGCTAATGTTTCTTTTGGCGACTCCGGTGCAGTTTTTTGTCGGTTGGGACTACTATATTAGTAGCTATAAATCCATCAGGCGACGAATGGCAAATATGGACGTCCTTGTCAGTTTGGGATCCACGGTAGCTTACGTCTACAGCCTCGTCGTGACCATTGCCTTGACATTTCATTCAACCGTATGGGGGGAGCACGTTTACTTTGAGACATCCGCAACCATCGTAACGTTGATCTTGCTAGGGCGGATGGTTGAGACGAGAGCTAATGCGAGGACGGGAGCCGCGATCAAGAAATTATTGGGCCTGCAATCCAAAACAGCTCGCATTCGGCGAGGTGACCAAGAGATCGATATCCCGATCGGGCAAGTGAAAGTGGGCGATCATGTCATTGTTCGGCCTGGTGAGAAGATTCCTGTCGATGGGTTGGTGCTGGACGGCAGGTCGGCGGTCGACGAGAGCCTAATCACGGGCGAAAGCTTCCCCGTCGAAAAATCAGCCGGAATGAAAGTGGTCGGAGCGACCGTCAATCGAGACGGACTATTGACGATCGAGGCGAAGTGTCTGGGAAGCGAATCGACGTTGGCTCAAATCATCAAACAGGTCGAACATGCACAATCGACAAAGGCGCCGATTCAGCAGTTGGCGGACAAGATAGCAAGTGTGTTTGTACCCATCGTCATCGGAGTCGCGATCCTTGCATTCTGCGGTTGGTATTTTTTCGTGGGTGACTTTACGCAGGCCTTGCTACGAATGATTTCCGTTTTGATCATTTCTTGCCCATGCGCCATGGGACTTGCAACTCCGCTCGCCGTCATGGTTGGTATGGGGCGTGGCGCTGAGCATGGAATATTGTTCAAATCGAGTGAGGCCTTGCAGCGGATGTGCGACGTTACCGACGTCATTCTTGACAAAACAGGGACTATTTCGGAAGGCAAGCTTTCCGTTACCGACATTGTTGCGGCGGCAAGCGGTTCTGAGGAATCGGTGCTGAGGCTGGCGGCCTCCATGGAACGCGGCAGCGAACATCCACTCGCGACCACCATCGTCGCCAAAGCCGCCGAGCGACAACTCATTTTGCAGACATGCCGAGAGTTTCAAAGCGTGCCAGGCAAAGGCGTGCAAGGCACGATCGCTAGCGAGTCCATTCGAGTCGGAAATCTTCGCTGGATGGCGGAGCAGGGAATTGCGATCGACGAGATGCAATCCAGAGCATTGGAACTTGAGAAACAGGCCAAGACCGTGGTGTGGATAGCCCGCAGTGGAAAGGTAGTTGGATTGATCGCGGTTGCAGACACGATCAAGTCAAGTTCAAAAAGTGCCATCGATCGAATGAAGCAAATGGGGCTCCGAGTGTCCATGATCACGGGGGACAACGTTCACACGGCCGATGCGATCGGTCGGCAAGTTGGAATAGAAGAAATTCTTGCAGAAACGCTTCCACACGACAAAGCGGCTCGCGTTAAGAACTTGAAATCTGCGGGTAAAGTGGTTGCAATGGTCGGAGATGGAATCAACGACGCGCCCGCGTTGGCATTAGCCGATGTTGGAATCGCAATTGGTACAGGTACCGATATTGCAATCGAGTCGGCCGATGTCACGTTACTACGAGGCGATTTAAACGGTGTGTCGCAGGCGATGAAATTGTCGGCGGCAACCATGCGCAATATCAAACAGAATCTGTTCTGGGCATTCGCGTACAACGTGCTTTTGATTCCTGTGGCAGCGGGTGTTTTGGCGGGTTTTGCGTTTTTGCCGCTCATGTTACGAGAGCTTCACCCCATTATGGCCGCGTTTGCCATGATCGCCTCGGATCTGGTCATCGTGGCAAACGCCCTTCGTTTGCAATCGGTCAAGCTTTAGCTAGCCGTGGCATGACAACCTCATCTTTACCCACATCTTTTGATCTTGCTCCCCTCGCCCTGTACTCGGGGAGAGGGGCTGGGGGTGAGGGGTTTACACTGTGTTTTGATTGGTATTTTGATCGTGAATTCAATGACTATCCTCGTTCCAGAAGCGTAAACAAACCGCTGAACCCGAGTCTACCAAGTCAGGGCTCTACCCCTCACCCCCCGACCCCCTCTCCCCGAAGCGGGGCGAGGAGGAGAAAACGCGCGGAGATCCCGCAAATCCATTGTGATTTCGCGTCTAGCGTGTTCTGAAATGTGGGTAAAGATGAGCCACCTGGGCAAAGCACTAGCCGTGGCAATTGAAGTTCAAACGAACTTGGTAACACCTGGGATCGCAACCGATGGAGTTTCCAGCTCACCCCATGCGTATTGAGGTGGACTTAGGTCTTCCTTTGAATTCCAGGCCATTTCCCAGGTGATTTCCTGGCCAGTATAGGTTGCCATCCGACCCATGATGGCCAACAAAGTGCTTTTTGCCATGTACTCACCGTTGTTGATTGGCGTGCCTGCTCGGATGCTCGCGAACAGCTCGTCGTGCTCGGCTTGATAATGAAGTTTGCCTTCGTCGCGATTCACCCAGTCCGTCTTGGCAGTGATCCTGGCACCATTCTTTCGCTCCCTAAGAAAGGCCGTACCTTGCGTGCCGAGAATACGGACACTAATGTCGGATTTGCAGTCAGGGATCTGGCGTGTATTGCTGATCAGTTGCGCTCCATTGGCATACTCATAGACAACGCTGTGGTGATCGAAAATGTTTCCGTACTCCGGTCCTTTCCGGACCTCGCGCCCACCCATTCCAATGGCTCGCGTGGGGTACTGGTCACCCATTGCCCAAGCGCACAAGTCAAGATTGTGAACATGTTGTTCGACGTTGAAATCGCCGGACAGCCATGTGAAGTAGTACCAATTTTTCATTTGCCAGACCATGTCAGACCAATCGGCCTGTCGTGGTTTGACCCAAATAGGACCTCGGTAGTCGTTCGCGAGCAAGGTTCGGACGTCACCAATCTCCCCGTCTCGGATTCGCTGGACGGCTTCCTGAAAGGGCGAGTGATAGCGCAAACAAAGTCCTGAAACAATAGAAAGCCCCTTCTTTTTCGCCTCAACGCAACTATTCAGCACCGAGTGAACTCCGGGAGTATCCACTGCGCAGGGCTTTTCCGCAAAGACGTGCTTGCCCGCATCCACTGCGGCCTTAAGGTGAATAGGTCGGAAATGGGGAGGGGTCGTCAAAAGCACCACATCCACACCGCTGGCAAGTAATTGGTTATACGCATCAAAGCCAACAAATTGCCTTTCGAGAGGCACATCCACCTTGGACTCAAGCCCTTCGATTCCCTTGAGACTTCGGAGACTCATTTGAATTCGATCCGCAAAGGCATCGGCCATCGCAATGAGTTTCACTCTGCCATCGGCTTTGAGGGCCTGCGTGGCAGCGCCAGTGCCTCGTCCACCACAACCAATCAGCCCAATCTTCAATGTATCGTCACCCGAAGCGTGTACTGGACCAAGTTTCAAGGTGGCGGCGATCGCGCCACCGGTGAGAGAGATGGCGGATGCGAACTGGCGCCGCGTAGAATTGGAATCTTGCTTGGATTGAGACATCAATAGGTTTCCTTAAAAACTACCACGTAGACCAGGCTGCCTGTCTGTTTCGACATGCAAAACACAGGCTAAGCACATCGGTATGAGTCTTCGAGTGAAACAAACGGATAGCCGAAGGGCGATAGCCCCGGTTCTCGACGAATGTCGAGCCATTGGAAAACCGGGGCTATCGCCCAACGGCTAATTGGGTTGAAAAACAGTTGCGGATGTGCTTAGCAGCCTGAGAGTATATCTCATCCTGCCGCTCACCTAAATAGCGCGATCACGCGCCCGCATGTTTTCTTGCGATCCATACCGAACACTTTGCATGCCGAAGCACATAGCGAGATGTACTGCCGACCAGGAACCGACTTAGCATGCCATCGCCCGTATTACCCATAACGATTACGTCGCTCCCTTTCTTCTTTGCAAACTCCACCAGCGCGTCGCCAACGTGCGTCGAATCAATTACGTGGGTTTTTACATTTGGTGATAGCTTGGAAAGCTCTTCGGCCGCATCGCCAATCGCTTGCTCCTTCGTATCCTTGATCTCCTCAAGATCAAACTCGTAGGGAATCTCAGAGTACACAAAAGGAATTGTGACGACACCTACTACGTCCATGTTGGTTTTTGCCCCCCAACCGAATTGACCGAGCTGCTTGATTGCTTCCGCAGAGGGTTCCGACTCATCATAAGCGATACACAAATCGATCGGTCGTCGTCGAGTTTCCAATCCCGTTGGTCTCACGACAAGCACAGAGCAGTGTGCATGCGTTGCCACGAAATCACTGATACTCCCGAGCATGCGTTCGAACAAAGAATGCCCGACGGCTCCAATCACAATCAGGTCGCTTTCGCGAGCCTTTGCTTCGTCCACAATCGTTGTGCCGATGTGCCCCTCAGCAATGACCAACTCCAACGAAGCGTTTGCCCCTTCGAAAAGCGCGCTCACATGCTGAAAAATCGACTTCGCTCGCAACTCGTCCGCGATTTCAATCCGTCTAATGAGCTCTGCATCGTTCATCGAACCGCGCAGGTTCGGTGCATTGCTAACGTATAAAACGACCAATTCCAGTTTGTCAGAATGCGGCAAATGAGCAAGCAACCAGGTGGCATCTTCCGAATGTGCAGATCCGTCCGTCGCGAGAATAATTTTCATCAATGAGCTCCTAAGCTTCTAATCCAACGAGTCGTCGAACAAAAATCAAAACAATTGCAATCGCAAGAAGACAAATTCCGGTCCAGCCTATCACGTGCCACCTGCGACCGAGTTTCAACCAATCCAGCATGTTTGTTCACCATTCCTTCGCGAAGACGACACAGCCGACAAAAGGTGCAGGCACGCTCCGCCGTGCCGTTCGCATTCGAGCTTTTGCCAGGATTCCAGGTGGACGGCACATTAAATGTGCCTACTACTTTGACTTGTGTCGGCTGTGTCGACCATTGTTCAAGAGTCCATGCCTGCCACCGATTGTGTTCTTATAAGCAAAGCTAGTACCAAACAGCCGAATAGTCAAACATTGATCAACGGGAACCACATTCTGCCCTGCAAGGCGAGCGGCAGATTGGAAACTACCAAAAGGTGATTGGGACCAATGTCCCGATCCGTTGTTTGGACGGGACAATGGTCCCATCCTACCCTCCGTTTCATCAGGTATCTTTCACCCTGCCGCTCGCCCAATGACGAAATCGGTGCGTCAGAATGGCACACAGGAGAGTGACCTGTCGGCACACCCAAAGTGTGCAATGTGTCCAAACGTAATCTTCTGCGGTTGATCTACGATTACGTTGAAGAACTTCATAATGGCAAACCGATCTAAGTTTAGCATTCAACGGCAGGGATCAAGCAAGAATCCTTAAGAACGCATCAACATCATTGGGGAAGATCAATGTCCAATCGAAAAGCCTGGGTCTGGATCGTCGCTAGCGGAGCGATTGCGTTGTGTGGATTTCGGCTTGCGGCTTTTGAACAGGGGGAGGCGAAAGGGCGTGACGGGCAGTTGCCTGGCCTGATGCTGGCGAAACTTGCCAACACACAACGTGTGGTTGCTGGCCTCGTTGCCAAAGACTTTGGCGAGATCCGACGCGGGGCAGAAGACATGCTTCGCGTTTGCGACGCCGAGCAATGGGGGACGAATGCCGACCCCATCTACACGCAACACCGTAGTGAATTGCGCCGTCAAGCGTTCAAGTTATCCGAGTTGGCCGATACCCACAATCTTGATGGCGCTGCGTTTTGTTACATCCAAACGGTATCCACGTGCATAAGTTGCCACGAACACTGTCGCGACGTTCTACGCATCGCTCAAATTCCTAATTCTGGTAGCGGAGTGATTTCTATTCCGACAAGTGAACAGGAAGCTCTTTTGCGGGGAATGCCCACGTATCGAAGGTAGAATTAAATCGATCCATATTGAGTAGCGATCGTTACGATCGACTGGGCACGGTCACGACGGGGCACTTGGCGTGTCGCATCACGTGCTCTGCCACGCTACCGATCAAAATGTGCGACAAGCCTGTGCGCCCATGAGTTCCAAGTGCGATCAAATCGATAGAGTGCTTTTTCGCGTAGTCCAAGATTTGGTCGGCTGGACTACCATCTGCAGTTGCAACCACGATGTGCTTGTCGAGCAGCCACGAAGGCTCAAAAAGCGATCGGATCAACTGCTCTGCGACGGCGGGAGATTCATGAACATAGGAATTCAGAGCCAGCCCACCCGCGAAGCTTGGCGTATTGGTCAGCTTGTCCTCCAGCACGTGGAGAACATGTAATTCCGCACCGAACTTTGACACGAATATGCGAGCATACTCCATCGCTTTCGCACTATTTTGGCCAAGATCCGTCGCTAGAAGAATTTTCTTTATTTCGATCATGATTTACTCGAAGGCAAAAACGAGATCCAATTGGATGAATACGACGCGATTTTCTGGCATATCTTAGCAAACGCGCCAGATACATCTAGCTGCATCGGAGAGATTCGTTAATACAACAGCAAGGCTCAATGGACATCGGGCATTGCATCCTGGGTTATCGCAGATGGCGAAAATCGGGATCGGCTCGAAAGGTGTCTGCCAGTCCTGGCTGTTTTAGGATGGCATGATTCAATAATGCGGTCGATAGCGTCTTGTATTTCTCCATATCGTCAATATCGCTTTGCAACGTCTTGGAATCGATGGCATTCTTCCGTCGAATAAGTTCACGATGAGAAATTGCGGCCGCTCGCGCTGCTTGGAGACAACATGAGATTGGAAAGTGAGCGTGCAATTCGGACTTGGTCTCAGATTCACCGTCGGTAATTTTTTGTAGTATGTGTGCGATCCTATCCAACGCCTTGGCGTGATCCCCTCGTTGTGCCAGAATCACGGATTCTACTGCATCGCGATGCAATTGAACGCATGGTTCATTCGACACGGGACCGCCAACGTAGCCCTCCACTGTTGCAGATCGGATCGATTCTATGAAAGCGATATAGAGCTCACGCAAAGGATCAAACGTGGAACGCGAAGTCGGTGATGTCGATGGGGACGGCCATTTAGATATCGTCATCTCCGATTCGGGCTTGCCGGCTTTAATTGTTTTCAATGGCAATGGAAACGGCGGATTCACGCGCGAGACGATCAGCACACCTTACGGGTCGCCTACGGTTTTGGCCCTGGGTTCTTTTACTTCTCCGGACACGATTACGGACATTGCCTATGCGGTGGCGGGGTACCCAAGAGTCGTTACGCCCACTGTCGTCAACAACACGATACCACTTTGGACCGATCGTGTATCGGCAACTGCAATTCATCTCCGATGACCAAATGAGGTCGGTCGCTTTGCTGTCGTATCCAACGCATTGTACTGCCAACAAAACGCACTCCACAAGGCGAGACCAGGAGGCTGTGGACACGCTCGACCCAGCCGGGAAGACGAGACATTGGCCACGCCGACAGCAGCGGCGGGTTGGGCTCGGGTTTGCGGTACCTCAAACAACGCATTAAAGAGGCCTGACCCCTTTGCTTTCTCGCCGCAACGCTTTTCATTCGTATTTTTGGGCGTTTTGTTGTGCTGGCGGTTGAAAATCTTTCGCGCAAAGCCTTTGGCTGCGGACTTTATTCGTCTCGACGGAAATCTTTATGATCTTTGTGAATGGACGTTCAATGGAGTCATTGCATGGTCTCAATTTTGTACGGCAGTGCGCCAAGTTGAATTAGGGCATCATTCTCCGGATCGTTTATCGTGAACAGTGCCTGGCCGCGATCGATCGCTTGTCGAGCCGTCAGCTCAGCGTTTCCGCCAGGCGATGCGTGGGGGATCAACACCGAATTTGCCAAGGCTAAGATGAAATCGTTGCGAGACTGCGATTGAGTTTTGGTCGTTCGGGTGATCGTCTCCGGAAAAATCGAAACGAGGGTCAGCCGTTTTTCCTCGATTGCTGCACGCTGTGTCGGCGACAGTCTGGGGCGACTGAGTCCTTTCGCTGGGCTCATGATAACGGACTGTTTTCCACGCAAAAGGAATTCCAGACACTCTTGTTCCATCGGCGAATGGAATCCACCGACAACCACGACTCCCGCATCTCGCAATTCCCGAATAGCGTCAAACGTGTGGATCACTACGCTACCGGGGCACTTCACGGAGCAAACAAATGCGACGGCGGATTGCTTGAGAACAGTTGCATCTCCGATGACATAGAGTTTTTCTGGCCCCGACTTACCCAGCCTATCTCGCAATTTAGGCGGATAAGTCGAGGCTCTTCTGGATATTGTTAAAATAGCTGACATTTCCAACGTACTTCCTTGACTAGACATTTTCCCTCCCTGCATCACGATCCTGGCGAAGATATACCTTCAGTGTTTCCATTCCGATTCCATATTCTGCGAACAAGCGGCGGATCGTTGTGCAAATGGAATTGGCGGAGAGATTGGATTCGATGTACAGGTCCGGACCTACGGCCATCGCCTTACGTAGCGGTGTAGGATTGGATGATACCGTGTGGTTGCCGCGATTACTTATGAAGTCTGCGTGACGCTCCAGTGAGCGGAACAAGGCTTCGTCGCGGGTGAAGAGATGTTTGCAGATTAACTCGTATAGCCGCTGCCATGTGGTTACACCTGTGGCAGCCTCGCCGTCGAAGATGAAGCCGAACGGTCGCTTAAAAGTAAAGTCTTCGTCTATTGAGTGAGGCTCTTCGCGATTGAGCTCTGCAATAATCCGTTCATTCTGTTCTTGGTCGCCTGATCCGGTTTGTTCTGACTCTTCCAATCGCACGGACATGAATTGCTGAACAAGCGAGGACAGATCGGTGGCGACGCGATCAAAAGCCGAGTTCTTTTCGACAAATGATCGCATAAAACGAACGCCCTCGTCAAAAGCGTCTAGATCCTGACGATCAATACCGGTCCAGATGTCATCGGAAAGCGCCAATAAGTTTTCGCGCACGGCTTCCAGGTCCTGAAGGATCTCACGAGTACGCGATAGGGTTCGAGGGCTGGCTGGTGTCATGTTTTTGACTCTAAAAGTTCCGTGAACATCGCGTAAATCGTTGAAAATGAGCAAACCAAGATTCAGACATCTGCTTGGCAAGACGTCGATTCTAACGGATAATTTTCGCTTTGCTCATTCTCGTTCAAGGTTGAATCGCGACGTAGGAAGTGAATGTTTGGCTTATCAGAACTGATCGGAATGCCCCAGGATGGAATTTCTTTGGTAACGTCAAAAGGCAATCATATTGGCAATACGCAAGGTGCCAAGGTCGCGGCCGGTCGCGTTAGTGCCTTCAGAGATTTGTGCCGTCAGCGCATCAACTGGAAATTTCGGCGAGATTCCTACGGCCTATACAATTGTGCTGGATTGGTCTGGGCTTCGCGACGAACTGGGATTTCTCAGAACGAAGAATGGTTGAAAATTCTCGCAGATGACGGATACCGCCAAACTTCGCATCCCGTTTTGGACGATCTTGTCCTCTACCGGGACAGTATCGACCGTTCATTTTTGCACGTTGGACGCATTGTTGGCATCGAATCAGGAGTTTCCGAGTCATCACCCAAAATCCCGATTGTCCTGAGCAAGTGGGGGCACGATCTGGGGGAATGCGTTCATTTTGCCCATGATCATGGAATAGATAGCAGCTACACTGTAACCTTGGAATTCTGGACGGACCGGCCAATCGATGAAAAATCAAATGAATCAACTCGAATCGTTATCCGATGAAAAATTCATTTCGCGATTCGATCAAATATCGACAGTGGAAGGTATTCACCATGCCCTGCGTCGCAGCATCGAAGTGAAGTCGCTGAACTCCGCGCTTCGCGAAGAGGCGATTGGTGATCGTGAATTAGATTTGTTTATTCGTCACTTGCTTAGGGAATTCGTGCCTGGAGAGCAGTTTCGTTTTCAGATAACGCTGGCGGGAATCGCTGTCGCCTGCGAAACGATCAATAAGGCTTTCGCCCGTCAATTCATCGACTACCTAGCGGGTATTCAGTTATCTGAATTGTCGGTCGCTGCGATGGTTGCTAGGTATGGTAGACGCTCGATCACCAAGACTGTTTCTAGAACTTTTTTGTGTTCTGGTACTCAAAACCGGTTTGGTTTGGTTCAGCGTGTGACGAAAGCTGATGTCGGGCAGCGGTCCAAGACATTCGAAGAGGAGTTTGTCTGATGCCGAAGCTCGAGTATTTCCTGCTTTGTGAATCGGTCTCTGTCGATCAAGATACGAATCGAATTAGCCTTTTCAATGTTCTGGAAGATTTTCAAATCGCGACCGCAGAGATTAACGGAAAAACACCCGGATACTTCTTAGGTCAGTTTGTAGCCGTCGCTTTGTTCAATCGTGAACCGGATGATGGCGACAAGGATTTCGAGGCCTGCCTACGGTTTAACCTACCGAACGATCAGCACAGTGAACACAAGATCGCCTTTCGCATGGAACGTAATCGGCAACGGCTACTAATGCGTTTTGTTGGTATACCCCCTGTCGGCACTGATGGTGTCTTGCGTTTCCAACTATTGCTTGACGGAATCCAGTGTGCGTCCCACACCGTTCATCTCAGCACTGAAGCCGCGTCCGGTTGAATTTCGTGGTTTTTTACTATTTCTTTTCGCGCGGGCAAGGGTTCAAACCCACCAGCTCGGAGACGGGATGCAAGTTTCTGTTCGGCCTTGCTTTGAATCTGACGCACGCGCTCTCGGGTGATTCCTAATTGATCCGCGACTTGCTGCAATGTGTGCGCGGAGTCACCAAAGCCGTATCGCAATTTCAGAATCAGTTGCTGGCGAGGCTTCAGCGATTCAATTGCGGCGTGAACTGCGCTTTCGAATTCCATCGTTATTGCTGAATCCTCGCTGCCTGCATCATCATGATCGTCAAGTACAATTGGACGTTCGCGTCGCGGAACGTCGGAGAAATGCTCCACATGCTGGGCGTGGCAAAAATTGTCCCATTGCTCAATTGAGACTCCGGCAACTTCGCACTCCGCTGCAAAATGGATTTCAGCTTCGATCGGACCGTAGGTTGCAATCAACTCGTTGCGAATGAACGTCAATTGATAACATGGCCAGAAAACGTGTGTTGGCATCCGAATCGGCAGGCCCCATTCGAGTCCGTAACGTTGACAACACTGCCTTAGCCAATAGCTGGCGTAGGTCGAAAACTGGAAACCCTTGTCTGGATCAAATCGGTGGGCGGCTTGCAGAAGGCCGATCATCGCGGTTTGCTCGGCATCTTCGGATTCCATCCCAAACCATCGAACAAGCATTCTCGAGGCCTTACGGGCCAGCGGCATGTGGAACTCGACAAATTTGCTATACGCGCCTGACTTTCCTAACTTAAGCTCCATCGCCAGGCGATCACTCTCTTTTGCGTACCATGGTCGCCGTGCGAATAGATTTAATTCAGCGTCGGGCTGAAGCGCCGTGCGAACCCGATCAAGAACGTCTACCAGCGTCGTTTGCTCCTCCAGTTCCATCGGTATAGCAAGTTGCTGAAGTCGTGCGAGCAATCGCGGCGGCGGATTATCTGAAAAGAAAGGATGTTCTCGGTGAATCACTCGACGACCGTCGCGTGTCGACGTCACCCATTGCCAAACTTGCTTGCGAGGAGTTTCGCAATAGTGTATGAGAATGTGCTCATGATACAGTTTTCGCAATTCGCGCTGATGGCGTCGAAGCAAGCTTCGATTTGCTAAGTCGGTTCGATGGACATCGCAAGCAAAAATGGTCGCTTCGCTCGGTGCCAGGGGTCGCTTCGCTCGGTGCCAGGGGTCGCTTCGCTCGGTGCCAGGCACTTTCCTAGCAGGCAACAGGACACAGCCGACAAAAGTCAAAGTAGTAGGCACGTTCCATGTGCCTTCCACCTGGAATCCTGGCAAAAGCTTGCCTGCGAACGGCACGGCGGAGCGTGCCTGCTACTTTTGTCGGCTGTGTCCAACAGGTCAAGCATGTGGGAGTCGCTATCGTTCTTTTCAGCTCTATCGGCAATACGTCCCAAGTTTGCTGATAACTTGTTTCCAACGGAACATTAATAAAGAATGCGTTGCGAAGAAACAGTTGCATGATCGGCAACGGCGATCCAACTGCAATCGGTTCCACCCAGGCTGTTTTGCACGGTGACGCTTGATAGGAAACAATTGTTAGCGGGCGATCCGTCGGTAGCTCAAACGGTTGGTCGGTGATCTCATTCCAAATCAAGGAATGGATGCCTCGGGGGTCTCTGTTGGTTTGAGCTGCGGCTGCGCCAGTGCGATACCATTCCCGCCAAAACCAAATTCTTCGGACCGTTGCACATCGGGCGTTTCTTTCGGATCGTCATAGAGCTTGAGAGCAACGTCATCGTGCTCAGGCCCGCCGATGATCTGCTCTGCCATCGCAAAACAACCCCGAGGCAGCATCCCCGAGTTGAGTTGGTTGGTAATTGCAGATGTCCAAAGTTGGTGGAAATTATGGTACGTTCCCAGTTTCACTTTGGACCAATCGTGTATCGGCATCTGCAATTCCTCTTCGATGACCAAATGAAGTCGGTCGCTTTGCTGTCGTTTCCAACGCATTGTACTGCCAACAAAACGCACTCCACAAGGCGAGACCAGAAGGCTGTGGACACGTGGACACGTTGACACGCTCGACCCAGCCGGCAACGCTGTGAAGCATTTTTTCCTTCGATTCGCTACCACTGGCTTTATGCCAGTGGGGCGATAATTGGTGGCTACTAGCCGCAGAGACGGGCCATGGCTCTCCACCGGTTTCATACCGGTGGAAGCAGCGTTTTTCGGATCGCAACGTTGCTTCCACCGAGTAAACTCGGTGGAGAGCCCGAGCCGAGGGCTTTTGCCTGTAGCTACCAATTGTTGCCTCCGTCGGGGCAAGCCCCAACGGAAGGCTTAAATTCAAATAGCGTTCCATTTCATTGACGAAAATGCCTCACAGCGTTGCCGCTTCGGGGAGAGGGGGTCGGGGGGTGAGGGGTAGAGCCCTGACTTGGTAGCCTCAGGTTCAGCGGTTTGTTTAAGCTTCTGAAACGAGGATAGTCATTGAATTCACGATCAAAAACCAAATCAAAACACAGTGTAAACCCCTCACCCCCAGCCCCTCTCCCCGAGTACAGGGCGAGGGGAGCAAGATCAAAAGATGTGGGTAAAGATGAGGGTTTGGGCTCGGGGTTGCAGCAAGTCAAACAACGCATCAACGTGGCCTGACCCCTTGGCTTTCTTCTGCCCCTTTTGCTTTCTTCAGTAAAAAATGGACAACGCGGCAGGCATCACTTCTCCTGCGACTGGAGATGTACCCCTCATCTCACCGTCTAGATTCATGCGATCCGGCGTCTCCGTCTGAATCTCAAACGACCGAACTTGATAGAATTCGATGAAGTCCAGTGAAACATGGGATCCATCAAAAACTTTGGTAAACAGCTTCAGCATTTGCCATCGGCTCGCATTGCGAACCAAAGCCACATCGATCATGCCATCTCCGATTTCCGCGCCAGGGGCCAATTTCATATCCGCCCCGGTGAACTTTCCGTTGCAGGCTATGAAAAACAGAAACGAGTCCTGGAGCATCCGACCATCCAGTAGTATCTTGGCTCGACGACGCTTGGCTCGCAGAATTTCCAAGAGGGCTGCTGCTGCATACCGAGACTTACCTAGTATTCGTAGCTTCTCGGCCATAATGTTGATATCGGACACGGCTCCCCAGCCAACGATGTTGGTGCAGAAGGCAGTTTTGTCGCCCATCGATACTCGGACCACGTCCAGTGGCATTGTCCGTCCGGCCACTATTTGCAGAGCGGCTTGCATAGGATCTTTGCAATTCAAATGCTGAGCCAGCGAGTTTCCGGTTCCAGCTGGAATGATTCCCACCGGAATGGAAATAGGTTCGTTGCGATGCATCAGTCCATCGACTACTTCATGAAACGTACCATCGCCACCCACGACACAGATGCCCTGAACCGAGTTTTGGTCGAGGTTTCGAGCGATCTCATGGGCGTGTCCCGGCCGCTCAGTCATGTGGACATTTAGTTCAATTCCTGCCTTTGCGAAGAACGGAGAAATCCGTTTGAGTACGGGTACTCCGCGGCGTTTTCCCCCGCGAGGATTGAGGACAACAGCCAAGCAACGACGAGGCATAGCAAACTCATTCTGTCATAGTCAGGAACCAAGGCGACACTAGGTATCATAGTAATGTTATGGGATTCGAATGCCCTCAATGCCCTAATTTGAGTCGCAAGGTGTGACAGTCAAGGTTGGACGGGCTCCATTGCGGTAACAACTCAGGGAAAACGTGGTTGCGTGAAGAGAACATCCGTTACAATGTCATCGTGCATCCGCAAGTGATTTGCGATGTTGCTAACTTGTCATGCGGAAGGTGCCAGCTGCCATTTTTCGGATCGATTGCCCAGCGAACTATCATGATTTGTACTTGCGAACGGAAACCCATTTCGAGGCGTAACTTCTTTTCCTGGTCGGGAAGTGGCTTAGGGGCATTGGCATTGGCTTGCGTAAATCAATCGTCGTCCAATTTGGCGAAGGCTACGGAATCTCCGTCATCCAAACGAACGGACTTCGCGCCTAGAGTCAAACGAGTCATATGGCTTTTTATGCATGGTGGGCCAAGTCATGTTGATTTGTTTGATCCGAAACCAGAACTTGAAAAGTTGGCAGGCCAAACTTTGCCCGATAGTTTTGGCGACGTTCTGACTCGTCGCAAAGTCGCGAAGAACCCTCTTTTGCCTTCCATCCGAAAGTTCCAAGCCAGGGGCAATTCGGGAATCGAGATTAGCGATTTTCTCCCCGAAATCGCTGCATGCGCAGACGACTTGTGTTTGATTCGGAGCATGCACGGAGATAGCGTCAATCATCCGCAAGCCGTCTATCAAACGAACACAGGGAGCGTGCTGATGGGCCGCCCCAGCACGGGATCATGGGTCGCCTACGGTCTTGGAAGCGAAAATCAAGATTTACCTGCATTTGTCGTCTTACCCGACCCAGGCGGCGGCTTAAAGGGTGGACCACCAGCGTGGGGAAGCGGGTTTTTGCCTGCAACCTATCAGGGGATAACGATGCGCCCGGGTCCCAAACCTATCCTCAATCTACGAACACAAGAGTCTCTGAGTGAGATTGGCCAAAGACCAGCTTTGGATTTGATTCAACGCATGAACCAACGCCACATGCAGGCTCGCGACGATGATGATGAACTAGCAGCACGAATCGATTCGTATGAGTTGGCATTTCGTATGCAAGCGGCGGCACCAGACCTCGTCGATCTTAAAGATGAATCACAGGAAACACTTGGGCTATACGGAATTGATAATAAAGTGACTCAAGAATTTGGTCACCGATGTTTGTTGGCACGCCGAATGGTTGAACGGGGAGTGCGCTTCGTTCAAGTCCATTCGGGGAACACAAATGGCTGGGATGCTCATTCCGATATCGAGGAAAACCACTCCAAAATGTGTGCCGCGACCGATCGACCTGTGGCTGGCCTCCTTCGCGATCTCAAGCGACGCGGACTTTGGGACGATACGCTTGTTATTTGGGGTGGAGAGTTTGGTCGAATGCCAATGAGCGAATCCAAGACCGGTCGGGACCACAACCCGTGGGGTTATACGGTTTGGTTGGCCGGCGGAGGAATCAAGGGTGGAATGGCTCACGGTGCTACCGACGCCGTTGGATTGAGAGCCTTAGAAAAGCCTGTTCACATTCGAAACTTTCATGCAACGCTGCTTCATTTGCTCGGACTAGATCCAAATGCACTGTCGTATCTGCACAATGGTTTGGACGAGCGGCTCATCGGCCCTACCAACGACGTGGAAATCGTTTGGGAGATTCTGGCGTGAAGCCTCGTGAATCGCGTTGGATGAAATGGCTTTATGCTGGCAGTCTTTGGCAGACCTGCCTCGCAATTCTTGCACCGTGCTTATTATTGGGCTTGTTACTGGGCTTGTTATTAGGCTTGTTATTCGGGCAACGACTTGTGGCAGACGATAACGAGATCGCTTCGGAACGCGATTATTCCGAACGCCCAATCATTTCGAGCGATCGCGAACATTGGGCATTTCGTCCGATATCGATTTCCCCGTATCCGTCGGTGAATGCGCAAGCTTGGCCAAAGGTTGGTTTCGACTATTTCATTTTGGCCGCTCTTGAAAATGCGGGGCTCTCGCCTGCGCCGCCGGCGGATCCTGCGACGCTTTTACGTAGGCTGAAGTTGGATTTGCTCGGATTGCCGATCACTCCAGAAGAACTTGCGGAGTATCTCGAAGACGACGGACCGCAAGCGTACGAGCGCTGGGTAGATCGTTTTCTTGCCTCGCCTGGTTATGGTGAGCGTTGGGCTCAGCCGTGGCTGGACCTTGCGAGCTTTGCCGAAACGGATGGATTCGAACATGACCGCGTTCGCTCGACCGCCTGGCAATATCGCGACTGGGTAATCGATGCACTGAACAGCGATATGACATTCGATGAATTTGTCTTGCGACAATTGGCTGGCGAATCCCATCCCGATCCGAAACAACGCATTGCAACCATGTTTGGCTTGGCTGGACCGGACATGCCTGACATCAACGATCAAGAGCTTAGGCGACATGATCGATTGAATGAGCTGACATCGACCGTGGGATCTGCGCTTCTAGGATTGCAATTTCATTGCGCCCAGTGTCACGATCACAAATACGATGCGTTGAGCCAAGGGGACTTTTATCGCCTTCGAGCCGTGTTCGAGCCTGCCGTCCCTGATTTGCAGAGAGACAAGGAGTTCGTCGCGTTCTCATCTGCATCGATCCATCCAAGTTTGGCGCCAAGGTTCTACTTCCGTGGTGAAGTTCGGCAGCCTGGACCGATTGTTCGACCGGCTGTTCCTCGCATTGCCGCCAGTACTCCGGAACCCATTGCGTATCTTGACGCAAAAGATCCTCGCGTCCATTTTACGAAGTGGTTGTTCGAGCCAGAAAACCCGCTCACCTCGCGTGTTATCGTAAATCGGCTTTGGCAATCTCATTTCGGAAAAGGTTTGTTTGAAAATCCAAGCGACGTGGGGGTAACGGCTGCTTCGCCCACCAATTTGGAAACGCTCGATTGGCTGTCGACCGAACTTCGCAGACAGAACTGGAGTCTCAAGTCCATACAACGCTTAATCGTGTTGTCATCGACATACCGGCAGGCAAGCAAAAGTGGTGGTAACGACGCGGACTGGGTTGATCGCATTCGTTTGGACCGAGACAATCGCCTTTATAGCCGCTTTCCGCGTCAGCGCATGGACGCTGAGGAAATCCGAGATTCGATGTTATTTGTGGCTGGCTTGATCAACTTTGAGAGAGGAGGAGAAGGGGTCATGCCACCTATCCCGGATGAACTGGTTGGTACTCTTTTGAAGGGGCAATGGCAAGTCAGCGAACTTAAGTCGGACCATTTTCGACGAAGCATTTATACCTTTGCCAGACGGAATTTGCGCGATCCGATACTGGATGCCTTTGATCGCCCCGATGCAGGCGCAAGTTGCGCAAAACGATACCGTTCGACCACTTCAACACAAGCCCTGCAGATGCTCAACAGTCAGTTCTCGTTGGAATGTGGTCAGGGACTTCGAGAGCAAATTTTCAAAGAATCTCAAGCTCCCAATACGGATGTCAGCTCTAACAATGACGAAGCGATGGAGCGTCTATTCCTGGTTGCACTTGGTCGCCGTCCAGATTTGGACGAAAGGAATTGGATGACTGAATTCGTTCAGCGTGGAGAAGGGACGAGCGCAAAGCGTTGGCTTGCCGCATGTTTGGCGCTCCTCAATACGAACGAGTTTATCTTTATTGATTAGCGGATAGCGATTGATTAGCCAATACCGTGCTCGCGTAAAGGAGCTTGAATGAACTGTTTGTCGCATGCTTGGAAGTATCTTGACGATCCGTGGTTTGCTGCTGGCACTTGCTTGCCCGATTGGCTAGGAATGATGGAGCGCAAGAATAAGTTTCGTCGAGCAAAGGTCAGCTCGTTTATCCAACTTAACGAGCCCACCGACAACAGTACGGTTCTTGCTCAGGGGATTTTGCAGCACTTGGCCGATGACGATGCGTTCCATGGCTCGATTGCATTCATGGAAACGAGCTTGACGGTTTCCAGATGGGTAAAAGAAGCGGTCACTTCGAAAAATATGAATCGGCCAGCGTTCGTGGGGCACATATTGGTTGAGTTGCTCTTGGACGCAACGATCGAAATGAGCAATCCCGGAACTCTCGATCACTATTATGCGACAATCGCTGGCATTTCAGCTCAAGATCTACAAGACTCAGTCAATCATTTAGCAACAAAGCCGACGACACGAGTTCAAACATTCCTGTCACATTACTTGAGCGAGCGATTTTTGTTCGACTATCTCCGCGACGATAGATTACTGGTTCGCATGAACGGCATTCTCAATCGAGTCGCCTTAGACCCATTGCCAACGTCGATTTTACCAACGTTCGCAATTTCGCGTGATCTCGTCTGGAATCGGCGTCAGAGTTTGCTGGATTCCGTGTCGGATAACAGCGCAAAAGTAGTTGAATGAGAGTACTTACGCGGGCGGCAGATTGCAGTATCCCAACCCGAAGCGTAAGCAAGGGACCATTTCGCAGGTCCCGCGCTGACCGGCTGTTGCTTTAATGGATTGCGATACGGGGTATTCGAAAGTGGCATGGGCGTCTCGCCTCATCTTTACCCACATTTCAGGGCACGCTAAACTCGAAATACCAAGGGATTTGCGTGATCTCCGTGCGTTTTCTCCCCCTCTCCCCGCTTCGGGGAGAGGGGACGGGGGGTGAGGGGCAGAGCCCTGACTTGGTAGACTCAGGTTCAGCGGTTTGTTCACGCTTCTGAAACGAGGCTAGACATTGAATTCACGATCAAAATCCAAATCAAAACGCAGTGTAATCCCCTCACCCCCAGCCCCTCTCCCCGAGTACAGGGCGAGGGGAGCAAGATCAAAAGATGTGCGTAAAGATGAGGCGTCTCGCCCATGGATTCACGAGCGAGCCCGCTCGTGCCACGCAATGGTAACCCGAAGCGTAAGCAAGGGACCATTTCGCAGGTCCCTCACTTACGTATCGGGTTATGATTGGTAGTTTGCCGATTGTTCCAGAGCATCTCTGTTGCAGGCGCTCGACTTAGGCTAGGCTAAGCTAAGCTAAAACAGTCCAGCTTTTCCTTCCATTTTTGAGTCTTCCAATGATTCATCGGCGCAAATTTGTCGGCTTAGCCGCAGCGGCAACCCCATTTGCTTGGTCACCAGCACTTGCCTTGCAAAATTCGGCAACCACGATTGGGTTTGGTTTCAGCCTGTACGGCATGAAGAGTCTCAAGCCAGTTGATGCACTGCGGCATTGCGCCGAAGTGGGTTACGACTGTGTTGAGTTGCCGACAATGCCGGATTGGCCTGGAGCACCGTCCGACTTCGGAGCGGAGGATCGAAAGCGATTTCGCGATGGGCTAGTCGAGTACAAGATCCGGCTTTCGGCGCTGATGGAAAACATCGTGCTGCTCGCGGAGCCAGCGATCCATGACAAGAATCTCGTTCGACTGCGTGAAGCAGCCGAGCTTGGACATGAACTCAACCCAAATGCACCAACCATCATCGAAACAGTCATGGGAGGGAAACCAGCCGAATGGTTGGAGGTTCGCAATCGAATGGTCGACCGCTTGGGTGACTGGGCACGCGTTGGCGATCAAACCAAGTCGATCATCGCGATCAAAGCTCATATCAGCGGCGCTGCGCACCTGCCCGAACACCTTCGTTGGTTGCTCGATCAAGTCAAGAGCCCATCGCTAAAAGCGGCTTTCGACTACAGCCATTTCCAACTTCGCGGCTTGGATTTAAAGGACTCTTGGGAGAAACTGGCCTCCGAAACCGTCTTCATTCACGTCAAGGATTCGCTGGGCGATCAACAAAAGTTTCAATTCGTGTTGCCTGGCGAAGGTTCTATCGAGTACGTCCCGTACTTGAAAATGATTCAAGAGTCCCATTACCAAGGCGATGTCGTAGTGGAAGTCAGCGGCCAAATCCACAGCCGCCCCGGCTACGATCCCTTGGCTGCCTGCAAAAAATCCTACGCGATCGCTACCCAGTTTCGCCAAGCCAACGTAACACGGCGTTGATCGTGCTGCGTGGATTTTGGAGAGCGCGAGTCCACGCTGGGGGAATGACACGGAGTTGGGTTCCCGCCTGCGCGGGAATGACGCGGAGTTGGGTTCCCGCCTGCGCGGGAAGCCCGCCATTTTAGACAACCTATTTCGGGGCAGTCGTATGGGCGAGCCGATTTTTTTGACTCGGATCGAGCAGCCCGACTCGATTCCATGGAGCGATCGAGCTTTGTATCTTCTCAACCAATTGCTTTGAACCCATGTCGTTTTCCGAAACCGTTTTGAACATGGACTCTGCTCGTGATCGCAACGAACTGTCTTTAGCGAGCATATAGCCACGTGGCCAATGGATTGGGTCAAGTGCAACATCTTGTTCAAACCCAATCGCGCTTACAAAATAATAACTTGCCAACGCTGCGAAGTTCTTAAAGCTGGGCAGCCCCTGATAGCAAAGTGCTACGAATGTATCGATCCATGAGAGCTCTTCGTGGACATCCTCGGCATACGCATTCAAAAGGTTGAGGGTGCTTCGTTCATCGCCGCCGAAGGCCTCCGCAATTCTCGCCACACCGCTGAGCGAGTGTGCAATGCCACTGCTGTGCAATGGATCGACAAAACCATATGCATTGGGCAAGCTTAACCAACCTTTGCCGATCGCGGAATTGCTACACCGGCTTAGCCGACGCATAAACCCCAGGCCACTTTCTGGCGCCACAATCTCGCTTGAACGCAGCATTCGTTCGATACTTGGATAGCGAGCTACGAGCGCTTGCCAATGGGCGGAACGTTCTTCCGTCTTCAACGTTGTGGGCCAAGATGCTTCCGGTAACACGAAGCCAAGACTAGTGATTCCATTGCAAAATCGCAGTGCCCACAACCATCCATTTTCAAAAACATGATGCTGTGCGGAATCATCGCCGCAAAAGAGGTTTTGCAAGTCTTCATGATACGAGGGCGTCTGGATAGCGAAATCCTCGACGCCACGGAAATGCCCAAAGATGGCTCCGGTCCGCGTCCGCATCCAATCGGAATTCGATTGCACACCTGTCCAAGCTCGCAACCTTTGCGAGCCACCTGTTGCATCAATTAACCACCGAAATTGAATTTGTGTTTCTTGATTGTCCCCGCTCGCAAGCGTGCATTGCCACTTGCTCGCAACGGGATCAAACGTCGCGTTTCGAATCGAAGTCCGTTCAAGGCCTGTGGTCCCCGAGTTGACCGCTCGTTGAAATAGCCAGTGGTCGACGTCGCTCCGAAGCCAATGCGTATCGCTTCGGGCGTCATCGCTGGATGCCGCGACAAGCAGAGAGTTCGAATGCAACTCATCATCGGTGAACGAGTTTCCTTGGGACTGCGAATAGTACGCGAATCCGCGTTTTTTGCCGCAAACCAAATCGGGATAGTGCCTCTGCCATTGTCCGAAACTTGCTAAAGGCGCCAATTCCGAAAGCCCCCAACGTTCGGCCAGATGCCGAATGAGAAAATCGGCCGTCGGGGTCGAGGATTCGCCAATTGTGAACCTCGGGTGAGCCGACTGGTCGATGAGCAACGTCTCTTTTCCCTGCTTTTGAAGGATCCAAGCAAGCAAACTGCCGGAAAATCCCGATCCAACCACGAGTGCAAAGTACTTTGGCTTCATTGTTATCCTTGCCATCAAAACATTCTCAAAAATCTGTTGGACTGCTATCGAACTATAGCCGAGGTTAGCGTTAAACTAAGGGGGTGAAAGGATTTGCTTGTGTTGAGAGAAGATTTTGTGACGCACTTTTTATGACACCACCTTCAGTTGTTTCGACTTTTGTTCGGCGCACGGAACCTGCGATTTCCTGGCAAGCTCGCGAACGGTTGCTGCTTGCACCCTACGCCATGTTTTCAAGCCAATCGTTGGGACGCGTCGTTCCCGAGGATCCGCATCCTTACCGAGGCCCGTTTCAACGCGACCGCGATCGCGTTTTGCACAGCGCAGCTTTTCGCAGGTTGAGCGGGAAAATGCAAGTCTTTACCGGTGATATGGGAGACTATCACCGAACAAGACTCACGCACACCAACGAAGTCGCTTCGTTGGCGCGAACCATCGGTCGCACACTTCGCTTGAACGAGGACTTGATCGAAGCGATGGCGTTGCTTCATGACATAGGCCACCCCCCCTTCGGTCATTGTGGCGAAGACGCGCTCGAGTCATCCGCGAAAGATTTTGGCGGCTTTTCACATAATGCATTTGCGCTCGAGCTTGCAACTCGAATCGAGCAACGCCACACCTCCTATCCCGGCTTGAACTTAACGGCCGAAGTGTTGTCGGGGCAGGAGTTTCGATCTCATAAGGAGACTGGAACCGTGCAAATGCTTGAGATCCAGGTGGTAGACGCCGCCGACAGCATCGCGTACGACGCGCACGACTTGGATGATGCGTTGAAGCTTGGCTTGCTGAGTTGGCAACAGCTGCATGGACTCGGATTGGTGCAACGAGCGATGCAGGTCGCCCCGATCGAGCAAAGCAACGCAATGAATCGTAGGCAAATGCTGGTCCACACCTTGCTCGACATTCAAATGGGTGACTTCCTGCAACACTCGATGGGGCTGTTGGCCGATGCGACGCAGCTAGATAGCAAAGGCGTCCAAGAAGTTGGCCTTCAACTTCAAATGTCGCATACTATGCAGTCGGACAAAGAGGAACTAGAAAATTTCCTGTTCGAACACGTCTATCGTCATCCGAGGTTGGTGGAGGTTCGGCAGCGAGCGGCAACTCGGATAAACCAGCTTTTCCGATTGCTGAAATCCTATCCGCAACGGTTGCCCGAACGCTTTCGGAAATGGGCTTTGGAGTGGGGCGTGGAACATACGGTCATTGTCTACTTGGCAGGCATGACAGATCGATTCTGCGATGAACAATACATTTCGCTCGTTGAGCTTGGCCGCGAATCAGCCCAAGATTGGAGCTAGACACGCGGTAGTTAGACAACCAATTCCCAAGATTTACAAACGCTGAACGAACTTCGATCACTATGCAAACCAAAAACATGTCCCAGACAACACGATTTCCACGACTTGGCTCTTCTCAAGCTAAGTTTTTGGCCTCTTTTTTTTCGCTCGCGTTTGGGATTGTTAATTCCGGTGCAGCCTGGGCACAACGCCCCACCGCTCCAAAACTTTTTCCACAAAAGACCCTTTTGTACGCTCGGATCGATGATACGAGGGAGCTGAAAAACAAGCTTTCACAGACTTCGATGGGACGCCTTAGTGACGATCCGCAGCTTAAGCCGATCTTGAGCAGCTTTTATTCCACGTTCAGCTCGCTCGTCCAAGGAATGCAGAATGTGATCGGCGTGAATTTGGACGAGTTGTTGTCCATCCCCAACGGCGAACTCGCGCTTGCGGTTGTACCGTCCAAAACAAGACCCGTCGTTTGCGGAATGATCGAGGCTGGTGACGAATTGCCCGCAGTTCAGCTCATGATTGGAAGGTTAGAGGAACGGCTCTCATCGCAGGGCATGCAGAAAAAGACCAAAGAAGTTGGGAAAATCACGGTTTCGCAGTATGGAGTCGACTCGCCGAATCGGCAATTTGGATTCTTCTCGGACTCGGGAGTTTTGGTCTTTGCCAGCAACGCCGAGTACGCTGAGTCATTGGCGCAAATTTGGCAAGGGAGCGGGATAGACCACAAACCACTTGCGGACAATCGAGATTTTACGACGATCCTGAGTCGATGCGTGGGTACCGCTGGCGAACGTCCACAAGCGTCGTTCTATGCAAACCCGATTGGCCTCTATCGCGAGATCACAAAGGAAAACGCAGCGACCATCGGCGTGCTAGTCGCTCTGAAAACACTTGGCGTCGACGGTATCAAGGGAGTGGGCGGAAGCGCCATTCTTGCTCCGAACGATTTTGACTCGATTGTTCATGCACATTTACTGCTCGACACCAATCGACAAGGTGCGCTTCGTGCCGTTCGCCCCAAGAGCGGACCGACTGAACCTGAGTCATGGGTAGGCGATCAAGTTTTGGGTTATGGAACAATTAATTGGGACTTTAGCAAAACAGTTAAAGCGATTGCAGAAATTGTGGACACATTTGGCGGTGAAAGTTTCTTTGAAAACAACGTCATGGCAAACGGTAGTCGACAGACTGGTGTAGACCTTAGAAAAGACGTGCTGGAGATGCTGGATGGCCGCATTTCGCTTGCTCAAATGATCTTGCCTCCGAAACGTATCAATAGTCAAAGCAATCTTTTTGGAGTCCATCTCAAAGATCTACAACGCGTCAAGACTGAGGTTTTGCCAAAATTTTTCGACAGGCTAAAGTCGAATGATGCAAGATGGTCGTCCAAATTGGTTGGTGATTCGACGGTTTATTGGCTGGAGTTCAAAAACGAAAATCCCAATATTCGCGCTCCTCAACCAGCCTTCGGAATCGTGGGCAAGGAACTGTTGTTTAGCGACTCGTTCGACACGCTGAAACATGCCATTGATGTCGAATCCAGCGGCGACGATCTACTGAACGATGCGATTGAATACAAGTTGGTTCGCGACCGAATCAAGGCGCAGCTCAAAGACAAGGAGAGTTCGATCATGTTTTATCAGCGCCCCGAAGAATCGTTAAGGCTGTTCTATGATTTGGCAAACGATCGAGCGAATATCGATAAACTCGAGCAGATTTCGGCCAACAATCCCTTCTTTACTGCGTTGGTAACCGCTCTCAAGAGTCGAGACTTACCTCCGTTTGAGGTCATATCCAAATACATGGCGCCATCGGGTTCGTTTGTCGTGGAAGAAGAAGACGGACTTCACTACACCGCGTTCAACATGCGCCGGGAATAATCGGAAAGCCTTCGCCGTCATGATGAGCCCCACGAAGAAAGTCACTTCCATTGATCAAAATGTCGCGGTCGATTTCACCTTCAAATTGATGGCACTTGCTCTCCAACATACTTCACACATGTTGGCCCTCGACGTGGAAGCTTTTGTCGAACCAAGCCTCGATGAATTGCTCGATGAACTTGAGCAATCGCATGGGCTTTCGACAGGCCGAGGCGAGTCTATCGCTCGACTGCGTTCGCTCCTTCAGCAATTCCATCGTGGTAGAGTCTTCGTACGCGAGGCCAACTCACTTGCTCTGGATAGGACCGCAAACCGACGTTTATTGCATGCGATCCATTCGGCGATTGCGACCCTTTGCTCGCGAGAGCGATTTGGGCAAGCCGTCGAAAGCACAAGTCAACGGGCGATTTACCAATTCGCTTACGGCCTATCTCACGAAATCAACAATCCACTGGCCAATATTTCGGCGCGCGCCCAGCAACTGATTCCGAATGTTGCTTCCGAAGCGGATCGAAGATCGCTAGCGACCATCGTCGACCAAACCATGCGCGCTCATGAAATGCTTTCCGAAATGATGCGTGTTGTTCAACCGCGCCCTGTTTCGCTCCGCAAGGATGATGTGGTTGCTATTGTTCGCGAGGCAGTTGAGGCTCAAAACGCGGATTGGAAGCATACGAAGGTTCAAGTGGAGTTCCGGTTGTCGCCAAAGCCACTTTACGGTGAAGTCGAGCGCGCATCGCTTTCAGAGGCCATATCAAGTATCGTTCAAAATGCGATGCAGGTTTGCCGACCTAACGATTGTATCGAAATCATTTGCCAGGAGGTCGGAGGCAACCATCCAGAGTTTGGCCCAAGTTTTTCGAGCGGTTTGCAAGAGACGCCTTTGGATTTAACCAATCGGATACGCATTGCGATTCGCGACACTGGGCCTGGACTATCCGCAGAAACTGCCGTTCGAGCTTGGGATCTTTATTTTAGTGGTCGCGAGCATGGCCGTGGGCTTGGAATCTCTCTTGCAAATGTACGTCGAATTTTAGATGCTCATTGCGGTATGGTATGGTTAAGCTCCGCTCCCAACGCTGGGTGCACTATTGAGATTCGCCTGCCTGCAAGCCCGGCCCCATCCGTTGCCCGTAGAACACTTTCGATTTAGCTGGCAATGGCGTCAAGCAATCACCTTGGAAGAAATTTTCAAACTGCGGAATGCATTCAAACTCAATCGCAAACTCAAAATTGCGTCTAGCCGAACGGCAGTTTTGTTACTACCGGCCACGTTGCAACCGTGGGATGGTAGGTTTCCGCCTGCTTCTCGCTTGGATCATAGGTTGGAACTTTCTAATACTCGCTTCGATATCCGGTTGCGCAAGGGACACATATCGATATGGCAATTCGCGAAAAGATTCGTTGAAACGTTTACCTAACACCTCGAATGTCATCGTGATTGGGGGCGATCATCCGAACATCGATGCGATGGAACGAACGGTTCAATATCCGGGAAAGGTATTTGAAAAATGGTTTCCGTCCAAGGACCCGGAGAAGCAAGTAGCAAGGGATGTGCGGCAAATGAAAGTCGTTCAATCCGCGTCGGACTATCTTGACGATAATGGACTGATGGGTGTCAACATCGACATCCGCGAATACAACCCAAAAGTTCAGTGGAGTCGGTTGAAGAGCAACACGCGAATTGCTCCTTTCTGGAAATACACTGGTGGAACCCTATCTCTTTTGGGCTATAGTCTCCTACCCGGTCGAGCCATTGGCTTTGACCATTACAATAGCTTCACCAATACGCTTTCGATTAATTCCTTGTCACCACCTAGCGCCGTTTTTCAAGCGGGGTACGTAAAGAAGATCTACGATCAACGTTATCCGGGGACTTACATCGCGATGAATTGGCTACCGATTGCGCCACTCTTTCGCGATGCATCCGTTTCGAGCGATGTTTTGAGTTACGCAAGAGCTAGGCAAGACTGGAAACTTGAGAAAGATCTATACCCGCAGGTTTATGGTCGGCTTGGCGGAGAATTCGTATCCAGCGTTGCTTCCGTGATTCCTGGCGGGACTATTATTTTGCCTTACTACGCAAAGCCATTGCTAACCAGGGCGGGCAGCGTTGCCGGAGCGGCGACCGGGAAAGCCATTGCCGACAATCGAGAGAAGCTGATAACTCCTCAAATCCAACGGTAAATCCAACGATAGTTGAGCTGGCGAAACGCGGACGGATAGCCGTTGGGCGATAGCCCCGGTTCTCGACGAATGTCGAGCAATTGGGAAACCGGGGCTATCGCCCAACGGCTAATTGGGTTGAAAAACTTATGCGGATGTGCTTAGCCACAACTGCCATCTACAACTCAAGCTTGGCCGGTCTACCAAAATGAGCCAGAACTCCTTGTGCGGCCATTGCTCCCGATCGAAGCGATCCTTCCATCGTGGCTGGCCAGCCTGTTTGTGTCCAATCGCCAGCAAGCCAGATCCGTTCGCTCGCCAAAGCATCGCTTGCCAATCGACTTGATTCATGTCCAACGGATACGGAAAACACTGAGTTAGGATCGGTAACCACTCTTCCTCGAAGCATCGTCGCGACGGCGGATTCTGGTAAGATCTCGGCAAGGTCCTGCTTGACGGCTTTTAGAATGGCGTCGCTATCACCCCGGGGCAAATCGCGAGAACCGCTAATGACGATCTGATAGTAGTGTTCTGCTGTGTGTGGATTCGTTGATTCCGCTTCGGATCGTGGGGCTGGAAAGATCCATTGGCAAAGTCGATCGATCAAAATCGCATGCGGTTGTTTTAGCCAAGGCCGATCCCACCACGTATGTATCCCTGTGATCGGAGAGGCCTGCAATTCACTCGCAGGAGCAACGGTCGTAGCCGTCGAATCCGGCGAGATTTCAAGAATCTTGTCCCATGGTACGGCGCAAACGATCGCGTGAAATGATTTCCTAGCTGTTTGATCCGCGTCCGCGTCGCTCCCCTGCATGGATAATTTGTGACTACCGTCGTTGTTGCGATCGATCTTTTTGACTGTCTGACCACGCAAGGTTGATACGCCCCAATCGCTGAGACGCGTCGCCACACAGCCTTCCAATAATTCCGACAGGGAACGGTTTGGCATCAACAAATGAAAGGCGGTTCGATTCGCAGCGAAGCCATCGACGAGGACTTTATGAGTTGCGCCGAGTGTGACGCGATCGACTTGCTCACCCAACGCGCTGACCAGAATTGTCGCCCAAAAGTTCTTAATGCATTGATCGTTTTGTCCGTTTTCTCGCAACCAATCAATCGCGAGTTTCGACGCTAGAGTTTCATTGATCTTGAGTCGCAACAATCGCAACAGCCCCGAGCCGACTCGAATTCTGTCACCCCAACTCAGTTGTGGCCACCGAAGAAGAAGACCGCACAAGTGCAGTGGAGCAGGCAGCGGCCAAGCCCCCACTCGAATCTTCTTGCCTTGCGCCGAAACAAAGTGGAGCTCACCCTGTTCCGTCCAGTACGGTTGCTGGTCCGTATCGTCGATCCATTGCCGGAGCGTCGTGCAACAAACCATTCCCACGTGCTGACAATAATCGACAGACTGCCCCGAAATGGCGTCCGTAAACGAACCCACGCGGCCGCCGATCCGTTGTTTCGATTCAATCAATGTAACGCGGCAACCGTGTCTGGCTAAGTGCATCGCGGCGTTTATGCCGGCAAGTCCCGCACCAATGACGGCAACGTGTGGGCTATCCATTGGCCAGTCTTGATCCCATTGCAGATGCTCCCGTTTCGATACCGCAGGTCGCATGGCGAAAACGTGTTGAAAGCACGGAGTAAATGCATGCTGACCAGCCAGTACGAGTTTGTCGAACCTGGAAACTCGGACACGCTTTTGCCATATCCCTTCTGGTTCGACTTCAATGCAATCGAGCAGTTGGCGATACGTGTGCCACATCAGCGAGAACATTCGCTGCCCGTCTAGCGAAATGTCGGATGCGACTTGCCACCCGCTTTCGTAGTAGGCCTTGGCTCGTTCGATTTGCAATCGAATCAACCCTCGCCAATCACCGAGTTCATTGAGTGCAAAGATCGATGGTTGCGGCTTCATTTGGAGCCAGCGTTCGGGATCGATGTCGAATCGTTCCAGTTCACTCAATGGCAAATAGATTCTGCCGCGCCCCGCGTCTTCGACAACATCGCGAAGAATATTGGTCAACTGAAAGGCAACGCCACAATCAAGTGCCGCTCGCAACGTTCGAGGATTTGGCGGCTCCCCGATCGACTTGGCCCAAATGGAAAGGCATGCAACGCCGACGCTTGAGGCAACGCGATGGCAATACGACTTCGATTGTTCCCATTCGTCAAAGCGAATTTCTCCCACAACATCCATATTCACGCCACGGACTATGTCATGCAAAGAGTTGAGTGGAATGGAAAAGCGAATGACAGAGTCCGCGAGTGCCAATCGGATGGTCTTTAGGCACAAGGGTGTGTTGAGTTTTACCGGATCGCATGGTTCGAGTAACTGGTCGATCCATTCATGCCATGCAGCCGAGGACCAAGCAGAACCACCGTCACATGAAACATCATCGGTAGCGTCATCAGCCAATCTTGCAAAGGCATACAAAGCCGTCATTGCATCGCGGCGAGTTCGCCCCAAAAGCGCGAAGGATCGAAAGAAATTGGACCCACTATTTCGGGCAATAGACGCGCAGACACAATAGGATTCAAAAAGTGCCGTCATACGATGATTGGCCCATCCAAATTTCTAAATCCAGTCAATTCTAACGACCTCGGTCGAAGTATGGCTTGCAGCAATAAACGGACTTTCTGTTTTCGGGTAACTTCGATCGGTTGTGTCCACACGTCGCAGCCGACTTTGGAGATATTATCAAGTACAGTCAAACCGCCTCTTGCAAACAACTGAATGTCCCGAGCAAGCCACCGAGGGACGTGCTTCACTAACGGCAATCCGTCCATCAGATGTGATTGGGCTGTCCGCACCCAATCCTGTATCGCCCGAACCAAATTGCAAGATGCGTTTCCAGCAAGAATCTCGTTCTCCGTGATTGGATATTGAGTCCATCGCTCGTCGGGCAGGTAAATCCTGCCTCGCAACGCATCCTGACGAATGTCCTGGCAGAAGTTCGCGATCTGCAAGCCTGTGCAGATTTGATCGCTCAACTTTTTGGCTTGGTCGGATTCCACTTTTCCAAGCTGCAGCACAATACGGCCAACCGGGTTGGCACTCCCTCGACAATACCCCAAAAGATCTTCATCCGTGGGATAGCGAGTTGTGTGTTGGTCTTGTACGAACGCTTCAAGCAAGTCTTGGAACGGCTCTATCCGCAACCCATGAATTCGAATGGATTCCTGCAATGCTTGAAAAACGGGATGGTAAGCCTTTCCATTGAAACACTCCTGCAATTGATTCTGCCACCAGCCAAGGTGCCTAAGAGAATTCGCAGAATCCCCTAGTTCGTCCGCCAAATCATCCGACCAGCGACAAAACGCATACACATTAAAAAAATCCTGGCGAATTCCGCGTGGAACTAGCAAGCTAGCAACGGAAAAGTTCTCGTAATGTCGAACCGCAAGAGTTTTGCAATATTTTTTGGATTGTGCGAGGTTGAAAGGCGGGTATTTGGCATCCGGGCCGAATCGCTTGAGATCCTCAAAAACAAGACAATTGCCTGCGCGAGTGTGAGGAACGGATTTCTGAATGGCTTCGCGGGGGGATGACATGGTGATATCATACCGTAAAATCAGCTCGTGAAATCAGTCCAGAAACTCTCAAAACGAAGTTTGCTCCTTGCTCAAATGCCTCTCATCGTGAGGCTCGTAATTGTAGTATCGACTTATGAAAATAATTCTTGCAGCTCCACGCGGTTTTTGTGCGGGTGTCAATATGGCCGTCCAAAGCCTTGAATTGGCCCTACAGCACTTTGGTCCGCCAATCTACGTTTACCATGAGATTGTGCACAATCAGCATGTGGTTCAAACCTTTGAAGCGAAAGGGGCTGTGTTTGTCAATTCGTTAGAAGAGATCCCAAGCGATTCGACGGTTCTTTTTTCTGCGCATGGTGTTTCGCCTGAAATTCGGCGGGTAGCTCAAGACCGAAGATTGAATGCCATCGATGCTACTTGCCCACTTGTGACCAAAGTTCATTTGGAGGCGATCAAATTCGCAAAGGAGCACTACACAATCGTGCTGATCGGACACGAAGGGCACGATGAAGTTATCGGTACGATGGGCGAAGCTCCGGAAGCCATAGTGCTGGTTGAAACAGTGGAGGACGTGGATGCACTTCAGTTTTCAGTGGAAACAAAACTGGCCTATTTGACGCAAACGACGCTCAGCGTTGATGATGCATACCGAATCATACAACGGCTTAGGAAACGCTTCCCTTGGATTATCGGGCCGCAAAAAGAGGACATCTGCTATGCAACTCAGAATCGACAAGAAGCGGTCCGATTGCTTTGCCAACAAGCCGACGCGGTGATCGTTCTTGGCAGTCAGAACAGCAGTAACTCGCAGCGACTTCGCGAGTTGGCAGAGGAGTTCGATCGGCCCGCCTATCTCGTTGATGGTCCTGATGATCTCAAAGAAGCCGATTTTCAAAACTGTGGTACCATTCTGATCACTGCGGGTGCCAGCGCTCCGGAACTCGTGGTTCAAAACACGCTCCAGTGGCTCAAAGATCGTTTTAACGCGACTGTCGAAGAGCAGGAAGTACGCAAGGAAGAAGTCTATTTCCCGTTGCCCAGAGTCTTGCGGCAGATCGCCACGAAATCATGAGTGACAACTGCAATGAGTCTGATGTCGACCGTGATAGCGAAAGCGTGGAAAGCGACGCTAGGGGTTTGGACGAGATCGCGGCCATGCAGCCATTGCTAAGAAATTCTGTTTGCCTCAGTTGTGCTGACCATCGAACGATCGTTTCCGGCAAGGGATCGGTATTCATGCTCTGTCAGTCCAAAACGACACCCAAGCAATGGCCCAAGTATCCGCCGCAGCCGGTGCGGCAATGCGGTTACTTCCGCTAGAAAGATGCATCCGAGGTTTGGCGAAAAGCAGTTCGCTTCGCTCTTTAGCCCCAGAGCCATTTGTCTAATTCCTCGCTGGGTATCGGACAATCTTCGGCGAGCAAGGTTCTCAAGCTTGCCTCGAAAGGTACAATGGATTGTTGAGAAAATCAAGAACGACACAGGATTCTAAACTCCAATGCCATCGCCATTTCCAGGAATGGACCCATTCATCGAAAGTCAAAAGTGGGAAGACTTTCACACTCGCTTCATGTCAGCGTTAGGGGACGCGTTGGTTCCGGTCGTTCGCCCTAAGTATGTAGTAGATGTCGAGCGACGTATTTACTTGGAGCGAGTCGATGCGACGGCTCCGGTGAAATCACTGGTGGCGGATGCAGCCATCTATAACCGCGTTGACAGTCATTCTACTGAAATGGCAAATGACGCCGTTGCTTTGCTTGCACAACCTTCTATCAAGCCCAAAGTTTGCACGATTCCATATTTTGAGGAACATCGCGAAACGTTTGTTACGATTCGCCGTGGCTCGCCAAGCGAAGTTGTAACCGTGATCGAGTTGTTGTCGCCGACTAGCAAACGCAAAGGGACCGATGGCCGGGAACAGTACTTGCAAAAGATCCAGGCGCTGCTTCAGACGAAAGCCAGCCTAGTAGAAATCGATTTGCTGCGAGGTGGCGAGCGTACGAGCGTGTCCAATCCGCCAGAAGGTGACTATTTCGCGTTGGTGAGTAAACCGAAGCCACGTCCGCTCGTGGATGTTTATGGTTGGGCAATGTCAGATCCGCTTCCGCGGATCCTGATACCACTTTCGATCGAGGATCCCGATGTGGCGCTCGACCTGCAAATGGTATTTACACTGGTGTACGACCGAGCTGGTTACGACTATTCCTTGAACTATCAGCAAAAGATTGAGCCACCGTGTTCAGTATCGGAACTGGGAATAGTCCAACAATTGCTGGAAAAAAAAGTGTGAAGACAGCCGTAGCGGACAACTCATTCCGTCCACTGACGCGAGGTCAGTGGGGCGGAAGAAATCGTTAGCAAGCATGCTCAGCAATCTCTTAGAATTGGACTTGATACTTATCCGTCATTTCTCGACGAATCGCGCGTTCCATCTCTTCGATTTGGGCGATGACTTCTCGGTACGAGGAGTAGGATTGTCCCCTCGCCGCTGCTAGATATTGGTAGGGCGAATTAGCGTCATAGTAGTACCCATTGTAGGCGTTGCCATAAACACTGACACCCGAGTTGACGATCGCATTCGTGCCTCCCGCGATGTTGGTCTGCTGAATGTTCACCATGTTGCCTCTCAATGCTTGAGATACTTTGGTGGAATAATCGACTAAAGCCGGATCCACGTTGAGAGTTGGTAGATCGTCGAGCCTTTTGGCCATCCTTCCATTCCATTGGGCTCGATCTCCGGAATTGGTTGATGAATAGTCCTTGACTCGACTAATAACGCTTGCGGTCTTATCAAAGTAAGTCTTGGCAACTGCTACTGCCTTCGCCTCCTCAGACTTGTTTGCGGACGACGAATCATTCGATGACGAAACCTGATCGACTTGGCCGTGCACGGTGAAGATGCCGAGCAAATCGTCCAATGTCCCTGGCGCTATTTTACCGCGAAAGGATAGCGTGTTTCCGTCGATGGATGGGGTCCAAGTGGATGCCTCTGGGATCGCCGAATGATTTCGAGCGAGGACCTCAACAAAGAACTCTTTAGCAACCGGCAATAGCCCCGACGGTGATGTACCGAAATCCAAACTGATAATCGACTCTTCAAGGTTTTTCTTGCTTACAATGACTCGGATCCCCTTAATTGTCGACAGCGTAGCTGCGATTGCATTCTTGTCAGCATTCTTCAATGACTCAAGGGCTGCGATGCGTTGTTTGATGGTGATCGGAGACCAAACGTCTTCTAGGTCAATTGCAAGTAGGACGGAAATGAACTTGGTCCCTTGCGCTGCTTGTTTCTGCAGGTAGCTAACGCCTCCTCCCGACGTTTCTTTATTTAGCCACCTGCTTGCAAGTTTTCGATCCGAAGGCCGAACCAACCCAAGCACTCCACCGGGCATGGGAACCAAGTAGGATTTTCTTGGAGACCAAACAACTGTCTTGCCAGCAATAGTATCGACATATCCTCCAACCGACGTTGCGAGAAGACTGGCGTCGGGTATGCCGCTAACGGTAGCGTATCCAACTTCCCAATTTGGCTCGAGAGTCTTAAAGTCCAACTCAGAAGCGATTCGGACTTCACCTAACTTGTCCGGCAACGCGGTAAATAACGGTGTGCCTGTCACGAACTTCCGCACTAACGGAGTGTCCATATAGAGCAAAGCGTTGGGGCGGTCCGGACTCGATGCCAGAACATCTGCCAAGGTAGGCTCTTGAGAATTGGTCCGAAGCGAAAGCGAAAGTGTGCAAGCGACCAAAAGGAGGAATTGGATGGAACGGACTAGGTAGATCATTGCGGAAAACTCATTTCGTATTCGGTGAGGTTCTGACGAGGATGGCTCAGGTGCGAGGACAACATCTTATTCTAAACCAAATTCTTACGGAGTTTGGATGGTAAGCATCGGAAAATTGCAGACAAACCAAAAACCACTTAAGCGAGCTGCCGTCAGAATCGTACCAAGCCAGGGTCGCATGCCCAATCTATCCGCTCGATCCGATCATCGATAGAACGGTTGCCAAGTGAGCCAACTTGGACCATATTTGGGTGCCGGCTTGCCAACTTCGATTGCCCCTAAGTCAGGGGCTCCTCCCGCGTATCCATCATTCACAGTTGGAATTACCACCCCCGCATCGACAGCTTGGCTGCCAGCTTTGAGCCGAAAATTCAAATCCATAGCGTGGTAAACGGCATGGCGATCGGCTGGATTGGGTGGACTCATTTTCTCAAAGATATCGAAATCGACTTCGATACCGTGTTTTTCTTGTCCTGTGGCGTGCGAAAGATCGGCTAGCCTTTCAAAACCGCGCCAATCGCCGGGTTGAGGCTCGTAGATTCGCTGCCCAGCTTTAGGGCTGAGCCATTTGTACTGAGTTTCGACCCCCTTGTTGGGACGAAAGCCGTTGTAGTCGGAACTGAACGCTTCCGTTGCGTTGGCCCACGTCATGATGCCGCGGCCTGGCGTTTTGCGACCTAAGAATAGATTGTTGCGAAAGTGCACATTGGATGTCGGGTCCTCGGCCCCTTGTTCACCGATGATGGTATTGTGATAGACGAACAGCCCTGCAGGCTTGCCAGAGAATTTGAAAGCGGAAACACTCGGCACGTGGTAAAGAAGATTTCCAATAAAATAGACCGGCCCACCGAACGCGGGCTGTGCACTGTAGCCGCCGTGTGCTGCATTGACACCGCGATTGTTCATCACGCGTACATTATGCACTGATCCGTCGGTCTCCACGAAATCATCGTTGAGCATATGCATGTCGTTGTTGTAGATGTCGATCGATGATGCCTGTTTTTCAGGATCCGTAGGCGGCGTGCCATAAGTCGAAATGCCAATCCCATCGTGAAAATAAGCGATCGCATTGCGGGCGATGACGTGCCCGGGCCCGTAGACTTTGACCGCGTAGTAACTGGTAAGCAAATGCGATCCGTAGGGACCGGCACTGGCCCAAAGCGGCCCTGTCCAGCCGACCAACCGAAAGCGATCATCGCGGCCCAAAAAAAGATTGTCGGCAATATAGAAATCGCTCGAACCAGCGTATTCGGTCCAGACACCGAATCCGATGTTTTCAAATCGGCAATTTTTGACCGTTAAGCCAATAGCGCCGAGGACCTCCTTCTGACCCGCGAAAATACCGACGTCCGTGTTGCGAATCGTGATGCCATCGAAGATGTGATGCGTGGAAGCCATGAAGTCGAAAAGTCGGTGGTTACCAGCTCCATCGAAGACGACTTCACCATCGCCTGCGGACTTGATCGTAATCGGTTTGTCCACAGTTCCTTTCAAAGTAAGAGACATGGAACCATCAAAAGGGGTCATCATCGGATCGACGTAGTTAAATCGCTCGGACTTGTACAATCCGGCGTGCATGAGAATGGTATCGCCGGGTTGAGCCCTGCGTTCCCAGACGACACTCCAGTCGCCCAAGCCGGAGCCATAGTAAGCTTGCAATAAACTTGTAAAGCTTGGCTCTTCTCGAGGTCCGGTATAGTCGGGTGGGTAGACGTGCAGCTTTCGGCCCGCCTCAAAGGGCTGCGGCTCAGTTCGCGTTCGGACTTTAACGGTATGCGTTGTCTCGCCACTCGCTCCGTCTGGGTCGGTTAGCTGAAATCGACACTCGTATTCTGTCCCCGGCTCAACATTGAGAATGCTGCCAGCAAATCCATCGGGTACCGTGTAGTCGAGATTCTCCCGGCGGCGGTAAACGTTTTCGCCTCCGATTCGTACGAGAGGAAGTGCTTCTCGCCACTGCAAATCGCCCACAGCACGAAACTGGACTGCCACCGATGCATTTCGATTTGCGTCCCCGCGAATGGACCATTCGAAACCAAGATTCAATAACGTCGGATGCTCTACGACAAACCCTTCTGCGAACGTCCTATTTTCCAAGTCTGTAAATACTCCGCAGATAACGCAGTAAAGGAGCGTTTGGATCATGTTATTTTCCCCGTATTCAATGTTTCTTAGGCGAGCGTCAGATTGAAATATCCCCACCCCAAGCGTAAGCAAGGGACAATTTCGCAGGTCCCTCACTTACGTATCGGGTTATGATTTCCCGTATTCGATGTTTCTTTGCGACAAAGCAAATAGAACAATTTCCCCAACGGTGCCAAGCTTCTCATGTAACTTGAACGACGAAACTGCTTGTACTGCAACGATTATGGGACAGACCGTTTTTGAGGCCGATCGATAATGTTACACTATTCGGGCGATTGCTGCCTGAACTGCTATTTTTTCCGGTCATGCTACTGATGAACGCGACTTCAAAACCTTTGACTTCCTTTTTCAGCATTGCTGCTTTGGTTGTTTGTTTTGCTGGAGTTTTGTCGTACTACCTGAATTATGGGACTGTGGCTGGCCAACTCTTTGTGATCGCTATGGCCTTGTTCGCTATGCGAATCCAATGCAGCTCTCACTGGAACTCGTTTGCATTTGCCATATGGCAACTGCCTTGGCAATGAATGTACTGCATAGTTCGCAAGCAGCGTTGGCGGGTGCTGTCTTTGGTCCCTGGATGAATGTTTCGGGTTCGATGCTAGCCTCATGGTGGCGTCGGCGTCCTACGGTTAGTCCTTTGCAAGACTTGCTTTGACGAGCTTACTGTCACTTCGTGCAAAGATACTCTTTTCGGCGAATGCGGGATGCGACCAGCAAACACCTCCCCGCTGTGCAAGCTGAACGGTCGTTGGTTCAAGCAACTTGCAACGATCAAGAATGGTTAGGCCTGTAGGTGAAAGTTTGGCAATCAAAAGTTCGCCGCGCTCGTTGAACATCCAAACTCGGTCTGCTTGCCGAACCATATGAATGGTGGCCCAGCGAGCTTTTGGAACTGCTTTCAAGTCTTCCCATACGCGTGCTCCCGTCATGGCATTCAAACACCGCATCTCACCGTAACTATCCGCCCCGTAAACATAGCCGTTCTCTAGAATATCGGTTCCAATCATGGTGTGCAGCGACTTGGTGTTTTGTTCGTCTTTGCCGACCTCTCGCCAAATCAACTCAGAGGTAAGCGACTTGGCGGGCACACGGATCATCATCGAGCCATCGTAGAACGAGGAAACGAACAGCATCTCGTTGTCGATGATCGGAGTTGAAATGCCGATCGGCATGCGAGATGAAGGGAACGGGTGCGTCCAATAGAGTTTACCCGTTGAGGGATCGAGTCCCGAGAGGCTTTCGCCTGTCCAACATACGAGCACATCTTTATCCGCTTGCCTAATTACAATCGGTGACGAGTACCCTGCCTTGTCATTCAATGCACGCCAGACTTCTTTTCCCGTTTTCTTTTCAAAGGCTACCATGCAAGAGTTCTGGCTACCACCGACTTGCTGTATGACGAGCTCGCCGTAGACGAGTGGTGATGCTGCGATGCCCCAGATGGGCATATTGATACTGTATTCGGTTTCAAGATCATGTTGCCAAATAAGTTCGCCCGAACCCGCATCCAAGCAATGAAAGTTTCCCCGGGAACCGACGGCAAAGGCACGTCCCTGATCGATCGTGACGCTTGCTCGTGGCCCTGCCGCGTAACCGACATTTCCATACGGGGCTTTGTACTCCACTTGCCAAAGCAACGTACCCTTGGCCGAATCGAAACAAAGGATGCGTTCTGTCTCATTGCGATCGGTAACTTGGCGATCCATGACATAAACACGACCATTTGCAACGGTCGGTCCGCAATACCCAGGCCCAATGTCTACGGACCAAGCCAAAGGGTACTGCCCATCAGGCAGGTCGTCGCGAATTCCTTGTTCATTCCAACGACCATCGCGCTGCGACCCACGCCACTGTGGCCAATCATCGGCCTTAGAACCAACGCACGTCAACACCGACGCCAACAGTATTGCCGTCAAGCCCCAAAAGCATCGAATCAACATGAAGAAAGCCCAGTCAAATGTTAATTGAAATAAATGCGAACCATTTCGGTCACCCGAAGGCGAGATCGAACAATCCTCAACATCCGCTACAGTGTCCGCAACCAAGTCACATAGTCAAGCGATTTTGGTTTTTTGCCTGCGGTGCGTATCATGTTGGTTACCTGAGCTCGGTGTAGTGTACCATGCACCGCCAATTGAATCACCGACTCAGACAAGCGGAATTCCAACGGACCACTTCCGAAATCGACTCGAACAATGTCGCCAAGCTTTGATTGTCCAGCTTGCTCAAGCCAAGCACGTTTTGAACTCGTCGTGGAACTCCATAGGCTGGCGAGTTCGTTGATGGTTGTTGTTTTGGGAGTCGATGGAAAGGGAGACCCAGGTGTCTTCCAATTGGCTTGCCAGAAACACTCCGCATCAAGCAAATGCAGGAGTGTTTTTCGAATCGCACCTACTCCCATCCCATGTTCTGTATCTAATTGTTCGTCGCTTAAGTCAGCCACCTGTTCGAACACGCTTTGCATTGCCCAGTCGCCGTACTCGCCGTACCGAATCAACGAATCCAAGTCGGGCGATGAATACGGCTTCGCAACTTCGCCAACCTCCAGGCCCCAGTGCCGACAACCTGCCGCAGCGGGCGATTTTAATAATACTGTTGGTACGGCGATGCAATAGAAGATGTAATCTAGCCCACCCGGGATGGTTAACCCCTGTTTTTTCAAGAAATACAAGGCTTGAGCGCGGTGGTGGATCGCATGGTTGAACACATGAATTGCAAGAGAACCCAAATTGTTTTCATGCGACTTGCCATCCAAACTTTTGTATTTGACGCTCGCACGAAATACGTTCGAGTCCCCTTCGAATAGCGATTTTCGATCCCGGGCGAGCAGCGCAAAGTTCGACTCCAATTCCGATAATGCAGTCGGCATCATGGGCAAGCCTGTGGTCGACTTACCTACCCACCTATCAAACCAAATTTGTTCGGCAGCAGCGATGTGCTGGAGAGTCGCTCGCAATGTCCCCATCCCGAGCGGCAAGCTCGAATCGAGCGCATCGTCCGTTAAGGCACGACACAACCCAAATAACTTGCCCATCGCCCATGCATGGTAGGACTCAAGGTCATGATACAAAGCTAGGTCCATATTGTTTCCAACGAAAGGAGGATGGGCCCGCAACGGTAACTAAATCATGCGGCCTCGCCGAACAATCGCAATCTAGGCAAATCCGCAAGCACTGCGGCTTGGAATGGCTCGCTTGGAATTGTAGCCAAAATCGAAGCGGCACATTCCATATCCGTTCGAACCTTTTTTGTTTGGCAATTCGTCCATCGATTGGCCCCCCAACCCGCTAGAAGCAATTGATCTCCTAAGCGTGAACTGCGAATAGCCAGCTCGATAGCCGCTTCTCGATTTGGCACTATCTGAATCGAGGATGGGTCGTCACACCCGTCAAGCAGTTGCCAAACCGACTTTTGACCTAATTGTGTTGAAAGGCGACTTTGCGTCAATATAACCCGCGAAGCGGACCTTTCGAGTACGCGACCGTAAGCAGCAAGTTGTTCGGCTGTGGCAGCTTCGGGAACCTCTGCAACGCAAGTAACTGGATTGCCGCTTCTGGCCAGTGTATGCAAAGCGACCGCCAATCGATCGGCCTGATCTGCGCTGTCTATGTATACCTCGCAACGAGCGGTGCTTGGTACACGTTGCAACCGGCCCGGGATTTTTTGGAGACGTTCAACTCCCTGTACGATTTCAAACAACTCCAATCCAAATGCATAACCAACGGCAACGGCTCCGAGCATATGTCGAGCGTTATGATCGCCGAGAATGAGGCTGGTCAGCGGCATCACGCAAGAACCAGCCGAAATCATCATCGATTGTTCACCTGGCAGACTACCAATTCGCTTACCGCGCACATCCGCAACGGCATCCAGACCATAACTGATCGCATGGGGCTGATGTCGTTCGATCCAGCGATTTAGCCTTGCATCGTCTGCGTTGTACACAACTAGACCATGTTGTTTGAGTTGGCCGATGATTCGGTGCATCGCATTTTCAATACCTCGAGCTTGCAAGGAATCAATGCGTTGCGATTTTCTGAGGCCTGTGAACAACACGACATCAAACTCAATGCCGCTTGCCGAATGCGATCGAAGCATGTCATCGGTCAATTCGATGATGGCCGCCGGCGATTCGTTTTGCTCGCTTGCAGCCAGCCATTGTGCGAGTTGATGTGCATCCGCGTCGGGATGAGCGCTCAGGCCTGTATTTTTGCTATCGCTTGCGCCTAGTGTGGTGTAATAGGCAACTCGATCGCCGACTCGCTTGAGCATCGATGCAACCATGAGCGAAGCGGTCGTTTTGCCGTGTGTGCCAACGACAGCAATCGTAAGCATCTTTTCACTTGGATTGCCCGCAATCGCTTGACAGATTTGTGCGTAGGCTTCACGCACATCGGGAACGATGCACTGCGGAACACTCGACGGCAGAAATTGCTCGGTGAGAATCCCCTTGGCTCCCAAGTTGATCGCATCAATCGTGTCCCGGGCAGAATCGGATTCGGTATCCAAGCCTGCGGCAAAAACCCAATCACAGGTTGCTTGGTCCGCATTTGCCAAACAGAGTTCGCAGCAGATATCGTCAGCCCCGACGATTTGTGCTGAAGGAAAAACTTGGCGAAGCGATACCGTTTGTAAACGAGAGTTGAAAGACATGCTCATGGCCTCCTTGCCATCCTGACGGTGTGTCTGCTCGATCTTGCGAGCGTTCCAATTGTAAACCGGATTCGAATCATCCTGATTCGAAACTCGACTGGCACATGCTTCACTGGGGAAAGTACGCGACCAGTCGAACTATCTAACAACGTGTCCCAAACCAGGGGGTCCCGTCAAGTCGAAAAAGCAAGAAAATCGTGGCGAACGCTAGCAAATTCGCTTCGTTGTGCGACGCTCCGCGCCGCACGGATCACGACGGCGGAGCTTGGATCACGACGGCGGAGCTTGGATCACGACGGCGGAGCTTGGATCACGACGGGGGAGCTTGGATCACGACGGCGGAGCGTCGCAACTTAGTTCACTATCCTAATCGACCCTATCGATTATTTTGGTGCGGCGTCCTTCAGTTCACCGGAATCGCTAATGACAATCTTGGCCTTAGTCTTTCCGGAGGGGGAACTTCCATAGCTCTCGATTTTCTTGACAAGATCCATGCCTTCAAGAACGCGACCGAAAACAACGTGCTTGCCATCGAGCCAATCGGTCTTCACTGTGGTGATAAAGAACTGAGAACCGTTCGTGTTGGGGCCGGCGTTCGCCATACTCATCAGGCCTGGCGTATCGTGGCGGAATTTAAACGACTCGTCCGCAAATTTTTCGCCGTAGATGCTCTCACCGCCGGTTCCATTGCCATCGGTAAAATCTCCCCCTTGGAGCATGAAGCTAGGAATGACCCGATGAAAGATACTTCCTTTGAAATGCAAGGGCTTTCCTTTTTTTCCGGTTCCTTTTTCACCTGTGCATAGGGCACGGAAATTCTCGACTGTCTTAGGTACGTCCGCTCCAAAGAGCCCGATGACAATTCGACCGGCATCTTTGCCGTCGATGGTGATATTGAAATAAACCTTGTTCGTAACCTTGGCATCGCTTGAGGAATCCGCTCCAAATGCAGCCGAAACCATAGCCAGAAAACAAGGCAAGAAAAATAGACGCATCATTCTTCGATTCCATGACGGAGGGGAGAAAACTATTTGCAGCACACGCATTCATTCCGTCGGATGAAAATTGCGGACATGCGAAACACATTACCAATAAAAATTACCAAAGAAGCGACAAACTGACAACCGCTAGGGTGACTAAGGACTTTTCTTCAGCGATTCAAAAAATGCGTCAGGTTTATCCCACTCCTTGGCTCGTTCGGCAGTCATTCGAGGTTTGGTTCCCTGTCGCTCCTGTAAATTCGTCCCGTTTGCATACATGACCAAGAGAATCGTATCCCCCAGCCCAAACACCTCCGCAGTATGGGGTGCGTCCGTTCCCAGCACTTGATATCGCAGCCCATTTAGGCCCGCTCTCGAAACGGGCGAAACCGATTGAGCCTGGACTTTCCCGCTAGAATTCAGCGCTTGAACATACGACTCAGGAGTGATCGTCCTATTTCCATCCACAGCTCCCGTGGCAATGATGAACTCGGATCTTGTCATGGGATTGACAATCAACTGGCCGCTCAAATTGGCATGAAGGCTGTTCTTTTTCGCGACAATTCCAATCGCATCGGCAGAATAACCGCTCGACAAAATCGTCTGCTTCTGAGTGAACATCCAAAACAGGACACCAACCCCGCCGCAACAAAGCAACAGCACCAGACCTCCAATGCCACCTACAATCCCCAGAATGAGTCCAAGCCGTGAGCCTTGATTCGAGTTCGCAGTTCGCTTCTTTCGGCGAATAGTTGGCGTTGGTGAGACCGATGGAGGCATGTAGGAGGGAGCGGACATGCTCGACGCTGGCGGTGGCAACATGGACGTTAAATCCATGATCGAACCGGCGGTTGCAACGGGCTGCGAGGAAGTAGCCGGCGTTTTTAGAACAGGAGGGCCGACAGCAGGACCTGATCGGTTCGTTTTCGAATCCACTGAGTTCTTTTTCGTTCCGATAGCCGACGGAACCTTTTGAGATTCGTCCCGTTTGGGTACTTCGGCGGACTTAGGAGACTTAGGAGGTGTGTATCGTTCGATGACAAAGACTTCGCTGCAGTCCGTGCACTTGGCCTTCTTCCCTTCCTTGTCTGGCGTCCCTTCGAACAACTTCTTGCACTTGGGACAAGCAAACGGAAACGACTCTAGGGCGTTGTCCATTGCCGAAAGATCATGATCCATCGAAATCGTAAAAACGTGCGCGCAGCTTGGGCAGCAACCTCGCGTTCCATCTAGGTTCGCGTCGCACTGAAGTACATTCTTGCACTTTGGGCAAGGGACATCGATGCGAAGGCCAACTGGATTCGGCACCAGGACCCGTTCCTTGCAACCTGGACAATTGCAGTGTTTTCCTTGGCTGCCATCCGGCACTCTCAATAATCGTGAGCACCGATCGCAATGAAATTCAATAGGCATAATGACCGTCGACGCGTGGACCAGAAAGCGTTCAGCATAAATGCCGCGACGGCGGATTGCTAGTACTTCAGCAAACTCTCGATGCGGTAGGGTGCCAAACGCAAACGACCGTTCAGCCCCACTAATTCAATGCAAAATAAACAGCCAGCGATCTCGACATCAATGTTCGAAAGCAATTTGCAGCAGGCTTCGACAGTCCCGCCCGTTGCGAGCAAATCGTCGACGACCAGCACTCGCTGCCCCGCCAAAACCGCATCCTTGTGCATTTCTAACGTGTCGCTGCCATACTCCAAATCATAACTGAACGAGTGTTTGTCGTGGGGCAATTTACCGGGTTTCCGAACCGGTACAAAGGCCGCTCCAAGTTCCAGTGCTAAGGGTGCGGCGAAGATAAAACCCCTCGCTTCCGCCGCGACGAGGCAATCGATTTTTTGGCCCCTAAAAGGATCCGCCATCCGTGCGATCGATTCCCGAAAAGCCTCTACATTTCCAAGCAGTGGCGTAATGTCCTTGAACAAAATACCAGCTTTGGGGAAATCAGGAATGTCGCGAATGAATTGCGTTAAGTCCAGCGAAGAGTTGCGTTGCATCGAGGTTTTTTAACTCAGAGTTCAGTTAATGGAAAGTATTTTCTATTAGTACTTTGTCAATGCAAAGAATTAGGGTTCAAAAAATTAGCCGTTGGGCGCTAGCCCCGGTTGTTGTCGCAAGAACCGTGGCTATCGCCAATCGGCTAATCCTAAAACTAGATTAGAATAAAGCACCAGAACGATTTGCGGGATTGTAACACCAATCATGCAGCAGTTCTAGGAAGTGACCTTTCTCGAACGATCTCTGACTCCAAATCGCCAACCGCAAGTTGCATTTGCTCTAAAACGGCCTCCACCACCTGCGGATAGGTAATTCCATGCATGCAATTGTTGTGCATAAGCGGGCATTTGTACTTGCCACATGGGCTGCAAGACATCGATTTGCTAAGGACTTTTTCTGGGAGATTATAGGTTCGATAAAGTCCAGGTGAGGTGGGACCAAAAAGACTGACGACCCTCTTGCCCAGTGCAGAAGCCATATGGCGAGGTCCGCTATCCGTTGAGACGACCACGCTGGCTTGCTCCAAAACTGCCTTGCTTAGACTCATCGGCAAGTGCTCGATTTGCCCCATGCTTTTGACCAAAGGGTGTGCAGCTCCGAATTCGACGGCGTTCGCTTTCTGCCGATCCGAGGGTCCCGAATGGACTACCACCTGCAGCCCATGCTGTATTGCCAGCTGGCGAGCCGCACGACTCGCATTTCCCGTTGGCCATAACTTAGATTCTCCCGTTGCCGAGGCCGTGTTGAGGACAATCGTTGGATGATCCCAAGCAAAGTCAAAGCGGTCGAACATGTCCTTTGCGAGGATTCGGTCGGAATCCGTAACGGCAAGCTGCATCGCTAAGTTGTCGGATTCACAACCAAGATGCTTTGCTATGTTCATGTAGTAGTCGATGGTTGGCAAAGTTCGATTGTCGACGTTCCCCTCAATCAATGGGATTCGATCGGTTAAAAGCCAAGAACGTCCGTCTTTCGCGTAACCGACTCGACGTGTCGCTCCGCTCATAAAACCGATGATTCCAGCGGACAGTGAATTTGGAAGCAAAATGATCAAATCCAATTTGCGACGCTTCAACTCCGCGATCATACCTCGCCGGGAAAGGGTTTTACCATCCTTGGACTTCGGTTTGTAGGTGATCGTCGAGTCAACCGACGGCAGACCCTCTAATACGGCAATGGGCGCATAGCGGCCCACGAGGCATAGCTCGCTGATATCGGACATCCCATTCCGAATGGCCCGAATCGTGGGCGTAGCCATACAGGCATCGCCAACCCAAGTAGGAAGCAAAATTGCAGTTTTCATGATTTGGGCAAGAGATAGAGGATCGGTAACCTCCAAGTCAAGATGGAAAAGGTTGCGATCCGGGTTCGGGGTGCATTTTTGTCGATTGGAAATCGCCGAAAGTCCCAACGGGACGGCATGTTGTAGCCATGGGCGTGAGCCTCATCTTTTGATCTTGCTCCCCTCGCCCTGGTCTCGGGGAGAGGGGCTGGGGGTGAGGGGTTTACACCGTGTTTTGATTTGTATATTGATCGTGAATTCAATGTCTATCCTCGTTTCAGAAGCGTAAACAAACCACTGAACCTGAGGCTACCACGTCAGGGCTCTACCCCTCACCCCCCGACCCCCTCTCCCCGAAGCGGGGCGAGGGGGAGAAAACGCAGGTAGATCACGCAAATCCATTGGGATTTCGAGTCTAGCGTGTTCTGAAATGTGGGTAAAGATGAGGGTTTTCGGCCCATGTTATGATCGATGCAGATTACCTGCCTAAAGACAGTAGGGCGGAATCAAGCACAATGCATTGAGCCGCGACAACTTGACTTAGAAATCCCTGGAACACGGGTTCGATGGAATCGAAACGAACGGTTTTTCTGTTAAATCGGCTTGTACTTGGGGCTTAACCGATTGAATCCACTGAAAAAGCGACTGTGGGAAGCAACAGTCCTTGCGGGGGCCAATTGGAGGTATATAATCCGACGAAGCGAAGGGGTTGTAGCTCAATTGGTTAGAGCACCGGACTGTCGATCCGGAGGTTGCGGGTTCGACCCCCGTCGACCTCGCTTACAAAAGCCCTGGTTTTCTCAGTGAATTCCAGGGCTTTTTCGTTTTCTGGCTCGCGATCATCCATTGGCAAAAACCGCCGGCGTCGCCGAACCTACTTGGTCAAAATCAGCTTTCCTTGCTTGGTTCTACGCAATCTATAGATCTGGCCGTCGTTCTCAATCCAAACTTCTTCGCCACAACGGCATAGGTCACGGAAAGGGACAATTTTGGGAAGCTTTGTCGTTTGAAGCTGGGTAGATCCCGGCGCTTCAAGATTCTGAAAATCAACTGGCGGTACCTGGTCTTGAGCGTTCATGGCACTGTCTTTTATTCCTGGAAACAGGCGTCGTTCCCATTTCCATACGAGTTTACGCACTCACAAGTGAGAAAAAGCCATCGCATTATTGACACAACCATCGATTTCCGCAATACTTGTTGAGACTGATTCTCAGTTGCGTCAGTTTTTGAACGAAGCAAGCGATTGGATTTTGTGGTGAACCACCGCACTCCTCCTCAGCCAGCCACGTTCGGTTCTGCTCGAAAGGCTCACGATTGAGCCTACCGAGCCCATCCGGTTCTATGGTTTCCGAGGAGTTTGAGTATGCGATATCCAAGTGCCACACCATTTCATTGGACTCTCATCCGACAGCGCAGAGGCTTCACATTGGTTGAGCTGTTGGTCGTCATCGCCATCATTGGCATTCTCGTTTCGCTATTGCTGCCGGCCGTCCAGGCAGCCCGTGAAACCGCCCGCCGTATCGAATGCACGAACAATCTGAAGCAATTAGGGCTGGCTCTGCACAATTACGAATCGGCTCACCGAACCTTCCCCCCCGGATTTATATCGCGCACGACTGGCCCTTGGCCGGGTGGAGGGAATTCCCCGGTGCCGGAGGTTGGGCCAGGCTGGAGTTTCTTTGCAATGATCCTGCCCCAGTTGGAACAAGCTGGCTTGCACAGCCAGATTGATTTCCGACTCCCCATTTCCTCGCCAGCCAACCAAGCGGCACGCAGCACCAAGGTCAAGGCTTTTCAATGTCCTTCCGATACTTGGACCGATCCGGTGACCCCTTGGCCTACCTCGCTGGGTATTAGCGGCTTGGCCCCCACTAGTTACATTGGTTGCCTCGGCGGAGGCGATCCAGCGAATGCCCCCGGTTACACAGCCATGTATGAAGAACAGACTTTTAACGGCATGTTCCATCGCAATGTCGGCATCCGTCACGCCGATATCAGCGATGGTCTCTCCAACACGATTGGACTAGGGGAGAGAGCAAGTATGTTTGCTCCGAACGGTTGGGCGGGCGTCATACCAACTGCGCAAACCGTATTTTCACCATCGATGGCGAAGAGCCGCGGCCAATCCGTGGGCCAAACAGCACGGCCTGCAATCACCATGGCCACTGTGCATGTCCGAACCGGTGGTCCGAACGCTGCCGGGGGTAGCCCTGGTGGATTTTGGAGCCCTCATGCAGGCGGCTGTCTTTTCATGTTGATGGACGGATCGACGCATACGATTGCCACGACGGTAGACTTGCCTGTTTTTCGCGGGATGGCTGGTAGGAATGATGGCGTTCCTGTAACTCTGCCTTAGACTAATGGTACGACTGCCGCTCGCCTTAGGCTCGCGCCCAGTCGCTGCTCAAGGCTTGGATTTATCGGACTCGACCCACAATTCTTTCGTATCGGGGTGGTAGCGGTAAACCATCCCTTCTCGCAGTTTTGGTAATTCGATCTTGTTGGCTACCACTATTTCACGCATGTACTCTTCATGAGTTTTCGGATCCCGCGAATTCAAAGCGTTGTACAAATTCGCTGCGTGCGGCAATTGGATGTCGAATACGACGCGTTCCTTTACGTTGAAGTAAGTCTTGGCTGGCCCAGCAATGAGTAGTCTCGGGTCGTCCCCACCGATATCGTCCAGGCTATCTCCCCTAACGCCCACGCCGACTTTGGCGACTTGGTCAGGCATTTGAGGTGCTACGGGCTCTGCGTGGGCTGTCGATGCTGCCTGTTCGTCCTTCAGGCGATCTGCTTGAGGCTTGCAACCCGTCTCCCAAGCAAGGGCGGCGGAAAACAACAACACGAATGGCAACGACTTTCTCATCACAACCTCCAAAAACCCATCGAACAAACATCTTCAAACCAATACTCTCTGCCATTCACATGATAGCCCACGTCGCGGGAGCATGCGAGTCAGCAGACATGAATCAGGATTTCCAAACGTTAGATCGCGTTCGGGAAAACCCTTGAAATCGCGATGGATACTTGGGAGTTGCTGATGCCAAGGGAATGGACAGGCTGGAATCGCTGCCAGGCTCATCCCACTTATTGGCGGGGAAATCAAGAAATGCCATTTTGCAAAACGGGTTCCGATTTTAGAATCGGTCTTTATGCACACCCGTGAAAAACCTCAGCTCAGCGCCGCCGACCAATATCGAATCAACATTGAATCCCTCGAGGCGAAAGTTCAAGATCGCATTGCAATCATGCAGCGATTGGTTTGGGTTCGCCTGGGATTAGCACTGCCTGGAATCGGATTGATCGTTTTTGGCATGCTCGAAAAGTCAGCCGGCAGCTGGACTTGGCAACTAGGCATTGGGTTGGTCATCGGATTTCTCTTTGCCGCGACTTGGCATGAAACGAATTTGTGGCTCACCTCGCAACTTCGGCAGCGTCTCAGCGGGTATCGGCGGTTGCTAGCTCGATGCCAGCGCGAGTGGTCAAGTCTCAAGCCGCTTGCGACTGAGGAGTTCAGCACGGCGTATCACTCCGAACTCACCCGCGACCTAGATATTTTCGGCGATCGCAGTTTGTTTCGATGGTGTTCACTGGCAATGACTCAGACGGGTGCCAAGACGCTTTGCAATTGGCTCACGCAATGGACGGATCATCAAACGATCCATGAACGTCAAAATGCGGTTCGCGAATTGGCTGCCAATCGAACTTGGCGAATGTCGTTCTTCGATACGTCTTGCAACTATCAGAACCAGCAGTCCAATCCCGAAGGAATCGTGGAATGGTGTAACGCTCCTAGCCATTTTGCGAACCGAGCTTGGCTGCATTGGCTAACTTGGCTGAGTCCGATTGCGTTGCTTTCCGGGCTCGCCATCATCCTTATTGCTATGTTCGCGGACAACCAAACGGGCCAAATAGCAGGTCTGGTTTGCATCCTGTCGGGCGTGGCGATCAATTTCTTGCTCACGATGGCCATCATTGGGCCTATCCATGACATCTTTGTCCAGATCGGGACAGCCAATCGTGAATTGCAGTCGCTTGTCAACATGATTCATGCCATCAAGGAGTTGGATTCCAAGGAGCAGTTGCTATCCACGGTTCGGGCCAAGTGCTTTGACGATGGCCATTCGGCCGAATCCGCATTGGCTCGGTTGCAGCGAATCATGGCGCTGGCGGGCATGCAACGTAGCCCGATCATGTTCATACCCTACCTTCTGTTGCAAGTTGGATTTCTGTGGGATGTCCGGATCCTCGAATTGCTCGAACGGTGGAAGAGCGAATTCGGAAGTAAAGCGTCTGGCTGGCTTGAAGCAATTGGCGTCATCGAGACCTTGTGCGCTGCCGCTGCGATTGCAGATGAAAATCCAGACTGGACGTTCCCCAAGTTGTTCGACAAGGAAAAGATATCCTCCGAAAAGATGGCATTGTTAGCAGTAAAGGATGTGTCGCATCCATTGCTTAAAGAGGCTAGCCGCGTCCCAAACAGCGTTGAGATCCAGCGGGATAAACCACTGCTGTTGGTCACGGGAAGCAATATGGCTGGCAAATCAACGTTGTTGCGTTCCATTGGGGTTAATTCGATTCTGGCTAGGTTAGGCGCACCGGTTTGTTCCTCGAGCTGGTCCGGAGCATCCTTTGAACTCGCCTCAAGCATTCGAGTGCAAGACAGTTTGCAAGATGGCGTCTCGTTCTTCATGGCCGAATTGAATCGGCTACGATCCGTTGTCGATACCGCTCAGGCACAGAACCACATCGGCGGTCGACAGATGTTGGTGCTATTGGATGAAATTTTGCAAGGGACCAACTCCCGAGAACGGCAGATTGCGGTGGAGCATGTTCTCGACAAACTGGTGGAGTACGGCTGCATTGTGCTAACAAGCACGCACGACTTGGAGATGGCAGGCAATGTTCGAATCCAGAACATTGCGCAAGTCGTTCATTTTCGAGAGCATTTCGAAGAAATCAACGGCAAACAGATCATGCGTTTTGACTATATCATGCACGCAGGGGTTACACCGACGACCAACGCGCTGAAGCTGTTGGAAATGGTTGGGCTGCGAACACCCACGGTTGAGAGCAAACCAAACTAATGGTCCAATCTACTCAATTCCCGTTCGAGTTCCTACACGCTGACACCAAGACGCAAGCTCGACGCGGGCGATTGCATTTGCCGCACGGCGTTGTGGAGACGCCTGCCTTCATGCCCGTTGGTACGCAGGGCACGGTCAAAGGGTTGACCATCGATCAGGTTGCTGGAACCGGTGCGCATATTTTGCTCGGCAACACGTATCACCTTGCGTTGCGACCGGGAAGTGAGTTGATCGCTGAATTGGGAGGCCTACATCGGTTCATGGGTTGGAATAGACCTATCCTAACCGATAGCGGTGGCTTTCAAATTTTTTCACTTGGAGAGATGAACAAGGTCACCGAGGACGGAGCGACCTTCAAGTCGCATCTGGATGGATCCAAGATTCACTTGAGACCGGAGGACTCGATCCGAATTCAAGAACAACTTGGCAGCGACATCGCAATGGTCTTGGATCATGTCATCGCGTTGCCGGCTTCGGACGAAGCGGTGCTGGACGCAAGCGACCGAAGCGTCCGCTGGGCTCAACGCTGCAAGGATGCCGCAGTGAGACAGGATCAAGCAATGTTCGCTATTGTGCAGGGGGGACTCAACCCCGATGTTCGTGTTCGGTGTGCCGAGCAGTTGATGGAAGTTGGCTTCGACGGATACGCGGTGGGTGGCTTGAGCGTTGGCGAACCACCACCCGAAATGTATCGCATCTTGGATATTGTCTGCCCTGTTCTACCGACAGACCAACCCAGGTATCTTATGGGAGTAGGCCGCCCAATCGACCTTGTAGAAGGCGTTGCAAGAGGGATTGATATGTTTGATTGCGTGATGCCAACTCGCAACGGCCGTAATGCGACTGCCTTTACTGCAAATGGGTTGTTGAAAATGCGAAACCAATCGCACGCGAGGGGCGACTCTCCCATCGAACCCGACTGTCATTGCTTGGCTTGCAAACATAGCAGAGCCTACATTCGACACTTGTTCCAAGCGGGTGAGATGTTGGGGCCAATCTTGCTCTCGATCCATAATTTGACATTTTACCAGCGACTTATGAGTGCAGCCCGAAGCGCGATCGAGGAAGATCACTTTGAGGAGTTTCTGAACGAACAACGAATACGGCTTGCTTGATTCGAGCGAATGCGGGTGGCCACCGTAGCACAGGCTGCTAGCCTGTCATAAAAAAACTACTGCAGGCTGGCAGCCTGCACTACGAAATGCCGAAGTCGAATCTGCCAGACCAAAGAAACGGCGCAAAATTTCAGCAGGAGCTGGCGAGTTTTAGGCAAGCGATCAGCGCGTTGGCGGCCTCCTCGCCTTTATTGCCAACGTTTCCACCGCTTCGTTGAATGGCTTGCTCTAACGTGTTGACAGTCAATAGTCCGAACGCAACTGGCTTGCAATGAGCAATGGATAATTGCATCAGCCCGGTACTCACGGCGCGATTTAGGTGCTGGTCGTGCGTCGTTTCGCCTTTGATGACCGCTCCAAGTACGATAACACCCCTGCATTCCTTTTTGCAAATCATGAGCTGAGCCCCAAAAACAAGCTCCCAAGCGCCCGGAACACGAACAATCTGAATGTCTTCGTCCTGAATGCCGCTGTCGACCAATGAATGGATAGCAGCCTTGCACAACTTGCTTGTGATCGAATCGTTGTATTCGGAAACTACGATCGCGATTTGGGAGGCTTCGTTCGGATTGGGAGACGCGGAGACGGCGGGGGTCACTTCGTGAGGCATGGTGGATCGGATGGTCGAGAATGAGGTGGTTGAAAAGAGTTTGCTTAGTTGGGCCGAATTCCCAGCAGGAACTCAGCGTTGGACTTAGTCTTTGTCAGTTTCAAGACCAACGATTCCATCGCATCGGGTGAATTGGTGCCCGCCAGCGATTTGCGTAAGGTCGTGATTCTTTTGTATTCGCTGGGGTCCAAGAGAGATTCTTCTCGGCGTGTGCCTGATAGATTGATATCAATTGCGGGCCAAATTCGTCGATCGACCATGGATCGGTCCAACACGATTTCCAAATTGCCCGTACCCTTGAACTCCTCAAAAATCACATCGTCCATCTTGCTTCCCGTTCCAACCAGGGCCGTCGCAATAATGGTGAGCGACCCACCTTCTTCTAGTTTTCGAGCTGCACCAAAAAACGACTTTGGTTTTTGCATCGCATTGGCGTCGAGTCCCCCAGTAAGCAGTTTGCCGGACTGGACGCATTCTCCGTTCCAAGCTCGCGCGAGTCGAGTGATGGAATCGAGAAAGATAACGACGTCGACACCGTCTTCGACCAAGCGTTTGGCTTTTTCAAGAACCATTTGACTGACTTGAATATGTCGGGATGCAGGCTCATCGAACGTACTGCTAACGACCTCGCATTTCGGTCCGCGCACTTCCCGTTGCATGTCGGTGACTTCTTCGGGGCGTTCATCGATCAGCAACATGATCACGTAGGCGCTGGGGTAATTTTGAAGTACGGCCTTGGCCATTTTTTGCAACAGAATGGTCTTTCCAGCTCGAGGAGGCGAAACGATAAGTCCGCGCTGACCGAATCCAAGCGGGGCGATCAGGTCCACAACGCGCGTTTCGACAATCTCCGGCGTTGTTTCCAAAACGATGCGAACGGTTGGGTGAAGCGGTGTGAGCGTATCGAACGGCTTTCGCGAACGCACATCGTTCGGGTTCCGGTGATTGATGGCCTCGACTCGAAGCAATGCAAAGTAACGTTCATTTTCTTTCGGCGGTCGAATCTGGCCGGATATCGTCATGCCAGTTGTCAAGCCGAAGCGGCGGATTTGCGATGGCGAAATGTAGATGTCATCGGAACATGAAACATAGTGGTGACTCGATGACCTGAGGAAACCGAAACCGTCCGCCAAGATCTCGAGTGTTCCTTCGCCGTAGAGAATTCCAGAGGATAGCATGCGAGCTTTAAGAACTTGAAAGATCAGTTCTTGCCTGTCAAGTCGATCCGCGTTCGCAATTCTTTCTAGGTTTGCAATGCCGATCAGCTCTTCGTTCTGCATTTGTTGCAAACTCGAAAAATCAAGCGTTGATTTCCGTTCTAGAGGTATCGGGTTGGCACCCAGGTTCCGCTGAACTTTGAACAATTCTTCGGACAGCGAAATCGCTTCGTCTTTCTGATGGTTTGGTTTTGATCGCGCGTCGCCCAATGGGTGTATTGCATCATCTTCATGGCCGGTCATAGTTCGTAGGACGCAGAAAAGCTTCGTCGAAATCATCGCGATTGAGCGGTGTCGAAACGGTCTCATTCAAGGACCGGTCCGTGCAAACCAATAGGGTTGACAAGACGAAAATGGGAGGGTAGATCGGAAGAGTTGTGACTAGGATGTGGGTTTCACAAACGAGCCGCAAGATGAAGTATAGCTTCTCCAATGCTTCTACCGCAACTGCTTAACAGTCCAATATTTGTGCGGGTTGAGTTTGGAATCTACTCAAGTTAAACTAACGCTTAGTCCAAATCTAATTTTAGGATTAGCCGATTGGCGATAGCAACGGTTCTTGCGACAACAACCGGGGCTAGCGCCCAACGGCTAATTTTTTGAACCCTAATTCTTTGCGTTGACAAACCAAGAGATCCGTTCGGCTGAAACCTGTTCACCAACGCTGACCCCCAAAATCGAATCTGGACAGAGCAATATGCTCGTCAAACCCGTTCGCCAACTCGCGCTTACCATCGCTTGGATCTGGATTTCCGCTAGCTTTTTCGCGAAAAACTCGGGCGGAGATTTTGTCATCTACAATTTGCCCGGCACCAAACTGAAGACGATATTCGAGGGCAAAACCAAAGTCATTGCGGCTGGGATGGTCGAGTACACGCATCCCGCCTTCGGTGCAATCGTCTTAAACATGGATGATGCCGTGGTAATCAAAGCACCTGGCCGTCTCGAGGATTTTAAGAAACTGCGTCTCAAGGCAGCGAAATCGAAGAGCAGCGAAGATTACATTGAAGCAGCACGCGAGGCGCTCCGACAAGGGCTGTTAAAGGACTTTTACGATTGTTGCAGCGATGCGTATAAGATCGAACCCGAAAACGAGACGCTTGTGCGTTTGATCGAAGCGAGAAAGCGCATCAAGAAACCTTTGGGGGACCCCACTGCCATCGAAAGCCAATTGCGTGAGGCTACGAAGCTTAACAAGATGAAGGTGGCCGTAAGCGACCACTACGTCCTGTTCCATGACACCGCCGACACGCGAGTGGGCCGCAGAAAACAAACTCGCGCCGAGACACGTCTGCAACTGTTAGAAACAGTCTATGAATGTTATTTTCTGAAATTCGCCATCAATGGCATCGTGCTGGAAACACCCACCGAGCACCTGAAAGTACTGCTCTTTGCTGAGGAAAGTACCTTTCTACGGTATTCGACGATTCTGGATCCGGAGCTCGCATTGGCCGCTGGGTTTTGGTCTCCGAAGGACAACATTAGCGTTTTCTATGATCAAGGGTCCACGAAATCGATGAAACTGATGAGCGAGCTCGCGGAAGATCTCAAGCGAAAGAAAGCGATGTCCCGTGGAACAGTTATTTCGCAAGATATGGCTCAACTTTCCAACGTATTTGATCTGCTGATCAAAGTGGCCAAAGAAGAAGCAGACATCGAAGTGGTGTCGCATGAAGCTACGCATCAGTTGGCCGGAAATACTGGACTTATGCCGCTTGGTAAGGTCGGATCGAGGTGGGCTCACGAAGGACTTGCAAGTTATTTCGAGACTCCGTCCGGGGCTGTTTGGGGCGGTATCGGCTCGGTAAATCAAACGCGGCTATCCGACTATCGAAAGATTGCAAGGGATCCATCGCGTTCGCCGCTTGAGCTCGTGGTTTCGGATGGTTTGTTCTATGCAGCCAGAACCCAAAATCAAGCCGTCGAAGCTTACGGGCAAGCGTGGGCGCTGACCTATTTCTTGATGGAGACTCGCTTTGCCAAGCTGATTGATTATTACAAAAAATGTTCGCACCTGGCGAATGATGCCTCGCCGCGAGCGAGGGTTGCTGCCTTCGTGGAAATTTTCGGTGAGATCCGATCGTTAGAACGCGAATTCAATGCGTTCATGAAGAAGCTCAAGACCGACGAAGAGCGAATTCAGGATGCAAGCCGATAGGACAGTCGCCTTTCGCTGTGCAATCTAGTTACCAGGCTCTGCGGCTCTGCCTGGTAACTCAATGCAAACGAGGCTCCGCCTCGCCGAAATGTATCCTTAGTTTGTGAACTCGGGAGGCAGGAGCCTCCACACCAAGGCGTTCCCAGGCAGAGCGGCAGAGCCTGGGAACGAGTCGTCTCCTGTGCGACGTTCATTCCAATCAGTGGACGAGTGTCATTGGCAAGCCCTCCGGTGATGACTATGCATTTTTTCACAGCCTCTCCGAAAGAACGCTACTTTCGCGGAGCGAAAGGGGACTCTGGAGCTTAAACTAATTGATCTCAATTTGTCTCTTCGCTTGATTTTGTTTCACTACGATCGCAAAACAATAGTCCGATGGAACGCTACGCATTCTTGTCTTGTTTCTTGATTTTCTTGTTATCGCCGGTCGGTGCGTTCGTTCCCTTCGCATCTTGTCAGGAATTGCGCAACAAGGCGACTGGACTCTACGAGCTGCAATCGACTCGTTTGGACTTGATCTCGGACATCCCAATCGATGACGAGCTGCGAAGTTGGTCGGGGCTTCTTGAGCAGAGCTTAGTTCAATGGCAAGACTACTTTCACGTTGACGCGAATGCGACTAAGGGACTGAAAGCAACGGTATACGTGATCGTGGACGAGTCCAAGTTTCAACGCAATGGGTTGATGACTGGCTTACCAGCTTTTAAGGAGGGTTACCAATTTGGTGATCGACTCTATGTGCGAGAGCAACCATCGACGTACTACAGGCGGCACCTATTCTTGCATGAAGCAATGCATTGGGTCATGTGGCATTTGTACGGTGGCGGAGGTTCCGCTTGGTTTATGGAGGGAATGGCGGACATGCAAGCAACTCATATGCTATCGGACGGTAAATTACAACTTGGAGTCATTCCCTCGTCACCGGCGCAGGTATCGTATTGGGGCCGTTTGAGATTGATCGATGAAACGTTGAAACAAACTACCGCTCCGACGCTGTCGCAAATATTGGGTTATGAAACCGTGCAAGACCAAACAACTCGATACGCTTGGAGCTGGGCGGCTTGTGTTTTTTTTACAAACCATCCGAAGTTTGGTCCGATGCTCCGAGAGGTCTCCGCAGGGAAACTCGACTACTCGCTAGCACTTTCGCGGAAGTTCAAAGCAAGGCTGGGCGAGTCCTGGAACGAGGCGCAAACGGATTGGAATGGCTTTATCTCGGATTTGGATTTCGGCTACGATCTGAGTCGGTCGTTGGTGTTGAGTGGGGAACGGCCAACCACAAAGCTGGACGGTTCTCGGAAATTCGAGTTGGCAACCGATCATGGCTGGCAATCGTCAGGACTTCGGGTTGAAAAAGGGAGGCCACTTACGTTCGACTGCCAGGGGCGATACCGAATTCGTCTCGGAGAAGGAGCCAATGGAGAGGATTGGATATCCGAGCCGCAGGGAGTTACCATCGAATACTACCGCGGTAATCCGCTCGGTTGCGTCTTGGCGAGCATCGTGCCAACAGAGGATTCGGAACGAACAAGACGTTGGGAAACCCATCGAATCGGACAATCCGGAACGCTGGTCCCCGCCCTGGAGGGAACTCTTTTCTTGAAAATCAACGAGCCTTCCAGTGGCTTGGTTGATAATAGCGGGACGATTTCAATCACAATTGCCCAAGAATAGTGGGTCATCAAAACGGAACTAATTTTCTCTGCCATGTTTCTAATCCCTAGACCGAGTGGCATCCTCGGCTAATAATGGAGGGGTTGGGTAAGCCATTACCGATTGGGCAGGTTGTCCGGGTCGGATAGTATAAAAGGGTGCCCAAAGAGCGATTTCCTAACTACGCTCAAACACGCCTCCACCTGGGATTGAAGTTGACGTAGGCTTCCCCAGAACCCACCCTCCGCTCATTTGGACCGACTCTCCGGTGCACATGTGACGGGAACCAGAATGCCCGATTAGCCTTGGTGCTATCGAAGCAATCTGTATGGCAATTGGTCAAATAACGTAACGTTTGGCAACTTTACTGAAAGAATCGAATGAAACTGGATCGACAATCTTGGACGCAATCCCTGGCGCTGATAACCGCCGTTGGATTGGGTTTCTCGCAATGGTCGGCGGTCTCGGCTCAAGAGCCGACGCCACCGGATTACCCTCCTTTTGAAAAAGTAAGCGAGGGTTTCGTAAAGACGGAATCGAAGAACCTAGATAAAAATGCGATCCCGTTGTGCGGCGTTTGGACGCGTGAAAAAGACGGCCAGATGCTATTGGAATTGCCAAAGGACTATGCAACCAAAAAGTACTTTATCGCTTTGACCGTGAGTAGCGGCGATAAGTTTGCTGGTCTGCAAGAGGGCGAGTATTACGTTTACTGGAGGCTTTACAATAAGCGTTTGGCTCTGATTATGCCAAACGTTGCGATTCGTTCCAACGGGGAACCCGAGTCGAAATCATCCGTCAAGCGTCTCTTTACCGACACGGTCTTGCTGGATATGCCGATTGTGGCCATCGGCCCATCGCGTGGTCCTGTTATTGACGCGGATGCCCTCTTTGTAGGTAACGCCTCGAAATTTTTCGGCCCGAAGGTTCGAATTCAGGATCCGCAACTCTCGAAAATCGTAAAAGCAAAGTCCTTCGCCAAGAATACAGAAATCGCTTTCGAAGTGGTCTCGGGGGGCGGAAAACTGCAAACGCTTCACTACTCTTTTAGCGAAGTGCCTGACGAAAACGGCTATCGCCCTCGCAAAGCTGATCAACGCGTCGGCTACTTCGTTACGAACTTTAGCGATCTCGGTAGCTATGCCGAAGACAAGAAACTCGTTCGCTACGTTACGCGCTGGCGTCTGGAAAAGAGGGATCCTAGCCTCAAGCTAAGCCCTCCGGTTACGCCAATTCGCTTCTACATCGAACATACCACTCCGGTTCGCTATCGCCGCTTTGTAAAGCAGGGGCTTGAGTATTGGAACAAGGCCTTCGAGAGCATTGGTTTTTCGGACGCGATTCAAGTCTATTACCAAGACGCCAAGACCGGCGACTTTATGGATCTCGATCCAGAAGATGTTCAATACAATTTCGTCCGCTGGCTCAACAACGATATTGGGACAGCCATCGGGCCAAGCCGCGTTCATCCGCTCACTGGCGAAATATTAGATGCAGATATCGTTCTGACCGATGGCTGGATTCGTCACTTCAACTTTCAGTATCACGACATGATGCCTGATTTGGCCATGGAAGGGATGAGCGCTGAAACCATTTCGTGGCTTGGATCACACCCCAACTGGGATCCGCGTCTACGCTTGGCACCCAGTTCGAACCGCGAGTACCTGAAGGGTGTTTATTCCAACCAATCCAAGTCTCCTTTCGCTGGCGACCCGTTTACGAAAGTCGATTCTAAACTGATTGGCGACCAACCCTTGGATGGTTTGTTTGGCAGAACAAGCCAGGTCAACGGTTATTGCAACGCAGCCGTTGGAAAACAAATGGACATGGGAATGGCCCGTTTGGCTCTCAGTTTGTTCGACGAAGAAGGCAATCTGCCTTTCATCGATGAACCTCCGAAGGACGAGCCAAAAAAGGATGAGCCTAAGAAAGACGAGCCTAAGAAGGACGAACCAAAGACAGACGAGCCTAAGAAGGACGAACCTAAGAAAGACGAGCCTAAGAAGGACGAGCCAAAGAAAGACGAGCCAAAGAAGGACGAACCTAAGGCAGAAGACAAAAAGCCTGAAGACAAGAAACCTGAAGCAAAGAAACCAAAGGAAGATTTGCTTGACGGGATGCCTGAGTCGTTCATCGGTCCTCTCTTGGCGGAACTCGTCGCACACGAGGTCGGTCACACACTTGGACTGCGTCACAACTTCAAGGCTTCGAGTGTCTACTCACTCAAGGAAATGAACTCGGTAGACTTGAAGGGCAAGAAGCCACTCGCGTCTTCCGTGATGGATTACATGCCAATCAATATGCCATACGAGCTAGAGGGGGCGATTCGGGGCGATTATACGATGACGGGCATTGGCCCCTACGATTATTGGGCCATCGAATACGGCTACACACCGGAAGAAGCCAAGCTGCCTGAAATTCTCAAGCGAGTCAGTGAACCTGAGTTGCAATACGCGACGGATGAAGACACCAGTGGTCCAGATCCATTTGCTAGGCGCTATGACTACACCAAGGAACCGCTTGACTACGCTGAAAATCAAATGAGGCTGGTCAAACTCTATCGATCCCGTTTGCTTGATAAATTTGTCAAGGATGGCGATAGTTGGGGCAAGGCCCGCCGTGGATATGAATTAACGCTCGGCGAGCAGATGAAGTCGGTTAGCATGATGGCCAATTGGGTTGGCGGTGCTTTTGTCAATCGCGACAAAAAGGGTGATCCAGGCAATCGACAATCGCTGGTGCCGGTCGCAGCAGATCGACAACGCAAGGCCTTGGACTTCGTGTTTAAGACTGCCTTCCGAGACGAAGCCTTTGGCATTACGCCTCAGATTTTGGAGCGATTGACCAATGACAAGTGGGCGGACGAAGGGGTCCGTTCGATGAGTGAATCCACATTCCCAATCCACGATCGAGTTTTGGGATATCAGGCATCTGCACTAACCATGTTGATGAACCCAACAACCTTGCGTCGCGTGTTCGACAATGAGCAATTGGTCCCTCAGGATCAAGATGCGATGACGCTTCCTGAACTGATGGACAAAATCTTCAACGAGGTTTGGTCCGAGTTGAGCGCTAAGCCGGAGGGTGAAGTATCCTCTCGCAAACCACGCATCAGTTCATGGCGCCGAAACCTACAGCGAGAGCATCTAGAGCGCCTGATCGATTTGGGGTTGCCGAACGATTCGAATGCGGTCACCAAGCCGGTTACTTCTCTGGCGTTGATGCAACTCAGGGATTTAAAGCGAAAGATCGATGCGACGCTCGAAGGTCGCAATGCACTCGATCCGTACTCGCTAGCTCACCTTGGAGAAGCACAGCAACGCATAGCGAAAGCGATCGACGCGATCTATGTGTACAACATGCCAACCAGCTTTGGCGGTGGTGGAACACAGACCATTATCTTTGGCCAAGAGGGGCAGCCAGTTCCAGTCGAGCCGGAACTGCCATAGTTAGCCTGAATTGGCAAGTGAACTACTAGTGCTTGACATCGAGTACGAAAACAAAAAGCCCTGCGGTTAAACGTGGGGCTTTTTTTATGCATTCCTTCGTCGACGAATGGCGGCTGCAGCGTAAACCAACGCACCGGTTGCAAAAGCTCCAATGCACAACCAGAACTGATTCTGTTCGCGTTGCGAGGCAACGACCAAGAACAGAACAGCGCCTGAGATGTAGAGAATCGTCGCCACATGCTCGTACCAACGAATGGGTTTCTCCATCATGAAATTTTTCTTGGCAAACCAAATACTTGAGACCGCAAGCGCACCGCACGCAGTCAATGTCAGTCCTAAAAACTTGATAATCCCTTCGATGTCCGAGATCCAAACGACAACGCAACTGAGCGACGCCTGTACGAAAATGGCGATTCTGGGAACATGGTTCGTGATCTGAAAGAATCTTGGCAATCGGCCATCGGCGGCCATTTGTGCGTACACCATTGGTCCAGTCGCCATCATGGCGAGAATGCTGGTTGCAGCCGACAGAATGATCGCAAAGCGTATTACCCGCGATAGACCATTGCCACCGATATTCTCCGCCACAACAGCCACATAGCCTTTTCCGGACTGAGCAATACGCTCTGGACTTAGGCCATACAAAAATACAAAATTAAGCAACAGGTAGAGGAGCATGACCAGTACGCATGCCATCCACATCGAGCGACTCACGAAATTCCGCCGATGGTTAATGTCTGTTTCCTTCTCGACCTCTCCTGCCAGATAAATGCTTGCGTTGAAGCCGGTGTAAGCCAGAGAAACATAGAAGAGAGATACGATCATGGACATGAGTATCTCCGGTTGCTGAAGTCTCGCGGCAATGGATGAGGGGTCGCCTAAGCCGCTCGTTGGATCCGTCAATATTCCCGAGTTGGTTGCTTGCAATACAAAGGGAATACCAACAACCAGAAAAATGGAGAAGCACACGAGCTTGATCGCGATAACCATATTGTTGAACGTGGTGCCGACTTTCAAGTGGAATGCATGCAAAGCTGCGGCGACGACGATGGCCGCGGTTGCAATGATTCGGACTCGCGAGATGTCATCGCTTGCAATTGTGCTGGCTGCGTCTGCTCCAACGAGGTATTCGCCCATAAGCAATGCAGATGCGGCAATGGGGGCCGTGAAGCCAGCAATGATTGAGATCCAACCAGCAATAAAGCCGATGGCCGGATGGACACATCTAGAAAGGTAGGAGTACTCACCCCCTGAGACGGGCAATCGACTAGCCACCGCCCCGTACGCGATCGCCCCGCAAATGGCATGGATACCACCGATGAGCCAGACCAACAAGACCAGCCTAGCATCTTTGAGCGACAGAAGTGAGTAGTAGCTGCCGACATAGACGCCGACACCAATCATGTTGCCCACGATCATGCAGACGAGTGTGAAGAGCCCGATCGAGGGCTTTTTTGCGAGACGGTTCGTTGGTGTCTGAACGTTGGATTGGTTAATGAGATTGCCTCAGTTTCAGTTTGGTTGAGATGTTGGCCGGCTCAGAACTACCTATCTTAACAAGCGGTATTCATTGGCATTGCCTGCAACATGGTCAGCGTGCTATTTAGAAATTCGCGGAGAAGCGGCCAATTCCCCTGGAAATCGTAAATGTCAGTGCGGGTTCAACAAAATACCAGGAAAGTACGTGTGTCGGGAGGGCAATGCCTTCTAGCTTTCACACGCGTGCATCTATTTTGTTTACCGGTTTTCCTGTTGTTGCTAACGGTTGGCTGTGCATCGCAGAAATTTGTCCAAGTTCGTCAAAACCCGGTTAATCCGCTGACGGAAAGCCTCAGCTTGATGTCGCGCAGTGGCGCTCAAATAACGCCGCGAACGACAACGCTTCTTCGGCATTACGCATTGTTGGATGCCTACCATCGAAATCCCGAAGACTGCCTGGTTCAGTTGCAAGAACTTGCAATGGACGAAAAGGGTGCTGAGAAAATTTATGCGATCTCAGAACTTGCTTTCACGATCGCCAGTAAAGCCGAGAAAGCCAGGCACGAAGGGCATGCCTTGGACATGTACACCGTGTCGGTTAGCAATGCCTATTTGTACTTGTTCTGCACCGATTTGGACGTGTCACGCAACCCATATGATCCCCAGTTTCGAGGGGCGTGCGATCTGTACAACACAGCGTTAGAAGCTACCTTGCGTTTGGTGAGCAAGCAAGGGAACTTAAAACCCGGCAACAGTTATCGTATTACCACGTCCAAGAAAGATTACGACGTCCAAGTCGTATCGCGTGGTTCGTGGCACGATGCCGACTTCGAGTCGCTTAAGTTCTGTAGTGAATTCCAAGTGAAAGGACTCGACTCAGCCAACGTAAATTATGGAGTCGGCGTACCGATGATCGCGGTGCGGCAGGAACATCATGGTGCTAATCCAGCGGAAAAATACTATCCAGAGGGATTGGCATTCCCGGTGACTGCACTGCTGCGAGTCACATCGCCATCGATTCACGCTTCTCCTAATTCTCAGCATCGGCATCCATGCGTGCTTGAACTGCACGATCCATTGGACTCGACCGATATCGAGCTGAATTCGCGCTTGGTACCGCTCCAATCGGATTTGAGCACACCCCTCGCATACTTCTTGGATAATCCTAAGTTTCGCGAGCAAACCAATAGCAATTTGAACCCGTTGGACCTAAACAAAGCAGAAAAACTGCGCGGTGTTTACATGCTTGAACCCTATGATCCAAACCGCATTCCTGTCGTGATGGTTCATGGACTATTTTCGAGCCCGCTCACTTGGATGCCCATGTTCAACGACCTCCGCTCGTTTCAGGAGCTTCGAAAAAACTACCAATTTTGGTTCTACCAGTATCCAACGGGACAGCCGTTCTGGGTCAGCGCGACCCAAATGCGCAGCGACTTGTTCGAATTGCGAAAAACCTTGGACCCTCAAGCCACTCATCCGGTTCTCGACCAAATGGTATTGGTTGGGCATAGCATGGGGGGACTCGTTTCGCGTATGCAAACACTCGAGAGCGGCGAAGAGTTTTGGCATATTTTGAGCGATGAACCCTACGAAAAGGTCAAGGGAGAGGATGTCGAACGTCAACGCTTGGCTGCAGCTCTTTTCTTTCACCCAAACAACGCGATTAAGCGAGTCGTAACCATTGGGACACCCCACCGTGGTAGCGACTATGCAAACGACTACACCCGGTGGATTGGCCGAAAGCTGATCAAGTTGCCTAGCAGCATTACCGATATCGGCAATTCTCTGATTCGACAGAACCCGAACATGTTCCGCAACACGGAGTTGCTGACCACAACCACGAGCATCGATTCTCTCAGTCCCGATTCTCCCATTTTCCCGACCATGTTACGCGCTCGACGCGCTCCGTGGGTTACGTATCACAATATCATTGGAGTCGTTGAAAAATCTCATTGGTTCAGCCGAGAGTCGGAACCCAGTGACGGCGTGGTCGGTATCGAGAGCGCCCATATGGATGATGTCGTAAGCGAAATCATGGTTGAGTCGAAACATCAAGACATTCACAGAACGGCCCGAGCCATCTTGGAAGTTCGCCGCATTCTCGTCGACCATTTGAAAGAGTTGTCTACGCAACCTGCCTTGGCAGGCCTGTTGGACTTGCCAAATAGCTGGCGAAGTGACGGACAAAGGATACCCGCATCGAACATTTCTCATGCAAATGTCGTCGCAACTTCCTCACAACTTGACGAACAAGGGGTCGTTACAATGAGTGAACAAGAGTCGAGAGTCGCGACAGTTGCCGAGTTTACCCCGTTGCCGTTCCCTCCCAAGTCCGGAAAAAAATTACGCTTGCCCCCCGTCTATCGAATCAATCAATAGCTGACTGTGTGTGATGAATCCGTTGCATCAATGCCTTCGCTACTTGCTCATAGCCACAGTCCGTTTTTATCAACGCGCGATCAGCCCGCTCCTAGGTAGCAATTGTCGTTTCTCCCCGACTTGTTCGCAGTACACGATTGAAGCCATCGAGAAATACGGCGCAGTGCGTGGTGTTTGGAAAGGGATTAAGCGAATCGCAAGGTGCCATCCGTTTCACCAAGGTGGCTACGATCCGCCATGATGCCCGTTATGCATCAAATTCGATTCGCTCCCAAGTTGGAAAGCCAACTGAACTTGGAACAGGTCGAATTCCAAGGAGCATGTTCGCTAATTCGTGGCCGTACCATTTTCGATACCCGGCATAACTCGTCGTCAACCTAGGGTTGATTTCGATGGCAATCCAATCGCTCGCTGTTTTAGCCTCAAGTGGAATCAGGAAATCAATTCCAATCCAGCCCGCTGCTCCTGGTGGAACCGCGTCGAGCACTACGTTGGCAAACTCTTCTAGCTGCGCGAAGGAAACTTGGGCCAGCGGACCTGAGCCACCTCGGTATTGAACGCACTGACCTTGGTTTGCGATTTCTATTGGACGGACCTCCATTCGTTGTTCGAAGGCACCCAAAACCTTGCGGCTTCCCTGCGCGATGAGCGCGAGACTCGCCGGCTGACCGTCGATCCAAGGCTGAACGATCCAATGGTCCGCGTTTTCCGCTAACAGGCTCGTCGTTGAGGCCCACGACTCGAACGCCACGCAGTTCGCAAAGTACCTCATTTCCGCGCAGCCAGCACCATCGCGGCGTTTGACAGTGATGGGTGAGGTGCCGATCGTTTTTGCTGCCGCCTCTCGCGATCCGTAGTACTCCCGAAGCGTCCAAGTCGCCGGGTGTGCGACCCCACGTGCAAGCAGCATTTTTGCCATCAACCTTTTATCGGATGCGGCCTTCAAGAACGCTGCGTCAGACGCGAGAACAGTGACCCCCAACGCCCGCAGCGTTTGAACAATCGATGCCAATGCGTTGTTCAGTTCAGGAGCAATAACCACTGTCACATCGCAGTCGGATGCGACATGGCCCCAAACGTCTAAAAACCGATCCGTCGTTTCGACAATCGAAATAGAAGCCGAACTCAAAAAGGATGGGGGTATTAAAGCACTCGTTAGAACCGAACGATCCAAACAAGTGAATACCGAATGTCCGCACTCAATGAAATCCGTTGCCAATGCATCCAGCATCGACAAGCCTTCGCCAAAAAGAGGAACAAGAACGTTCGCCGGTGTATTCGGGTCGGTTCGAGGTTGATCAGGCTCGATCAAGCCACCGCCGCACAGAAATTCTAGAACTGCAATCTTCACTCGCTACGACGCAAGTTCAAGTTTGTATCCGCATATTTTCTGGCATACCACAAACGCCATTCCTGTTTGTTGAATCCAAAGTTTTCGCCCGTAATGGAGTTCAAGGCCGATAGAACACTCTGGTGATTATACGGTTGCTTGGTCGTGGTTTTGCTTGCTCCCATGGACTGTTGCACACCTCCGTCGGAGTTGATGGCATTTGTACCCGGTGTGGTTTGTGTTCTGGTAATGATCGACGTGAGGGATTCGATCAGCGGGAAAACCGCTCGATCTTCATTAAGAACCTGAAGATTGCTTCCGGCACGATCTATTTTTTGTATGTCTTTGCTTCCGAGAGCTCCGAGAAAAGCACTCAACGCGAGCTCGCTGGAATATTCCGTTCTCAATAGCATTTCAAGGCTAGTGCTGACAGCCGCTTGATTCTTTGAAGTCAAGGCAATTTCAATAAAAGTGGAACTCGCAGACGCACCAGGCATACGCGTGAGAATCTCCATATAAAAATCGCCATTTCGACCCTCAATTAGATCTGCCTGAAGGAGCTTATAGATTTTCGGGATGGCGAGAGGGTCATTTAGCGTGCGGAAGAACTCCGCCGCTTCGATTCCCAACCGACCGGATTTGCCCATATTCGATGCGTATATGTTGATCTTCTTCTCAATATCCGCAATGTCTTTTTTGAGTTTCTCTTCGACATCCGAGATGGCTTTGGCGTGAAGAGTAGTCAAATGGTTTTTACCTTTGACTAATCCACGCCTCTTGTTCAGCGCCTCCTTGCGAACCCATTGTCCGTCTTTGTCTGTGATATACTCAATTGCCGCCCATGCGACTTTGTCACTTGGGTCAAGTTCCACGATTCGTTCGTTGTGGGCTCTCGCAAGCTCCTTTTGGTTTACATTGCAAAATAGCGAAAGAGCTTTGTGGGACTCGACCGAGTCGTCCTTGCTGGCAGCAAGTTTGGCATATTCCAATTGTGGTTCACCGATCGATCGCCCTTTGGTGCTGAGCTTGGTGCGCGCGATTTCGATTTCAAAACCGTCGCTCGTCAGAATCTTGAGGAACTCCGATTTTGGCTCATTGGTCAAAGGACGACCTGAGATTGTCCCGCCACCAATCATTTCGAAAGTATCCGCTTTCGAGACGGCGAACGTCAACAAAGGAAGAACAACGGCAACAAGCTGCAATTTCATTCTGATGTCCCATTTTCAGAAGCCAAATGACACTCTCTTTGAAGCCGCAACGCTTCTAGCGTGGATGGTTCATAACCCGAAGCGTAAGCGAGGGACCGCCAATAAAATCCCTCGCTTACGCGTCGGGTTACCAAAACGTTTCCGGCTCCTACCCGTACCATCTTAGCATAATCCATTCCATGCGACTCTACTTCTTGATTTTCGCGGCCGCCTGCACAATCGCCAAAAACGAGTCCGATTTCAAGGAAGCGCCACCCACTAACGCTCCGTCAATGTTGGGTTGGCCAAGCAATTCCATGGCGTTATCGGCTTTGACGCTCCCGCCGTACTGGATGACCACCGCATTTGCTACGGATCCGGAAAACGTTGTCGCTAGCAATTTACGAATGTCGGCGTGTACTTCTTCCGCTTGAGCAGGCGTGGCCGTTTTGCCGGTGCCGATGGCCCAGACGGGCTCGTAAGCGAGAACCGTCTTAGCCATTTGTTCGTTCGTCAAGCCTGATAGGGAATGCGTGCATTGCCCTCGAACCACTTGCTGTGTTTCGCCTGCTTCGCGTTGCTGCAAGGTTTCGCCAACGCACACGATGGGGGTCAGACCTGCCTTTAAAACGGCATGAAGCTTAACATTTACGTCGACATCGGTTTCGCCGAAAATCGCGCGTCGTTCGCTGTGACCGAGTATCACATAGCGGCATCCCAGATCGTTTAACATCGCGCAGCTTATCTCACCCGTGTAAGCCCCCTCGGTCGCATGATGGACATTTTGTGCCCCTAGTTGAATCGGACTGCCGCGAAGTGCCGCACCAACGTCATGCAGGTACACGCTTGGAGGGCAAACTGCAACGTCGACGCTCGAAGTGTTTTGTAATTGATCCATCAGTTGGTGGACCAAAGCAACCGACGAGTCCCGCAATAGGTTCATCTTCCAATTGCCAGCAATAAAGAACTTTCTCACGGATCGAGACCTTACAGGAAATGAGTGGGGAGTGGAGTCTTTGGAGAACAAAAGGATGTTCGAATTATCGAAATTGTCAACCGCCGATCTGGATTGACCTGGATTCGCATGCGACCTGTTTGCTACCGTCCAGCGAAAGCTGCCAATCGTTAGCGAAACATGGAGGAAATCCCGATCTCGATGTTTGGCTGGTCAGCAAGTTTGAGACCTACCCAGAAACAAGGCATATTGACGATGCGAAAAATCGCTGTCCTCAACCAAAAAGGTGGTGTTGGCAAAACCACAACGGCTGTGAATCTCGCTGCCGGACTTGCACAATGCGGCAAGAAAGTGTGCGTGCTGGATTTGGATCCACAAGCCCATGCGTCGTTGCATTTGGGTTTGACGCTTAACGAAAACGAAATCAGTATTTACGACATGTTGTGCGGTGATGCGAGGCTTGATCAAGTTAGACGCTGGGTACTGCCCAATCTCGCCGTGGTTCCAGCTAGCCTCGATTTGGCGGCTGCCGAGATGGAATTGGCCGGTGAAGTTGGCCGCGAAGTGATCTTAAAAGACAGAATCGAGATGGACGATTCCGATTTCGATTTCATGATTCTGGATTGCCCGCCATCGCTTGGTGTGCTCACTCTCAACGCCCTCACGGCCGTCGATGAGGTCTTCTTGCCATTGCAACCTCACTTCCTGGCGCTGCACGGGTTGAGCAAACTTCTCCGAACGATTGAGCTCGTTGCAAAACGATTGAATCCGGACTTGCGACTCGAGGGCATCGTGCTTTGCATGTACGAATCCGGCACTCGTTTGGCCGCCGAAGTCAGTCGCGATGTCGAAGAATTTTTGAAAGTAAGCACGGCTCAAAGTCCGGTTTGGGCTCAAGCCAAGTTCTTTCAAACCAAAGTGCGACGCAACATTCGATTGGCGGAAGCCCCAAGCTTCGGACAATCCATTTTCGCCTACGCGCCCAACAGTCACGGAGCAGAAGATTATCTCTCCTTGGCCTACGAAGTTTTAGCAGGAAACGGACCAACGGCTCCCTTATTCAAAGCGCTTTCTACCGCAAAGTAAACCCTAAGAGACGAGTTCCATCATGTCGCATCCGCAATTCGAACGCTTTCGGTTAAGCTTCAGCATGGGCTTGCAAACGACGCGTTTCGACCTCAAGAAGCTCAGCCTCGCGATTGTCCTGTTCTCGCTGGTTGTCATACCAGGTTGCCAAGGGCTAGGGCTTCGATCTCGCAATGATGACATGGCTTTTCTCAACGAGGAAGAAGATGACTGGTCCATTCCGTACCGATCGCCAGGAAAAGTACCACGCCCCAGCTTCGCAGATGCTCGATCGCGAGAAAACGCTTCAGGAACCAAGGGACTGCCAAAAGCATCTCGATACGCTGCGGCAGAACGCAACAATAAACGCACGCCCCACACGCTGCTAGGGTATCTAAATGCGGAAGGCAATGCAAACAAACATCGCAACGACCGGCCTTTATTAAGCACTCAGCAGCAAGACCTCGACTTTGAGGGAGCTTTGGATTCATTGCCTCCCGCTCAACGCGACTTGTACAAGAAACAACTTGAGGCGGTCCAACAACATGTTATCGACATGGCATCGAGTCTTGCCGTAAATAGCGAAGAGCAACCCTCCAAGTCCTCGAACGAAAAGCGAACGCTTTCCGATTCCACAGCGAACCCCTCAGAATCGAACGAAAATGCAGTCGCAAAAGTAGCTTCTGAATCGAACGACAAGAAAAAGTCGGGCGTCTCGATTCGTCTGAATGATCCTGATGTGAATGATTCTGGTGTCAAGGAGCACGCTAACTCAGTTGCAACCACAATTCCATCGCCGCTTCAGGGGACTCCTGTTGCTCCTGAAGAAGGTTTGAATTCTGCGGCAACGATTTCAACCATCATGCCGCCGGAGTCCAAAGTCTTAAGTGCTTCGGGAATCGCCGTCGCGCCATCCAATCCAAATGCAGTTGCCCCAAGTGGTGACAGCGCACCTGCCACTCCTCAAGATAGTTCGCCAGTTCATTCATTGACTTTAGCGGAAAGTACAAACCATGCCATCGAACAATTGGAAAAGCAAATTCGCGAAACCCCTTCCACCGATGAGAGCATAAGGCGGATCCAGGAAATAAAATTGCGAATGCTGTACGTTGTTCAACGCCGGCTGGATGACGCGCTACGACCTATCGAGCACTTGAGCGACAACGAAAACGCGTTTATTGCACATGAGATGCAAGCCCTGTTTGAGGCAACCAATCCGGACGCGATGCCAGTTCGTTCGCGTCACTGGTCTCTCGTCATGAACAACCAGCGAGAAGCCACGAATTATCTTGCAGCAGCGAGTAATTTGGAAATCAAGTCGCTCGCTTTTTGTACCGAGGTTGAGCGATATGGTGTTGTGACGAAGTTTCCAAAGAGTCAGTTCCAAGCCGATCAAGAAGTTTTGCTGTACTGCGAAATTGAGAACGTTTCGGCTGAAAAAATCCGAACTGGATTTGAAACGCAACTGCAAGGCAGCTACGAGATCATCGACAGCCAAGGTCGCAAGGTAGCTGACCAATTGTTGCCGATGGAACCAGAGTTATGCCAGAATCATCGACGCGACTACTTCATCGTTTACAAGATCTACATGCCTCAGCAAATCGCATCTGGCAGTTATCAATTGAAATTGACCATCGAGGACATGAAAGCGCACAAGTGGGGTCAAAGCCAGCTTGATTTTCAAATCAAAAAATAGGACGAGTGCATCCTATTGACTTCGTTTTGTTCTCGTTTCCAATCGCTTAAAATTGGGTACCGTTGCTAGATACTAGGGGCGAATCATTGCCCTGCATATCGATACGATTCTTACAGTCCAAGCCCCTCATCCCCAGCCCTTCTCCCCTGAGTACCAGGGAGAAGGGAGCAAGAATTCTGCGCGAGTACTCATCAATTTTTTTGGAGAATCAATCTTTCCAATGCCCAATCCGTTACGTATAGTGCAGATGTGCGAATCGGAAACTGTTCGCATCAATTGCCTCTGGTCGTTTTTCAGGCTGAGGGACCATCATATTGCGTTGGCTTAGATCGTCAAAAGGCGAGTGCAGTAGCACGCCTGATCTGCGCCAGTCTCGCAGCGGCTCCGTGTCGTGCCGATGGACGGTCGGAGGAAAAAACAAGCGCTGGCCGGTGGTTCATCCATCGGCCAGCTTTGTTTGATCTATTGCGTGAGCGCATACAGTAGCATGTTGATTCCGATTCGGAATGCATCCTCCCGAACATAACCTCGGCATTGCATCGAGTGCTTGCTCTCCATTGCACAGCTTAGATCATTGGGCGAGAACAACATCACAATTCTGCCATTCCATTCCAGCGCATCAAGATCTGCCGGCCCCTCGCGCTTGGATTGGCGAAGGTCCGAGCCTGCAGCCGATGCATCGATCAATGCAACGTTTCCCAAATCGTATCCAACGGGCCCATTGCGTTGCATGAGCGGATGTTTTGGGTCGACTTTTCGCCAGAATGAATCGGGTAGAACCTGACTGAATTCCTTTCGAACCGCTTCGGAAAATTCTTTGGAAGCGCAGATCGCATCACCCATTACGAAGCCGCCGTTTTCGAAGTGCTTCTTTAAGCCTTGCCGTTCTTCTTGCGATAAGGCAAATTGGTTTCGCCCGTGAATGTAGAGGATCGGATACTTCTCGACTTCCGGGCTCACGAGCGAGACCATGGGAGTCTTGCTGTCGACCAGGGACTGCGATTCTCGCCGAAACATTTCGATCAAGTTGGAGACCGCTTTCGGAGTGTCATCCGATCCACCGCTGTGCTGAATCTTGGGTATGGTCAGCGCCCCGCGAGCCAGCGCTTGACGGTCCCCTTGTGGGATGATTATGGTCGCTGCGTCCAGTTTGTCTTTGAGCTCGCGTCCGGTTGCATAGGCCACCGCGTTGACACCCAGTTTGACTGCGTTCATGATATCCGACTCGACCGAAGCGGCACGCTTTGGGATGATCCCATACGGCCGACCCAGTTCCCATCGGCATGACAAACTGATAGGCGAATAGACAACGCTGGTGCGACAACAAGTGTCCAGGCCATACAGCCAAAAATCTTTTGGTAGGGCATTCGGATCGACTTTGGTTTCGGCTGACCAGATCGGATGCGACGGAGCCAGCTTTTGAAATTGCTTGTCGAAAATGGTCTCCATCTCGCGTCGAAACGATTTATCAAACGCTTCCCCGTTGCATCCATCCCCGTTGCAAGCCTCTGCAAAAATAAACCCGCCTTGTTCGGTATAGTCTTTGAGCAGTTTGCGTTGCGGGTCCGTAAGCTTGAATTCCTTGGAGCCACTGATGAACAAAACGGGTGTTTCGAGGAGGTTTTCCACCGTTGCTTTTTCTAAACGGATGGTTTGCCACGCCAGTTCACGCTTCCAGACCTTCTCGATCTGCCCGGTGAGGTTTTGGATTGAGCGACGATGGTGATTCCAATCGGAATCCTTGGGATCCCCGAATTGCAAATGACCGATGACCACTTGTCGTTTGCCTTTGCTCAAGAACAAAAGAGCCATCGCAGAAGCAGTGATTTCGTCAGCCTCAATCGGACCACCTCGAAAACTTCCACCGATACTTTGGCCCTGGTTTGAGAGCAAATACTCGGCACCTTCGCGATACCAATCGTGATCGCCAATGAAACGTTGGCCGGTCAGACGCCCGACCCTCTCCAGTGCATAGAGGTAGTACATGGTGTACTTTCCACTCTCCGGGTTGCGGTTGACGGAAAAATTGCGAGCAAGCCATTGTATCGGTTTGGCGAGGTCGAAATCAGCAGCTTTCGTATCACTGTTTGTGCCGGTCCCGCAACACTTAATGTTGTTTCCAACGACTTGCGCATCGGTTCCTTCCGAAGCGTCTTGCAAGATGATCATGGAAGCGATCCCAGCGCAAGTCATGCTGCCGATCGGGCTTTCTTTTCGATAGCCCCAACCCTCGCCGCGTCTTTGACTGTTCCAGTACTGTCTGCTCTCATCAAAGCACTTTTGGGGAATCACAATTCCAAGTTTGCTGGCTTCCCATAACGCGAGAACTGCAAACTGGCTGTTCGATTCATCCGAATCGCCGGTACCCTGATAGTAACCCCAGCCACCGTTTCTCGCCTGAGCTTTCACAAGCCAGTCAACCTCTTCCTGGATTCTCGCCATGTCTTTGGCCGGTTCTGCCAAGCAAAGTACCATTATTCTTAACGATGCCGTATAGGTTCGGTCCGACTTGACGCTTCGAATGTAATCCAATGCCTTAACGATCTTGGGGGATTTGATGCTTTGTCCAGCGCTCAGCAAGGCCAATGTCACCAAACACGTTTGTCCTGTACCGTATTCGAGTTGGCCAGGCCAAGAGCCGCGACGTCCAGCGGTCTCTTGGCTTTTCTCCAGAAACGAGACACACTGCGCGATCGATGCGGAAACGGCCGCAGGCGTTACGTCTTTATTTTGGGCAACCGCGCGTGGTCCGAGGAACGATGGTAGCAACCAAGCCGCAAACAGCAGTAGCCTGCTAATCATCGAGCCCCTTTGGCTTTGGCGAGAGCATTTGCGAAGATCTTGATATGCCATGATTTGCTCCAAAGGAATATTCACCTATTGTCGCCTTTCTAAGTTGCACGACGCTCCGCGTCGTGATTCCTGCGACGCGGAGCGTCGCACAACGAACTCCCCACTGCCGATTACTCCACCATCGCTCGCACGCGTTCTTCGCAAACCGGGGAGATGATGCCGCGCTCGGTTATGATAGCTGAGATCAATTCAGCCGGCGTCACATCGAAGGCGGGGTTGTACACGTCGATACCGCTTGGTGCCGTCTGTCTGCCAAAACCGTGCATAATCTCATCTGCTTTGCGTTGTTCGATTTGAATGGCGTCGCCACTGGTCATCGACAAGTCAAACGTGCTGCGGGGTGCTGCGACATAGAACGGAATATTGTGGTGCTTGGCCAAGACCGCAACCCCATACGTGCCGATCTTGTTGGCCGTATCACCGCGGGCTGTGATTCGATCTGCACCGACGATGACCGCCTGGATGCGGCCCTCACGCATGACTTGGGCTGCCATCGAGTCGCAGATGACGGTACACCGAACGCCCCGCTGCTGGAGTTCCCAAGCGGTCAACCTTGAGCCCTGCAGCAATGGCCGAGTCTCATCGGCAAACACATGAATGTTCTTGCCTTGGTCTTGGGCTGTAAAGATAGCCGCCAAAGCTGTCCCGTATTCCGAAGTTGCCAAGCCACCTGCATTGCAATGCGTAAGCACCCCGGAATTGTCCTCCAGTAACTCGGCACCATGGTCACCGATCGCATGGCAAGTTCTGCGATCCTCGTCGTGAATCAGTCTCGCTTCTCTCAGCAAAGCTTGAGCTAGGTCCAAGGGCGATGCGATGTTGGTGCTGCGAGCGACAACCGCTTTCATCCGATCGAGCGCCCAAAACAAATTGACGGCGGTCGGGCGACTCGTCGCTAAGTACTCGCAAGCCTTAACGGAAACCTCTCGGGCTTCCCGTACCGAGTTTCCATTCGACAAACATTTTTGGAGTCCAAGCACAACGCCGTAGGCGGCGGCGATACCGATCGCGGGGGCACCACGGACTCGCAACATGACGATCGCTTCAAACACCTCTTCGATCGTGTGCAACGCGAGCACCTTGAGTTCCATTGGCAACAGCGTTTGGTCCAGCAAATCAAGAAAACCATCAGCATCTCCGGACCATTGCACCGAGAAGACCCGTTGCGTTGTTGGTTCGATTGCATTCATTCTACGCTCCCGTCTGGAAAAGGCTCATCAAGAAGTCTTTGAATTGTTTGTACTAGTTTGTCCATAGCAAAAGGTTTGTGAATGTAATCATCTGCCCCCAACATCCTTGCATAGGCCTGATGGCGTTCGCCATCGTTGCCAGTCACCATGACGACGCGTACCATCGACTTCTTGATTCGACGCAGGTGCTCCAGGACCAGGAATCCGCTTCGGCCTGGCATCATCATGTCGAGCACCATCAAGTCGGGATTCACCGTTTCAATCGAATCCACGCCTTGATTTCCGTCGGGCACGTGCGTGACTGCGTAACCAAGACCTTCCAATGCATATTTCACTGGCTCGGCAACTTCGAAATCATCGTCCACGATAAGAATACGAGGTGGTCGATTCTCGGTTTGCCAACCAGGAGCAATAGGCATAATACTTGGATTTGAAGGGAATGGGTAAAGACGGTTGCGCAAGCGTCTGGCACTCACCTTCGGATGGAACCTTTGGTCTTAGGCGAGCGGTAGATTGAAAACTACCAATCATAAACCGATACGTAAGTGAGGGACCTGCGAAATTATCCCTCGCTTACGCTTCGGGTTGGGATTGCGCAATGGTTCCTCGCTTACGCTTCGGGTTGGGATCGGGCGCATGCCTGGTCATTATAGCAGCCTTTTCGTTTAGAGTACGATTGGCTGAGTCCACCACTGTTTCCACGTCCAACCGGGGGGCGGAACAAAGGGAATGGCCGTCCACCAAGGCAGGTCTTTCAGTTCGCGGGGCGGAGACGAAGGAACCTCGTCGGGCCGGACGGATTGAGGAGGATCAGGTAGAGTCCATCCCGTTGCGGGAGGAGCTAGATCCAGCGATTTGTGGTAGTCCCGCTGCCTTTGTTCGATCCAGGTCAACGTTGGAAAGGTGGAATCTCCGGGAAGAATCGTATCCGCATGTTTAAGTCGATCGCGAGCCAATTGGAAATCCTCTTTGGCCGTGGCTGCCAAGCTTAAGTTTTTCCAGGCGGCAGTGTTCCAAGAGTGCTGATCGACCGCCTCTTGCCAAACCCGTTCCGCCGCTTGCCAATTCCCTTGCCTCGCATAGCCATTTCCTTTTCGAACCTGGGATGAGCCCGGCATGAACCAAGGCAAGTCCAGTATTGCCTGTCTTGTTTCCGTAGTCGGCGCCACCATGGACCATGACTGCTTCGCAGAGGCCAAGAGCACTCGACTGTCGTTCCCTTGCGCAAACATCATGAGTTCTGGGTATTTCTTCTCCGCTTGTTTGCGATCGATCGAGACGATCTCCTCTTTGATGCGTTGCCCAGAGGAAACATCCACAATACTCCAGTGAACGGTCAAGTACTCCAGTTTTTCCTTGGGTTTGAACAAACGAAATCTGCGTTTCGGAGTTGGTTCCGGAGGCGGAATATCCAACGCTTCATCGATAATGTTGCCCTGAAGGATGTAGTCCATTCCAGCGAGTCTGGCCGACGACAGGGCGGCCATATCATTGGGTTGGTTGTCGTACGAGACCAGTTGAATGCCACCAACCTGTGAAAGCTCGTGAGGATACATGGCAGCCAACATCGGATTGGGCTGCGGCTGAGCCCTCTGCATCGCGATCAGGAGCCGATCGGTCGCATCGGTTTTTCCTCCGATAGGAGCCACTGCCACCCGCACAATGCCACGCTTGGGGACTTCCGAAGCTTTCCATACGTGCATCGGGGCTGACATTTTACAGCCGGCCACCCATAAACACACGAGCCCGCATAGCGCCGGCGTCATCTGAAAACAACTGTTTTTTGCTTTGTTTCTATGCATGCTCACAAACCCTCCGACCGGAGATTAGCTTATGTGCGATGGTTCAAGCAAGACAACTTACTGCGCGAGCGGGACGCAATGTGCTAGCAATCGTTGGGACCTGTGCGTCGAAAGAGGAACTCGTTAAACTCTTCCTCCACGACTCCTAGATCGCCTCTCGGATGTTTTTTCTAGGCCATTCCAAAAATGAATTACTGATGAATTTAAACTACGACCGCGACCAATTGATTTCAATCGTCCGCCAGTATGCACTTCAATTTGGGCAATTCACGTTGGCAAGTGGAAAACAAGCGTCGTACTACCTTGATTGTCGGACCGTGACCTTGCATCCTCAAGGTGCGAACCAAATTGCAGCGGGAATGCTGGATCTGATTTTGGGAAATCATTTCGGTTCCATTCCCGATGCCGTGGGCGGTTTAGCGATCGGAGCGGATCCGATTACCGCCTCGATCGTGGTACATTCGGGACTTAGGGACCGAGGGCTGCTCGGATTCATGGTCCGTAAAGAAGCCAAGCAGCACGGAACCGGCAAGTTGGTCGAAGGGCCCGTGCGACCTGGTATGAAATGTGTGATCGTGGAAGATGTCATTACCAGCGGAGGGAGCGCTCTGAAAGCAGCTCAAGCCGCGAAAGATTTCGGGCTGGATGTCATCGGGGTCTTGGGCGTCATCGATCGACTCGAAGGTGGACGGGCTGCCTTCGAAGCGCAAGGGATTCCGCTCGCAACATTGCTAACGATCGAGGATTTCCCAAAAACCTAGCCTTTAGCCTTTGAACTATGAACTATGAACTATGAAATTTAACCGTCTCATGCATCTTGTGGCGTTACGCGACCTTGAGAACGAACGGTCTTTTCCGTCACAATTCGGTTGACCGCATTGAGCATCGCTTGGATGGTCGACTCTACCGTATCCGTTGAGGTACCCATCCCGCGATACAGTTGTCCTTCATGTTCCACTTCGACGGTAACTTCCCCCAACGCATCGCGTCCGATGGTGGCGCTTCGAACTCGAAAGTCCTTGCACACGACCTTGATGCCAGTGATTTTTTCGACTGCCCAAAAGGCTGCATCGATCGGCCCGTCCCCTTGTTCCACTCGCTCGGTGAACTGCTCGTCCCCATGTTGCAACGTTAATTCAACGTTTGGCGTTTTGCCGCTGCCGCTCGAGACGGAAAACGAAACCAGCGACCAAACGCGTTGTGTCGGTCCGCTAATCTGTTGCTGTATCAAGGCGACGATATCGCCATCGTAGAGCTCTTTCTTTTTGTCGGCTAACGTCTTGAATTGTTCGAACACCGTTTGTAGTTGCTCGCCGGTGAGCTGATAACCTAACTCACGAGCTCGGTCCGCCAATGCTGCGCGACCGCTGTGCTTGCCGAGCACAAGATCCGTCTTTGCAAAACCAACATCTTCGGGGCGCATGATTTCATACGTACTACGATCTTTGAGCATGCCGTCTTGATGGATGCCTGACTCATGCGCAAACGCATTTCGACCCACGATCGCTTTGTTGCGTTGAACGTCCAGGCCCGTGATCTTACAAAGCAAACGACTGACAGGCACCAGACGTTCGGTGACGATACGCGTCTGAGTGTGAAACAGTTCTTGGCGAGTTCGCATCGCCATAACGACCTCTTCGAGAGAGCAGTTGCCAGCCCGTTCCCCTATACCATTGATGGTGCACTCGATTTGACCTGCACCGGCTTGAACGGCGGCGAGAGAATTTGCAACCGCTAATCCAAGATCATCGTGGCAATGGCAACTCAAGACGGCTTTATCAATATTGGGGACACGATTTAGCAAGGACTGAATGCGTTCGTACATCTCATTGGGAGTCGTGTAACCCACGGTATCGGGAACATTGATGGTCGTTGCACCTGCATCGATGGCTGCTTCGACAACGCGGCACAAGAAATCGATTTCGGTTCTGGCTGCATCTTCTGCGGAGAACTCGACATCATCGCAATGCGAAACCGCGCGTTGCACTCCCTTGACGGCGCGATCAATGATCTCCTCTTGGGACATTCGCAGCTTGAATTCACGGTGAATGGCGCTCGTCGCAAGAAAGACGTGAATACGAGCCTGATGCGCTTTTTGCAATGCCTCCCAAGCGCGGTCGATATCTCCGTCGTTGCATCGAGCCAATCCGCAGATAATCGGGCCACGAATGGTTGCCGAAATCTCGCGTACGGCCTCGAAATCCCCTGGTGAGGCGATCGGAAAACCGGCCTCCATCACATCGACCCCCAAATCCGAAAGCGCCTGAGCGACCTTCAGTTTTTCGGTCAAATTCATGCTTCCACCGGGCGATTGTTCGCCATCCCGCAGCGTGGTGTCGAAAATTTTGATCGTCCGGAGCGTCGAATTTGCTTTCGAAGCAATTTGAGATTCGGGGATGATGGTGGGATTCGTCATAATGATTCGACTTTTTTGACTGGTTGTTGCGAGCACGATCCTACGACAATCACTCGCTCTGCGAGGTTCGCCATTGCCCCTATTTTAAGCATAGGCGGCGATTCGTCGTGGAATGGCACCGCAGATCACTTAGCGAGTTCCGCCGCAAATCCTAGCGAGTTCTGCATAGCTTAGCGTAATGGAAAAAGTTGTCATGGGCGGAATCGCATCACTTCTGGCTCAATCCATGGTTTTGGCACAAACATTGCTTCCGAAGTGTTAATGCGGGAATGTGCTCGAATGTTGTGCACGTCCCTGTTCTACCCAAACGTCGATTGAGTGGCGGAGCTTGTGGGACTAAACCCACAGCTCCACGCTCTCGATGTTTTCGATCTGAACTTTTGAGTCCAAATGGATTTGCGTCGGTTCGCCGACCGCAGAGTACCCCATCGGCCAGTGTGCAGTGTCCGCCTCATTGCACCTGGCCGGGGTATTTTTATGTTTCGCTCTACGCGTCTAACATGACGACACTAGCATGTTTTATCGAGCCACGCCAATTAGTCGTTCCCGCGCAGGCGGGAGTCCACAATAAGTCGTTCCCGCGAAGGCGGGAATCCACAATAAGTCGTTCCCGCAAAGACGGGAATCCAGTGGAGTGCGAGTGATGACTAGATTCCCGCCTGCGCGGGAATGACGGACGAGTGGGAAACTCACTCATGGGGCACCTACCGGTGCTACCCATCAAATCGGTCGAGAAGCATAGATGGGTGGCCCCACGGACCACGCCAATAAGTCGTTCCCGCGAAGGCGGGAATCCACAATAAGTCGTTCCCGCGAAGGCGGGAATCCAGTGGAGTGCGAGTGATGACTGGGTTCCCGCCTGCGCGGGAATGACGGACGGGTGGGAAGATCACTCATGGGGCACCTAACGGTGCTACCCATCAAATCGGTCGAGAAGCATAGATGGGTGGCCCTACGGACCACGTCAATAAGTCGTTCCCGCGCAGGCGGGAATCCACAATAAGTCGTTCCCGCGCAGGCGGGAATCCACAATAAGTCGTTCCCGCGAAGGCGGGAATCCAGTGGAGTGCGAGTGATGACTAGATTCCCGCCTGCGCGGGAATGACGGACGAGTGGGAAACTCACTCATGGGGCACCTAACGGCCATTCCACCCTTTCGGATACATCCGGAGCCAAGGGGGCGAACTGGATAGCCCAACGAAAAAGAAAAACGCACTCCCAAGACGAGAGTGCGTTTCAAAATCATTCAAATTTGCGGTAGTCTAGGACTACTTGCGACGGAATCGTCGAGCAACCAATCCCAACGCGCCCAGACCAAACAGCGCAATCGTGGTAGGCTCTGGAACCGCCGTTGTACCGAACGCGGTCAAGGTAACAGTGCTCGAGAAGAACGTGTTAGGACCGGTTGTGCTTTGATTGAGGGTGATCGTCAAATCTGCATCGGTCGCATCTCGAATATCCGCAGCAAACAGAGATCCCGCTGTGAAAGATCCCTTATAAACGATCGTACGGTTGCCGTTACCTGCGGTGATACCACTAGCAAGGTTGTCCGAAAGCAATGTGAACCCCGTGAAGGTCCCGAAAGTACCATTGGTCAAGACAAAGGGCGTAGTCATTGGATTTGTAAGCACGAAATCTTGCCAAACGGTTGTGAAGTTCGGTGCTTGGTTAAAATCATTGGAGCCCGATGTCTTGGTAACAGTAGTAATGTTTCTAGTGTCCAAAACAGTTCCGCTCGATGGGTTTTCCACCGTGCCGGAAAATGATGATCCACCGTTAATAAAGCCTGCCTGTGCGGTCGTTCCGCCAAGCATCATCGCAGCAACTAAAGCCAATCCCAAAAACACAAATCTCATTGAAACACCTACCCCATATTCGCTATGCACAAAAAACGTAAAAAAGCCCCTGGGTGGATCATCCACACGGAAAATCCGGGCTAGTCGTACCATACCATATCCGCACTTTTTAGAGAAACAAGGTTGGACTTTGAGGAATATTGGAAATATTCCAGCGAAAAATTGCAATAATTTTTCAACGGGGTTTTAGGCGTCATTAAAGCTCCAATTATGGGGGCGAAGTTGGTTTTGCCGTTGTTCCAGAATGAATGATGAAGTTTACAACAAGAACGTTTTTTTCAATGTAGTGTCGTCCAGGACGGTGGAGGTTTATCGCACAAGCCAAAACCGGAACGGAACAAGGCACCTAACGGTGCCATGCACCTGTTGCGTTGGTATAAAGGGCTGAACTAGATAAGTAGCTTGGGACCATTGTCCCGAGCGAACCACTGAATAGATCAAACCACTGAATAGATCAAATGGACGGGACAATGGTCCCATCCTACGCAAGGAGAACCTTTGATGACTCTTAACCTGTCTGCCCCGCCAAACTTCAAAGGCCTTAACCAATACTTACCTGTGAGACGTTACGAGCGACACTTACCGCATTGGCGTCAAGATGGAGCAACTTACTTCGCCACCTTTAATTTGGCAGATGCCATTCCAGCAAATAAGCAACGAGAAATCGATGCGACCTTTCGATGAAATTGAAATAGAAGATGAACTTGGGGCGATCAAACGTACGACTACTCGATTCATCAATCAACGCGAAGGTTCCAGTGGCCCTTTATGGACGCAAGAAAGCTATGACCGGATCATTCGGGACGAAGAGCACCTCTATGGAGTCGTTCAGTACATTGGCGCCAATCCAATCAAAGCCCAACTGCCGCCGAAGGAGTGGCATCGATGGATCAATCCAAAATGGGAAAATGCGGGATGGAAATTTGACGATATAGAATTGCATCAGCAGCTTCGGGCAACTCAGTAGCTTGGGACCATTGTCCCGAGCAACTTACCTAAAGGATACTCCCAGACATGAATATGCACGGACGGGACAATGGTCCCATCCTACGTTCCCCCCATTTCCAGAGTAGCGAGCAACTCACGGCGACGACGAAGCCAGCCATACATTCCACCAGCGTTGATGTAACTAACGTCAACATGCCATTCTTATTTCACGAGGCTTTGGCCGATGTGCTTTAACAACCCGATAACCTGCGTCGCCAGTTGCTGAAAGCGTTGTTGGCTGAGTTGCTGGTAGAACGCCCTCAGGATCGCGGCAGAATGACCATGACTCATGTGTTCGACCAATTGAGGAACGACCTCGTCCAGGACGCTTGAATCCGGCGAATGAGTCTCGCCCGTGTAAACACAGGCGCACCCAACAACCGCTTCGCCAAAGAGCTCTTTCGTATAAGCCACAGCGTTGGCAATCGATTGCTCTTTCGCCGATTTCGGATTTCGCCAGTTGTACGGCGGGGACCACTCGCGCACAGGTCGCAACAAATCGATATGAGTGAGTACTGCGATGATGGGTGGCGGCCTAAGATGAGGGCGTTGGCGATAATGAGCCGTCAACTCCCGAACCAGCTGTAAGTCCGCGTCTCTCGCCGGCGAGTTGGCTGCCATGACAAGTAGAATGATGTCTGCAATTTGCGACGCCGACTTTATCTCTGACATTTGGCGATCGGTCACGTTTGCTTCCCCGTAGCCAGGCGTATCGAGCAACGAGAGGACGTTGTCCGATGGTTCGATTCGGTAGTCATACCGTTTCACTTCGCGAGTCTCGGGCAATGTGCTGATGGCTGCGACTTTATCCATGATCAACGCGTTGATCAAACTCGATTTCCCTGCCTTGACTTGCCCCATGACCACAACCGCCGTGCTGACATCTTCGAGGGCTGCGAACAAACTTGCATCACCACCGGATGTGTGCATCGCGGCAGCCATTTGACCAAACTGCTGACGATAGCGACGTGAGCCCCCTTTCAATCGCCCGCTATACATTTCGATCAGATAGTAACCGACTTGCCGCAAATAGACTTGGTAAAAGGCGTTGATCAGCCCTTCTTGCAAAGCAGCCGTCACGTTTCCCGACTTTCGCCATATCGGGTACAAAAAAAGTTTGCTCGGGTTGGCGATCGTGGATACCAAAAACAGGATCGTTTGCCCAATATCGAGAGCTTTGAAGGCCGCCGGTAACTGCTCCATTTGCCCCACCGTGACCAAATCACTGCCGGGCACGTTTTGCAACACCCAAGCCTCGAGGTCTTCTACGGACAAATGAACAACGGAAATCAGCTCAACTATCGTTAGCGGGCTAAGTGCATTTGGGCTCGTCACTTGGTGGTAGTGACCAGCCAATAACTGACTCAACGCTTGCGCATCGCGAAAGTAGCGATCTGGATCCGCGATCGACATTCGATCCAAATCAACGACCCCATCTCGAAATTCCTCGACCACTTTCATTGCTGCAGCGTCTTGAGCTGTCCAGAACGCGGGCACCTTGATCGGCTCGTTGGACACATGCTTTTGCGACTTCGGGACAACCCAAAATTTCGAGACCAGCCAAGCCGTCAACCAAATCGGGGGAAGCGTCCATGCGAGAATCGATAACCAACCCGACTGGTAGATGGCGATACAACTGATCGCAACATAGAGCAGAATCGGCACTGCCCAAAGGACGAATAGCACGGCAAACCGGAGAGACAGTAAACGAATTAAGCTCAAGGGGCCTTCCACAGTTCGCGCCCTCGTTTCAATTGCACGGCAAAAACATCCTTGAGTTTTTCGATGTTCGGCACTTTACCTCCACGCATGTTGGCGAAGTACCAATCCCATGACATACCAAGAGCGTAGGTGAACGCAAACGAACCGGCAGCCCCGACCGCCATTCCCAAAAACGGAATGAATTTCAGCGTCTCAAGCACGACTAAACGCAGAGCAATCCGCGACCCTGCGGCGCTCGTTAGTACAGCCCAGTCGGCTGGCGAAATATCTTGTTCATAGATCTTGGCGATTCTCAACGCGAGGTGCGTTTGAAGTCCCAGGACGATAGGAATATCCACCCAAGGAAGGGGCACAGCTCCCGCCGTGGCGGCCAGCGCACTGGATGCCAGCACTTGCCATCGCGCTCTTTTCTGACGATCGGATTCGTTGCGATCTGTTTGGTTCAGCGTTAGCAGTGCCTGCCTGTAGGCATGCGGAAGATATTCCAGAATGGACTGTTTGAGACGGAGCCCACCAAAATCGGAATCCGCAAATCCATCGTCCTTTTGCGTCAAGTCGATGGGAACAACGACATCGTACAAACCCTTGAATTGCTTGGTCTTTTCATCGATCAGAGTCTGCAGACCTTCGGGGATTTCTGATGATTGGCTTTCCGATTTACTTTCCGAGTGGCTTTTTGGGTGGGTTGCAAAGGGATCCGGGCCACGTGTCAGGTCACTGGAGCCAGTCGCTTCGTGCAAGCACGTCAGCACCAGGACGACTGGGCGATGTGGGGACGCTTTGCGAATTCTCTGAAGCGGCTCGATGACGCTGTGTAACGAGTGATCCGTAACTCGTACCGCAACCAGCATGAGCTGCGTCGAGCTCTCAAAGCGTTCGATATCGACTTGTGGGTCGTAGGCTGCCTCGCCCAATCCACGCGTATCAATAAAGGACAACAAAGGTTCCACAGAGTCAGGGAAGTCGAAACGTCTGGAAGTCTTTGTCTCGGGACGATAGCCCTCACCGATGGTAGCGGACTCAGCGCCAGTTAAGTAGCGAATAATAGAACTCTTGCCGCTGCCCGTCTTTCCGAAAAGCCATATCGATGGGATCGGAGCTTTTCGACGCAGTTGCTCGATCTCTTTTTCGTACTCTGCCTGATTTGCTGAGGCGTTGCTTCGCCAGACTGGCCAAAAGGTTGCCATTAGACCGATCAAACTATTGAATCGTGTTCATCGAACATTGAAACTTCCTTGAGTATAGCCTATCCAAGCGATCGTCAACGCTCTGAGGTTGGGAGGACAGGCTGCCAGCGCTGCCAGCCTATTCCACGCCAGCGACGTCAAGCGGTATAATGCGCGGCGGTATGTGTGAGTTGATCTTTCTCAAACGTCTTCCAAATGCAACCTTTAACCGAAACGTCGATCGACCTTGTCCCAATTACCAACGAAGCCCTTTCGTTGCGACGGCGACTCGATCGATTGGCGTTTGCTCGTCAAGAAGCGATTCGCCAAGTTGCTGCGAATACGGTCGAACTGGAACGGCTCAAAGGCTATCTTCGGACTGCAGACAGGGTTTCGACAGCTCTGGAGAAATTGAACCAAGATCTTTTTTCCACTCTGTTGGGAACCGTTCAGGAAAAGATCACGATCGCGCTTCAGGAGATACTGGAGCAACCTATTTCGTTTCACGCCGAAGCGGGCTTTTCGCGAAATAGTGCCAGCGTCGAGTTTTGGATTGAAAGAAACGGCAAGCAAGAGGATTTACTGAATGGCCAGGGCGGTTCGGTGGCAAACATCGTCAGCGTTTGCTTGCGTATTTTCGCGCTAACAACCCTCGACGAAGCGACCCATCGAAGATTCCTGGTTTTGGATGAACAAGACTGTTGGCTCAGGGCGGATCTGGTACCGAAGTTGGTGAAGATCATTCATGACGCGAGTCGGGCCTTGGGTTTTCAAGTGCTGATGATCAGCCACCATGACCGCCATCTATTCGAGCAATATGCGGACAAGATCATCGAATTGCAGTGGCAGAACGGTCAAGTGGTTGCGGTGGATGCGACTGCCGGTCCTGCCGTCCACGACTAACACGAACAGAATACTCGGATGGATCATTTTGTCAGGGCAAGGCCAACATAAAGTGCGCCGGCACCGAGCACGACATTCGCAATGCATTCCAGTAATGCCACGCCGAGCCTACCTTGTTGTAGGTGCTCAACCATCTCCAGCGAGAACGTTGAGAATGTCGTGAACCCTCCGCAGCATCCCACCGCTAAGAATAAATAAAACGGTTGAGACCGATCGCCTGCGTTGCCAGCAATGCACCCCAACGCGAACGAACCGGAGATATTGACGATGGTGGTAGCCACCGGCAACTGCATCGCCTGCGAAACCTGCAAAAGCAGCAAGCCCATACCGTATCGAGCAACGCTTCCGATCGCTCCGCCAAGGCCAACCAAAACGAGCGGTTGCAACAAAAAACCTGTAATCCAATTCATCCTGTCCTCTTTTTGGTGCGGCAGATGGCGCTTGTCCGATTTTGCTTCTGGTTTTTCACTTGCAGGCAAAGCAAAATAGGTCTTTCCTCTAAGGCGAGCGGCAGCATGAGATATACCGTAGAACAGGCTGCTAGCCTGTGCTTTTTACACTAGTACAGGCTGGCAGCCTGTGCTACGCGGTAGTCTTTGGTCTGCCGATCGCCTAAAATACTCGCGTTCAGTGTAACCAACCAAGGTCCCCTGCAAGATGCTTCTCCCTCGATTCACCTCCTTTCGTATCCGTTTTCTCAAGCGGAATTGCTTGCCCCTGTTCTTGCTTGCCCTGGGCTTTAGCGGCCCTCTCGTCGGTCAAGAAAAGTCCGAAACCGCAAAAGTGGATACCGCCAAAGAGGAAAAATCGAAAACCGAAGAGAAAAAAGAAACAATCGTCACAACCAAGCATTCACTCGCTATCAACGGCATCGACATTTCGTATGAAGCCGTCGCCGGCAAACTGCAACTGAAGGATGATGCTTTAAAGTCCAAGGCCGAGATGTTCTTTATCGCTTATACCCGAACCGATGTTGCGAACCTAGGAGCGAGACCTGTCACGTTTTGTTTCAACGGAGGACCAGGCAGCAGCAGCGTTTGGCTCCATCTTGGAATGCTTGGCCCCAAACGCATTCAATTCCCAGACGATGCGACACCGCTGCGTCCGCCCTACAAGTTAAGCGACAATAACATGAGCTTGCTCGACGTCACGGATTTGGTTTTCATCGATCCGGTCAGCACCGGTTATTCACGTCCAACGGAGGGCGAAGGCAAAGAGCAATTCCATGGCTACGAAGAGGACCTTCGAAGCGTCGGGCAATTCATCCATGATTGGACAACCAAGTATCAACGCTGGCTGAGTCCGAAATTTGTGTTGGGTGAGAGTTACGGTGGCGTCCGCGCGGCTGGTCTGGCCGGATACTTGCAAGATCGCTACTACATGGAACTCAACGGCGCGGTCATTGTTTCCGGTGTCATCAATTTTCAAACGTTACGATTTGGCGGCAGCAACGATTTGCCCTACATCACTTTTTTGCCAACGTACGCCGCGACCGCTTGGTATCACAAAGCACTATCCCCTGAACTGCAAGGCCAAACGGTCGAAGCCGTTGTCAAGCAGGCAGAGGAATTTGCCAACGGTCGCTACGCCGCTTCGTTGCTAAAGGGAACTTCATTATCTCCAGAGGAGTTTAGTATCACTGCGGACCAATTGTCGAAGTTGACGGGATTGTCACGCGAGTTCGTGATCAAGGCCAAGCTGCGGGTGGACATGGATCGATTTGGCAAGGAACTGTTGCGATCCAAAAGCAGAACGATTGGTCGATTTGATAGTCGCTACGTTGGAATAGACCGAGACGATGCAGGCGATGGATACGAGTACGACGCGAGTGGGGCTGCCATTTTCGGCCCTTTCGCCGCAACCTTGAACGATTACGTGCGTCGCGACCTAGAATACAAAGAGGACCGCGTGTACGAAATCCTTACCGGAAACGTCCAACCCTGGAGTTATCGCCGTTTTGAGGGCCGCTATGTGGATGCGACGGACACACTTCGCAAGGCTATGACTGCGAACCCTTACTTGAAGGTTTTCTTGGCCTGCGGCTATTATGATTTGGCAACACCACACTTTGCGATGATGAATACGACCAACCACTTGATGCTAGAACCTACTCTCAAAGCAAACCTTCAGTATGGCTTCTACGAAGGTGGACACATGATGTACATCTATCAGCCCGCGATGGTTAAGCTTCGCGAGGATTTGCTCAAGTTCTACGAAACCGCCGCAAATGCGGAACGACGGGCGGCGAGCCCCACGCCTTAGCGTGCTTTCGCGCTACGCACTACGCAATGACCAATGACTACTCAAGATTAGATTCTTGCTCCCTTCTCCCCGGTACTCCGGGGAGAAGGGCTGGGGATGAGGGGCTGAAAGCATTGGGATCGCCAATAGATCCGAGGTATTGTACGTTGTTCGCCCCTCACCCCCCGACCCCCTCTCCCCGGAGTACCGGGGCGAGGAGGAGACAATACGCAGGGGGTGGGCTAACCGGCTGACGCTAGGGGGCGAGGGGAGCCAGATCGAACGAACGAAAACAAAAAAACCAGGAGCGCTCACTCCTGGTTTTTTCATTATTCTTGTTTCGAAGTTTCAGATCAGCAGATTACCAAGTGTATTCTGCACCGATGGTGAAACCTTGCAAAACAATGTCAGCATCGCTGTTGATTGTCGCAGTTCGGGCCGAACCAGGTAGAAACGTGGATGGTGGCGTCGAATTCAAGTTCTCGGCGGCCAACGCGACTCCATCGACCCAAATCACTTGATACGACGAGCGGACCGCCCATTTGTAGTTGAGTCGATAGTAGAGTTGGCTCGACAGCTGTGTGACGTAGGCCACTTGGTTCGACAACACCTCTTCGTTCAACGACGAGATCGAGTTCGCCACAATACTTGTGATTTGATGGGCTCGATTGTTGTATATGCCTGTCTTGCCCTCGACACCGAGTTTGACACCTGGAAACAGGTTGTACCAAAGGTCTGCACCCACTTGGAATCCGACTAACGCGTTCTGAGTATCTGTCGTGTAATCACAGAACCTCAATCCATTGTTTGCAGCCGTGTTATTGTTTGCACCGCGAGCGGAGAAAATGATTTGCTCATCCAGATCGAGGTAACGAACACCCATCAGGAAACTTCCTTGATAGAACCCGTACGGCTCGGCCCAACGACGACGGAAATTGATTTCACCGTTATTGAGTTGCGACGTATAGCTCAGCGAGTGAAGAAGCGATCGGTCCGTGTCGTCGAATCCGCCACTAGGTGTGACTCCGAAATTGCTGATGAATGAAAACAGACTCCCTGGCGGGGGACTCGTGACTTGAGCGGACGAATTCCATTTGTTCAAGCCGAAGTAGACGAATTCGAAATTCGAACCAGGACCGGTTTGCACGTTGGCTTGGAGGCTCAGCCCCCCTTGGACTTGGTTCAAATTAACTTGATCGGTGCCGAGGACAAAGTTGCCGGAGCCAGCACCGAGCGAGGAAGTGTTGAAGTTCGCAGCGCCCTTGGTTCGTGACAAGAACATAGCTTCTGCATAAACGTCAAACCAGCGTTGAGTCGCAATTCCGCCTTCGCCGTATGGACGCAATTTGCCGCGGCATTGGCCGAGCTTTGCACCTATCGCACCCAGCAACCCACAACGGTCTCTGCCGAAAATGTCCGTGCATGCGTTACCGCATCCACCTCCACATCCGCTACCGCAATTCGGGCAGACTTGGCCTCCATCCGGACCATAACACTCAGGTCCGTAACCTGCGCTAGGCAAGTTGGGGTCCATACTCATATTTGGGTTCGCGGGCATGCCCATCGAAGGATCCATTTGAGGACCACCACCCATTCCTGGAGGCGCCATTCCTGGAGGCGCCATTCCTGGAGGCGCCATTCCTGGAGGCGGACCAGGTATTCGATACGAGGCAGGCCCCATCGGTCCCCCTCCCGCACCGAGCATGCTTGGGTCCATGCTCCCAGGCATCATCTGGGCTTGCAATTGCCCGCCAACAGAGGCGAGTGCTAGTCCGGTCAGTATTCTTAATTTCCAGCCCTTGAGCAACTTCATTGAAATCTCTCCAACGCAAATATGCGATTGCAAACCCTGTTGTATTCCAGAGCCTGCAATTCCCCCCATTGGAACAGATGCTTTGGACACCTGCTGGTTGGCACTGTTATGCCTTGAAACCATCGAATAACCGGCTTGACACGCTTGTTCGCTACGATGAGAACCAGCGGAATACCCAGTACCACCGGGTTTATCGGCACAGGCGGCCCAAAAATTCGCTCAAAGAGGGCTTTTTCTCGTTACAGACGGCAAATTTGGCCAGACACGATCCATGATGCTTTGCCAGCAAACATGCGGTTCAACATTTCCGTCGTTCCTTAGCATTTAGCGTCGTCGGTTTTTTCCGATCGCTAGGTCTCGGTGGTATTCATCGATAGCAACCATAAATGCGGATGGCATTCCGCTTTCAGATTTCTCAGATCGATGATCGACAGGTGATGCGAAATCCGTATTCGCAAATGCGACGTCAGCCCAATTCGCGTCCCTATCGGTTCGGCGACTCTCACCCTCGCCGCCACCTTGCGAATTCAAATAATTGACGACTTCCAACACGTCGAGAGGATCCGATTGGCCGTTCCCGTTCGTATCAATGTAGGGGGCCGTATCGGGTACGTTTGTCGGCAGCGTGCGTATTCCATTGACATTGATGTCGTTGATCACCGTCAAAACATCGAGCGGGGTAATCGACCCGTCGTCATCAACATCCAACGTCAATCGTTGGTTTTGGAATGCGGAATAGACTTTGACAACTACCGACGAAGCGTTGCTCACGACATCGTCGTTGTCGCGAACCGTATAGGAGAACGAATAGGTGGAACGTTGGTCTTGGGGAGGCGTGAACTCGATACGTCCATCCGCCAGTACTCGCACGCTTCCTTGACTGGGCGGCGAGACGATCGTTACGGTCGACACATCGATAAATCCATCGGGATCGCTATCGTTTCCAAGGACATTGATGATGACGACGCGATTCGTTGTTGTTGTCGCATTGTCGGGCTGGGCATTGATCGGCAGTTCCACGACGTCGGTCACTTGGATGACGAACGGAACCTCCACAAACAAGCCAGCCGAATCGGTGCTGCGAACTAGCAATTGATAAGACGACTTGGCCTCAAAATTATATTTTGCATTCGAGCGTATCTCGTTTCCAACGAGCTCAAATTTCGCGTTGTCTCCTGAAGTTGAGCTTGGTACCAAACTGTAACTAAAGGTTTCGCCAATGTCCGGGTCCGTCGTTGTGAGCGTTCCAATCGCGGTCCCGGCCGGACGGTTTTCTGGTATGGAGGTGTTGGATGCTGCGATCGCTGTCGGAGCTTCGGGCACGTTATCCACTGCAATCGTAAATGGTTCCTCTACGAATAGGCCGGTTCGGTCCGTCACCCTCACTCGAACGGAATAGCTGTTCTTGACTTCGAAATCCAAGGAACTCTTGGCAAGCAAGCTAGCTTTGTCCAGTTCGAATATGGCATTGTCGGTACTTCCCAGCCCCGAAACCAGCGAATAGGACAACAGGTCGCCAGCGTCCGGATCGAAGGCATCCATGGTTCCCACCAAGGCAAGTGGGCCGCGATTCTCGGCGATTCGACTGTTGCTCAATTTCAGATTCGTTGGCGATTCGGGCTGATCACCAACGGAGATAACGAAACTTCTTTCCAACGATAGGCCACCCGCATCGATCCCAAGGATGCGAACGGAATAACTGGGTTGCCGTTCGAAATCTGCGGATTCTGCCAATCGTAATTCGTTGCCAACGATTGTAAATCGATCGTTGTCCGCGATGCCCGCACCAGCTACTAACATAAACTCATGCGTGTCTCCAATGTCTTGATCTTCCGCAGACAAAAGACCGATCCGTGTTCCCAAGGGGTTGTTCTCTTGAATGGTCGAATTCGAAAGCAACAAACGCGTCGGCGCTTCGTTTAGGTCATTGACTGCGATGATAAAGGATTTGATTGGACCCGATGTGGATTTATCGATAGCTTGAATATCGATTTGATAACTGGATTTCAACTCGAAGTTCGGTGACGCTAGGATCCTCAGTTCTTGTCCATTGGTTCCACCAAGCAGGAACGACGCGTTGTCATTGATTCCAGACACAAATCGGTATGTGACTGTGTCCGAGGCGTCTTGATCGGTGGAATTCAGTAGACCTATCAAAGCTCCGATAGCGACGTTTTCGTTCACCTGTGTGGACGATAGGCTCAGATTGGTTGGCAAGTCATTGGCATCAAGGACTTGAATGACTATGGGAGATTCCGTGCTCAATCCGCCGCGGTCGGTGGTTCGCATTCGGATTGAGTAGCTACTCCGGGTCTCAAAGTCAAACGACGACGTCGTTTCGAGTCGATTGTTAACCATTGCAAACGCACTGTTGTCTTCCGAACCAACACCGTCAACCAGGGAATAGTTGAAGGAGTCACCGGCATCCACGTCCGAGGTGGTCGCGATCCCCACGAACGTTCCGGCCGGTGCGTTTTCGAGCACCGAGTTGTTGATCAGGGACACAAGCGTAGGCGCCTCGTTAACATCCGTGACCGAAATATCGAAAAACTGCTCGTTGAATAGTCCACCAGCATCCGTCGATCGAATTCGAACCGAGTACACATTCTTGGTCTCAAAGTCAAAATTAGCTGTCGTTCGCAAGCTATTCGCAACGATCGCAAACGCGGAATTATCCGTTGCTCCGACTCCAGTCACAAGGCTGTAGGTAAAGGTATCCAAAGCGTCTTGATCGACCGTACTCAACAAACCAACGGCCGCATTTGGACCTAGGTTTTCAGCCAGGCTCGATGCACTCAATGCGATTTGCGTAGGCGCTTCGTTTAGATCGTTGACCGCGATGATAAAGGATTGGATTGGGCCCGATCCAGATTTGTCGATAGCTTGAATATCGATTCGATAACTGGACTTCAACTCGAAGTTCGGTGACGCTAGGATCCTCAGTTCTTGTTCGTTGGTTCCACCAAGCAGGAACGAAGCGTTGTCATTGTTTCCAGACACAAATCGGTATGCGACTGTGTCCGACGCGTCTTGATCGGTGGAATTGAGCAGGCCTACCAAGAATCCTACTGCGACGTTCTCGTTGACTTGAGTGGATGACAAGCTCAGATTGGTTGGCAAGTCGTTTGCATCCAGGACTTGGATGACAAAGGGAGCTTCCGTACTCAATCCGCCGCGGTCGGTGCTTCGCAAACGGACCGCGTAGCTGCTCTTGATTTCAAAGTCAAACGCCGACGTCGTTTCGAGTCGATTGTTTACCATTGCAAATGCACTGTTGTCTTCCGAACCGACACCGGCAACCAAGGAATAGGTGAAGGCATCACCAGCATCCACGTCCGAAGTTGTCGCGATCCCCACGAACGTACCGGCCGGAGCATTTTCGAGCACCGAGCTATTGGACAAGGACACGAGCGTAGGTGCCTCGTTTGCATCCTTGACGGAGATAGCAAAGACCTGCTCGTTGAATAGTCCACCTGCATCCGTCGATCGAATTCGAACCGAGTAGGCACTCTTGGTCTCAAAGTCAAAATTAGCTACCGCTTGTAATGCATTCCCAACAATGGAAAACGCGGCGTTATCCGTTGAACCTTCTCCAGCCACAATGCTGTAGGTAAATGTATCAAAAGCATCTTGATCGACTGTGCTGAGCAATCCGACTGTCGCACCTGCGCCTAGGTTTTCAGCCAGACTGGATGCACTCAACGCGACTTGCGTCGGCGCTTCGTTCTGGTCGATAACGGACAAAGCTGCCGAGTTCTCGACAAAAAGTCCACCCTTGTCCGTTGCGCGTACCCGAATCGAATAACTTGATTTGGATTCGAAATCGAGAGGTTGCAAATGCCTAATGACACCTTGAGGAGTTATCGAAAAAAGCGAGTTGTCCGTCGAACCCGTTCCGGTCACAAGACTATACGTAAGCACATCGTTAAGATCGACGTCGGTGGCAGCGGCGGTTCCGACAGGAACTCCGACCGGTGTGTTTTCAACTAGATTCGAACTGATAGTAAGGTTGAAAGGTGCTTCGTTCAAATCGCGAATCGCAATGGTAAACTGCTTTTGAGTGCTCAGTCCGCCTGCATCGGTACTCTTGACCAATATTGAAAAGCTCGGAGTTAGTTCGTAGTCCACAACGACATTCGATTGAAGGGCGTTGCCGACAATTGTAAACTTGCTGTTGTCCTGATCGCCAGCGCCTGTCGCAAAGCTGTAAACAAATGTGTCAGCAACGTCAGGGTCCTGGGTCGACATGAGTCCGATAGCGGTGCCGACCGGACTATTTTCGTCGAACGCATTGTTGTTCAACGCGATTGAGGTTGGCGATTCGTTTACGTTGGTGACGTCGATCAGGAACGATTTCTGAACACTGATGCCTGAGGAATCTTTGCTCTCAACTCGAATCGAGTAACTTGCCTTGGCTTCGAAATCGAAACTGGCGGCGGATCGCAATTGACTACCAACAATGACAAAGTTTGCGTTATCCGTTGCCCCAGATCCGGAAACAAGCGAATAGGTAAAGGTATCACCACCGTCCGGATCGAATGTGGAGAAATTGCCAATCGGGCTCGCAGCGGGTCGATTTTCTAGGATGGATCGATTGTCCAAACCGATATCCGTTGGGGGATCGTTCACATCGTTGATGGTGACGACTAGATTTTTAACAAACGTTAGTCCCCCTTGATCAATCGCTTGTACCCCAATCGAGTATAGGTTCTTGACATTGAAATTGAAAATTGCGGATGTTCGCAGTTGGTTCCCGACAATGCGGAACTTATCGTTGTCCGGGTACGTCGCAGTGGCAAACAACTCGAATTTATGATTGTCCGGGATGTCCGGATCGATGGCCACAAGAACGCCGACGGTAGTGCCTATCGCAAGTCCCTCGTTGACCGAGGAAGGAGACAGCGTCACATTGGTTGGGCTTTCGTTAGCATTGATGATGGTGATTGCGAAGACCTTTTCCAACCACAGTCCGTTGAGATCTGTTGAACGAACTCGAATGGAATGAAGGCGTTGCGTCTCAAAATCGAGCAACGTTTTGACTCGCAACTCAGTCCCGACCAATTCGAATTTCGCATTGTCGTCGCCGCCGACTCCCGCGGACATGCTGACTGTGTGAGTGTCTCCTTGGTCGACATCTAATGTACGGAAGGTGCCGATCGCTGTGCCGATCGCAGAGTTTTCAAGAATGGAACTATTGGACAAGAGGATGTCGAAAGGCTTTTCATTTACGTTGGTTACGCTGACCAACAAGTTTTGTTCGATGGTTAAACCGGCGCGGTCGGTGGCCCGGACTCGAATCGCGTAGCTGCTTCGTGCTTCGTAATCCAAGGTAACGGCGGACTCCAACCGGTTACCTTGGATCTTGAACAAACCGTTATCGTTGGCCCCAGCGGCATTGGAGAATTGAAAAAGAATGGTATCGCTGGTGTCTGGATCGTTGGAAACAAGCAATCCGACAAGGTAGCCAGGCAGCTCGTTTTCGGGGAGCGTGTTGCTTGTCAATGTGATCCCACTTCCGGCTTCATTGACATTGTTGATCGAAACGATAAAGGCTCTTTCGAAAGTGAGTCCTCCTGAGTCTGTTGTTCTCACTCGAACACTGCGCGTACTCTGCGCTTCGAAGTCAAAGGGCACTGCCGTGACGAGCTGATTTCCAACCACTTGGAAACTGGTGTTGTCATCGCTGCCCGTGCCGCTGGCGAATGCGTAGCTGAAGGTGTCCGTGCGGTTTGGATCGGTTGTCGAAAAAGCTCCGACCAGCGTTCCCGCTGGCATATTTTCATCGACTGCCGCAGGTGCTAAAGCCAAAGCGGTAGGCGCAAAGTTCCCGAATACCAAACCATAATCAATACCCCGCACAGGGCCAGCTGTCCGTGTGACTTGTCGGATTCCGTCAGATGGGAGCGTGTAGTCCCAAGATCCAACGGGTTGCAATGGGACCTGTGAGCTTCCGTTCGGAAGATCGATGGCGACGAAACCTTCTTCATTCGTGAAGCGGCCTGTATCCGGACCAAAAAGGGAAATAGACCACGAGTTAATGGTTCCCGAATCGCCCCCCACGTTGTCCACTACTTCCAGCCTCCAAACGCCCATGGCTTGCGTTCCATTAAACGTGGACAGTAGCCCCGAAGGCCGGAATGACCCGGTGAACGGGAATGCACCGGCAGTGATCGCGGTTGCCGCTTGGTCGTCAAATATCGTATCGATGTAACCAGCCGCACTGCCCCCCACGGCGCTCGCCAACAGAACGCGTTGACCGAGCGGACCGATGAGTGTTAGGACCATATCGCTCATCCAAGTGTGAACGATGTTGACCGTGACATTGATATCCGTGATGATTCGCGAGTCGGGAACCGAGAGCGTGGCGATGGACGTTGCAAGATCGGGGACTGTTACAGGTGTGACGCTCGTGGCGACGATCGATGGTTCATAAACCGCATTGCGATTTGCATCGATGTAAATGAGTTGTCCCGGGACACCCATCTCTCCCGAATCGACAGTACCATCGAAGTTGAGGTCGTTGAACCCCCTTGCGTACATCCTGCCGTTCCGGCTAAATCCAAAATCTTGATTGAGATTGAAATCCAATGGGCTCGTTATCGTGATCGAATAAAAACCACCGGCCGGTCCATTTTGGAACCAGCCAGGCAAGGATGGTCTGACTCGATGCGTGCCATTGGGTAGGGTCAAAAAGGCATAGTAACCCGTTGCATCGACGGGTGTATTTGTTTCACCCGTGTCAAAATTGCCATTGCTGTTGGCGTCGATATAAACGATTGCACCTGAGCTCAAGATGTTCGTATCCGAGGGGGCCCGAACGCCATCGCCTGCAAAGTCCTCATAGACATTGCCTGAAACCGCAGTGTTGATCGCAAAGCCTGTCAAATTCAGAACAAAAGAGGATTCATCCGTGTCGTTGGACGCAATCGTAGCAGGGGCGTTTTGAGTTCCAGGGCTCGTCGGAGAAAAACGAAGCGTTAACAATCTGGATTCTCCAATGCCAATACTGGTCCCGACAAGACCAGGATCAATCGAGAACGGTGCCGCCACGCTAGCCGCAGAAATCGTCAGCGGTTGAGTCCCTTGATTGCGTATTCGCAACGACACAGCAGTCGTCCTTCCGAGATTGACCGATCCCATATTGACCGTGCTGCCCGATAGGATTTCATTCACGGTTGAGACCACCGAGATTTCCGGAATTCCTACGCCCCGCACGGCGGTCGACGCGTTGAGCCGACCATATCCGACTTCGATGTTTTTGCCTGTATTGATGTCGAATGAATAACCGCCGAATAAGTCGGTCGCGTTTCTCAAGAACCCTCGCATTTGAGTCGGGCTCAGAGGTACAGCCAAGGACTGGGCTTGTGATAATACCAAAGCACCGATTCCCGAGGCCAACGGGGTCGCAGAGGACGTGCCGCCAAAGCCAGTTGCACCCGTACCAGTGTAGTCTCCCGCTGCGTAGCCGCTCGCGCCGACACGGTCGGTTGTTTCGATGGCCAAATAGCCGGCACGAGTGTCGTTGCTCGGTGCAACGAAGTCCAACTGAGGACCGTAGTTGCTATAGTTGGATCGTTCAGCTCGATTGTTGGTTGCTCCCACGGCAATCACACCCGGAATCGATCCCGCTTGTACGGCGGGTTCGCTGATGCTAGACGCAAAACCGTTACCGGATGCAAAGAAATAGGTTGCCCCTTGTCCTTCACGCCCAAGTGTTGTCCCCCATGTCAATGCCGCATTGATCGCGGCGCTGGTCCCGGCTCCTCCCCACGAGTTATTGACCAAGTCTGCAGCTCGCCATGTGCCTGTGCCACTGCGTGTTCTCCCGCCAGCATAGTACAGGGCTGCGGCAATATTCGCATCGCTGGCAACCAAACTGCCGTCGAACATTTTGATGGCCATAACTTTGGCCCGATAGGCTGCACCTGCGACGCCAATTCCGTTGTCGCCTCGAGCATTCGAAACACCCGCTACCGATGTTCCATGCCTATCCGTTCCCAAAGGTTCTGAGTTGTTCGTATTGAGTACGAAATTCCATCCTCGGATGTCGTCGACCCAGCCATTACCGTCATTGTCGATTCCGTCACCGGCAATCTCTCCAGAATTGGTCCAAATGTTCAAGTCGGGATGAGTTGACTCCACACCATCATCGATTACACCAACCACGAGGTTGGATGAACCACCTGGAACAACGTCCCATGCCTCGGGAAGATCTGAGTCTGCATCAACCGTTCCGGCACTCTGACCTGTGTTGTGCAAGTGCCATTGGTTTCCAAAGAGCGGATCGTTGGGGAAATAGAACTTCTCCCAGGATTGATAAAAGTTGGGTGACATCCATGCGACACCAGGAGCCTTTGCGATCTCGTTGCCCACATCCAGTGCAGATGCGCCATAACCTGACGTCACCGTTGCGATGAACTGGTCCGGCGTGCCGTCGAGCGGTCGATAAGTTGAAAACTCATCATGCTGGCCAAAAAATTCGACCGCTGAAACGCCGGGTTCCAGAGCGACAATGATCTCGTTGAGCAAGACGGCCTCGCTGGACGATTTCGCATTCACAAAAACGGAGGTTGCGAATGCGACGTTCTCAATCGATTGGATGGAGGCAATCGACTCGCTCGATAACGGAACGCTTGATTCATAAACCCGTACCCCAGCCGAGACATCACGTACGAAGGTGAGTTCGCTTGGAAGCGCCGGCGATGTTCCCGTTTTCGAGCCGATCGCAATTCTTGTCGGATGCGTGTGAAGCTCAACAAGATCTTGTCCTGCATAGAAATGAACATCGGATTCAAAGCTAGGGAGGGAGGGTTTGCTTTCGTTCGTCAAGAGGTCAGCCGCAAGCATCTGCCTGAGCTCGAGCCGTTCGAAACGAGGTCGAAGTTGGTTTCTTTTCCGAGATCGTCGAAAGCTCATGATGGCAGGCCTGCAATTTTGTGGACAGCGTGGTAGTTTGGTGTGGGATGTATTGAAAAACCCAATCTTTTATAACCAAAAGGCGGAGAATATTGTTAAGAAAAAAGTGCAATCATTACAAGAAATTCTAAAGAAAAATCGCGTTTCGATTTCTATTTGGCGATCGGCAGCGCAAAAACTACCACGCAGTACAGGCTGCCAGCCTGGTTCGGCATTCAAAACACAGGCTAGCAGCCTGTCCTACGGGTGTATCTCATCCTGCCGCTCGCCATAGAATAAAACAGAGCGGCCAATGGCATTTCGTTCGCTATTAAAGCGTCGAAGCAGTGATGATCGCGCCTGCCGGGTGCGATCACTAATTGGCTTCGCATCGTAGTAAGACGCTCATGCCGAACACTTCCTCGAACAGGTCACCGGATTGCCGCACCGTCAATTGCTCCAAGGAAACGTCTTCGATGCCTTGAGTTGCAATAATGAGCCGGTCGCCGTCCCGACCGCTTCGAATATTGCTGATCCGCTGCGACCTAGATTCGTCCAGCGCAATGGCAAGTCGTAGTATTGCGGCTAGTTTGGCGACGGCAACCCGATCGTTGCGATCCAAGGTTGCGTAACCTTCGTGGTCGGGTTGCGGGGACGAACGTCGATGATAGCGAACCACCAACGCTACCAACAGCAGATCCTTCACCGACAAGCCAAAGAGTTCGCTGTTGCGGATAATGTACATCGCATGCTTGTGATGGCTGCGGGCATTGATGAAGCTACCAATTTCATGAAGCAAAGCGGATAGATACAGAATCAATTCCATTCGCTGATCGAGCTGATGTTCCTCCGCCAAATCCGAAAAGAGTTTCCTGGAAAGCGTCGCGACGTGTCTCGCGTGCGTTTCATCGAACGCCATCTTGCGGCCCAGGTTGATGGCGGATCGGATGATTTGATTTCTAAACTCAGCCGTCCAAGCATCGCGAACGGCTAGATCGCTCAGCAGTCCGTCACGCAAATTCGTATCGGCAATATGGATTTGCTGACATTGAAACTCTCGAGCGAGCAGGACATAACTCATCAAGCCCGGCCAGACTGTTTCCGCATCCGCATAACTCAATCCGTAGCGGGCTACCAACTCTTCCTCCTTGAGCACTCCCACCGATTTGGCAAAGTCGGTCAAACCATCAACCGGAACGGTGCACATCTGCTTTGTGAAATGTGCGCCAGGGACGTTCGCGGCTGCCAAACGAACATCACCTCCGATTGCGACCATTTGAATCTGTCTGTCCGAGTCGACGTGTTCGTATATCTGATGCACAATTCGATGAATTTGCGTTTCAATGATCGCTCGCTGTTTGGCCTGGGAAGTATTTAACCGATCGGCTTGCTCGATCAATCGTAGCGACCCCAACCGATAGGTGTTCGAGAAGAGCACGTTTCCGCCTCGGACAACGAGTACCTCGGTACTGCCACTCCCAACCTCAACCACGATCGTTTTGACAGATGCCAGTGTAGGATTCGACTGCAGAAGCGGCTGGATGCCCATATAAGTGATCCGGTTCACCTCCGCTTCGTCGAGCGATTCCACTTCAAGTCCCGTCGCAATGTACATCCGATCGATAAAGGCTAGTCGATTGCTAGCCTCTCGTACGGCGCTGGTGGCCACCACACGTACTTGATCGGGCCTTGAGATGCCGAACTCCTGCATCAATCTTCGATAGCTCTTGAGAACAACGGCACACTCTTCGATGCTCTGCCGTCGGATCCGTTGTGAAGTAAACGTGTCTTTTCCGAGCGACACGGCCTGCGTTACTTCTTCGAGAATTCGGACGGTACCGCGCGCATCGATCTCGGCGATGGCCATCCTCACACTGGTTGCTCCGATGTCTACGACGGCCACCGTTTTGGCGGCCAGGGATGGCGAAACGGACGAAGGGCGATTCAAAGGGCCAGCGGACATTGGGTGCAAACTTGGTAGAGATGCAATCGAGCAAGTGATGGGCTAGCCCACGATGATAGCTTGGTTTTCATGAGGTTTGTAGGCGGGGCGGAACGGCATTTCTGACTTTCGATTTCGATCTTTAATCTTTTTCGAGAATTAGTTAGAGTGTTTCTCATGAGTTGGGAGCACGTGAAAACCTCCCAACAAACCCCTTTCTAGTCAATCGACAGTTACGGAGATGCGAGCATGGACGCAGCGTCAAAAGTCAAATCATTGGTCATCGCGTTGATTTTCGGTTTAGGAATCCCATCCCTTGCTCTGGGTGACGACGGCGAAAACTCAGTTAAAAACTCGGTTAAAAACTCCGTTAAGTGCGACGAGAAATGCTGTCACGATTCTGCGGCCGTTGGTTGCAATCCGTCCGATTGTCTGCCAAGTTTGACTTGCCAGCCCAGTTCGACTTGCCAGCCCAGTTCGACCCCATCGGGACTTGCCGAGTGGGTGAGAGTAAGAGATTGGCTGACAATGTCGCCCAAGTTTTCGGTAGGATTTGAATTCCACTTTGGCTCAACCACCGAACAACCAAACAAGCTTGGTGCCAATGCTCCCTCGGTGAACGTAATCGACCTAACCGCTTCCAGCACCGGGAACGGCATTTTGGGACATGATCCGCAAGTTGCGATGCCCATGAAATTCACGCAACGTATCCCACGAATGCAACTCGGTGATTTCGTCGGCGAAGTCATCGCTTGTGGCCATCGCATTTGCGCTGGCAACAAGTGCTATGACGTCCAGGATGAGCCTGTTGCTGGCACCCACTGCGACGTATCGGGTGTTCAAGTCGTGGTAGATTCCGAAAGTGACGAGGAACCGATTATGGTCGCCCCCGTGGCGCCTCCAGCACCTCCCGGCCTAGATATCGCTTATTCTTACCCTTCCCAAGAACACCATAGTGATGAAACCGAAGCGGCCTCGATTTTGCGAAATAGCGGCCTCCAGCACGTCAAAGTATCGCTCCCCGTTACGACGATTGTGGATTTGTTGGTTGCCAAGACGGAACTCAGCACTCGTCTGGAAATGACCGAACATATCATGTCCGAACGCCATTCCGCAAACGAGCAGCTAATGGCGATGGCGGAGCGAAACGCAAGGCTCTCAACGCAGTTGGCAGTCGCCGAAGCACGACAACACGCGTCCGAAGTCATGACCGCTGGTCTAGTGGAAAAGGTAGAGTTAGCCGTGAGATTGGCCGCACTGGAATCCAAGACTGGTCTTGAGACTAAGACTGGCAAGGTTCAGGACTCGTATCTAAGCTCACAAACGATCCAAGAAGACTTATCCAATATTCGCCGCCAAATCGCACTACTTCGCCGATCGCAACCAGTTCCATTCGCGCCAAGCTATGTTGGAGTGACTCAGTCTGTCCCGTACGTTCCAACCGCTCAGCTTCCCGGTTATATCCCCTCCGGGGTCGAATCGGCTACCTTACGCAATGAGACCGAATGCGGCGAAGAAAAAGCGGTTAAGTAGTTCGGTCGTTGCACAGAAATCGATGCGGATTAACCCGTTGACTGCACCTAAAGACATTATCGCAGCCAAAATGGCTGACCTTCAATCCAGGCTCAACGTCGTATCGACCGAGTCTGTTTCGATGGGTGAGAGTATCGGTCGCGTACTCGCTGAGCACATTCAGGCTTTTCGCGATAGCCCAGCAATCGATGTTTCCGCTATGGATGGTTACGCGATTCGGCTTGACGACCATGATGGCCGGGCGTTTCCCGTTTGCGGAACTTCAACGGCTGGCTCCGCGCAAAGCCAGTTGGCTGATCGAAGTGCGGTTCGGGTCTTCACCGGCGGCCCCGTACCGACTCAGGCGCAGTGTGTTGTTCGTCGTGAAGACTGCAACGAGTCGGAAACCTACGTTAGCATTTGCGTTTCTAAGGAATCGCTTGTTCCTGGGCAAAACATCCGACGCCGTGGCGAAAACGCTCGCGCAGGTGACCAGGTGATTGCAGCCAGCTCGCTTTTAACACCATGCCGTTTTGCGGGGGCCGTGACCTTTTCCGACCAGTCCTCGTTAACCATTTTTCGAAAAGTGCGAATTGGGATCATCAACACGGGCGATGAATTGATCGAGTTTGGGCAGCCGATCGAACCATGGCAAATTCGAGATTCGAATGGTCCATTCTTGGAATCGATTCTAACTCGCCTTCCTTGGGTGGAAGCCACACGAACCAAAGTCGTTGACGATCAAGATGCCACTAGGCAAGCGATCCGCCATTGCTTGGAGAGTTGCGATGTCTTGCTCCTGACCGGTGGCGTATCCATGGGAGATACCGACTACGTGCCCGAGGCGATCAAGAGCGCTGGGTGTCAAGTCGTGTTTCATCGGATCCCCATTCGTCCAGGCAGACCGATGTTGGGAGCTGTTGGCCCGCGCGGTCAACTGGTTTTGGGACTACCTGGCAATCCGCTCAGTGTTGCCGTTACGTTTCGCCGATTCGGTTGGGAATTGCTGAGAAGCGTGGCAGGACTTACTCAGCCTGAGCATCCGCCTGTCTTACACTTGGACTGCGATGATACCAAAACGCTCGACCTGATTTGGTTTCGTTTGGTCCGTTTAAAACCCGATGGCCGATTGTCCCTCGTTCCGAGTCACGGTTCAGGCGACATCGCTTCCCTGATTCAATCAGATGGCTTTGTAGAAATACCTGTGAATGCACCATCTGCTGGATGTCGGCCGTTTTACGCTTGGTAGGCATCACAACGGGATTGAATACAGCCCAATCCTGATCTTAATGCGCATAGAAAGTACCTTCCCTGGATCGGCTTTTGCGCGGACCGTTCTTGGAGTTGGAAGCTTCGAAAGACGGTAAAGAAATTCCTAGCGCTTCTTCCTCAATTCTTAACAATAAGCGTGGCTGCTTATGTACAATTCGACCCCAAAATTGGTTCCTCAGTGGAGCCCCGATCATCAACTGATAGGCGATTTAAGAATTAAAAATGCACCACAAAGCCATCCCATTTGTTTTAATGTTTTTCGGTTTCTTGTTCGTGGGTTGTGGTGGTGACAACATGCAACAACCAACCTACCCAGCGAGTGGGATGGTTACATTGGATGGACGGCCAGTAAAGGGCGCCACGATCGTTTTCCATGCGATCGACAAAGCAAAATTCAAATGGCAGGAATTGCCGCAAGCGACAAGCGATGAGAACGGCAAGTTTTCGCTTTTCACTTACGCCGCCAACGATGGCGCGCCTGCGGCTGAATATAAGGTTGGGATTGCCATGCTCGGGGCAACCGATGACGAAGGCGGAGACCAAGTCAAGCGAGACAGTAGTGCTCAAAAAATACCAGCCAAATATGCGGATTCAAAGACATCCGGTATCACCGCAACCGTGAATGCGAAGTCAACGGTGATTCCGACTTTCGAGCTTTCTAGCAAATAGTGTTTTTTTCATTTCTTCGTTTTGGGAGAGAACTCCAATGGTTAGACGTCGTGCATTTACCTTAGTTGAATTGTTAGTGGTGATTGCAATTATCGGAATTCTAGTGGGATTGCTGCTGCCCGCCGTACAAGCGGCACGCGAAGCTGCAAGACGCATGTCATGTCAAAACAATATGAAGCAGATCGGTTTGGCACTGCACAATTTCGAGAGTGCTCGAAGGTTCTTTCCACCCGCCCGAGTCGATGCAACCGCCGGATACCCAGTGGTCGAGTTTGGCGTCCCTGCTCCGGCAACGGGAAACATCCAACATGGACCTGGTACGTTTCTCCTGCCTTACATCGAGCAAGGAAATTTGTACGCACAATATGACCTGACTCAAAATTGGTCGAGCCCAGTGAACGCGGCCGTAATTAAGACTCAGGTTGCCACGTTTATATGCCCATCGGTTCCAAATAGCGCGAGGCTGGATACCGGAAATGCTCCAGGAAGTAGGGGTTTCACTAGGTGGTTAGCAGCCGCCTCTGACTATGCTATCGGCAATGGGGTGAACGGAAAGTTAGGCTTGTCGCCGTACAATCTTGTACCGCCCATTCCGGGCTACAATGCGTCGAACCCAAGTACGGATGCAACTCAATACATTGGCGCGATTCTGCCAATGAGCACGATCTCCTCCTTTACCACAGGAATGAGTCCGCCGTTCTATAACAAGCGATCCAAAAGCACAATCGCTTCCATCACGGATGGCACTTCCAGCACGGTCGCGTGGGTGGAGGACGGTGGCAGACCGGATCTCTATCGAGGTCGAGCGGTGATAGCAAACAGCCGTGCAAGTGGCGCGAGTTGGGCCGATCCGGATTTGGAGTTTTGGGTCGACGGATTTACAACCGACGGTTTGACATCGCTTGGACCATGTGCGATGAACTGCAACAACAACAATGAACTCTATTCGTTTCACACGGGTGGGTCACAAGCTGTCTTTTGCGATGGAAGCGTTCGATTTTTCTCGCAAAGCACCTCGATGCCTGTGTTAGCCGCTATGATCAGTGCAGGTCTAGGTGAAGTGAGTACAATAGACGAATAGGCCCCGCCATTCTTGAAACGAGAGTCAGTCATTCAACTTAGGCAAGCGGCATCATGAGATTCACCCGTAGCACAGGCTGCTAGCCTGTGCTTTTAAGATCGAAGGCCATGGTGTTGTAGGCGGGCTTACGAACCGAAGTGTCTGACTGATCTGACTGAAAAGCTTGGAGATTTAGTATCAGTTTCAACATCGTACTCTTCCAACCGGAGATTCCACAAAACACGGGCAACATCGGACGTACCTGTGTTGCGCTCAACGCCAAGCTTTGGATAGTGCGGCCCACTGGATTTCGGTTGGACGACAAGCAACTGCAGAGAGCTGGCCTTGACTACTGGCAGTATCTCAATTGGGAGGCCGTCGATTCATGGCCGAAAATGACCGAATTGATGCAATTGGAACGCACCTGGTTTTTTACCAAATTCGGAACCAAGAATTACACCCAAGTCGCTTTTGAAAAAGGGGACTGGCTAGTCTTCGGAAGTGAGTCGAGTGGGCTACCAGACTCCGTCCGCGCTGAGTATGCCGATCGCTGTTTGTCACTGCCGATGGTGGGGCCTGTGCGGAGCTTGAACTTATCCGTCGCCGTTGGGGTCGGTCTCTTCGAAGCTCACCGGCAAGTGACATCGCCCGAATCATAAAGGGGAACGAGTTCAAGACGGGATTGGAGCCTGTTTTTGCCAAGAACAGCATTCATGAAAATTCGGCTATTGGCGAACCATTTTTCCGTTGTACCCTCTCTTGGGTAGCCGAGCGAAAAGTTTTCTTTGCCCACCGCGACCGGCTCACGCTATACTTAAGCAATCCTGTAGGGATTTCCACTCCCCCTTTTTACTCCCCATTCCACACCCATTTACTGTTCAAGGAGAATTCAACCTCTTGCAAACACATGATCGATCGGAAAGTTTGGCTAGCGAACGAAGTGTTCTCGCGCGTTTAATATTGCCTAACGACTTTTTGGCCGAAGACCCATTCGATGAGTTGACCGGTTTAGCCACAACCGCCGGAACCACGGTCGTTGCGAGCGTTATTCAGAAACGCGATCATCCAGATCAAACCACTTACTTAGGCAAGGGGAAAGTCTCTGAATTGCGAGGATTGGTCGAACTGCATTCGGCTGACGTCGTTTTGTTTGACAACGATCTCAACCCGGCTCAAACACGCAACTTGGAAAAAGCCCTCAACGTTAAGGTTATCGATCGATCTGAGCTCATCCTCGATATCTTTGCCTCCAACGCACAGACGCATGAGGCAAGACTCTCCGTCGAGTTGGCCCAACTCGAGTACTCCTTGCCGCGACTAAAACGCATGTGGACGCACTTGTCTCGCCAAGGCATGGGTGTTGGAATGCGTGGCCCAGGTGAAAAACAATTGGAAGTTGACCGTCGCCTCGCTGAAAAACGAGTTCACGATCTCAAAGCAGAACTAGAAAAAGTCGAAAAACGCAAAGCTCGCGAAGTTGCTTCGCGGGGCGATACCTTCAGTGTTTCGCTGGCTGGCTATACCAACGCAGGCAAAAGCACGCTGATGAATGTGCTGACCGATGCGGATGTGTTGGCTGTCGATAAGCTCTTTGCAACCCTCGATACACGCACTCGCAAATGGATGTTGCCCGGCTGGGGACCCATCTTGCTCAGCGATACAGTCGGGTTCATTCGCGACCTGCCTCACCGACTCATCGCCAGCTTTCGAGCCACCCTCGAGGAAACGCGGCAGGCGGACCTGCTAATTCATGTTGCCGACGCAAGCAATCCATCCGTCATGAATCAAATTTCGTCCGTCTACAAAGTCCTTCACGAAATCGGTATCGAGGAGAAAGACACGCTTTTGGTCCTGAACAAGGTCGATTGCGAGGGAGCAAGCGAACGCGTTGTGGCACTTCGAGAGCGTTATCCTAACGCAGTTCCCATTTCAGCTCGCAGTGGCATTGGAATCTCGCAGCTTGCCATGGCCGTCAGCGACGCACTGACCAAGAACTTTGTCGAGTTGGAGGTGCGCTTACCCTTGGACGATGGCAAGACAATTGCTTGGCTTGCAAGCGCTGCCGAGATAATGTCCAAACAGTATAACGATGACTTCGCGTTGGTGCATTGCCGAATGCCTAGCAGCGTCGCTGGAAAGCTAGCGGCTCAAGGTGCTGACATTCGCGTGATCAAGGGTAAGATTCCAGTTGCGCATGAGAAACAAAGCCCGGATTCCGCCACGTTCTTGCCACCCTTGCCCGTCGAAAAGCCTGCTGGTTCAACCGACCAAGTTACGGTTAACCCTGCGACAGGCGCGATTGGCGAAGTTGCGTAGGTTATGGCTCGACGAGATCTCAAAAATGCACGCATCATCCTGACGGGTGCATCGAGCGGTATCGGACGCGAACTAACGATTCAACTTTGTCGACGCGGAGCGTCCGTTTTGGCAACCGCGCGTCGACTCGAGCGGCTTCAAGAACTGGAACATGTCTGCCATAACTTGCCGGGCAAAATTCATATCTTGGCTGGCGATCTTACTTGCGAGAAACATCGCCAAGCCATCGTTGACGAGACCGCATCCCGCTTTCATGGCTTGGACTGTTTGGTCAACAATGCGGGTGCCGGTGCGATCGGCCGATTCGATGATGCAACCAGCGATCGCTTGCGCAAAGTCATGGAAATTGATTTCTTTGCGCCGGTGGAACTAACGCGACTTTGCTTGCCTCTACTCGAGCGCGGTATTCGTCCGGCCATTCTGAACATCGGTTCGGTGCTCTCGCATCGCGCCGTTCCGAACAAAAGCGAATACTGCGCGGCCAAGTTCGCCATGCGCGGTTGGGCAGAATCATTGCGTGTGGAGTTGGCCCAAAAAAAGATTGAAGTGCTCATGCTCAGCCCTAGCACGACTCGCAGTGAGTTTCTAGAGTCACTTGTTGAAACGAATGCCGATGAAAAGAGTCAATCGCTTGGGAGCATGTCTTCCGAACGGGTGGCTCAACTTGCGATCTCAACGCTGGTTCGATCCAAACGTGAAATGATCATCAGTCTTGGGGGCAAAGCCCTCGTTTGGGCTGGTCGGCTTTTCCCAAGGATCACAGACCGAGTCCTAGGACACTTCGCGTAGGAGCAAGACACTTCTAGGAAGCAAGCGATGGTAACCCGACGCGTAAGCGACGCGTTGACTGCAGGTCCCTCACGCAACGGGTTATGATTGGTAGCTTTCAGTCTGCCGCTCGTCCAACGGCCAACGGTTGGAACAAACGGCTACAGAAAATCTTGAATGTACTGCTCGACGATGGTCTTAAGAGGGGGAGGCATCGGCAATCCTAATTTCTCGGCTCGCCGACTATGGATCGCAGTCGGCCATCCATTGACGATGCCTTGGATGCGTGAATCAAACGCATCGGTGAATTTGCCAATTCTCCTTCCGTGTGATTGGGCAATTTCTCGAAGAACTTGTTCCGCCATGTTGGGTGTGACTTGATGCGCCGGCAAACCAATGCCGCGGTCACGACCTAATTGCTCCTCGGGTATTTCGTGAATGAAAATCAAAGAATCAATCACCGTCTTATATCCCGTCATGGGATGACGTTGCTCACGATGGACTGGCAGCAAACAGTCTTCACCATTCAGCGGCTCACGAAACATGCCACTTGCCCAGCTCGAAGCTGCCGCATTTGGCTTTCCGGGCCGAATGATCACCGTGGGTAATCTAGCCGATCGTCCATCAAAAAACCTCTTGCGCGAGCAATCGTTGATCAATAGCTCACAAATGGCTTTGGTCATACCGTACGTCGTACCAGGTAACAATTTCGAATCATCGGAGAAGTGATCTGGGATCGTATCTCCACCAAAGCAGGCTATGCTGCTGGCAAAGACAACGCGAGGACGGAGGGGCGACGAAGATTTCTTGGCTACTGAGCGGGCCGCTTCGAAAATGTTTAGTCCACCGACAAGATTGATGCGGATGGCATCGTCAAATCGCTCTTCGCACTCGCCGCTGACCATCGAGGCCAAGTGAAAAATGGATACTTCGTTGGAACTCTCGATCGCGTCAAAGACTGCGTCGCGATCGCTGATGTCGCAGGCTTTCTGTGTGACGATTTTCGGTGTGCTTTGCCCCGTGGCAGGTTCGCGAAAGTGCCGATCGACCAAGAGTATTCGATCAATCGGCTCAAGCTGTCCGCTGGGGCCAGTCAATGTTCCACGTTGAATCAATGCATTGCATAGAAGCGATCCGAGAAATCCGCCACCACCTGTAATCACAACTCGCATCGTACTTGGTCTCGACGTTTTGGTAGTTCACTAGACGCAACTTTCGCTTGCCACAGCGTTCGAAAAGTATAGCAAGCAGGAAGCAACTCACGGCGGGTGAGGTATACTCGACCTGCATTTTTTTCGACCTGTTGCCAGAGGAATGGACGAATGATGACGAGGGAATCGTTAAATGGACAGCGAATAGGCTTTGTGGGGCTTGGAAACATGGGGGCTCCCATGGCAAGGCATCTGAGCGCGGCGGGTGCCAGCATGTTGGTTTGGAATCGCAGCCCAGGCCCCCGTCGCACTGCGGAATCGCAAGGAATGAAGACTTTCGAGACACTTCCTGAATTGGCAGCGGCTATAGGACCGGGCGTAATTTGCCTTAACTTGACAACTACGGACGTTGTGGAATCCGTCGTATTTGGCAAGTCTGGGCTTTTTGAAAAAATCGACCGCGACGCGATGATTATCGACTTTGGAACGACAAGCGTCCCTTCGACCAAGAACTTCGCCCAGCGAATGACATGGGTCGACGCACCGGTATCCGGAGGCCAAGTCGGTGCCGAGGCTGCAACGCTTTCGATCATGGCAGGTGGCTCGGAGTCCGCTTTTCAGCGAGCCTTACCGATACTTCGTACAGTCGGGAAACGTGTAACTCATCTTGGACCTTCCGGTTCCGGGCAAGTAACCAAACTAGCGAATCAATTGATCGTTGCTCAAACCATCGACGCAGTAGCTCAAGCATTGCGGCTTGCCGAACTCTCGGGAGTTGACCCAGCCGCTGCTCGGCAAGCCATGCTAGGTGGATTTGCTGACAGCCGCATTCTCGATCTCCACGGAGATCGCATGGTGCGCCGAGACTTCGTAGCAGGCGGTCGGGCCGAGTGGCAGTTGAAGGATGTTCGATTGATTGTTGAGCAAGCAGCGGCGGTTGGACTCCGTTCCCCAACGCTCGACAACTCGCTGGATCAGTGGGAAGAACTGGTCGTGACGCGATCCTGCGGCGATCTCGACCACAGCGGCCTATTCACGCTGTATGAGTAAGTCGATAAACCTTTTGATCCAAACTCCGAGCAGTTGGCGAAGTCTTTTGGCATTCAACCGAAAAAGGCGTTATGATGGGATGGTGTTCGACTAAGGATAACTTGCCCTGAGTAACTTTGCTGTGGTTCACGCGTGGGCTATGCATTTTCGAGAATCGTCGACTATCCTCTCCATATCGCATTCTCTAGTGGGAAACAGCGAGACAAGAATGTTTGTGTCGCTGTACGGTAATTACATCGTTTTGAGGGATAGATGGAATCGAAAAAACCGCTTGGATTGGCGCTTTGGCTTTCGCTTACTATTTTCGTAAGCGCTTTTTTGTTATTTCAAGTACAGCCGCTGATCAGCAAGTTTATCTTGCCTTGGTTCGGAGGTAGTCCGGCAGTTTGGACAACCGCCATGCTGTTTTTTCAATGCACCCTCTTCTTGGGGTACGTCTATTCCCATCTCTTGGCAAGTCGGCTCAAGCTTTCGGTTCAGGTCAAACTGCATGTGGTATTGCTTGTATTGGCGTCGATCATGGCGATCTTTGTTATTCCGATTAGCTCGTTGAAGCCTGAGGGCAACGAAGATCCGACATTACGAATTTTGATGTTGCTCACCCTCTGTGTCGGTCTCCCCTACTTTGTTTTATCGACCACCGGCCCACTTATTCAAGCATGGTTTAGTCAAGCATATCCCGGACGGTCCCCCTATCGATTGTTTTCGCTGTCCAACCTCGGTTCCTTGCTGGCCCTCGGTTCCTTTCCGGCTCTATTTGAGCCCTTTCTGGAATTGAAGACGATGGGTTACTTTTGGATGGCAGGCTTTTGGTTGTTTGCGATGTTCTGCATGATTTGCGCGTGGAAAATCGGTCGGATCGTCGTAGTGGAAACAGGCGGGTCGATTCACGGGTCCGCTGCGGCTGGAGTTTCCTTGGATTCCTCGGCTCAATCGACCGCCGCCGCACCTAGCTTCTGGCGGCGTGGGGCATGCATCGCTCTTTCAGGTCTATCCTCGTTGATGTTTATCGCAACGACAAACCATGTTTGTCACGACATCGCCACGGTCCCGTTTTTGTGGATTGTTCCACTCGCGCTTTACCTGCTGACGTTTATCATTTGTTTCGACCATCCGCGTTGGTACATTCGCGAGCTCCGGAGCGGACTGTGCGTTTTTGGGATTCTGGGGCTGACGGTCTTGGATCTCGACCTGACATTCATTCCGAATTTGATTTTGCACTTTGGGACCATGTTCACGATTTGTATGGTTTGCCACGGAGAGCTCGTTAGCTTGCGACCCAAGAACAGCAAGTTCATCACCGAATATTACTTGATGATCTCGGCCGGTGGAGCTGTGGGCGGGTTGTTTATCACCTTCGTTGCGACACCGTTCTTTGTTGAATATTACGAGTGGCCGTTCGGCCTATTCATCAGTTTGGCTTTGGCGTTGCATGTTTTGATTTCGACCGCCATGCAAAAGTGGTTATCGATGAAGACAAGCGTGCTTGGCGTCCTGGGTGTCGTCTTGGCTGCGACGTTGCTGGTTGCATGGACGGTCGATCCGTTCGAATGGCGCAGCTCGATCAGTAGCGACGGTATAGTTGACAAGCCAATTTTGAAAGCTCGCAATTTCTACGGTACCGTTCAAGTCGCAGACCGCAGTTACACGCTGGAAATACCAGCCAGCGATAACGACGGAATACCCAGAGGCCCCTCCGACAGTCGACGCAGTTTTTGGAGTGGAAATATTCTTCATGGGCGTCAGTTGACTCAACCCTCGTTAAGAAATGCGCCATTAACCTACTATGATCATGACAGCGGTGTCGGACGGACACTCGACTATTGCTTGAATGGGCCCTTCCGCGATCAGCCGCTTAAATTTGCAGTTGTCGGCTTAGGGGCTGGATCGCTGGCAGCTTACGCTCGCGCTTCGGAAGGCGATCGAGCGGCGGACGAATGTGTTCTCTACGAAATAAACCCGTTGGTTGAACAAATTGCCAGAGAGCATTTTTGGTATCTCCCGGATTACGAGAAGCGATTGGGAAAACCGATCGAAGTTCGCTTGGGAGACGCCAGATTGACGATGGAGCGAGAACCTGCGCAGGAATACGACGTGATTGTCCTGGACGCGTTCAGCGGTGATTCAGTACCGGCCCACTTATTGACACGCGAGGCCTTTGACATTTATCGGCGACACCTCAAAAAGAATGCGGACGGTTCGCTTCGTGGATTCGTCTGTATTCACATAACCAATAGCTTCCTAAACCTATACCCAGTTGTTAAGAATGCGGCAAAACAAGTCCTCAAGATGCCTTACACGAGCATCTACCGCGAACAACAACCGCAAAAGCATGCGATGCGAAGCCACTATTTCATTATCACGAACGACGAGCGTTTTCTGGCGGAAACCCCCATGGTTCCCCAGTATCGCGAGAGCACAGATCCGTCCACTGGAGAAAAAATCTCCACGGCCATCGACCGCGACTGGCCGGACATCGCTCTCTGGACGGATCACTACAGCACGATTTTCAACATCCTCTTAAATGATTGAACATCATTCGAGACGAGTTCACTAGAATACTCGAAGATTGCCTTCGAAATTGTGTCATTTTTCCTTTGGAACCTGCTATGTCGTGTCATCGTGCCCTGATCTTTTTCCATGTCGCTTACCTTTGCTTCGCAGCCATTCGCCCAACTAGAGGAGCAGATACGCCCGCGGTCAATGAATCGACTCAAGTCAAGTTGATCATGGTGGGGGACATCATGGTCGCGAAAGACGAAGAAACCGGGATTCAGATCGAGCAAGGAAAAGATCCGTTTCAAGCGTTTGCTGAGATATTCAAAGCGGCAGATGTGTCGATCGGCAATCTCGAATGCGTTATCGCAGAAAAGGGTGTTGCCGAGGAAAAGCCTTACACATTCCTTGCGCACCCTCGCGTAGTTCCATTGTTGAAGCAGCATTTCACGGGGCTTTCGGTCGCGAACAATCACTCGTGCGATTTCGGTAAGCCGGCTTTTGTCGAGCAATGCGAGCGACTTGAGAAAGCCCAGATTCCCTACTTTGGCGGTGGACGCGACCTTGCAGCCGCGCATCGACCGTGGATCATCGAACGCAATGGTTTAAAGATCGCGATGCTCGGCTATTGCGAAGTCTTTATGAAATCATTCCAAGCACAAGACAACGAAGCGGGGGTCGCGTGGAGCGAAAATGACGAGCGGGTGTTGGCAGACATCCAGTCAGCCAAGAAAATAGCCGATGTCGTGATCCCGTATATGCATTGGGGCTGGGAGTCAGAGCCGGCAAACGATCGACAAAAACAATTCGCACGCAAGATGATTGACGCGGGCGCGGACGTCATCGTTGGATCTCACCCGCATGTGACTCAAGAAGTGGAGTACTACCAAGGGCACCTTATTGTTTATAGCCTGGGCAATTTCGTCTTCAATGGTTTCGAAAGCGAAGCGACTCAGACTGGTTGGGCGTTGCAAATGACGTTAGACAAGCAGGGTGTGGTCAAGTGGGATACGTTGGTCGCTCGTCTCGATCCGCAAGGAGCCCCGCATCCCGATCTTCAAGCCAAAAGTCCATGCGGGAAACGCGGCGACACTACGATTCTCATGCAAGACCACATGGTGCAGACTCCATCGTCGATAGAAGCTCGGTAATCCAACGGACGTTTTTGTGAGCAAAGGGTGGCAAGCCCAGAGCAACTCGATAATCAATGCTCTGCGATGGATGGTTCCAGTCGCTTGAACTCGGACGCAATGTCTGTTCCTGCGTAAAAGGAGATGACACCGTTTAGCTGTCGAGTCTCTCCGGGAGGGCAGTCGGGAAACTGTGGGTCCGAGTGCATGCAGGGGCATGGCTGATTGGCCCAGGGACGCACGCAACGCTGCCACGCGGTGATGATCCAACGCGTCTTCGTTCCATCGTGACAAGCAACAAACGGCTTCTCGATCAGCTTATTGTCGTTGGTCAGTTGCTCGAATCCGGCGGCGCGAGCTAACATCACGCAATTTTGCACCACAAGTCCGGTGAGCGGCTCGGATGAGCCGTTTTCAATCCACAATTTCAGCTTCAAGTCACGTTCCTGTGGATAAGCCTCACAACCAAATTCGACTCCATTTGGTAATCGCCGTACAACCCTCCAGCCTGACTCGATACGCTGCCACTCGACCGGGCTCAACGCTTGCCCCGTCCGATCCCAGGTTGTCTTGACGTGAGTATGCGCCAAGTACATCAACTCGCGGCGATCCTGTTGCGCCCACCAAATCGCCTCGGGAACATCGGCAACGACATACGACTGCGGGTCCCACGGTAAGAACACACTGAGCTTGGTGTCTCGCTGAGGACGGATTGCACCGTCACGAAACCCGGTGCGAGGATGACGTCCACCTGGATAGGGCAAGACTCGTAGTTGATCTGCGGGAAGCTGAGTAGGGCTATCGATCTTCAGTCGCTTTGTGGCCGATTTGATCTGCTGGGTGGTCAGCCCCGTGGCCGCTGAGGCTTCTACCAAGGAGTAGTGATGGTCTACCAGCATGTTGCGCAACCAGAACGCGGACTCGTCGTCGTTCTTTGGCTGACGAAAGTTCTGATAGTCGATTTGATTCGCGATCGTAGACTTGCGATCTTCGATCACACCCCAGGGATCGTTGGGCTTTACCGTAGCATCAACATACTTTTCCAAATCTCGCAGGGCGATCACTTTGTAACCCTCGGTGGCCAAGTAATGCATGTACTGCTCGAACTTGGCTTTGGGCGTGTTGACCCAACTATGTGCCGTGTCGGGAACTCCGTGGAACTGCAATACGGCAATGCGTCCAAACTTGGCCTGTTGTACCGCCCGCACAAAATCGTCGAGTTCCCAATCCGGTCGCGCGTCGCCCGCGGAGGGAATTAGCAACGGATGATCCAACATCGGTTCGTAAGCAAAGCCGCGTCCTTTCGCATACTCGTACTCAGGTGCACCACCGCGTCTGGCGAAGCGAATACCGGCTGCCGATAACGCTTCAAGTCCCTTAGACGCTAACGCATTGCCGGGCCAAGCAAAACTCACGGGCTTTGGTATTTTGTAAGCGACACATCGTTGATTGATGCCTTCGAGTTGCTCGGTCAACTTGTCTAGATTCTTGTCGCTGATACCCAAATGATCTCGGGTGTGATTGCCGATTTCAAAACCATCTTGATGCAACTGGGAAATCTCTTCCCATGTCATGTAGTCGCGTTTATTGTCTTTGAAGTCGAAGCCCTCGGTGATGAAGAAGGTTGCGGAAAATCCGTATGTCAACAGCATCGGTCGTACGACAGTGAAGTGCGACTTGGCCGAGTCGTCAAAGGTCAGCACGACCAGTTTCTCAGGAATGGGCTCGCCCGATTGCAGTATCTTTGCCGACCATAACTCCGAAACAACGATGAACGCGAATTGGAATAGCAGCCACGAAGCAATCTGCCAATATTGCCCGCTGAGGTGGTGTTGTTTGCTCATTCGAAAATCCGCTTTGCGAGTTGATAGAATAGTTTGACGGGCGTTCAGGGCGATACCACCATTGGTTCTATTGGTGTGTCCCAATTGGTTCTAATGGATTTATTGGTTTCCGCGAATCAACCGTGAATGGGCTCACGAACTCGCGAAACATCCCGCAGCTGCGTTTTGCCCTGGAACAAATTTGCGATTTCGTTGGGAAGCTGACTTTTTGAGGCTCTCCGGCGAGCCTGCTGCGCTTCCACGACCAAAGTATTTTTTGAAATTCCACACCAAGTCGCACCACATTTGTCCCTCTATTCCAATCCTTGCAAGGATAGGAGCAAGATCTTTCGGAATGGTGGGTTTTTCTAAGCTGCCAACACGCTGGCGACCCGTCCAATCCAACAGACTCAGGTAGTCGCCCAGCTTCATCGACAGGAAGCCTTTGTCGCTTGCACGCACGCCACTTTGGCTTGATTGTGCTCCCGGTTTGCCACGTTCGTTAAGTGTTAGCGGTGACAACCAAGCGTCCCTGAGGATGGATGGGCCTCGTTTCTTTTTGGCGGCAGAGCGTTTCTTGCGAAGATCATCCGGAGTCGTGGTTCGGCGGATTTTGCCCGCTACCTCTGTCTCGATGGCAACTAGGTCCACGGCAGCGGATGCAATGGTGTTTCCGGCGAGGGCTTTGATACGATCGTAAGCGGACGTGTGAATGGATTCTTCTGGAGTCGAAGCCATTGCGGCACGGATCGGATTCAGGTCGACATACATGCTGCACGCCAAAAGTCCGGCTTCGTCGGTAATGGCTTGTGCTTTGAAGCGACCTTCCCAAAAGTGGCCAGTTACGTTGTCTTGGAAATTGGCGAGGCGAGCGATGGGTTCGCAGAGAGCTTTCATAAACCAGGACGGATCGGACAAACGCAATCGAATCGCTTTGATACGTTCGGCGTTGTTGGCCAAAGTATCGACCGCGTTTGTTGTAGGGTCAGCCAAATGTTCATCCATTCGCTGTCCGGGAAAAATACGGAGCCATCGCAGCGCGACCTCCTGGTTTGACCATTCACAAATAATGTCGGGTCGAGTCCGAGCGACGATATGGAGGTGATTTGAGAGAATCGCATAGGAAAGGACATCGATACCAAAGACGGAAGCGAGTCGTTCCATACGCGAGCGAATCCATTCCCTGCGATGGGAATAGTCTTTTCCGGTCGCTTCATCGAATCCAGCCAGAAAGGTCCTTCGAACGCAACGCTGGATGAGGTGGACGATACCAACTTCGTTCGGGTTAAACTGTTCAGCACGTGGTGTACGAGGCATTTCCAATCTCCTTTGCAACGATTGTACCGTCGGCAACCCGCCCTGTCAAGTTAGGTGCCTGGCACCTATGTGAGGAGCGTTTGTCGTCAACATGGGCGGAGTAATCGTATTCACCACCCATTTGGTATCGGGTATCTACGCGAATTCTAAACATGCAATTCTTTGCTTCTTAACATAGCGCGATAACGGATCGCATGTTGACTTTACTCGCGGTCCTTTTGAGGCTGGAACGCCCTTAGTGTCCAGATTGGCAATCTAACGTTTGCCGCCAATTTGAAGTCTTTGTGAAGATGCCGCTCAATGGCTAGCACCCGTTTTCATCGCCTCTACAATCCCGAACAATCGAGCTGAAAGCTGGGAACTCAAACGCAAGGCTTTGTCTGGCGGTGAGTCTCAGTCGTTCTTTGTTCATCGTCGAACAGCAGAACTTAGGCGGTGCTTTTATTTTGTTAGGGGTTTAACATGTTGTTTCAGATTAGGAAGAGAGTTAGGGCTGGCTTTACGCTAGTCGAGTTATTGGTGGTTATTGCCATCATCGGTATTCTGGTTGGTTTGCTTTTGCCCGCAGTGCAAGCAGCTCGTGAAGCTGCAAGACGCATGCAGTGCAGCAACAACATGAAGCAAATTGGATTGGCTTTCATGAATCACGAATCGGCCCTCAAGTACATGCCTAAGGGGCCATACGATGGAGATCCGAGCCTGCCGGGAATGCAGTACAACGAAGCTCCCGGGCAGTACGAAGGAAGCACATGCTGCAACGCAGCGCACCCAAAAGGCTGGAGCCATTGGTTTCAAATCCTTCCCTACATTGAACAGACCAACGTTTACAATCTAGCCAATTTTGATTTGCCAGCCATCCATGTTAGCCGACCGCCAAATTACAACGGCGAAGACTCGGTTGCTCGTTCACTCATCTCAACGTATTACTGCCCATCTCGTCGGGCACCCACGGGGTACGGGTCCGCTTTGTTTGGTCGCTGCGACTATGCTGGTTGCGCCGGTTTTTATCAAGGTGAGGTTCACGAGAATTTGGGGGATATTCCTGCTCCACCACTTGGATTGAGCCCAAGACGCAATGAGAGAACAGTGGAGAACTGGGGAAACGTTGGTGGCCGCAAAGGATACATCACTTGGTCCGCACAAGGCGCTAAGCGTCGAATGGCCGACGTAACCGATGGAACCTCCAATTCAATCATGGCCGCTGAAAAACACTTGCCTGCATCGAGACATGGTTTAGACGGGGGCGACAACGAACGCTGGAACAACGCCGGTTGGGATGAGTGCGTTCTTCGATACCATTTCCCACCTAAGTCCGATTCGGATAAAAACGTGTATTGGTTCAACGATGCGCTAGGACCATTGGGAACAACCGGTACGACATGGCGACGCTATTTCGGCTCAAGTCACCCCGGCGGATTGAACGCTACATTCGGTGACGGTTCTGTTCGATTCTCGTCCTTCTCCGTCGACCCACTGGTATGGATGCGAGCCTGCGTTATCGACGACGGAGTCGTGTCGGAAGCACTCGAATAAGTCTTGTTGTTTGGTCCGCAGTCGATAGCCGAATGCCATTCACTTTCGGTTCGATCAAGTGTTTTGTAGCGGAGCGGCGCGAGCCGCCCGGTGAATTGCCAAGTGATGTTCGAATCTTCACCGGACAGCTTGGGCTGTTCCGCTACGAAATAAGCGTTCGGTTCGAGAACGTTACTTTTTTCTTAAACTTTGAATTTCAATAAGGGTCCGTCGGTATGTCTGCAAGAATTTTGGTTTGTTCTTTATTTGTCTTTAGTTTTGTAAGCGGATGCGGTAGTTCAGAAACTGTCATTCCAACAACAGAGCTTACTGCGGAGCAAAAGGAAGCCGTCAAACGAGAGGATGCGGCAGTGGCTGACGAAGAGAGCCAAGGAAAATTACCAAAGCCGAAGGCAAAAAAGTGAAGACGACGCATTCTTGTTTTTTCAGATACCCCATGTCCTAACCATGCAGAAGTGATTGCCAATGTCTACGAAAAAGAAGTTCTCGCTTCATTGCATTTTGATCGCCTCGGCTTGTTGCTTCGAGGTGGGTTGCGGCACCCGAGAATCGTCGGATGGTAAAGTCAAACAAGCAAATAATGGTGGCGTCCAATCCAATGGATCGGAGAGTTATCCGGTGGCGATAAATCCTCAATTCGGAAATTGGAGTCGTTTCCAAGTTGGGACCAAGGTCGTTCGCAGAAAAGAAGTCACCAATCCCAACGGAACCGTGGTCGAAACGGAAACGCTTGTTCTGACCGACAAGTCCGACACAAAGGTTGCTGTCGAAAGCCAGACGCTGGTGGAGCGACATGATGGAACGCGAATCGACAACCCATCACAAACCTTTGAGTTTGCCGCAACGTTTCGAGTTCCACCCTCAGTCAGCCTGGAGCAATTCCAATTGCCATCGCTCAAGGCAATACGGACCGGAACGGAAAAGGTAGTTTTATCCGAGAAAGAATACGAAGCAGATGTCTTCGAGTGGACGGAATCGAACGAAGCAGGACCGATGAGCGTCAAGCTGCTCTCCTGTGACGACTTTCCCGGTCGAAAGATACGCCAGGAGATGTTCACTCAGAAAACCGATACTCGCAGCATCGAGAATATCGTCGCGGTTGATTTGGTTAACAGTGTTGCAAAATGACTAGCTACATCGAAACAATTTCGTTGCGTTTGGGCGTCTTATTGGCAAAACCCATCTGCTGAAATTGCTTCGCTAACGCAAGCATCTGAGGCAACTCGCCGTGCACTAATCGTATTCGACCGGTGCGCTCGACCGCTCCTCGCAATAGAAACTCAAAATCAGAATTCGGACTTGGATCTCAATAAAACCGCTTCGATGCAAAGGCCGGGGCCGAAGGCCAACAGGACACACGAACTGGCATCTGGTTTTTCCATCGCTAGCTTCTCCAAAATGAATAAGACCGTCGGGGAAGACATGTTCCCAAAGTTCTCCAAAATGGCTTGAGAGGGTTGCAAGAATTCTTGTGCAAGTCCGAGCGCATTGCCTGTTGCTTGAATGATGCGAGGTCCACCCGGATGAATGGCCCATGCACCGATGTCCGAAATCTCTAGCCCCTGATTGTTTAGCCAAGTCTTGAGCTCAATCTCGAGGTTGCGTTCGATGACGGCAGGCACTTGGGGATCGAGACTCATGCGAAAACCGTAATTTCCAATCGTCCAACTCATCAAGTTCGTTGTATTGGGTATCCATTTGGAAAATGTCGAAGCGATGGTCCAATTGGCTTGATCGACTGTATCCAAATAGGCCAAATCTTGGTTGACCGCTTCCACGTCTTCACGTCGTGTACCAATGACGATGCTAGCAGCTCCATCGGCGAAGAGTGCGTTTGCAACGAGCTGCTGGGCGTCGTCTGTGTACTGCTGATGCAGACTGCACAGCTCAATTGCGCCCACCAATACGATCGCAGTTGGATCTGCTTCGACAATGGCTTTGGCTGTACGAATGGCATTGAGAGCACCGTGACAACCCATGAAGCCGACGTGGGTTCGCTGAATATTCAAATCGAGGCCCAAAGACTGTATCAACGCGATATCAACTCCAGGCGCGAAGAAACCAGTGCACGAAACCGTAACCAAATGCGTGATACTCGATTCAGCGATGCCAGAACTCTTAATCGCTTGCACGCAAGCTCGCTGCAGCATTGGACCAGCGTGTTCTGCAAAGACCTTCATCCGTTCTGATGTCTTTGGGCCAAATAGCTCCGTGTCGCATGACGGCCTGTAGAAGGATTGTCGCTGCGACAGCGGTAGTTCTTCCGGGCCGAGAAGCACACTTCCGCGCCGCTGAACTCCCGATTTGCGATAGAGTGCTGGCAGTGCATCTCGCCACCTCACGGATAAACCTAATTCTTGGGCGACCAAGGCAGCTTCGTTCTGCGAGATCGAATGCTCGGGTGTCTCCGTCCCTATACCCAAGATGCAGGCTTTCGTAGATTGCTTCGGAAGCACATTGGCGGCGATATTGAGGCTCATTGAGTTGTCTTTCGAATAATAGTTGCGCGTAGTGGCGGACACCAATTGCAAGCCCGCAAAACCCACGCCGCACCACGAGGTCGTCGGATTCGGCTTGCAATCCAACGACAAGTTTTTTGTTTTTGTATTCGTTGCCGAACTGCCCAATCGCTCCATTGATCGGCCATGCGGTCGTTCCATTCTTTGTACGCTATTTCGATCACGTGTGGCATCACCGCTTCGGCGCTCGCAAGTGCCCAGGACATTCCTTCTCCCGTAAATGGCTCGACATATCCAATCGCGTCTCCAATCAAAAAGACGCATCGCTCTACGACTCGCGAGGAATTGCGAGTCAAGGCCGGTGTTGCCATCCATGGAATGAATTCAGGCCATTGAATCGGTGGAGCGTTGCATTCCTCGAGGATTCCGCGAACAACTTGTTCTATGCCACCCTGAGTTTGAATGCTCGCCGGATCGATGGCGGCTGCAACGTCCACGTAACTGCCATCCGTACTACAAATGCCTGCATAGCCATTTTTGCCAACCAACATATGCAACTGGTTGCCAACATACGCCGCAGCATCTGTTTCAGACAGCATGCATTGTACTCCGATTCGAGAATCTTCATGAACGACGGCCGGCCAGTTTGTCGGATTTTTGAGCGGCGATCTAGTCAGTCCACTTGCAACGAGCACACACTTTGCCTCTACGACAACGGATTGGTCTTGCTTCTGGATGCGGACCGATCTCGTATTCGATTCAGACGCGATCAGGCTCCCCTGTGCAGAGTCAATGAATTCGCAACCTTGCGTGACGGCCTCATCGACGAGTATGGTGTCCAATGTCGAGCGCCGAACGCTCATCATGGCGGGGACCGTCCAATTCACCGAAGTCGCAAGGATTTGCAAATGCATCGAATCGATGCGAATTGAGCCTGCCAACTCGACTTGGTTAAGCACACCCAGTCGTTTGAGGGACCCTTGCGAGCGTAGGTTCAAACATCCGCCACAGACTTTTTCGCGAGGAAAGGGCTTTGCTTCGACCAGCAAAGTCTTCAGGCCGTGCTTGGCTGAGAGGATGGCAGCAGACGCACCCGCAACGCCTGCTCCGAGAATAACAACATCCCAGGTACAACCTTCTAGTTCAGCCAGTTGCAAAGCGCTCGGCAGATGGTTTGTCGCAGCTTTTTCACGATTATTGAGTATCACAGACGACTATTCTAGCGTATCCACCGGATAAGTGACTAGCGGGTGGGGTGCTCGTGGTCCTGGGTTTATCCCTGGCGATCGTTTCCTTCACGCTAGGGCGAAGGTCACAACCCACAGGCATGCATCAAATGGTCCGCGTCGCCAAGCGGTACTAAAGGTCTGTGGTAACTTCCATGATTTCGTTCATAATCGAATCCGGTGCAACCGATTGACTCGTCGCGACCGGTTGTCCGACATCGCTTGGGTTTATAGGTCCATTGCTCACCCGATCCTTCACGGTTACTGCCTGAGGATTGTCTCGCGGTGTAAAGTGTCGACCGCGTTGATACGCTGCCTGCAACATATTGGCATCCAACGCTTCTTCGGACAGATTGACCTGATTGTAACCAAGCAGCGAGCCTTTTTCTCGATGGAAATCACGCAAAGCCAAATTGTAGTCGATCAGAGATCGATACAAAGCGCTGGTGCTAGTCGCAAGTGACTGCTGAGCCTGCAGCAAGAACGTAAGGTCGTCGAGGCCTTCTCTATTTCTGCGGCTAAGTGCATCCACTCGCGCATCGTCTGCCTCTTTCCGATTGTAGTTGGCCTGAAGTTGCATATAACTTCGTGAGATTTGGCGAGACGCGTTGCTCAGATCATGAGAAATTCGAAGCTGCTGCTCTGTCAATATTTCCATTTCGCGAGCCAAACTCAATTGGGCATGCCGCATAGCAACAGACGCTTGTCGCAAGCCTACATTGTAGGACCAATCGAAGCCAGCTTGCCATTCCTGAAAATTTCCTTCGGTAAGGTTTTGGGTCAAACTAGCAAATTGATTGTCGGGATCGCGGGCTCCGACGAGGTGATTTCCCAAACCTCGCCAACGATACTGCGTCAATACGTCCAAACGAGGGCGACGATTGAGTCTCGATGCAATGAGTTCTAGTTCCCTGCGTTTGATTGTCCACTCTTGACGTCGAATTTCGACTCTGCGTGTCAAGGCATCGCCCAAAGCGGCATCCCAATCGATTGCAACTTCAGCCCCGATCGGCTTATCAATGGGTTTAATTAACCTGCCATCCGTGGCAGGTAGCCCCATGACGTATCGCAGTCTTTGCTCGGAATTGTACAGACCTTGTGGGCCTGCTAACGCATCATTAACCTGCGACTGAAACAGATAGAAACTCGAGCGGGCTTGCGATTCCGAGGCTATGTCGCCACCTCTGGCGCCAAGTTTTAGTTTTTCGTTGACTAGCTGCCAAGTCCGCTGCGCACTTTCACGCCCTGTCACTTGGACGTCGAGAGCTCGGTAGGCAAAATAGAGTTCCCAGTACGCACCCTCGACATCGCTGATTAGTCGAATAACGCCTGCTTCAAAGTCCGCGAGCGAGATGTCCGTGTTGATGCGCCCGATCAGAATCCCATTGTACTGACCTATTGCAGCGTTAGGTCCTGCGATGCGGTTGTAAGTCGTTCCAGCCCCTTGCATCAAAGGCTGGCGATACTCTGCCTCGAGGAAGCCGACAAAGTCGCTTCGGTACAAGCGAGCTGGACTATTGTTGTTATCGTAAACAACGTTGGCTCTTAATGCGTATTGTGCACCTGTCGCTGATCGCTTCGTGATTGCATTCGTGTATGTACCTGTGGTCTGTTGAAAGCCAAGCGGCAGAAACGGGTTGCCGAGGTTGTTAAACGGGCGATTGTTCTTTTGCCAAAACAATTGCGACGTGACTTGAGCATCAAAGGCCGCCAGGGCTGCTTGTGTGCCGGCCTGTGGGTTCAATTCTGTCAATGCAGGGTCGTAGTGGGTCGGTTGGCCTAGTGGCGTCGAAACGACGTTGCCCCCAAGATTCCGAAATACGTCGCTGCTCTGCAGGGCACTTCGAATCGCTTCCTGCAGGGTTAGATCATAAGTTGGCAATTCGTTCGGGTTTTGAACCGCCAGCGGCATGGGCGTTTGCATGACCGCCGGCTCGATGGGAGCATTGACGTCAGGATACTCAATCTGCGTTACAAAGTTCTGGAAATACGAAACATCAGACGAATCTCTCCAAGCTCGAAATCGCTCGGTTTGCTTGCAACCTGCGAGGCATGTGGCCGCAATGCATCCGCTTGCAATCCATTTTTGAAGTTTTGTACGTTGTATCATGACCTGTCCGTCCGTTCGCAACTCAGTAGGCTGTCGCATCGTAAGAACCTAAGCTGGAAAACCGGCATTTGGCTCAAAATCGAAATGCTTGCAAACCCGGTGGCAATACAAGCAAATCTGTTAATTGACGCTCGATCCTTGCAAGCGTCACAACGGAAAGTATCGGACTATCGTGCACAACCGCTCTATCAATGACCTCACCACCAGCAAACAATGCAAAGTCACGCTGGCAAAACAAGCAAATTAGAAACAAACTTCGCAAGCGGAAAAGTTTATCAATGGCAGCGTTAGAATCCCCCGCGTCCTTAGGCGAGCAGCAGGATGAGATTCACCCGTAGTACAGGCTGCTAGCCTGTGTTTTGAATGTCGAACCAGGCTGGCGGCTGTACTAAGTGGTAGTTTTTGCGCTGCCGATCCGGAAGGGCGGGGATAATCCTAAGAGCAGTAAAATACCGCAGGCTCGACCTGCGGATTGGTTATGCGTTCAGGCTACATGCACCCCAAGCGTCCAGAGAGTAGCCTTTTTAGCCGAAAAACCTGGACGAACCGCAGCACAATGCTGCGGGATTCCACTTCGTCGTCTTACCAAACCGACAAACCGATGTATTTTTGAAAGTGGAGTCGCACTCAAGCCTGTTTCTGACTAAAATCTGCAATCGATTCGTAGAATCAAGGCCGCTTGGTGAAATTGGCAGACACGCCAGACTTAGGATCTGGTGCCGAGAGGCGTCGGGGTTCAACTCCCCGAGCGGCCATTTGCAATATGCTTAAATGTAGGCACGAGGTGCCAGTCATTTCGTGCGAAATCTAAGCGTCTAGAAGCAGTTTCTTGCAGACCTTGCCTTCATTTTGGGTTGCCCGCTCCGGTCGACCTTGGTGTGCATAAACAAGTTTCCAATGATCGACGCCTAGCATGTGCAAAATGGTGGCATGCAAATCATGAACGTGCAATCGATCTTCCACCGCCCTCAGGCCAATCTCATCCGTCGAGCCGATTGCCTGCCCCCCCTTGATGCCGCCGCCTGCCATCCACATCGTAAAGCCATAGGCGTTATGGTCGCGACCATCTCCCTTTTCAATCATGGGCGTCCGACCAAACTCACCACCCCAAACGACAAGCGTGCTATCCAACAAGCCACGCTGTTTTAGGTCGGCAAGCAATCCGGCTACCGGTTTATCGCTCGACTCGCAGAGTTTGCTGTGGTTCTTTTCGATGGCCGAATGCGAGTCCCATTTGCTTCCCGCCCCATGATAAAGCTGGACGAATCGAACGCCGCGATCAACCAACCGTCGGGCCAACAAACAGTTCTTACCAAACGGCTGGATATAGGTGCCAGGCACCCAAGGTCCCGGCACCCAAGGTCAAAACGGCTGGATATAGGTGCCAGGCACCCAAGGTCCCCAAGGTCAGGTGCCAGGCACCCAAGGTCCCAGGCACCCAAGGTCCCAAAACCAAAAGCGTGGCATCACAAAAGCGGCGTGAACGTTACTTAGAAGTGACGACGCTGTATCAGCAAGGAATCCCGCAGCGTGAGATTGCGAGACGTTTGAACATCACTCGTTCTACCGTTCGACGCTTTGTTCAGGCCGACGAATATCCAGAACGCACAACACGTCCAAGCTCCAGTCATGCCGACCCTTGCGTTGACTATCTATGGGAGCGATGGAAGGAAGGCTGCCACAACGTCATGCAACTAACAAATGAAATTACAGAAAGAGGATTCCGTGCGTCGTACTACAGCGTCCGCCGTCGTGTTTCACAATTGCGCAGAAACGCGGAGGCACATTCAAAGTCGCTTCCAGTCCGAACAAACCAGAAATCCCCAAAGCAATTGTCATGGATGGTGTTCAAGACCGATGAAGATCTCAGCGACGATGACCGATCGTTCAAGGCAATGGTTTTTGAGCAATGCCCTGAAGTTGCGAAAGGATGGAGCATCGCATCCGGATTCATCGATCTTTTCAAAAGAAAGGTCGGCCAACACATGCAAACTTGGCTCGAAGGTGCAATGCACGAGACTGTTCCAAAGGAACTGCTACACGTCTCAATCGTACGCTAGAGCGATTCGGAACGCATGCGCAAAGGCTTTCCCTCCTGGAAGTGAACTTGATCGACCAGCTTTGCTCGAGTGGAATCGCAAACATGCATGGGCCCCAAATCAGCTTCGACATTCGATGGCAACGAACGTTCGAAAATCGCATGGTATTGAAGCTGCTCAAGTCCTGTTGGGTCACAGCGAAATCGGTGTAACGCAAATTTATGCCGAGGCTGATCGCGAGAAAGCAATCGAAGTGATTCGAAAAATCGGATGATGACCCATTGACAGAATTCCTGAACTTCCCAAAACTGAGATTGAGCACTGCAGGTCTTAGTTGCTGTTTGTCCGTTTACCGTTTGTGATGAAGACTTGCAACCCGATCCGATTTTCGGGAAAGAAGTGCTCTTGGCACGAAGCCATCATCACAACTTCTAAACAGGCAACTTCTCATGACGATCAATCCAGATCGGGATACTCGGATACTCTTATCTCGATTGCGCAAGCTTCTAAGCTTTTTCCGTCCATCAACGGGAAATCGAAGTCAATTAAGACTTTATATCGATACACGACAACCGGCGTGCGAGGCGAAGGCCAAAGCGATTTCAAGATCAAAGTAGCGAGACTTCTTCGTCAGCTACGAAGTGGACTAGATCACCCAAATAAGGACGCCATCTTGTCCCGACGGCAATAAACCAGGAAAGCTCCAAACATGACAACAATCGTTCAACCGAAGTACCTGTAGATGCGCTATCCGTCACCAGTTTGCGTCGTCAAGATTGAACTAGACCACATCATCGATCAAGGACTGTATTCTTTGTTTCGACTAAGGTTCCTTTCAATGTTTGTTGTCGTGGTGCGTGGGCTTGACTTCTCCACGTTTGAGACTTTTGAGAATTTTTTGAAAAATGAGTTGACGTCCAGTTTCGAATCACTTATAAATTTGCGAATGGAGGGAAATCTTCCATTTAGTACGGTTTTAGAGGTGTTCCTTTCCCATACGAAACTGCCATGCTAAACCTTTGTCGAGTGCAGGTTGGCGCATTTCTCTTTGCATCTCTTCTGCAATTAACGCTGATTGCGGACGATGTCCTGAAAAAATCAACGGAAATCACCTTTCGCAATTCAGCGCAAAGCGCTCTGTTCGATCTTGGCGAGTTACCCTGCGGACAGACACTAAAGCTGGAATTAGAGCTTATAAACAAAACTTCAATAGTTTATCCGGTGGTCAAGTTTCAAACAACTTGCAGTTGTATTAAGGCAGTACTGAAGGAAAATTCAATTCCTGCAGATGGCTCAGGCCATTTGGATGTCGAATTAAAGACAGAGAAGTCTGAGCGAGTTGACGAGTCGAAACGCAGCTTGGTAATGTCTTTGTTTTACTCAGAAAAAGAAGCCATCCAGATTCGCATCGAATACCGACTTACAGGAGTACTATCATTTGGATCCGCGAACACTTTTGTGTCGCAAGTGGCGAGGGGGGCTAAGTTGGTGGAATTCGAAATACCCTGCCTAGTTACTAATCCGATTCGATCTGAAAATATTGTTGTTTCTACAGGTCCGCTACTCCAAGGCCTTAAGGGTAAGATCGTAAAGAAAGGTGATTTATTTAGTGTTGCATGCTCAATGAAGCTGGATCGAGAACTTACGAGCTCCATAGTTGAGCGGGTAATAATTACCGATCTGGAAACCGGGAATACTGCGACCATTCCAGTCGTGATCGACCTACGAAATAAAATCACCTTGGTTCCGAGCGTGATTTCATTTTCTCCCGACAGCGACAAGCAAACTCGATTTGTCGGTCGAGTTATTGTAAAGCTAGACGATTCCGTTGCGTTTAGTGGTGTCGGAAAGGATGCCGTTGAGTTCGAACCAGTAGTGACTTTCTCAACGACAGAAGGAAAGTTAAAAGTCTTGAAGATCTCGCGAGCAGGTAAAGGGGTGTATAGGATTGATTTGGAGTGGACTAGAGAAAAACAAGACAAATTGTTTGACTCAGCGATTAGCGCCCCAAAGCAAGCCGAGTATCGAATTGCATCGCCGCTTGCTTCGCTTGACGGAAGTGTTGGTTTACAGTTCTTAGGTTATTAGTTCTTTGTTCGGAGGATTCTGAAAATGCGATCGTTACTATTAGGTTTGCTTTGTCTCGGAATGGTAAATGCGGGCGTCGAAACTGGCTATTCCCAGTCTGTTTGCCAAGTAATTGAGGTTGAAAACTGTCCAAATCATTCGCCGTATCCGTGCAACTCCGAGTGGTGCTTTTTAGGCCCCGATTCGTTCTTGTGTCATGAGGACACTAAAGAGACCAAATCTCTTACTAACACATATGGCGTGATTAGACCGGCGAATCCAGGAGAACCTGGATTTATAACTATTGTTTGGGGCGCAGGGGTCCGATGCTCTGCGGAACGCGATTGTGATGGCTGCTCAGACCCCTATTTATTTTTTGGTTCTCCTGTTGCAGACTGTAAGGCACAGACCGGTACAGGAGGATGGCAACCGATTGGCACTCAGTTCGTACAACTAACCGGAACTGGCAATTGTACGGGCAGCTATTAACCAGGTATGTTCTGATTTTTGATTTGTGTAGTGCTTGGTATTGTGAAGTCAATGCCAAGCATTTTGGACTTTCCAAACCGAAACGAGCTTCATGTGTACAGAACAGTTGCGATTCTTGTTTTTTGTGTCGTATGTGGCTCACACGGTTTCTGCCAATCAAATTTCAGCGACCCGGACGCTGCTTCTACTATTCAAACGTTTCTTATAAATAACAGTTGTCTAAAACAGTTTGATGTATTGGTGCGGTCAGAGTCAATTAACGACAAGAAGGACACGGGGTTTTGCAAAGAAACGGAGTTTTGCCGAATCATCCAAGATATTCCCGGCGAGAAGTTTTTGTTTTTAAGAAAGGCAGATAGGACAACGGTACAAGAGAATGCCAAAGAAGTTTTAGAAGTCCGTTTTTTCGCTGCACGGTATGTAAATGGAAGGCTTGAAGTTCGAAGCACGTTGGAGGATCATTCTGGGCGTAGTGTTTCGTTTGCTGAAGCTTGCAAGTCAGTTGAGTTGCCTGATGTCAGACTTACAGGCATCGCTGGTTATCCAACTCCGTTCGGAATGAAGGGGTACGATTTTGATTTGCATCTTGTTTCTGTAAACGACCCATTAAATAACTATCAATCGGGTGGCGCGAAAGGAAGTTCTTTGCATGTCTTTCAGCGTGGAAAGGTCGAATTATCCAATATGACAATACAGAATCATTGGGTGATCGATTCCAAAAGGATAGTTCCGGTAACTTTTAGTCAAAAATTCTTGATTGGTGAAGGCGCGAATTTGCAAACTATACCTCATCGAATCGAGTCGATTGCCTGGACCGATCATGATGACTTAATGGTTGTGGAATCAATTGATCAAACACGTCGAGTATCGGAACGTAAAAAAAATTCCGAAGGAAAAAAAATTCAATCTAATTTTTACCAAGAAACATTTTACGATTTCCACTGGTTTGCGGTAAACAAACTCGTTTTTGATGAGAAGATCGTTAGCGCGAACTTACAGTCTTTTGCAGATTGGATGCACCTGGTGGATCCAGAAAAGACCCAGGCATTCGAAAGTAAACCGTAGTCATTTTTTGATCCGCAATCGCCCGAGCGACAAAATTGCAACACGGGCGTGTTGGGGAACTACGGGCCAAGACTCGATGAGCTCCAATAATTCTTTGTCAATTGATGCCCTGAATGGACAGTTGGTGCCACAGGCTTGCAGCGCCGGTGCAGCGAGGGTATAAATTGGATCAGTGCAAGTTTTGCAAGAATCATCACTTACGTCAAAATCCGAGAGGGATTCAACTCCCCGAGCGGCCATTTGCGATATGCTTAATGCTCAAGATACGAGGCACGAGGGGCCAGTCATTTCGTGCGAAATCTAAGCGTCTAGAAGCAGCTTCTTGCAGACCTTGCCTTCATTTTGGGTTGCCCGCTCCGGTCGACCTTGGTGTGCATAAACAAGTTTCCAATGATCGACGCCTAGCATGTGCAAAATGGTGGCATGCAAATCATGAACGTGCAATCGATCTTCTACCGCCCTTAGGCCAATCTCATCCGTCGAGCCGATTGCCTGGCCCCCCTTGATGCCGCCGCCTGCCATCCACATCGTAAAGCCATAGGCGTTGTGGTCGCGACCATCTCCCTTTTCACTCATGGGCGTCCGACCAAACTCACCACCCCAAACGACCAGGGTGCTATCCAACAAGCCACGCTGTTTTAGGTCGGCAAGCAATCCGGCTACCGGTTTATCGCTCGACTCACAGAGTTTGCTGTGGTTTTTTTCGATGGCCGAATGCGAGTCCCATTTGCTTCCCGCCCCATGATAAAGCTGGACGAATCGAACGCCTCGCTCGACCAAACGTCGGGCCAACAAACAGTTCTTACCAAAGGATGCCGTCGATTTGTCATCGATGCCGTACATTGCCTGAGTTTGCTCGGACTCTTGCGACAAATCGACCGCTTCGGGAGCTTGTGCTTGCATGCGAAAGGCCAACTCATACGAATGGATACGAGCTTCCAGTTCGGAATCGGACGCGCGCGGCAATTGGTGTTGCTTGTTGATTTCATTTAGAAGCCGAAGCTTGGCGGCTTGTCGCGTATCGCCCACGCGCTGGGGTGTCTTTAAGAAATCGATGGGCGTATTGCTGCCGTTGATTGCAACTCCTTGGTAGCTTGCGGGCATGAAGCCGCCGGACCAATTGCGTGGTCCATTGATGACGTGCCCGTCGCCGTCTTCGATGACGACAAATGCGGGTAGATTCTCATTCTCACTGCCCAAGCCATACGTGACCCAACTCCCCAACGAAGGGCGACCACCTAGAATCGAGCCTGAGTTCATCTGGCATACACCGTTGGAATGGTTAAGTCCATTTCCCCAACAAGACCGAATCACTGCCAGGTCATCGGCATGTTCGGCGATGTGCGGCAACCAATCCGATACCCACAATCCGCTTTGTCCGTGCTGTTTCCACTTTCTTTTGCTCGGCATCAAGGGTGCACCATACTCGCCCATCGGCGTGATGATGGGACCAAAGCTCTCAGGCAACGGCTTGCCTGCAAGCTTCTCTATTTCGGGTTTCGGATCGAACAAATCGATGTGACTTGGACCTCCTTCCATGAACAAAAAGATGATGCTCTTGGCCGTCGGCGTGTGATGTGGTGCCAAAGACTCACTCGCGGGAGATGCCCCGAAACCACTCGGTGGCAGCATCGACGCCAAAAACAGCGAGCCAAATCCGGCACCCGCTTGTTGCAGCATGTCGCGCCGGTTCAGATAACCCGATCCGCGAGGAAGCGAGCCCGTGAACCTACTTCGATTAAATTCATTCATCGCCGCTGCACTCTATTCCAAGTGAAGAAAGGAATTCGAATTGATAAGAACATGGCAGTAGTCGACAAACAAATCTCTCCAAGATCGGTTGTCGTTTGTTCCAGTTTTGCCGAGGACTTCAGGTTGGCCGAGGACTTCAGGTTGGTCGAGGAACTCGAGTGCAACGGCTAACTCGGCTTGCGTTGGCGGCTTCAAAAAGACACGTTCGAAGGCTTCTGCTACACACGCTTCGGGTGAACCTTTGAGACTGATAATCTTCTTTGCCATATTCTCAGCTCGTGCATTCATCCATTCGGAGTTCATCATCATGAGCGACTGAAGCGGTGTTGTCGTCGCGCTACGTTTAGCGGTCGAAGTGCTCGCGTCGGGAGCATCGAACAGCGATAGAAAACGGTCCTGTGAGTTTCGCATCGCGCGAACAAAAATCGATCGCATGGGTTTGTTTGGATCTACCGATGCACCTTCTTTCATCGGCTTTAGCTCACCGGTTACAGTCAAGATGGAATCGCGAATCTGTTCTGCATCCAACCGGCGCGGCGAACATCTCCATAGCCATTTGTTATTGGGATCGATTGCCATCGATTCGGCGATCGAAGCCGGGTAGGCCGATTGTCGATAGACGCGACTGTTCAAGATCCATCGATGCAATGCTTTGAAATGCCCTCCGTCCTCCACAAAGTGATTTGTCAGAAAATCCAATAACTCGGGATGCGATGGTGCTTCTGTCAATCGACCAAAATCGCTGGCATTGCTCACAATCCCCATTCCGAAGTGTTGCTGCCAAACGCGATTGACGATGACCCGCCAAGTTAACGGGTTGTCTGGTCGGACCATCCAGTCTGCAAGCGCCAACCGACGTCCGGTCGAATTGCGATCGGGTCGCGTTGTTATGGCCATCGATTCGGGATCGAGGATCGATGGTATCCCTGGTTGTATCGGACCCATCTCCGACTTACCCGGGATGGTGACCTCAGCCGCTTCTCGGCCCACGTCGGTGGCTGCTAAGGATACCGGCAGCGCCTTAACTTGCGGGACCGGCAGTTGCTTCAACGACTCTTTCGCCAACCGCCATTCTTCAAGTTGTTTGCCGGAAAGGACTTTGTCCCATTTGATTGCTTGTAAGTCGCGATCTTGTTGCAGCCAAGCCAAATGAGCGAGTTGTTTGTCTCGCGGCGAGCGTTCGGCTTCCGATTTCAGCAAGGCTGGCCGCACTTCGGGCGGGAACTTTTCGATACTAGATCGTATGATTTTTTCTCGATGCGGTCGCTCAATCGCATCGATGGTGTCCAGGAACGGTTGAGCCGCTTCGCGCCACAGTCGTTCGTCTGACAAAAACTCAGCCAACTGATCATGCGTGGCTGCCGGCAGATTCTCGCGAGGTATCAAGCCCGAGAAATACGCTTGGAGTCGAAAGTAATCTTTTTGTAACAAGGGATCGAATTTGTGATCGTGGCACCTTGCACATCCATAGCCCAAACCAAGAAACGCTTCGCCGGTCACATCGGTGAGGTCATTTAAGATGGCAGTCCATTGCCCAACGACATCGCGTTGGTTGTACTCGTAGATCCACAACCTTAAATAGCCAGACGCATCTCGGCACTCAAGTGAATTCGGATCGATCTCATCGCCAGCGATTTGCTCTCGCACAAAATCCGCGTAGGGTTTGTCGGTTTCGAAGGCCCGAATCACATAGTCTCGATAACGGTAGGCGGTCGGTCGAAAGTCATCCTGTTTGTAGCCATCCGATTCAGCGAATCGGACTAAGTCCAACCAAAACCGGCCCCAACGCTCGCCATAGCGTGGATCGTCCAACAACCGGTCTACGAGCTTGGAGTAAGCATCCGGGCTTTCGTCGTTCAAGAACTCCGTTGTCTCGGCCATCGTTGGAGTCACTCCAAGCAGGTCCAAAAACACACGTCGCACAAGCGATTGCGAATCGGCGGCTTCCGCAAATGCTAAACCGTTGGCAGTGAGTTTTTCTTCGACCAAGGCGTCGAGTCGAGTGCTAATCGATTCGTCTTTAGCGGTCGGATTCCCTTGTCTCGATTGAAAGAACCAGTAGGCGCGATCCGCCGGACTGAACTCTTTCGTCCCATTGCTGGCGGCTGCCACGATCGTAGCGTTAACTGGCCAAAATCCGCCTGACCTCAGCCATTTCTCAAGCACTTCGATCTGCTCATCGGCAAGCTTTCCTGAAGGAGGCATCTCGAGGTCTTTGTAGTGGATAGCGGAAAGCAGAAGACTATCGTCGACAACCTTTGCATCCCAAACGGGGCCGCTCTCTCCACCCTTCTTAAAATGAGCTTGGCTATCGAGCCGAAGCCCCCCCTCGTGTTTTTCATCGCCATGGCATCGAACGCAATGTTCGATAAGAAGAGGCCGAACTTTGGACTCGAAAAAGTGTGTTTGTTTGGCGATATCTGCCGTTTCCGGTTCCGACGCTCGAAGTCCACAGAACGGGAAAGCGACCAAAAACCATAGTGCAGCGAGGATTCGGAGTGCTTTGCTTATCGCCATGTCAACTTGTCCGAGAAAGGACTGCGGAGGGTGTTCGACTAATCAGACCATCGAAACAATAGCATTATAGTAGCCGCTAACAGCCAGCGGTGTCAACTTCGCGGGAATTGTGGGGGCTTGGAGGTGATCAAATTGATAACCCGACGCGTGCCGGCTCGTTGATTTAATATCGTTCGACATGGCCAAAGGTAACTTCATAACCCGAAACGTCAGTGAGGGACGAACAATTCCTCGCGCACGCTTCGGGTTATCATTAAATCAACAAGCCCGTGAGCGAGGTATTGCAGTCGGCTCCTCGCTTACGTGCACGGGTTACCAAAACGCCGCCAAAGTGGTCCATCCAATAAATTTACGGCCTGTCTTCGTAACGCTGTCACGGCCTCAAGCCGCGACAGCGACGCCATCAAGTCTATTTGAAATCGCCTGCACGGATAATGATCAATTTGGCAGGATCGATATGCTTCTGAAATGCATTTCGAACATCGTCCGGCTTTAACGCCTTCACTCGTTCCTCCTGAGCCTTTGTGTACTCGAACGTTCGACCAAGGTGCAAATTGGCGACGAGTTGACCTGCGATGGCTCCATCCCCAGTGCGAGAAACCTTCAAGGATTCAAGGTAGGCTTTCTTGGCGTCGGAAAGTTCCGATTCCGTCGGCCCATCCTTGATGAATCTCTTAAGCTCTTCCATGGCTGCAATTTCGACAGCCTCCATATTGGCTGGATTTGTAATGGCGTTGATGGCGAAGCGTGCGTCATTGCCCCTGGAGGGAGCCGACATGGATGATGTCACGCCGTACGAAAGCCCTTCCTTTTGCCGGATTCGATCCCCAAGTCGAGAGGAAAGCGTGCCTCCGCCCAGTATGAAATTGCCGATCTCGAGCGCCATGCTATCCGAATCTTCTTCGTTCATCGGCAACGACAAACCCGCCATGAAAACAGCGTTTGCCTTGTCCGGTGTTACGATGTCTTCCTTGGAGCCAACCATGCCCTTTCGAGCATCCCGTTCGATCGATCGATACGAGATGTCCGATTTCCAATTTTTAAGCGCAGATTGGATGGCCGAAATCGTGGGCTCCTGTTCAAAATCTCCAACGATGGCAATCTCAGCGACTCCACTCGACAACTGTTGCTTGTAGATCGAAGCGACATCTTCGACGGTTACCTTTTGTAGTTCGGCCATCGATTCGGCCATGCTTGGTACGTAGCGAACGTCTCCTGCTGGGTAATCGGAAAGCGCCTTGCCCATCTTATCTCCTGCCAGCGCATTGGGGTCGCTTTTCATTTCTTGCATGCGACTTAGCGTTCGGAGTTTCATTTGTTCGAACTCTTCCTTTGGAAAGGCTGGGTCGCGCAGAATCTGTCCGAGCAATTCGATTCCTTGGGCGAGCGATTCGCGTTTCGCATCAATCGAGAATGCGAGTTGGCCCACACGACCACCGCCTCCGCCGCCACGTCCACCGCGTCGTCCACCACCACCTCCCGCACCTGCGGAAATCTGCACGCCAATCGCGTCCATTTTTTCTTGTAGGGCTTGCCGATCCAGCTTGCTGGTTCCTGCCATGAGCATTCCAGAGAGGAGGCCTGCGGCGGTGTTTTTTCCAGCCAGAGAGTCTTCGTTTCCGTAACGTAGCGACACCGTCATTGCAACGGTTTGGCCTCGGTTCTTTTTAGGGATCAACGAAATTCGCAGCCCATCGACTTCAATCGTCTTCGTTCTGGCATCAAGATTTTCGGGGGATGGATCGAACGCTTCACCGGACGCGATCGCATCTCCGCCTCGGTAGTCCTTAACGACATCTGCAATCGAACCAACCGATGGGACCGTCAAGCGTTGCGGGGAATCGGATGGAATGAAAACGCCGACGGTTCGGTTGTACTCGGGGAAGTACGACTTGGCGACCCGATTGACATCTGCGGCCGTTACTTGTGAAATTCTATCGCGTTGCAAAAAGAGCAATCGCCAATCACCCAGTGCGGCTGCACTACTCAATGCACCGGACATTGCCGACGCGCTCGAGATCAGTTGATCCGACCGCCGCTTGGAACGCATCTTAGCTCGCTCGATCGCCTCTTGGCTGAACGGTTCGTCTCCGAGCGTGTCCATGATGTTCAGCAGCTTTGCTCGAACGGTTTCTAGATTTCCCTCGGAGGGTTGAGCGAACACCGTGAACAATCCAGGATCGTGAGCGTTGTCAGCGCTCGCCGACGCATTGGTTGCAAGCTTGGTCTCAACGAGCACGGCGTCCAGGCGTCCAATTTTGGACTCAGACAGGACGCTCCCTAGAATGGAAAGTGGGGCCCAATCTGGGTGCGAGGCTGCAGGCATGTGGTAGGCGGCTATCACGGATCCAATTGCGCCAACACGTCTCAATGTGACAAGACGTTCCCCGTCTTGAGCAGGTTCTTCGGTATAAGGTGCATCCAGTTTGCGAGTCGGCTTTGGAATCGAGCCAAGATACTTGGAAAGATAACCCATGGCTTTGGCTTCGTCGAATTGGCCCGTGACGATCAAGACAACGTTGTCGGGCTGATAGTACTTTCGATAAAAATCTTGGAGGTTGTTGATAGGCACACGTTCGATATCGGATCGGTTTCCGATGGTAGATTTGCCATAGTTGTGCCATTCGTACGCCGCCGCTTGGACACGCTGCGACAACACGCCCTGCGGACTATTCTCGCCTCGCTCAAACTCGTTGCGAACAACGGTGAACTCAGACATCAAATGTTCGCGTTTGATAAAGCTATTGACCAATCGATCGCATTCAAGCTGGATACCAAATTCAAGATTTTCATCGCTCGCAGGGAGTGTCTCGAAATAGTTGGTCCGATCCACGTTGGTCGTTCCGTTGAAGTTTGCACCATGATCTCGCAATGACTTTGGCACATCTGGAAACGTCGGCGTACCCTTAAAAACAAGGTGCTCAAGCAAGTGGGCCATGCCCGCTTCGCCGTACCCTTCATGACGCGAACCGACGAGGACCGTCATGTTGACGGAGATGGTCGGTCGAGACGGTTCTGGGAACAATACAACTCGGGCCCCGTTTGGAAACCGATACTCCGTCGCACCTTCAACGCTAACCACTTTTTGTGGAGCATCTTCGGCTTGCAACTTTGCGGTGGGATTGCAGCATAAAAAACCGATCAAGCCCAGCCAAACTCGCAGGCATCGCAACATCCGAATGCTCCTTTAGAAAATAATTTAGTACCAGAATTTGTTCGTCCCCGAGGGAGAATTGGGGAGGGGTAGCTCATAATACCCCGTAACGACAATCGCAACAGCAGATGGCTGTAAGAATTCTCAAGCAGAATGGAGCAATTGACCCATGCGTTTTGCGATGAAATGCGAGATCATGGAGGCAACTGTTGGAAAACAGAAGGCGACCGCCGTCGTTGCGATTTCGATAAACCGGACGCTAATGGGCTGTTCATTTAGTGGTACGACGGACTTCCAAGTCCGTCGATTTCCCTACGGACGGGCTTGGAAGTCCGTCGTACCGCCCTTACCCAATAACGACTTCATTAAATCAACAGCCCGCTAGCGAGTTCCGGCTGATCGGATTGTCGCTGACTGGCTAGGCTCCAGGCGTTGGTTCGACGCGAGGCATCGACTCGACGACTTTGTCGATCAAGCCATATGAAACCGCTTCTTCTGGGTCCATAAATCGATCGCGGTCCGTATCCCGTTCGATCTTGTCCAAGTCTTGACCGCAATGGCGAATGAGGATTTCGTTTAGACGGCGCTTGGTGCGTTGGAACTCCGTCAAGTGAATCGAAATCTCCTCAGCCGTTCCTTGCATACCAGCCAAGGGTTGGTGGATCATGATTCGCGAGTTTGGGAGTGAAAAGCGTTTGTTTTTGGCGCCGGCAGTCAATAAGACTGCGCCCATCGAAGCCGCTTGACCGATGCAGTAGGTTGCCACATCGCACGAGACAAATTGCATTGTGTCGTAGATCGCCATTCCCGCAGTCACACTGCCCCCAGGGCTATTGATGTACATGTGGATATCGGCTTTCGGATCGTCCGATTGCAAAAACAACATCTGGGCAACCAGCGCGTTCGCAACTTCGTCGTCGACTTGCGTACCCAAGAAGATGATCCGGTCCTTGAGAAGTCGACTATAGACATCGTATACGCGCTCTTCTCGGCCGCTTTTTTCGATGACGTATGGAATCATTGGCATATTAAGTTTGGCTCCAAGGTTGAAGTTCGTTAGGATTTATCGTCATCGTCGGTCGGCGTTTTGGTCAACAACTGATCGACCAGTCCGTATTCCTTGGCTTGTTCGGCCGTGAGAAAGAAATCGCGATCGGTATCCTTCGCAATTTGATCCGCTGGCTTGCCGGTATGCTTTGCTAGGATGTCGTTGAGTTGCGTTCGCATTCGAATAATCTCGCGAGCTTGGATCTCGATGTCAGAAATCTGACCGCGGACGCCACCGTGAGGCTGATGGACCATCACCGAACTGTTTGGCAAACAGAAACGCTTGCCTGGTGAGCCTCCAGCAAGCAAAACAGCGGCACCGCTAGCAGCTTGGCCGACGCAATAAGTCGCGACCGGGCAAGACAGCATCTGCATCGTGTCGTAGATCGCCAGCGTCGAGACAACCTCTCCACCCGGCGAATTGATGTAAAAATGGATATCCTTTCGCCGTTGCTCGCTTTGCAAATAAAGAAGCTTCATGATCACTTCATTTGCATTGCCCGCGTAGATCTCCCCTTGCAAGAAAACAATGCGGTTTTCTAGCAACAAGTCGCCCAGCGTCATTTGGCGTTGGCGTTGGTAACTTTGATACGCTTGCGAATCAAAGACCGGCGGCATTTTCGAAAAGTGATTCAATTGTTGCCTTCCCTTCCTGCGAGTGTGTTAACGTTGATGTGTACATCTTTCCGATTGCCCATCTTTTGACAAGGGCACCAACCGGAAAGTTTGACACCATTAGCCGTTGGCACGTCCATGAGATTATGGCATAACGCTATCATTCGATCTAGAATCGCTAGGGTTCTCAAATCCGTTCGAACTTAGTTTCATTCGATCCAAAATTACTCGATCCAAATTTCGATAGGAACAAGACAGCTTGGCCACCTCAACCCAAATTCAATCCGCTCTCAACAAGACACAACAAGCCACTGCCGAGGGCAAGATTAGCTCAGGAGCCTTGGAAAACATAACGTGCTGGTTGACACAGGACCGCTACGAACATTACGTCCCCGGCATATTGGAACACATCGAATCTGGGAAATGGCAGGCGCTCGACGACGCATTCTGGACCATCATCCCGTTCGGAACCGGAGGACGCCGAGGTCGCATGGTCGATTTCGGCTCCAACGCCATCAACGACCGAACCATCGGAGAAAGCGCCCAAGGGCTTGCGGAAACCATTCTAAGTTTACCACCCGACGGAAACCCCCTTTCCTGTGCCATCGCCTATGACACACGACATAAATCCAGGCATTTCGCCGAACTTTGTGCGTCGATCATGGTCGCAAACGGATTTCATGTCTATTTTCTAGACGACTACCGCGCAACACCTCAACTCTCGTTTGCGGTTCGCCAGAAAAATTGCTCCTGCGGCATTATGGTCACCGCTTCGCATAATCCGCCAAGCGACAATGCCGTGAAAGTCTATTGGTCGACCGGGGGGCAAGTGCTGCCACCTCACGACTCCGCCATCATCGATCGCGTGATGAACGTCCAGCAAATCAAAACGGTTTCGTTCGCCGACGCACTTTCGCAAGGCAAGGTAACGATTGTCACCCAAGAGATCGACGACGCATATTTGGCTGCGGCTGGCAAGTTTGCGTGGCCTGGTCCTCGAGATATCCGAGTCATGTATTCACCCCTGCATGGCGTGGGTGGATTCGCCGTCTTGCCACTGCTCAAGAACGCTGGCTTCAACGACGTGTTGGTTTACGGACCACATTCTAAACCCGATGGAGACTTTCCAAACGTCCCCGGACACGTGAGCAATCCGGAAAACGCCGTCGTTTTTGATGCGATCATCCTGGAAGCCAAAAAACAACGCGCGGAAATTATTCTTGCGACCGATCCCGATTGCGACCGTATGGGCTGCGCATGCCCAGTAACCACCAAACCCGATTCGCCTTGGGCAACGATCAACGGCAACCAACTGGGCGCACTTTTGACCGATTTCGTTCTCGGCAAACTGAAGCAAGCCGGCAAAATCACCAACCGAACCTATGTCATCAAGACCTTGGTCACAACCGATTTGATTCGTAGGATTGCAGAGAGCTACGGAGTGATTTGTCAAGGGAACATCCACGTTGGCTTCAAGTGGATAGCAGGCCTGATGGACGCTTGCGGGCCAGACGATTTCGCATTCGGCACAGAGGAATCGCATGGATTTCTTATTGGCCAATATGCTCGCGACAAAGATGGTCCAGTCGCATGTTTGTTGATGTGTCAACTTGCAGCCGACCTGAAAGCCAAAGGGCTAACGCTGCATCAACGGCTCGATCAACTCCAAATCGAGCATGGCTGCCACCTCGAAGATCTCATCAACGTCCAAATGGAAGGGAGCGAGGGGATGGCCAACATGAAGAAACTCATGCAATCCTTGCGCGACAATCCACCTGCCGAAATGGGTGGCCTCAAAGTGCTCGCCGTTCGCGATTACGGCAATTTGACTCGCAAAATCATCGGCGGTTCTACCGAAGCACTCGATTCCTCGAAGAGCAATATGCTGATCCTCGACCTAGCCCTGCCGGGACAATCTGTTCCGTCCGGAAACGCCATCGCTGTACGACCGTCAGGTACGGAGCCCAAAGTGAAGTTCTATTTGTTTGGAGTCGAGCCCGTCGCATCGGCAGACGATTTGGCCTTGGCGAAAAAAACCGTCAGCGAGCGCATCGCCAAAATGAAGAGCGATGCCAAACGATTAGCGTAGCTTGTGGAATCCGGTCGCGAAAACTACCATGATGGTTCCGAATGCCGGTTTGCGCTCCACTCACTCACCCACTCCCTTCCGACAGTTACAGATGGATGTCTTGCTATGATCCGCTTCTCGCTCGTGTGCCTTGCTGCGTTGATGGTGATTTCCGCCGGCTGCGAATCGAAACCAACTGGAGTCAGTACTGCTGGTGGCAGTGCTACTGGCGGCAGTGCTACTGGCGGCAGTACTCCCGAAACCGCCAAACCAACCGCAACAAAACGCATTGTTCTTCTCAACAATACCGATTCGCCGTTTTGGGATGCTGCACGGGCCGGAATTCAACAGGCGGCAGACGACCTGAAGTTGGTGAAAGCCGGTTTCACGGCTTCGATGGATTCCAATGATGGAACGGAGCAAGGCCAGATCGAAAAGCTTCGTCAGTATGGTACGCAGCGCGACATCGCTGCCGTGATCATCTCACCCATCTCGTCGAGCAACCCCGCCATCGCCGATGAACTTGAGAAGTTGAGCAAGAAAGGGGTCATCATCGGTTGCTTCGATAGCGACCTGAATGAAAAGAATCGATCGATTCGCAATTTCTATGTTGGTACCAACAATGTGGTCGGTGGCAAAGTGCTGGGAACTGCGGCCAAGAATCTTCGAGCCAAAGGAGAATATGTTCAGTTCGTGGGCGTAGACAGCCAACAGAACGCCATCGAACGGATGGACGGATTCACTTCGGCCATGGGAGAAGGATATGTCCAAAAGGACCGTCGACTGGACGATGCAGATCGAAGCCGAGCCCGCGACAATGTTCGCGACGTGATATCCAAGTACCCGGACCTTTCGATGCTTGTCGGCATCTGGTCGTACAACGCTCCAGCCATCGTCGATGTCGTCAACGAAAAGAAAGTACGAGATCGTTTTACCATCGTCACATTTGATGCCGAGCAAATCGCCATTCAACAAATGGCCGAAGGAATGATCGATGCCATGGTCGTTCAAAACCCATTTGGTATGGGATACGATTCGGTTAAGTATGCGTTTGCCAAGATCACCGGTGATACTGCAACCGCCAAAGAAATGTTTCCAAGTATGGGACAACTCGGCGGTGATATTCGCGATACAGGACTGAAGGTCGTAGTGCCTGCCAAGGACACTCCGTTGAAACCCGAGATGTTCAACGACTTTGGGCCAAGCGTTGAATTTGTGACTTTACCTCAATTTCAAGAGTGGCTTACCAAGTACCGTTTGACGAGCTCATGAACCCAACTGCACAGACGCTTCCCGAAAAGGCATGGGATTTGTTCAAAAGATTGTGGTCGTCGGTCGAGTTCAAGTTGGTATTGGCTTGGTTGTTTGTCGTCATCGCGACAGCTCTTTTGGACTCCAACCACACCTATTGGAACGATCCCAGGGGATCTTCCGAACTGATTATACGACGAACGGTGCTGCTTGGTTTTTTTGCACTTGGCAGCGCTATCATCATCATTTCGGGTGGGATCGACTTGTCTAGCGGCTCGGTGATCGCACTGAGCGCAACCGTGTTTGGTTCGTTATTGATTCTCCTCGATCCCAATGGTTTTCGAGATGGACACCTTTCGAGGCTCGCGGTCGTCCTTGCGATGGGAGGCACGATTACCGTTGGGGCCATGATCGGTACCTTGCACGCGTGGCTCATTACTCGCATCGGCCTGCCTCCGTTCATCGCGACCTTGGCAACGTTGGTCGGCCTCCGCAGTTTTGGGCGAGGCCTTACTCCTACGGTCACGACCGGTGGCAAGTCGCAGATCGATTTTCCGGACAAATTGCTGAGAGATGCACTTAAAGACGTAACGACGATGTCGATCGTCTTCATCGTCTTTGCAATCCTCTTGTGGTTTCTGATGAGTCGTACTGTAACGGGCCGCCACTTGCATGCGATGGGCGGCAACGAACAAGCGGCCAAGCTGAGCGGTATTCGAACCGATCGACTCAAGTGGCTTGCTTACGTGCTGGGTGCTGTCTCCGCGTCGATCGTCGGAATGATTTCGTTTGCCGACGATGGTTCCGCTAAGCCGGACATCATGGCACGGGGATATGAGTTAAACGCCATCGCGGCTTCCGTCATCGGCGGTTGTTCGCTACAAGGCGGTGTAGGAACCATACCAGGGACCATTCTTGGATGCTTATTTCTTCGGACGGTCATCGATGCCGTTAGTAAAGTGGTTGGCTCGGGGGCGGACGTTTACGAAGGCATGATTGTTGGGATCGTCGTTGTCTTGGCTGTGACGTTCAGTCAACGCGGACAAAAAGCCATCGTCAATCGCTACTTCAACAACGCGATTGGCTGGTCCATCATTCCTGTATTGTCCATTTTAGCGGGACTCCTGATGCTGTTGTTCTTTGGCAAGCAGACGTGGTACACACCTGCTCATGCGATTGTCGCAGGCTTGGTGGTCGGTGGACTCTTAGTCGCTCGCGGCGTTTGGGAGACCATGTCCGAGAAGAAGAGTTAGGCAACAGCCATGGCCGAAACCGATGCAGCCAATACCGATGCAGCCAATACCGATGCAGCCAATACCGATGCAATCGATTCGACCGATTCAATAGTATCGATGCGAGGAATCGGCAAGCGTTTTGCGGCGGTCAAAGCCCTGGATGACGTGAGCTTCGATGTAAAGCCTGGCGAATTGATTGCCATCTGCGGAGAGAATGGAGCTGGAAAGAGCACCCTGATGAAAATCTTGTCGGGTGTTATTACCGACTACGATGGCACGCTTGCAATCGATGGCAAACACGTCCGATTCACGGGGACTCGCGGTGCCGAAGAGGCTGGCATCAGTATCATTCACCAAGAGTTGAACTTGGTCGAACAGTTGTCGGTTGCGGCGAACGTGTTCTTGGGACGGGAGAAGAGAACAGCGTTCTTGTTCCGCGATGACCGTGCGATGCAGCGCGAAGCGGGCGCGTTGCTCTCTCAGTTAGAATGCAGTGTGTCGCCGTCGGAACTCGCGGGCACTCTGCGTGTGGGAGACCAACAATTAGTTGAGATTGCGAAAGCCCTCAGCCTCAATAGTCGTATCTTGGTCATGGATGAGCCGACGAGCGCCCTCACCGAATCCGAAGTCGCTCGTTTGGTACGAGTCATCGCAAAACTTCGCGAACGTGGAACAACGATACTGTACATTTCGCACAAAATGGATGAAGTCTTTCATTTGTCCAATCGGATCGTGGTTCTACGCGATGGACGGTTTATCGCTCAGTTGAATACGCCTGAAACGAATGCACGTGAGATTACTCACTTGATGGTCGGGCGCGAAATCGAATCGTTGGACCTTGGGGAGAAGCAGTCGCGAGGTAAGCGGCTCATGTCCGTGCGCAAGTTGTCTTTACCTTGGCCAGGTCACGCCCGCGGCTATCGACTCAAGGATATTTCGTTTGACTTGTATCAAGGGGAGGTGCTCGGAATTGCCGGGTTGATGGGAGCAGGACGAACCGAGTTGCTCGAATGCCTTTTTGGTGCAGCCCCGATTGTGCCGTCTGGGCAAATACATATCGAGGATCGTCCCATTCGCCCCCGTCACCCATCCGAAGCCCTGGCTGCAGGCATGGCTTTGGTCACCGAAGATCGAAAGCGGCTTGGAATCTTTACGGCCATGAATGTTGGCCGGAATATTACGTTATGCGAACTAGCCTCCATGCGGCGTGGCTTGGCGGTCAACGGAAGATTAGAACGGTCCGCAGCGATCTCAATGGTGGACAAACTGCAAATCAAAGCGGCAGGGTTGCAAGCTGCAATCACTAGTCTTAGCGGTGGCAATCAACAGAAGTGTATTATTGGTCGATGGCTTTTGACCAAGCCGAAGATTTTGTTGCTGGATGACCCAACTCGTGGCGTGGATGTAGGAGCCAAGGCGGAGCTGTATCGAATCATTCGACAATTGTGCGCTGAGGGGCTGGGTGTGATCGTAACCAGCAGCGAGATGCCAGAGATATTGACGCTCAGCGATCGGATCATGGTTCTCAGCGAAGGCCGCCAAACCGCACTCTTTTCACGCGAAGAAGCGACTCAAGAAAAAATCTTAGAGGCCGCAACCATGAGCAACCATGCGATGTTCTAGCCGACTGGACAAGCGGTTGCTGTTTGGTTTTTTGGTACACTGAGTACATCGAAAATGATACTCCGTGCCATCTCATGAGTCTCGCTATCGGGCGAGCTCGGCACCATTACCATATCGACACTCGAATCGAACCATGCCATGAAAAAACCTGCCTTTAGAACTACCATCCAAGCTCTGCTCATCCTAGTTTTCGCCTCGCAGGCTTTGAGCCAAGATCCCCTTCCGTCTTGGAATGAAACGGCGGCAAAAAAGAGTATCGTGGCGTTCGTCGAGAAAGTCATCCAAGTTGGTACGTCGGAGTTTGTACCCGAACCTGAACGCATCGCCGTTTTCGACAATGACGGTTGTTTGTGGTGCGAGAATCCAATCCCTTTCCAAGCCGCCTTTGCATTGGACGAGATCAAGCGGCGGACACCACTTGAACCCGCACTGAACTCCGATCCAATGGTTCAAGCGGCATTAGCAGGCGACATTGGAAAGCTTCTCGAAGGAAAGCACCATGATGGCCTAATGCATATTCTTGCATTAACTCACGCTGGAATGACAACCGATGCTTTCAACGGTCAAGTAAAGAGCTGGATCGCTACCGCAAAACATCCTCGCTTCGGCAAACCCTACACCGACTTAACTTATCAGCCGATGCAAGAGTTACTCCGCTACTTGCGAACCAACGGATTCAAGACATTCATCGTCTCCGGTGGCGGCGCGGACTTCATGCGAGTTTGGTCCGAAGATGTTTACGGTGTACCTCCTGAGAATATCGTTGGCTCGACAGGAAGTGTAAAAATTGAATTGCGCGATGGTAAGCCAACGCTTGTTAAGACGCTGGAGCATCTTTTCGTCGATGACAAAGAAGGCAAGCCGATCGGCATTCATCAATTCATCGGCCGCCGACCGATCGCATGCTTCGGTAACAGCGACGGCGACCAGGCAATGCTCGAATATACGACGATCGGTAATCCTAGACCTAGTTTTGGATTGATTGTGCATCACACGGATGCGGATCGCGAGTACGCTTACGACGCAAATCCCAAGAGCAGCGGCAAGCTGACTAGTGCTCTTGAAGTTGCGCCGAAAAACGGATGGACGGTTGTCGATATGAAGGCCGATTGGAAGCAGGTTTGGAGCAAATCGAAGAGCGATACTTTGGACGTGACCAAACCGTCGCTGTTTGGTAGTTGGCTAGCCGAAGATATTGCTGGAAAAGGTGTTATCGACAACGCGCAAACGACACTTGAGTTGACCGAAAATGGTTCCGTTTCAGGGAACACTTGCGTGAACAACTTTGGCGGTAAAGCGACCATCGAGGGTCAGAAGATCGTTTTCGGACCGCTGGTGATGACCCGACGCGCAGGGCCGCCTGCATTGATGGACCAGGAATCTCGATACTCGAACGCACTTGAAAAGGTGGTTGGCTTTCGACTTGATGAAAACGGTTTGTTATTCTTGGTGGACGCTGATAAAAAGGCTGTTCTTCGCTTCTCTAAAATGAAGAAGTGACGCATTCTTTTGGATTGAATTGTCATAAACCTTTCATCGCACAGGTGGCAATGTCGCAATCAATCAGACTTTCTCTCACCTAGTTGCGCGGCTCGCAGTTTTTCCTGTCTTTCTAGGACGTTATTCCTTACTTGAGCCAACTGGTCTCGCTGTTGCTGGGCTTGCTCAAGATTGCTAAGTTCATCAAGAAGTGCGATGAGTTTTACGCGAGTGTTCTCTCTTTCGGGGTCTTTTTTCAGGGCGTCTTCGAAGCTAGCCACGGCTTCGCTCTTTCGACCGGATGCGATAAGTACCTCCGCACGGGTATCGTGAAATTCAGCAACGTCTGGAGAGATCTCTATAGCTCGATCAATGATGCTCAAGGCTTCGTCATTCCGAGGTACATCCAGAAATGTATAAATCATTGCCAAGTTGTTAATGGCCAACGTCATGTTTGGGAATTCGGCCAGCAAGACCTCGTATTGATTCACCGCAGAGGGGAAATCTCGACCACGTAGAGACGACTCCGCCAGAATAAGCCTGGCAATAAAAGAGGATCCGTTCACCGCAATCTGAGCCCTCAAGGCCTCACAAGTCGAATCATTTTGGCCGATCCCCAACTCAGAAAGCATTTCAAGTTCTTCCCGTATCGCAATATTGGTAGGATCCAATGCGATTGCGAAATTAATATATTCCAGATTCACTTGAACCTGTGAATCTTTTGTTATCAGCGTTGTCCGAAACTTGATTCGCATCGCATCGGATAGTGCGCGTCGAAGCAAGGGCGATTGAGGGCGCAACTTGAGACCCGATTGCATCAGTTCGATTCCCATGTCGAGGCGATCGGTCAACACATAGCCTTGAGCAGCCAATAACAAGTTTTCGTCGGCTTTCTCTCCTGTCCATTTGTCTTTCACGCTATCGACCAGCAAGTCCGCTGCCGATTTGGCCTGACCAACCATTCCGTTTCGCACATAAGTAGCGATCGAACGTAGCAAAAGTCTTGGTTCAAACTTAGCGGCCTTTCGTAAGACTTGTTCTGCTTCTGTGATCTGGTCGTCGCGTTGAAGGAGTTGAGCATAGACCACCAACAAGACGGGATTTACGTCGGTTCGCATTGTTCCGTACTTTAGATGATGCTTGAGCGTCTCTGAGTTGATCGATTCGCCGCTCTGTGCTTTTTGTATCATATCGCCAGCCACCCAAGCGTGGGCCGGTTCGTAGCCGCCAAATTTGGTGGGAGCCAAGCTCTCCATGATGGGTCTTGCAGCGGAAACCTGGCCATAGCGAGACATTTGAAGAGCAACGTGAAATAACGCACGTTTGTTATTGTTCTCAAGTTGTAGAACACGTCGAAACAACATATCGACGAACTCTGCGTTGTCCTTGGGATTTGGCGGCAACTCGGTGTTCGGCGGCTTTTCTGTCGCGAGCTTGATCTCTTTATCTGCTAAGTCAACGTACCACTTGACTTTTGATCTATTCGTCGAAAGCTTCCCAACAGCCACAACCGAGCCCAACGCCAACAACATCAGTACAATGGGCAGCATGAGCAGTGTCGAATTCCACTTTCGTGTCGCGAACCATAGCGACTTAAGATCCATCAACTCGCCCGCCAAGTCGACGAACGAAAAAGACGTCCAACTCGCCAAACGCGAAACGGCGCTCGGTGCTTGTGGGTCTTCAATCTCATTTTTGGATGGTTTTTTGCTGCTTAGGATCTTCATGGCATCTACTTTAATATGCTCTTCGAAGCAAGGATTTGTTGGCGAATGCGATCAAACATCTCCACAAACAAAGCTTGGTATTGTTCGAACTGAGTTTGACTCAGCTCTTTGCCCGATTCGAAAAATAATCGGAATTGAAAGTGAGTACTGGGTACGATTTCGCTGGATCTATCGCCGCGAAGCAACGAAACGATTGTAGCTCTTGGAAGCGGATCTTCAGCCGCCAATGGCTCACCCAATTCGTTGAACAAAGCACTCCAAGCATTCGCTGTCACTCCAAATCGATTCGTCATTCTTGTTGCCTCGATAGTCCAAGGAACATCGGTATTCATTTCGATGTCTCGTGACTCCTCGATTTTCCAACCCAAGAGTTGATATACATTCAGCAGTGAATTCCTAGGGTTAGGAAAATCGAGAGACACCACCACTCGTGTGTCCCCGGAGTCGAATTGCCAAGCATGTGAGTATTGGCTGAGTACACTTCCCTCGGGTCGAGTCTCAAATGCATAGTTTATTCTCTTAAGATTGCCCAGTTGTTCCGGAAACACATCCTCCGCAACAAGTGCCTCCGCTTGTCCTCGGCTCATCGCGATTAATTCGTTGTTCGGTTGCGGCCTAATAAACAAAACCCACATGGAGGCTAGACCAATCGCGCCGCAAAAAAGGCTAAAAACGGCGACAAGTCCTAAGTGGTTAGATGTCTCACTACTCCCAACGGTTACCGGGATATGAGAACTTGACGGCCACTTAACACACCGACGGTATACTCTATGTGCTGTGCTTGAAACATGTGCTGTGCTTGAAACTCGCTCAACTTCGATTGGAGCGAAAAGGGCGACCATCGAAAAATCGAACGCAATCACACAAGCAACGTTCAAGCCGAATACGAAGCAACTCAGAATCAATGCCGAGTAGCCATAATTGAGATCCGTCCAGTGCGACTGGACAGCAATCGATATCAATAACAGTCGAACAAAATCGCCAAGCATGGACCAAAAGAAGACCGAAAGAGATACAAGCAGAGCTACCAAAAAAGTGCGACGCCAATAGGTCAACCATGCAAATGCAAACGCAAGCAGCGCAAAACAACTTGCTGCATCATGACATACCTCGTGCACCAAGAGTTGTTTACCTTCAACTCGCAAGACGCTGTATTCAAGTACATTAGGGATGCTAACCGCTTCTAAAAATCCACTGCACGCCCATGCCGCCGCAGCCTGCAACGAATGACTGATGAATGTACTAAGCCCGCGCGGCAAAGGGAGCGTGACCGCAAACAACAAACAGATGGCAAACACTCTTGTCCACGCGGTCCCGCCGCAAGCCCCCAAAGCCCACCCGAAAACGACCACAATCAGGGCTAAGTGAACTCGGGACGTTGACAGGAAATACACACCCCAAACCGCGATTGCCATACCACACATCAGTATCAAGGCTGAAAAAATGGATCGCAAGCGGCTCGCTTGACGATACTCACAAGTGAATCCAAGGTACGCAACTCCTACCGCTATGGATAACGGAAAGAATCGGAATGGCATTTGCTTCCAAAGGTCCTGAGCGGTCAAAAACAAAACAGGTGCCATCGCGATGACGGGAAGAATTAAACCAACGAAAAACAACACTGTCTGTCGTTCAACATGTAAAGGCGCTTTGTCAGTCATTATGGAATCAAATCTTATTTCTCGCGACTCCACCCCAGCTACGCTCATCAAACTCACCCATCCAGAATTGATATTTGAAACCGAACTTAATCAAGCCTAGTTTGAGGACGGCGAAATCAGGCCTGGCACTTGAGGAAATTTAACTAAATTTCGAAGACCAAGTTCGCTTTATTCGGGATGCGTGCGATTCCAAGGATTTTATTGACTGATCGACGCTGGCCTGTTCCTGTTCGCTCAGTTTTGCGAGCCCGCCGAATCGTCTAGCGTAAAATAATCTCGATAATTTGGCTCCGTCCCATTGGAAAGATTCGTCGCGTAGATGAGCTGCCGCATTCCCCAAGAATTCTTCGGGCGTTTCGTGTTGTTTGCGTTCGTAGCCAAGTCGTTTCAATGCTCTGGCTGCTCGATCATAAAAATCAATTTTCGAAGTTGTCGCTTTTGAAGCGGGCCACCTGACCTTGAATCGCAGCATCCATGTTGGGAAAAACCAGAGCAATAAACGGTAGCACAAGGCAAACACAGATCCCGCAATGATGATCGCCATCGCAACTCGCCATGAAAACCAACGATCAAGAGTGATAAAATCGCCGACGACAGGGTTGTTTTGCAGTCGCTCCATTTCAGACTTAAGTACTTGCCAAATCCCGGTGTAAGAAACGCTGGATGACTCGCCAAACAAAGACAGGAGTGTGCTCTGTTTGGATTTGTCCATGTTCAAAACCATCTCATCCCAAAGATCTTGCATCGCCCCAAGCGTCTGACCTGATGACGCTCGTAGCGTTCCACCTGCGTTGGAGCCTTCTCCAGGAGGCGTGGGATCCAATCTCAACCAACCTCCGCGTTTTACCCACTCTGGAAGAGACGGGAATCGCGATTTCAATTCATCGACGGTGAAATAGGCTTCAACCCAAACGTGTGCATGATCCTGTTGGACCAAAAAGTACTTCCCAACCTCGTTGTACTCGCTTGGCCTAAAGCCGATCACAACGCGTGTCGGTATATCGAGCGAACGAAGCCAAAGTGCCAATGCCGACGCAAAATATTGGCAGTGCCCTTTGCGTTTATTGAGTAAAAAATCGACGACCGGGTCAACCGTCCGATCGATCTGTCGCGTCAGCGAAAGACTATACGTAAAGTCGGTCCCATTGGCCAAATACTCTTCAAGCAAAATCGCTTGCGTGAGCTTGTCACTTTCGATGGCTTGACCTTCCGACAGAACGGTGTCGCGAAGAGGTACGATCGGCTCGAGCGACAGCGGAAAGTCCTTATACTCATCCAATGGGAAGGCGCGATTATCGGTCTCAGGCCCGTTGGGATTCGAACTCGCTAAGCAGTCTTGTATATCGGGCAAGATTGCAGACTCCACACCATCGGTAAACGCGTAGGTTGCAAACGAATATCTTCTCTTTCGATCATCTTCCCGTTCCCGCGAAGCAAGGCTTGCATCGACGACACACCAGTTTCGACGCACCGTGCGAAAATCGTTCATCGGCGACACGCGGGAAAGAGGTGCAATCGTCGGTACAAATGTTCCAAAACTGCTCTTCTCAACTACGTTAATCGTCACGGAATCTGCCGTCGCAGCCAACAACGCGTCGATGTCGGCGGATAATGGCACTTTCTGCATCATCCGCGGGCTAGCAGAGGAATAGGTTTGACCGGATTGCCAAGTCCCTTTTGTTTGCCCATCGTCTGTTGGCCCATCGTCGTACCGATGCGAAACGGTAACTCGAATATAGGGCGGTTGATTGGGGCGGTAATTGATCTGTTTACGATTATCGAACATTGACATGCGAAACGCCAATGCATCGTTCTGCAACATGTCGCCGATGTGTCGCAATGAAATCTGGCTACTAAAACCAATTCGATTTTGTCCCCAATCATCATAAGAACTGGAATTCAGCCTCGGCAAAAAATAGAAGTACACAAGTGAGAACAGGAATACCGAAAAAGCGATCGGTAGTACACTTGTGAGCCATCGCGCTGGTGCGAAAGGGGGCGATTTGGTGTTCAACGTGTCCGGTAGCGGTGGATAAAGAGCAACTCCTGAACTCCGTTTCGAGACAAATTTCTCTTTGCCAATCCAGTGCAGGATTCTCGCCCACACACTTGTCGATTCAGAGATCGATTCATGGTGCCGTAGCTGCGATGTGTATTCAGCCAAGGCCATCATCGAAGCGCAACCGATGGCGAGAACCGGTAGCATCAATACACCATACAGCACATTGTCGTTGACCAACGCTGCGACCACCAACTCCAAAAGCAAAAAGACTCCCCATTGCTCATAAACTCGGATCGATTTCTTTTGAAACATTAAGGGCAACTGGACGTAAATGAGCAGGTTCCCAACCGCTAGAATAGCACTCGACGGCGAGTCGTTCAGGAAGCCAACAATAGCCACTCCAGCCCCAAAGATCATGGCGATGAAGACCAGCCATTTCGGGAACGCAATCCAACCCAGGTGGTCGGTGTAGATTATCGAAACGATGCTGCAAAAGCCAACCAAAAGCGGTAAATTCCAAGACCCTTGGCCCAGTCCGATCATGCCTGCAGCCATGGTTGCAAACATCGCAAAGTAGATCGTCACTCGTGTGGAGCTATGCTGCTGACTCATGATTTCGTGCCGTTCAATTCCAATCCCAATAGCTTCATCTTGATCGTTACGATCAGCCAAAGCAACGCTCCTAGAGCCAACAGCAGGCAAACGAGAATCGGTAGGATCATGAGAGGAGGAAGAAACAGCGCCGAAGCCCATTGCCACAAATTGACCCAGTCCAGCATCGCATACAATGTGGCTGCACACAAGTAAGGCCCAAATGGAGTTGCATTGTCTCGCGTAATTGCCCAAACAATCAACACAAAGATCAACCCAAAAAACGGCGCCAGAAAGAACGCGATCCAGACGATCTGCCAGCCAAAGAATGAGCCAATCATCGCCATCAACGTTACGTCACCGAACCCCAACGCCTCTTGCCCCATCGCCCACCGCGCCACCAAACGAAATCCCCAAACAAGCAATCCTCCCAATCCAATTCCAAAAAGCGATGAAAGCAACGCTTCCCATCGCAACGCGCCGATCGTCCAATACGCTCCAACCAAACAAACAAGCCCTATGCACCAAATCGATAGCAGCAACTTTGAACTAGGACTTCGTTTAAGAGCTTCCGCAAAATAAACAAATGCCTTTTTTAAGCCTCGACGCATAATCCAGCGACGATCGGCCATCCCAAAACACCACCCACTCCAAAACAAGATTCCAAGCCAAAGTCCCAAATGGCGTGGCGCTCCAACACTCCATGTCCCATCCCACTTATACGGCGAATTAGCTTGGACAGATACAGGCGTCCCGACCAACGCCGGAAAAATAGGCTCGCTCATTTCCAACAATCGCCAATCCGGAAATACAACCGCCCCAACCAAACCAAGTATCGTACCCGGTACCGTAATCCAATCTGGAATCGTTCGCTCGTCGAAGTCGATAAACGTGGCCACGGTCATCAGCGCAATGAGCAATCCGTACGCCACAAAGAGATGCAATAGGGTTTGCGGAGGAATCCATGCAGGCGAAACGTTTCCCGCCATCACGTAGCGATACAGCAACAACAACAAAAATGGCGTCGCAATCTCAATCAAGAAAGGGCGGATCCAAAAGAACGGACCGAAGAATACCGCCTCATGCGTTCGAAACAACCATCCCACGATAGGCAGTCTCGCTACCCACGTTCTTTCCGCCAACCCTTGCGGACATGCATTCCATGGACTGAAGGGTCTTGGAAAATAAGCAAACGAATAGATGGAGTAGTTGATCAATGGGCCTAAGACCAACCCAAAAAGAAATAGCCCAATTTCAAAAGCGCCCATCTTTTATCCAGTCGCATTCACGTGCTTGTGCGATACCAATGAACGATCTTCATCGCGACGCTTTCCATCGAAGGTTCGTCCGTTGACACACACATGTCAGCCACTTCCTCATACAAAACCGATCGCTCGGCAAGAATCGAACGAATCTCCTCCAGGTCACCAAGTTTACTAAGTTTTGGGCGACGCGTTTGCGTGTTCACATCTTTCGAGATTCGGTCGCAGATATTTTCTGGGGATGCCTGCAACCAAACGGTGCGCCCCAGTTGCTTTATGCATTCACGGTTCTCTTGGCGAAGAATGGAACCGCCACCCAAAGACACAACCGCAGGCTCGGTGAGCGAACGCAATTGAGAAATATGTTTGCTTTCGAGATCGCGAAAAGCAGCTTCACCCGATCGAGCAAATATCTCAGCGATCGTGTTGCCGCTCTGAAGCTCTATTTCGATATCGGTGTCTACGAACGCGCGAGAGAGATGGCTTGCAACCAACTTTCCAATCGTGGATTTGCCAGAACCACGATAACCTGTCAGAAAGAGGTGCTTTTGAACCATCCGCGAGAGAGCTCGCTAGCTTTGAATGGTTTCGATTTTGATGCGAGTGTATTTTTGGCGGTGACCTGTTCGCACTTCGTAGTTCTTGCGTCGGCGAAACTTCTGGATGTAAATTTTTTCGCCTTGCTCCAAACCGATCACCGAGGCGCTTACTTTGGCTCCGGAAACCGTTGGCTGGCCAAGCTTTAGGCCAGCATCGCCGCCGATTGCAAGAATACGATCGAATTCGACCTTGTCGCCCGTTTCAGCCGTTTCTCGGTAGTCAATATCGAGCAATTGCCCCTCAGTGACTTTGAACTGACGGCCACCATCACAAATAATCGCGTACATAATGGATTCTGAAACCAACAAATTGCATCATCGAAAAACGACAGCCCCGGACTTTTCCGGAGAAACGAGGTGCAAAGAATATCAGCAAGTTCTGCTTTCGTCGAGTCCAAAGAATCAGATTTCCAGCCTTCGAAAAAGGGCTTTTCCTGCCCCGGTTGTCCACTACATTGGTCTGAATGCCAGAACTGAACCCACCCCAGCAAAACGCAGTCGATACCCTTTCCGGCCCGCTTTTGGTGTTGGCTGGAGCTGGAACCGGCAAGACGCGGGTTGTGACGTTCCGCGTTGCCAATCTGATTCGCAACGGAATTCGTCCTGATCGAATCCTGGCGGTCACCTTCACCAACAAAGCATCCCAGGAGATGCAAGAGCGGATCAGCCATCAGCTCAAAATCCCAAAAAGGGTTCGACGCGGTCAACCAACCCCGCTCCGTCCCGCCGTGGGGACGTTTCATTCCCATTGCGTTCAAATTCTCAAGCGACATGCAAATGTCCTAGGATACCCAGCGAAATTTACGATCTACGATCGCAGTGACGCCGAAAGCGTGGCCCGAACCGTCCTGCGCGAAATTCGTGTCCACGATGAAATGCTCAAGCCAGGTGACTTCCTCAGCATCGTCAGTCGCTGGAAGAATCTCGGCGTCCGGCCAGAACAAGCCGATGGCGTGGCGACCTCGGACAAAGAACACTTAGCCGCCGCCGCCTTCAAACGCTATCAACGCTCGCTCAAGAACCAAGCGGCTTTTGATTTTGATGACCTCCTGGTTTGCGCCGAACAGCTTCTCAATGAAAACGAAAAAGTCCGCCGCGAGGAATCATCGCGCTACGATCACGTTCTCGTGGACGAATATCAAGACACCAATGGCTCGCAATATCGAATCATCCAAGCACTGGCTATCGACCATCGCAATCTCTGCGTCGTAGGGGACGACGATCAATCCATCTACGGCTGGCGCGGTGCTGAGGTCCGCCACATCTTGAACTTCAAGAACGACTGGTCGGAAGCCAAAGTTGTTCGCCTCGAAGACAACTACCGATCTACGGACGCAATTCTTCAAATGGCAAACCGATTGATCGTGTTCAATACCGAGCGGCATGACAAAGTCCTTCGAGCTGCACGCCCCAACGGACTTCAACCTCGAATCCTTCAGTTTGCAGGCGAAGCCGAAGAGGCCAAAGGCGTTGTCGAAGAAATTGCAGCGCGACTTGCGAAGGATCCATCCACGAAACCCGGCGACTTTGCCATTCTGTTTCGAACGAACGAACAGCCCCGCCCGTTCGAAATGGAATTGCGACGTTGCAAGTTGCCGTACGTCATCACGGGAAGCCAATCCTTCTTCGATCGCAAGGAAGTGCGAGATATACTCGCTTATTTGAAATGGATCGAGACGCCCGAGGACGAGTTGTCTTTGCTTCGCGTCATCAATGTCCCTCCACGCGGCATGGGAGCCGCAAGCATCGATAAATTGCTCAAGAAAGCGGTCTCGACTGGCACCAGCGTTTGGAAAATCATGCAGGATGAATCCTTTACGAGTTCGCTGCCAACTGCGGCCCAGCAGGGCGTTCAAAAACTGAAATCGCTTTTTCACGAATTCTCAAGGAAATTTCAACTCAAGTCGCCAGCATTAGCGGATAGCAATTCAATGACCGCAACGGCGCAAACCAGTTCCTCAGACCTTGAAATCGATGGGAGTGACATTGACGACGACGAATCGGACAACGACGAATCGGACATGCCCGAAGGTGCGGGGTACCTGACCCAATCGGTTCGTGAATTGATCCATGCTCTGAAGTATCGAGCCGAGATCAATCGCTTGTACCCCGATGCGGAGGAAGCCACCAATCGTATCGGTACGCTCGACGAAGTCATCAACGCAATTGCCGAATACGAGCACGAGGCGAATGAGCCCGATTTGGGCGATTTCCTTTCGAAGGTCATGTTGTCAGGCCGAGAATTTGGCTCCCCAAAAGAAAAGCAAATGCAACGGCATTCGATCTCGCTGATGACCTACCACAGCGCGAAGGGGCTCGAATTTCCCTTTGTCTACATGGTTGGAATGGAGGAAGGAGTTTTGCCGCACCGCAGATCGTTGACCGACGGCGAGAACGGAGTCGATGAGGAGCGACGACTATGCTATGTGGGTGTGACGCGAGCACAGGATGAGCTATCGATGTCCTTGCCCATGTCCCGATTCAAATGGGGCAAACCTCGGCCAACTTACCCCAGTCGATTTCTGTACGAGGTCACCGGTCAAGCGGACAATCCGAATTGCAAAAACGCGATCCGCGAAGCGACCAAAGAGGCCAGAAAGTCGATGCGTTAGCCCCGTCGAAACGAACACCGCCTCAAGGCGAGACAAAGAAACGAAGAGGTCACCACGCGGCTCGCCCTAAAGGCCACCACGCGGCTAGCCCGCGTGGAGCCTTGATCGAAACCAGAACGCGAACTCCTACGCAACGCCGCCACCACGTGGCTTGTCCACGTGGAGCGATGATCAGATCGCACACGCCACTATCCGATCAGCATCCGACGGGGACAAGCCCCGACGTGATGGCGAGCTCGCTAGGCTCGCATGCTGGTTACGATTATCGTCCGACGGGGGCAAGCCCCATCGAAACGAACACTGCCGTCCGACGGGGACGAGCCCCGTCGAAACGAACACCGCCTCAAGGCGAGCCTAAGAAACGAAGAGGTCACCACGCGGCTCGCCCAAAAGGCCACCACTCGGCTCGCCCGCGTGGAGCCTTGATCGAAACCAGAACGCGAACCCCTACGCAACGCCGCCACCACGTGGCTTGACCACGTGGAGCGATGATCAGATCGCACACGCCACTATCCGATCAGCATCCGACGGGGACAAGCCCCGACGTGATGGCGAGCTCGCTAGGCTCGCATGCTGGTTACGATTATCGTCCGACGGGGACGAGCCCCGTCGAAACGAACACTGCCGTCCGACGGGGACGAGCCCCGTCGAAACGAACACCGCCTCAAGGCGAGCCTAAGAAACGAAGAGGTCACCACGCGGCTCGCCCAAAAGGCCACCACTCGGCTCGCCCGCGTGGAGCCTTGATCGAAACCAGAACGCGAACCCCTACGCAACGCCGCCACCACGTGGCTTGACCACGTGGAGCGATGATCAGATCGTACACGCCACTATCCGATCAGCATCCGACGGGGACAAGCCCCGACGTGATGGCGAGCTCGCTAGGCTCGCGTGCTGGTTACGATTATCGTCCGACGGGGGCAAGCCCCATCGAAACGAACACTGCCGTCCGACGGGGATAAACCCCCATCGAAACGAAAACTGCCTCAAGGGAGATCAAGACACTTGTTTGAGGACACCGCATATTGCCCCCGAATTCAGATCAAGGCGAATTTACCCATCACTGGACGGCAACTTCTTGTCTGCACGACCTGTTTGACTCAAAAATGCTGCTACTCTATTTATGGTTCTAGGATAGCCTGATAATCCAACGTCAGCCCATACTTGCGGCTTTTCTTCGCGGGGTCAGCGATGGCAAGGAAGCCGCTATCGACCCATGCGGTAAGCAGGTTGCGGGCGGCGCGTTGGGAGATTCCAAACAGGGCTTCGATGTCACGGCTGGTGATGGTGTTACTGTCGCGGAATAATTCAAGAGCTTTGCGCTGGCGTGGGTCAAGGCGGCGCAGCGCGGGGGAGCGATCTTGCGCCCCACTGCCGGCAGCTTCTTGTGCGCGGCGTTTGACGCTTTCGAAACTATCGGCCATCCCCTCGCAGAAATACTCCACCCATTTCGTGATGTCGGATTTTGCGCGGCCTTCGTAATAGTTATGCGATGGGCCGATGGTAAGGGCTTCGTAATATGCGCCAAGATTACGGGCGTAGTATTCTTCCAGCGAGAATATGCCCTTCAGATCATGTCCGCCTAGATGCAAAATAAGCGTGGTGAGAAGCCGCGCCGTGCGTCCGTTGCCATCGTAATACGGGTGGATGGTGGCAAATTCATAATGCGCGTTACCGGCGCGGATCGGGCATGGCAATTCTTTGCGCTCAGTGTCAGCCGGTTGCCTTCAATCATCGTGGAATAATGCGTGGAAAAGAGTCTCGCCGTTTCGCGCAGCGTCGCCAGAACGGAAGGCGTGATCGGTAAATCCTGCACGGCTTGTTTCGCCGCCGCGATACGCATCAGGCAGTTGGCAATCTTCGGGGTGATGGTGAATTTAGGCGAGAATTTAGAGCTCTGGTGTAAGTTATCGGCAGTTGATTGGCTGTCGGCAATGCCGTTACTGTGCCGTTAAACTTCCGATAAAACAAGGACGATTTTTTGCATGACAAGACGATCGCTTGGAGACACAGCATATTGCCCCCGAATTCAGATCAAGGCGAATTTACCCACGATAGGCACGATAGGTGCCACCCACGTGCATGGCACCTACCGAAGGGCCCTTGGGCAGACTAAACATCCAAAAAAACGGGTAAATTCCAATGGTTTTTATCGAAAAAGGGGTCGAGAAGTCGAGAAATCGCTCACCAATCGTAAAGTCCACCACGATTGATGAATAGAGCATAATCCACGGAGACTTCAGCTAGCGCATTCTTCACGCCGCGCTCAAGAATACTCGTACTGTATCTGTAGATGCCGTCGGAATTGTCGATGAATCGCCCAGTTGGGTCAACGATTACATAAGATCCTGACATCTGGACATTCGTCTCGGGCACCAACGAGATTCCTTTAACGGAGAGGAGTGCGTGGCGATCAACGAAACGATTTAACTCCGAAGGAAGGACAGCAAGATTGTCAATGTCGTCGGCATTTTCATTCCGTATGGGCAGCACCTGAAAAATCTTCCATCGTTGCGGACAAATGGCGCTAATTAACGACGACATGTCCTCTTCCACGTTGTTTCGCGTCACAACGGTATTTACCTTCAGTCGTATTCCGTTTTCACGTACTACATTCGCCAACGCGATGTATCGATCGTTCGACAGTGGTCTGCCTGGAACGAATCTACCCTGAAGCTTATGAATCTCTGCATTAGCTGAGTCGATGCTAAGAGCCAGCCAGTCGAGCGAAGAAGCTGCAGCGAGAATCCAATCCTCATTGAGAAGCGAGCCGTTTGTAACAATACCGGTGACAAAACCTAACTGCTGAGCCCCGCGGACGGCTTCAAGCAGCCAAGGACACATCGTTGGTTCGCCGCCTGCAAAGGTTATTTTTTTGAAGCCAAATTTAGCTAGTGCTTCGATAATACGGAGAGAGTGGTCAAGAGAAAGTTCCCGTCGCGACTCAATTAGATGTTCCGCGCTCTTGAAAGTGCAATAGCAAAAACAACACGACATGTTGCAGTGCGGCCAAATATGGAAATTCACTGATGGAATAAGCATTCAAAATCTCGGGCGATTCGGGTACGCAAATGTAGAACTGGGCGTTTGGACATGACAGCTAGTCAACAGGAAGGAGTTACCCTGCTATTGAGTGTGGAGTACCGTCCAGCACATTCTCAATGTCTCTTCCGCCATTGAGGCATTCGCCGCTGCAACGAAGTTCACTGCGCTCTCCGGTGACAACGATTTATATGAGAACGGCTTTCCATCGAAATCAATGACGACCCCTCCGGCCTCTCGCAAAAGTAGGATGCCAGCACAGACGTCAAGAAGCTTGCTGTCGATGCAGACTACGCTTCCAAACATCCCAGTCGCAACTCGTGTCAAATCCATTGATGGCGCCCAGAGTTCTAGCACCCGTTTGCAGCGTCCTGAGAGAACGTTCCTCAACTGGTCTCCCTTGGCGCGTCCACTCTCCGAATAATTCGCAACAACTGAGACATTCTCTTCTAAAAGCCTTCCAGCATGGGCAGTGCAAAGTGACCCGTTTCTGCGTGCGCCATTCCCCAAAGATGCTAAATATAGATCATTCAAGATAGGGTCATAGATGCAAGATACCTTAGGCTGCCCTTCATCAAAGAAAGTGACTGAAACTCCGAAATAAGGAATTCGGAAACAGAAGTTGTTCGTTCCATCAATGGGATCGATCAACCAAATTCCATCGAGTGTGCACTCGCCAGCAACAAGCTGTGATTCCTCAGTGAACAAAGAGTGTTCCGTGCAATTCTGAAGAAGGTATTTAGCGATCTCTTTATCGACCAGACCATCTGCCATCGATTTTACGTCGTATTTTCCGTTTCTCGCAACGGGAGCCGTTTGGCGAAAGTACTTCATTGCAGTTTCGCCTCCGCGTCTCGCAGCGATTTCCGCATGCTTTAAGAGTTCATCGAGATGATTAGGCATGATACGTATTGCTCGCTACTTCTCGACGGAAACTGCTCGCCGACTGCATCAACTTCTCGAAGTTATCGAGTGTTACTGACTGCACGACCGATATAGCGTGAATTGCATCATGCGTTTCCCAAAGTGGTGCTTGACGGTGCACCGTTCTACTAGAGTCCCAATACCCCTCAGGTGCCTGCATGGATACGAGCCGATAAATGGCCTCAAAGACAACGCTGTCATGTAACGGTAGGCCCGTGCGAAGCAACGCAGAGGCGCACCACGGTAGACTGAAATGCTCGAAATGCAACTCTGCATCATCATCGACGGAGTCGCTGTCGGTGCAGTTTTCCCAAATTAGCCGATGATTTACGTCGGCATCCAAACAGAGGAAATTGCATGCTCTTTCGAGCGACTCATGTGAACGGCCTAGTCCGGATGCTTGAAGAGACAATATCGCGTGGGCAGTGTATGCAGGCATGCTGCATCCGTCTTTTGGGTACTGTCCCCAGCCGCCATCACTATTCTGAGCTTCTAGCATCCATGCCTGACCTCTCTTCACACTTTGGGTTGCTTTGTCAAACTTTGCAAGAATGCGAAGAGCGAGTGCGGTAGGATACGCTCGGCTTCGAGCCGATCGCTTTGCCGATGGCCAGCCGCCTGCATGGTCCTGCATCTCGAATAGCCAGCGTACGCATCGATCTACCTCCGGCCCTATATGCCCCAAGCAGTGAAGAGCATCAAGCGATAACAGACTGCTTTCGGTAATCGATAGGTTGCTCTTGCCTCGCAGCGCCTTTTTAACTGGCCAGCCGCCATCCTCGTTCTGCAGGTCAATCATCGACCCTATTATTGCATCTTGCCTGGGAATTTGAATTCCTGCGTAAACGTGGCACAAAACACCCTGAGCGGTAGAGACACAACCTACAGATTTTGATGCCGGCATTGAGGTCCAACCAGTTTGTCCTTGGACGTCGCGATCAATGAAGCGATCCTTGAGGTATTCGACTGCGCGTCTAGGACCTAGTTGGAGTGCGGCGGAGATGTTCCGACCGTTCTGGTGTTGTCGAGCTAGGGAAGCAGCCACTGCTAAGGCTAGCTGATCATGTTTCTCAGCGTTCTTTAATTGCTCTGAAGTGTTGACCCACTTGGAATTGAGGAAAAGCTTGCTCAC